>Ga0070658_10000002_pt1 | contig 637290 bp, 618 predicted proteins | sample KBSC13metaG_FD_64664 | JGI IMG/M metagenome (GOLD analysis project Ga0070658, IMG submission 64664) | Corn rhizosphere microbial communities from Kellogg Biological Station, Michigan, USA - KBS C1-3 metaG | ecosystem: Host-associated > Plants > Roots > Rhizosphere > Soil ...
AATCGTAGCTGCCGTCGAGGCCGATCTGGTTGACCGTGCCGCCGCCGCCGTCGATCCGGTCGGCCTGGCTGAACTTGCCCGGTCCGAAGTAGAAGCCGTCGCTGCCGCTGCCGCCCTTCAAATCGTCGGCGCCCTGGCCGCCGAAGATGATGAAATAGCCGTGCGTCTCGGCCGACCCGTCGAAGCTGACATTCTCGCCCGCAGCAAGATTGCCGGCATAGATGGTCATCCTCTGCCCGGAGGCGAGGTTGCCGTCCTGCCAGACGACGTCGTAGGCGGACGGCGTCGCCGTGCCGCGCATCAGGTTCAGCGTCTCGACGTTGACGAGCTGCCCGGCGCCGATCGTCACCCGGTTCGCGCCGGTATAGTCGCCCTGCAGGCCCACCGTGTCCGCCCCGGCGCCGCCGTCGACGCTGTCCCCGGCGCCGAACGCCGCGCCGAAATAGATCGCGTCGGTGCCGCCGCCGGTGTGCACGACGTCGACGCCGCCCTGCGAGACGTCGATATAATCGTTGCCGCCGGCGCTGGTGATAAGATCGTCGCCGGCATTGCCGTTGCCCGTGAAGGCGCTGGTTCCGGTGTAGACGAGGTTCTCGACATTCTCCGGCAGCGTGAAGCTGGCGAGAGTGGTCTCGATCGTGTCGGTGCCTTCGCCGGCGCTTTCGACGACCACGTCGCCCGCGTCGTCGACGAGGTAGACGTCGTTGCCCGTGCCGCCTTCCATGTGATCGGCGCCGGTGCCGCCGTCCAGCGTATCGTTGCCGCCCCCGCCGTAGAGCGTATCGGTGCCGGCACCGGCGCTAAGCACGTTGGCGACGTCGTTGCCGCGCAGCGTGTCGTTGCCGCCGTCGCTGGTCGCGTTCTCGATCGTCACCCCGTTCGCGATCGTAAATCCGCCGAAGATGCCGTAGGCGTAGCTGACCCAGCCGCCGCCGCCATATTCATATTTCAGCGTGGCGGCGCGCAGGTCGATATTGGCGTCTTTGGTGCCGATATATTTGATCTCGTCGGTGCCGCCCGCGTCCCAGATCGACGTGTAGAAGGTACCGGGGGCATTCTCGTCCTTGATGATGTAGACGTCGTTGCCGGTCGCCCAATCCTCGTTGACCCCATATTTGTCCTGGATGGCGGCGATGTCGAACGCCATCAGCCCGCCCAGATAGCCGTAGCCGCCGGTGGTCGGCGCGTTGCCGTAGGGCGAGGTCTGCCAGCCGTCCTCGTAGGACATCATCGTGAAGACGCCCTGGTTCAGGTCGAAGTCGCCGGTCGTATAGTCGGCGACGCCGGCGCCTTCCGGCTCGACGCCGTGCATGATCCCGGAATGGCCGCCATTGTCGTGCGGATGGGCGAGGCCGTGGCCGTGGCCGATCTCGTGGATCAGGGTGACGAAGGAGAAGCCGCCCTGCTGGAGGTCGGTCGCGTTCCAGCGATAATCGCCCGAGTTGAACAGGGCGAGGCCCTCGTTCGGCTCGTCCGGCGGCTCCATCGAGCCGAGCAGCGAGATGCCCGGACCCGGGGTCCCCTTGTAGCTCGCATATTCGAAGTCGGCCTGGCTCTTGTCCTGGACCTCCAGGTAGACGATGTCGGCGACCTTCTCGAACTGGTGGAGCGCGGTCATCACCGCATTGTGCTCGAAGTCCGAGACGTCGGAGGTCTGGACCGCGACCGGCGGCAGGCCGGGACTGGCGGGATTTTCGAGCGAGGTGACGATCTCGCCCGCCTTGGCGAAGTAGATGGTGATGACGTTCTTGCCGGCGATGTCGGCCCAGGTCTTGCCGTTGGCGGCGAGGATCGCATTCATGTCGAGCGCGCTGCCGTAGGTCGGCGTCCCCTGCGCATTGCCGGTCGGCCGCGGCCCTTCATTGCCGTCGGGATTGGCGGCGGTCTGGTTGACCTTGTTGACCCTGGTGCCCCAGTCGATCGCGTAGAGCGGGCTGTCGTCGGTATAATATGGATGGTAGACGTTCGGGTCGTTCGTCGCGTTGTGGACGAACAGCTCATAATCGCCGACGCCGTCGCCGGTCGTGCCATTGGCGGGGTTCTGGTCGAACGCCCGCGCGTCGATATAGTAAGTGCCGGTCGTCGGGGCGGTGAAGGTCATCAGCACGTCGAAGCCGCTGTTGACCTGGTTGGCCGGCGTGTTCGCGCCGCCGTCGCCGCTGGCGAGCAAAGTGGTCCCGTTCGCCGCGTAGATCTCGACATAGGAATCCGCGTTGGGCACCCCGCCGGGGCCGCCGGTATAGCCGTACATGCCGATCTGGTAGGTCTGCCCCGCGACGAGGTTCACCTGGTAGAAGTCCTGGTCGCCGATCGTGTTGATCGTGCCGATCGTGTGGGCGGCGGCGTCGACGGTGATCACCGGATTGCCCGGCGCGAGGCCCTTGCCGCCGCCGGCTTCGTCCGCGGTGACCAGGAGCAGGCTGGTGTGGACGGGGCCGCGCAGATCGCCGACGGAATCGAGGGGGAGGGCGGTCTGCAGCACGGAGCCGGTCGAATAGACCGAGGCGATCTCCAGGCTCTTCGCGCTCCACAATGTCGGCTGCGCGGTGGCGAGCAGGGCGAAGCCGTCGCCCTGGGCGACGTCGTAGGCCGCCGCCGCGATGCGCGCGGTTACGCCGTCGCCGCTCCACTTGTCGATGAACAGGTCCGTGCCGCGACGGAACATAGGCTTCCTCCTTTGGGTGTCGTCTTATCGTTGGGCAGGCGAACGCCTTCGCCGCCGGAGCCTGTCCGGCGGGCGCGGGGATGCGCGAAAGGGAGCGAAGGCAGGCCGGTGAGGCGCGCCAGGACGAAGGGGGCTTCCCGCCTCCAGCTCTGTCCTGGGACCAATCACCACCTCTTGGTAAACACCTGCTTAGGAACGTGAAAAACCCACGGTTCGCGGATCGGTTCCCAAGGCTCCCGACGGAGGGGTGCGCGCGGAAGGCGCCGCCTATCTTGCCGGCGGCGTGGCGTAGAGGGCGCGCAGCGCCTGCCACGCCGCCGGGTGGTAGATCGAGCCGTGGCCCTCTTCGAGCCGGACGACGGTGTAGTGAAGTGCAGGCGGCGCGGCCGTGCGCAGGGCGCGCGCGACGGCGTCCTGCTGCGCCCGCTCGCGCGCCGCCGCGTCGGCCGGAGGCGCGGGAGTGTCGAAGGCGAGGAACAGCCGCTTGCCGGCGAAGCGGCCGCGGCGCAGGTCCGCCGCCGCCTCGCCCGCTAGCGCGCCCCCGTTCCACCACAGGCTCGGGCTGACGGCGATATAGTCGTCGAAGGCGTCGGGGGCTTCGAGGAAGGTCTGCAGCACGAACAGGCCGGCGAGCGACTCGCCGATGATCGCGCTGCGCCCGTCGGTCCGGAAATGCGCCGCCACCCACGGCTTGAGCTCGGTCGCGAGGAACCGGCGGTAGGCCGCCGCGCCGCCCGCGGTGGGCAGCCGCGCCCGGTCGGACGGGATGGTCGAGGGCGTGGTGAGGTCGTGGCGGCGGTCGACGCCGGCGATGCCGACAACGATCAGCTCCTCGCCCTGGCCGTAGGCGGCGGCGATCCGGGCGAGGCCGGCGATATGGTCGAAATCCTCCGCCTCGCCGCCATCGAGAAGGTAGAGGACGCGAAAGCGCCGCCCCGGTTCGCCATAGCCGGCGGGAAGGGCGACGTTGATCCGGCGCGTGTCCCCCAGCGTCGCGGACGTCAGCTCATAGCTGGAGCCGATGACAATGGGCCGTCCCGGCGGCAGCGTCGCCGCCGGCTGCAGTAGCGCGAGCAGGGGAAGGAGAGCGAGCGCGATCACGGCGCCTTCAAGCGGCAGCACGGCCGCCGCGTCAACCGCCGCCGTGCGTCAGTCGACGTGCGGGTTGATCGCCGGCGGGTCGCTCGCCGGGAAGCTCTCGTCGCTCGCCTGGTCGACCTGCCCCCAATCCTTGGGCGGGTCGCGCATCGCCTCGGGCCCGGCCGAGCGGGCGGCGCCGGTGTGGCCGACCGGGCCGTCGGCGCCGGTTCCCGCGATCGCCGCCGACCGGCCGAAGCTGCCGTCGGAGCGGCGCCACAGCCGGGTCGCGAGATAGCCGAGGCCGGCGGCGCAGGCGGCGCCGATGCCGGTCAGCACCGCGATCTTGCGCTTGCTGGCGCCGCCGGAATCGGAGCTGCCATTCTTCTTGCGCGCGGCCATGCTCAGGCCTCCGCGGTCAGCGTCGCCGTCTGCGCCGGCGGCAGGCCTTCGCTCTCCGCCTGGCGCTGCAGCTCGGCCTTGCGCGCCGCCATCTGCTCGCCGAGCGCCTGGAGGTCGACGTCGGTCTTGCGGGCCTGGCTGAACATGTTGCCCTGCTGCTTCTCCTCCTCCTTGACGTGGTGCTCGATCTCCTCCTGGAGCACCTTCACCTTGGCGTCGTAGAAGTCGTCGGACGGCTCGCCCGCTTCGATGTCGTTGATCAGCACCTTGGCGCCGTCATGCTCGACGATCGCCTCGTCGAGATCATCGTCGTCGATCTTGCCCCTGAGCGCCGGGTAGAACAGCTCCTCCTCGATCATCGTGTGGATCTTGAGCTCGGTGCAGATCTGCCTGGCGAGCTTCTCTTTCGTGCCGTCGCGGCTCGCCTTTTCGAACTTCTCGAAGAGCGCCTCGACCTCGCGATGGTCCTGGGTCAGCAGCTGGATCGCGTCCTGTTTCTTCTCGGCCACCATGATCATGATTCTCCTCGTTTGGCTTCTGGAACATTCGGCGCGGGGGCACGGTTCCTTGCCTCCATGAACGACACCGAAACCCTCTCCCCGGTGCTCCCGAACGAGACCGAGGAAGCGACGCGGCGCCTGCTCCAGAAGGCCCATGACGCGGACTTGAAGCTGGCGACGGCGGAGAGCTGCACCGGCGGCATGCTCGCCTCGCTGCTGACCGACGTGCAGGGCGTCTCGCACGTCTTCGACCGCGGCTTCGTCACCTACTCGAACGAGGCCAAGAACGAGATGCTCGGCATTCCCTTGGACCTCATCGAGGAGAAGGGGGCGGTCTCCCGGGAGGTGGCCGTCGCCATGGCTGAGGGCGCGCTCGCCAACAGCCGCGCCAACATCGCGCTCGCCGTCACCGGCTTCGCCGACGCGGGCGACGAACCCGGCCTCGTCCACTTCGGCTGCGCCCGCGCCGGACGGAAAACGGCACATCGCGAGGAGCATTTCGGTCCGGGCGGCCGCGGTGCTACACGCGTCGCGTGCATGAAGGTCGCGGTCGAGATGATGACGGAGATGCTGTGAGCAAGGCGCCTTTCGAAGCGATCCACCGCCACGGTTATGTGCGCTGCGCCGCGGCGAGCCCGACCGCCTCCTCGGGCGACGTCGCCTTCAACCTCGAGCAGGCGATCGCGCTCGCTCGCGAGGCGGACGAAAAGGGGGTGGACCTGGTGGTCTTCCCGGAGCTCAACATCTCCTCCTACTCGGTCGACGATCTGTTCCTGCAGGAGGCGTTCCTGGACGCCGTGGAGGACGGGATCGCGCGCTTTCGCGAGCAGGCCAAGCGGCTCGGCCCGGTCTGCGTGATCGGCGCGCCGCTCCGCCGCAACGGGCGGCTGTACAATTGCGCGCTGGTCGTCAGCCGCGGGCGCATCCTCGGCGTGGTGCCAAAGAGCTTCCTTCCCAATTACCGGGAATATTACGAGAAGCGCTGGTTCGTCTCCGGCATCGGCTTGAACGGCATCGAGATCGCGGTGGCCGGGGAAGTCGTGCCGTTCGGCACCGACCTCGTCTTCGCCGCCGAGGACCTCGCCGACTTCACCTTCTTCGTCGAGATCTGCGAGGATTACTGGGCGCCGCAGCCGCCCTCGACTTGGGGCGCGCTCGCCGGCGCGCTGATCCTGTGCAACCTCTCGGCCTCCAACATCACCATCGGCAAGGCGGACGAGCGGGCGTTGCTGTGCGCCGCGCAGGCGAGCCGCTGCTGCGCCGCCTACGTCTTCTCCGCGGCCGGGCCCGGCGAGAGCACCACCGACCTCGCCTGGGACGGCCAGGGCTCGATCTACGAGCTCGGCGACCTTCTGTGCAGCTCCACCCGCTTCGACTTCGAGCCGGAATTGTGCATCGCCGACGTCGACGCCGAGCGGCTGCGTCTCGAGCGGATGCGGATGCCGACCTTCAACGACAATGCCGTCGCCGCCGGCCACCCCGAGAAGACCGCCCGGCGCATCCATTTCGAGCACAAGCCCGCGATGGGCGACATCGGTTTCCGCCGCACCTTGCGCCGCTTCCCGTACGTACCGAACCGCGTCGAGCAGCTCGATTCCGATTGCTACGAGGCGTTCAACATCCAGGTGCAGGGCCTCGCCCGCCGCTTCCAGGCAACCGCCGGCGATAAGCTTGTCATCGGGGTCTCGGGCGGCCTCGATTCAACCCACGCTCTGCTCGTCGCCGCCAAGACCTGCGACTTCCTGAAGCTGCCCCGTTCCACCATCCTCGGCTTCACCATGCCGGGCTTCGCCACCGGCGACACGACGAAATCGAACGCCTGGGCGCTGATGAATTCGCTGGGCGTGGTCGGCGAGGAGATCGACATCCGCCGGGCCGCCGAGCAGATGCTCAGGGACATGGGCCACCCTTATGCCAAGGGGGAGCGCAGCCCCGAGGTCTACGACGTCACCTTCGAGAACGTGCAGGCGGGGCTCCGGACCGACTATCTCTTCCGCCTCGCCAACCAGCGCCGCGGCTTCGTCGTCGGCACCGGCGACCTTTCCGAGATCGCCCTCGGCTGGTCGACCTACGGCGTCGGCGACCAGATGAGCCATTACGGCGTCAATGCCGGCGTCCCCAAGACGCTGATCCAGTATCTCATCCGCTGGGTGATCAAGACCGGCCAGCTCGACCCCGAGACCAACCGCGTTCTGGACTCCATATTGGTGACGAAAATTTCGCCGGAGCTCGTTCCGGCGGACGCGCAGGGCGAGATGCAGTCGACCGAGGAGAAGATCGGCCCGTACGAGCTGCACGATTTCTTCCTCTTCCACATCCTGCGCTCGGGCCAGAAGCCGTCCAAGGTCGCCTTCATGGCATGGCAGGCCTGGCACGACGCGGCGCAGGGCGCCTGGCCGGCCGGCTATCCGGACGGCCTGAAGCGCGCCTACGACCTCGAAACGATCCGCAAATGGCTGGAGGTCTTCCTCTACCGCTTTTTCCAGATCAGCCAGTTCAAGCGCACCGCCATCCCCAACTCGCCCAAGGTCTCGGCGGGCGGATCGCTGAGCCCGCGCGGCGACTGGCGCGCGCCCGCGGACGGTACGGCAGGGCCGTGGCTGGACGAGCTGCGGGCCGCGTTCGACAGCTAGGACCGCTGCGGATTATCGGACAATTCGACCCGCCATCGTAACGGTGCGGGCGCGAAACAAGCCAGCTTAGTCCTTACCTGCGTTAACTTTTATCCATGCTGCGGCGCGGAACCGAAACGGCTGCGGGCACGTTGTTCGGGCAGGTCCTCACACCTTCAGGGATACCCGCGTTGATCAAGCTATCCACCGCCTCCGACATGGGGCAGAGCCGCTTTGCGTCGCACCAGACCGACGGCCACACCCTCATCTGCTTCTCCCACCTGCGGTGGAACTTCGTCTTTCAGCGGCCCCAGCATCTGATGAGCCGGTTCGCGCAGGACCGGCGGGTCATCTTCTGGGAGGAGCCCGAGGCGGCGCTGCCCGAGTGCGAGCCGGCCCTCGGTATACGCACCTGCGCCGAGACCGGTGTCGTCGTCGTGACGCCGTCCATCCCCGAGAGCCTCACCGAGGCGGAGCGCGAGCCGGTGCTGAAGCGCCTGCTCGACGATTTCCTCGCCGAGGAGAAAGGGCCGTTCATCCGCTGGTACTACACGCCGATGATGCTGCCCTTTTCGCGGGACGTGGCGAGCGCGGCGACGGTCTACGACTGCATGGACGAGCTCGCCAATTTCCGCTTCGCGCCGCCGCAGTTGCTCGCGCTCGAGCAGGAGCTGATCGACTCGGCCGACGTCGTCTTCACCGGCGGCTACTCGCTCTACGAGGCGAAGAAGGACCGGCACCCGAACATCCATCCCTTCCCCTCCAGCGTCGACCGCGCGCATTTCGCGCAGGCCCGCGGCGTCGATGCCTCCCCCGACGACCAGGGGCCGCTCGGCAAGCCGCGGCTCGGCTTCTACGGCGTCATCGACGAGCGCATGGACCTGGAGCTGATCGCCGCCCTCGCCGACGCGCACCCCGAATGGTCGATCGTCATGGTCGGGCCGGTGGTGAAGATCGATCCGGCGGAGCTGCCGGTGCGCGCCAACATCCATTATGTCGGCGGCAAGACCTATGACGAGCTGCCGCTTTATCTCGGCGGCTGGGACGTCGCGCTGATGCCCTTCGCCATCAACGAATCGACCAAGTTCATCTCGCCGACCAAGACCCCCGAATATCTTGCCGGCGGCCGGCCGGTCGTCTCGACCCCGATCACCGACGTCATCCGCCATTATTCGGACCTCGACGCGGTGTTCATCGCCGACGGCGCGGAAGCGTTCGTGGCGGCGTGCGAGCGCGCCCTCGAGCTTGCCCGCTCGGGCGACGAGTGGCTGAAGGAAGTCGACCTCAAGCTCGCAAACCTGAGCTGGGACATCACCTACGCCCGCATGGCGGGGCTGGTGCGCGAGGCGATGACGGTGCCGAGCGCCGGCCCGAACATCGTCAAGACGGCCGCGCGGCGGAAATACGATTATCTCGTCGTCGGCGCGGGCTTCGCCGGCTCGGTGATCGCGGAGCGGCTGGCGAGCCAGCACGGCGCGCACGTCCTCGTCATCGACCGGCGGCCGCACGTCGCCGGCAACGCCTACGACCATCTCGACGAGGCGGGCATCCTCATCCACCAATACGGCCCCCACATCTTCCACACGAACTCGGACGAGATTTTCGACTATCTGTCGAACTTCACCGCCTGGCGGCCGTACGCGCACAAGGTGCTCGCCCACGTCCGCGACCAGCTGGTGCCGATCCCGATCAACCGCACGACGCTGAACGCGCTGTTCGGGTTGGACCTCAAGACCGACGAGGAGGCGGCGGCCTATCTCGCTTCGCGCGCCGAGCCGGTCGACGAGATCAGGACCAGCGAGGATGTCGTCATCAACGCCGTCGGGCGCGAGCTCTACGAATTGTTCTTCCAGGGCTATACGCGCAAGCAATGGGGCATCGATCCGTCCGAGCTCGACAAGGCGGTCACGGCGCGCATTCCCACCCGCACCAATACCGACGACCGCTATTTCGGCGACAAGCACCAGGCGATGCCGAAGGACGGCTACACGGCCATGTTCAACCGGATGCTCGACCATCCGAACATCGATGTGCTGCTCTCGACCGATTACAAGGACGTGATCGACGAGATCGACGCCGGCCACATCGTCTTCACCGGGCCGATCGACGAATATTTCGGCTTCCGCTACGGCAAGCTGCCCTACCGGAGCCTGCGCTTCGAGCATAAGGTGCTCGACACGGAGAATTTCCAGCCGGTCGCGGTGGTCAATTATCCGGACCCGCAGGTGCCCTACACGAGGATCACCGAGTACAAGCACCTGACCGGCCAGACCGCGCCGCAGACCAGCGTCACCTACGAATATCCGTCGGCGGAGGGCGACCCTTATTACCCGATCCCGCGGCCGGAGAACCAGGAGCTGTTCAAGAAGTACGAAGCCCTCGCGGATTCGACGTCCGGCGTCACCTTCGTCGGCCGCCTCGCCACCTACCGCTATTACAATATGGACCAGGTGGTGGGTCAGGCGCTCTCCACCTTCCGCCGCCTCGATGCCAAGCGGAAGGCCACGGCCGACAAGACCGACGTCTGGACCGAAGCGGCGGAGTAGCTTTTGCCTCCCTGCCGGCGGAGCCGGCGGGGAGGGGGACCACCCGAAGGGTGGTGGAGGGGTGACAGGTCGAGGACCCAGCGGCTTCCGCGCGAACCGCTACCTGTACGGCGGCTACCCCCACCAGCTACGCTGGTCCCCCTCCCAATCCTTCCGGATGGGAGGCAATTTCAGCCGCGCGCCTTGCGGGCGAAGTCATTGAGCTGGGTCACCGTTTCGTCGAAGCGATGCTCGGCCTCGGCGAAGCGGAGCCAGCGCACGCGTTCGACGAGCACCTCGGGCGGGGTCGGCTGTGCGGTGAGGAGGGCGAAGGCCTCGTCGGCGAACTCCGCGAGCGGCTGGTAGCCGGGCCGCGTCGCCTGGCCGGGCGTGAGGCCGGTCTGCACCGCCGGCGGCGCCAGTTCGATCACCTCGACGCGCCCCTTGAGCGCCTCGCGCAGCGACACCGTATAGGAGTGCACCGCCGCCTTGGTGGCGCAATAGGTCGGCGCGTCGATCATCGGCACGAAGGCGAGGCCGGAGGTGAGGTTGACGATCGCCGCGTCCGGCTGCGCCGCGAGATGGTCGATCAGCGCATCGATGAGCCGGATCGGGCCGAGCAGGTTGGTGGCGACCGTCGCCTCGGCGTCGGCGAGGTCCCGGCCGCGGTCGAGCGGCTCGAAGCGCATGATCCCGGCATTGTTCACGAGCACGTTGAGCGCCGGGTGGTCGGCGAGGATCCGCGCCACGCCGGCCGCGATCGACGCCGGATCGGCCACGTCCATCTCGAGAGCGTGCATGTCGGCGCGGCCGGCGATCGCCTGCTCCAGCGCCTCGCGGCGCCGGCCCGAGACGATGACCCTATTGCCGGCGTCGTGCCAGCGGTGGGCCAGCGCCTCGCCGATGCCGGAGCCGCCGCCGGTGATGAGGATGGTGTTCCCGCTGGTCTTCATCATGATGCTCCCGCCCGGTTAACGGTCATGCTGCCGAGAGGATGCGCCCTCCTTGCCTCCCCATCGGCGTGGGGGACACGTACTTTTTCGCGAAAAAGTACGTGTCCCCTTTTTCAGGCCGCGTCGCGCTGTTGGCCCTCGGGCGTCAGCACCAATGCCCCGTCGCCTTCGTCCACCCGCACCGTCTGCCCATCCAGGATCTCGCCCCTCAGGATCGCGTCGGCGAGCGGGTCCTGCAGGTACTTCTGCACGGCCCGCTTCAGCGGCCGCGCGCCGTACACAGGGTCGTAGCCGACACGGCCGAGCCAGGCGCGCGCCGCGTCCGTCAAGTCCAACCGGATCTTGCGGTCGGCGAGGAGCTTGCCGAGCCGCTGCACCTGGATGTCGACGATCGGGCCCATATGCTCGGCCGCCAAGCGGTGGAACAGGATGATCTCGTCCAGCCGATTGAGGAATTCGGGGCGGAAATGGGCGCGGACCACCTCCATCACCTGCGGCTCGACCTTCTCGACGTCCTCGTCGTCGGTCAGCGACGACAGGAACTGGCTGCCGAGGTTCGAGGTCAGGATGATGATCGTGTTGGTGAAGTCGACCGTGCGGCCCTGGCCGTCGGTGAGGCGGCCGTCGTCGAGCACCTGGAGGAGAATGTTGAACACGTCGCCGTGCGCCTTCTCGACCTCGTCGAACAGCACGACCTGGTAGGGCCGCCGCCGCACCGCCTCGGTCAGCACGCCGCCTTCCTCATAGCCGACATAGCCCGGCGGCGCGCCGATCAGGCGGGCGACCGAATGCTTCTCCATGAACTCGGACATGTCGATCCGCACCATCGCGGTCGCGTCGTCGAACAGGAATTCGGCGAGGCTCTTGGTGAGCTCGGTCTTGCCGACGCCGGTGGGGCCGAGGAACAGGAACGAGCCCAGCGGCCGGTTCGGGTCCTGCAAGCCGGCGCGCGCCCGGCGGATGGCGCGGCTGACCGCCGCCACCGCCTGCGCCTGGCCGATCACCCGCTTGCCGATCTGCTGCTCCATCTGCAGCAGTTTCTCCCGCTCGCCTTCGAGCATCCGCTCGACCGGGATGCCGGTCCAGCGGGCGACGACGCCGGCGATATCCTCGCTGGTCACTTCCTCGCGCAGCATCGCCGACTGGCTGACCGCCTGCGCCTCGGCGAGCTGCTTCTCGAGGCCGGGGATGCGCCCGTATTGGAGCTCGCCGGCCTTGGCGAGATCGCCGGCGCGCTGCGCCTGCTCGAGCTCGAGCCGCGCCGCGTCGAGCTGCTCCTTCAATTTGCCCTCGGCGGCGATCTTCTCCTTCTCCGCCTGCCAGCGCTGGGTGAGCTCGGCCGATTGCTGCTCGAGGTTGGCGAGCTCGCTCTCGAGGTTGCCGAGCCGCTCCTTCGAGGCCTTGTCGGTCTCCTTCTTCAGCGCCTCGCGCTCGATCTTGAGCTGGATGATGCGCCGGTCGAGATTCTCGATCTCCTCGGGCTTCGACTCCACCTCCATGCGCAGGCGCGAGGCCGCCTCGTCCATGAGGTCGATCGCCTTGTCGGGGAGGAAGCGATCCGTAATGTAGCGGTTCGAGAGCGTCGCCGCCGAGACCAAGGCGCCGTCGGTGATCCTGACGCCGTGGTGCAGCTCGTATTTCTCCTTGAGGCCGCGCAGGATCGAGATCGTGTCCTCGACCGTGGGCTCGCCGATGAACACCGGCTGGAAGCGCCGCTGCAGCGCGGGGTCCTTCTCGACATGCTTCCTGTACTCGTCGAGCGTGGTCGCGCCGATGCAGTGCAATTCGCCCCGCGCCAGGGCCGGCTTCAGGAGATTCGACGCGTCCATCGCGCCCTCGCTCTTCCCGGCGCCGATCAAGGTGTGCATCTCGTCGATGAACAGGATGATGTCGCCCGCGGCCTGCTTGACCTCGTCGAGCACGCCCTTGAGGCGCTCCTCGAACTCGCCGCGATATTTGGCACCCGCGATCAGCGAGCCCATGTCGAGCGCCATCAGCCGCCGGTCCTTCAGGCTGTCCGGCACGTCGCCGTTGGCGATGCGCAGCGCCAGCCCTTCGGCGATCGCCGTCTTGCCGACGCCGGGGTCGCCGATCAGCACCGGATTGTTCTTGGTCCGCCTGGCGAGGATCTGGACGGTGCGGCGGATCTCCTCGTCGCGGCCGATGACCGGGTCGAGCTTGCCCTCGCGCGCCGCCTCGGTGAGGTCGCGCGCGAACTTCTTGAGCGCATCGTAGCGGTCCTCGGCCGACTGGGTGTCGGCGGTCCGCCCGCCGCGCAGCTGGTTGATGGCGGCGTTCAGCGCCTCGGCCTTCACGCCGGCATCGGCGAGGGCCCTGCCTGCCTCCGTATTCTTCGCCAGCACGAGCGCGAGCAGCATCCGCTCGACGGTGACGTAGCTGTCCCCGGCCTTCTGCGCGATCTGCTCTGCGCTATCGAGCACCCGCAGCGCTTCGGCGTCCAGCCCCGGCGTCTGGTTCGCGCCGCCGCCGGTCACCGCGGGCACCTTCGCCAGCGCCTCGTCCGTCTCCCGTCGCGCCGCCTCGGCCGACCCTCCGGCGCGCGCGATCAGCCCCGCCGCCATCCCCTGCTCGTCCTCGAGCAGCGCCTTGAGGATGTGGACCGGCCCGATCCGCTGGTGGTTCATCCTCAGCGCCACGGTCTGCGCCGCCTGCAGGAACCCGCGCGCCCGGTCGGTGAATTTCTCCAGGTTCATAACTACCCCTGTCTCCTCTCGGAAAGGATGTAGTGTTGCAATTATGCAACGCAAGGGGCGCGGCGCCATTCCGGCGCGCCGCCGTTGCAGCGCCGCGGCCCGCCGCTATGGTGCGCGGCTCTTGAGACTCGGAGACCCATCGATGCGCCGGATGTTGCTTGCCCTCGCCCTCGGCCTCCTCCCCCTCGCCTCGCCGGCCGCCGCGCAGCCGGTCGCCCCCGCCGCGCCGCTCTCCGCCCTCGTCGCGCAGGTCGACATCCCCTACCAGCAGTTCACGCTGCCGAACGGCCTCAGGGTCATCGTCCACGAGGACCACAAGGCGCCGATCGTCGCCGTCTCCGTCTGGTATCACATCGGCTCCAAGGACGAGCCCAGGGGCAAGACCGGCTTCGCGCATCTGTTCGAGCATCTGATGTTCTACGGCTCGGAGAATGCGCCGGGCAGCTTCTTCGGCCGGCTGGAATCGATCGGCGCGACCGACTGGAACGGCACCACCTGGTTCGACCGTACCAATTATTTCGAGACGGTGCCGACCGGCGCGCTGGACCGCGCGCTGTTCCTCGAATCGGACCGCATGGGCCACCTGCTCGGCGCCGTCACCCAGCAGACGCTCGACCTCCAGCGCGGCGTCGTCCAGAACGAGAAGCGCATGGGCGACAACGAGCCCGGCGGCCTCAAGGAATATACCGAGCTCGCCACTTTGTTTCCGGAGGGCCACCCCTACCACCATCCGACGATCGGCTCGATGGCGGACCTCAACGGCGCCAGCCTGGAGGACGTGAAGTCCTGGTTCCGCGCCCATTACGGGCCGAACAACGCGGTCCTCGTCCTCGCCGGCGACGTCGACCTCGCCACCGCCCGCGCGAAGGTCGAGCGTTGGTTCGGGCCGATCCCGCGTGGCCCCGAGACGGCGCGGCCGGACGTGCCGGTGCCTTCGCTCGCGCAGCCCGTCGACAAGGTCATGCACGACCGGGTGGCGACGGTGTCGGTGTCGCGCGAATGGGTGGTGCCCGGCGTCAACGATCCGGACACCAACCAGCTCGAGCTCGCCGCCTCGATCCTCGGCGGCCTCGGCAGCTCTCGGCTGGACAACGCGCTGGTGCGCAAGGAGAAGCTCGCGGTCGGCGTCTCGGCCGACGTCCAGCAGTTCGAGAAAATCTCGATGCTCAGCGTGAGCGCGCGGGTACGGCCCGGAGTCGATCCCGCCCTCGTCGCGCGGCGGCTCGACGAGATCATCGGCGACTTCCTGCGCACCGGCCCCAGCGCCGACGAGGTGCAGCGCGCGGCGACCAGTGCGGTCGCCGGCACGATCAAGGGCCTGGAGCAGGTCGGCGGCTTCGGCGGCAAGGCGGTGACGCTCGCCGAGGGCGCCGTCTATTCGAACGATCCCGCCAAGTACAAACGCGACCTTGCCGAGGTGGCCGGCGCGACTCCGGCGAGCGTCGCCGCGGCCGCGCGCAAGTGGATGGGCCGCCCCGCCTTCCGGCTCACCCTCTCGCCCGGCGAGCGCAGCGCCGAGGACATCGCCGCCGCCGGCAGCGTCGTCGCCCGCCGCCACCCCGCTTACTTCCGCAGCCCCGACCAGGGCGGCGCGCCGGCGCCGGCGACTTCCGCCGCCGCTCAGCCGGTCCCGACGATCGCCGAGCCGCCGGTGGAGCCGGTGCGTGCGCTCGCCTTTCCCCCGGTCGAGCGGGCGCGGCTCTCGAACGGGATCGAGGTCACCTTCGCGCGCCGGATCGCGGTGCCCGTGGTCAACGTCGCCGTCGCCTTCGACGCCGGCAACGCCGCCGACGACCGGGCCAAGCTCGGCACCCAGGCGCTGCTTCTCGCCCTGCTCAAGGAGGGGACGGCGCGTCTCGATTCGACGCAGATCGCCCAGGAGCAGGAGCGGCTCGGCGCGTCCATCTCCGCCAGCGCCTCGATGGACCGCACCAGCATCTCCCTCTCGGCGCTGAAGCCGAACCTCGCCGCCTCGCTCGATCTCCTCGCCGACGTCGTGCGCAACCCGGCCTTCCGGAGCGAGGACGTCGAGCGGCAGCGCGCCGCGCTCCTCGCCCAGATCGCCGAGGAGAAGACCCAGCCGCAGGGCCTCGCGCTGCGCGTCCTGCCGCCGCTCCTCTACGGGCCGGCGCATCCCTATGGCGTCCCCTTCACCGGCTCGGGCGACGAGGCGGGAGTCAAGGCCGCGACCCGCGCCGACCTCGCCGCCTTCCATGAGCGCTGGCTGCGGCCGGACAATGCCGCGATCTTCGTCGTCGGCGACACCAGCATGGCCGAGCTGATGCCGCTGCTCGAGGCGCGCTTCGGCAGCTGGCGCGCCCCCGCGGCGGCAAAGGGCGCGAAGAGCTTCCCGGTCTCGCTCCCCGCCGGCGCGGCCGGCGCGCGCATCATCCTCATCGACAAGCCGCAGAGCCCGCAGTCGATGATCCTCGCCGGCGAGCCGCTCGCCGTGCGCGGCGTCGACGATCCGGTGACCCTCACCGTCGCCAACGAGGTGCTCGGCGGCAGCGCCACGTCGCGCCTCATCATGGACCTCCGCGAAGCGAAGGGCTGGGCTTATTATGCCGGCTCGCAGGTGCAGCTGGTGCGCGAGCGGATGCCGCTCTTCCTGTTCGCGCCTGTCCAGACCGACAAGACCGGCGAGTCGATCGCCGCGGCCCAGGCCGATCTCGCCGGCTTCCTCGGGGCCAAAGGGGTCACCCAGGACGAACTTACCCGCACCATCTCCAACCAGGTGCTGAGCCTTGCCGGCGAATTCGAGACGAGCGCGGCGGTGCTCGGCGCGATCATGCGCAATGCCACGCTGCGGCGGCCGGACGATTATTACGCCCGCCTTCCGGACCGCTACCGCGCCATCACCGCCGCCGATCTCGACGCCGCGGCGCGGCGGGCGATCGATCCGAAGCGATTGGTCTGGGTGGTGGTCGGCGACGCCGCCAAGGTCCGCCCCCAGCTCGACGCGCTGCACATGCCGGTCGAGGTGATGACGGTCAGGTGAGTGGAGCGGGCCGTTGGCTCTCCCCTCCCTGTAAGGAAGGGGCCGGGGGTGGGTAGACGAGCGCAGCGAGGCTTCTTGCGGAGTCCCCCGCTCATCCGCCTGCGGCGGATTCACCCCTAACCCCTCCCTTACCGGGAGGGGATTCAGAAGGTGAGCCGCGTCACATGTCCCATCTTGCGCCCTGGCCTCGCCTCGCCCTTGCCGTAGAGGTGCAGGTGGGCGGAGGGATCCGCGAGAAGTTCCGGCCAGCGCTCCACCTCGTCGCCGATGAGATTCTCCATCTCCACCGCAGCGGCGGCAAGGTCCGTAGCGCCGAGCGGCAGCCCGCAGACCGCCCGGACATGGTTTTCGAATTGCGACGTGGTCGCCCCCTCGATCGTCCAGTGGCCGCTATTGTGGACGCGCGGCGCGAACTCGTTGAACAAAGGCCCCTGTGCCGTCGCGAAGAACTCGGCGGCGAGCACGCCGACATAATCGAGCGCGTCGGCGATGCGCCGGGTCAGCGCCTCCGCCTCCGCCACCTGTCCGGCTAAGCGCGCAGGGCAGGGGAGGCGCGAGCGACGCAGGATGCCGCCTTCGTGGCTGTTGCTCGGCGCCGGCCACACGACGGTGCCGCCATCCTGTCCGCGGCACAGCAGGACCGAGAATTCGGCGTCGAACGCGACGAACGATTCGAGGATCGAGGGCTGGCCCCGCATCGCCGCCCAGGCAGCGTCCGCGTCGGCCGGCGAGGCGAGGCGAGCCTGCCCCTTGCCGTCATAGCCGAAGCGGCGGGTCTTGAGGATCGACGGCGTCCCGACCGTCGCCAGCGCCGCCTCCAGTCCCTCCCGGTCGTCGACCGCCGCGAAGCGCGCGGGGCGGCCCCCGAGGCCCTCGACGAACCGTTTCTCGCCGAGCCGGTCCTGCGCCGTCGCCAGCGCGCGCGCCGGCGGGAAGAGCGGCGCCTCGCGCGCCAGCGCCTCGAGCGGAGCGGCGGCGATATTCTCGAATTCGTAGGTGGCGACGTCCACGGCGCCGCCGAACCGCGCCAGGGCGTCGGCATCGTCCCACGCGCCGCGGGTGAATCCCGCCGCCACCTCGGCCGCCGGCGGCGCCGCGTCGGGGGCATAGATGTGGCACCGATAGCCGAGCTGCGCCGCCGCCATCGCGAGCATCCGGCCGAGCTGCCCGCCGCCGACGATCCCGATCGTGGAGCCCGGCGGCAGAGTCTTCATTCGGGGCTTTCGGCCACCGCCTCGGTCTGGCGGCGCCGCCACTCCCTGAGCCGCGCGGCGAGCTCCGCGTCGCCCAGCGCCAGGATCGATGCGGCGAGGAGGGCGGCGTTGATCGCCCCCGCCTTGCCGATCGCCAACGTGCCGACCGGCACGCCGCCGGGCATCTGGACGATCGACAGCAGGCTGTCGAGGCCGGACAGGGCCTTGCTCTCCACCGGTACGCCGAGCACCGGCAAATGGGTCATCGCCGCCGCCATGCCCGGCAGGTGCGCAGCCCCGCCCGCGCCGGCGATCAGCACCTTGAGGCCCCGCTCGGCGGCGCCCGTCGCATAATCGTAGAGCCGCTCCGGCGTGCGGTGCGCCGACACCACCTTCGCCTCGTGCGGGACGCCGAGCCCGTCGAGCGTTTCGGCGGCATGGCGCATCGTCTCCCAGTCGGAGCGGCTGCCCATGATGATCCCGACCTCGGCCACGCGCGTCCCTTCCCGGCGAGCCGCCCGTCTAACCGCGGCCAGAGCGGGACGCTAGGCCTCCATTAACTTTGCCGCGCTAGGGGAGGCGCATGTCGAAGCACGCTTCCGATTTCTCGGGCCTGCCCGTCGAGGCCGCCGACGAGAACGCCCTCCTGCGCGCGGCGCTCGCCGAGGCGCAGCAGCGCATCGCCCAGCTCGAGGCGAAGGCAGACCTCGACGGCGTCACGCCGCTGCCCGGCGCCGGCCGCTTCCGCACCGAGCTCGAGAGAGTCGCCGGCCTCGCCCACCGCCACGGCACGCCCGCCGCAGTGGTCGGCATCGCCCTCACCAACCTGGCGGCTATCCGCGAGGCGCACGGCCATTTCGCCGGCGACGCGGCGCTCGTCCACGTCGCCCGCCTGCTCTGCGGCCTCATTCGCTCGACCGACATCCTCGCCCGCACCGGCGACGGCGAGTTCGGCCTGATCCTCGATCATCTGGACCTCGACAGCGCGATCGACGCGGCGGAGCGGCTCGGCCGCTGCATCGCCGACCACCCCGTCGACCTCGGCCACATCCAGGTCCCGCTCGTCGTGGCGGTGGCGACGACCGGCATCCTCGCCGGCGACACCGCCAACGACGTCCAGATCCGCGCCCGGGCCGCGCTGGACCGCGCCTCGGCGTAGAGCGTTCAAGAACGAGGTTGCATTTCCTTCGTCATGCCGGACTTGATCCGGCATCCACCTCCTCTCTTCATCGGTAAGCGGGTGAAGAAGGTGGACCCCGGATCAAGTCCGGGGTGACGGTTGATGCCAAAGGCTCAGCCTTCTAGCGCGGCGCGGCCGGCGAGCGGTCGCGGACCCATTGCGAGAAGATCCATTTATCGCCGCGCGTCGGCGGCGTGCCGGCGTGGAGAGTTAGCGGATCGGGTGCCCGCGTCGCGGCATCGACATTGGCGAAGAGCAGAGCGTCGCCTTTGGCGCCCTTGTGGCGGATGCCGGCGCGGGGGAAGACGGTCTCGCCGCCCTCATAATCGTCGTTCAGGTAGATGAGAAAGGTTGCGATGCGCTGGCCGAACCGCGCCAGCTCGGCGGCGTGGCCCGGCTGGGCCGGATCGAGGAAGTCGTGATGCGGCCGGAACTCCTCGCCGGGTGCATAATGCATCACCTGCGGCGGCTCGAACACCGCCACCGGCAGGTTCGACGCGGCCGAGATGCGGGCGCGGATCGCGGCGACCGCCAGGTCCATTTCCGCCAGCGTAAGCTCCAGCGCCTTGTTGGTGCGATTCGGGTCGCTGCGCCCCTGGCCGGTCACCGGGTCCCAAACCCGCGCCGGGCTGAGCTTCTCGCGCGCAAGGCCGATCAGCCACTCGCATTCCGCCGGAGTCGCGAAGCCTCGGAGCACCCGCACCCGCGGCCGCTCCGACAGCGAGTCTCGCGCGGGCGCCGTGAGGAGGGCGGCCGCGTCCAGCGCTCCGCCCCGGCTCAGCAGCGCCAGCTGCGCCGCTGCCGGCGCGGACCCGCAATCCGCCGCCAGCCGGAGTGCGGCAAAGGCGCGGTCCCAGCTCTGCGGGCGTCCCGCGCCCATCGCTTCGAGCAGCGCGAGGGCCAGAATGGCCTCGGCATCTCCGGCCGCCGCGGCGGCTTCGATCAGCGCGGCACCCTCGGCCGCGCCGCCCGGCGTCGAAAGGAGCTTCAGGCCGCGCCGGGCGTCGGTCTCCTCGCCCGCCATGCCGCCTTCAGCGCTCGCTGAGATAATAGCGGTCGATCGCGTCGAGCCTGTCGTCCAGCTCGTAGACGATCGGCTGGCCGGTCGGGATTTCCAGGCCGGTGATCTCGTCGTCCGCAATGTGCGACAGGTGCTTGACCAGCGCCCTGAGCGAATTGCCGTGGGCGGAGATCACCACCCTCTTCCCCTCGCGCAGCGCTGGGGCGATCCGCGCCTCCCAATAAGGCAGCACCCGGGCGATCGTATCCTTGAGGCTCTCCGTCCTCGGCACCGCGATCCCGGCATAGCGCCGGTCGCCGGAAAGATCGTAGAGGCTGCCCGCCTCCAGCGGCGGCGGCGGCACGTCGAAGGAGCGGCGCCAGACATGGACCTGCGCGTCGCCGTGCTTCGCCGCCGTCTCCGCCTTGTTGAGCCCGGTGAGGCCGCCATAATGGCGCTCGTTCAGCCGCCAGTCCTTTTCGACAGGCAGCCACAGCCGCCCCATCGCCTCGAGCGCGATGTTCAGCGTCTTGATCGCCCGCGTCTGGACGCTGGTGAAGCAGAGGTCGAAGTCGATCCCCTTCGAGGCGATCAGCTCGCCGGCCAGCTTCGCCTCCTCGGCGCCCTTGGCGGTCAGATCGACGTCCCACCAGCCGGTGAAGCGGTTCTCGAGATTCCACGCCGACTGGCCGTGGCGGATCAGCACCAGCCGCGGCATCGTCAGCCCCGCGCCGGCAGGTCGTCGAGGATGGCGTGGAGCGCGTCGAGGCAGGCGCGGGCCAGCAGCCGGCAGCGGTCGGGGGACCAGCCGTAGGTCTCGTCCGGCAGGTCCGCATTGTCCTTGAACGGCATCTCCAGCGTCATCGAGACGGCGCCGAAGCGCTCGGCGAGCTGCGCCGTGGACATCGACATGTTGGCCTGACCCGGCTTGGCGACCTCATAGCCCTGCTGCGTCTGGAAATCGGGCGAGATGCGGACGAGCTCGGCGGCGAAGCGGTCGAACGCCTGCTGCTGCCGCTCGGTCCAGCCCGGTATGCCCTCGAAGCCCGCAAGGAAGTTGGCGGCGATCGCCTCGTCGCCATGCACGTCCATGGCGAAGTCGACGCCGGTCTCGTCCATCGCATCGCGCACGCAAAGGACTTCGGGGCTGCGCTCCGGCGACGGATTGTGCCACTCGCGGTTGAGGTTGGTGCCGACGGCGTTGGTCCGGAGGTGCCCGCGCCGCGAGCCGTCCGGGTTCATGTTCGGGACGACATGGAAGGTGCAGCGCCGCCGCAGCACGCGCGCCACCGGGTCGGCTTCGTCGACCAGACGTCCGAGCGCGCCTTCCATCCACCATTCTGCCATCGTCTCGCCGGGGTGCTGGCGCGCATAGAGCCAGACCTGCAGCGGTCCCTCGCCGATGCGCAGGTAATCCATGTCCTGGCCGTCGAGCGTCTTGCCGAGCGCGCGGTATTCGACCCCCGGCACGGCGGCGACCTCGGCGACGAGGTCGTGGTGCATCTCCATCGTGTAGGGCGCGAAATAGGCGACCCAGAGGCTGTCCGTCTCGGGCGTCACCGAGATGGTCAGCACGCCGCCCGCATAGGCGGTGTCGGCGCGCACCCACTCGTCGCGATCGTAGGAGATGCAGGCGCGATAGCCGTCCCAGCCGTGCGGATAGGCCGAGCCGGCGCAGTTGAGGATGCGCAAGCTGAGCGGCCGGCCCTTCGCACCGGTCACCCGAAAGTAGAACCATTGGTAGAAGTCGGACTGGTGGTCCTTCAGGATCTCCAGGTCCACGCGGTCGCCCTCGACGGCGACCAGGCGAATGTTGCCGCCGTCAAAGGCGCTCGAAATGGCTGTCATCGGATCGTGATAGTGCGGCCCGATTCGCCGGGGAAGTCCCGAAACATCGCGTCGGCGAGCCGCTCGACCGCCGCCGCAGGCTGGGCGTAGGGGCTGCGCGCCGGCACGTCGCTGTGGCCGCGGCCTTCCCAGATGACGCTGCCGTCCGAGCGGCGCTTCAGCCGCACTTCGAGGCTGGTCGAGGCGAGCGCGCGGGGCCCGCCGCCGCCCACCCCGAACGCCACTCCGCCGCCGACGCCGCCACGATAGCCGCCGGTCCCGCCGCCGACCCCGATCGTCACCGGCGGCCGCCGCGGCGGCGCCTCGCGCATGCCCTGGCGGACGTCGACGATGGCGACCTCCTCGGACTGGCCGACCGTGGTCACCACCGTCCAGCCGAGCCGCGTCAGCTGCCGGCCGACGGCGTCGGCATAGGTGCGGAATTCAGGCGTGTTGTTCATGCCCGCCTGCCCGGCCTCGATCGCGATGGTCGAGCGCGCGATGGGCTGGCCGAGGTGGAAGCGGGTGACTTCGGTGAGGCCGCCGCCGCCGGAGCCGCCGCCTCCGCCCGCATCGGTGGTGCAGGCTGCAGCGGCGAAGGCGGTCAGGAGGATGACGCTGCGCGAGAAAGCCGATTTCATTCCCTCACCTCATCGTCTAGCGGGCGCTTCATATACGGGCTGGAACGATCTGCCACCCGATTTCGCTGCATGCCTATCGTGGAGACGTCCCTGCGATGAACGATTCGAGCCAGACGAGAGCGGCCAGGCCGACGGTCCTCGTCACCGGCGGCGCCGGCTATATCGGCAGCCATGCCGTCCTCGCCCTCCTCGACGCCGGCTGGAGCGTCGTGGTGATCGACAATCTCAGCACCGGTTTCGGCTGGGCGGTGCCGGACGCCGCGACTCTCGTCGAAGGGGACATCGGCGACGACGTCCTCGTGGCGCGGATCATCGAGGCGCACGGCATCGGCGCGATCGTCCATTTCGCGGGATCGATCATCGTCCCCGAATCGGTCGAGAAGCCGCTGCGTTACTATGAGAACAACACCGCCAAGAGCCGCTCGCTGATCGAGAGCGCGGTGAACGGCGGCGTCAGGCACTTCATCTTCTCGTCGACGGCGGCCACCTACGGCATTCCGGAGCGCGTGCCGATCACCGAAGACACGCGTACCCAGCCGATCAACCCCTATGGCTGGTCGAAGCTGATGACCGAGCGCATGCTCGCCGACACCGCCCACGCCCACCCGCTCAATTATTGCGCGCTGCGCTATTTCAACGTCGCCGGGGCGGACCCCAGGGGCCGCTCGGGCCAGTCCACCGCCGGCGCCACCCACCTCATCAAGGTCGCGGTCGAGGCGGCGACCGGCAAGCGCAGCCACGTCTCGGTCTACGGCACCGATTACGACACGCCCGACGGCACCGGCGTTCGCGACTATATCCACGTCAGCGACCTCGCCCGCGCCCATGTCGACGCGCTCGAGAAGCTCATTGCCAACCCGGAGGAGAGCTATGTGATGAACTGCGGCTACGGCCGCGGCTTCTCCGTGCTCGAAGTGCTCGATGCGGTCGACCGGGTCACGAACAGGAAGATCGAACGGAAGATCGAGGCGCGCCGTCCCGGCGATCCCGACGCGCTCGTCGCGGACAATTCGAAGATCCTCGCCACCCTTCCCTGGCGTCCGCAGCGCGACGATCTGGACACCATCGTCGCCGACGCCCTCGCCTGGGAGCGCAAGCTCGCCGAGCGGCGCGGCGGAGGTTGACTTGGCCGGCCCTCCCCACTAGGTGGGCCGCTCGCTTTTCCAGCAGACATTCGAACGAAACAGGCAGGCGTCCCGAGCCATGAAGATCCGCAACTCATTGAAGTCCCTCAAGTCGCGCCACCGCGACTGCCGCGTGATCCGCCGCCGGGGCCGCACCTACGTCATCAACAAGACCAACCGCCGCTTCAAGGCCCGCCAGGGCTGAGGGCTTCCGATCAAAGTGGTACTTTGATCGGTTTGGATGCGCAGGTCTCGTTCGTCCCGAGCGAAGTCGAGGGGCGTTTCCGATGAGCAGTGAACGCCCAACCGCCGTCGTGTTCGACGTCGGCAATGTCCTCTACGGCTGGGACCCCGAAGCCTTCCTCGCCCGCCAGATCCCAGACGACGCGCGCCGTCTCGCCTTCATCGAGGACACCGGCCTCTGGGACTGGCACGACAGCCTCGACGGCGGCCGCGCCTTCGACGAAGCCGCCGCCGAGCTCTCCGGGAAATTCCCCGATTACGCCGCCTACATCGCCGCCTGGGGCGCCCGCTTCGGCGAGACGATCACCGATCCCGTCCCCGGCGTCCACGCCATCGTCGCCGAGCTAGACGCGCGCGGCGTCCCGCTCTTCGCCATCACCAACTTCTCCGGCGATTTCTGGAAGCCCTTCCGCGCCCGCGAGGAGGCCTTCTTCCGCCTCTTCCGCGACATCGTCGTCTCGGGCGAGGAGAAATTGCTCAAGCCCGACCCGGCGCTGTACTTCCGCGCCCTCGACCGCTTCGGCCTCAAGCCCCACGAGGCCCTGTTCGTCGACGACCGCCTGATCAACGTCGAGGGCGCCCAAGCGGTCGGCATGCACGCCCACCTCTTCACCGGCGCCGACGACCTGCGCGCCCGGCTGGAGGCGGAGGGGCTCCTCTAATTCCCCTCCCTGGACGGGAGAGGCTAGGGGTGGGTCGCCGCGCAGCGGCTCTACGGCTTCCAAGGAACGGCTGTGCCGTACCCAGCCCCGCCCCCCCCCTTGCGGGGAGGGGAGTAGAGGCGTGCAACCTCGCCGCTCCTCACGCGTAACGACCCCATGAGACAGAGATGGCCCGCACGTTTGTGGCTCGTCCGCCACGGGCAGAGCGCCGGCAACGTCGCCCGCGACGAGGCGTCGGCGGCGGGCAAGAGCGTGATCGACATCGCGGTGCGGGACGTCGACGTGCCGCTGAGCCCGCTCGGCCACCGCCAGGCCGACGCGCTCGGCCGCTGGTTCGCCGGCTTGTCCGAGGAGGAGAAGCCGGAAATCGTCCTCTCCTCGCCCTATGTCCGCGCCCGCCAGACCGCCAAGGCGATCTGCGAGGCCGGCGGGGTGGCCGGCGAGGCGCGCCCGCCGATCGTCGACGAGCGGCTGCGCGAGCGCGAGTTCGGCATTTTCGACCGCCTCACCACCGCCGGCATCCGCGAAAAATATCCCGAGCTCGCCGAGCAACGGACGCTGATGGGCAAATTCTACCACCGCCCGCCCGGCGGCGAGAGCTGGGCCGACGTGATCCTGCGCCTGCGCGGCGCGCTCGACACGATCAGCCTCCACCATGCCGACCGCCGGGTCGTCATCGTCTGCCACCAGGTGGTGGTGCTGTGCATCCGCTATATCCTCGAGGAGATGGACGAGGCGCAGATCCTCGCGATCGATCGCGAGGGCGACGTGGTGAATTGCGGCATCGCCGAATATGTGTTCGAGCCCGATGGCGACGAGCGCCTCTGCGCGCCGCAGCTGGTCCGCTACAATTTCGCCGCCCCGCTGATCGACGAGGCGGCGCCGGTGACGTCCGAGCCCGACGCGATGGTCGCCGCCCGGTGAGCGAAGTCCGAACGCTCGATCGCGACCTGCTGCTGTCCGACTTCCCCCTGCCCGCGATCGACGAGGAAGGCGACAAGGAGGATCGCGGGCGGCTCCTTGTGGTCGGGGGCAGCCGCGAGCTTGCCGGGGCCGTGCTGCTGGCCGCGGTCGCGGGGCTGCGCGCCGGCGCCGGCAAGCTGCAGATCGCCACCGCCCGCAGCGTCGCCCCCCACGTCGCGGTGGCCGTGCCGGAGGCGCGGGTGGTCGGGTTCGAGGAGACCGAGGAAGGCTGCCTCGCCCTCGCCGGCACCGAGGCGCTGCTGGAGCTCGCTGAGGGCGCGCAGGCGGTCGTCATCGGCTGCGGCCTCCAGCACGGGCCGCCGCTCGACGCCTTGCTCGACGCTCTCTTCGCCGCACGCTTCGACGTGCCGCTCGTCCTCGACGCGGCGGTGCTCGGCTCGCTCGCGCCGCGCGCCGAGGCGCTCGCCGCCTGGCCGGGCGGCGCGACCGTCCTTCCCCACGCCCGCGAGATGGCGCGGCTGCTCGAGATGGAGGCCGGGGAGGTGGAGCGCGACCCCCTCGCCGCCGCCCGCACGGCCGCCGAACGCTTCAACGTTGTCGCGCTGGTCAAGGGACCGTGCAGCTACCTCGTCGCTCCGGACGGCCGCTCGTTCCGCTTCGAAGGCGGGGGTGTCGGCCTCGCCACCTCGGGCTCCGGCGACACCCTCGCCGGCATCGTCGGCGGCCTCGCCGCCCGCGGCGCCGACCCGCTCACCGCCGCCCTCTGGGGAGTCTACCTCCACGGCGAAGCGGGGCGGACGCTCACCGCCCGCATCGGCCGCGTCGGCTTCCTTGCGAGGGAGCTCCCCGACGAAGTGCCGGGCTTGTTGCCGGACTAGTGCCTCCCCATCCGCCAGGATGGGGAGGGGGACCAGCGACGCTGGTGGAGGGGTAGCTGCCGCGGAGTCCGAGCTTGTCGCGGGAAACCCTGAAATCTCAAACGGTCACCCCTCCACCACCCTTCGGGTGGTCCCCCTCCCCATCTCGCAATGGGGCGGCAGAGTCAGCGCCCCTCCTGCGCCTTCCGGTGCCGCTCCAGCTCGTCGCCGATGAGGCGCACGATGTGGATGACGTTGGTCGAGCCCGGCGTCCCGAACGGCACGCCGGCGATGATGGCGATGCGGTCGCCGCCGCGGGCGACGTCGTGGCGCAGCGCCATGCGCTTGGCCTTGGCGACCATTTCCTCGAAGCTCTCGACGTCGCGGGTGCGCACCGCGTGCGCGCCCCACAGCAGGCCGGTGCGCCGCGCCGTCGCCAGCTTGGGCGTCAGCACGAGCAGCGGCACCGACGGCCGCTCGCGCGAGATGCGCCGCGCCGTCGATCCCGAAGCGGTGAAGCAGACGATCGCCTTGGCGCCGACCGTATCGACCATCGCATGGGCCGCCTGGGCGATCGCGTCGGCGGTGGTCGGGTCCGGGGTGGTGCGCGTGAAGTGGACCCGCGCCGCATAGCCGGGGTCCGCCTCGACCGACGTCGCGATCGAGTTCATCATCGTCACCGCCTCGCACGGATATTGGCCCGAGGCGCTTTCCGCCGAGAGCATCACCGCATCGGCGCCGTCATAGACCGCCGTCGCGACGTCGGAGACCTCGGCGCGCGTCGGCGTCGGCGAGGTGATCATCGATTCGAGCATCTGCGTCGCCACCACCACCGGCCGGCCGAACCGCCGGGCGCTCTCGACGATTCGCTTCTGGAGCGGCGGCACGTCCTGCGGCGGCATCTCGACGCCGAGGTCGCCGCGCGCGACCATCACCGCGTCGGCGAGCTCGAGGATCGCGTCGAGGCGGTCGATCGCGGCCGGCTTCTCGATCTTGGCGAGGAGGGCCGCGCGGCCGGCGATGATCTTCCGCGCCTCCGCGACGTCCTCGGGCCGCTGCACGAAGGACAAGGCGATCCAGTCGACATGGTGGTCCAGCGCGAAATGGAGGTCGGCATGGTCCTTGTCGGTGAGCGCGGCGAGCGGCAGCACCACGTCGGGGACGTTGACGCCCTTGTTGTTGGAGATGCGCCCGCCGACCTCGACCACCGTCTCGATCCGGTCGGGCGTTGCCGACAGGACGCGCTGGACGATCTTGCCGTCGTCGACCAGCAGCCGCGTCCCGGGCTCGACGCCGTGGAAGATCTCCTTGTGCGGCAGCTCGGCCCGCTCCGCCGTGCCGGGGACGTCGGAGCGATCGAAGACGAAGCATTGCCCCTTCTTGAGCTCGGCTCCGCCGCCCTCGAACTTCCCGACCCTCAGCTTGGGCCCCTGCAGATCGGCGAGGATCGTCATCGGCCGGTCGAGCTCCTTCTCGAGCCCGCGGATGATGTCGATCACCTTGGCATGGTCGGCGTGGGTGCCGTGGCTCATGTTGACCCGGAAGGCATCGGCGCCCGCCTCGGCGAGGCGGCGGATCATCTCGGGGGTGTTGCTCGCCGGTCCGAGGGTCGCGAGGATCCGCACCTTGCGGGTGCGCGGGACGAAGCGGCTCGGGACGGTCTCGCTGGTGGCCATGGGTGGCCGAATAGCCACTCTCGGCGCGAGTTCAACCTCCCGCTTTGGCGAAGCGCTTGAGCCGCTCCGGTCCCGGTTCTAGGGCTGGGCCTTCACGGATTCGCGCGAGCGGAGGCCGGGCGGAGCGGGGAGGCCCCGCCGCCGGGCGCCGCAGCGTTTTGAAAGGACAATGAAAAATGGCGGACGCGGGGACTTCGATGGGTGGCAAGGGGACGGTGGCGGCGGACGAGCTCAGGCTGCTCATCGAGCGCGCCGAGCGCCTCGAGGAAGAGAAGAAGGCGATCGCCGACGATATCAAGGACGTGATGGCCGAGGCCAAGGCGCGCGGCTACGACACCAAGGCGATCCGCACCATCATGCGCATCCGCAAGAAGAAGAAGGAGGAGTTCCAGGAGGAGGAGGCGATCCTGGAAACCTACATGGCCGCGCTCGGCATGATCTGAGGGGCGGCGGCATGAGACGGTGGGGGACGTCACCCCGGACTTGATCCGGGGTCCACCTTCTCTTTCGACGGCAAGGGGAAACAGGTGGATGCCGGATCAAATCCGGCATGACGTTGCTCCTTTCTGACCGACGCCGCGCCGTTGCGAAGGCAGCCCGCTCTCGGCTATCGCACCGCCGATCCCATAACGAAGGACGATCGCCCGCACATGGCCGGCCACAGCAAGTTCAAGAACATCATGCACCGCAAGGGCGCGCAGGACAAAAAGCGCTCGGCGATGTTTTCCAAGCTCTCGCGCGAGATCACCGTCGCGGCGAAGATGGGCACGCCCGATCCGGACATGAACCCACGCCTGCGCGCCGCCGTCCTCGCGGCCAAGGCGCAGTCGATGCCCAAGGACAATATCCAGCGCGCGATCGACAAGTCCGCGGTCGGCGAAGGCGACAATTACGAGGAGCTGCGCTACGAAGGCTTCGGCCCCGGCGGCACCGCGCTCATCGTCGAGGCGCTCACCGACAACCGCAACCGCACCGCCACCAACGTGCGCACCATCTTCTCGAAGAACGGCGGCAATCTCGGCGCCTCCGGCTCGGTCAGCCACGGCTTCGAGCGGCTCGGGCTGATAAGCTATCCGGCCGGCGCGGGCAGCGCCGACCAGGTGCTCGAGGCGGCGATCGAGGCCGGCGCCGACGACGTCGAATCGGACGAGGAGGGCCACCAGATCTGGACCGCGATCGACGGCCTCCACGACGTCGCCCGCGCCCTCGAAACCGCGCTAGGCGAGGCGGAGAGCGTCAAGCTCGCCTGGCGCCCGACCACGTCGGTGGAAGTCGACGGCGACGCCGCCGCCCAGCTCTTGAAGCTCATCGACAGCCTCGAGGACGACGACGACGTGCAGACCGTCTGGGGCAATTACGAAGTCTCCGACGAGGTGATGGAGAAGCTGTCTTGATCCTCCCCGGGACGGGGAGGGGGACCGCACGAAGTGCGGTGGAGGGGGCTCGGCACCTGGCGCAGCCCCCCCTCCACCAGCCTGCGGCTGGTCCCCCTCCCCGTCCCGGGGAGGATCGATGATCGTCCTCGGCCTCGATCCCGGCCTCGGCTGCACCGGCTGGGGGGTGATCGCGGCCGAGGGAAACCGCCTCTCCCACATCGCCAACGGCCAGATCCGCACCGACCCCAAGTGCGAGCTGCCCGCCCGCCTCCTCGCCCTCCACGGCGCCCTGGCGGAGGTGCTCGCCGCGCACCGGCCGGAGGCGGCGGCGGTCGAGGAGGTGTTCGTCAACGAGAACCCGCAATCGACGCTGAAGCTCGGTCAGGCGCGGGGCATCGTCCTGCTCGCGGCCGCCGGCCTCGGGATCGCGGTCGGCGAATATGCGCCGCGCCTCGTCAAGAAGGCGGTGGTCGGCACCGGCGGCGCCGACAAGGCGCAGGTCCATGCCATGGTCGCCCGCCTGCTGCCGGGTGCGAAGATCGCCGGCGCGGACGCCGCCGACGCCCTCGCCGTCGCCATCACCCACGCCCACCACCTCGCCAGCGCGCGGCGGCTGGGGTGAGGGGTGGCGGGCTGATCCACACCCGTCATGCTGAACTCGTTTCAGCATCCAGTTCTCCGCCTCCCGGGCGCGCGACCAGGTGGACCCTGAACCAAGTTCGAGGGTCACGAAGTCGCGAGACGGCGGGCCTCTACCCCGCACCACCGGGAGGCTTCGACAAGCCCCGGGCGAACGGTTAGGCTCCTGCCGATGTCATCGATACTCGCCCCCCACCCATGATCGCCAAGCTCCGCGGGCTGCTCGACGGCGTCGCCGCCGACCATGCGGTGATCGACGTGAACGGCGTCGGCTACCTCGTCTTCGCCTCGAGCCGCACCCTCTCCGCCCTCGGCGCATCCGGGTCCGAGATCGTGCTCCACACCGTCATGCAGGTCAGCGAGGACGACATCCGCCTGATCGGCTTCGCGAGCGGCGAGGAGCGGGACTGGTTCACCCTGCTGCGCTCCGTCCAGGGCGTCGGCGCCAAGGTCGCCCTCGCCATCCTCTCCGCTCTCTCGGTCGACGAGCTGCACCGCGCGATCGCCGCGGGCGACAGCGCGATGATCGCCCGCGCCAACGGCGTCGGCCCCAAGCTCGCCCAGCGCATCGCCCACGAGCTTCGCGACAAGGCGGGGAGCGTGGCCCTCGGCCCGGGCGGCGCCACCGGCGCGCCGCCGGCCCCGGGCAGCGCCTCCGCCGACGCCGTCTCCGCCCTCGCCAATCTCGGCTTCCGCCCGGCCGACGCTTCGGCCGCCGTCGCCAGGGCCGAAGCCGAGCTCGGCCCGGCCGCCAGCCTCGACGCCCTGGTCCGGCTAGCCTTGAAGAAGGCCGCGCGCTGATCGCGCACAGGCTGGAAAAGCGGGCCGGCGCGTCCGCCGGCCGCTCTTCGCTTTCCGCTCACCATGTCAAAGACCCCGATTTCTCGAGTCGCAATGAACATAACAGGAAAGCTGGAACATGTCAAGTACGACTAGCTGCTTCGCAGTGAGTTGCACCGCGGCGCGCTATGGCTTCTAAGGGCCTCGTGACCGACGACCGCCTCACCACGCCGAGCCGCCGCCCGGAGGATCTGGACGCGGCGCTTCGGCCCAAGAGCCTCGACGAATTCGTCGGCCAGCAGGGCGCGCGCGAAAATCTGCGCGTGTTCATCGCGGCCGCCAAGGCGCGGGGCGACGCACTCGATCACGTCCTCTTCTTCGGGCCCCCGGGTCTCGGCAAGACGACGCTCGCCCAGATCATCGCCCGCGAGCTGGGCGTCGGCTTCCGCGCCACCTCCGGGCCGGTGATCGCCAAGTCCGGCGATCTCGCCGCCCTCCTCACCAACCTCGAGGACGGCGACGTCCTCTTCATCGACGAGATCCACCGCCTCGCCCCGGCCGTCGAGGAGATCCTCTACCCGGCGATGGAGGACCGCGCGCTCGACCTCGTCATCGGCGAAGGCCCCTCCGCGCGCTCGGTGCGGATCGACCTTCCCAAGTTCACCCTCGTCGGCGCCACCACCCGCCAGGGCCTCATCACCACCCCTTTGCGCGACCGCTTCGGCATCCCCGTCCGCCTCAATTTCTACACGGTCGAGGAGCTCGAGCAGGTCGTCCGCCGCGCCGCCCGCCTGCTCGACCTCGATCTCACCGCCGCCGGCGCCAGCGAGGTCGCCCGCCGCTCGCGCGGCACGCCCCGCATCGCCGGCCGCCTGCTGCGCCGGGTGCGCGACTTCGCCCACGCCGCCGGCCAGACGACCGTCGACGCCGCCGACGCCGACGCCGCGTTGAACCGGCTCGAGGTCGACCAGCTCGGCCTCGACGCGATGGACCGCCGCTACCTCACGATGATCGCCGACCTCTACAAGGGCGGCCCGGTCGGCGTGGAGACGCTCGCCGCCGGCCTCTCCGAGCCGCGCGACACGATCGAGGAAGTGATCGAGCCCTATCTCATCCAATTGGGCCTCGTCGCCCGCACCGCCCGCGGCCGCTGCCTCAATGGCCGCGCCTGGACCCATCTCGGCCTGACGCCGCCCAGGACGGCGCAGGACGGCCTTTTCGACTAGGGGGATTTCGATGCTGACCATGATCGCCGCCGCCTTGCTCGCGGCCCAGACACCGCCGCCGGCCCAAGCCGTCCCCGGCCTCACCCCGCGCCCCGGCGCCGATGCGCCCGATTATCGCGACGACGCCGCCTGGCTCTGCATCCCCGGCCGCGCCGATTCCTGCTCGCGCCTGCTGCCGACGACCGAGCTCAGCCCCGCCGGCTACGGGGCGACCACGCAGGACGCGCCGAGCCCCGGGGCGAAGGTCGACTGCTTCTACGTCTACCCCACAGTCTCGCGCGACCCGGGCATGAACAGCGACATGACTCCCGGCATCGAGGAGCAGGCGGCGGGCTGGGTGCAGATGGGCCGCCTCGCCTCGGTCTGCCGCCCCTTCGCGCCCGTCTACCGGCAGATCACCGCCACCGGCCTCTCCAAGGTCATGGCGGGTGGAGTCGACCCCTCGGCCAACTTCGTCATCGCCTATGCCGATGTCCTCGCCGCCTGGCGCGATTTCCTCGCCCACCGCAGCCAGGACCGCCCCTTCATCCTGGTCGGCCACAGCCAGGGGACGATCCACCTCGAGCGCCTGATCCAGGACGAGATCGACGGCAAGCCGCTCGCCAGGCGGATGGTCTCGGCGGTTCTGCTCGGCTGGCCGGTCGAGGTCCCGGCGGGGAAGACGGTCGGCGGCACCTTCAAGCATATCCCGCTCTGCACCAAGGGGGGCGAGACCGGCTGCGTCCTCACCTGGATGACGTTCCGCGACGAGGCGCCGCCGCTCGATCCCTCCTTCCTCGGCCGCGCCAAGACGCCGGGCACGACGGCGGGCTGCACCAATCCCGCCGCGCTCGGCAGCGACATGCCCGCGAAGCTCGATTCCTACTGGTTCAGCCTGCCGCGCGGCGGCGGCGAGCCGATCGTCTGGTCGAGCGAAGGTCCGCCGCCGACCCTGTTTCTGCACACGCGGGCGCTGGTCACCGGCCAGTGCGTCCACGCCGGCACTGCCGGCTACCTTGCGGTCAGCGTCAACACCGTGCCGGGCGCCAAATGGACCAGCCGCATCCCCGGCGACGTCTACCTGATGGGCCAGCTCAACCGCGGCTGGGGCATGCACCTCGCCGACATGGGCATCGCCCAGGGCGACCTCGTCCGCGTGCTCGCCGCCCAGGCCGCGCGCGTCAGCGCAGCCGCCACTCCAGCCACGCATAGCGCAGCAGCGCCGCCGAAATCCCCCCGCCGCTGACGATCTTGAGCGCGTCGCCGGTCGCCATCGGCCGCGACCAGTTCGCGACGTAGCAGGCGAGGGCGAGCAGCACCGCCGCGTAGAAGCCGAGCGCCAGCGCCCGGGCGCGGTTCTGCAGCGAGAGCTCGTCGTTGAGCAGCGCCCGCAGGCGCCCGCGCAGCCTCAGGCCGCCGCCGTTCCACAGGATGAAGGTCCACAGCCCGATCACGACGATCCAGCTGCCGCCCCTCGGCCCGGCGCTGGCATAGGCGGCGTCGCCATATTGGATCGTCACGTTGACCGCGAGCACGATCGCGGCGAGCGCCATCACCGCCGCGCGGCCGCGGCTCATCCGTTCCGCCGTCTCGATGTCGGTCATTTCGATCAGTCCTCGGCAAGGGAGAAAAGGGATTCGACGCTGCAGCCGAGCGCCCGCGCCAGCTTCAGCGCCAGCGTCGTCGAGGGCACGAACACCCCGTTCTCGACCGTGTTGATCGTCTTGCGGCTGACGCCGACCATCTCGGCCAGCGCCGCCTGGGTGAGGTCCCGCTCGGCACGATGCTCGCGCAGGCGGTTGGCGAGGCCTTCAGGCATCGCGGTACGCCCGCCGCTCGAGCATCCCGAAGCGGACGAGCGCCGCGGCGATGCCGCAGCTCATCACCAGATGGATCACGTCGCGCCCGCCGAGCGGCTCGAACAGGCCGACGACGTAGAGGACGACGCAGGCGGTCATCGCGGCGAAGAAGGCGAAGCGAAAGGCGTCGTTGCGATGAACCTGCGTCGCCTCGTCGTTCATCAGCGCGCGCACCGCGCGGGAGCGGAACCAGCCGCCGCCGGTGGCGAGGACGAGGAGCAGGACGATCGACATGACCAGCCAGGCGGCGATCCGGATGTGGTCCACCGGGCGGCCCGTATCGACGTTCGGCCCGGTGAAATAGCTCGCCTGCTGCGTCAGGAAGAGGATCGCGAACAGCGGCAGGAGGCGCGCCCGCTTGCGGCCGAGGCGCTCGGCGGTTTCGTGATCGGTGCTGCTCATCGGTCCATGCCCCTTTGGTAACCTCAAGGTGACATGTAACCTTCGCGTTACACGGCTGTCAACGCGAAAATCGGCGTCAGTCTCCTTCCCCGGACTCATCGGAGCGTGTCTCCGGCAGCTCGGCATAAAGCGCCCGCGCCTCGGCGGGCGGGCCGCGCCGCGCCGGCAGCGCCTCGATCCGCAGCACCCGCACCTTGCCCCTGAGCGCGAAGCTCAGCACGTCGCCGACCCGCACCGGCGCATGGGCCCGCTCGACGACGCGGCCGCCGATCCGCAGCCGTCCCTCCTCGGCCAGCGCCTGCGCCTGGCCGCGCGTCTTCACGATCCGGGCGAACCAGAGGAACTTGTCGAGCCGCAGTCCGTCAGCCACGGCGCAGCCCCGCCAGCGCCGCGAAGGCATGCGACGGCGCCTCGCCCCCGCCCGCCCGCCGCCGCGGCCGGTTCGGTCCCCGCCAGACCCAGGCCCCGGCCTCGTCGGCGGCGCGGAAGCCGAGATCGCGCATCAGCTTCGCCACCGCTTGCGGCTGCAGCCCCAGCGAGGTGGCGAGCGCCTGGTCGACCACCGGCCGCCCCTCGCTCCCACGCGCTTCATGGGCGTGGCGGGCGAGCCGCTCGGCCATGTCGACGCGCAGCATCTGCGGCCCGAGCGCACGGAAGCCGAGCCGCTGCAGCAGGCCGCGCGATTCGCCGGCGGGGCAGGGGAGGACGACCACCGATTCGGGCGGCAGCTCCGGCATCGCCGCCCCCGCGGCGGCGGCCTTGAGCGCCGTCCGCCAGCGCCGCGCCTCGGGCTTCAGCACGTCCGGCATGAACAGGTCCAAAGCGCCGATCCGCACGCCGAGCGTCGTGATCAGCCGGCGCTGCTCGCGCTCGACCGAGCCGAGCGCCTTCGCCACCGCCTCGCGCGCGACGATGCCGCCTTCGTCGACGAGCAGCGCCAGGATCGCCCGCACCGCCGGCGGCGAGCCGCCGTCCTGCGCCGCCGCGCCCGCCCGCCGCAGCGCCGCCAGATGCTTCTCCACCTGCCCGCGCACCCAGGCGTCGAGCCGATCGACCACCGCGCCGCGGCCACGCCCCGACACCCGGTCCAGCCGCCGGTCGATCAGCACCCGCGGGCTGAGCAGGTTCTTGCCCGGCCCGAGCCGCGCCACCTCGTGGCCGCGCCACAGGATCGCGACCGGCTTCTCGGCCTCGGTGCGCAGGCCGAAATGCTCGTCCGTATCGGCGACGAGCGCCGCCGCCCGCTTCTCATATTCGCCGCCGAGCCGCCGCTCCGCCGTCGCCAGCAGCATCTTGCGGTCGGCGTGCCGCGCGGTCGGGTCCACCTCGAAGGCGAAACCCTCCATCCGGCCGATCGCGAACGAGCCGACCGTCACCTCGCCCTGGTCGTCGACGATCACCGGGAACTCGCCCGCGCCCTTGCGGCCGATGTCGCGCAGCAGCACCGAGGTGCGCCGGTCGACGAAGCGCTGGGTCAGCCGCTCGTGCAGCGCGTCGGAAAGCTTCTCCTCGACCCCCCCGGCGCGCTCGGCCATCTCCTCCGGCGCCGACAGCCAGTCGGCACGATGGGCGATGTAGGACCAGGTCCTTACCCCGGCGAGCCGGTCGGCGAGCGTGTCGATGTCGCCCTGGACGTTGTCGAGCTGGGTCAGCTGCCCCGCATACCAGGCGGCCGGAATGCGCCCGTCCCCCTCGGTCAGGTGCAGGTAGAGCCGCGCCACCAGCCGCGCGTGGTGCTCGGCGCCTGTCTTGCGGAAATCGGGCAGCCCGCACGCCGCCCACAGCCGCCGCACCGCCTCGAATCCCCTCGCCCGCGCGACGACTTCCGGGTCCTCGGCGAGCCGCTTCAGCACCGCGAGGTCGATCGCCTCGGGCGCCGCCCGCAGGCCCGCCCGGTCCGGCTTGCGCTCGAGCGAGCGGATCAGCGCCTCGACGCTCCTGAAATCGGGATCGCCCTCGCGCCAGTAGAGGTGGTCGAGCGGCGCGAAACGATGCTCCTCGATCGCCTCGATCTCCTCGGGCCGGAATTCGGCGGCGAGGTCGCCCTCCAGCGTCAGCACGCCGAACGTCCCGTCCTTCTGGTGCCGCCCGGCGCGGCCGGCGATCTGCGCCATCTCGGCCGGGGTCAGCCGCCGCCGCCGGTGCCCGTCGAACTTGGAGAGGCCGGCGAAGGCGACATGGGTCACGTCCATGTTGAGCCCCATGCCGACCGCGTCGGTGGCGACGAGATAGTCGACCTCGCCGGCCTGGTACATCGCCACCTGGGCGTTGCGGGTGCGCGGCGAAAGCGCCCCCATCACCACCGCCGCGCCGCCGCGCATCCGGCGCAGCATCTCGGCGACCGCGTAGACCTGCTCGGCCGAGAAGGCGACGATCGCCGAGCGCGGCGGCAGGCGCGAGAGCTTCGAGGGCCCGGCGTAGGTGAGCGTCGAAAAGCGCGGCCGCCCGATGATCTCCGCCTTGGGCAGCAGGCCGCGGACCATCGGCGCCAGCGTCTCGGAGCCGAGGATCATCGTCTCCTCGCGTCCCCGCGCGTGCAGCATCCGGTCGGTGAAGACGTGGCCGCGCTCCGGATCGGCGCCGAGCTGCGCCTCGTCGAGCGCGACGAACGCGAAGTCCCGCTCCATGGGCATGCTCTCGGCCGTGCAGCAGAACCAGCGCGCGTCCTTGGGGACGATCTTCTCCTCGCCGGTGAGCAGCGCCACCCGGCCAGGTCCCTTCATCCCGACCACACGGTCGTAGACCTCGCGCGCGAGCAGGCGCAGCGGAAAGCCGATCATCCCGCTCGAATGGGCGGCCATCCGCTCCACCGCGAGGTGCGTCTTGCCGGTGTTCGTGGGCCCCAGGATGGCCGTCAGGTCGGCCCGGGCGAAGTCGCTCATGATCCCTAGATCGGGCCTCCGCCCCGCCGGTGCAATGAGCTAGATCAACGCGTGGAGGGCAAGCCTGTGCCTCCCCATCGGTCACGATGGGGAGGGGGACCACCCGAAGGGTGGTGGAGGGGTGATCTGCCGCGGACTCGGCGGATCGAGCGCGAGACGGCGAACGCCGAGCCAGCTACCCCTCCACCACCCTGCGGGTGGTCCCCCTCCCCCCGAGCTGCCGCTCGTGGGGAGGCACAGGCGCTCACCTCGCCCGAAGTACCACTTCGGGCGAAACCGTCAGCGTCCCTGGCTGCGCCAGCGCTTGACGACGCGGGCGACCATCGCTTCCTCTTCGCCGCTCTGGCGCCAGAGCTCGGAGAAGAGCGGGTCGGACGAAGCCGGGCGGCGGCCGATCTCGAGATCGTCGAAGGAGACGCGGATCGGGATCGACACGCCCTCGCCGCAGACGATGCACTCGCGGTTGCGCAAGGCCGGGATGACGTCGAGGAAGCCGCGCGCGCCTTCCGGCATGGCCGACTTGACGAACGCCTGGTCGCGCTCGTTGTTGAGGCGCATCGCGATGATCGTGCCGCATTGCGAGAGCACGCCCTCGGCGAGGTCCGACGGCCGCTGGGTGATAAGGCCGAGGGCGACGCCGTACTTACGGCCTTCCTTGGCGATCCGCTCGAGGATCTTGCGAACCGCCTGACCGCCGCCGGTCTTGTCGGAGGGGACGTAGCGGTGCGCCTCCTCGCAGACGAGCAGCACCGGCCGCGGCACCTCGTTGCGCGACCAGATCGCATAGTCGAAGACCAGCCGCGACAGCACCGCCACCACCACCGAGACGATGTCGGACGGCACGCCCGACACGTCGACGATCGAGATCGGCTTGCCCTTGGCGGGGAGGCGGAAGATCTTGGCGATGAAGCTGGTCATGCTGTCGCCGATCAGCATGCCCGAGAACATGAAATGGTAGCGCGGGTCGGCCTTCAGCTCGTCGATCTTGGTCTTGAGGCGCATGTACGGCGCCGTGTCGGTCGCCTTGTTCAAAAGGCCCATCTCGTTGTTGATCGACGAGGTGAGGTCGGAGAGCGCGTAGGGGATCGGCGAGTCGACGGTGAGCTTGGTCATGCCCTCCGCGGCGCGGTTCTTGGCGCGGGCCTGGAGCAGGCACTTGGCGAGGATGTCCATGTCGCGCTGCCGCTCGGAGCCGGACGAGGTGATGAACACCTCGCAATGCTCCTCGAAGTTCATCAGCCAGTACGGCATGGCGAGGTTCTCGACGTTGAACAGCTCGCCGACGCCCTTGAAGGCCGCCGAATATTCGCCGTGCGGGTCGATCATCACGATGTGACCCTCGGGCGAGAGGTCGCAGATGCGGTGCATGATGAGCGCCGCCGAGGTCGACTTGCCGGTGCCGGTCGAGCCGAGCAGGGCGAAATGCTTGCCGAGCAGGGCGTCGACGTAGAGCGCGCCGCGCACGTCCTTGGTCGGATAGACGGTGCCGATCTCGATATGGGCGCGCTCGTCGGCGGCGAACATCTGCTTCATGTCGTCGCCCGAGACGGGGAACACGCGGGCGCCCGGCACCGGGTAGCCGGTGATGCCGCGCCGGAAGTTCATCAGCTTGCCGGTATGTTCGTGCTCCTCGCCTTCGCCGAGGAAGTCGATCTCGGCGACGACCACGCTGCCCTCGCCGTCGTGCAGCTTCAGGGTGCGCACGTTGGCGAGCAGCCAACGGCTGCCGAGCTCGAGCTTGACGTGCCCGCCGACCTGGCCGGAGAGGGCGATGCTCGGGTCCGGATCCTTGGAGATCTCGTTCAGCCGGCCGAGCTCCAGCTCCACCTTGGCGCCGCCGCCGCCGATGTCGACGACCTTGCCGAGCGGCGCGTGCCGGACGGCCTTGACCAGCACCGGCCGGATCGTCGGTGCCAGCTCCCCGGCCTCTTCCGCGTTCGTCACGTTGAGGCTCTGGAAGTTCATCATGTCGGTCATGGCGTCGCGCCGTCTCCAGTTGATCTCCGGCGCAGCGGCATAACGGAAAGCGGTAAACAACTGATTTGCGAGGCTTGCCGGCGACGCCGGGGACCTACCGCCGCCGGAACAGGGCCGCGGCGCCCCAGCCGAGCAGCAACGACAGGCCGACCGCGACGATGCCGTAGGCGAGCGCCCAGCGGTTCGCCGCCTGCGCCACCCAGCGCTCGAAGCCGAGCTTCTCGATGCGGATGTCCCGCGTCGCGCCGGCCAGCACCCGGCCGTCCTTGATGAGGAAGGTCTCGGCCGTATAGTTCCCGACGGGCACCCGCGCGGGAATCGCGATGTGCGCGCGGTAGAGCACCCCCTCGGTGATCTGCACGCCCTTCGGGTCCTCGACGTAGAGGCCGCGCCGCGCCATCAGCTCGACGAGCCCGCTCTCGAAGCGCCGCTGCACCTCCGGGCTGGAGCCGGGCCCGGGCGAGAGCTGCAGGTTCCGGAGGCCGAGCTCGTAGATCGCCGCCGCCCGGTCGTCGACCAGCTTGGGCAGCGGGCGGGACGAAGCGACGGCGTAGAAGGAGGGGGCGGAGCGGAAGCGCGCGCTCTCGACGTTCATCCAGATGCCGGCGACCTTCTGCTTCTCGCGCACGACGAGCGGCTGGACCGGCCCCTTCACGACGACGACGATGTCGGCCTGCTCCGCCGGCGCCCGCCCGCCGGGATAGAGGATCGCCCCGAACAGCAGCAGTTCGACGCCGGTGAACTGGTAGCGTATCTCGATCCGGCTCTGCGACACGTCCGGCACCAGCCGCGGCTTGGCGGCGCCGAGCGTCAGCGCCGCGACGGCGAGGAGGAGGAGCGCGCGGGCGGCGCCCCTCACAGCAATTGCACCGTATAGATCTCCTCCGGCCGCCAGCCGAGGCCGATCGCCATCCTCAGCGCCACGCCCAGGATGACGATGGCGAGGAACATGCGCAGCAATTCGGGCTTGGCCTTCTGGGCGAAGCGGGCGCCGAACTGCGCGCCGATCACTGAGCCGAGGAGGAGTAGGCCGGCGAGCACGACGTCGACCGACTTGGTCGTCGTCGCGTGGATGAGGGTGGTGGCGGCGGTGACGAACAGGATCTGGAGCAGCGAGGTGCCGACCACCACCTGCGCCGACATGCCGAGCACGTAGATCATCGCCGGCACCATGATGAACCCGCCGCCGACGCCGAGCAGCACGGTCAGCATGCCGCCGACGAAGCCGAGCAGCAGCGGCGCGAGCGGCGAGATGTAGAGGCCCGAGGCGTAGAAGCGCCAGCGCATCGGCAGCGAAGCGATGAGCGGGTTGTGCCGCTTGGGCTTGGGCGGCTGGCCGCCGCGCGGCCCGATGATCTCGAGCGCGGTCGCCGATTCCTTCGCCATCAGCACGCCGATCGAGCCGAGCAGCAGCACGTAGAGCATATTGATGACCGTATCGATCTGCCCGGTCTTCTGGAGCAGGCGGAAGATGATTCCGCCGAGGCCCGCGCCGGCGAGCCCGCCGGCGATGATCACCGCCCCCATCCGATAGTCGACGCCCCTGCGCCGCCGGTGCGCGAGCACGCCGGAGACGCTGGTCCCGGTGATCTGGGTGGTGGCGGAGGCGACCGCGACCGCCGGCGGGATGCCGTAGAAGATGAGGATCGGCGTCGTCAGGAACCCGCCGCCGACGCCGATCATCCCGGTCAGCAGGCCGACGACCCCGCCCAGCAGGACGATCACGAGCGCGTTCACCGACAGGCCGGCGATGGGCAGGTAGATGTCCATGTCCCGACCTAGCCGCTCCGCACCGGGAGCGGCAAGGCCGGAAGGGATGCTCGCCTAGCCGCGCCAGAGCGTCGGGAAATTCGCCTTCAGCGCGGCGAGCTTCGGCAGGTCCCAGCGGCGGATATAGGGGCTGTCCGGATGCTTCCTCTCATAGCCCTGGTGATAATCCTCGGCCGGGTAGAAGGCGCCGGTCTCGACCTTCGTCACCACCCGCTGCGGGAAGGCGTGGGCGGCGTTGAGCTGCGCGATATAGGCCGTCGCCGCGCGGCGCTGCGCCGCGTCCTGCGGGAAGATCGCCGAGCGGTAGCTCGGCCCGACATCCGGCGTCTGGCGGTTGAGCTCGGTGGGATTGTGCGAGGCGAAGAAGACGCGCAGCAGCTGGCCGTAGCTCACCTGCCGGGGGTCGTAGACGATGCGCACCGATTCGGCGTGGCCCGTCCTCTCGGTGCCGACCTTCTCGTAGAGGGCGTCGGCGCGGCTGCCGCCCGCATAGCCGGCAGTGACCGAGCGCACGCCCTTCACATGCTCGAACACGCCTTCCATGCCCCAGAAGCAGCCGCCGGCGAAGACGGCGGTCTGGGCCGGGCCGGCGCGCGGGACGTCGACCTTGGGCGGCGGGGGCGCGGCGGCGCTGGCGGGCGCGGCGGGCGTCAGGAACCAGGCGGCGCCGGCGAGGGCCGCGACGCCGAGGGCGGCGGAGGTGACGATCTTCATGACGAGGAACTCCCAAGCTGCGCGCCCACAAGTCCCCTCAGGCTGTTGCCGATCAGGAACCCGTCCCTCAGATCGTCTTCCTCAAGCTCCGCTTCAAGGGCGCGGCCCTCCTCGATCAGCCGCTCGCGCAGGATTCCGGGCAGGAGCCCCCGCGCCAGCGGCGGCGTCAGCAGGCGGCCGCCCCGCTCGACGAAGACGTTGGTGAAGCTCCCTTCGGTGACGAAGCCGTCGGGATCGACGAACACCGCCTCGAACGCATCGCCCCGCGCTTCGTCGTAGAATCGCCGGTCGCTCGTCTTGTGGCGGAGGCGGAAGTCGGAAGGGTCGACCGGCAGCGGCGCCAGCGCGACCCGAACCGGTTCCTCCGGCGCCGGCGGCAGCGGCCGCGTCTCGATCGCCAGCGCGCCGGTGCGCGACAGGAGCAGCCGCAGCCGCCGCGCTCCCCGCAGCGCGAAGGTCGCGGCCTGCAGCTCGTTGCGGGCGTGGTGGCGGTCGAACGCGAAGCCGAGCGCCTCGGCGCTGCGCTTCATCCGGGCGAGGTGCCGCTCCAGCTCGGCGATCCCCTCCTCGGGATCGAAGCGCATCGTCTCGATGAGGTCGAAGCGCCGGTCGGTCTCCACGAAAGCTCCCTTGGCAAGGCATTCCAGCCATTCGGCGGCCGGCGCGCTGTCGGCGACGATGCCGGATCCGAGGCCAATCCGCGCCCGGCTCTCCCCGTCCCGCAGGACCAGCGTCCGGATCGCGACATTGAACGCGGCATCGCCGTCCGGCGCAAGCCGGCCGATGCTGCCCGTGTAGACGCCGCGGCGGCGCCGTTCGAGCCCGTTCAGGATTTCCTGCGCGCGGATCTTGGGCGCGCCGGTGATCGACCCGCAGGGAAAGATCGCCTCCAGCACGTCGATCGCGCCCAGCCCCTCGCGCAGCGTCGCGGTGACGGTCGAGGTCATCTGCTGGACGGTCGGGTAAAGCTCTACCTCGAACAGCCTCGGCACCTCGACGCTGCCGCGCGCGGCGACGCGGGAGAGGTCGTTGCGCAGCAGGTCGACGATCATCAGATTCTCGGCGCGCTGCTTGGGATCGGAGCGGAGCGCCCCCGGATCGGCGTCGGCGGGCGCCGTCCCCTTCATCGGCCGCGCGGTGAGTCGCCCCGCCTCCAGCGTGAAGAACAGCTCCGGCGAGAGGGAGAGCAGCCAGTGCGTTCCGGTGAACACGACGCCGCCCCATCCCGCCCGCGCCCGTCGCCGCAGCGCCGCGTAGAGGGCGAGCGGGTGCCCGGCGGTCGCCACCTCCGCCTCGAAGGTGAGGTTCGCCTGATAGACGTCGCCGTCGAGGATGTGGGCCAGCACGGTCTCGGCGGCCTCGACATAGGCCTGCCGCTCCACCCGCGGCCGGGGCTGCCCCGCCCATGCGCCGTCCGCCGGCGGCAGGCGGTCGAGATCGACCGTCTCGGCAGCGCCGAACAGCCCGAACCACAGCAGCGGCGTCCCGTTCGTCTCCGCCCCCAGCGCCGCCAGCTTCGCTTCGAATGCATGGCCGGCCTCGTAGCCGAGAAACCCCACCGCCTCCCGCGTCTCGCCGCGGAGCCTCTCGAGCGCCGGCCGCACCTCCTCGACCCGCCACGCCTGCACGATGTCGGCCGGTTCGCGATAGAGCCGCGCACCGCCGCCGCCCCAGCCGTCGAGGAGGACGAAGGGCTCGCCGGCTTGCCAGAAGGGCGTGCCGGGTCCATCTCGCGGCGGGTCAGGAGTTTTCCCGGTGGTTTCCAGCGTCTTCGACCTCTTCAAGATCGGGGTCGGCCCGTCGAGCTCCCACACGATGGGGCCGATGACGGCCGCGTGCCGCTTTGTCGAGACGCTGCGTGAGCAGGGGCTGTTCGAGCAGACCGGACGGGTCGAGGTCCGCCTCTACGGCTCGCTCGCCCTGACCGGCAAGGGCCACGCCACCGACCGCGCCATCCTCCTCGGCCTCTCCGGGGAGCGGCCCGACCGCATCGATCCCGACGCGGCCGACCGGACCGTCGCCGCGGTGCGCGAGACGGGCCGGCTGCGGCTCGGCGGCAGCCGCGACATCGGCTTCGACGAGCCGCGCGACCTGCTCTTCCTCCAGAAGGAGCGGCTGCCGCACCATTCGAACGGCATGCGATTCGCCGCCTTTGACCCGGCCGGCACCGCGCTCGCGAGCGGCGTCTATTATTCGACCGGCGGCGGCGCCGTGGTCGACGAGGCGGCGATCGCCCGCAACGCGCCCCCGGAAGGGGTGTGGGACATCCCCTATAATTACCGCTCCGCCGCCGAGCTGCTCGCCGTCGCCGAGCGCGAGGGCGCCACCATCGCCGACATCGCCCGCGCCAACGAGCGGGCGCACCTTTCGGACGAGGAGATCGACTCCCGCCTCGCCGCCATCTGCGACGCGATGGAGCGCTGCATCGACCGCGGCATCGCCCAGGGCGGCATTCTTCCCGGCGGCCTCAAGGTGAAGCGCCGCGCGCCGGGCCTCTACCGCCTCCTCCTCGACCGCGCCGAGCGGATGCTGTCGGACCCGCTCACCGTCATCGACTGGGTGAATCTCTGGGCGCTCGCGGTGAACGAGGAGAATGCCGCCGGCGGCCGCGTCGTCACCGCGCCCACCAACGGCGCCGCCGGCATCGTCCCGGCGATCCTGCGCTACTATCGCCGCTTCACTCCCCAGGCGAACGACGAAGGGGTGCGCACCTTCCTCCTCACCGCCGCCGCGGTCGGCTCGCTGTTCAAGGAGAATGCCTCCATCTCGGGCGCCGAGGTCGGCTGCCAGGGCGAGGTCGGCGTCGCCTGCTCGATGGCCGCCGCCGGCCTCACCGCCGCGCTCGGCGGCACTCCCGCGCAGATCGAGAACGCCGCCGAGATCGGCATGGAGCACAATCTCGGCCTCACCTGCGATCCGGTCGGCGGCCTGGTCCAGGTCCCCTGCATCGAGCGCAACGCGGTCGGCGCGATCAAGGCGATCGAGGCCAGCCGCCTCGCCCTCGCCGGCGACGGCTCCCACCTCGTCAGCCTCGACCAGGTCATCGAGACGATGCGCAGGACCGGCCTCGACATGAACGAGCGCTACAAGGAGACGAGCCTCGGCGGCCTTGCGGTCAACGTGGTCGAATGCTGAGCAGGTTCGCCGCCAGCCATTCCTCCACGGCCCGGTAGGAGGAGCGGCCCTTCGGCGGCGAATCGCCCAGGCCGGTGGCGAAGAAGGCGATGCCGCGGCCGGTGCTGCGGTCGATCCACAGGCCCGAGCGGACGCCGTAGGCGTCGCCGGCATGGCCGGTGCGGGGCTTGCCGTCGCCGAACAGGTCGTCGCTGGCGCATTGGGCGGTGGTCTGGGTGGCGAGGCCGTAGCCGCAGTAGAAGCCCTCCTCCGTGTCGCCGTTGCTGCCGTCATGGCGCCAGTGGAGGCGCTCCATCGCGGCGATGCTCGCCTCGCTGAGGAACCGGGTGCCGTCGGGCAGCCGGCCGCGGCGAAGCAGCATGCCGCCCACCTTGGCGAGGTCCGCGACGGAGATGCGCAGGCCCCCCTGCGGCGAGAACAGGCCGCCGTTGGTGCCGAGCGTGTAGCCGGCCAGGTCGCAGCTTCCGTCGGCGGGGGCATAGACCAGGCAGGGAGGCGGCGCGCCGCGCAGGTCGTCCTTCACCACCTTCCCGTCGGGGGCGTAGAGAACGACGGCGCGGGCGAGCGTCGCCGTCGAGCAGCCCGACCAGTTCAGGCAGCCGGAGACGCCGAGCGGGGCGAGGACGAGCCGCTGCATCAGCCGGTCGAACCGTTCGCCGGTCACCCGCTCCATCGCGGTCGCGACGACCGGCAGGTTGAGGTTGGTGTAGCGGAAATAGGCGCCCGGCGGGTGCGCAGTATCCCACGCCTTCGGATTCTGGACGTGGTGTTCGAGCGTGGTCCCGATCGGCAGGATGTAATCGGCGGCGTCGGTCAGGCTCGAGCGGTGCGAGAGGAGGAGGCGCAGCGTGATCGGCGCGTCCGGGAAGGCCGGGTTTCTCAGCCGCCAGCCGAGATAGTCCGAGACGTCGCGGTCGAGGTCGAGCCTGCCCTGCTCGACGAGCCGCATGACGCCCAGCGCGACGTGGAGCTTGGTGACCGACGCGACCCGCACCGGGTCGTCGATGGTGACCTTGCGGCCCGCCGTCCGGTCAGCGAGGCCGCCGGCGCCGGAGCGCAGCACGCGGTGCGAGTCGAACACCGCCCAAGCCCAGCTGGCGGGGGCGGGCTCCGGCGGGCGGCTGTTCACGGTCGCGCAGCCGGCGACGAGGAGGGCGGCGAGCAGGACAAGAGGCTTCATTCCTCCTCCTCGAGATAGCGGACGATCGCGTCGGCGGCGTCTTCGGCGGAAAGCGCGCCCGTGTCGATGCGCAGCTCCGGCGCCTCCGGCTCCTCGTACGGCGCCCCGATGCCGGTGAAGTTCGGGATGCGCCCGGCGCGCGCCTTCGCGTAGAGGCCCTTGGGGTCGCGACGCTCGGCCTCGGCCAGCGCGACGTCGACGAAGATCTCGACGAAATCGCCCTCCGGCAGCATCGCCCGCACCATCCGCCGCTCGGAACGATAGGGGCTGATGAAGGCGGCGAGGACGATGAGGCCGGCATCGAGCATCAGCCGCGCCGTCTCGCCGACGCGGCGGACATTCTCCGCGCGGTCGGCCTCGGAGAAGCCGAGGTCGCGGTTGAGGCCGAGGCGGACATTGTCGCCGTCGAGCAGGAAGGTGTGCCGGCCGCGGGCGTGGAGCTTCGCCTCGACCAGATTGGCGATCGTCGACTTGCCGGCGCCGGACAGGCCGGTGAACCACAGCAGGCGCGGCCGCTGTCCCTTGAGCCCCGCGCGCGCCTCGCGGGTCACCTGGAGCGCCTGCGGGTGGATGTTCTGCGAGCGGCGGAGCGCGTGGCGGATGAGGCCCGCGCCGACCGTGTCGTTGGTAACGCGGTCGATGAGGATGAAGCCGCCGAGGTCGCGATTGTCCGCATAGGGCGCGAAGACCAGAGGCCTGTCGGTCCACAGGTCGCACACGCCGATGCCGTTCAACGCCAGCGTCCGCGCGGGCGCCGGCTCCAGAGTCGCCATGTCGATTTCGTGCTTGGGCGGCTGGAGGGTGGCGAGGCAGGTCTGGGTGGCGAGCTTCAGCGCATATTGGCGGCCCGCCACCAGCTCCTCGCTCCCCATCCAGACAATCGTCGCCTCGAACTGGTCGGCGACGTCCGGCGCGCCGTACCCCGCCACCACGTCCCCGCGCGAGCAGTCCACGTCCTGCGTGAAGGTCAGCGCCACCGACTGGCCCGCCTCGGCGCGCTCCGCCTCCACGCCCGCGACGAGCAGGCGCGCGATGCTTGCCCCGGTGTCGGCGGGGAGGATCCAGACCTGATCGCCCCGCGCCACGCTTCCGCTGACGACGAGCCCGGCGACGCCGCGGAAGCCGCCGTCGCGCATCGCCGTCTGTACCGGCATCCAGAACGCCCCGCCCGCCTTCGCCGCCTTCGGCTCCACGCGTTCGAGGTGCGCGAGCAAGGTGGGCCCCTCGTACCAGCCCATCGCCTCCGAGGTGCAGGTGACGTTATCGCCGACGGTGGCGGACACGGGGATGGCAGTGAATTCCGCGGCGACTGCGCGGAAATCCTGGACGATCCGCTCGAACACAGCGCGGTCATAGCCGACCAGGTCCATCTTGTTGACGACGAGGACGATGCTCGGGACGCCGAGCAACCGGCAGAGGAAAGCGTGGCGCCGCGTCTGCTCGAGCACGCCTTTCTCCGCGTCGACCAGCACGAGCGCGAGCTCGGCAGTCGAGGCGCCGGTGACGAGGTTCCGCGTATATTGCTCGTGCCCCGGCGCGTCGGCGACGATGAACTTGCGCGTGTCCGTCTCGAAGAATCGCCAGGCGACGTCGATGGTGATGCCCTGCTCCCGCTCCGCTTCCAGCCCGTCGACCAGCCGCGACAGGTCGCCGCCGCACTGGGCGAGCTCGTCTTCGAAGGCGGAGCCGGTCTCGTAGAGGAGCCGGCCGAGCAGGCTCGACTTGCCGTCGTCGACGGAGCCGCAGGTGATGAAGCGCAGCAGCGTCTTCTCACGCGCCGGCTGCGGCGCGGCGGCGGCGCGGCGGCGGAACAGCCTCATCAGAAATAGCCCTCGCGCTTCTTGCGCTCCATCGAGGCGGCGCCGTCGCGGTCGATGATCCGCCCCTGCCGCTCGGATAGCCGGTCGCGGCGCATCTCCTCGAGCAGCTCGGGGATCGTGGCGGCGTGGCTCTCGATCGCGCCCGACAGCGGATAGCAGCCGAGCGTGCGGAAACGGATCCAACGCTCCTCCACCTCGGCCGGGTCGGCGCGCAACCGATCGTCGTCGACCATCAGGATCGTGCCGTCGCGCACCAATGTCGGCCGCGGCGCCGCGAAATAGAGGTCGGAGACCTCGATGGCTTCGGCTTCGATGTAGGTCCAGATGTCGCGCTCGGTCCAGTTGGACATGGGGAAGACGCGGAAGCTCTCCCCCTTGGCCTTGCGGGCGTTGTAGAGCCGCCACAGCTCCGGCCGCTGCCGCTTCGGGTCCCAGCGCTGCCCCGCGGCGCGGAACGAGAAGATCCGCTCCTTGGCCCGCACCCTCTCCTCGTCTCGGCGGGCGCCGCCGATCGCCGCGTCGAACCGGCCCGCCTCCAGCGCCTGCTTGAGCCCGTCCGTCTTCCACATCTGGGTGTGGAGCGCCGAGCCGTGGTCGAGCGGATTGATGCCGCGCGTCTCCGCCTCCGGGTTGCGGTGGACGATCAGCTCCATCCGCGCCTCGGCTGCTGCCTTGTCCCTGAGCGCGTACATGGAGCGGAACTTCCAGGTCGTGTCGACATGGAGGAGCGGGAAGGGCGGCGCCGCCGGCGCGAACGCCTTCTTCGCGAGGTGGAGGAGCACCGAGCTGTCCTTGCCCGCGGAATAGAGCATCACCGGCCGCTCGCTCTCCGCCGCCGCCTCGCGCAGGATGTGGATCGCCTCGGCCTCGAGCCGCTGGAGGTGGGTAAGCGTCATCGCGCCGCACCCTAGAGGGGCCCCGGCGCCCGTTGCAACTTGCGGCCTCGCGGGCCATGTCGCGGCGCATGTCGCAGCCCCCCATGAAGGCCGTCATCGTGCCGGTGACGCCGCTCCAGCAGAATTCGACGCTCCTGTGGTGCACGGCGACGATGAAGGGCGCCTTCACCGATCCCGGCGGCGACCTCGACCGGCTGAAGGCGGCGGCGCGCCAGCACAATGTCCAGGTCGAGAAGATCCTCCTCACCCACGGCCATATCGACCATTGCGGCTCGGCCAAGATCCTCGCCGACGAGCTCGGAGTTCCGATCGAGGGCCCGCACGAGGCGGACCGCTTCTGGATCGCGCGGCTCGAGGATGACGGGCGCAATTACGGCATCACCGGCAAGGTGTTCGAATCGGACCGCTGGCTGGTCAACGGCGACACGGTGACGGTCGGGGAGCTCGTCTTCGACGTCTACCATTGCCCCGGCCACACGCCGGGGCACGTCGTCTTTCACCACCCGCCCTCGAAGCTCGCCATCGTCGGCGACGTCCTGTTCAAGGGCTCGATCGGCCGCACCGACTTTCCGATGGGCAACCACCAGGACCTCCTCGACGCGATCACCCAGCGCCTCTGGCCGCTCGGCTCCGACACGATGTTCGTCCCCGGCCACGGCCCGATGTCGAGCTTCGGCCAGGAGCGGCAGAGCAACCCCTTCGTCGCCGACCGCGTCCTCGCCCGCTCCGCCTGAGCCCCGCGAGGGGTGGCGCCCCGCGACCGCCGCGCCTATCTGCCGGGGCGACAGACAGGAGACACGCCGCATGGCCGACGACCAGAACAATCTCGTCCTTTCCCTCGATTCCGGCGGCGACGTCGTCATCCGACTACGGCCGGATCTTGCCCCGGGCCACGTCCAGCGCATCCGCGAGCTGGTCCAGGAAGGCTTTTACGACGGCGTCGTCTTCCACCGGGTGATCCCGGGCTTCATGGCGCAGGGCGGCGACCCGACCGGCACCGGCATGGGCGGCTCGAACCGGCCGGACCTCAAGGCCGAGTTCTCGAACGAACCGCACGTGCGCGGCGTCGCGTCGATGGCGCGGGCGCAGAACCCGAACAGCGCCAACAGCCAGTTCTTCATCTGCTTCGACGACGCCCGCTTCCTCGACGGCCAGTACACCGTCTGGGGCGAGGTGGTCGAAGGGATGGAGCATGTCGACGCCCTCCCCAAGGGCGAGCCGCCGCGCCAGCCCGGCAAGATCGTCAAGGCGACGCTTCGGCCATGAGCCGGTGAGCGCCCGGCCGGTCACGCTCATCACTGGCGCCTCGGCTGGGCTTGGGGTCGAGTTCGCCCGGCTGTGCGCCGCCCGCGGCGACGAGCTGGTGCTGGTCGCCCGCCGCCGCGAGCGGCTCGACGCGCTCGCCGCGCAGCTCGGCAAAGCCCACGTCTTCGCCGCCGATCTCGCCGCGCCGGGCGCCGCCGCGGCGCTGATCGGGGAGATCGAGGCGGCGGGGCTTGAGGTCGAGACCTTGATCAACAATGCCGGCTTCGGCCTCGCCGGCCGCTTCGATGAACAGCCGCCCGAGCGGCAGGCCGGGATGATCGACCTCGATATGCGGGTGCTGACCGAGCTTTGCCGCCTCGTCCTGCCGGCGATGGTCGCAAACCGCCGCGGCTTCCTCCTCAACGTCGCCTCGACCGCTGCCTTCCAGCCGGGGCCGTTCATGGCGGTCTATTACGCGTCGAAGAGCTACGTCCTCTCGCTCACCGAGGCGATCCACGAGGAGCTGAAAGGGTCAGGCGTCCACGTCACCGCCCTCTGCCCCGGGCCGACCGCCACCGAATTCTTCGACGTCGCCGGCGCCCCGGACGGCAAGCTCGCCAAGATGGCCGTCCCGCCGCGCGCCGTCGCCGAGGCGGGTCTTGCCGGCCTCGCAAGGAACCGCGCCATCGTCGTTCCCGGCCGCATGAACAAGATCACCTCGCAGGCCTCGCGCTTCCTCCCCCGCGGGACGATGCGCCGGATCGTCGCCCGGCTGAAGAGCTAGGCCTCGCCGCCCGCGAACAGCCAGTCGTGGAAGATCCGCACCGGGCGGCGGTTGATCGAGGAGCGGCGGCAGGCGAACCAGTAATTGTAGGGGCTGGGCGCTGCGATGCCGAATAGCTGGACGAGGCGTTCGTCCTGCGACGCCTTCAAATGGCTCTCGAGCATGAACGCGACGCCGAGCCCCTGCGCCGCCGCGTCGAGGATCAGTTGGCCGGAATCGAAATGGTCGATCGCGGCCGGCTGGAGGTCCGGCAGGCCCACCGCCTCGCGCCAATAGTCGAACGTGTCGGGCAGGTCGCGGTGGAGGAAGATGGTCGCGCGGGCGAGCTCGGCCGGGTCGCGCAGCGCCTCCGGCCCCTCGGCGAGGCTCCTGGCGCCGATCGCCACCACCCGGTCTTCGGCATCGATGCGCCGCGAATAGAGGTGCGGATCGATTTCGACCGCCACCGCGATCACCGCGTCCAGCCCCTCGTCGAGCCGCGCCAGGAGGTGGGCGCCGGTGTCGATGTCGATGTGGAGCTCGGGATGCGCCGCGCGCAGCTCAGGGAGGTGCTGCATCATCCGCTGCGAGGCGAAGAGCGGCGGCACGCCGAGCCTCAGGCGCATCAACTCCTGCCCACCCAGCGCCCGCTCCATCGCCAGCGCCAGTTGGTCGAGCGCCGGCGCGATCTCGGAGAGCAGCTGCTCGCCCTCCGCATTGAGGTGGATGGACTGGTGCCGCCGCTCGAACAGGGGATGGCCGACGAACCGCTCGAGCGCCTGGATGCGCCGGGTCAGCGCCGGCGAGGAGAGGGCGAGCGCCTCGGCCGCGGCCTTGACCGAGCCGAGCCGCGCGACCTGCACGAACGCCTCGATCGCGGTGAGCGGCGGGAGCCTGCGCATCCTTCCTCTCCTTTTCCCTTCTATTGCAACGCACTAGCGCTGGTTTGGCGGGCGCAGCGGCGGAATTCCGCCTTTTCCTGCATGCATATTTTGCAACCCTATAGCATTTCTTCGCACTTGCACAATCTCTGCTGCAGCGCGAAAACGATCCTGCCTTTCAGGCATCCTCTCCTAACAAACTTCCGGCCGGTCCCTTGTGGGCCGGCCTTTTTTTGCCTTCGCGGACCCCGCGGGGTGAAAGCGCCGTTGTCGCAGCTTATCTCCCGCCCCTCAGCGAAAGGACGATCATGGCGGACGAGGAAAAGCAGCCGACCCGGCTCCAGGTGGCGACGATGCGGCCCGAGGACAGCGGCCGCGGCCTCGCGCGCCTTCCCCGCCGGCTGATGGCGCAGCTCGGCCTCGGCGAGGGCGACGTGATCGAGGTCGCGGGCAAGCGCGCCACGCCTGCGCGCGCCGTCGCTCCCTATCCCGAGGACGAGGGGCTCGACATCATCCGCTTGGACGGCCTCCAGCGCGCCAATGCCGAGATCGGTTCGGGCGATTTCGTCACCATCCGCAAGGCCGAGTCGAAGCCCGCCCAGCGCGTCGTCTTCGCGCCAGCCCAAAAGAATCTGCGCCTCCACGGCTCCGCCCAGGCGCTGAAGCGCAGCTTCGGCATGAAGCCGCTGACCGCCGGCGACATCGTCGCGACCACCGGCCAGCAGCAGGTCCAGCGCGGCGACATCCCGCCGGAGCTGCGGCAGATGCTCGCCTCCCCGGCCTACGCCCTGCAGGAGATCCGCCTCACCGTCGTCTCCTCGACTCCCAAGGGCATCGTCCACATCGACGCCAACACCGAGGTCGAGCTCCTCCCCGAATATACCGAGGCCGCCGAGGCGCGCCGCGCCGACGTCACCTACGACGATCTGGGCGGCATGGGCGCGACCATCGACCAGCTGCGCGAGATGGTCGAGCTCCCCCTGCGCTACCCGGAGATCTTCGAGCGGCTCGGCGTCGACCCGCCCAAGGGCGTCCTCCTCTACGGCCCGCCCGGGACCGGCAAGACGCGCCTCGCCCGCGCCGTCGCCAACGAGAGCGACGCCAATTTCTTCCACATCGCCGGCCCGGAGATCATGGGCTCCGCCTATGGCGAGAGCGAGCGGCGCCTCCGCGAAGTGTTCGAAGAGGCCGGCAAGGCCTCGCCGTCGATCATCTTCATCGACGAGATCGATTCGATCGCCCCCAAGCGCGGCCAGGTCCAGGGCGAGACCGAGAAACGCCTCGTCGCACAGTTGCTCACCCTGCTCGACGGCCTCGAGCCCAGGCAGAACCTCATCGTCATCGCTGCCACCAACCGGCCCGAAGCGATCGACGAGGCGCTTCGCCGCCCCGGCCGCTTCGACCGGGAAATCGTCATCGGCGTCCCCGACGAGCGCGGCCGGCGCGAGATCCTCGCCATCCACACCCGCGGCATGCCGCTGGACGGCGGCGTCAACCTGCCCGAGCTCGCCCGGCGCACCTACGGCTTCGTCGGCGCCGACCTCGCTGCCCTGGTGCGCGAGGCGGCGATCGAGGCGGTCCGCCGCATCATGCCGCAGATCAACCTCGCCGAAGGCACGATCCCGCACGAGGTGCTCGACACCCTGTCGGTCAAGGGCGGCGATTTCGAGGAGGCGCTGAAGCGCGTCCAGCCCTCGGCGATGCGCGAGGTGATGGTCCAGGCCCCCAACGTGGCATGGGACGATGTGGGCGGCGTCGACGCGGCGCGCGAGCGCCTGCGCGAAGGCGTCGAGCTGCCCCTGAAGCACCCCGAGGCGTTCAAACGCATGGGCATCCGCCCGGCCAAGGGATTCCTCCTCTACGGCCCTCCCGGCACCGGCAAGACCCTGCTCGCCAAGGCCACCGCGCGGGAAGCCGAGGCGAACTTCATCGCCACCAAATCCTCCGACCTCCTCTCCAAATGGTATGGCGAGAGCGAGCAGCAGATCGCCCGCCTGTTCGCCCGCGCCCGCCAGGTCGCGCCGACCGTCATCTTCATCGACGAGCTCGATTCGCTGGTTCCCGCGCGCGGCGGCGGCCTCGGCGAGCCGCAGGTGACCGAGCGCGTCGTCAACACGATCCTCGCCGAGATGGACGGGCTCGAGGAATTGGGCTCGGTGGTCGTGATCGGCGCCACCAACCGCCCGAACCTGGTCGATCCGGCCTTGCTCCGCCCCGGCCGCTTCGACGAACTGATCTACGTCGCGGTTCCGGACGAAGCGGGCCGCCGCCATATCCTCGGCATCCACACCGCGAAGATGCCGCTCGCCGACGACGTCGACCTCGATTCGCTCGCCCGCCGCACCGACCGCTTCACCGGCGCCGACCTCGAGGACCTCGTCCGCCGCGCCGGTCTGTTCGCGCTGCGGGGTTCGATGGAAGCGACGACGGTCGCCATGGCCGATTTCGACCGCGCGCTGGAGGAAACCCGCGCCAGCGTCACCCCCGAGATGGAAAAGGATTACGAGCGCATCCAGGCCAGCCTCAAGCAGGACGCGATGAGCAGCGCCGCCGGCATCGGCTTCATCGCGCCGGGCATGCTCACCCCGCGCGGGCCGAAGGGATAGGCGCCCCAGGCACCCGCTCTCCCGTCATGCTGAACTTGGTTCAGCATCCAGTTCTCCGCCCCTCCAGCAGCAACCGGCTGGACCCTGAATCAAGTTCAGGGTGACGGCGGACCCACCCGCCACCCCGCCCACGCCGCCAGCCCCAGCATAAGCGCCGCCACCGCCGCGAAAGGCAGCGGCCGCGACAGCTCGTACAGCGCCACCGCCGCGGCGGGGGCGGCGATATAGGCGACGCCGTTGACCGAAGTGACCATCCCCGCCACCGCATTCTGCTCGTCCGCACCGACCGCCAACGAGGCGCCGCTGGTGAAGCCGGGGCGGAAGAAGCCGAAGCCCAGCGACGCCAGCGCGAAGCCCAGCGTCAGCCCATAAGTGCCGCTCGCCAGCCCCGTCGCCAGCGTGCCGAGACCGGCCAGCGCGCAGCCCCACAGGACGAGCTGGCGCGGGGTCATGGCGAAGAAGGGGATGAGCGCCCATTGCGCGAGCAGGGTCGCCCCGGCGCCCGCCATCAGCACAATGGCGATATGCTGCTGCGCCTCCGCGAGCGGCGCGCCGGATCGGTCGATGACGAGGAAGCCGATGACGCCGAGCAAAGCGGCGTTGCCGTGCCCGCCGACGATGCCGATGACCTGCCAAGGGAGGATGCGCTCGTCGGTCCAGCGCAGGCGCCGGTCGCCCGCCTCGGGACTGCGGGCGCCGCGCGTTGGGCTGCCCATCGAGGGAAATTCGACCACCTCGCCGCGCGCTTCGCTCCGCGGCGTGTCGTCCGGTAGCCGCAGCACCAGCGCCGCGAGCACCGCGGCGGCGATCAGCGCAAAGACGAACAGCGGTCCCGCCAGCCCGAGGGGCGCGAAGACGAACAGCGGCGCGATCGCCGGCCCTATGATCGTCCCGAGGCCGAAGGAGGAGGCGATGGCGGCAAGGCTGGCGGTGCGCTGCTCGCCCTCGGTCCGCGCGGCGATGTAGGCCTGTACCGCGGGCGGCGACGCCGAGCCGAGGATGCCGTAGACGGCGCGGCCAAGGATGAAGATCGGGAAGACCAGCGCCGCCGGGATGATTCCGTGCAGCCCAAGTGCGAGCACCGTGCCGCACACCAGCATCGAGGCGATGAATCCCATCAGCCCGAGCCGCATCAGCGCCCTCCGCCCGCGGCGGTCGGCGCGGTGCGCCCAGTGCGGCGCCAGCGCCACCCAGGCGATCGCCGACAGGCTGAACGCCACCGCCACCCACAAATCGGCGATGTGGAGCTGTCGGCCGATCGCCGGCATCAGCGACTGCATCGCCGTATTTCCCGAGGCGGCGACGAGCATCACCGCGAAGAGAAGGGCGAAGCGTTCGCGCGAGGCGAAGAGGGCCATGACGACAGGTCCCGGAAAGCCAACGGTCCATCGCTGCGCGGGCGGCAGCGCTCCGGCGGCGCGCGCCGCCCTTGCCATTGCGGCGTTGTTTTGCCAACGCAGGCGGCTCAGCAGATCGAAACGGGACGTGGCATGACCTTCACCGGCGAACAAGCACAACGGAGCCGCGCCTTCGCCCGGCGCGGCGGCGGCGGCGGTCCGCTCTGGCAGTTCCTGCGCGGGTTCCTGAAGCACCCGGTGATGGTGGGCTCGGTGATCCCTTCGTCGAAAGTGCTCATCGACAAGATGCTGTCCCCGGTCGACTGGGCCAATTGCAAGCTGTTCGTCGAGTACGGCCCCGGCGTCGGCACCTTCACCCAGGAAGTGCTGAACCGGATGGCGCCCGACGCCATCCTGCTCACCATCGACACGAATGCGGACTTCACCACCTATCTCAGCCGCAAGATCCGCGATTCGCGCCTGCGCGCGGTGACCGGCTCGGCCGCGGACGTGCGCACGATCATGTCGGATTTCGGCCTCACCGAAGCCGACTACATCCTTTCGGGCCTGCCCTTCTCGACCCTGCCGCCGGGTATCGGGCCGAAGATCGCCGAGGAGACCGCCGAAGCGCTCCGTCCCGGCGGCGCCTTCCTCGTCTACCAGTTCTCCCCCAAGGTCCGGCAGTTCATCGCCCCCTATTTCGACCGCATCGACCGCGGCTTCGAATGGGTGAACATCCCGCCTGCGACCCTGTTCTGGGCATGGAAGGATTGAGGCGCCGAGCGCAGTGACGCCGGCACCGCAGGTGCCGCCGGAACAGCGCGAAGAGACGCCGAAATCCGGCCGGCGGGTCGCCTGAGCGACCCTGACGGCCCTCACCGGATTGGGTCCGTGACGGCTCCAGCACTGGAACTGCGCTTGCCCGCGACCTCGCCGCCATCCCGGACTTGATCCGGGATCCACCTTCTTGATGACGCGCGGTGAGGAATGAAAGGTGGATGCCGGATCAAGTCCGGCATGACGAAGGGTGGCTGCGCCTCCGGCTAGGCCCCCTCCTCCCGCCCGAAGTTCAGCCGCTTGGTGATCCGGTAATCCGCCACCGCGACGACGAAATAGGCGATCGCCCATTTGATCCGGTTGAACAGGGTCCGCTGCCTGCGATGGCTCTCGCGCGTCACCGGATCGCTGTTGGCGATCTCGCCGTCGACGAACCTGCGCATCGCCGCCGCGAAGACCGGGTCGTCCACCCGCAGCATCATCTCGAGGTTGAGGTAGAGGCTGCGCATGTCGAGATTGGCCGAGCCGATATGGACGACGCCGTCGACGACGAAGAGCTTGGTATGCATCTTGGTCGCGGCATATTCGAACACGCGCACGCCGCGCTTCAGCAGCCACCAGTAGAAGGCGCGCGCGGCGTCGACCGCGACGGCATGGTCGGATTTCTCCGCCGTCACCAGCCGCGCCTCGCCGTGCCGGGCGATCCGCCCGATGCGCAGCAGCATGCCGGGGCTCGGCGCGAAATAGGCGGCGATGATGTCGATCCGCCGGGCGCGGCGCATGTCGCGGCGCATCGCCCGCGCCCACGGGCTCAGCCGCCGGGTCGGGCCGCCGAACAGCCAGTGGAGCTTGCCCTTGGTGACGCTGTGCTGCTGGAGCAGCCGGCGCATGTCGCGGATGCTGGCGCCCGGCGCGCGGGCCCAGCCGAACAGGTCGTCGAAATATTTGACGAGGCAGGCGGTGCTGTCGCCCTCCACCTGCAGGCCGAGGTCCCGCCAGGCGCCCGCTTCGATGGTGCCGAAATAATCGTCGGAGATGTTGAACCCGCCGATGATCACCTTGCGCGCGTCGGCCAACGCCAGCTTCTGGTGGTTGCGCAGCAGGTAGCGCCGCCCGTAGCGCGGGCTGAACCGGCAGAAGCGCACGTCGCTGTCGAGCAGGGGCTGCCAGAATTCCTTGCTCGTCGTCGCGCCGAAGCCGTCGACGAGCAGCGACACCTCGACGCCCCGTCCCGACGCCGCGATCAAGGCGTCGCGCACCCGCGTCCCCGCCGCATCGTCGAGGAAGATGTAGTAGAGGACGCGCAGGGTCTCCTTCGCGCCGTCGATCAGCGCGATCAGCGCGTCGAGCCGCTCCGGCCCGTCGGCGAGCAGGGTGAGGCGGTTCCCCGCCACCTCGACCGACACGTCTTCTCCGGGATTGTGCTCTGCTTCGTCGGCCATCGCGAGCGGCATGGCCGGGGCGGGAAGCAAGGGCAAGCCCTGGCCCAAATCATTGACATTCGGCACCCCTGTCCGTATCTCCCGCCTCTTCCCCAACACTATGTGTTCAAGCGGAGTTGCCGGATGGCGCGCGTTACCGTCGAAGATTGCGTCGACAAGATCCCGAACCGTTTCGATCTCGTCCTGCTCGCCGCCCAGCGCGCGCGCCAGGTTTCGGGCGGCGCGGAGCTGACCATCGACCGCGACCGCGACAAGAATCCGGTTGTTGCCTTGCGCGAGATCGCCGAGGAGACGGTGAAGCCGAAGCATCTCGAGGAATCGCTGATCGGCAGCCTGCAGCGCGTCCAGATCGACGACGACGAGGCGCCGGACGAGATCGGCTCGCTCTCCCAGTCGGCCGAGGCGCTTCGCCTCACCGCCGCCGCGCCGCCCCGCAACAACAATGCCGGCGGCGACTACGAATAAGCGGGAGGCGCCGCGCCGCGAGGCCGGCGCCTTCTTCCTGTTCGATACGCCGCTCGGCCGCTGCGCCCTCGTGTGGCGCGGCGACGCCATCGTCGGCGCGAGCCTTCCCGAGTTGGGCGACGCGGCGATGCGCCGCAGCCTCGCCCGCCGTTTCCCCGGCGCCGTCGAATCGCCCCCGCCCGGCTTCGTTGTTGCTGCAGCGGACGGCGTCGTTCGCCACTTTAGCGGCCATCCAGTCAACTTCTGCCAACTTCCGATCGACCTATCGGCCGCCTCGGATTTCGAGCGCGCCGTCTATGCCGCGGCGCTCGCCATCCCGTGCGGCGAGACCCGCACCTACGGGGACCTCGCCCGCGCCGTCGGCCAGCCGCAGGCCGCCCAGGCGGTCGGCGTCGCGCTCGGCCGCAACCCGGTGCCGATCCTCGTCCCCTGCCACCGCATCCTCGCCGGCGCCGGCCGCTCCGGCGGCTTCTCCGCCCCCGGGGGCGTCGCGACCAAGTTCAGGATCCTGGAGATAGAGCGCGCGAAGCTGCCGGGAGAGCCGGCCGGCCTGTTCGAAGAGCTGCCGCTGGCGGTGCGGCCGGCGCGCTGAGGATCCAAGAGATACCGACGACAAGATCGCCCCGCCTCCAGTAACCGAGAGCGCTGGCCCGCCGGCATGAGCCTAGCGGCGTGGAGGAGCCTCGCCGCCGCGCGCGCAATGGGCTCGGCTCCGCAGCGCAACTCCGCCTTTTTGAAGAAAAGTCGGCCGGATGCCGCGATTATGGCGTAGTCCAGGGTGTGGCGTTACTTTTGCCGGTCGCTCCTGGCGGCGCGCCCTCTCGCGGGGAAACCGCGGTTATCCGCGCCGTTTTCTTGGTGAAGCCGGAATTCAGCCACATTCTTTCGGCGGAAAGGACCAAAACGGCTGACACTCGGCGCAATTTACGTTATGGTCCGAGTCGCTCATTAGAGGGGGTCACTATGTTCATGAAATCCGGTAAGATGTTGTTTTCGGCCGCGTTGGTCGCGGGCACGATGTTGACGGCGACGCCGGCCTTCGCCCAGGCGACCCGCACCTGGGTTTCGGGCACGGGCGACGACGTCAATCCCTGCAGCCGCACGGCGCCGTGCAAGACGTTCGCCGGTGCGATCTCGAAGACGGCTGCGGGTGGCGAGATCAACTGCCTCGATCCGGCCGGCTACGGCGCGGTGACGATCACTAAGTCGCTCGTGATCGATTGCCACTTCACCGAGGGCGGTGCGCTCGCCGCCGGCAACGGCATCGTGGTCAACGCCACGGCGTCCGACGTCGTGGTGTTGCGCGGCCTCGACATCTTCGGCGTCAGCCCGCCCAGCAACGGCGTGCGCGTCCTGGTCGCCGGGGCGGTGCACATCGAAGACTCCGTCATCCGCCGCTTCAACGCGTCGGGCAGCGAGGGCGTGTCCTTCGTGCCGACGGTCGCGTCCCAGCTGTACATCAGCAACACCACCATCACCGAGAACGGCACCGGCACCAGCGGCGGCGTCGGTGGCGGCATCGAGATCAATCCCGGTGTCGGCGGCAGCGCGAAGGTGGTGATTTCGCACTCGAACATTCGTCACAATGCCAGCGACGGCATTCGCACGAACAGCACCAACGGCGTTGTGAGCCTGGTCATCGACAACAGCGACGTCTCCGGCAACGTGCAGGGCGTCGTCCTGCTCGGCGGGGCGAGCGCGAGCGCGACGATGATCACCAACTCGGTGATCGCCAACAACAGCGTGATCGGCATCGTCCAGACGAACGGAGCGATCGCCCGCGTCGACAACACCACGATCACCGGCAACGGGAGCGGTATCTCCGGGACGCAGATCCTGAGCTACGGCGGCAACCGGCTCGACGGCAACCCGACCTCGGGCGCCGCGAACGACGGTGCCTTCAACGGCGTGGTCCTCCCGCGGAAATAGTCGCGTTCGGCGGCGGGCGCTGCGATGCGTCCGCCGCCGCAAAGGGGACGCGGACTTTTCGAAACGAAAGGTCCGCGTCCCTTTTTTTGTCTCCTTCGCCTAAAGCTCGGAGCGGTCCACCCATTCGAGCTGGCCGCGGGTGAGCGGGCGCATGTCGGCGTCGCGCACCGCCATCGGCGCGATCGGCCGGCGGGTAGCCTTGTCGACCAGCACGGGGTTGCTCGGGCCGCTCGCCACCCAGCGCTCGCCCCATTCCCTCAGCGACAGCAGCACCGGCAGCAGGTCGAGGCCCTTGTCGGTCAGCTGGTAGGCGACGCGGCGGCGGTCGGCCGGATCCGGCTCGCGGCGCAGGATGCCGTTCTCGACCAGCCGGCCGAGGCGGTTGGAGAGGATGTTGCGGGCGATGCCGAGCGTCGACTGGAACTCCTCGAAATGCATGAGGCCGTTGAATGCGCCCCGCAGGATCAGGAACGACCAGCGCTCGCCCACCGTCTCGAGCGCGGCGGCGATCGAGCAGGTGCGCAGCAATTCGCGGTGGCGGTCGAGGTCGAGCACGCGGCGATCCTAGCCCGTTTGCGGAAGCTTGAACATGGCGGCGATTTTTCCAGTTGCAATAAGAAACTGACTGGAATACCAGTTTCACATCGCAACTGATACAGGGGAATTCTCGATGCGCGACACTTTCGCCAACTTCGCCGCCCTCCTCCTCGCCGGCGCCGGCACCGATGGTGCCTTCTACCGCGCCGAGCCCGCCGCGCCGCCGGCCAGGGCGCAGGTCATCGCCGGCGAGCTCGCCTGGCATTGCGGTGCCGAAGCCTGCACCGCGGGCAAGAGCGGCGCCCGGCCCGTCGTCGACTGCCAGGCCCTGGTCCGCGCGGTCGGCAAGGTGAAGAGCTTCGCCGCCGGCGGCGCCCTGCTCGCCCCCGAGCAGCTCGAAAAGTGCAATGCCCGCGGCCGCTGAGCGCCTTTCAAAACTTGCATCGCCTCGGCGCCGCACCCAATGAGGAGCGGTGCTGAGGCAATATGAACTGGTCGAGAAGGTCCGGTCCTACGATCCGGACGCGGACGAGGCGATGATCAACCGCGCCTACGTCTTCTCGATGCAGAAGCACGGATCTCAGAAACGCGCCTCGGGCGATCCCTATTACAGCCACCCGATCGAGGTGGCCGGCATCCTCACCGACCTCCACCTCGACGACGAGACCATCGTCACCGCCATCCTCCACGACACGATCGAGGACACGGTCGCGACCGCCGAGGAGGTGGAGCGCCACTTCGGGCCGAACGTCGCCCGCCTCGTCGACGGCGTCACCAAGCTCTCCAAGATCGAGGCGCAGTCCGAAAGCCAGCGCGCCGCGGAAAATCTCCGCAAGTTCCTGCTCGCCATGTCCGGCGACATCCGCGTGCTGCTCGTCAAGCTCGCCGACCGGCTGCACAACATGCGCACCCTCCACTTCATCAAGAGCGAGGAGAAGCGCCGGCGGATCGCCAAGGAGACGATGGACATCTACGCCCCGCTCGCGGAGCGGATCGGCATGTACGAGTTCATGACCGAGATGCAGACCCTGGCGTTCCGCGAGCTGGAGCCCGACGCCTACGCGTCGATCGCCAAGCGGCTCGAGCAGCTCCACAAGGGCGAGGGCGACCTCATCGAGCGCATCGCCCGCGGCCTCAAGGCGCATCTCGAGGCGCACGGCGTCGAGGCGCAGGTGCAGGGTCGCGAGAAGCATCCTTACTCGATCTGGCGCAAGATGGCGGAGCGGCACGTCAGCTTCGAGCAACTGTCCGACGTGATGGCCTTCCGCGCCGTCGTCGGCTCCGTCGAGGAATGCTACCGGACGCTGGGCCTCATCCACCAGCGCTGGCCGATGGTGCCCGGCCGCTTCAAGGACTTCATCTCGACGCCCAAGCGCAACGGCTATCGCTCCCTCCACACCACCATCATCCACGACGAGCAGATGCGGATCGAGATCCAGATCCGGACCGAGGAAATGCACGCCCAGGCCGAGCACGGCCTCGCCGCCCACTGGGCCTACAAGGAAGGCGTTCCCGAGGCGGCCACCGCCGATCATCCGTGGATCAGCGACCTCGTCGAAATCCTCGAGCATGCCGGCTCGGCAGAGGAGCTGCTCGAGCACACGCGCATGGCCATGTACCAGGACCGGATCTTCGCCTTCACCCCCAAGGGCGAGCTGATCCAGCTCCCCAAGGGCGCGACTCCGGTCGATTTCGCCTATGCGGTCCACACGGATCTCGGCGACCAGACGGTCGGCGCCAAGATCAACGGCCGGGTGATGCCGCTCAGGACCCCGCTCGAAAATGGCGACCAGGTGGAGATCCTCGTCTCAAAGGCGCAGCACCCGCAGCCCGCCTGGCTCTCCTTCGTCGTCACCGGCAAGGCCCGCGCCAAGATCCGGCGCTTCGTCAAATCGAAGGAGCGTGAAGAGACGATCGCGCTCGGCCGCAAGATTTACGACGAGATCGTCCAACGCCTTCCCCAGCCGCTCGGCTGGGAGGCGATGGCGGAGGCGCTGAAGCGACTTCACCTTCACGACGACGCTGCGCTCATGGAGGCGATCGCGCTGAAGCGCGTCTCGGACGTCGCGGTGATGGAAGCGCTGATGCCGGGCTCCACCGGCAAGGACGGCGTGAAGCCGCCGCCGCAGCGCACCGCCATCTCGATCAAGGGCCTCACCCCCGGCGTCGCGTTCAAGCTCGCCGAATGCTGCCACCCGATCCCGGGCGACCGCATCGTCGGGCTGAGGCGCGAGGACGAGGAGATCGAGGTCCACGCCATCGGCTGCGACAGCCTCGCTGCCGGGATCGACGCCGACTGGGTCGACCTCGCCTGGGGCGACGAATCCGACGGCGGCACCGCCCGCCTCTGCGTCGTCGTCCGGAACGAGCCCGGCGCCCTCGCCGCGGTCGCCGGCGTCCTCGGCAGCCATGGCGCGAACATCGTCTCGATGGACCAGGCGAGCCGCGACGGCAGCTTCCACACTTTCCATTTCGACGTCGAGGTGCACGACGTCCAGCACCTGATGCGGATCCTTGCGGCGCTCAGGGCGACGGAGGCGGTGTCGAGCGCCGAACGGCTCTGACGGTGGAGGAGGGGGCGATGGATGCGAAGCCGATGACCTATGGCGGCTATCTCGCGCTGGATTCGATCCTGTCCGCCCAGCATCCGCTGTCAGGACAGCCGGACGAACTGCTCTTCATCATCATCCACCAGACCAAGGAGCTTTGGCTCAAGCAGGCGATCGCCGAGCTCGCCCTCTCGGCGGAGCTGGTCCGCGCCGACCGTCTCGTCGAGGTCCACAAGAGCCTCTCTCGCGTGTCGCGCATCCAGGCGGTGATGACGCTCTCTTGGGACGTGCTCGCGACGATGACGCCGTCCGATTATTCAGGCTTCCGGGAAGTGCTCGGCACCAGCTCGGGCTTTCAGTCGGCGCAGTTTAGGGAATTCGAATATCGCCTTGGCCTGAAGGAGGGCAGTCACCTCAAGTTCCAGCAGGAGGGTTCCGCCGCCTACGCCTCCCTGCTCGCGGCGCTGGAGGCGCCGAGCCTCTGGGACGAGGCCAATGCCGCCCTCGGCCGCGGCGGCTTTCCCGTCCCCGCCGCGGCCCTGGAGCGCAATTGGCGGTTGCCCTACGTGCCGAGCGCCGGCGTGGAGCAGGCGTGGACCGAGGTCTATCGCGACCCGCACCGCCACTGGCCCTTCTACCAGCTCGCCGAAAAGCTCGTCGACCTCGACGATGCCCTCACCGCGTGGCGACAGAAGCATGTGCTGACGGTGGAGCGAATCATCGGTGCCAAGCGCGGGACCGGCGGGACCGCCGGCGTCGCCTATCTCCAGACCACGCTCCCCAAGCGTGCTTTCCCGGAGCTGTGGTCGCTCAGGACCCGATTGTAGGCCGGAACGGCTGGCCGGCCCGAATCGCCGCGATCTCCTCGGCCGTGATGCGCGCACGCGCGCCGAGGCTGGGGTGGCTGCGGAAAATCTGCGGGAACCAGTCGAACTTGCCGAGGTAGCGGCGCCAGAAGGGAATCGCCGCCTCCAGATCGTAGCCGGCCGCCGCCATCAGGCGCAGGCCGAACCGGTCCGCGTCCGCCTCCCGTTTCCAGATGTTGCTGGCGTGGATGCCGAGGCCGGCGAGCACGCCTTCCTCGCTTCGGGTCGCAGGATGCCCGAGGATATCGTGGGCCATTTCGTGACCGAGCACGACGGCCAGTTCGTCGTCGCTGCGCACATAGTCGAGCATCGCCGTGGTCATCACGACATAGGTGCCGGTCGCGAAGGCGTTGGTCTGATCGGACCGGGCAAGCCGCACGCGCCCGAGGCAGGCGGGCACCGAGCCGAGCGTGAGGCGAAGCTCGCGGCCCGCACGGAGGACCAGGAGCTCGGCACTGCCGCGGCGAAGCGCATCTTCGAGCTGGCGCTCCGTCGCCTCCAGCTTCGCTCGCCAGGTCTTTCGCTCCCGAAGGGCGGCGATGGCGGTGGGGGAGGGGAAAGGCGTCCCGTCCACCGCAAGCAGCACGTCGCCCGCGGCAAGGCCGGCCTTCGCCGCGGGGCTGCCGGCGATGACGCTGAGCACGCCCGGGCCGCGATCGAGCCCGTAGCGCGCCACCATCAGCGGCCGGTCCTTCTCCTCATATTCGGCAAGGTGGTGGAAGAGCATGCCGGTCAGCGGCCATGCCGAGGGACAGATTGGTCGCCCCGCCAGGGCGAGCCGATAGGCGACCTTGGCGACCCGCAGGTCCGCCTGGCGAAGCGTCGACTCGGGCGATTCGCCGGATATGTGAGCGGGGTCGGCGCGCGACGGGACGAGGGCGGGCTGCGCACCCGCGCCGCTTGCCACAAGCAGCAGGCCGGCGAGAAGGTGGCGGCGCTTCCGCGGAGCTTCCATCGATCTTCCGCGAACGCAAAAAAACCGGCCGGATGAAGCGAACTCCACCCGGCCGAATCTTACAGACAGACGAGTACCTGCCGTCCCTTACGGGCTGTGCGGCAGATCGTCGTTGTTGCCGCGCGTGGCGGCGATGATGCCGAGGATGATCGCGACCAGCGCGATCAGCGGGATGATGAAACCGCCGCGGAGCTCGCTGCCCTGCACGTTCTCACCCGCCGGCGCGACTTCGGTGGTCGCGGCAGACGACGTCTGCGCAGCCGCAACGGTCGGCGCGGCCATCAACGCAACCGAGGCGGTCGCAGCGATAATTCCTTTGAAACCCACGTCAGCTTCTCCCTTCGTACTCGAGCCTGTTATCTCGCGGTCTGAGATACCTACTATCCGAGCAGCCGGCGGCTGTCTAGTCCGGAATGGCAGGCCCTCGATACCTCGAAGCGCTCCGTAACCCCGTCTAGTTTACGAAGCCTGAAGCGCACAACCCCTTTGGGTGCCGATGGTTCATCCATTCTCGACATGGAAGACGGCCTGTTGCGCGCGGGCGACAGTCCGGTCTACCCAACCGCGCCGCCGGTCGAGCCCGTTCGCGCGCGATCCGGCGCCGTTTCAAGAGCTTCGCCGCGATCGAGGCGAGCAAGGAGGAAGAGTCGACGTGTCCGTCCTGCGCCGCAGCGCCGCCTGGCTCCTCGCCGGCCTGCTCTTGCTGGTTGCCGCCCCGGCCGCGGCGGCGGTTACCATCACCTTCTATTCGCACGAGCTCGGCGCCTCCTTCCCGCACGCCTTCGTGACCATGGCGGGGGCGCCCGACCGCGGCGGACCGGCCGTGAACGTCGATTACGGCTTCAGCGCGAAGACGATCAGCCCCGCGATTCTGTGGGGACGAGTGACGGGGGAAGTGATTTCCGACCATGGCGCCGCTTACATTCGCGGCAGCGACCGGCATTTCTCCCTCACCCTTTCCGACGCGGATTACGACAGGGTGATGGCGACGATCGCGCGCTGGCGTGCGAGCCCCCAGCCTTCGTACGACCTCGGCAGCCACAATTGCGTCCATTTCGTCGCCGACCTCGCGCGCAGCGTCGGCATGAGCGTCGACACGCCCAAAGCGCTGATGAAGAAACCCCGCTCCTATCTCGAGCATCTCACCGCCGAGAATCGTGCCTGGCTCGCGGCCCATCACGCGACGTTCTGGAGGACGCCGGCCGGCGAGCCCGCCCCGCGGCAGCCGCTGCGCGTGCCCTCGTCTTGACTTTGGCGGCCCGATCCACCTTAGCCCTTCACCGCCGGCATCCCGGTCTCCACTCCCGTAAATCGAGCGAGCAAGAATGAGCGTTTCCCGCAACGAGAAGGTTGTCGTCGTCGGCCTGGGCTATGTCGGGCTGCCGCTGGCGGTGGCGCTGGCGAAGAGCTTCGAAGTGATCGGGCTCGACATCGATGCGGGCCGAGTCGAGGAGCTGAAGGCGGGGCGGGACAGGACGCGCGAGGTCGAGCCCGACGCGCTCGCCGCGTCGACGCTCGCGCTGACGAGCCGCGCCGAAGAGTGCCGGAACGCCGACATCTACATCGTCACCGTTCCGACGCCGGTCGATAGCGAAAATCGTCCGGATCTCGGCCCCGTCCTCAGCGCCACCCGTTCCGTGGCGGCGCTCCTCGATGCCGCGCGGCGGCCGATCGTCGTCTACGAGAGCACCGTCTATCCCGGCGTCACCGAGGAGGTCTGCGGGCCGCTGATCGAGGAGCTGACGGGACTTCGGCGCGGCGTGGATTTCTTCCTCGGCTATTCGCCGGAGCGGATCAATCCGGGCGATCGGGAGCACACGGTCGATCGCATCGTCAAAGTCGTGGCCGGCGAGAATGCCGAGGTGCTGGATCGGCTCGCCGCCGTCTACGGCGCCGTCACCAGCGCGGGCGTTTTCCGGGCCGCCTCGATCAAGGCGGCCGAGGCGGCCAAGGTGATCGAGAACGCCCAGCGCGACATCAACATCGCGTTCATGAACGAGATCACCCAGATCTTCGCGAAGCTCGACCTGTCGATCTGGGACGTGCTCGCGGCCGCCGGCACGAAGTGGAACTTCCTGAAGTTCCAGCCGGGCCTGGTCGGCGGTCACTGCATCGGCGTGGACCCTTATTATCTCAGCTTCCGCGCGCAGCAGCTCGGCCAGGAGCCGAACGTGATCCTCGCCGGCCGCTCGATCAACGACGCCATGGGCGCCTGGGTCGCGGACCGGCTCCACGAGCGCCGGGGCAGGGCCGGCTCGGCGCTGGTCATGGGCCTCACCTTCAAGGAGAACGTGCCGGACCTGCGCAACAGCAAGGTGATCGACGTGATTCGGCGGCTCGAGGCGCTCGGCCACGACATCACGGTTCACGATCCGCTGGCGGACCCTGCCGAGGCGCGGCACGAATATGGCGTCGAGCTGGACGCCGCCGCCCTCGATCGCGCCTACGATCTCGTCTTCGCGGCGGTGCCGCATGACGAGTATCGCGCGCTCGCGGACGATCGGGTCGCCGCACTGGTCGCCGACGGCGGCCTCCTCGCGGACCTCAAGGGCGTCTTCGGCGGCCGTCAACTCGGCGGCGTCGGCCGCTGGTCGCTCTAGGCGAGCCTACGAGGCGGCGAGGATCCGCCGCACGACCGGCGGGAGGGATTCGCGCCACGGCGGAGCGCGATAGCCGAACGTCGCCGCGAAGCGATCCGTCGCGAGGCGGCTGTTCCTGGGACGCGCCGCGCGCGCAGGCCATTCGGCGCTGGTGATCGACTCCACCGAGGCGGTCGGCCCGCCCTCCGCCGCGCTGACCGCGAAGATGGCGCGGGCGAAGCTGGACCAGTGGGTCGCGCCCTCGCCGGCGAGATGGTAGGTCGCCCCCACGCCGCGGCCCGGCTCCTCCCGCCAGGCGCGCAGGACGCGTAGCAGCCCGTCGGCGAGATCGAGCGCGGAGGTCGGGTTGCCGATCTGGTCTCCCACCACGCGCAAGGCGGGGCGCGTGCGCGCGAGGTTCAGCATCGTGCGGACGAAATTCGCGCCGAACGGGCTGTAGACCCATGCCGTCCGAACGATGACGTGATCGGGGCAGACGGCGCGGATCGCCTCTTCCCCCTCCCATTTCGTGCGACCGTAGACGCTCCGCGGGCTCGGCCGGTCGTCCTCGGCCCAGGGCCGCTCGCCGCTGCCGTCGAAGACATAGTCGGTGGAGACATGGATGAGGCGTGCGCCCGTCTCGCGCGCGGCTTCGGCGAGCGCCGCCGGCCCAATCGCATTGGACAGCCGGGCCGATTCGGGATCGTCCTCGGCCGCGTCGACCTGGGTGTAGGCGGCGGCGTTGACGATCGCATCGGGTCGATGCCGCGTCACGGCGGCGCGGAGGCTGTCGGGGTCGGCGAGATCCGCCTCCGGACGGCCGATGAAGCGCAGCGGGACGCCGTGCGCGTCCGCGCGCTCCCGCAGGCTGAGGGCGAGCTGCCCGGTGCGGCCGAGGACCAGGATGCCGCTCATCCGCAATAGTGGAACGAGGCCGCGACGTCGGCGAGCCGCGGCGCGCGCGCATCCTTCTCGGACAGGGTCGGCGCGGAGCCGAGAGCCGGCCAGGGAATGCCGAGGTCCGCATCGTCCCACGCAATCGCGCGCTCATGGTCCGGAGCGTAAGGCGCGGAGACCTTGTATTGCACCTCCGTGTTCGGCTCCAGGGTGAGAAGGCCGTGGGCAAAGCCCTCCGGGATCAGGATCTGGTTCCAGGCTTCGGCTGAGAGGGTGACGGCGGCATGGCGGCCGAAGGTGGGGGAGCCGTGGCGGATATCCACCGCCACATCGTAAGCGGCGCCGCGGGTGACGCGCACCAGCTTCGCCTGGGCGAAAGGCGGAAGCTGGTAATGCAGGCCGCGCAGCACGCCGGGCGCAGCCGAGAGGCTGTGATTGTCCTGGACGAAGGCGATGTCGATGCCGAGCTCCGCGAAGGCGGCCGCGCTCCACGTCTCGGAAAAGAACCCGCGATGGTCGCCGTAGCGCTTCGGGCTGATCTCGATCAGGTCTGGAATCGCCAGGCGGCGGGTCTCGAACATCGGGGCTCCGTTCGGTCGGACAGATTACATCGCCGCTCGCGCGGCGGTAAAGCGCGGAGCGGTCACAGGCCGAGCCGCTCCCCGGCATAGCTGCGCTCCCGCAGCGGCCGCCACCATTGCTCGTTGGCGAGATACCAGTCGATGGTCCGCGCCAGCCCGGTCTCGAAGCTTTCCCGCGGCGACCAGCCGAGCTCCGCCTCGATCTTCGCCGGATCGATCGCATAGCGCCGGTCGTGCCCCGGGCGGTCCGCAACGAACTCGATGAGGTCGCTGTGCGGCCTCCCGCTCGGCCGCGGCCGCCGTTCGTCGAGCAGGGTGCAAATCGCGCGGATCACGTCGAGATTGCTGCGCTCCGCCCGCCCGCCGATCAGGTAGGTCTCGCCGACGGTGCCGGCGCTCACCACCCGCTCGAGCGCCCGCGCATGGTCCTCGACGTAGAGCCAGTCGCGCACATTCTCCCCGTTTCCGTAGACCGGGAGCGGCCGTTCGTGGAGGGCGTTGAGGAGGACGAGCGGTATCAGCTTCTCGGGGAAGTGGTATGGCCCGTAATTGTTCGAGCAATTGGAGATCAGGGTCGGCAGGCCGTAGGTCCGCCGCCACGCCCGCACCAGGTGGTCGGACGCCGCCTTCGACGCCGAATAGGGAGAGGAGGGGTCGTAGGGCGTCTCCTCGGTGAACAGCCCGCCGTCGAACGGGAGGTCGCCGAACACCTCGTCGGTCGAGACGTGGTGGAAGCGGAAACCCTCTTGCTTCGCGCCCTCCAAGCCCCGCCAATAGCCGAGCGCCGCCTGCAGGAGGCGGAACGTCCCGACGACGTTGGTCTCGATGAAATCGGATGGGCCGTCGATCGAGCGGTCGACATGGCTTTCCGCCGCCAGATGCATGATCGCGTCGGGCCGCTCGTCGGCAAGGAGCGCGGTCACCGCCGCCGCGTCGCCGATGTCGCCTTGCACGAAGCGATAGTTCGGCCGGTCCTCGATCTCGGCCAGCGAGGCGAGGTTGCCGGCATAAGTCAGCTTGTCGAGGTTGACGACGCGCGTGTCGCCGAGCCCGACGAGGTGGCGGCAGAGGGCGGAGCCGATGAAGCCGGCCCCGCCGGTGACGAGGATCGTGCGTCCGGCCATTTCAGAAACGCTGCTCGGTGGGGACCGGCCCCAGCATGGTGCGTCCCTCCGCCGCGCGGCGCCGCAGGAAGTTCGCATAATCGGACTTGCCCATCCGGTCCGCCGCGGCGCGCAGCTGCGCCTCGTCCAGATAGCCGAATTCGAAGGCGATCTCCTCGGGCGACATCACCTTGATCCCCTGCCGCTGCTCGACGGTGCGCACGAAGGCCGAGGCATCCTGCAGGCTGTCGTGGGTGCCGGTGTCGAGCCAGGCGAAGCCGCGGCCGAGCCGCGTCACCTGCAGCGCGCCCCGCTCGAGATAGGCGCGGTTGACGTCGGTGATCTCGAGCTCGCCGCGTGGCGACGGCTTCACCGCGGCGGCGATGTCGAGCACGTCGTTGTCGTAGAAATAGAGTCCGGTCACCGCCCAGCTGGACTGCGGTGCGGTGGGTTTCTCGACGATGTCGGTGGCCTCGCCGGTGTCGGGATCGAAGGTGACGACGCCGTATCGCTCGGGATCTTCCACATGATAGGCGAAGACCGTCGCCCCGCTCTTGCGCGCCGCCGCTTCCTGGCACAGCACCGACAGGCCGGCGCCGTAGAAGATGTTGTCGCCGAGGATCAGCGCCACGCTGTCTCGTCCGACGAACTCGCGGCCGATCAGGAACGCCTGCGCCAGCCCTTCCGGCCGCGGCTGCTCGGCATAGCTCAAGGAGAGGCCGAACGCGGCGCCGTCGCCGAGCATCTTGCGGAACTGCGGCAGGTCGTGCGGCGTCGAGATGACGAGGATCTCGCGGATTCCCGCCAGCATCAAGGTGGCGAGCGGATAATAGATCATCGGCTTGTCGTAGACCGGCAGCAGCTGCTTGGAGACTGCTAGCGTCGCCGGATACAGGCGCGTCCCGCTGCCCCCCGCCAGGATAATGCCCTTCATGTCCCCCGTCCGAGGCTTTCGGCGCCCGCGGACCGGAATCGCCTTCCCAAAGGCTGCCTAGCAAGCTTCCCCGGCCGCGACCAGCAAGGAACCGGGGCCGGCGCGACCCCGCCGAAATAGGGTCTCGCCTTCATTCGCCCGGTGGGGCAGGGAACTTCTCTCATCGAGCGTTCATCCAAACGGACCTAGGCTCCGCCCGCCGCACGGGAGTGACCCGCCTGACGACCGCGTTCATCAATGCCATCGGAACGGCCGTTCCGGACCACGACGTCCACGATGCCTTCATCGCCTGGGCGGAGCGGCAGGTGGCGGAGCCTCGCGAGCGGGCGCTTTTCGCGCGGATGGCCGGCCGATCCGGGATTCGCCATCGCTGGTCGGTGCTCCCCTTCGCCCCGGACGGCGGCTCGCCGGTCGAGCCCGGCGGTTTCTACCATGGCGCAATTCCCGGCACCGCCGCGCGCATGGCCGTTTATGCCGAGGCGGCGCCGAAGCTGGCGCTGGCCGCGGTCCGCCGCCTCGGCGAGCGGACGCGGCTCGACGGCATCACCCATCTCGTCGTCGCGAGCTGCACCGGCTTCGTGGCGCCTGGGATCGACCAGATCCTCGCCGGGGCGCTGGGCCTTGGCGGCGAGGTCGAACGCACGCTCGTCGGCTTCATGGGCTGCTATGCGGCGGTGTCCTCCCTGCGGCTTGCCCATCATATCGTCCGTTCGCGGCCGGACGCGCGGGTGCTGGTGGTCACCGTGGAGCTGTCGACGCTCCACCTTCAGGACGATCGCGCGATCGAGCCGCTGCTCGCCATGCTCCAGTTCGGCGACGGGGCCACGGCCTCGCTCGTCACGGCCGACGCGGAGGGATTCGGCATCGCCGACCCGTTCGCCGCCACCCTGCCGGAGTCGGAGGGGCTGATCCGCTGGACCGTCGGTGACGCCGGCTTCGCGATGACCCTTTCCGGCGAGGTGCCCGGCCGCATCGCCGAGGCGCTGCGCGACGAAGGCTTCCGCGCCCGCCTCCTCGCCGATGCCGACGTGGCGGAGATCGACAGCTGGGCGGTGCATGCCGGAGGCCGCTCGGTGCTGGATGCCGTCGAGCACGGCCTCGATTTGCCGCAGGGCGCCCTCGCCGAATCGCGCGACGTCCTCGCCCGCTTCGGCAACATGTCCTCCTCCACCTTGCCCTTCGTGCTCGCCGAGCAGATGGCGCGGCCCGAACGCCGCCGCGGCATCGCGCTCGCTTTCGGCCCCGGCCTCGCCGCCGAGGGCTTCCACTTCCGCCGCGCCGCCTGAGGCGCGGGTGCCGCCGCCGCGTGCTCCCGCGCTGATCGTCGGCGGCGGGCCGGCCGGCGCCGCTGCGGCGCTCGCGCTCGCCCGCGCGGGGGAAAAGCCACGGCTGCTCGAGCGGACCGTGGGCCCGCATGACACGGTGTGCGGCGCCTTCGTCGGCTGGGACGCCGTCGCCGCGCTCGGCCGGCTCGGCATCGATCCGTTCGCGCTGGGCGCACATCCGATCGACACGCTGCGCCTCTTCGGCAGCGGACGCACGGTGGAAACGCGCCTCCCGCGCACCGCGGCGGGCCTCTCCCGCCGCTGCCTCGACGAGACGCTGCTCGGCGCCGCGGCGGCGGCGGGCGCCCGCGTCGAGCGCGGCCGCGCCGTGCGCGCCGCCGATCCCGCCGGCCGCACGGTGCGCACAGACGACGGCGAGGCGATCGGCGCCGAGGCTCTGCTCCTCGCCACGGGAAAGCACGAGCTGCGCGGCGCCGGCCGGCCCCGCGACACCTCGGCCGATCCCGTCGGGCTCCGCACGGCCCTCGCGCCTTCGCCGGAGCTCGCCGCGACGCTCGACGGGATGATCGAGCTCCACCTCTTCGACGGCGGCTATGCCGGCCTGCTTCTCCAGGAGGATGGCCGCGCGAACCTGTGCCTCTCGGTGCAGCGCTGGCGGTTGAAACGCGACGGCGGCATTCCGAACCTTGTGACATCGGTAGCCGACGAGCTCCCGGCCCTGCGCGCGCGCCTCGCTTGCGGCGAGCCCGGTCCCTGGAGCGCCGTTTCGGGCGTCCCCTACGGCTGGTACGCCCGCACGACCGGCCCCGGCCTGTACCGGCTCGGCGACCAGGGCGCGGTGATCGCCTCGCTGGCGGGAGACGGCATCGCCATCGCGCTGGAAAGCGCCGCGGAGGCGGCGGCCGCGATCCTCGCCGGCCGCGAGGCGCCGGATTACCAGGCACGCCTCGGGCGGCGCGCCGCCATGCCGCTCGCGGTGGCGGAGGGCCTGCGCTGGGCGGCCGAGCGTCCGCTGCCGCGCGCGTCCCTCATGCGCCTCGTCGCCGCCGCGCCGGCGCTGCCCCGCCTCGCCGCCCGCCTCACCCGCGTCGGGGGCTGAAGCCGCCCGGCCGCGGCGGGCTCAATATTGCTTGCGGTAGCGGACGTTGAGATTGTTGCCGTTATTTCCCTGCGCGCTCACCGAGCTCAGGACCGAAAGCGCCTTGGAGAGGGCGACCTCGATCTGCGTCGCCGTATAGCCGCGCGCGTCGGTGACGATCTCGATGTAGATGTTGCGGCTGACGTAGAAGCCGGCGGCAAGCGCCGTGCCCCGGCCGGTGGTCTGGTCCGCGCCCAGGATACGCAGCCGCCCGAGGCCGGTCGCGGAGCGCAGCTTGCCGAGCGGGTTCAGCCCGCCGCCGCCGCCGCGCAGCGCGTTGAGCGACGATGCGAGCTGGATCGCCTGCAGCGCGGAAATCTCGTTGACCGAGCCGCCGAACAGGATGCGGGCCATGATCTCGTCCTGCGGCAGCCCTGGGTTGGAGGTGAAGGCGATCTGCGGGTTGGTCGCGGTGCCGCTGACGTTGATGTTGACCGTCACGTCCTTGATGTCGGCGGAGGCGACGAGGTCGATGCGCGGGTTGGGTGGCCGTGCGCCGGTGAAGGCGATGTTGCCTCGGGTTACGTCGAAGCGCTGGCCCGAGAAGCTGTAGGTGCCGCGGATCAGCTCGGCCTGGCCGACCAGGGCCGGGGTGGCGGTGGTGCCGCGCACGCGCAGGTCCGCCGACCATTCGGATTCGAGGCCCATGCCGGAAATGTAGAGCTGGTTCTGCGCGTGGAGGCCGAGGTTGAGCTTCCAGACGCTCGGCACGCCTTCCTCGGCGGCCTCCTTGATCTTCGCCGGATCGGGCAGCGGCTCGCCCTTGCGACGGACTCCCGTCAGCTCGACGACCTGGGCGGCCCCCTGGCGGATGATCTCGTAGCGCACGTTCGGCAGGGTGAGGTCGCCGGCGATGAGGGCGCCGCTCGCCTTGTCGTTGGTGACATGGAGGTCGCCGGTTACGGTCGCGCCGAGATTGTCGCTGCGCGCCATCTGCGCGTCCTTCATCGTCAGCCGGATGTCGATCGGATACCCCGCCGCCGAAGCGAAACCGACCGTGCCGGTGCCGCTGATCGTGCCCTTGCCGGCCCGCCCGGAGAACTGGGTGATCTGGAGGGTCGAGTTGGTGAAGCGGCCTTCAAGCGCGATGGCGGTGATGTGGGTGCCATATTGCTCGTCGGTGAAGGCGAGATTGGTGGCGCGGACGAGGCCGGTCAGCTGCGGATTGTCGAGGCGGCCGGAGAAATCGGCCGCGACGCCGATCGGGCCGGAGAGCTGCCGGTTGGCCTGGCCGGCGAGCGACCAGAGGACCTCGGCCGGGCCGTTATAGCGTATGCCGCCGGCGAGCGGGGCGGCCATCACCCGGCTCATCCACGATCCGCCCGCGCCGACCGGCTGCAGACGCACCTGGGCGCGGCCGATCAGCGCCCCGCCGCGGCGGATCACGGCGTTCAGGTTCGCCCCCTCGGGCCGGAGCGTGCCGAGCAGGGCGACGTCGACCGGATCCGAGCGCATCGCGATGCCGGTGCGGGTGAAGCCGGCGATGCTGAGCCGCGCCTCGGCCTGCGGGAAGGCGCTTCCCGCCTGGACGAAATCGAGGCTGCCGCTCAGCTTGCCGCCCAGGCCGAGGCCGGGCGAGAAGGTGTTGGCCACCGAGAGGTCGAGATTCTGCATCCGCGCCTGCACCTCCAGCCGGTCGCCCCAGCGGCCGGCGAGGTAGACGTTGCCCTGCGGCAGCACGATCTGGGTGGGCGAAAGCTGCCAGCCGGCGGCGGTGCGGCGGATGTCGGCGGGCTGCGCGAAGCGGAAGGCGATGCCGTTCGCCGTCCCCTGCGCCGCGGCGCGGATATGGTCCGGCTCCATCGCGGCGTTGAGGCCGACCTGGAACGGCACGCCGCTCGAGCCTTCCGCATAGGCCTGGGCGGTGCCGCGGCCGCCGCGATAATCGGCGTGGATGCGGGCGCGGCTGAGGGCGAAGTTGCCCGAACGGACGCCCGCCAGCTGCGCGTCGCCGACGATCTGCGGCATGCCCGGCACCAGCACCGCGGTCGCCTGGATGAAGCCCTGCTGGATCTGGATCGGCGTCGCGCCGGGGATGGTCGCGTCGTTGGCGCGCGCGTCCACCGCCACCTGCTGGTACTTGCCGGCCGCGGCGAGCTGGATCGTGCCGGAAAGGCCCCGGCCGTTCATCGTCAGCGTGCCGGCGAAGGGGCCGGCGGCGGTCTGGACGACGCGGCCGGAGAAGGTGATCCCGGCGAAGACGAGGCGGCGGATGTCGAGGGTGAGGGGGCCGCGGCCGGCCAACACGGTGAGGTCGGCGACGAACGGCCCATAGTCCGATTCGCCGCTCGCCTGGATGGCGTAGCCGGCTCCGGTGGCGCGCACCGTGGCGCGCACGTTCCTGAGGCCGATGCCGAAGCCGGGCGAGGCGGCGCGGAGCTGGACGTTCGGCTTGGTCGCCGTGCCGGTGAGGACCACCGCCAGCGGCCCGTAGGCCTTGCTGAACCCGGCGAGCCGGAAGTCGATCGCGCCGCCGGGTGCATAGGTGCCGTCGCCGGAGGTGATCCTCAGGCCCGGGGAGCTGAGGCGAATCGCCGAGAGTCGGATGACGCCGCTCGGCAGCATCTCGACCATGGCCGCCGCTGTGGCGTTGCCGCCGAGGAAGCCGCGCGCCGAGCTGTTGTCGATCCGCCGCGTCTTCACCGCCACCCGGCCCTTGATGCCGAAGCCGCCGCGCCCGGACGTGACGTTCATGTCGGTCGTGATGTCGAGCAGGCCGACGCCGTTCAGATGGTAGCCGTTGACGGTGCCCTGGATGCCGGCGCGGTAGAGACCGGTCGCGAAATCGGCGACCACCACCGTCGTCGCGTTGAGCTTGTCGGACCGGATCTTGAGGTTGTCCGAGACGAGGTGGGTGCCGCTCAGGTTGAGGACGCCGTTCAGCGACACGTTGGTGAGGAGGCCGCCGAGGGACGGGTCGAGACCGGCGATGTGGCGTACGGTGGCGTTGACCGGCACCCGGATTCGGTCCGCCGCCACCTGGGCACGGCCGATGGCGTGGAAGCCTTCGAGGCTGGTCTTGTTGAAGCCGAGCGCATCGGCCTTGAGGTCGTAGGCGACGATAGGCGTGCGGAACGGCCCGTTGAGAACGGCGGCGAGCTGCAGGTTGCGCGCCGAGAGGTTCGGCATCACCGCGCCCGGCTCCGGGAGCCGGACGGCGAGCTTCAAGTCGTGCAGCTCACTCTTGCCGAGGTCGATGAGGCCGTCGGCGCCGACCGACAGCGCCTTTGAGCTGAGGCGGAGGCGGGTGTCGGCCTTGCGCTGGCTGAGCGTCGTCACCAGCGCCACCTGGACGTGCGGGGCGAGCAGGCGCTTCACGATGCCGTCGGACAGCATCAGGCCCGGGTTGGCGGGGCCGGTGACGGTGAAGGTGCCGTTCTTCGCGCCGATCGCCAGGTTGGCGAAACCCTTGCCGCCGAGCAGGGCCTGCGCCTTTCCGTTCCAGTTCGCCCAGTCGCCCTTGCCGTTGATGCGGGCGGTGAGCGGCTGGCGCAGGCCGGTGAGGCTCGCGACAAAGCCGTTGCCCGGCGCGTCGACCGCCAGCCCCATGTCCAGCCGGTTGCGGTCCGGCACCGCGTCGAGCCGCAGGACGAGCCGATCGCCGCCCGGGAGGCCGGCGCCGGCGAGGGCGTTGGCGCGCAGGCCCACCTGGGCGCGGCCGCTGGCGATCTTCGCGGTACCGTCGAGGCTGAGCAGGTGCCGGTAGCCGGTCACCGCCGGGTCGACGTAGATGCGGCCGACATTCAGGTGGCCGATGTCGATGTCGATGTCCGGGAGCAGCGGCGCGTTCGGGTTGGTGCTGGTCGGCTTGAACTGCGGCAACCGCCACAGCCGCGCCTTCGGCACGTCCAGGCTGCGGATATCGACATGGTTGCCGAAATAGGCGAGCGGCCGCCAGTCCATCTTGGCCTCGCTGGCGGCGAAGAAGCGCCCCTTGGAATCGGCGAGCGTCAGGTCGTGGAGGGTGAGCGTGCCCCACAGCGACCCGTCGATCCGCCCGACGCGGATCTTCAGGCCCGACGCCATTTCTAGCCCGTTGATCTGCTTGACCACGAAGCGCCGGCCGAAATCGCTGTTCAGCCAGACCACGAACAGGAGGACGATGGCGAGCAGCGCGGCGACGGCGATTCCCGCCCACTTGCCGACGGTCCGCGCCCGGTGGTGGACGTGGACGACGCGCACCCGCTCCGGCCCCGGCTCGGCCGCCTCGGCGGGTGGGGGAGGGGACTCGCTCGCCATCTAGAAAGCCTGGCCGATCGAGACGTAGACGGCGAAGCGGGATTCGCCCTTCTTGCGGCCGATCGGCACCGCCACGTCGGCGCGGAGCGGTCCGAAATTGGTGTAGAAGCGGCCGCCGATGCCGGCGCCGTAGCGCAGCCCGGAGAGCTTCGGAACCTGGCTCTCATAGACCTGGCCGGCGTCGACGAAGGCGACCACGCCATAATTGCCGAAGCGGTAGCGGCTCTCGAGCGAGAACTCGACCTGGCTTCGGCCGCCGGTCGGGACGAGGATCGTCGGCGGGTCTTTTTCCTTGGGATCGGTCGGGTCGAACTTGGGGTTGGGAATCTCGGACTTGGGTCCGAGCTCCTGGTAGCCGAAGCCGCGCACCGAGCCGCCGCCGCCGCCGTAGATGCGCCGCGACGGCGGCAGGTCCGAAAGGCTGGCGCCGAAGATCGAGCCGACCCGCACGCGCCCGGCGACGGTGAGGCTGTCGGTCGCCGGATAATAGGCGCTGCCGTCGAAGATATTGCGGATATAGGGCTTGGTCGGTTCCCGCAGGGACACTTCCGGGTTGGTGCGAAGGCCGAGGCGGAAGCCCTTGGTCGGATCGAGCAGGCTGTTCGACGTGTCGTAGCCGACCTGCCCGATCAGCCCGGCGATGAAGTGCGCGGTCTTGAGCGAGATGGGCGGGAAGCGCTTCTCGTCCTCGTTCGAGGCGACCAGCTCGCCGCCGTAGGAATAGGTCCACTTCTTCTGCCAGATCGGCGTCGAGGTGCGCGAGACGGTGCCGTAGAGGCGGGCGATATAGCCGTGATAGGCGGCATAATCCTGCCGCCCCGCCTCGGCCTGAATGAGCAATGTGCGGTCGCGCTGGCCGGCATTGTTGCGCTGGAACTGGACGACCAGCGACTGCTCCTGCGTGCCGAGGATGCCGGTGACGCGCAGCGCGCCTTCCGGCGGGAAGAGGTTGCGGTGCTCCCACGTCGCTTCCGCCCTGAGGCCCTGGCCGGTCGAATAGCCGGCGGTGCCGGAGAGGGTCCGCGCCGGGCCCGCGACCTGGTGGACGCGGATGTTGACATATTCGGTGCCGTCCGGAGCCTTCTCGCCGGTGCGTTCCGGCCGCGCGGCGACGGTGCGGAAGAGGCCGGTGGCGACCATCGCCTCGCGCAGGTCGTCGACCTTGCGGCTGTCGTAGAGCTCGCCGCGCTTGAAGCGTGCGAGGATGCCGACATGGTGGGCGTCGAAGGCGAGCTTGCCGTCGGTGGTGAAGCCGGCGAAGGTCGAGCGCGGCCCCGGGTCGAGCGGAAGCGTGTAGTCGCCGAGGTGGGTGTCGGGGTCGAGCAGGACGTCGCGCTGGCCGACGTCCACGAAGGGATAGCCCTGCTGCGGGAGGCGGAGGCGGACATTGGCCTCGGCCGCTTCGACCTCGGCGGCGACGATGGGATCGCCGCTCTTCAGCTTGAGTGCGTCCCGGGCGATGCCGGACGGGACCGTGTCGGGACCCTGGATCCGGATCTGGCCGAAGTCGTAGCGGTGCCCTGGTACCGTCGTGACGGTGACGGCGAGGGTGCCGGGCGCGTTCGGCACCTGGGCGATGGTGGAGCTTACCGTGCCGTCATAATAGCCTTCGGAGCGCAGCAGGCGGACGGCGAGCAGCTCGTCCTCCTTGGTGCGCGCCGAGACCATGGCGGCGTTGCTCGCCTTGCCGTCGCCGTCCGCGAGGGCCGAGAGGCTGCGGAAGCGGCCTTCGAGGCCGATCTGTTTGAGGCCCTCGACGGCGAGGCTGTAGCGGATGGCCGGGGCCGGAGCGTCCGGACCGGCCTTCGGGTCCGGCGCCGGGGTGGCGAGCTGGAACTGGTCGAGCGGGGTGAGCGGATCGCTCAGCGCCGGGTCGGCCGGCTCGGCGACCGGAGGAAATGTTCCGGCGGGAGTCACCGGCGGCCCGGGCGGGACGGCGGGGGTTCCCGGGGCGGGAGCCGGGAGGGACGGGAGCGGTTCGAGCGGCTTGGCAAGGTCCGGATCGAGCGGCGGCAGCGATTTCTGGAACTGGCTGTCCGGCACGATCGGCGAGTCGGATCCGGCCGTGGGCGGCGCGGGCGCGGGCGGCGGCGCGGCGGCGCGAACGTGCGCTCGCGCGGAGACGGGGGTGGCCAGCACGAGGGCGCCCGCTGCGACGGACAGGAAAAGACCGGCCTTGATCAACTTACGCCGACGCTCCCCTGGTATCGGCCACGTAGGAAACGGCTTAAACACCATGAGCTTCGCCTTTGTTCCGGCGGCGAAAGGGAGTTGATGTAGATCAGCCTCAGCGCTGTTGCCCGAAGGCCACGCCCGCCATTTCGGTTTGCAACCGGGCCCCGCTTTGCGCAGGGAAAGGGGATGACCAACCCGCCCTCCGGAGCGTTGCTGCGCGAGCTCGAGAGCCTGCTCGGCGCGCGCGGCTTCACCCGCGTCGCCGACGACATGGCCCCCTGGCTCAGCGACTGGCGCGGCCGCTATCACGGCGCCGCGGCGGCCTTGCTCTCGCCGGCTTCGACCGGCGAGGTGGCGGAGATCGTGCGGCGCTGCGCCGATGAGGGCGTCGCCCTCGTGCCGCAGGGGGGCAACAGCTCGATGGTCGGCGGCGCCACGCCGGACGCGACCGGCGCCTCGCTGCTTCTCTCGCTCCGCCGGATGAACCGCATCCGCAGCCTCTCGGCCGACGACAATGCGCTCGTCGCCGAAGCGGGCGCGATCCTCACCCACGTGCACGAGGCCGCCGCCTCCATCGGCCGCCGGTTTCCGCTGACGCTCGGCGCGAAGGGCAGCGCCACCGTCGGCGGCCTCGCCTCGACCAATGCCGGCGGCACCCAGGTGCTGCGCTTCGGGCCGATGCGCGCGCTGGTGCTCGGCATCGAGGCGGTGCTGCCGGACGGGTCGGTGCTCGATGCGCTCGCGCCGCTGCGCAAGGACAATCGCGGCTACGACTTGAAGCAATTGCTGGTCGGCGCGGAAGGGACGCTCGGCGTGGTGACGGCGGTGACGTTGCGGCTGGTCCCGGCGGTCGGCTCGCGCGGCGTCGCCTGGGTGGGGGTGGAGAGCCCTTCCGCGGCACTGGCCCTGCTGCGGCGTCTCGAAGAGAGGCTCGGCGAGACGGTGGAGAGCTTCGAGCTGGTGCCCGCCAACGCGCTCGACCTGGTGCTGCGGCACGTGCCGGGAACGCGGGCGCCGCTCGCCGCGCCGCAGCCGTGGAACGTGCTGGTCGAAGCGACGGCCCCCCGCGACGCCGCGGACGCCGGCGAGTCGCTCGCATCCGCGCTCGGCGAGGCGCTCGAGGCGGGGGCCGCGGCCGACGCGGTGATCGCCGCGAGCGAGGCCCAGGCCGAGGCCTTCTGGAAGCTGCGCGAGACGATCGCGGAAGGGGAGCGCGCCGCGGGGCCGGCACTCAAGCACGACATTTCGGTTCCCGTCTCGGCGATGCCGGCCTTCGTGGAAAGCGCGGCCGCGGCGGTGGAGAGCCGCTTTCCCGGCACACGCGTCGTCGCCTTCGGCCATCTTGGCGACGGCAACATCCATTTCAACGTCCAGGCGCCGCCCGGCCCGAACGGAGCCGGCTGGGTCGAAGGGCCGGGCGAGGCGGTGAGCAGCTTCGTCTACGACCTCGTCGTCGCGGCCGGCGGCTCGATCTCCGCCGAGCACGGCATCGGCCGGATGAAGGCGGCGCAGCTCGCCCGAACCGAAGGGGAGGCGCGCATGGCGGCGCTGCGCGCGATCAAGCAGGCGCTCGACCCCAAGGGTATCATGAACCCGGGGAAGCTTTTCGCGGCCACCTGAGTTATGCAAGCCCCACAGTCTTCAAACCAGAGAGTACAGGCCGGCGTTCCGCGCCGGCGCGGAGCAGCGTTCGCGGCATGAATTTCTTTCGCAAGATCATGGGACAGGGCGGCAAGCGGCCGCAGGGCAAGAGCGGCGCGCGCGCCTATGCGGTCGGCGACATACACGGCCGCCTGGACCTGCTGAACGCGCTCCTCGCCAAGATCGAGGCCGAAGTCGCGCAGCGCCCGCCGCGCCGGACCTGGGTGATCTTCCTCGGCGACCTCATCGACCGCGGCCCCGAGTCCGCAGGCGTGGTCGAGCGGCTGCGCACCTGGCGGCCGGTGCACATCCGTCCGGTCTTCCTCGCCGGCAACCATGAGGAGGTGCTGCTGTCGATCCTCGGAGGCGATGCGGGCATCCTTCCAAACTGGCTGAAGTTCGGCGGCGCCGAATGCGCGGCGAGCTACGGCGTCGATCCGGACATGCTGCGCCGGGTGGAGGAGGAGGAGGCGGTCTCCCTGCTCCGCGCCAAGGTGCCGCGCGCCCACCGAGAGTTCCTGGAAAGCTTCGCCGACACCTTCGCCTTCGGCGACTATCTCTTCGTCCACGCCGGCATCCGACCCGGCGTCGCCATCGAGGAGCAGGACCCGGCGGACCTGCGCTGGGTCCGCCAGCAATTCCTCGAGGACGACCGGGATCATGGCTGCGTCGTCGTCCACGGCCACACGATTTCCAAGGGGGTCGACGAGCGCAGCAACCGCATCGGCATCGACACCGGCGCCTATCGCAGCGGCGTCCTGACCGCGCTGGCGATCGAAGGCGGCGAGCGCTGGTATCTGACGACCGAGGATCATGCGGGCGCCTGAGCCGATCCGCCCAAAATTGCATTAATTCCCAACGGCTTTGGCCCCGGCGCGGCGGCTTCGGAGGCTATTTCGCCTTGACCGGCCCGCCGCACGCGCTAAGGGCTTGACGGGTAAACCGCGAAAACTGGGATTGCGCGTGTCAGTCTATTCAAATCCTCTGCGGGAGGGCCGCGGCCCGACCCGGTTTTCGGCTGTGTGGCGCCGGCGCGCCCTTGCCGCTGTGCTGGCCGGCGCGGCTTCGGCGACGCTGCTCGCCGGCTGCACGGGCGGCCGCGGCGGCAAGATCCCCTACAATGTCTCGCCGACGGTGTTTTCGCAGCCCGATTCGCCCGCTCTCACCGTCCTCGAGGACGAATATCGGATCGCGCCGCTCGACAAGCTGAAGATCACCGTCTTCCAGGTGCCGGACCTTTCCGGCGAGTTCGAGGTCGACCTGACCGGTAACATCGCCATGCCGCTGGTCGGCAACGTCAAGGTCGTCGACATGACGACGCGAGAGGCGAACCAGAAAATCGCGACGCTGCTCGGCACCAAATATCTCCAGCATCCCGACGTGAACGTCGCCGTCGCCGCCTCGAGCACGCGTACCGTGACGGTCGAGGGCTCGGTCAATGCGGCCGGCATGATGCCGGTCACCGGTCCGCTCACGCTGCTTCAGACCATCGCCCTGGCGCACGGCGCCGACAAGGACGCCAATCCCCATCGCGTCGTCGTATTCCGCAGGATCAAGGGCCAGCGGATGGCCGCGGCCTTCGACCTCGTCTCCATCCGCCGCGGCGAGGCGGAGGATCCGCGCATCTATGCCGGCGACATCGTGGTCGTCGACGGGTCCAAGGTGAAGAGCCTCTGGCAGAACGTCCTGCAGACGATTCCGCTGATCGGCATCTTCCGCCCCTTCGGCTGAGCCGAGCAGTCTTCGTAGCGCCCTGAAAGGCACTTTCCCCCGATCATGAGCAAGAACGATATCGAACCCGCAGGCGCCCAGCCGGTGTGGCCCCTCGCGCCCCAGCCCGGCGGCGCGCTTGCCATCCCGCAGGAGTGGGGGCCGCGGCCTCCCGCCGGCGGGGGCACGGACCTCAATTTCGCGACGCTGTGGCGGATCGTCTCCGAGTGGCGCTGGCTCATCCTCGGCGCGGTGGCGGTCGGCCTCGCCGGCGCGATCGTCGCGACCTTCCTGACGACGCCGCTCTACCGCGCGACCGCGACGCTGGAGATGAACCCGCCGACCGTGGAGATCATGGACCCGGCGAAGGGCAGTCAGATGCGCATGGGCGGCGACGAGCGTTCCTTCCTCGCGACGCAATATGGGCTTCTGTCGAGCCGCGCGCTCGCGCAGCGCGTCGCGCAGGACCTGAATCTCGCCTCGAACAAGGACTTCATCTCGCAGAAGCTCGACCGCAACGCCCGGGTCAGGGCCGCGGGCTCGATCCTGGCGGGCAATTTCACGGTCAAGCCCGTGGAAGGAAGCCGGCTGGCGCGGATTTCCTACTCCTCGCCGTCGCCGACGCTGGCGGCGCAGATCACCAATGCCTTCGCCGACGATTTCATCAATTCGAACCTCGAGCGCCGCTTCGCCGCAACGGCCTATGCGCGCAACTTTCTGGAGCGGCAGATCGCCAAGACGAAGGCGGAGCTCGAGAATTCGGAGCGCCAGCTCGTCGCCTACGCCCAAAGTCGCCAGATCATCAATCTGGGGTCGGGCCAGGGCGGGGAGCCCGGCAAGGCGAGCGCGCCGTCCGACGCCTCGTCGCTTCAGGGCGCCGAGCTCACCCAGCTCAACGCGGCGCTGGCTGCCGCGCAGACCCGCCGCATCCAGGCCGAGCAGGCCTATCGCAACCAGGCGCACGTCCAGACCACCGAGGTGACGCAGAGCACGTCCGCGCTGCGCAACCAGATCGGCGAGCTTGAGAGCCAGTATCAGGAGAAGCTCAGCACCTTCCGGCCGGAATATCCGGCGATGGTTCAGCTGCGCGCCCGCATCGACGCGCTCCAGGCGCAGGCCAAGCGCGAGCAGGGCATGGTGTCGGGCAGCCACGCCGCCACCCTGCTTTCGGAATATCAGGCCGCCGCCGCCGCCGAGCGCGCGCTTCAGGGCCGCGTCAACCAGCTCAAGGCATCGGTGCTCGGGCTGCGTGGCGACAACATCCAGTACAACATCCTGCAGCGCGAGGTCGACACCAACCGCGCGCTCTACGACGCGCTTCTCCAGCGCTACAAGGAAATCGGCGTCGGCGCGGGCGTCGGCACCAACACGGTGTCGATCGTCGATCGGGCGGACCCCCCGGGCGGACCGTACAAGCCGAACCTGATGCTCAACCTGTTGATCGGCCTGGCCCTCGGCCTTGCCGCCGGTCTCGGCGCGGCGCTGGCCCTCGAGTTCCTGAACGACACGATCAAGACGCCGGAGGACGTGCGCGAGAAGCTGCAGCTCCCCTCGCTCGGCGTCATCCCCCGCAAGAAGGGCAACGATCCGCTTGCGGACGAGCTCAAGGACCAGACCTCGCCCGTCTCGGAAGCCTATTATTCGCTGCGCACGTCGCTCCAGTTCACCACGGAGACGGGCGCGCCGAAGACGCTGCTGATCACATCGACCCGGGCGGCCGAGGGCAAGTCGAGCACGACTCTCGCGCTCGCGCAGAATTTCGCGCGCCTCGGCAACAAGGTGCTGCTGATCGACGGCGACCTTCGCAAGCCCGCCTTCGTGACGGGCAGCGATCCGGACGAGGGGCTGTCGAAGCTGCTCACCAATTCGGATCCGGTGGCGAACCATGTGCTCAAGACCCAGTTCGAGAACCTGTCGCTGCTGCCGTGCGGCCCGCTGCCGCCCAATCCGGCAGAGCTGCTCGCCTCCTCGCGGCTGAAGGCGATCGTCGCCGAGGCGCTGAGCCAGTTCGACATGGTGATCGTCGACGGCCCCCCCGTCCTCGGCTTGGCCGATGCGCCGCTGCTCTCGGGCGTGTGCCGCGCGACCTTGCTCGTCGTCGAAAGCGGCAAGACCCGCACCCGCGCCGCCGTCGAGGCGATCTCCCGCCTGAAGAGCGCCGGGGGCAACATCGTCGGCGCGGTGCTGACCAAGTATCACCAGCGCGCCCACGGCTACGGCTATGGGTACGGCTATGGCTACGAGCCGTACCGCTACGGCGGCGTCAGCAGCCGCGAACGCGAGATCAAGCTCATTGCGCAGCGTGAGGGCTGAGGGGAGCGGCTCTCGCGGCGGTTGGACCCGCGGGCGGCTCATCCGGCTCGCGATCGCGCTTCCGCTGGCGGCCTTCGTCGGCTGGTGGGCGGTCAAGATCGCGGCGGTCAACGCCCTCGCCCGCGCCAACCCGCCGGCTGCCTTCGCCGTCGCGCCGGACCACCCGGTGGCGGCGACGGAGCTGGCCTTCCTGGAAATCGCGCTGCGCAACGGGCAGATCGCCCCGGCGGATCGGGACCGGGCGCTCCATGCGCTGGACAAGGCGGCGCTTTCCGACGAGCCCTTCCTGATCGGCGCCCTCGCGGCGGCGGCGGACAAGCAGTGGGCGCGCAGCGAGGCCCTGCTCGTGGAGACGCGCCGCCGCAATCCGCGCGAGCGCATGGCACGGCTGCTGCTCCTCAACCGCTACCTGACCACGGGCCGCTCCAACGAAGCCGGAACGGAGCTCGCGGCGATCCTGCGGCTGGTGCCGGAGGCGAGCGCCGCCCTCGTGCCGCAGATGACGCAGCTCGCCTCCGATCCGGCGGCGGGCCGCGGCCTGACGACCCTGCTGGCCCGCAACCCGAAGCTTCGCGACACCGTGCTGGAGCGGCTTGCCACCGGTGGGGCCGAGCCCGACCTGATCTTGCGGCTTGCCGGCGAGTCCGGCAGCGGGCGCAATCCATCCAGTCCGCCGGGGTGGCAGCAGGTTCTCCTCGAGCGCCTCATCGGCAAGGGAGACATCGCGCGCGCCCGCCGGGTGTGGCTGGCGTCGCTCGGAGGCAGCGGCCCTCCCTCCGGCCCGGTCTATGACAACGGCTTTCGCGGAGCGCCCGGGGCGGCGCCGTTCAACTGGGACCTGATCAGCAACGGCGACGGCGTGGCGGAACGCGTGACGCCGCCGGCGCTGCAGGTCAGCTATTACGGCCGCAACAACACGACCCTCGCCCGTCAGTTGCTGGAGCTGAAGCCAGGGGCGTACCGGCTGCAGTTCCGCGCCGACGGCGCGGCGAAGGGCGACGGCACGCGGCTGCAATGGGTCCTGGCGTGCGCGGGGGCGCAGGCGCCGCTTGCCCAGATCCCGCTCAAGGACATCGCCGCGGCGCCTCGGACGCTGGCGGCGGGGTTCGCCGTGCCCGCCAGCGGCTGTACCGGCGTTTGGCTCCGTCTCGAAGGGGTCGCGGGCGATGTCGCGACCCAGCAGGACGTGCGGATCACCGATCTGCAGATCGCACCCGCGACGACGGAGAAGGCGCGATGACGCAGCGGCTACGCCACCTCGCCATTCCTCTCTTCCTGCTTGCCTGCCTTCTCGCGGGCGGTGCCAGCGCCGCGGGCTACTGGAGCAACCTTGCGCTCCAGCTCGTCGCCCTCCCGATCATCGTCGGCGCCGCCGTCGCCCGTCGCGGCACGCCGCTGCCGGCCGAAGCGCGACCTGCGCTCCTCCTGCTTGCGGCGCTCGTCGCCCTGATCCTGCTCCAGCTCCTGCCGCTGCCGCCGGCGATCTGGACGCATCTTCCGGGCCGGGGGCCGGTCGCCGCGGGATTCACCCTGCTCGGCCTCCCGCTTCCGTGGCTGCCCCTGTCGCTCGAGCCCTATCGGACCATCGCCTCGGCGCTCTGGCTGCTTCCCGCGGTTGCCGTGTTCCTCGGAATCGGGGTGCTCGGCCATTATCGGGCGAGCTGGATCGCCTGGTGCCTGGCTGCCGTCTCCATCCTGTCGGTCGCGCTCGGGGCTCTCCAGCGGGCCGGCGGCGAGGAATCAGGCCTGTACCTCTACCAGATCACCAATTTCGGCGTCATGACCGGCTTTTTCGCCAACGCCAATCACCTCGGCACCCTGCTGGTGGTGACGGTGCCGTTCCTGGCCGGGCTCTATCTGAACGCCGCCCGCTCCGGGCGATCGATCCAGAAATCCTCGGGTCTGCTCGTCGTCCTCGTCGGCGCGGCGATGATCCTGGCGGTGGGCCTGATCGGCGTCGCCTCGCTGGCGGCATTCGGATTGGCATTGCCCGTCACGGCGGCGAGCGCGATGATCATCTACTCGGCCAAGCGTAGGCCTCCGGGCTGGATGTTCGCGCTCCTGCTGCTGCTGCTCGTCGGCTCCATCGCGACGGTCTTCACGTCCCCGTTCGACAACAATCTGACCGGCCAGCGAGCCTATACGGCGGAGGATTCCCGCCTCACCAGCTTCACCCAGACGGCGGCCGCTGCGCGCACCTTCCTGCCGCTGGGGAGCGGCATCGGCTCCTTTCAGGAAGTCTACCGGGCGCAAGAGGATCCGGCGCGGATCGACCGCTTCTACATGAATCATAGCCACAGCGATTATCTCGAGCTCGCCCTCGAGACGGGCGTGCCCGGCCTCCTCCTCGTGCTTGCCTTCATTGCCTGGTGGCTGCGGCGGAGCTTCATCCTCTGGCGGGACCCCGAGGCCGATCCCTTCGCGAAAGCCGCGTCGATCGCGATCGGCGCGATGCTCGCCCACAGCATCGTCGATTACCCGCTGCGGACCGCGGCGATGAGCGCCGTGTTCGCGATGTGCTGCGCGCTCATCGCCAGCCCGCGCTCCGCAGCTTCCCCGCGCAGCCGGAAGCGCCGCTCGCGCGCGCGGCACCTCGTCGCCGACTAGCCGCCGGCCGATCCGCGCGCGTTCGTCGGCATGCGCGGCTGGGATCGCCTGCCGGCCCGGCTAGCCGAATTCAATCGCTTCCAGATAGCTGTCGACGACGCGCTGCTCCGCATATTCGGCTTCGACCATCGCCCGCGAGGCCGCGCCGAGCCTCGCCCGCTCGGCCCCGGAAAGCCCCAGCATCCGCTCCATCGCGCCTGCCAGCGAGACCGCGTCGTACGGCGCGCAGAGGAACCCGTTGATGCCCTCGCGGACCACGTCGCGGCATCCGGCGACATCCGTCGCGACGAGCGGCCGCCCCATCGCCGCGGCCTCGAGAAGCGTGCGCGGCAAGCCCTCGCGATAGGAGGGCAGGACGACGCAATCGGCGGCGCCGAGGAACGGGCGCACGTCCTCGGCCTCGCCGAGATAGTCGACGATGCCCGCGCCGACCCACTTCTCCACCTCGGCGGCCGGAATGGCGGTGCGATTCTCCGCGTCCAGCGGGCCAAGGAGCTGGAACCGCACCGTCGGGCAACTCGCGCGAAGCCGCCGCGCCGCGTCCACATATTCGAGCACGCCTTTGTCGCGAATCACCCTGCCGACGAGGAGGAAACGGAACGGCTCGCTTGCCGGCGTCGCCTGCGGCGGCGGCGGCGTGAAGCGCGCCAGGTCGATCCCGGATCCCGGGAGGATGCGCGCTTGCTCCGCCCGCAGCAGGCCCTTGGACAGGAAGAGATCGCGGTCGTCGCGGTTCTGGAAGAAGATCGTCGAGGAGCGGCGCAGGGCCATCTTGTAAAGGATCGATGCCAGGCGCTGGAGCCAGCCGCCGCGGATGAAGGCCGTCCCGAGACCGGAAACGTTGTTGACGACGCGGATGCCGAGCGACTGTGCCGCCAACGACCCGTAGATGTTCGGCTTGATGGTGTAACCGAGGAAGACGTCGGCGCCGATCGACGCCAGGAGGCGCCGATAGCGCATGAGAAGCGCCAGATCGGCCGCGGGCGACAGGCCCTTCTTGTCCATCTCGATCGGATGATAGGGGATGCCGAGCGCGCGAACGCTTTCCACGGACCCATCCGGGGGCGCGATCGCCACGACGTCATGGCCGGCCGCCTGGAGGCCCCGCACCAGACCGCTGCGAAAATTGACGATATTCCACGCGGCGTTGGCGGAAATGACGATGCGCTTGCCGGCCATTCTTGTCTTCGGAACCGTTGAGGAGATGCCGGTGAAGCGGCCGGATGGCTCACTACACGCGCCGGCGGGCCTTGTCGCCGCTAATCCCACCGGCACTGATATATCGCCGACCGGGCCGCCGCGCACTGGACCGAAGCGACACCTCGCCCTTATACCGCCGCTCCAGCTTCGCGCTTTTCGCTGGCTCCGCAACATAAGGTCGTCTCGTGCTCGCTTATTGGCTCCTGTTCGCGTTCTTCGCCGCCGGTGCAGTGCTGGGCTCCCGCGCGTGGTATGCTCAGACCGCCGCGGGCAGGCACGACGAACCCAGGTCGCTCAATGCGGCTTATCTCTTCGGCGGAGCGGCCGTCGCGCTGCTCATCGGCCTGCGTTACCAGGTGGGCGGCGACTGGTCCGCCTACCAGCGAATGTTCGAGGCGGTATCCGACATCAACCTCGACGCCGCGGTGATGCTGGGGGACCCCGGATATCAGCTCCTGAACTGGATGGTGAATCAGGCCGGTCTCGGCGTCTGGGTCGTCAACCTCATCTGCGGCATCATCTTCACGTGGGGCTTGTTCAGATTTGCCTCTCGCCAGGTGAATCCCTGGCTCGCCATCACGGTGTCGATCCCATATTTGGTCATCGTCGTCGCGATGGGCTACACTCGCCAGGGGGTGGCGATCGGCATCATCCTGGCCGGCTTGTCGCGGATCGGCACGGACGGCCTCGTCAAGTTCGCTTTCTATTGCGGAGTGGCCGCGCTCTTCCACAAGACGGCGGTGTTCGTCCTGCCGATCATCGCACTCGCGCCGAGGCAGAACCGGATGATCACCGGGCTGCTGATGCTCACCATCGCCGGGTTCCTCTATTACACGCTCGTCGCTTCGTCGATGGACAAGCTCGTCACGAACTATATCGATGCCGAATATGATTCCCAGGGCGCCGCCATTCGCGTCGCCATGAATCTGCCGCCGGCCCTCCTGTTTCTTTTCCTGCAGCGCCGTTTCAACCTCGACGAGACGCAGCGCAGATTGTGGCGCAACTTCTCGGTCGCCGCCATTTTCTGCCTCGTCCTGCTGTTCCTGCAGGCGTCCTCGACCGCCGTGGACCGCATGGCCCTCTACGTCATTCCGCTTCAGCTCTTCGTTTTCGCGTCCCTGCCGGGCCTCGTTCGCGACCGGGGGATCAGCACCACGCTCATCCTGAGCGTCGCGCTCTATTCTTTCGCCGTCCAGTTCGTGTGGCTCAATTATGCCGACAACGCGATGGAGTGGCTGCCATATCGCGTCTACCCGATCGGCTCGCCCGCCGAGGTCAGGCCATCGGTTTAGAGCGGCGCAGGCGCCGCAGGCCGGCCAGCGGGTGGAATCGTTCGCGATACCAGTCGAACGCGATCAGACGGTCGCGGACCTGGAGCGTGTGGGGCCCGCGCCGGTCGGAAAAGCGATAGTCTCCCACGGCCGCCTCCCGATAGGCGGACGGGCTCAATTCTTCGATCCTGTGCGCGACGAGGCCGTCGCCGTAGCGGGTTCTGAGATCCTGCCCGAAGCGAAAGACCCCCTCGTCGGTTGCGAGCACCGACCCGGCCATTCGTGCGCCGCGAGGAGAGATCAGGATCGGGCTTGCGGGATGCTCGACGAATTCGGACTTCACGCTCTCGGCAACCCACAGCCTGAGCACGCCGTCGCCCTCGTCGGCGCGGTTGGCGAAGAGATAAACGTGGCCGTTCACGGCATAGAGCGTCGGATCGAGCAGGCGGGGGTTTCCGGGGACGGCAAGCTCACCAAGGTCCGTAAGACCTGCTTCGGATAGCAGGTAGAGCCGCTGCCGGCCTTTTTCGGACATTTCGGGTATCAACAGGCATCCCTCGTCCGTGTCGGCCGTCGCGGGATAGGAGTGATGGTGATCGGGGTCCGACAGGCGCGTCGCGGCGTCGCCCCGCAACCAGAGGATCTCGCCGCGGTCGGTGGCGCCGTTCAGCGCTTCGACGAGCAGGCCGTCGCCGCGCGGGCCGAAGAAGGGATCGGCGAGGAATGCATAGCCGCTGGGCAGCGGAACGATGTTCCAGGCCTGGGGCGGCGGGATCGGGACCGGAAAGGCCCTCGCGGTGCTTTCCGGATCGGCCGGCGCCGTCGAAACCCGCCACTGCTTTTCGTAGAAGGCGCCGTAAACCAGCCTTCGCACCGTCAAGACGATGCGCGCCAGGACGAAGGCGGCGACGGTCGCGTTACCCGGCAACCGATAGTTCTTCCCATTGGGAAGCTTCGCCAGCCGCTTCCCGGCCGCGAGGTTTGCGAGAGCGACCTTCAGCAGCAGCGGCGAGTGCCGGTACGCTTCGATGAGGGTCCGACGATAGCTGTGCGCAAGCACCTTCGTCTCGGCGAAGGCCAACACCTCCCCCGCATCGAGCCGGTTCGAAAGGATCTGGACGATCTGCCCCAGCGCCGGCCATCGCTGGTGCAACTCGTGGAAGCCAGCAGGCCGGCCGCGGAAATGCTCGGGGTCGCCGTGGTGATAGGAGAGGATCGGGACGCTCAACCGGCTGCGGTCGGGAATCCGCAGCAGGTTCATCCCGAACTTGACGATCGCGTCGGGACGGTCCTCCTCGATGCGGTCGAGCAGGGCGTCCGGGAGGCGCTGCCACAACCCTTCCAGCTCCGACTCGAAGTCGAAGACGTCGGCCGGCCCGACATGGTCGGCGACGCGGGTCGGACGGGTCATCACGTTGCGGATCGTGAAGAGGTTGAGAGCGTAATAAGCGAGGTGCCGCAGCCGCCGCGGGGACGGCGGCGTGTTGCGGCAATTGTAGACGATGAAGGTGGCGTCCGGCCGCAGCGTCGCCAGCGCCTCTCCCGCCCAGCGCGGCACGGTCATGTTGTCTACGATGACGCCGATCTTCAAGGCAGCACCCCGGGGAGAAACATATGGAAAGCCAGCAAAATGGCCTCACCGCCTAGAGGATTTATCGCGCAGCGCAACGGCCCGGATGCCCCGCCGCCGGAGCCGCGCCGCTTGCGCTCGATGGGCGAAGGACCTAAGGGATCGCCGCCGACGCGCCCACCTCTCCCAGGTCCACCCCCATGAAAAACTTCGCTCTCATCGGAGCCGCAGGCTATATAGCGCCCCGGCACATGCACGCCATCAAGGCGACCGGCAATCGCCTCATTGCCGCGATGGACCCGAGCGATTCCGTGGGGATCATCGACAGCTATTTCCCGGAGGCCAGCTTCTTCACGGAGTTCGAGCGGTTCGACCGCCATCTCGACAAGCTGCGCCGGCGGGACGAAAGCATGGCAGCGGACTATATCTCCATCTGTTCGCCCAACTACCTGCACGACAGCCACATGCGCTTTGCGCTGCGCGGCGGCGCGGACGCGATTTGCGAGAAGCCGCTCGTCGTCAATCCGTGGAACATCGACGGCCTTCTGGAGATCGAGCAATCGACGGGGCGTCGCGTCAACACGATCCTGCAGCTCCGGGTTCATCCCGCCATAATAAAGCTGCGGGAGCGCGTTCTGGCGGAAGTCGCCTCGGCGCGGAAGCATGAGGTGGACCTGACGTACATCACCTCACGCGGCTTGTGGTATCAACATAGCTGGAAGGGCGACGTCAACAAATCGGGGGGCATCGCGACAAATATCGGCATCCACTTCTTCGACATGCTCCACTTCCTGTTCGGAGGCCTGCAGGAGAATGTGGTCCATGTTTCCGATCCGACGCGCGCGGCGGGATATCTCGAGCTCGAGCGGGCCCGCGTCCGCTGGTTCCTCTCCGTCGACGTCGCCGACGTCCCGCCGGCGCAGCGCGAGGCGGGCCAGCGCACCTATCGCTCGATCACCATCGACGGCGAGGAGATCGAATTTTCCGGCGGGTTCACCGATCTTCACACCCGTTCCTACGAGCTGATCCTGGAAGGCCGCGGCTTCGGCCTCGAGGAGAACCGGGCGGCGATCGAGACCGCCCATACGATCCGGTGGGCGGCGCCCGGTGCGAAGGGCGGCGAGCGCCATCCGTTCGTCGACCGCGCGGCGAGCGCCCGGTGACCTTCTACCGGCACGAAAGCGCGATCGTCGACGACGGCGCCGAGATCGGCGACGGCTCCCGTATCTGGCACTTCGTCCACGTCAGCGCCGGCGCCCGCATCGGCTGCCGCGTCTCGCTCGGGCAGAACGTGTTCGTCGGCAACCGGGTGGTCATCGGCGACGATTGCAAGGTTCAGAACAACGTCTCCGTTTATGACAATGTGACGCTGGAGGACGGGGTCTTCTGCGGGCCGTCGATGGTCTTCACCAATGTCTACAATCCCAGAAGCTTCGTCACGCGAAAGGACGAGTATCGCGACACGCTGGTGCGGCGGGGCGCGACCCTGGGCGCGAACTGCACCATCGTCTGCGGCACGACGATCGGCGCCTTCGCCTTCGTCGCGGCTGGAGCCGTGGTCAATCGCGACGTAAGGGACCACGCGCTGGTCGTCGGGGTCCCGGCGCGTCAGATTGGGTGGATGAGCCGCTACGGCGAGCGGATCGACCTTCCGCTGGAAGGCGAGGGCGAGGCCGTCTGTGCCCATACGGGCGATCGTTACATTCTCGAAGGAGGCGTTCTCCGGTGCCTGGAGACATGATGCAGTTCATCGACCTCAAGGCTCAGTATGAGGAGTTGCGCGAGGAGGTCGCCGAGGCGATCCAGCGGGTGCTCGATCATGGCCAATATATCATGGGGCCCGAAGTCGCCGAGATGGAGCGGGCGCTGTGCGCCTATACCGGCGCGGCCCATTGCATCGCGGTCGCCAGCGGCACCGAGGCGCTGCTGATCAGCCTGATGGCGCTGGGCATCGGCGCCGGCGACGAGGTGATCACCACCCCCTTCACCTTCGCCGCGACGGCCGAGGTCATCGCCCTGCTCGGCGCCACCCCCGTGTTCGTCGATATCGAGCGCGACACGTGCAACATGGACGCGGCGCGGATCGCGGCCGAGATCACGCCGCGGACCCGGGCGATCATGCCGGTCAGCCTTTATGGCCAGCCCGCCGACATGGACGAGATCAACGCCCTCGCCGCGCGCCACGCCATTCCCGTCATCGAGGATTCCGCCCAGAGCTTCGGCGCCGAGTATAAGGGCCGCAGGAGCGGCAACCTCTCGACCTTCTCGTGCACCAGCTTTTTCCCCTCCAAGCCGCTCGGCTGCTACGGGGACGGCGGCGCGATCTTCACCAGCGACGACGCGCTCGCGCAGGCGTGCCGGGAGATTCGCGTTCACGGCCAGTCGAAGCGCTACGTCCACACCCGTATCGGCGTCGGCGGGCGCATGGACACTTTGCAATGCGCGGTGATCCTCGCCAAGCTGAAACGCTTCGAATGGGAAGTGGAGCGGCGGCTCGAGATCGGCGAGCGCTACAACAGGCTTCTCGACGAGGCGGGCATCGCCCGGGTGTCGCAGCGGCCGGACCGCACCAGCGTATTCGCGCAATACACGATCTTCGTGGCGGATCGGGCGGGGGTTCAGGAGCGGCTGAAGGCGGCGGGGATTCCCACCGCGGTCCACTATCCGGTGCCGCTGAACCGCCAGCCCGCTTATTCCAATCGCAGCCGCGGCGGCCCGACACCGAACAGCGACCGCGCGGCCGAGCTGGTGATGAGCCTGCCGATGCACGCCGATCTTGCGCCCGAGCAGCAGGACGAGATCGTCGCCGCGCTCGTGGAGGCGATCCGCCAGCGGTGAGGCGCGGAGGCGCCGGCCTTCGCCTCGGCGCTACTGCGCCCCCTTGATGACCCGCTCGCCGGCGCTTCCGGTCCCGATCACCTTCGCCGGCACGCCGGCAAGGACGAGGCCCTTTTCGGGGAAGGACCTCGTCACCACCGCGTTCGCGCCGATGACGCAATCGTCGCCGATCCGGATCGGCCCGTAGAGCTTGGCGCCCGGGCCGATATAGACGTTGTCGCCGATCCTCGGCGAATATTTGTGGGCCTCGGCCGGATCGACGAACTGGGCCGCGCCGCCGATATGCGCGCCCATATGGATCCGGCAATTCTTGCCGATCCGCGCGGTGGGGTCGATGACCAGCAGGCCGTAATGGACGATCGCCACGCCCGGGCCGAAGATGTTGGGCCCGAGGCTGAAGCCGAGACGCACCGAGAGCCGCCGGAACCAGAGGAGGACGGGGATGCGCAGGATGGCCGGCTTGCCGGTGTTGAGCAGATATTCATGAAACCGCATGAGGAGGGTGAAGCGGGCGACCGGGTCGAGCAGGAGCGACCGCGGCCCGCATCTCTGCCCCATGCTCGTGAAGTCGGCGCGCACATAGGCGCGAAAGCTCGCCCATCCGTCAATCACCTACGGTCCCTCTCCGCCTGGCTGTGCGCCCGGCTCTAGGCGAGGCGAAAAGCCTTGGCCAGCAGCGTCACGAGGCTTGGCGCTCCTGCCCCGAAAGGCTAAGCGACCGGCATGCCCTTCGCATCGATTGCCCCTCATCCCGGCCTGCGGGAAGCCCCTCGGGACGTTCGCCGATGGACGTGACCATCGTCGACTGCGGCATCGGCAACATCAAGTCCGTGCGGCGCATGTTCGAGGCGGCCGATGCCGATGCCGAAGTCGTCGACGATCCCGCGGGCCTCGAGGGGGCCCGGCGGGTCGTGCTGCCGGGCGTCGGCGCCTTCGACGCGGGGATGACGGCGCTCGGCCGCGGCTGGATCGAGCCGCTCAACCGCCTGGCCCTGGAGCGGAAGATCCCCGTGCTCGGCATCTGCCTCGGCATGCAGCTCCTGTGCCGCCGTAGCGAGGAAGGAATCCTGCCGGGGCTCGGCTGGATCGCTGCGGACGTCGTCCGCATCGACACGGGCGGGCGCAAGGAGCTCAAGGTCCCGCACATGGGCTGGTCGGTCGTGCACCCGGCCAAGCCGAACCCCCTCATCCCCGGCGATCGGGGCGAGCTGCGCTTCTACCATGTCCACACCTACCGCGCGGTCTGCGATCGGCCGGAGGACGTGCTCGCCACCGCCGATTACGGAACGCCGTTCACGACCGCGATCGGCCGCGACAATATCTACGGCGTGCAATTCCATCCGGAAAAGAGCCACCGCTTCGGGATGGACCTGCTGCGACGATTCCTGAGCGTCGAATGCTGACCCACCGCGTGATTCCCTGCCTCCTGCTCAGCGAAAGTCGCGGCGGGCTGGTCAAGACGTTGAAGTTCGGCAAGCCGAAATATGTCGGCGACCCCATCAACGCGGTGAAGATCTTCAACGAGAAGGAAGTCGACGAGCTGATGGTGCTCGATATCGACGCCACCCGCGAGGGACGGGGGCCGGATTTCGCGCTGATCGAGGATCTCGCCAGCGAATGCTTCATGCCGCTCTGCTACGGCGGCGGCATCCGCAGCGCCGAGGATGCCCGGACCTTGTTCAGCCTCGGTGTCGAGAAGGTGTGCCTGCAGACCGCCGTCGCGCGAAACCCCGCCATCGTGCGCGAGATCGCCGACCGCGCCGGCGAGCAGGCCGTCGTCGTCTCCATCGACGTCAAGCGCAACTGGCTCGGGAAGCCCCAGCTCCACAGCGCCGCCGGGGTGAAGCCGCCTTTCTCGGACTGGCGGGACGCCGTCCGCGACGCCGTCCAGCGCGGCGCGGGGGAGATATTGTTCAATGCCGTCGACCGCGACGGCACGCTCGCCGGGCCGGATCTGGACCTCATCCGCGAAGCCAGCGGGATCGCCGACGTTCCGCTGATCGCCGTCGGCGGCATCGGCTCGCTCGCCGACATGAAAGCGGCGACCGAAGCCGGAGCGAGCGCCGTTGCGGCAGGCGCCTATTTCGTGTTTCAGGGCCCGCACCGGGCCGTGCTCATTACCTATCCCCGCTATGATGAGCTGCGCGCGCTGTGGAGTGATGCCGAGTGATACCCAATGTTCAGACCTGTTCGCGCTGCATCATGGATACGACCGCGCCCGATATCACCTTCGACGAGCAGGGCATCTGCAACTATTGCACCGACTTCCTTCGCAAGAAGGCGAAGCACCTGCCGCTCGATGAGGCCGACCGGCTGCGGCGCCTCGACAGCCTCGTGGAAACCGTCAGGAATTCGGCGAAGGGCAAGAAATATGATTGCATCGTCGGCCTCTCCGGCGGCGTCGACTCGAGCTGGGCGCTCGTCCAGGCGGTGCGTCTCGGGCTGAGGCCGCTGGCGGTCCATATGGACAGCGGCTGGAACTCGGAGCTGGCGCAGAACAACATCGCCAATCTCGTTCGCCGCCTGGGCGTCGATCTCTACACCCACGTGATCGACTGGCCTGAGATACGCGGCCTCATGGAGGCCTTTTTCGCCGCCGACGTGATCGACGTCGAGGTGCTCTACGACAATGCGATGCTGGCGGTGAACTACCGCCAGGCGGCGAAATACGGCCTCAAGTACATTCTGGCCGGCACGAACATCGCCACCGAGGGCGTGGACATCCCGCGCACGTGGAACTGGCACAAGGCCGACAAGCGGAACATCGTCGGCATCTCCAGGCGCTTCGGCGGGCCGAAGCTGAAGACGTTTCCCGCGATCAGCACGCTGGACATGGTTCGCTACATCGGTCTCCAGCGGATCAAATGGATCTCGTTCCTGGACTATCTCGACTACCGCAAGAGCGACGCGCTCGAGGTGCTGCAGCGCGACTTCGGCTACAAACCCTATGCCTACAAACATTATGAATCGGTCTTCACCCGTTTCTATCAAGGCTATTTGCAGCCGTACAAATTCGGCGTCGACAAACGGAAGCCGCACCTCTCCAGCTTGATCATGACAGGCGAGATGACTCGTGAGGAAGCGCTGCAGCGCGCCTCCGGAATCGCCTATCCGAGCGAGAAGGACATGGAGGCGGACCGGCTTTATTTCATCAAGAAGATGGGATGGAGCGAAGAGAAATTCCGCGATTACATGTCCCGGCCGGAGAAGCCGCATACCGACTATCCGTCGGAGGCGGCGTTCTTTGCAAAGCTTCTGGGCATTTACCGGCGGCTGAACCTGAAGGCCGGGCGGATGGTGTGGAAAGAGGAAGAACCGGCTAGCCAAGCCGGCTCTTGAGCCTCCTCGCGGGAATGCCGCCGACGATCGTGTCCGGCTCGCGCACGGACTGGGTCAGGACCGCGCCGGCCGCCAGCACTGTCCCCTCCGCGATCGAGACGCCGGGAAGGATGATCACCTTGGCGCCCACCCAGACATTGCGCCCGATGACGACCGGGGCCTGCGTGACCGGCTGATATTTGATCGGAACGTCCGGGTCGGCAAAGCCGTGATTTGCGGTCAGGATCGAAGTGGCATGACCGATCGCCACATAGTCGCCGATGGTGAGGCCGCCGCCCGCCGAGATGTTGCTGTCGCGGTTGATCGAGACGTGATCGCCGATCCGCAGCCCCTCGTAATTTTCGATATAGACGTTGGCGAAGACGTTCAGCGCCTGGTGCCGGCGCCCGAGCATCGCGTCGAGCAGCCGGCGACGGACACGGATCCAAACCATGCTCTCGCCCCGCATGGTGGCGAGGTAAAGGCGATACGCCAGCTTGGCCCGGATCGTCGCGCGGCGCGGGGGCGGGGCTTGGGGTGGACTCATGCGGCCACTCCTGCCCTCAGGCTCGCGCGGACCTCGCCGCGGCGGGCGGCCAGCGCGAGCCCGCCGGCGAAAAGGAGATATTCCGCCGTCAGCAGGACCGTCACGAGCGTGAGAAACGGAAACAGTCCCATCCCGGTCGCCCGGGCGATGACGAAAGCGATGCCGAGAACGGCGGCATTGGCGATATTGTGCATGAGCAGCCAGTGCGCCCGCCGCAGCACGAATACCGCCGTGGCCACCGACATGCAGAGGCTCCGCGCCGCGAGCATCGGCGCGAGGATGAGAAGGATGTCGGCGGCCGGCGCCCAGGTACGGCCGAGATAGATGATGGTGAAAGGTTTGGCGAACAGCCAGATTCCGGCGAGGACGAGGACGGAAATCGCACCCGACGTCAGCAGGTTGAACTTCATCTCGTTCCAGAAATGGCCGATTTCCTCCTGCGCGCGCGCCGCCTTCTGGAAGAACACCTGACTGAGCGCATCGTTGAACAGCTGCAGCGGCAGGATCGCGAGCCGCTGGCCGAGCGAGTAGAAACCGACCACGCGCTGGTTGAAGAGGATGAGCAGGAGGAAGGTCATCAGGTTCAGCGAAATCGCCGCGATGAACGTGCTCGGGATATCGACGGTCACCTGGCGCCGATATTGCCGGAACATCGCGCGCATCTGCCGTACGCGCGGGCGGCGGGGTGGGATATGCGCCCAGATGCCCCAGCCGAGGAGGAGGCCCTGCGCGGCGAAGCCGACGCTGAAGCCGATGATCAGGGCCAGCGGGGTTGCCCAGAACAGGGCGAGGGTGAGCTGAACCGCGACCGTCGTACCCGTGCGCACCAGCAGCGAGACCGAGCTCAGCCGGTACAGATCGTGGCGCATCAGATAGAGCGACGTCGCCTGGCAAAAGCCGGTCAGGAAGACGCAGAGCCCCAGCAGGGGCGGCATGGCCAGGCTCACGCCCGCCGTTCGATTTATCGCCCAATAGAGCGATACGCCCAGTGCCGATGCCACGCCCATCCCGCTCGCGATCGTGATGCAGAGCCAGAGGATGGCGAAGCGACCGGCCCGGGGGGCCGTCGGCACCGCATTGTCGAACCGCGCGCAGGCGATGGACCCCGGTATCGCCGCAGCCGCGACGAACATCGCGAAGATGCCGAAATCCGCAGGCGTATAAAGCCGGGCGAGGAACGGATAGCTGACAAGGTTCAGGGCCTGGGTCGCGGCCGTTCCGGAGAACAGCACGACGAAGTGCCTCAGATACTGGCGCCGGTCCATCGCTGTACCCTAGTCTCGACCACCGGGGCGCGGCAAAGCAATCAAGCGGCCGCCGTCGCGGCTTCCGAGGGTTCCGCATATCCCAGGAAGGCGTTCACGTCCGCCAGGGCGGTTCGCAGCGTTCCCCAGAAATCGGACTCGAATTCCATCCCGAGTTGCTCGCGGATCTTCGCATTCGAGACGTCGAACTCCATGATGTCCCCGATGAGCGGGTCGCCATGTTCCACCGCCAGCCGGCCTTCCGGATCGAGGATGTCGAGCATGCCCTTGGCCAGCTCGTTGATCGTCACCCGGATTCCGGAAGCGGCATTATAGGCCTGGCCCGTGGCCTGGGGATCCACCGCAGCGCGCAGGTTCGCCTCGACGAGGTCGCGAACCCAGGTGAACGAGCGCACCTGCTCGCCATGACCGAAGACGATGGGGTTCTTCCCTTCCGTGATCCGGCGCAGGAAGATCGAGACGACGCCCCCGAACTCGTTGGATTCCTGTCGCGGCCCATAAACGTGGAAATATCGCAGGATGGTCGTATCGAGGCCGTAGAGCCTGTGAAACACGTCGACGTAGCGCTCGCCGGCGAGCTTCGAGACACCGTAATAGGAAACGGGCTCGAACGGGTGGGTCTCGGTCGTCGGGAAGACCGTCGGCTCGCCGTAGACGGAGCCGGTCGAGGCCTGCACGAATTTGCGCACGCCGTGCTTCATTGCCATCTGGAGCAGGTTGAGCGCGCCGCCGGCATTGACCTCCAGGTCGCGATGGGGGTTGATCAGGCAGACATTCTTCTTGGACGCGGCGTTGTGGAAGACCGTGTCGACGCCTTCGAACGCCGCGTCCATTTCGGGCCCGTCGTTGCAGACGTCCAGTTCGACGAAGCGGAAGTTCGGCCGGTTCGACTTGCCCTCGAGATGCGCAACGTTGGTCCGCTTGCCCGCCGAGAGATCGTCCATGCAGATCACGTCCGCGCCCAGATCGACCAGCGCTTCGCACAGGTGGGACCCGATGAACCCAGCTCCGCCCGTGACGATTACCTTGCGCCCGGCAAGCTGCGCGACGAGTCCACTCACTTCAATTCCCCTGGATTTTTGATTGGGCGCCGCCATCGGGCGACGGGGCTGCTTAGCGGGCGGCGAGGGAGCGGGTCAATCCGGCAAGGCCCTTGCGGTCGCCCGCGCCACCGCCTAACGCGGCCCCCGAAAATGACGATCAGCCATGGACGCAGCCGCACGAACTTTGGCCCATGAAGGGGTAGGGCCGTCCTCGCGCGCCGAGGAGCGGCCGAGCCTGCTCGTGCTCGACACGTCCTACACGCTGGAGATGATCCGGGAGCGCGGCCTCGAACAGTCCGTGACCTGCCGCGACCTGGACGGCTTCTTCCGGCACGTGTGGAGCGTCCATCCCTTCGCCACCATGCTGACCTCGCCGGAGTGGACGGCCCGCTTCGGCACCCCTGTCTGGCATTCGCTTGCGCCGCGGCATACCTTCATCGAAGGCAAGGTGGGCCGCTACGGGTTCCTTGCCAGAGGGTTCGCGCTGAACTTTCTGCTGAGCCAGGTGGGCCTCTTCTTCAGCCTCCTGCGGCTGATAAAGCGGGAGCGGATCGGCGTCATCCGCGTGGGGGACCCGCTCTATCTCGGGCTGTTCGGCCTGGCGCTGGCGCGGCTCGCGCGCGTCCCGCTGGTCGTCCGCGTCAACGCCAACAACGACAAGATCCGTGAGAATACGGGGCAGCCCGTCTTCCCGAGGCTGTTCCGGTCCGTAGCGGTGGAGAAGCGGATCGAACGATACGTCTTCCCCCGCGCCGCCCTCGTTGCCGCGCCCAACCAGGACAATGTCGACTATTCGCTGGCGAACGGCGCCCGTCCGGACCGCGTCACGATCTTCCGTTACGGCAATCTCCTCGATGAAAAGCATCTGATGCCGCGGGAGGAGCGCGGCTGCGATCGCGCGCTGTTCGCGCGGCTGGGCGTCGAGCCCGCAAAGTTCATGCTGTCCGTGGGCCGTCTGCAGCCCGTGAAGTTTCCCGACGATGCGGTGCGGGTGCTGGGCGAGCTGGGCCGGCGCGGCCATGACATCAAGCTCGTCTTCGCCGGCGACGGCCCGATGCGGGAGGAGCTCGCCGAACTGGCCAGAGCCGAGGGCGTCGAGGGCCGCGTCGTCTTCGCCGGCAACCAGGACCAGCACAGCCTGGCGCAGCTCAACGGGCACGCGGCGATGATACTCTCGCCGCTCACCGGCCGCGCCCTCTCCGAGTCCGCTTTGGCCGCCGCGCCGATCGTCGCTTACGATCTCGACTGGCAGTCGGACCTTATCGAAACCGGGAAGACGGGCGAGCTGGTCCCGTTCCGGCAGTGGGAGGCGCTGGCCGATGCGGCCGAGCGGTTTCTCCGCGACGCGGCCTATGCATCGCAGATGGGGCGCGGCGCCCGCCGGCGCGCGCTCGAAATCCTTGATCCCGAGACGCTGAACCAGCATGAGCGTGATTGCTACGGCAGGTTGCTGGCGGCGCACCGGTAAGCCGGCCCGATGGATTGGTCCGCAGGAAACATCCTCGCATCACCGAAGCCGGCCCCCAAATTTTCTCATCAACAGGCGGATCGATGGACAGTCAGCGACACGAACGGAATATCGACCCCGAGACCGTGGAAGGTTTCGGGGAGGAGTGGGCCGCCTACGACCAGCAGGATCTCGACCCCGCCGAGCACCGGCGCCTTTTCGATCAATATTTCTCGCCGTTCCCGTTCGACGAGCTCGGCCCCGATTCGGAAGGATTCGATCTCGGCTGCGGGTCGGGACGCTGGGCGGCGCTTGCCGCGGAGCGGGTGGGCCGGCTCCATTGCATCGATCCCTCGCCCAAGGCGCTCGAGGTCGCGAAACGGCGGCTCGGCCAGATGCCCAACGTCAGCTTCCACCTCGCCGGCGCGGACACGATCCCGCTGGCGGATGCGAGCCAGGATTTCGGCTACTCGCTCGGCGTTCTCCATCACATCCCCGATACGCGGGCCGCGATGGCGAGCTGCGTGAGGAAGCTGAAGCCGGGGGCCCCGTTCCTCGTCTATCTCTATTATGATTTCGACAACCGGCCTGCCTGGTTCAGGGGCCTGTGGAAAATGTCCGAGCTGGGCCGGGCGCTCATTTCGGGGCTTCCCTTTCCCTTGCGCAAGGCGAGCACGACGGCGATCGCTGCGCTCGTCTACTGGCCGCTCAGCCGAACCGCCGGGGCACTCGAGAAGTTGGGCATGGGCGTGTCGGCCTTTCCGCTCAGCGCCTACCGCTACCGCAGCTTCTACAGCCTGAGGACGGACGCGCTCGACCGGTTCGGCACGCGGCTCGAGCAGCGTTTCTCGAAGGCCGCGATAGGCGAGATGATGACGGCGTGCGGCCTCGTCGACATCGTCTTCCGCGAGGACGAGCCCTTCTGGGTGGCCTGCGGGCGCAAGTCGCGGGTGTGACCTTCGGCGACGCGATGAACATCGTCCACGTCATCCCGGCCTTCACCAAAGGCGGCGGTGAACGGGTTGCCGTCGATCTCGCCAATCACGCGGCCGCCCATGGCCATCGCGTGACGTTCGTCGCCGCTTTCCCCGTCGATCCGGGCTTGCTGCTGCACGCGCTCCGGGAGGATGTCGACGTACGATATGTCGCCTCGGCGGCGGACGGATCGCTGCTGCGTTACGCCAAGCTCCTGCCGTGGCTGCTGCGCAACCGGCGCTGGCTTGGGGAGCAGGATGTCGTCCATTGCCATCTCACCTTCGGCGCCGCGTTCGGTGCCATCGCCTGGGCGCTCCGCCGGCTCCGGCGGGGCTGCCGGCCCGCCATCGTCGAGACCTATCACGCCGTCGGCATGCCGATCCCGCGGCTCCACCGCTGGATCCACGCCCGCCTGCTCAGCCTGCGCGACGGCATCGCGATGATGGCGGACGATCCCTATTGGCGAAATTTCGTCCGCAGCCGTCGGGCCATCCCCTCGGCTTTGATCCCGAACGGGATCGAGGTCGACCGGGCGCCTGTCGCTCCCGAGGATGGCCGAGCCTATCGCCGCGAGGCCGGGCTCCCGCTCCCGCCGGCGCTCGTCCTCGGCTCGGTGGGGCGGCTGGTGCCGGCGCGGCGGCCCGACCTGCTCGTCGAGACCTTCGCGGCCGTGGCGGAGCAGGCGGGCCCTGGTGTCGCCTTCCTCCTGGCCGGCGATGGCCCGGAACGCGAAGCGGTGACCTCCCTCATCGCCGCTCGCGGCCTCGAGGGGCGGGCGCGCCTGCCGGGCATGGTCATGCGCCCCGCGCTCGCCTTCTCGGCCATCGACCTCTATCTGACCGTCAACGTCGGCCCGATCACCGGGGTCGCGGCGCTGGAAGCCGCCGCGTCCGGCCTTCCCGTCATCGCGGTGCAGCTGCTCGACGATCACGAGCCTTCCGGGGAGGATTGGATCTGGTCGAGCCGGGATCCGGCCGCGGTCGCTTCCGAAGCCGTCAGGCTCCTGGAGGATGCGGATGCGCGGGCGGCGCTTGCCGCGCGGCAGTCGCGGCACGTTCGGGAGCACTTCACCGCCGAAGCTATGGCGTTGCGCTACGAAGCGCTCTATAGCGCCGCCCGCGCCGCGGCGGCCGGCGCCAACCCACCAGGCAGCAAGGACATGTCATGCCCCTGAAGGACGTCCAGCTCGGACGTGACGTGCGCATTTTCCACCCGGACCTCGTCAATCTCTACGGCTGCTCGATCGGCGATGAAACGAAGGTCGGCACCTTCGTCGAGGTGCAGAAGGGCGTTGCGATCGGCGCCCGCTGCAAGATCTCCTCGCACAGCTTCCTGTGCGAAGGCGTGACGATCGAGGACGAGGTGTTCGTCGGCCACGGCGTGATGTTCATCAACGACCGCGCCCCCCGCGCGGCCAATCCGGACGGCAGCCTGCAGACCGAGGCGGACTGGACGGTCGAGACCACCCGCATCTGCAAGGGCGCCTCGATCGGTAGCGGCGCCGTCATCCTGTGCGGGGTGACCGTCGGCGAACGCGCCCTGGTCGGCGCCGGCGCGGTGGTCACGAGGGACGTTCCCGCGGGCGAGACGGTGGCCGGGGTCCCGGCGCGGCTCTTGCGCTCCGGCGGCGCCAGCGACTAAAGCGCCGGCGAGGCAGCCGCAGACGCGGCGAACGCGCCTTCGCGGCGCCCAAGCCTTTCTTCGACAAGGGATAACATGCTCAACACCGGAATCATCGGGTACGGCTACTGGGGGCCGAACCTCGTCCGAAACTTCATGGCCGCGCGGTCTGCCCGGGTGGTGAGCGTCTGCGACCAGTCGCCGGCGCGCCTCGAAAAGGTGAAGGACCTTTATCCCTCCGTCTCGGTGACGACGTCCGCGCGTGAGCTGATCGAGGACCCCGCCGTCGAGGCGGTCGTGATCGCAACGCCCGTCGACACCCATTTCGACCTGGCGATGGCGGCGCTCCAGGCCGGCAAGCACGTCCTCGTCGAAAAGCCGATCGCCTCCACGGCGGAGCAGGCCCAGCGCCTGATCGAGGAAGCGGATCGGCGCGGGCTGATCCTGATGGTCGACCACACGTTCGTCTACACCGGCGCCGTCCGCAAGATGCACGAGCTCGTCCACACCGACGCATTCGGCAAGGTGCGCTATTACGATTCCACCCGCGTCAATCTCGGCCTGTTCCAGCACGACGTGAACGTCTTGTGGGATCTGGCCGTCCACGATCTCTCGATCATGGCCTATGTGCTCGACGACGTCCCGACGGCGGTCTCCGCCACCGGGCAGGGCCTGCCCGGCCAGCCGGAATATGCCGCTTTCCTCACCGTCTTCTTCGAGAACGGGCCGATCGCCCACGTCAACGTGAACTGGCTCTCGCCGGTGAAGGTGCGCCGCACGCTCGTCGGCGGGTCGAACCAGATGATCGTCTATGACGACCTCGAGACGAGCGAGAAGATCAAGCTCTACGACAAGGGCATCACCGTCACCGAGACCCCGGAGGACGTGCGCAAGCTGCTGATCAGCTATCGCACCGGGGATCTCTGGTCGCCCAAGCTGAACGAGACGGAGGCGCTGGCCGTGGAGGCCGAGCATTTCGTCGCCTGCGTCGAGGGTCGCGAGAAGCCGCAGAGCGGCGGCGAGGCCGGCCTGCAGCTGGTTCGCATCCTCGAAGCGGCCAATCAGTCGATCCGCAACCGGGGCGCCCCTGTCGCCCTCTGACCTATCCCCATTGTTCAGTTCGAAAGCGATGCGATGACCGTCAAGTTCCTCGACCTCCAGACCCAGTATCAGTCCATCAAGCAGGAGGTGGACGAGGCCGTCCTCGGCGTGCTGGCGAGCTCCGCCTACGTGCTCGGGCCCGAGGTGCAGAAGTTCGAGGAGGCCTTTGCCGCCGCGCACGGCGTCGCACACGGTATCGCCTGCAACTCCGGCACCAGCGCCCTGCATCTCGCGCTTCTCGCCGCCAACGTCGGCGCGGGGGATGAGGTCATCACGGTGTCGATGACCTTCACGGCTACGGCGGCGGCCATCTCCTATACCGGCGCCACCCCCGTGTTCGTGGATGTCGATCCGGAGAGCTTCACCATGGATCCCGCCCAGGTGGAGGCGAAGATCACCCCCAGGACCAAGGCGATCATGCCGGTCCACCTTTACGGCCAGGCGGCCGATCTCGATCCGTTGCGCGAAATCGCCGATCGCCACGGCCTGACGCTCATCGAGGACGCGGCTCAGGCGCACCTCGCCGAGTATAAGGGCCGGCGGGTCGGCGGGATCGGGCATGTCGCCGGGTTCAGCTTCTACCCCGGCAAGAATCTCGGCGCCTATGGCGAGGGCGGGCTGGTCGCAACCAACGACGACGCGCTCGCGCACAAGATGCGCCTGCTCCGCGACTGGGGCCAGCAGCGCAAATATCACCACGAGATGCTGGCCTACAATTACCGCATGGACGGCATCCAGGGCGCGATCCTCCGGGTGAAGCTGCGGCATCTGGAGGGCTGGACGGAAAGCCGGCGCCGGATCGCCGCCATGTACCAGGAGCGGCTGGGCAATTTGGGGCTGCGCGTCGCCCATGAGCTGCCGGAGCGGCGCCACGTCTATCACATCTTCAGCGTCTTCCATCCGGAGCGCGACAAGCTGCAGGCGCATCTCAACGAGGCGGGGATCCAGACCGGCTTCCACTATCCCGTGCCGGTGCATCTGCAAAAGGCGTACGAGGAACTCGGCTATCGCGAGGGCGATTTCCCCGTCACCGAGCAGACCGCCCGGGAGCAGCTGTCGCTGCCCATGTATCCCGAAATGCCGGACGAGGACGTCGAGCGCGTGTGCGAGGCGATTCGCGCCTGGGTCGGCTGACCGGGTGCCGGGTCAGCCGCGGTTCAGCGCAACAGCCGATAGTGGCCGCTATGCATCTGCCTAGACGGACATTCATCGCGGGAGCCGCCGCTGCGGGCCTGGCCGTCTCCTCCCGTCGTTCCGCGGCGGCAACCGATACGCCCGTCCGGCCGGAGGATTTCGGCGCCAAGGGCGACGGGGTCACCAACGACACGGCCGCCTTCGCGGCACTGGCCGCGGCGATCAACGCGAGGGGCGGCGGTACGATCGAGCTGAGACCGACGACCTACGTCGTCGGCGCCCAAGATCGGGGGTTCGGTCGCGCCGACGGCTATGCCTATGTCCCGGCTCCGGTGATGGAGCTGGTCGGCTGCACCTCGCCGCTCATTATCCGCGGCAACGGCGCGGTGCTGCGGTGCGCGCCGAAGCTGCGGTTCGGCACCTTCAACCCGGCCACGGGCGAGCCGAGCCGCAGGGCCATGCCGAATTTCGCTTTGGGCGAGATGTCCGGCCCTTATCGCTTCATGATCAAGGCGGAACGCTGCAGCGGGCCGGTCGAAATCCACGATCTCGAGCTCGACGGCAATATCGACCAGACGATCCTCGGCGGCCCCTGGGGCGATACCGGCTGGCAGCTTCCCGGGACGGGCCTCGGCCTCGTGGAGAATACGGGCAGCGAGCTGGTCCGTAACGTCTATGCGCATCACCATCCGCTCGACGGCGTCCTGATCAACGGAGTCGATCGCGATCGCGGAACGGCGAGCCGGCTCGAGAAGGTCCGCTGCGAATATAACGGCCGCCAGGGTTGCAGCATCGTGGGAGGCCGGCGCTACGTCTTCGTCGATTCCGCCTTTTCCCATACCGGCAGGTCGAAGGTGGTGAGCGCCCCCGGGGCCGGCGTGGATATCGAGGGCGAGCGAAAGAAGGTTGCCGATCTCAGCTTCGTCGGGTGCCGGTTCTCGAACAATCATGGCCCCGGCCTGCTTGCGGACCAGGGCCAGAGCGAGGGCAGCCGCTTCGATCGATGCACCTTCATCGGCACGACCAGCTGGTCGGCCTGGCCCGGCAACCCGGGGATGCGCTTCGACAATTGCCGCTTCGTCGGCCCGATCGTGCAGGCATTCGGAGATGCGGCGCATCCGCAGCGGGCGGCGCATTTCGCCGACTGTCTCTTCCTCGACGATCCTGCCCTCTCGCCGACGGGGCAGGTGTATATCGGCGCGAACACCGACGGGCCGATCGGCGACCTCCCCAACAATCCCAACGTGGTTTTCAGCCGCTGCGCGTTCCGCCTCACCCACAAGGCGGTGCTTCCGTGGACGACGAACGTCGTCACCTTTGCCGATTGCACCATGTCCCAGCGATCGCCGAAGCAAAGCTTCCCGCGCGGCCATTTCGTGGGCAGCAACACGATCAGCGGCAATGTCGACCTCTATAGCGCGATCATCGATGGCGACGTGGTGCTCAACGGCAGACTACTGCCAAGAAGGACGATCGGCTAACCGCTATCCGCGCGCCCTTCTTGGCGCGAAGGGAGCCATCGTCTAAGCGGCGCCTGAGAAGAGGCGAGACCGATCTCCATGTGTGGCATTGCGGGAATCCTGACGGTTGGAAGCGTGGAGGCGTCCGTCCTGCGGCGGATGATCGCGCCGATCGCGCATCGCGGCCCGGACGATCAGGGGATCTGGGCCGATCCTCGTGCCGGGATCGGCCTCGGCCACCGACGCCTGTCGATCGTCGACCTGTCGCCTCTCGGCCACCAACCGATGGCGTCCGCGGACGACCGGTGGATGCTGAGCTACAATGGCGAGATCTACAACCATGCGACGCTTCGCACGGAGCTCGAGGGGGAGGGCCTCGCCCCGGAATGGCGCGGCCATTCCGATACCGAGACGCTTGTCGCGTGCGTCGCCGCCTGGGGCCTCGAAAGGACGCTGACCCGCGCCGTCGGCATGTTTGCTCTGGCGCTGTGGGACCGCAAGGAACGCATCCTCCACCTTGCCCGCGATCGCTTCGGGGAGAAGCCGCTTTACTACGGCTGGACGGGCGGCGATTTCGTGTTCGGTTCCGAGCTGAAGGCGATCCGCGCGCATCCCCGGTTCGACAATGCGGTGAGCCGCCGGGCGCTCGGCCTTTTCGCATCCCGCACCTACGTGCCGGCGCCCTTTTCCATCTACGAGCGCATCTACAAGCTCGAGCCGGGGTGCATCCTCACCCTGTCCCGCGAAGCGGCCGGGCGACCGCGCGGAGCGCCCATCGCCGAGGGGCGGCCGGAGGACGGGCTCCGCCTGCGCCGCTACTGGTCCTACCTGGAGGTCATGCGCCGCGGCGTCGCCGATCCGATCGCCGACGAGGCAGAGGCCCTGGAACGGCTCGAGCGGACGCTCGCCACCGCGGTCAGCGGTCAGTCCGTCGCCGACGTCCCGGTCGGCGCCTTCCTCTCCGGCGGAATCGACTCCTCGACAATCGTCGCGCTCTACCAGAAATATTCGTCCATCCCCGTTCGCACCTTCTCGATCGGTTTCGAGGAGGCCGGCTTCAACGAAGCCGAACATGCCAAGGCCGTGGCCCGGTATCTCGGGACCGTCCACAACGAGCGCTACGTGACCGTCCGGGAGACGCAGGACGTCATCCCGCTCCTCCCCTCGATGTATGACGAGCCGTTCGCGGATTCATCCCAGATCCCCACCCACCTCGTCAGCCGTTTCGCGCGTGAGCAGGTGACGGTGGCGCTGTCGGGCGATGGGGGCGATGAGCTGTTCGCCGGCTACAACCGCCACTTCGCCGCTCCGCGGCTGTGGAAGAGGCTGCAGATGCTGCCCCGTCCGGTCCGGGCGCTGATCGGACCGCCGCTCGGCCAGCTTCCGCCGTCGGTGTGGAACGCGGCGCCCGGCCGCCGCGCGCCCAATTTCGGCGCCAAGATCCAGAAAGCCTTGCGTGTCGCCGGGTCGGCGCGCTCGCTGGACGACGTCTACGACAGCTTCCTCGACGAATGGAGCTTCGAGGCGTCCCCGGTGCTGGGGCCGGACGGCCAGGCGCATTGGCCAGGCGCCGATGTCGAGCCTCTGCCGGGGGCGCCGGACGCGATGCGGATGATGTACCGGGACGCGGTTTCCTATCTGCCCGACGACATACTCTGCAAGGTGGACAGGGCGTCGATGGCGGTGAGCCTCGAGACGCGCGTGCCGTTCCTCGACCACCGTGTCGCCGAGCTCGCCGCGCGTCTGCCACTCTCGATGAAGGTGCGCGGGGGCAAGGGCAAGCACATCCTCAGGGAGCTCCTGTATCGAGAGGCACCGCGCGCCCTCTTCGAACGGCCGAAAGCCGGTTTCGCCATTCCGGTCGGCGAATGGCTGCGCGGACCCTTGCGCCCGTGGGCGGAGGAGCTGCTCGAACCGCGCCGGATGCGCCAGGAAGGCTATTTCGACGCTCGCATCGTCGCCCGGCGCTGGCAGGAGCATCTCTCGGGACGACGGGATTCCACGGCCGCCTTGTGGGCGGTCCTGATGTTCCAGGCGTGGCATCGGCACGAGCCGGAGAGCCGCCGCGAAGCCGCCTGAGGCAGTCAGCGGGCGCCGAAACCGCTCAGCACGGTACGAATGGTTCTGGCGACGATGAGCAGGTCGAGCCAGAACGAGAAGTTGCGGATGTAGTAGAAATCGTACTGGAGCTTCCACAGCACGTCGCCGACCTCGGCGACATGGCCCTGCTTCACCTGCGCCCAGCCCGTGATGCCGGGCCGGACGATGTGACGGTAGCGGTAGAAGGGCAGCTCCGCCTCGTACCAGAGCGACAGGGGCACCGCCTCGGGCCTCGGGCCGATCCAGCTCATCTCGCCCTTCAGGATGTTGATCACCTGCGGCAGCTCGTCGACGCGATACTTGCGCAGGAAGCGGCCGATGCGGGTGACGCGCGCGTCGTCGTCCTGGGTCATCGCCGCCATGCGCGGATCCGCGACGGCGGCCGCCTGGCGCATGCTGCGGAACTTGTACATGCGGAAGGTCGCGCCGCGATAGCCCATCCGCTCCTGCGTGAAGAGGACGGAGCCGCGCGAATCGAGCTTGATGAGGAGCGCGACGACCAGCAGCGCCGGCAGCAGGAACGGCAGGACGAGCAGGCTGACGACGACGTCGCTGACCCGCTTCACCTTGGCGTAGACGATGCCGGGGATCAGCGATCCGAAATTGTTCTCCGAGAGATGGTCGATGGCGACGCGGCCGGTGAGCGATTCCTCCATCTGCTTGACGTGCATGACGAGAGTGCCCGCCAGCGCCCGGTCCGCGAGGAACCGTTCCCAGGCATCGGGTATGTCGGCGCGAAGGTCGGCGACGATGCCGTCGACCGCGAGCTCGGTGTCGGCAGGGTCCTCCAGCGGCAGCCACGTCACGCCTTCTATCCCGAACAGGCGGCGCACCTCGCCATAGGGCACGACGGCGATGCGCACGCGGTGCCGGCGCTGGAGCCGCGAATAGACGACGAGGTACCAGAAGACGGCGATCAGGAAGCTGCTGAGGAAGTGGAGTCGGCTATAATCGAGGCGGAGGAAGAAGAAGGTGGCGAGCGCCATGCCGTAGCTGGCGGCGAAGGTCGGCAGGATATGGTAGGAGACGCGGACGCCGGGATATTGCGACACCTTCCGGAAGGAATAATAGCCCGCGACGAGCGCCAGCGTCGTCGCGATCAGCGAGTTGTTGAGGGGCGCCATGCCGGGGGTGCCGGCGTCGAACCGGTAGCGAACCGCATAGGGGACCAGCACCGCCAGCAGCAGCCCGATGCCCAGCTGGAAGCGGATCCGCAGCCACAGGCTCCGGCGTGCGCTGTTGAACTTCGCGGAGGTGATGGTCACTCGTTACTCTCGTGCGCCCCGCCGGCGGAATGTGCCTCGGGAGCGTTAGTGGATAACGGCCCGCTAAGTCTACCGCCGCGGGGTGCATTGATCCGTGCGCGGGCGATGGTCTAAGGCCCCGCCTCCCTCCACAGCGGACCTTTCGCACATGCGCGTTCTCGTCACCGGCGCCGCCGGCTTCATCGGCTTCCACGTCAGCCGCCGCCTGCTCGCGCGCGGCGACACGGTCATCGGTCTCGACAACGTCAATGCCTATTATTCGACGAAGCTGAAGCGCGACCGGCTCGCCGAGCTGGCGAGGGAGCCCGGCTTCTCGTTCCTCGAGATCGATTTCGCCGACAACGCGGCGCTGACCGCCGCGCTGGCGGACGCCCCCTTCGACCGCATCGTCCATCTCGGCGCCCAGGCCGGGGTGCGCTACTCGATCGAGAACCCCCACGCCTACGTCCACTCGAACCTGGTCGGGCACCTCAACATGCTCGAGGTGGCGCGCCATCGCGGCGTCTCGAACTTCGTCTACGCCTCTTCGTCATCAGTGTACGGCGGGAACGTCACATTGCCCTTCCGCGTCGAAGACCGCGTCGACCATCCGCTGTCGCTCTATGCCGCGACGAAGAAGGCGGACGAATTGATCAGCGAAACCTACGCGCATCTCTACCGGCTGCCGCAGACGGGGCTGCGGTTCTTCACCGTCTACGGGCCCTGGGGCCGGCCGGACATGGCGATGTGGATGTTCGCCCGGGCGATCTTCGCCGGCGAGCCGATCGACGTGTTCGGCGAGGGCAATATGCGCCGTGACTTCACCTATATCGACGACATCGTCACCGGCATTGTCGCCTGCCTCGACAATCCGGCGCCCGACGACGGGGCGGAGAAAGCCGGCGGCAGCCGCGCGCCGCACCGGCTCTACAATATCGGCAACCACCGCTCCGAGGAGTTGACCCACATGATCGGCCTGCTCGAGCAGGCCTGCGGACGCAAGGCCGAGCGCCGGCTCCTCCCGATGCAGCCGGGGGACGTGCGCGACACCTACGCCGACATCAGCGCGATCCAGCGCGACCTGGGCTTCGAACCCACTACCACCATCGCGCAAGGCATTCCCAGGTTCGTTGACTGGTTCAGGGACTATCACGGGCTGGCCGGCGACGGCGCAAGGCGCGAGTCGGTGCCCCTGGCCTGACTGCGCCGTCAGCGGAAGGGTGTAGGCTTCGAGCCACGGCGATGTAGGCGTCGTCGCCTCCGTCGGTGATACCGCCCGCCGGAGCGGGGATGCGCCTGTTTGTGCTGTCGCGAAAGCCCGGGCCGGAGCGCCGCCCTGATGGCCGTGCCACGCTCGGCGGCCGATGGCCCCTTCCCCTCCCATTGCTCTCGGCGGGAGACCGTCGCATTAGGCCGAATCATCATCCGTTTCGGCAGATAAAAAGCAACCGAATCGGTCAGTTGGCTGAGGGAGTTCACGATGGCGTTCAATGTCGGTCCGAAGGTCCGCCTTCTTTCGAGTTCACTCCTCGTTGGCGTCGCGACGATGGCCAGCGCGCCGGCCTTCGCGAAATGCACGACGACCGGGACGACCACCGTCTGCGACGCGACTGCGCCCAATCCGACGCAGGGGCCCGTGACCGGCGGTCAGGTGCAGGTGCTGAACGGCAGCATCGTCGAGGATAACGGCACATTTGCTTCCGTGGTCGCGATATCGCCCGGCGGAACGCTGACGACCGAAGCCGGGAGCCTGATCCGGTCGGCCGCGCAGAACGGCGCCGGGGTGAGCCTCAACGGCGCCACGGGCTCCGTCTCCGGCACGGTTCGCACGACCGGAAACATGAGCGCTACCGTGTCCGCGGCGAACGGCTCGACCTTCACCCTCAACTCAGGCGGCCTGATCGAGAACCTGGGTACGGTGACGTTCGGCAACGACAGGTTCGACCATGCGGGCCTCATCGTGCTCAACAGCAGCGCCCAGGTCGACGGCACCGTTCGTACGACGGGGAAGCTCACCAACGGCATCGATACCAGCAGATTTAGCGGCTTCGAGGTCCACAATTTCAGCCCGGCCACGATCACCATCGGCGCGACCGGCGTCGTCGATACCTCGGGCGATACGGCGCACGGCATCCTGACCGGCGGCGGCAGCACGATCACCGTAGCCGGTTCCGTGGCGGCCCACGGCGTCGGCAGCGACGGCATCAATGCGAACGGCGGCACCTCTTCGACCCTGACCACGATCACCGTCACCTCGACCGGAAAAGTGACTTCCGACCAAGGCGTCGGGATCAACGCCATCGCATTCAGCGGGAGGGACGTCGTGGTGCGGGGGACGGTCAGCGGCGCCACCGCTGCGATTCGTGTCGGTGGAAACCTGACGATGAGCACGACCGCCGCGATCACCGGCGCGGTGCAAGGCAACGGCGCGCGGGGCGAGACGCTGACCCTGGTGGCGGAGGACGCGGCGCATCCGGCGGGCCAGCTCGCCGCCTCGACCGGGTTCGAGCAGCTCAACGTCGTCAGCGGTAACTGGGTCGCCGCCACGGGCACCACGGTCGTCACCGGCTCGGGCGGAACCGGCGGCAACGTCAACATCGCCCAGGGGTCGAGCCTGGAGGTGCGCAACCCGGGCGGCGCCGCCACGGTGCAGAGCGGGTCATTCACGGTGAATGGCACGCTGGTCGTCAATTTCGCCAACGACGCATCGCTCCTGTTCCTGAACGATCCCAAATCCAATCCTCTCAAGGCCAACAGCATCGGCGGGACGGGCGGATTGACGTTCACCGGCCCTGCGACCGTGACGCTGGGCGGCGGGAGCCTCACCTATACCGGCCAGACGACGGTCCAGAACGGCAAGCTGCTGATCGTCTCGCCGCTTCCGGGCGGGCTGACGATCGGCGCCGGCGCCACGGCCTCCGCCGCCGAGAGCACCGCCGGCTTCTCGATCGCGAGCCTCGACAATGCCGGGACGTTCAGCTTCGACCGCAGCGGCGACGGGACGATCCTCGGCGCGGTGCAGGGGAACGGCGCGTTCATCAAGAACGGCGCGGGCCTCCTGACGGTGAACGGCGTCTACGCCGACACCGGCACGACGACGATCAACCAGGGCACCCTGCGACTGGCAGGCGGCACCGATCCGACGATCGGCTTCACCGTCGATCACGGTACGCTCGAATTCACCAAGACCGCGGCGACCATCTCGTCGCTGGCGGGCGGATCGGGGGGCACCGTCATCATCGGCAGCGGCGTCACCTTGAACCAGGCGTCCGACACGACCTTCGCCGGCGCGCTCACCGGCGCGGGGCCGTTCGCCAAAAGCGGCGCCGGCCGCCTGACGCTCAGCGGCACCAGCAGCTATTCCGGCGCGACGACCGTCAGCGCCGGGACGCTCGCCGTGACGGGCACGCTCCCGTCGGCGATCCGGCTCAATGCCGGCCGGCTGGAGGGCACCGGCACGATCGGCGGCCTCACCGCGGCGGGCGGCACGGTCGCGCCGGGCATTGGCGGCATCGGCACGCTGAACGTCGGCGGCGCGGTCAGCTTCGCGCCGGGATCGGTTTTCGCCATCGACGCCACTGCGGCGGGGGCGAGCGACAAGATCGCGGCGACCGGGGCGGCGACGCTGACCGGCGGCTCGGTGCAGGTACTTGCCCAGAACGGCACCTACGCACCGCAGACCCGCTACACGATCCTCACCGCCGGTGGCGGCGTCCAGGGCAAGTTCGATGGGGTGACGACCAACCTCGCCTTCCTGACGCCGAGCCTCGCCTACGGCGCCAACGACGTGACGCTTTTCCTGACGCGCAACGACCGCAAGTTCTCCGACCTCGCGACGTCGCCCAACCAGGTCGCCGTCGCCAACGCCGCGCAGTCGCTGGGACTGGCGAACCCGGTCTTCCTGGCGATCCTCCAGTCGTCGGACAGCCAGGCGCCCGCGATCTTCAACTCCCTGTCCGGTGAGATCTACGCGACGCTGCCGGCGCTCATCGCCGACGACAGCCGCGCCGTTCGCAATGCGCTGGTGTGGAACAGCCGGACGGCGCCGGAAGGCGTCGCTTTGTGGGGCGACGGCTTCACCGGCTCGACCCACGTCGACGCCGCCTCCGGCCTGGCCTCCGCCCGCGCGACCGGGCACGGTTTCATCGCCGGGATCACCTGGGCCGGCGAGGGCTTCTCGGCCGGCATTGGCGGCGGCCTCGGCAGCGCGCGGGACAACCTCGCCGATCGCCAGAGCCGCGCCGACGTCGACAGCAAATATGTCGGCGGCCATGTCGGCTACCGCGCGGGCGGGTTCGGGGCGCGGGCGGGCGCGGCCTTCTTCTGGCACGACATCTCGGCGACGCGGACCCTGTACGGCACGCTCGGTCCCGCCGCCGCGAGCTTCAACGGGGACACGTCTCGCCTCTTCGCGGAGGCCGATTACGACCTGCTCCCCGGCGATGCGATGCTTGCCCCGTTCGTCGCTTTCGACCGCGTCCGCACCCATCTCGACGGATTCGCCGAGACCGGCGGCGCGGGCCGGCTGACCGTCGCGGGCGACAGCTACAAGGCCAGCTTCGCGACCGCCGGCGCCCGCTTCTCCGCGCCGATCGGCGGCCTCGGCGCCGCCACGATCGTGCCCAGGGCGAGCGTCGCCTATCGCCACCGCCTCGATCAGAGCGGCAACACGGCGGCGGCGACCTTCGCCGGCGCCGGCTCGGCCTTCACCGTCACCGGGTTCGGCCTGCCGCGTAACGCGGTCGACCTCGAGGCGGGAGTGGATGTCGAGGCCGGCCGGTTCCGGATCGGGGCCCGCTATCAGGGCAGCTTCGCCGATAACTGGACCGACAATGGCGGCGCGGTGACCCTCTCGCTTCGCTTCTGAGGCAGGCGCCGCCGCAAGGGTGATTTCGGACGCCGCGCCTCGGCGCGGCGCCGTTCACGCCCGCCTCGCAGTCGGGCCGATCAGCTTATTCGGCTTGCGGGTGTTGAGCGCACTGGCGGCGCCGCCCGGGAGCCGGAACGGATCCGAGCAATGTGCGCGGGAGAGTCGCAGCCGGCGGCAAGGCTTGCCGTGCACCTGGCGTTCCAAAGTGGGGGAGAATGGTGCCCAGGGGCGGAATCGAACCACCGACACCGTGATTTTCAGTCACGTGCTCTACCAACTGAGCTACCTGGGCATTCCCGGCCGGGGCGCGGAAAGCGCGGCCTATAGAGGGGCTCAGCCCTCCCTGTCCAGCCTCTCGGCATCGCTTTCCTGCGCCGGCGGGCCGGGAACGCGATAGCCCTCGCCAAGCCAGTTCAGCAGGTCGCGGTCCCGACACCCCTGGCCGCAGAAGGGGCCGTGGGCGCCGCTCGGTGGTTTGCCGCACACCGGACAGCCGGCGGGTTTCCTACGTGTCTGGGGAGGCGTGGACATGGCCGGCGGATATGGCGAGCCGCCGGTCGGCCCGCAAGGCCGCGGGCGCGCCGGCGCGGCGGGCAAGCGCCTCCAGCCATTCGGGATTCGCCTCGATGCGGGCGATGACCGGCGGCGCGGCCATGAGGATGCGTACGCCCGGCCCTTGCGTCCGCTCCGCCTGCCGGAGGAGCGCCCGCGCCGCCGCGCCGACGGGATCTGACTGGAGGATTTCCGGAAGCGAGGGCCGCTCGCGGCGGCGGACGATCTGGAGGAAGCCGAAGCCGTTCACCGCGGTCCGCTCGAAGGGCTGCGGCAGCAGCGCGTCGACGGCCGCGGCGGCGGCGGCGCGCTCGGCCTTCGAGGCGAGGGTGGGGAGGTCGAGGCCGATCGAGCCGCCGATGCCGAAGCGGCGGATCGCCCTGGCCGCCGCCGCGGCTCCGGCGACCGCGAGCTCGGCGGGAGGGAGGCTGCCGTCGACGTCGAACAGGGTCATGGCGGGGGTCAGGCTCATCCGCAGGGACCCGCCCGGGAAGGGGATTTCGCCGCGGGAAGCCTCCTCGAGGGTTTCGGACCAGCCGGCCGCCTCCAGCCGGTCCGGCCCCGGCGGCGCGCCGCCCGGCCGCAACCGGAGCCGCTCCGGCAAATCGGGCCCGGGACCCTCCGGTTCTTCGGTGATCTTCCCCCGCGGGAACTTCGGGCGTCCCGGCTCGGGCACCGCTTCCCGGACGATCGCCACCCGGACGGCCCGGCCTTGGGTGAGCGCCGGCGGCAGCGGCTCGACCAGCACCTCGCCCGCCGCCGTCGCGACGACGCCGCGGCGGCCGGGGACGAGGATCGAGACGAGCCGACCGGCGGCGACGGTGCCGAGCCGCAGCGGGTCCGGCAGCTCGATATGGGCCTCGACGATGGCGCCGTCCTCGACCAGCGCCGCGCGGCGCTCGCCGATCCCCTCCTCGAAGATCCACTCAGCCAAGCGGCCAGCCCGCCGCGCGCAGCAGCGCGCGCGTTTCGTAGAGCGGCAGGCCCATGACGCCGGAATGGCTGCCGGCGAGGGAGCGGACGAGCGCTTCCGCCCGCCCCTGGATCGCATAGCCGCCCGCCTTGCCGCGCCATTCGCCGGCGGCCAGATAGGCGGCGAGCTCCTCCTCCGAAAGGCGTTTGAAGGCGACGACGGAGGTCGACAGCCGGTGCCGCGCGCGGCCGCTCGGGTCGATCACCGTCACCGCCGATAGGACCCGGTGGCGGCGGCCCGAGAGGAGCGACAGCGCCGCCCGCGCCTCGCCTTCCGTCTCCGTCTTGGGAAGGATCCGCCGGCCGGCCGCGACGACGGTGTCGGCGGCAAGGACGACGGCCCCCACCTCTGCCGACGCGGCGGCCTTCTCGGCGGCCATGCGCTCGGCGTAAGGCACGGGAAGCTCGCCCTTGCGGGGCGTCTCGTCGATTTCCGCCGGCACCACCGCATCGGGCACGATGCCGAGGCGCGCCAACAGCTCGAGGCGGCGCGGAGACGCGGAGGCGAGGATCAGCCGCACGGGCGCCGCCCGCGCGCTTATTTGAACCGGTAGGTGATCCGACCCTTGGTGAGGTCGTAGGGCGTCAGCTCGACGAGCACCTCGTCGCCGACGAGCACGCGGATGCGGTTCTTGCGCATCTTGCCCGCCGTGTGGCCGAGGATCTCGTGATTGTTCTCGAGGCGGACGCGGAACATGGCGTTGGGCAGCAGCTCGACCACCTGCCCGCGCATTTCGAGAAGCTCTTCCTTGGCCATTCAAATCCCTGAGCAAAAGAACGGGGCGGCCTTAGCGGCTCGCCGCGCAAATGGGAACCCCGGCCCCACCCCTGAATGAGACGGGGAACAGGCGGCGCCGGAGCTGATGGCCTCCCGCCCGTGAGCGCCATCGAGGGGGCAAGGCGCCGGTGGACACGACATGCGCAGGATGGCGGGACCACCCAAGCCTTAGCGCGGGCGCGGACCCGCGGTGCGGCTGAAAATCCTCCACGACGCCATTGTCGACAAGGCCGGCAAGGCCGGCAAGGGCCGATCAACGAGAGCCGGCCGCTGCTCAAGGAATCTGCGGGGAACGGGAGCGCGAGCGGGCTCGCCTTCTTCTCCTGAGGGCTCAGCTCGCCGGGTTGTAGCGGGCGAGGAAGGCCTCGACTCGTTTGAGGAAGTCGATCGAATCCTCGGCCTTGGCGAAGCCGTGCTTCTCCTCGGGGTAGAGGACGAATTCGTGGGCGATGCCGGCGCGGCTGAGCGCCTCGTCCATCTTCTTCGACTGGATGACGGGGACGGTCTTGTCCTTCTCGCCGTGGGCGATGAGCAGCGGCACCTTGATCTGCGCGGCGCGGCTCAGCGGGGAGACCTCGTCGAGGTTGAACTTGTCCTCGCCCCTGATGCGATCGCGCCAGTCGCGATAATAGCGGCGCGCGCTCCAGCTGCCCGGGTCGTAGTGCAGCATCGTCTTCATCTCGGAAATGCCGGCGAAGCTGATCGCGCAGCGATAGATTTCCGGGTTCCGCGCCGCCGCCCACATCGCCGCATAGCCGCCATAGGAGGCGCCCATGATGCAGACCCGCTTCGGATCGACGAGGCCGCGCTGCACGAGGGTGCGGACGCCGTCGTCGAGATCGTCCTGCATCTTGCGGCCGTACTGGCCGGACGCGGCGTCGACGAATTCCTTGCCGTAGCCGGTCGAGCCGCGGAAATTGGGCTGCAGCACGACATAGCCGCGATTGGCGAGGAACTGCGCCCAGGCGTCATATTCCCAGCTGTCGCGGACGAAGGGGCCGCCGTGCGGCATGACGATCAGCGGCAGGCCCTTCTCGCCCCGCCCCAGCGGCGTGGTGAGATAGGCGGGGATGGAGAGGCCGTCGCGGGCGGCGTAGCGGATCGGCTCCACCGGCGCGAGCGGCTTGCCCTCCAGCGCGGGGCGGGGCCGTGCGATCTCGCGCAGGTCGCCGCGGGCGCGGTCATAGAGATAATAGACGCCCGGATCCGAGGCGGTGGTCGACCAGACGATCATCCGGCTGTCGGCGGCGTCGCGCGAGACGACGCGGTTGATCCGCCCCGGCAGCGCCTTGTCGAGGCGCGCCTGCACGCTCCTCATCGCCGGATCGAACCAGGAGATGCGGTCCCGGTCGTCGGTGTAGCGCACCGCTTCGATCGCGCCGGTGCGCGGCGACACCTCGGCGGCTTCGACGTCGACCTGCGGATGCTCGAAGACCGGCTCGCCGATCTCGTCGGCGACGAAGTCGTAGCGATAGACGCCGTAGCGGCCGCTCGACTTGTGGGCGAGGGCATAGCCCTTGTCGCTGCCGGGGATCGGTATCACCTTCTCGATGTCGGAAAGCGTGTCCTCGTGGCTGCGCTTGCCGTTGATGCGGCGGAACATGCCGCCGTCCTTTTCCCGGTAGAGCAGGAACCACTTGCCTTCCGTGCTGCCGAGCCCGGCGCGCACCGTCCCGCTCGCATCGGCATACCAGTCCCACACGCCGCCATAGGGCTGGACGACCTCCTTCGTCTTCAGCGTGTCGAGATCGATGCGCAGCACCGACGGCGCGCTCCACAAGGTCCGCTGCGCCTCGAGCAGGATGAAGTCGCCGGCTTCGTCGACATGGACGAGGTTGCCCCCCCACAGCCCGCCGATCTTCGCGCCGCCGAGCGGCTTCATCGCCTTGGTGTCGAGGTCGAACAGGAACAGGCGGCTGAGCGGCACCTCGATGCCCATCTCGTTGTTCATGCCGAACACCTTGAGGAGCACGCGGCGGCTCCCCGCCCAGCGGGCGTCGAGCACTTCGAGCTTGTCGCCGACGTTGATGCGGGTGAAATGCCCGTCGCCGCCGTCGAGGTCGTAGACCACGATCACCTTTTCGCCGTCGGCATAGGCGATGGCGAGGATGCGCTTGCCGTCCGCCGAGATGCGCGGGTGGGAAAAGCTCGGCAGCGCGCCGAACGCTTCCACCGCGATCCGCTCCGGCGCCGCCGGGGCGGCTGCGGCCCCCGCGGGGACGGCCAGTCCCGCCGCCGCCAGCGCCAGCAACGCTGCGATCCGTCTCATTCTTCCTCGTCCCTCCCACGGCCCGGCGCCCGGCTGCCCGGCCGGTCGCGGGGCGGCGATGCGGTCAATTCGCGCCCGGCGCCTGCGCCCCCGCCGGCGGCCGGCCGCGGTCGCTCGGGACATAGGCGGGGTTCCAGCGCGCGAGCCACTTGTTCGATTCCTCGAGCCATTGCGCGGCGACGTCCTCGTAGGGGAGGTTGTGCGTGCCTTCCTTCTGCTCGACGTAGCGATAATCGACATTCTCGCGCTTGCCGGCCGACTGGAGACGCGAGACCAATGTGTGCGGCTGCTCAAGGGGAATGCGACGGTCGCGCGCGCCCGCGACGATCAGGATCGGCGCCCATTTCGCGTCGGCGTGCCGCGCCGGCGAAATCCCCGCGGGGTCGTTCGAGGTCGCCTGGAACTTGGCGCCGAAGGTGCCGAGATGCTCCTTGTCCCACTGCGTCATTAGCGGAATGTCGTAGACGCCCGCGCCTGCGATCGCGCAGCGCCACAGATCGGGATCTCGCTGTGCGCCGCGGGCCGCGGCGTAGCCGCCGTAGGACCAGCCCATGACACAGGCGCGCTTCGCATCGACGATGCCCTGCTGGGCGAACCAGGCGATGGCATCGTTCAGATCGTCCTGCATCGTGCCGCCATAGCCCGCCGGAGCGCGGCCCCTGGTGACGAAGTCCTTCCCGTACCCGCCCGAGCCGCGATAGTTCGGCTCGATCACGACATAACCCTGCTCGGCGAGCGCCTGCTGCCACGGGAAGGCGCCGAACTCCTCTTCCTGGCGGATGCCGAACGGACCGCCGTGGACGAGGACGACGACGGGAAGGTTCTTCTGTCCCGCCCGGTGGCGCGGCATCGTCACCACCGCCGGGATCTTCAGGCCGTCGCGGGCGGTGTAGGTGACGGTCGACATCGGGTTCAGCTCGGCATCGGCGAGGTCCGGATAGACCCAGCCGATCAGCGCGAGCTTCCCCGCGGCCGTGTCGTAGAGATAATAGCCGCCGGGTTGGCTCGGCTTGCCGACCTTGAAGATCAGCTTCTCGTCGCGGCGGTCGCGCGAGACGAGGTGCGCGTTGCCGGCGCCGAACCGCTCGTCCATGATCTGCTGGATCGTCCGCCAATCCGGGTCGAACCAATATTCGCGGGCGCCGCCCTCGGTGACGGTCACGCCGATCAGCTTGTTGCGCTCATGGTTCGCGTAGACGGGGCCGCCGACGTCGTAGCCGGGCTTCTCGAAGAGCACGGGCCCGAGCGTCATCGTCTTCAAGTTGACCTTGTAGAGCTTGCGGTAATTGTCCTTGTTGCTCCCGGCGACGGCCATGTCGGGCTCGTCGAGGAATATCTCCGGGGTGATGTTCGCCTCGGTGAAGCTCGCGTCGGCGCTGTTGTCGACGGTGTGCAGCTGCTCGTCCGGCCTGGACCGGTACATCAGCCGCTGCTTGCCGTTCTGCCCGTCATAGCCGGTCGCAGCACGGACGACGCCCTTGCCGTCGGCGAGCCAGGAGTCGACCACCGGGTTCGGCCGCTCGACGAGGGTGGTGCGGCCGGTGGCGACGTCGACCCAGACGACCTCCGGATTGCCCCACATTTCGCGCCCGTAGGCGTCGCTGTCGCGCTGGAGGAGGATCCTGCCTTTGTCGTGGTCGATGTACAAAATGCCGCTGGCGCGCGCCATGGCGTGGTCCCAGGCGAGCGGAGTCAGCTTCTTCGTGCGGACGTTGTAGGCGGCCAGCCGGGTGACGTCGATCACCTGACCCCAGATGTTCTCGCGCGAAGCCATCGTGATCACGACATTGTCGTTGCCGACCCAGCGATAGCCGGCGACGGTGCGGTCGCCGACTTCGCGGAATTCGCTCATCGCGACGAACAGGTCCGGAGGCGTGCCCGGGTTGGCGAGATCGACGACGGCGAGATAGCCCTTCTTGTCGCGGGACATCTCGACGACGAACTTCGACCCATCCGGGGAAATGCGCGGCGTCTGCATGAACGGCCGCTTGGCGAATGCCGCGATCGGGATGACCGCGGCCGGTGCCTGCTTGACGACCGGCGCCGCGGGCGCCGCCGCGACCGATTCGAGGCCGCACGGCACGACCCCCGCCAACAGCGCACAGACGATCAGCTTCCGCATCCCCTCACCCCCGGAAAAAGCGTTGAACTCAAAGAGTATAAGCGCACGCTTGGGCGATGCAACGGCCACGAAAAACCCCGCCGGGCGGGGCCCGGCGGGGTCGTTCGTTCGACAGGGCCGCGCGGATCAGCCGCCCTTCGCCGCCAGCGCCGCGAGCAGCAGCAGCGCGACGATGTTGGTGATCTTGATCATCGGGTTGACCGCCGGGCCGGCCGTGTCCTTGTACGGATCGCCCACCGTGTCGCCGGTGACCGCGGCCTTGTGGGCCTCCGATCCCTTGCCGCCGAAATTGCCGTCCTCGATATATTTCTTGGCATTGTCCCAGGCGCCGCCGCCCGAGGTCATCGAGATGGCGACGAACAGGCCCGAGACGATGACGCCGAGAAGCAGGGCGCCGAGCGCGGCGAAGCCCGATTCGCGGCCCGCCACGGCGGTGATCGCGAAGTAGACCACGATCGGCGCCAGTACCGGCAGCAGCGAGGGCAGGATCATCTCCCGGATCGCGGCGCGGGTGACGAGGTCGACGGTGCGGCCGTAGTTCGGACGGCTCGTCCCTTCCATGATCCCCGGATTGTCGCGGAACTGGGCGCGGACGTCCTCGACCACCGCGCCCGCCGCCCGGCCGACCGCGGTCATGCCGAAGGCGCCGAAGCTGTAAGGGAGCAGGGCGCCGAGCAGCAGGCCGACGATGACGTAGGGGTTCGACAGCGAGAAATCGACGGTGAGGTCGCCGAAGAACTCGTGAAGGTCGGTCGTGTAGGCGCCGAACAGCACGAGCGCGGCGAGCGCCGCCGAGCCGATCGCATAGCCCTTGGTCACCGCCTTGGTGGTGTTGCCGACCGCGTCGAGCGCGTCGGTACGCTCGCGCACCTCGTCCGGAAGGCCGGCCATCTCGGCGATGCCGCCGGCATTGTCGGTGACGGGGCCGTAGGCGTCGAGCGCCACCACCATGCCGGCCAGCGCGAGCATCGCCGTCGCGCCGAAGGCGACGCCGATCACGCCGGCGAGCTGGTAGGCGGCGATCACCGCGACGACGATGACGATGGTCGGCAGCGCCGTCGATTCGAGGCTGATCGCCAGGCCCTGGATGACGTTGGTGCCGTGGCCGGTCTGCGAGGCGATGGCGATCGACTTCACCGGGCGGAAGTTGGTGCCGGTATAATATTCGGTGATCCAGACCAGCGCGCCGGTCAGCGCGAGGCCGATCAGCATGCAGTAGAACAGCTTCATGCCGGTCAGTGCGATCACCTTGCCGCCGACGCCGCCGATGGTGGCGAGCGTCGCGTTCATGTCGCCGACGACATATTGGGTGGCGAAATAGACGGCGACCGCGCCGAGAATCGCGGCGGTCCAGAAGCCCTTGTAGAGCGCGCCCATGATCGAGCCGCCCTTGCCGAGGCGGACCATGTAGGTGCCCAGGATCGAGGTGACGATGCAGACGCCGCCGATCAGCAGCGGCAGCGCCATCAGCTTGGTGAGGAGCTCGGTGGAGATGCCGCGCACGGTGAGCGCGATCGAGACCATGGTGACGCCGAGGGTGACGACATAGGTCTCGAACAGGTCGGCGGCCATGCCGGCGCAATCGCCGACATTGTCGCCGACGTTGTCGGCGATGGTGGCGGGGTTGCGGGGGTCGTCCTCCGGGATTCCGGCCTCGACCTTGCCGACGAGGTCGGCGCCGACGTCGGCGGCCTTGGTGAAGATGCCGCCGCCGAGACGCGCGAAGATGGAGATCAGCGACGCGCCGAAGGAGAGGGCGACGAGCGCGTTGACGATGGTGCGGTCGTTGAGGTCGCCCGGAACGTGGTGAGCCGGGCCGGTCAGGTACCAGAAGAAGCCGGAGATGGCGAGCAGGCCGAGGCCGGCCACCAGAAGCCCGGTGATCGCGCCCGAGCGGAACGCCATGGTGAGGCCGCCCTGCAGGCTGCTCCGCGCCGCTTCCGCGGTGCGCACGTTGGCCTTCACCGAGACGTTCATGCCGACGAAGCCTGTCGCCCCCGACAGGATCGCGCCGATCAGGAAGCCGACCGCGGAGACGATTCCGAGGAAATAGCCGACCAGCAGCACGACGACGACGCCGACGATGGCGATCGTCATATACTGGCGGGCCAGATAGGCACGGGCGCCTTCCTGGACGGCGCTGGCGATATCCTGCATCCGCTCGTTGCCCGCAGGCGCGCGCAGCACCTGCATCGACGTGAAGAGGCCGTAGAGCACGGCGAGGATGCCGCACGCTATGGCGATGTAGACGACGTTCATGGCGATCCTTCCCTGTTGTAAGCCGGGCGGGGCGATGCCCCCAAGGCGAGCGCGCCCGGATATGCGGCGGCGTTCTAAGGGGCCGGAGCCGCTCTTTCAACCATGCTCCCAGCCGAGCCGCGGCGGGAGGGGGAGGGGCGCGCCGGCGTCGGTGAGGGTGAGGCCCGCGCCGGCGGCGAAGGCGCCGATCGGGGTGAGCGCAATGCCGAGGCGATCGGCGAGCGCGAGGAGCGCCTGCGTCCGATCCGGCGCGGCCGCGAAGAGCAACTCGTAATCGTCGCCGGCGGCCGCCGCTTCGAGGCGGGCCTCCTGCCCATCCCCGAGCGCGGCGACGAAGGCGTCGGAGAGCGGGACGGCCTCGAGCGCGATCTCCACCGCCGCCGTGCTGGCCGCCGCCATCCGCCTCGCGTCGATGAGCAGGCCGTCGGACACGTCCATCATCGCCGATACGAGCGGCGCGAGCGCTTCGCCGAGCTCGAGCCGCGGCCGCGGCGTGCGATAGCGTTCGAGGAGCGCCGGCGCGTGGGGCAGCTCGCCTTTCGCGATTCTCAGCCCGGCGCCCGCGTCGCCGATCGCGCCGCTGACCCAAAGCCGATCGCCCGGCATGGCGCCGGAGCGCGCCGGCACCGGCCCCCGCGCCTCGCCGATCGCGGTCAGCCCGAGCACGCGCGCCCCCGTTACCGTATCGCCGCCGAGCAGCGGGATGTCGAAGGCGGCGAGGGCGGTGCCGAAGCCTTCGACGAATGCGCGATCCCAGGCCTCCTCGCCGAGAGGAAAGCCGAGCAGCACGCCCAGCGGCCGCGCGCCCTTGGCGGCGAGGTCGGAGAGGTTCACCGCGAGCAGCTTCCACGCGACGTCCTGAGGCGGATCGTCGGGGAGGAAATGCACCCCCTCCGCCAGCATGTCATGGGTAAGGACGAGCGTCGCTCCGCCCACTTCGAGCACCGCCGCATCGTCGCGCAGGCCGCGTGCGGCGGGATGCGTGGCGAGCCGCCGCAGGTTTTCGATGAAGGCGGATTCGGCGCTCACGCTGCCTCCCTACCGGGAAGCGGCGGGGAGGGGGAGGCGTCAGCCCCGCACGTCCTTTCCGACGGCGTCCAGCACGGCGTTGACGAAGCCAGCTTCCTTCCTGTCGTAGAAGGCCTTGGCGACGTCGACATATTCGGAGATCACGCTGCCGGTGGCGACGTCGATGCGGGCGGCGAGCTCGTAGGCGCCCGCGCGCAGGATCTGGCGCATCGGCCGGTCGAGACGGTGGAGCGGCCAGTCGGCCGGCAGCCGCGCGGCGATGAGCCCGTCCAGCTCCTCCCGGCGCGCGTCGACGCCGGCGACGACGTCGTCGAAGAAGTCGACCTCCGCGTCGGCATATTCGACGCCCTCGATCGTCGCGCCGAGCCGGTGGTGGTGGAATTCGTGGAGCAGGGTGGGGAGCGGCGTCTTCTCCATCTCCTGCTGGTAGAGCGCCTGCACGGCGGCGAGCCGCGCGGCGGAACGCGAGCGGGAGCGGGTCTTCGTCTTGGCACGGGAAGGCATCGACGCGCGCATAGCGGCAGCCCCCGCGGGAGGGGAACCCCCTATTCCGTCTCGGCGAGGAAGTCGCGGATCGCGCTCGTAACGAACTCGGGCTCCTCCCAGGTCACGAAATGGCTCGCCGTGGGCGAGGTGACGAGCCGCAGGTCGTCGACCAGGGCATGCAGCCCCTCGAGCTGCCCCGGGAGCAGGGCCGTGTCCTTGAGGCCCCAGGCGACGAGGGTCGGCTGGGTGACGTGGGGGAAGGGGAGCCTGGTCCACAGCGGCGCGGACGCCTCCTCGCCGGGCTTGGGCACCTCGATCTTCGCCGCGCGATACCAGTTGAGCATCGCGGTCAGCGCCCCCTCCTGCGCCCAGTCGGCGAGATAGGCCTGCCGCTCCTCCGGCTCGATCTTCGAGGCATCGGCGTGGCTGAGCAGGACCTTGTCGAGGAAGGTCTCCAGCCCCATCGCCCGGATCCCGGCCTCCGCGAGCGGGCTCCTGAAGACATTGATGTACTGGGAGGCGGCGCGCTGCGCCCCGTCCTCGATCAGGCTCTTCTGGAAGACCAGAGGATGCGGCGCGTTGACGATGATCAGCCGCCGCACCCGCAACGGATGGGCAAGCGCCGCCGCCCACGCCACCGCGCCGCCCCAATCGTGGCCGGCGAGGGCGAAATGCTCGACCCCGAGCGCGTCGGCGAGGGCGAGGATGTCGCCCACGATCGTGCCGGTCTCATAGGCTTCCACCGCTTGCGGCTTGTCGGAGCCGGCGAAGCCGCGCTGGTCGGGCGCAATCACCCGATAGTCGCGCGACAGGTCCGCAATCTGGTGCCGCCACGTCCGGTGCGATTCCGGAAAGCCGTGCAGCAGCACGATCGGCGGTGCGTCCTCGGGCCCGGCCAGGGCGACGTTGAGGGTGACGCCCGTCGAAAGCCCGATGCGGCGAGTCCCGGTCACGGATAGCTGACCGTCAGTGGCTTCGCCTCGGGGAGAGGGATATATTCGTCATGGTCGTCGGGCGGCAGGACGAACCTTCCGGCGCGCCAATCCTCCTTGGCCTGCTGGATGCGGTCGCGGCGGGAGGAGACGAAGTTCCACCAAACGTGGCGCGGACCGTCGAGCGGTGCCCCGCCGCAGAGCATGACATGGGCGCCGCGCTCCGACCGGAGGGTTGCGCGGACCCCCGGGCGCAGGACGTAGAGCACCGCCGGCTCGAGCGGCAGGCCGTCGAGGCTCGCCTCACCCTCCGCGACGTAGAGCGCGCGCTCGTCCGCCTCGGGGTCGATCGGCATGGTGCCGCCGGCTTCGAGGGCGATGTCGGCGTAGATGGTCTCGCTGTGGCAGGTGACCGGCGAGGCGGCGCCCCACAGGCTGCCCATCACCACCCGCGCCCGCGCGGCTCCGGCCTCGACCACCGGCAGCCGGTCGCGCGCAACATGCTCGAAGGCCGGGTCGATCTCCTCCTTGGCGGAAGGCAAAGCGAGCCAGGTCTGGATGCCGGAGAGGGCAGGGCCGGCCGCCCGCTCGTCGCCGGGGGATCGCTCGGAATGGGCGATCCCACGCCCCGCCGTCATCAGGTTCACCGCGCCCGGTTCGATCCGCGCGAAGGTGCCGAGCGAATCACGGTGCTCGATCGCCCCGGCGAACAGGTAGGTGACGGTGGCGAGGTTGATGTGCGGGTGCGGGCGCACGTCGATGCCCTTGCCCGCCGCCAGATGCGCCGGCCCCATCTGGTCGAAGAAGATGAAGGGGCCGACCGTCGTCCGCTCCCGGTGCGGCAGCGTCCGGTGGACCTTGAAGCCGCCGAGATCGTGGGTGGTGGGGCGAAGGGTGAGGAGAAAGGGATCGTCGGTCATTGCGCCTCCGGCTCAGGGCGCAATACGCGCTCGTACCGAGCGAAGTCGAGGGCGCGGTGCACCGGCGTCTGAGGTGCGCCCCTCGACTTCGCTCGGGACGAGCGACGAGGGGGGCTTTCCGCTACTCCCCCGGCGCCTTGGCCCTGATCGCGAGCGCATGGATGCGCTCGCGCAGCAAGTCGCCGAGCGCGGCGTTGACGGCGCGCTGGCGCTCCAGCCGGCTCATGCCCGCGAAGGCCTCGGCGACGACGTCGACCGTGAAATGGCTCTCGCCGCTCCCGTCATAGCCGCCGTGGCCGCGATGTTTCTCGCTGTCGTTCAGCACGTTGAGCGACAAAGGAGAAAGCGCGGCGGTGAGGCGTTGCGCGATTTCCCGGGCGACGGGGCCGGTGAAAGTTTCGGTCATTCGCCCTATATAGGAGCGAAGGTTCGCGAGGAGCAAAGTGGCGAGTTCGGGCAAGAGGCAGACGCGGTTTCACGGGCGGGTCGAACAGGCGGAGGCGCGGTGCGCCCATCCGGGATGCGAGGCGGCCGGCGAGTTCCGCGCGCCGCCGGCCGACGGCCGCCGTCCCGGCTTCGACGGCCCCGGCGACTGGCGCTGGCTGTGCCTCGACCATGTCCGCGAGTTCAACGCCGGCTACAATTATTTCGAAGGGATGAGCGCGGACGAGATCTCGGCCGCCCAGACCCCCTATGGCGGCTGGGACCGCGAGACCCGCGCCTTCGCCACCGGCGGCGCCGACGCCCCGCCGCGCTGGGCGGACTTTGCCGATCCCCTCGACGCGATCGGCGCGCGCTTCGCCCGCCGCGTCGACGAGGCGCGGCAGCCGCGCAGCGACGGCCGCGAGCTGAGCGGCGAGGACAGGAAGTCGCTGAAGGTGCTCGGCCTCGGCCTCGACGTCGACCGGCGCGCGTTGCGCACCCGCTATGCCGAGCTGCTGCGCCGCTACCATCCGGACCGCAACGGCGGCGACCGCAGCCACGAATCGAAGCTTCAGGCAGTCATCGCAGCCTATACCCAGCTCAAGTCGCGGCCCGCCTTCGCCGCCTGAGCCAATTGCGAACTTTACCCCCCGCGCCGGAATCGGCATGGGGACACTCCGCCCGCCATTTTTCGTCCCAGCAGATCGAACGACCATGACCGACCTTCCCAACGCCAACCCCGCCAGCCGCGGCGCCACCGTGATGGACGCCCCCGACAAGGTCGTGAAGGTGCGCGACCTGTTCGGGATCGACAGCGACATGGAAGTGCCGGCCTTTTCGGAAGCCGACGAACGCGTGCCGGACACCGATCCCGCCTACGTATTCGACGCGGACACGACGCTCGCCGTCTGCGCCGGCTTCGCCAAGAACCGCCGCGTCATGGTCCAGGGCTATCACGGCACGGGCAAGTCGACCCATATCGAGCAGGTGGCGGCGCGCCTCAACTGGCCGCTCATCCGCATCAACCTCGACGCCCATATCAGCCGCATCGACCTGATCGGCCGCGACGCCATCGTGCTGAAGGAAGGCCAGCAGGTCACCGAGTTCCGCGAGGGCCTGCTGCCATGGGCGCTGCAGACCCCGACCGCGCTCGTCTTTGACGAATATGACGCCGGGCGGCCGGACGTCATGTTCGTCATCCAGCGGGTGCTGGAGACGGAAGGGAAGCTGACCCTGCTCGACCAGAACCGGGTGATCCGCCCCAATCCCTGGTTCCGCCTGTTCGCCACCACCAACACCGTTGGGCTCGGCGACACGACCGGCCTCTATCACGGCACCCAGCAGATCAACCAGGGCCAGATGGACCGCTGGAACATCGTCGTGACGCTGAACTACCTCCCCGCCGCCACCGAGGCGCGGATCGTCCTCGCCAAGTCGGGCGAGTACGACCACGAGGGCGGCCGCCAGGAGGTCGAGCGGATGATCAAGGTCGCGGACCTGACCCGCCAGGGCTTCGTCAACGGCGACATCTCGACGGTGATGAGCCCGCGCACGGTGATCAGCTGGGCCCAGAACGCGCTCATCTTCAACGATGTCGGCTTCGCCTTCCGCCTCACCTTCCTCAACAAGTGCGACGAAGCGGAGCGCCCGCTGGTCGCGGAATATTACCAGCGCGTGTTCGGGAAGGACCTGCCGGAGAGCATCGCGGGGAAGGGCGCGTGAATCGCGGCCCCTCTCCCCTTACGGGAGAGGGAGGGGCCCGCGATGCGCAGCATCGTGGGAGGGTGAGGGAATGGACCTTAGCCCGATGCTCGTTCCCTCACCCCCCCATTGCTGACGCAATGGGTCCCCCGATGAGGCGCCGCTTAGGTTGCGTCCGGGGGACGCAACCAGGCGCCTCATCCCGACATGGGAGAGGGTAAGTGGCTGAGCGCGACAACCCACTCGAGACCTTCCGCCAGGTGCTGGCCGGGACCGCGCGGGCGATCGCGCGGGAGCCGGAGGTGGAGCTCGCCTTCTCGACCGAGGCGCCGTCGGCGCAGGGCAAGAGCGTCAAGGTGCCGATGCCGGGGCGCGCCCTGCCCGAGCGCGAAGTGGCGGAAGCGCGCGGCTTCGCCGACGCCGCGGCGCTGCGGCTTCGCCACCACAATGCGGCGCTTCACGCCCGGGGCGCGCCGGCCGACGAGGTCGCCCGCGCCGTGTTCAACGCGGTTGAGCAGGCGCGGGTCGAGGCGCTCGGCGCGCGGGCGATGGCGGGGGTGAAGGCGAACCTCGCCCGCGCCACCGAGATGCGGATGCGCACCGATCCGATCACCCGCGCCCGCAGCCGCGCCGAAGTGCCGCTCGATACGGCGCTCGGCCTGGTGGTGCGGGAGCGGCTGACCGGCGAGACGCCCCCCGAGGCGGCACGCGCCGGCCTCGACCTCGTCTCCGACTGGATCGAGGAGAAGGCCGGCGCCGACCTCGACGCGCTCGGCCTCGTCCTCGACGACCAAGCGGCCTTCGCCCAGCTCGCGACCAAATTGCTCAAGGACCTGGAGCTCGTCGAGGGCGACCCCTCCGAGCCCGATACGGACGACGGCGAGGCGGGCGAGGGCGGCGATGAGTCCGAAGGCGAGGCCGACGAGGAGGACAAGGACGATCCCGGCGGCGCCGAGGGCGATGCCGAGATGCGGGTCGAGCAGGGCGACGCCTCGGACGACGAGCAGGAGGGCGAGTACGAGGACCAGGAGCTCGGCGAGAGCGACGATGGGCTCGGCGAGGAGGGCGAGGAGGGGATGATGCCGGTGCGGCCCAACCGGCCGCTCTCGGACCTGCCGCCGCAATTCGACTATCGCGTCTTCACCACCCGCTTCGACGAGGTGATCCACGCCGCCGAACTGTGCGACGAGGCCGAGCTCACCCGCCTCAGGGCCTATCTCGACCAGCAGCTCACCCACCTCCAGGGCGCCGTCACCAAGCTCGCCAACCGGCTCCAGCGCCGGCTGATGGCGCAGCAGTCGCGGAGCTGGGACTTCGACCAGGAGGAGGGCCTGCTCGACGCCGCCCGCCTCGCGCGGGTCGTCGTCAACCCGGCCCACTCCCTCTCCTACAAGGTGGAGCGGGACACGGAGTTTCGCGACACCGTCGTCACCCTGCTGCTCGACAATTCGGGCTCGATGCGGGGCCGGCCGATCTCGATCGCCGCGATCAGCGCCGACATCCTCGCCCGCACGCTCGAGCGCTGCGGCGTCAAGGTCGAGATCCTCGGCTTTACCACCCGCGCGTGGAAGGGGGGCCAGGCGCGCGAGAAATGGCTTGCCGACGGCCGCCCGCCCAACCCGGGACGCCTCAACGACCTGCGCCACATCGTCTACAAGCAGGCCGACGAGCCCTGGCGCCGGGCGCGGCGCAACCTCGGCCTGATGATGCGCGAGGGGCTGCTCAAGGAGAATATCGACGGCGAGGCCCTGCTCTGGGCCCATGGCCGCCTGATCGCCCGGCCCGAGGAGCGGCGCATCCTGATGGTCATCTCGGACGGTGCGCCGGTCGACGATTCGACCCTCAGCGTCAACAGCGGCACCTATCTGGAGCGGCACCTCAGGCAGGTGATCGGCTGGATCGAGGCGCGCTCGCCGGTGGAGCTCGCCGCCATCGGCATCGGCCACGACGTCACCCGTTATTATGCCCGTGCCGTCACGATCATGGATGCCGAGCAGCTCGGCGGGACGATGGTCGAGCAGCTCGCCAGCCTGTTCGACGCGGAATAGGGCGGGATCGGACGAACTCCGCTTCTCCGATCGCGCCCGGATTCCGCGGTTCATGACCAAGGCGTAATCTCCGCGCCACCTTCGCGGAAGGGCGGCTTGGCTAGGAAGGGCGCGACGAGGCCGCTTTGCTTCGTCCCGATGATTGATGCTGAACCTCCTTTGTCACTCCGCCCGGCGCCTCCCCTGTCGCCGGGCGGTTTTTTGAGGGGCCAGGTGACGCCGCGCCTTGCCTCGGCCGGCGCCGCATCGCACGGTGGGGCGGGAGCTGACATGGGACGCAAGATCCTCCTCGTCGAAGACGATCGCGAGACCGCCGCCTACCTGGCGCGCGGCCTCGCCGAGGAGGGACACAGCGTCGAGCATGTCGCGGACGGCCGCGACGGCCTGTTCCTCGCCTCCGACGGGACGTTCGATCTCGTCATCCTCGACCGCATGCTGCCGGGCATGGACGGGCTCGCGGCGCTTCGGGCGATGCGGGCGGCGGGGGTGTCGACTCCGGTCCTGATCCTCTCCGCCCTCGCTTCGGTCGGGGACCGCATCGAGGGGCTGGAATCGGGGTCCGACGACTATCTGGTCAAGCCTTTCTCCTTCGGCGAGCTGCTCGCCCGCGTGAACGCCCTGCTGCGGCGCGGCGAGGGGCGGGGCGGGGGCGCGGCGGACCTCCGGATCGCGGTGGGGGACCTGGAGATCGATCCGCTCGCGCGCTCGGTGAAGCGCGCCGGGCGCAAGATCGACCTGAAGCCGCGCGAATATCGGCTGCTCGAATATCTCGCCCGCAACGAAGGCCGCGTCGTCACCCGCACCATGCTGCTCGAGCAGGTGTGGGATTATCATTTCGATCCGGGCACCAACGTCATCGACGTCCATGTCAGCCGCTTGCGCCGCAAGCTGGAGGAGGGGTTCGACCGGCCGATCCTCCACACCGTGCGCGGCGCCGGCTACAAGCTGGAGGCGGCGGGCTGAGCTTCGCCCGCGTCCCGATCACGGTGAGGGTGGCGCTGCTCTCCGCCCTCCTCGCCTTCGCCGCCTGCCTGCTGGTGATGGGGTTCATCTACTGGCGCACCGTCGAGGAGGAGGCGGGCGCGCTGCGCCGCCACGTCACCGAGGAATCGGCGGTCCTGAACGACGTCTACCTCTCGGCCGGGCGGCCGGCGCTACGCCGCGCGATCGCCGACACGCTCGGGGCCAACGATCCCCAATATCTCGCCGCCACGCTCGATTCCGCCGGCCGCGGCCGGACCGGCAATGTCGAGATCCTGGTCGGGCCGCGGCTGCCGCTCGCGCCCGGCTATCGCGAAGGGCTGGTCCGGGTGCGGGGCCACCGGGTGCCGTTCGAGGCGGGCTACCTGCTGCGGCCGCTCGACGACGGCGACTGGCTCGTCTCGGGACGCGGCTATACCGAGCGGATCTCGCTGCGCCGGACGCTCGAGCGCTCGATCCTCGTCGCCAGCATCTTTTCCGTGCTGCTCGGCCTCCTGTGCGGCCTGCTCATCGCCCGCTACGTCGGCCGCCGGGTCGGGGCGATCGCCGAGGTGGCGGAGCGGGTGACCGGCGGCGACCTCGACCAGCGGGTGCCGCTCGCCGGCAGCGGCGACGCATTCGACGCGCTCAGCGCCCGCATCAACCACATGCTCGACCGCATCGGCCGGCTGATGGGGGAGCTGCGCATGGTGACGGACGCGCTGGCCCACGACCTGCGCTCCCCGATCGGCCGGCTGCGCGCCCGGGTCGACGCGGCCCTTCGCGCGCCGCAGGACGAGCGGCAGACCCTGCTCGCCGGCGTCATCCAGGAGGCGGACGCGCTGATGCGCATCCTCGGCACGGTGCTCGAGATCGGTCGCTCGGAGGCGATGGCGAGCCGCAACCAGTTCGCGCCGATAGACGCGGCGGAGCTGCTCGCCGAGCTTGCGGAGATGTACGAGCCGCTCGCCGAGGATGCCGGCGTCGCGCTCCGGGTCGAGACGTCGGCGCCGGCCGTGCCTCTGGTCGGGCACCGGCAGCTCCTCGCCCAGGCGCTCAGCAACCTCATCGACAACGCGCTCGCCTACGGCGGCGAAGGCGGCGAGATCCTGCTCTTCGCCGAGGCCCGCGCCGGCCGCGTCGCCCTCGGCGTCGCCGACAGGGGACCCGGCATCCCACCCGAGGACCGGTCGGAGGCGCGCCGGCGGTTCGGCCGCCTCGACAGCTCGCGCTCGCGCGCCGGCGCCGGGCTCGGCCTGCCGCTCGCCGAGGCGGTCGCCCATCTCCACGAGGGCGCGCTCCGACTCGACGACAATCGTCCCGGCCTGCGCGCCTTCCTCGACATGCGCACCGAGCCGGCGCGATGACCCTTTCCGCCGCCGTGCCGAGCGCCTAAAGCACCGCCGACCCGATTGCTGGAGCCGTCATGAAGCGCTTTGTTTTCGCTGGACTTTCTCTTCTCTCCCTCGCCGCCGCAGCGGCCGCGGCGCCGGCGGGGTCGTTCGATCCGCAGCGTCTGTCCAATCATGTGAAGGTGCTCGCCTCCGACGCCTTCGAGGGCCGCGGCCCGGCGACGGCCGGCGAGACGAAGACGATCGCCTACATCGTCGAGCAGATGAAGGCGGCCGGGCTGCAGCCGGGCGGCAGCCTGGTCGACGGCAAGCGCGGATGGACGCAGGACGTGCCGCTGCTCCGCGCCGCGATCGACGGCACGCCGCGTCTCTCCTTCGACGTCGCCGGAACCCGCCAGGCGCTGGCCCAGGGCGAGCAGATCGCCGTCCGCGCGGCGATGACCGGCGCGCACCGCGTCTCCATCGCCGACGCGCCGCTCGTCTTCGTCGGCTACGGGGTGAAGGCGTCGGAGCGCAACTGGGACGACTTCAAGGGAGTCGACCTCCACGGCAAGATCATGGTCGTGCTCGTCAACGACCCCGATTACGAGACGGGCCAGGGCGATTTCGGCGGCAAGGCGATGACCTATTACGGCCGCTGGACCTACAAATATGAGGAAGGCGCCCGCCAGGGCGCCGCCGGGGTCCTCGTCATCCACGAGACAGGCCCCGCCTCCTACGGCTGGAACACGGTCAAGAATTCGAACACCAACGTCCAGTTCGACATCGTGCGCGAGGACCCGGCGGCGGCGCATACGCCGATGGAAGGGTGGATCCAGCGCGACGTGGCGGTCGACCTTTTCCGCGCCTCGGGCCTCGATTTCGAGGCGCTGAAGAAGGCGGCGCAGAGTCGCGACTTCCGGCCGGTGCCGCTCAAGGCCCGCTTCAGCGCCGATTATGCCGTCGACGCGAAGGTGATCACTTCGCACAACGTCGTCGGCCGGGTGGTCGGCGCGAAGCATCCCGACGAGACACTCGTCTACTCGGCGCACTGGGACCATCTCGGCGTCGGCCGGCCGGACGCGCGCGGCGACACGATCTACAACGGCGCGGTGGACAACGCGACGGGAGTCGCCGCGCTGATCGAGATGGGGCGCGCCTTCGCGCAGGGGCCGCGGCCCGACCGGTCGGTCGTGTTCCTGGCGGTGACTGCCGAGGAGAAGGGGCTGCTCGGCTCGGAATATTATGCGGCCAACCCGCTCTATCCGCTCGCCAGGACCGTCGGCATGATCAACACCGACGCGCTCGGCGTCTACGGGCCGGCGCGCAACTTCTCCATCTCCGGCGCGGCGAAGCTCGGCCTGCTCGACGACCTCATCGCCGAAGGACGCCGCCGCGGGCGCAGCTTCATGCCCGAGCCGCATCCCGAGGCGGGCGGCTTCTACCGTTCCGACCATTTCCCGATGGCGAAGCGGGGCGTGCCGGCGATCTCCTTCGAGACCGGCAACGATTTGGTGACAGGCGGCACCGAGCGCGGCGAGGCGCTGTCCAGGTCCTATACGGAGCTGCGCTACCACCAGCCCGCCGACGAATGGAGCGCGGACTGGGACCTGACCGGCATGGCCGGGGACCTGTCGATGCTCTACGCGGTCGGCACCCGCCTCGCCAATTCGCGCGAGTGGCCGAACTGGAGCCCCGATTCGGAATTCCGGGCCGCGCGCGACAAGACGGCGGCGGCGCGGAAGTGACTCTGCCTCCCCATCCTGGCGGATGGGGAGGCACAGGTCTCAGAAATCGACCTTGTCGTAATGGGGCGGGGGGACGATCACCTCCATCCGCTCGGTGAGCAGGGGCCGGAAGCTGGGGCGCGACTTCATCACGCCGTACCAGTCGGCGGTCTGCTTGTGGCCGCGCCAGTCGATGCCGCCGAGATAGTCCGCGACCGAGAGCTGTGCGGCGAGGGCGAGGTCGGCGAGGCTGAGCACCGGCCCGGCGAGCCAGCGGCGGTGATCGAGCAGATAGTCGAAATAATCGAGGTGCCCGTTGGCGCCGCGCATCGCGTCGCGCAGCACGGCGGTGTCGGGCGGGTCGCGGCTGACCAGGCGCTTGCGCATCCGCTCCTCCATCAGCGGCCGGACGACGTCGCCGTGGAAATCCTCGTCGACCCAGGCGACGAGGCGGCGGATCTCGGCGCGGTTGGGCGCCGTGCCGGGGATCATCGGCGCCTTGTCGACCGTCTCCTCGAGATATTCGCAGATCGCGCCGGAATCGATCAGCACGAAGCCGCGCGATTCCTCGACCAGCACCGGCGTCTTGCCGGCCGGGTTGAGGTCCGCGAACTCGTCGCGGCGCAGCCAGGGCGACTCGCGCACCAGCTCGTGCGCGATGCCTTTCTCGGCCATCGTCAGCCGCACCTTCCGGGAGAAGGGGCAGAGCGGGAATTGGTAGAGCTGCCACATGGAGCGAAGCCTTAGCGGCGCCCGCGGCGCGCGTCAGCCGGTGATTCGCGTGCCCGGCTGGACGACGAGGATCTCGACCGAGCCGGGGACGATCTTCGGCCGCTGCCCCGGCGCGGCGGGCGCGTCGTAGCGGGCGGCGGGGAGGTAGACGCGGCCGCTCTCGAGGTCGACCGCGCCGGTGCGCGCGCCGCGCTGGGTCTGGACCGTCGCCACCTTGCGCGGCAGCGGGCCGGACGTGTCGAGGATGGCGAGCGTGCCGTCGCCTCCGGACGGGATGTAGGCGCGGCGGCGGCCCGGATCGACGAAGGCGCCGTCGGGCCGCGGGCCGATCGGGATGTCGCCGAGCAGCTTGCCGTCGGAGGCGCGGACGAGCTTGGCGACGCCGTTGCCGCAGGCGGAGACGAGCACGCCGTCCGCGGCATAAGCGAGGCCGGTCGGGCCGTCGCAGCCGGGGAGGGCGATACGGCGGAGCAGCTTGCGGTCGGCGATGTCGAGCTCGACGATCTCGTTCCTGTCCTCGACGTTGACGAAGAGATGGCCGCGGCCGTCGAGCGCGGGAAGCTCGAGGCTGCCGCCGACCGACACGGTCGCAACGACCTTCGCGGCGCGCGGGTCGACGATGCTGATCGAGCCGTCCTTCGCGTTCATCACCCACACCGTCTTCGAGGCGGGCTCGTAGATCGCCGCGTCCGGATTGGCCCCGGTCTTCACCTCGGCGCGGATGTTGCCCGTCTTCGGTTCGAAGAGGATCGCGCTGTCGGTGCCGCCGGCGGTGGCGAGGGCGAGGCCGGTGCCGGGAATCGGAACCACCGCGTGCAGGCGGCTTCCGGCGACGACGCGCGGCGTCACCTTGCCGTCGGCGAGGTCGATCGCGGTGACGCCGTCGGTGCGCGCGACGAGCAGGCGCTGCGACTCGGGATCGACGGCGAGCAGGTCCCAACCGCCGTCGGGGAGGGCGATTCGCTCGGCGACCTGCGGGGTCGAGACGGGGAGCGCCGCCAGGGCGACGGGCGCGAGGGCGGCGCAGGCGGCAAGCAGGATCTTCCTCATCACGCTCTCCTCACAAATCCAGCTTCAGCGCCGCGTAGACGGCATAGCGCCCCTCCTCTCGCCGGTGCTGCAGGCCGGGGCCGACCGAAAGCAGCAGCGAATAAGGGCCCTTCACCTTGTAGCTGAGGCCGGCGTTCAGGCCAGTGAACGCTTTGCCACCTTCGGCGTCGGGGCCGTGGTGGTAGAGCTCGGCGCCGAGCGTCAGCTTTTCGGTCACCGCGCGGGTGAGGCCGACGCCGGTCAGCCAGTAGTTGCGATTCCCGGCGCCGGGATTGATCTGGTAGCCGCCGCCGCCGAACAGCGCCCATGGCCCGAAATCCTTCTGCGCCCAGAGCGGGAGGAGGAGCCCGACGCGGCCGCTGCCGAGGCCGGCGCTTGCGGTCGGCAGGAAGAGGCGGGGGAAGAAGGCGACGTCGGGAAGCGGGCTGCCCTTCTGGTGGAGGAACTTGTACTTGGCCGCGACCTCCGCGTCGCCGGCGCCGAAGCGGGTGGCGCCGGCGCTGCGGTCGTAGCTCAGCGGCAGCACCGCGGTGAGCTGGAGGTCCTTCGCGGCGCCGTAATTGAGGTCGAGCCCCGCGTCGCCGGCCGTCTCGCCCGCGCGGCCGCCGCCGGTCGCGAAGACGTAGATTTCCCAGTGGCTGGGATCGGTCGGCTCGGGGTCGTCGCTGACATAAGGCGGCCCGGCGGAGGCCGCGGAGGCGAGGAGCGCCGCCAGGCCGAGGGCGATGGGGGCTGCGAGGCGGCGGGGGCGAGCCATGGCTCGCGTCAAGCCGAAGCAGGCGCTAGGCGCAAGCCTGCCGACCGCCGCGCGAGGAAAAGCGATGACCGATACAGCCCAGCCGATCCGCCCCGGCGAGATCCTCGCCAAGGTGCCCGCCGTCACCTTGGGCTTCTGGATCGTCAAGATCCTCGCCACCACGCTCGGCGAGACCGGCGGCGACGCGGTGACGATGAGCTGGCTCGGCGAGACGACCGACCATCCCGCGCCGCACGGCTACCTGATCGGCACGGCGATCTTCGCGGCCCTGCTCGTCGCGCTGGTGGCGGCGCAGATCCGGGCGCGGCGGTTCCATCCCTGGCTCTACTGGGCGACCATCGTCGCGTCGACGACCTGCGGCACGACGCTCGCCGACTTCGCCGACCGCTCGCTCGGCATCGGCTATCCGGGCGGGTCGCTGCTGCTGCTCGCCTGCGTGCTGGCGGCGCTGTTCGCCTGGTACCGGACGCTCGGCACGGTTTCGGTGAGCAGCGTCGCCGGGCCGCGCGAGGAGGTCTTCTACTGGATCACCATCACCTTCTCGCAGACGCTGGGGACGGCGCTCGGCGACTGGGCGGCGGACGACGGCGGGCTCGGCTTCGGCGGCGGCGCGCTCCTGTTCGGCGCCGGCCTCGCGGTGCTTGCCGCCCTCTACTTCCTGACCCGCGTCGACCGGGTGCTGCTGTTCTGGGCCGCCTTCATCCTCACGCGGCCGCTCGGCGCGACGGTCGGCGACCTGCTCGACAAGGGGGCGGACCAGGGCGGGTTCGCGCTCAGCCGGCCGGTCATTTCCCTTATCCTGGCAGCCGTCATCGCGCTGCTGATCGCGGTGCTGCCGCAGCGGCCGGGGGTCCATCCCGGCGCTCGCGAAGATGGAGCGAAGCGAAAATAGGACTTGATATGTTCCCCTATTCCTGCTATGTTCATCGCGACTCGGGTGGCTCTTTGACATTGTCGATTCGATGGACGGCGAGGCCGGCGGACGCGCCGGCTCCCGCTCCCGCCGCAGGTGCCGGCGCGCAGGCCGGTCAGGCGTCGACGATGGGAGTCGCGCGCCGGTGGTGCCAGGCGAAGACGGCGAAGGCGCCGCGATGGGGACGCCAGGCCTCGGACAGCGCGCGCAGGTGCTTCTCGGTCGGCCGCTCCGGCAGGCCCATGATGACCCCCGCCTCGATCTGCACGGCGAGATCGCCGGCGGGCCAGATGTCCGGCCGCCCCTCGGCGAAGAGGAGGTAGATCTCCGCGGTCCAGCGGCCGATGCCCTTGACCCGGGTGAGGAGGGCGATCGCGTCCTCGTCGTCCTCGGGAAGGGCGTCGAAATCGAGGCGGCCGGAGAGGACCTCCTCGGCGAGGCTGCGGGCATAAGCCGCCTTCATCCGCGAGAGGCCGGCGGCGCGCAGCGTCTCGTCGCTCGCCTCGAGCAGGCGCGCCGGCTCCGGCGGGTCGCCGACGAGGCCGGTGAGCTTCGCCCACATCGAGGCGGCGGCGGCGACGCTCACCTGCTGGCCGACGATGGCGCGCAGCAAGGTCTGGTAGCCGCGCGGGCTGGTGCGCGGCGCGGGATAGCCGGCGCGGGCGAGGGCGGCGGCGATCGGCGGATGCCCCGCCGCCAGCGCGTCGAGCGACGCCTTGAGATCTTCAGCCTTGATGCCCACGCGCCGCTCCCTTGCCTTGCCGCCCCCGCCTAGCATAGGCGCGAGGCGAGGCACTTCCCGAAAAGTCAGGCATCCAAGCGCGCATGGCACAGCTCATCATCGTCGGCCGCGACGGCAGCGAGAAGGCAGTCGAAGGCAAGGCCGGCTGGTCGGTCATGGAGAATATCCGCGATGCGGGCTTCGACGAGCTGCTCGCCTTGTGCGGCGGCTGCTGCAGCTGCGCCACCTGCCACGTCCATGTCGACGAGGCCTGGCTCGGCGCGCTGAAGCCGATGGCGGCCGACGAGGACGATCTTCTCGAAAGCTCGAGCCACCGGCGTTCGAACAGCCGGCTTTCGTGCCAGATCGAGTACGGGCCCGAGCTGGACGGGCTGAGGGTGCGGATCGCGCCGGAGGATTAGGCCTCCGTCCCTTCGCGCCGAGGCGTGCGGAGTTACCCCTCCACCACCCTTCGGGTGGTCCCCCTCCCCATGCTGACGCATGGGGGAGGAAAGGTTAGAAGCGGATCACGGCGGTCGGGACCGTTTTCGACGTGGGCGTGATCTTCCACACCACCTTGGCGGGCGGGCCGGCCGCTGCGCCTTCCTCGTTGTTCTGCATGACGAGATTGGCGTCGGTGGTGAGGGTGAAGGTGCCTTCGCGCCCCGCCGCGTCGGGCGCCGGGGCGCCGGGCGTGTTCTGCGTCATGTCGCCGAAGCCGGGCGCCTTGATGCGGACGCTGCCATCCTGGCGCACTTCCGCGGCGAGCCACGGCACGATCGCCATCGCGTCGAGGTTGATCGGATAGGCGAAGCCGCGGTCGAGCGTGCCGGTGAGCTGATAGTCGACCCGGAAGGTGCGGCCGCCGACATATTGGACCGAGCGATAGCCCTGCTCCTTGGAAAGCGCCTCGGCGACGGCGCGGAACTGCACCGCGTCCTCCGCCGACACCGGCTGGGGCTTCTTCGGACCGCTCTTGCCGTCGGTCATGTTGGTCTCGGCGGCGAGCACTTCGCCCACATAGGTGAAGGTGAAGCTGCGGTCCTTGCGGATGTCGAGCGTGGAGACGAAGCGGCCGGGGCTGAGCAGGCAGGACGCGAGAAGCAGGGGCGCCGCCAGCGCCACGACCAGACGTGCGAACCGCATTGTTCCTACCCCCCCTTCGTCCCCCCGGACGTTGCGGCCGCGTATAGCGCAATCGCCGCGGCGTTGGAAACGTTGAGGCTTTCCATGCGCGCGCCGATCGGCAGGCGGGCGAGGGCGTCGCAATGCTGGGCGGTGTTGTGGCGCATGCCTTCGCCCTCGGCACCGAGCACCAGCGCCATGCGCGGCGGGCCCAGCGCCTCGGCCAGCGTCATTTCCGCCTCGCCGGCAAGGCCGATGCGCCAAAAGCCGGCGGCGGCGATGTCGTCGAGGGCGCGGGCGAGGTTCACGACCCGCACCCAAGGCACAGTCTCGAGCGCGCCGCTCGCCGCCTTGGCGAGAGCGCCGGATTCCGGCGGGGCGTGGCGGTCCTGCGTCACCAAAGCGAGCGCGTCGAAGGCGGCGGCAGAGCGCAGGATGGCGCCGACATTGTGCGGATCGGTCACCTGGTCCAGGACGAGGAGGGGGCGGCCGTCGCCGGCCTCGTCCAGCACGTCGGCGAGGAGGAGGTCGGGGAGACGCTCGACCTCGGCGACGATCCCCTGGTGCGGCGCGTCCTTCGGCACGAGGCGGCCGAGATCGGCGGCGTCGGCGAAGGTGACGGGAACGCTCTTCGGGATATCGAATTCGTCCGCCGCCTCGCGCGTCACCCAGATGCGCACCGTCTCGCGCTCGGGATTGGCCAGCGCCGCGGCGACGGCGTGGCGGCCCCAGAAGCGGGGCCGGTTCTCGGGCTTGGTCTGCTGGCGGGCCTTGCGACGCATCGCATCCCCATGGCTTCGGCGCACCGCCGTGGCAAGCGGGGCCAGCGGCGTTGACAGCGTCCCCCCCTTTCGCCATTTGGCGCCCTTCCCCCGAGGGGCGCCGCTGGACAGGTGGCCGAGTGGTTAAAGGCAGCAGACTGTAAATCTGCCGGACATGGTCCTACGCTGGTTCGAATCCAGCCCTGTCCACCAGCCGGCGCCCCTCGCGGGGCTATGGCTGGCGAGCCAGCCGGCGCGGCGCATCCCGCAGTCGAAGCCGAAGGCGGCTTGCCCGCCGAAGCCCTCGCGGCTAGGCGAGGGCGCAGGCGGGTATAGCTCAATGGTAGAGCACTAGCCTTCCAAGCTTGTGATGCGGGTTCGATTCCCGCTACCCGCTCCAGCCGCCGCCGCTCTCGCAGGGCTCCCTCTCCCGAGCAGCCATCGCTCGGCAGGAATTCGCGTCGGCGCCAAGGCTTGCGCTTTGCCCCCCGGTCGTCGAAAGCGCGGCCGTGACCCAGATCGATCCTCGCCGCACCGTCCAGCGCCTCGAGACGATGGCTGCCGCCCCGATGGGCGAGGAGCTGGCGATGATGGATCTCGACACCGGCAATTACGTCGTCCTCAACCGGATCGGCGCCGCCGTCTGGGAGGAGATCGCGGAACCGGTGGCGGTCTCGAGCCTGATCGATCGGCTGCGGGCCCGCTTCGACGTGCCGGCGGAGCGATGCGCGCAGGACGTTCTCGGCTTTCTCGCCGAGCTGGATGCGAAGGGGCTCCTCAGGATCGGCGATGCTTAGCCCAAGCCCATCCGTCCGCCGCGCGCGATCCGCGGCGGACCGGCTGCTGGCCGCCGAAGCGTTGATGTGGCTGGCGACGGCGCGGCTCCTGGTCCTCCTCCTTCCCTACCGCGCCCTCCAGCGCATCCTCGCGCGGGACGATGGCGCGGCGCAGGCGCGGCCGGCGGCGGAGAATGTGCAGCGGATCGCCTGGGCGCTGAACGCGGCCGGGCGCCGGGCGCCGTGGCGGTGCAAATGCCTTGAAAAGGCGGTCGCCGGATCGGTCATGCTGCGTGCGCGCCGCTACCCCGCGACGGTCTTCTTCGGCGTCGCCCGCGCCGCGCCCGCGGCCGATCTTCGGGCGCATGCGTGGCTGCGCTGCGGCGACCTGCCCGTCGTCGGCGAGGAGGCGCCCGTCGACGGCTATGCCGTGGTCGCGCGCCTGGCTTCGGGCCCGCCGGAGAGCCGCCGCGCGTGAGCGCGATTTTCGGGATCGTCGACTTCTCCGGCCGGCCGATCGCACGCGAGCGTTTCGAGGCGATGCGGGAGGCGATCGCCTATTACGGCCCGGACGGTGCGGGCGCCTGGCACGGGCCGGGAGCGGCGATCGGCCAGTTGCTGCTCGACGCGGGCCGGGAGGCTTTGGCGGACCCGGCGCCTTTCATCTTCGCGGAGCAGGTGATGGTCGCGGCGGCACGCCTCGACAATCGCGACGACCTCGTGGCGGAGCTCGGCCTCTCGCCCGGCCTGTCGGACGGGGCGATCTGCGCCCATGCCTGGCGCACATGGGGCGCCGCCGCGCCGCCGCACCTTTTCGGGGATTGGTCGTTCGCCGCCTGGGACGCGCAGGCGCGGCGGCTGCTGATCGCCCGCGACCATTTCGGCAATAGCGCACTCTATTATCATTGGGACGGACGGCGCCTGACCTTCGGGTCGAGCCGCAAGGCGCTCTTCGCCTGGCCGCACGTGCCCCGGCGGCTCAACGAGCTGCGGCTCGCCCAGCACCTCGCAACCTGGATCACGGACGGGGCGGCGACGCTGCACGAAGGAATCCACCGGCTTCCGCCGGGGCATGTCCTCACGGCCGATGCCGGCGGAATTTCCGTTTCCCGCTATTGGTACCCCGAGCAGGTGCCCGCGCTGACGTTCCGGCGCGACGAGGACTATGTCGAACACTTCCTTGAGCTCTACGATGCGGCGGTGCGGCGGCGCATGCGCGGCGCGGGCGTCGTCGCGACGACGCTGAGCGCGGGCCTCGATTCCGGCTCCGTCACCGCGCTCGCCGCGCGCGAGGCGGCGAGGACGGGGCAGAGGCTCGTCGCCTTCACCGCGCGGCCGCGCTTCGCGCCGACCGCGCCCTCGCCATTCCTGCTCGACGAGTGGCCGCTGGCGCAGGCCTGCGCCCGCCATGTCGGCATCGAGGACCATCGCCCCGTCGTAGCGGCGCGGATCACGCCGATCGAGGCGATGCGGCGGTCGCTGGAGATCCATGACGAGCCGGAATATGCGGCCGCCAATCTCGACTGGATCCACGACATATTGGGGAGCGCGCGCGAGGCGGGAGCGCGGATCCTCCTCACCGGCCAGCTCGGCAACGGCGGCGTTTCCTGGACGGGCGACCGGCAGGCGATCGCCAAGCTGGCCGTGCGGGGACGGATGATCGCGGCGGCCGCGGCGCTGCGGGAGCACGCATCCGCCGCGCGCATCTCGCTCGCGCGGGCGGCGTGGCGCCAGCTGGTCCGGCCGCTCGCCGCGCTCGCGCCCGGCTCCGCGCGGCGCGGTCCTCCGGACCAGGGGCTGATCAACGCCGGCTTCGCGGAGCGCATCGGGCTGCGCGAGCGGATGCGGGAGAGCGCAGCCGACGGACCCAACCCGCGTCTCCTCCCGCCCCGCGACCAGAGGCTCCGGATTCTCCTGCCAGAGATCAACCCGGTGGGCGCGCTCTGGCACGAAAGCGGTGCGGCCTATGGCCTCGACGTGCGCGACCCGACCGCCGACGTCCGGCTGCTCGAATTCTGCCTCGCCATACCGGACGCGCAGTTCCGGCTCGGCGGCGAGGAGCGGTCGCTGATCAAGCGGGCGATGGCCGGCCTGATGCCCGAGGCCGTGCTGCGCAATCCGCGCGGCGGGCGGCAGGCGGCGGATTTCACCATGCGCCTGCACGCGGACCGGACCGAGGTCGATGCGGCCGTGGCCGCGATCGGCGCGAGCGCCGCCGCGCGCGAATATCTCGACCTGCCGGTGCTCGAACGGCGCTGGCGACAGATAAAGGAGGACGCCGAGAACGTCCCGCTTGCGGAGGCTTACGCATTCGGACGGAGCCTGCTGTTCGGGCTGTTCCTCGCCGCCGCCTGAACCCGGGGCAGGGCATCCGGAGGCGCCAGGACTTTCGTCAGAAAATTAAATCGACGGGCTATCGCGATCCGGTTACAGGGATTCTTCCAAGGTAAGGAGCTGTCATGCGCGGAGAAATCTCGATCCCGACGGACACGGCGGAGCCCCAGGTGGGCCCGAGCCGGGTATGGGAGACGCCCACCATCGAGGAAGTGGACTTCGCGTCGACCGAAGCGGCTTATGCCGGGGTCGGCCCCGATCTGGGTCTCTACCACTCCTGAGTCGGACGCAGGGGCCGGCCCGGCGCCGCCTCGCGCCGGCTTCGCGCCACCGCCGTCTCCGGCCCCGAAAGTGACTGCCATGCGGCCGAGCCGGCCCGAGCGCCGCATCCACCGGCTCGTCGCCGCCACGCCCGTACCGGTGCCGGACGATCCGACCCGGTTCGACCTCGTCCATCCGGACACGGCGCTGCCGTACCGGATCAATGCCGCGTCCGCCTGGATCTGGACGAACCTGGAGGAGGAGACGGACGCGGAGACGCTCGCCGGCCGCCTGGCCGGCGCGTTCGGCATCGCGCCCGACGCCGCGGCGGAGGGCCTGGCCGCTTTCGTCGAGCGCATGAGCGCCCTCGGTTTCGTCGCGGCGGACGACGGCAGCCCCGAGGCTCGGTTGCGGGCGCGGTACCTCGGCCTCCTGAAGTCGGCGCTGGCCAACCTCCTCTACCCAGAGCATGAGCTGCGCATCGAGCTGCTCGAGCGCGAAGGCCCGCAGCCCGATCTCGCCCGGCGGCTGCGCGACATACGCTACAGCGATGCGGAGCAGTTCGAGGCGCTGATCGCGCACAAACGCGACGGCCGCAACTGGCGGCAGCGCGCGACCCGCTTCTCGCACACGATGATCGGGCTGAAGCGGCTCCAAAATCTCGAATATTGCGCGCAGCGCGTGTTCGCCGACGGCGTGCCGGGCGATTTCCTCGAGGCGGGCGTGTGCCAGGGCGGCGGCGCGATCTTCCTGCGGGGGCTCCAGGTGGCCCACGGCGAGGGCGAGCGCCGCACCTGGCTGGCCGATTCCTTCGAGGGACTGCCCGAGCCGAGCCTGGAGCAGGACCGCGGCTACGATTTCCACGAGGCGGTGCAGCCCTGGCTTGCCGCCGGCCTGGAAGCGGTGAAGGACAATTTCAGGACCTACGACCTGCTGTCCGACGCGGTGCGCTTCCTCCCCGGCTGGTTCGCGGACACGCTGCCCGGCGCGCCGGTCGAGCGGCTCGCCATCCTGCGGATCGATGCCGACCTGTACCTCTCGACGAGGCAGGCGCTGGACGCCCTCTACGACAAGGTCGAGCCCGGCGGCTTCGTGGTGGTCGACGATTACCACGCCTTCCCGCCCTGTCGCGCCGCCGTCGACGAGTTCCGTGCCGAGCGCGGTATCGCCGAGCCGATCACCCGTATCGACTGGACGGGCATCTTCTGGCGCAAGCGATGAGCGGCCGCTCCCTGCTCTTCCTCGCCCAGACGGACTTCAAGGGCGAGAATCACGGAGTCTATATCCAGCACGCGGCGTCGCTGGGCTGGCTGCTGGAAGCGGCCGGGGATTGGACGGTGGAGAGCCTCCCCCTTTGCGACCCGGCGGCGGAGCGGGCGGCGCTGGAGCGGGACGTCGTCGTCCTCCACATGGCCGCGCATCGGTCGGCCGAAGCCATCATACGGCGCCGCCGCGCCGCCGGGCGCCCCACCATATTCGAGATCAGCGACAATTTCCTCGATCTCGGCGCCTGGTTGCCCAGCCGGCACTGGCTGCGCAGCCCCCTCGTGCGGCAGCGGATCCTGTTCCATGCATGGCTGTGCGACGCGGTGCAGGTCTACGCGCCGCCGTTGGCGCGGCTGTTCGCATCGGCGAATCCGAGGATCGGCGTGTTCGATCCCTACGTTCCGCTCGCGCGGGAGCGCCGCGGCGCGGCGGACGGCCGCTTCGTGCTGGGCTGGGGCGGCACGACCTCCCATGCGCGGGACCTGGAACGCATCGCGCCCGCGGTCGTGGATTTCTGCCGGCGGCATCCGGACGCCACATTCGCGTTCATGGGCGACCCGGGACTCGCCGCAAGCCTGTTCGGGGGCATTCCCGCCGGGCAGCTCCGGCTGCGGCCCTTCGGCCGTTACGAAGACTATCTCGATTTCGTCCGCACCTGGGACGTGGGGCTGGCGCCGCTCGCCGCCGGCGGCTTCGCGGAGGCGCGGACCGACACCAAGTTCGCGACCTACGCGGCGTGCGGGGTCGCGGCGCTGCTGGAGCGGCATCCGGTCCATGCACCGCACGACGACCGGGCGCTGCTGTTCGCCGGTCCGGAGGAGCTCATTGCGCAGCTCGAATGGCTGCACGCGGATAGGACGCGCGCCGACGCGCTCGGACGGCGGGCGCGCGCCTGGGCGCAGGCCCACCGGGGCGAGGCGGTCCTCTCGAGGCAGAGGACCGGTTTCTACGAGGCCCTGCTCAAGGAGACGCGGCCGCGGCCCGAGCCGGTCGATCCCAGCCCGCTCGACGCGCTGCGCGGCGACCACCGCGCCTGGCCGTGCCGCGTCGCCTATTTCCGACGATTGCTCCAGGAACAGCCCTACGATTATGCCGCGCTGCGCACCGTGATCGCGCACGGCGAAGCGCATCCCGACGATGCCGCGGACCTCGATACGCTCTACGGGCGGCTCTGTCTCCTCGCGCCCGAGGACGTGCCACACGAGCGCCGGCCCGTGCCGATCCGCCCCTTCCTTCCCGCATGACCGAGCGCTTCCTCTATTCCGTCTACGGCTTGGCGGTGGAGTCGAACCTGGAAATCCCCGGGCTCAGCGAAGGCGGCGGGCGGGGAGCGCCGCTCGCGATTCGCGGCGGCCCCGCGGGGGACTTCGCGCCGCCGGCGACGCCGCCGCGGCTGGCGGGCGAATTGGAGACGCTGTGGCATCTCGGCGACGAGCGTTGGCTGCTTCGCTACGACGGGCGCAGCATGGGTGCCCCGTCCTGGTACGTCGAGGCTTCGCAGCGGGGCGAGCGGCTCGACGTGCGATGGGAGGAGTCCGGACAGCGGGGAGACATCGCCGCCTTCCTTCCCGGACCGGGCCTCGCCTTGGCGCTGCACATGCGCGGCGCCTTTCCGCTCCATGCCGGCGCCGTCGCCGCCGATGGCCGCGCCGCGCTGATCATGGGTCCTTCGGGTGCCGGGAAATCCACGACGCTGGCCGCGCTCGTCCGGCGCGGGTTTCCGCTCATTTCCGACGATGTCGCCGTCCTCGCGGACGAGGGCGACTTTCCCGCCGTGCATGCCGGACCGCGGCGCCTCCGCCTGTACCGCGCCTCCGCGAAGGCGGCGGGCTGGGACGGCGAGCTGTCGCGCCTGTTCCGGCACCCGGAGCTCGACGACAAGAAGTACCTCCCGCTCGATGACGCTCCGGACCTGGCAGGGCCTATTCCGGTCGGATCGATCTGGTACCTTCGCCCGCGCGCCGCGGCTGGGTCCGCGGTCGGCATCGAACGCCTCGCCCCCAAGGATGCCCTCGCCCGGTTGCTCGCCAACGTCTATTGCGGGCGCTTCCTGGATCGCGGCGGCGTGCAGCGCGCGGCCTCCCGATGCGCCGATCTCGCGGGCGGCGTTCCGGTCTTCGCCGTCACCGCGCCGGACGATCTTGAAGCGCTCCCCGCCTTCGCCGAAGCGCTCGCCCGCGCATTCGCGCGCCCAGGCTAGCCACGCGCCGGGCCTGCGATCCGGCGGCTTCCGCCGTGATTACTTCGCCGTTAACGATTGGCGGCCGGCGGTTCCGTTTCGACGCGACCGAAATGGCCGTCTGGACGACGGACGGGCGGCGCATCTAGCCGATCTCGGATGACGAACGCTGCAGCCTTACGGGAGAAAGCCGACGAGCTCCGGCAGCTGGCGCGCGAATATGCGCCCGATGTCGGCTATCCCCTCTCGCTCAAGGCGATCTTGCTCGAACGCGAGGCGGCGGAGCTGGAGCGCTGCGGCCGCGAACGCCGGATGCCGCCGCTCAGCCTCAGGCAGCGCGCGCTGCTCCCGTCGCGCAGGCCGTTCGGCCGGCGCGGGCTGCCCCGCGCCGGCTGAGATTTCCGGGTCCGGCTAGAACTTGACTTCCGCCGACACGGTGAACGAGCGCCCGCGCGGGTCCGCCACGCGCGGCTCCCACGAGCTGCCCGCGCCGGTGTTCGAATCGTAGGTGATCGCGAAGGGGGGATCGGTGTTGAAGAGGTTCTTGACGCCCGCAACCAGGGTGAACCGGTTCTCGAAGGTCTGCGCGATCGACGCGTTGTAGATGATGTACGGCTTCACGCGCGGGTTGAAATCGGGCCGCGAGGCGCTGCCGGGGAGGGCCTGGTTCTGGTAGCCGCCGCGGTAGATTTGCGAGAAGGTCGCGGAGAAGCCGTCCTTCGAATAGCTGATGAACGCGTTGTGCTTCCACTTGAGGCCGAGGTCCCCGGCCAGCGTGAAGACGCCGCGCGTGTTGCTGTACGGCAGGTTCGGCAGCAGCTTCTCGCGCTTGACGAGCAGGTAGGTGCCGTCGAAGCCGGCGAGCAGGTTGCCCCCCATCACGGGGAAGCTGGCGCGGCCGGTGAAGTCGATGCCCTGCGTCCGGCGGGAGCCGAAATTGCCGGTGGTGAGATCGATGAGGGTGATGACGCCGCCGGTGCGCGTCACCCGGTTCGAGAAGGCGTTGATGTTGGCGAGCAGCTGCTGGAGCGTGATGGTGCCGATCGTATTGTCGACCGCGATCGACCAATAGTCCGCGCTGAAGCTGATCCGCGGCGTCGGCTGCAGGACGATGCCGAGGCTGTATTCCTTCGCCGTTTCCGGCCCCAGATTGGGGTTGCCGCCGCTCAGCGTGTCGGGCGTGATCGCCTGGCAGCCGGGAACGGTGGGGGAGACGATTCCGGAGGGGCAGGTGGTCGGATCGACCAAAGTGTTGCCCGGGTTCGGCGACTGGGTGATGCCGTTGTAGATCTGGTTGAACGTCGGCACGCGGAAGGCGGTGTTGTACGAGGCGCGGAACATCACCTGCTCGATCGGCCTGAACTTCGCCGTCACCTTCGGGTTCGTGGTGGTGCCGAAGCCGGTATAGTCGTCGATGCGCCCTGCGACCGAGACTTCCAGCTGCTTGAGGATCGGGAACAGCGCCTCCGCATAGGCCGCCTTCACGGTGCGGTTGACCTTGTTCAGCACATTGGCGTTGTCGAACGCGGCGTTGAAGATGTCCGGCTGGGTGCCGTCGCCATAAGGCGAGCCTTCGAAATGATAGCTTTCGCGCCGGTAATCGACGCCGGCGGCGACCTTCGCCATGCCGCCGGGGAGCCGGAACAGGCTGCCGGAGACCGAGGCGTCGAACTGGCGGGTCTCGTAGCGGCCGCCGTACAGCTTCACGCCCTTGGCCGAAACGGCGTCGAGCGCGGCGAGCGCCTGCGGCGTCTGGTCCAGCGAGAAGGGATTGAGGATGCCGCTGTTGAACAGCCCGACGATGCCCGGCGCGCTGGCGCCCGGCGCGGTCGGAGCCCTGGGATCGACGCCGCCGATGACGGCGTTGGTGATCCCGGCCGCCTTCGCCGCCGCGACTTCCTGCGCGTTCCGGAACACGCCGGAATAATGATAGCCGGTCCCCAGCACCGAGCTGGCGCTGCTGCGGGCATAGCTTGCGCCGGCGCGATAGTCCCAGCCGTCCCACAGCGGCCCGTCGATGCCCAGGGTGGCGCGGAAGGTCTTCGAGTCCGTGTCGTAGGCGCGGTTGCCGCAGACGATGCAGCGATAGCGGAAGGTGATCGGCTTGCCGTAATTGGCGGAGATCGCCGGCAGGACCGCGACGATGCTGTTGTAGACCGCATTGTAGGTCGGCGCGGTGAGCGCGTTCAGCGGATAGGCGATCGGCAGGCTCGAATTGTTCGAGCTGTACTGGTTTTCCGAGAACTTTTTGCTCGATTTGGCATCGGAGCCGGTGACCTCGGCATAGATCTGGTGGTCGCCGAGCTGCACGGTGGCGCGGCCGTAATAGGTCAGCGTCTCGATCGGCTGCTGGATCGTCGCCGCGCGGCCGGTGTCGTAGGCGCAGGCGAGGGCCGCCGAGGGGTTCGCCCACAGGTCGGAATCGTAGTTCATCCCGCCTTCGAAATAGCCGCAGCCCTGGCCGCCCGGCAGCCTGAGGGTGTTGACGCCGCCGGTCGGCGCCGTCGTCGTGCCGGGGATCACGAAGCCCGGCTTGCCGACCAGCGACGTCGTTCCGCTGGTGCCGCCGAGGAGCGTGCCGTTCTGGATGATGCCGATGCCGGCGCCCGACGGGTTGATCGGGAAGGCGGTGGCGACCGGCGTTCCGCGCGTGTCGATCGACAGGCCGCGATTGGGCTGGTTGCCATTCACGAAGGCGCGGTCGCGGCCGAACAGGGCGCCGTTCCAGCTCTTGCTGACGGCGGCCATGACGTTGAAATGCTGTTCGTTGAGCTTGCCCCAGCCGACGGTCGCGGAGACGCGGCGGATCGGCGCGTCGCCTTCCTGCGTGATGTCGTTGAAGGCGGAGACGTCGACGCCGGTGAAGTTCGTCTTGGTGATGAAGTTGATGACGCCGCCGACGGCGTCGGTGCCGTAGATGGCCGAGGCGCCGTCCTTGAGGATCTCCACCCGGTCGATGGCCGCGAAGGGGATCTGGTTGACGTCGACGGCCGAGCCCTGGAGGCCGTGGGCGGCGACGCGGCGGCCGTTCAGGAGAATGAGGGTCGAGGCGCTGCCCTGGCCGCGCAGGTTGGCGGCGGAGAGGCCATTGGTGCCGCGCGCGGCGCCGGTGACGACATCGGAATTCGAGGCGAGATTGTCGGCGCCGCTGCCGTTGTCGGTGAGGTAGGAGATCAGCTGCTCGGGATTGGCGATGCCCTCGCGCTGAAAGTCGCGATTGGTGATGATCTGGAGCGGAAGGGCGCTGTTGTTCGGGTCCTGGCGGATGCGCGACCCGGTGACGATGATCGCCTTGCCCTCCTGGTCGGCCGATTGCGGGTTGCCGGGTCCGGGCGCGGCGTCGGTGCGCGGAGTCTCGGCGCCGGTGGGGGTGGGGGCCTCCTTGGTCGTGTCCTGCCCCGGCGGCGTCGTCTGCGCGCTGGCGGCGCCGGCGATGCCCAATGCGGTGAGCGCGGTTCCGGAAACGAGCATCCGCCGCAGGCGCGTCCAATCTGCCATCTTATTCCCCCTCATTCGGTCCGCCGCCCCGGCGGGTGACGCATTCATGACAATTTTTTCAGCGCGCGCCAGAGGCTTTTGCAAGCTGTCCACAGCTTCGCGGCAGCTCAGTTCTCGGCCGCGACGAGCTCCAGCGCGGAATCCATCGTCTTGGACGCCGGCACGCCGTCCGGAACGTCGTTCGCGTAAGCGGCGAAGGCGAAGGTGCGGCCGCTCCTGGCGGTGAAATAGCCGGCGAGGGCCGTCGTCTGGTTCAGCGTGCCGGTCTTGGCGAAGACCTTCCCCTCCAGCGGCCCGCCCCGGAAGCGGCGCGCCAGCGTCCCGTCGACGCCGCCGACCGGGAAGGTGGCCGCCCAGGCGGCGCCCCAGGGCTGCTGCCGGGCCCAGCGCAGGAGGGCGACGACGCCGCGCGGCGAGACGCGGTTGTAGGTCGACGTGCCGGAGCCGTCGGACAGGTCTGCTGCGCGCGGCGGTATGCCGGCCTTGTCCAGCATTGCGCGGACGTGGGCGAGGCCATCGGCGATCGCGCCGTCGCCTCCCGCCTTGCCCAGGCGCCGCAGGAGAAGCTCGGCGTGGAGGTTCTGGCTCGTCTTCATCGTCTGGCGGAGATCCGCGAGGAGCGGAGGCGGCGCCAGCCGCGCGACGAGGGTCCGCGGCGCCGTGGGTGCCGGGTCTCCGCGATGGCGCACGAGGATCCGTCCCGTTACGCGCACGCGGCGTTCGGCAAGGAGCGCGGCGAGGCGGCCGGCGGCATAATCCGCCGGATCGTCGATCCCGAGGTGCATGCGCAGCGGCTTCGTCCCGAGGGGGACCGTGCCGGTGAGGCGGAGGACCTTGCTTCCCGGCAGCCGCTCGACGTCGAGCGCGGAGGGACCGCCGGCGGCGACGGTGCGGGCGTCGTTGCGCAGGGAGAAATAGGGAGGAGCCTGGACCTGGGGCGCCTGACCGGCGGCCGTCGGCGCGACGAGAAGCGGCAGGTCGTTGTCGTCGATCGTCAGCGCCGAGACGGCGGTGCCCGAGCCGGTGCCGATATTGTTCCAGCTCATCCCCGGGCTCCAGCGCTGGTCGGGGAAATAGCTGTCGTCGCCGATCACGTCGCGGACCGTGTGCGTCTTCGCCGCGACGGCATCGGCCAAGGTCGCGAGGCAATCCTCGCGGCAATCGGCGGCGCTGGAGAGCCGGGCGTCGCCGCGGCCTTCCAGCACGACGTCCGGAGTCGCGCCGGGCGCGCCCTCGAGCCACGCCGCCGCGCCGCCGGCGGCATCGGGAGCGTCGAGGCCGGAAAGGTCCACGAAGGCCGCGGCGGTGGTGAACATCTTGGTCGTCGATGCGGGGACGAAGCGGCCGTCCGCGTCGATCGCGACGATCTCGCGCCCGTCCTCGGCGGTTACGACCAGACCGAAGCGCGGGCCTGGGCCTGCCTGCGCCAGCTTCGCCTCGACACGGGCCTGCAGGCTCGGCGCCTCCGCCGGAGCGGAGGCTGACCAGAGGAACGCCAGGGCGAGGAAGGCGAGCGGGCGCGGTCGGGTCGTCATGACCAAAGCCTAGCAGCCGCTTATGGGGTCGTCGTGCGCGAAGTGGGCTCGCCCGTCCCCGTGTCAGTGCGTCGGTTCGTCCCGCAGCCAGGCCATCAGCTCCCCGAACGGGATAAGCTGATTGAAGGCGATTCCGGCGAGGCCGCCGGCGCACCAGCGCACGACGCCGTGGACCGGGCGGAACTTGTCGAGGGTGAGGACGACCTCCCGCCCCACGTCGAGCGGTTCGTCCGTCTCGATCTTCACGCCGCCCTGGCTGATGTCGCGCGTGTTGACGCCGTAGATACGCGCGCCGCAGCGAAGCGTGGCGAGGCGATCCACTTCGATGCGGGGCAGGCGGGGCCGCCAGCCGTTCTCGAGGACCGCCTGGCTCGAAAGCATTTCGCCGACGTCGATCGGCGCGTCGAACTTGACGCCGATGTTCGAACCTTCGGCCCAGATGACCTTGCCGGAAATCTGATGGTTCGTCTTGAGCTCGATCGCTACCGCCTCACCCGACAGGTGTCGGGAGTAGACATGGGCCATGAGGCCGCCGGCGGAGATGTTGCGGATGAGGCAGAGCTCGCGCCCCTCCTCGCCGACCAGCGCCCCCACGCGCAGGATGGTGAGATGCCGCGGCGCATGGCGCCGCTCGGCCGACGGCGGAAGCGGCGCGCGCTCGGAGAATGAGAAAATCGTCTCGTCGTGAAGATCTTTTGCCAGCATCGTTCCCCGCCCAGTCCCCTGAAGCCCCCTCGGCGATCCCCCACGACGAAATAACTATAGCAGGAGAGACATTTAAGAACTTCTTACGGCCTCGCGGGGGCGCGTACGGCCCGACGAGCGGAAAGCGTTCACGGCTTGCTTACCATTCCCGCCTAGGACCGGCGGGATGAACGCCGAGCTGAAGATCGCACGCGGCCTCAGCCAGCGCCTGCGGCCCCGCTCGGCCGTGAGCGGCGGCGTCGGCCTCGCCGGAGTCGCCGGCCTGCTCGCCTGGGTGGTGGTGGCGCGGCTCTACGGACTTTCCGGCCCGCGCGCCTCGCTCTGCGCCGTCGCCGCCTGCGGGCTGCCGATGCTGGTCTGGTCGCTGGCCGTCGACAGGGTGCACCGCAGCCCCGGCAACGGCATCGACTGGCGGTCGCCGCCGCGCCCGCTGCGAGAGACCGCGGCCACGAGCTTCGTGAAGCTGGCAGGGCTCTGGGCGACCTGGGCCGCCATCGCCTTCCTCTATTGCATGGGCCGCTGGTATTGGGCGGAGCCCTACCTGTTCTCGATGCATATGTTCGCCCTCGCGGCGGCCCCGCTCGTCGTCGCATCCGTGCCTTACCTGCTGTGGATCGACCGGCGGCTGCGGGAGCCGCGCGACGGCGCCTGGCATTTCGGCTGCCTGCTGCTCGGCCGCCCCTACGAGCGCGAGATGGTGTTCGAACATCTGCGCTGCTGGGCGATCAAGGGCTTCTTCCTCGCCTTCATGCTGGCCATCGTGCCCGGCAACTGGTTCGGCGTGATCAGCCCGCCGCTGAGCGCGGTGACGACGAACATCGTCGTCCTCACCCAGTGGCTGATCGTCGCGATGTTCATGTTCGACACGACCTTCGCGACGGTCGGCTATGTCTTCACGATGAAGCCCTTGGACGCGCATATCCGTTCGGCCAATCCCTATGCGGCGGGCTGGATGGCCGCTTTGATCTGCTACCCGCCCTTCGTGCTGATGAGCGGCAACGGCCCCCTCAACTATCGCTTCGGCACGCTGGGAGAGGACGGCTGGGGGCATTGGCTGAACGGCCATCCCGTCCTGCTCGCCTGCTGGGGCGCGGCGCTCGTCGCGCTGACCGGGGTCTATGCCTGGGCGACGGTCGCCTTCGGCCCGCGCTTCTCCAACCTCACCCATCGCGGCATCCTCACGCACGGGCCTTATGCGTGGACGAAGCACCCGGCCTATCTCTCCAAAAACCTGTTCTGGTGGCTGGCCACCTTGCCCTTCCTCGTGACGACGGGGAACGTCAACGATGCCGTCCGCAACAGCTTCCTGCTGTGCGCGGTGAACGGCGTCTATTACTGGCGGGCGCGGACCGAGGAGCGGCACCTGATGGCCGATCCCGTCTATCGCGACTATGCCGCCTGGGCCGCGGAACATGCTCCCGTGACCAAGTTCCTGCGCAAGCTGACCGAACTCGCTTGGCCGACGCAGCGCCCGGCGGCACCTTCGACGATGCCGGCGGAGTGAGGGTTCGAGGCCCTAGCCGCGTACCTTCCAGGACACGGCCTGCCGGTAGACGCTCCTCATCGGCTTGCCGGCGGCGTCGAGCGCGGGTTTGAACCTCGCCCGGTTGCGGAACGCGATGCAGGTCTGGGCGTCCAGCGACGCATTCCCGCTGGTGTGCTGCAGCAGGCAATCCGCGACCTTGCCCTTGTCGTCGACGAGGAGAAGGACCGAGGCCTTGCCGCTATCCTCCTCGGTCAGCGCCTGCTCGGGATAATCGTCGCTCGAGAGGAGGTCCATCAGCCGGTACACCGGCTTCGCCTCGGTCCGGATGGCCGCCTTGGCCTGGTCGGTCATGTTCCAGTGGGTGCGCAGATCCTCGTTGCACGTCGCGAGCGCCGCCAGCACCTGCCCCATCCCCGTGAGGCCGAAGGCATAGTCGATGCCGCTGCCGTGAAAGGTGAGCGTCCGCGTCTTCGGCAGGTCGCGCAGCGTGTCGTTGGCGAGGCTGATCAGGATGGTGCGCCGGCCGCCCTTGTTGAACCCGTATTCGAGGGCGGTTCCCTTCACCGTCGCGTCGGCGAAGCCGACCGTCACCGGCACGTGCTGCGCCATGGCGAAGCCGCCGCTCCTGAGGATGAAGAACTGAAGCACGTCCCCCTCCGGCGACGGCCGCAGGACGAGGTCGAGCGGCGCCTCCGTCGTCCCGAAGGCGCGCACCGCCGCGCAATAGGTCTCGGAATAGTCGACGACCCACGGCTTGGTCGGCGTGAGCGGCGTCGGCGCCGCCGCGGCGAGCGAGAACAGGAGGCTAAGCATGACAGGGGGTTAGACCGAGCCTCCTCGCGGCTCCAGCCTAAATGCGCAGCAGGTTGGCGAGGATGCGGTTTCCGGTCGGCGTCAGGATAGACTCTGGGTGGAACTGGAGCCCGGCCTGCCGCGCCTCGGCGTCGCTGATCGCCATTGCCATGCCGTCGATCTCGGCGTGCACCCGGAATCGCGGCGGAAGATTGCGGGTGCACAGCGAATGGTAGCGCCCGATCTGGAGCGGCCCGTCCATGCCTTCGAAGGGGCCGGCGCCGTCGTGGCGGATCACCGACGCCTTGCCGTGGACCGGCTCCGGCGCCCGCTCGACGGTTCCGCCCGCCTCCAGCACGATCGCCTGGTGGCCGAGACAGATACCGGCGAGCGGCACCTTCCCCTTGGCCAGCGCGATCAACTCGAGGCAGCAGCCGGCATCCTCCGGCGTGCCCGGGCCGGGCGAGAGGAGGAGGGTGGCGCCGGTCTCCTCGGCTTCGGCCAGTGCCTTGGCGGCGGGCACGGAGCTGCGCAGCACGCGCACCTTCCGGCCGAACCGCTGGATCGCCTCGACCAGGTTGAAGGTGAAGCTGTCGAGATTGTCGATGAGGAGGACGTTGCCGGTCATGGTTCGGCTCCGGCCGCGGCCGCGGCGGCGGCGGCGATGGCGGAGAGGACGGCGGAGGCCTTGCGCCGCGTCTCGTCGGCCTCCTTTTGCGGATCGCTGTCGTGGACCACCCCGGCACCGGCACGGACGAAGGCGGTCCCGTCCTTCACCACCGCGGAACGGATGACGACGCCGGTGTCCATAGCGCCGTCGCCGTTCAGCCAGCCGACGGCGCCGCCATAGGGGCCGCGCTTGGTTCGCTCGGCGCGGCGGAGGAGCTCGGTGGCCTTGAGCTTGGGCGCGCCGGAGAGGGTGCCGACGTTGAGGCAGGCGGCGAGCGCGTGGCAGGCGTCGTAGCCGATGGCGAGCGCGCCCTTCACAGACGAGACGAGGTGCATGACCCGCGCGTAGCGCTCGACGCTCATCAGCTTCGCGACCCGGCGCGTGCCGGGGACGCTGACCCGGGCCACGTCGTTGCGGGCGAGATCGACCAGCATCATGTGCTCCGCGATCTCTTTGCCGTCGAGCCGCAGGTCCGCCTCCATCCGGTCGTCCTCGTCGGGATCGGAGCCGCGGGGACGGGTACCCGCGATCGGCTTCACCTCGACGACGGGCCAGCCCTCCTCGCGCAGCACCCTGACCGATGTCTCGGGCGAGGCGCCGAAGAGGATGTGTTCCGGCGCCGCGACGAAGAACATGTACGGGCTCGGGTCCAGCGCACGCACGGCCGCGAAGGCGGCGAGCGGGTCCGGGCAGGGCGCGCGGAAGGTGCGCGAGGGCACGATCTGGTAGACGTCGCCGGCGAGGATATGGTCCTTCATGCGCGCGACGACCGCGCCGTAAGCCTCGTCGTCGAGGTCGGCCTCGGCCGCGACGGCGACGGCCTGACGAGGCGCTTGCGGAACGGGTGCGGAGACATGCTCGCAACGCTCCGCCAGCGCGGCGAGCCGCTCGGCCGCCGCGAAGTGCGCGCGTTTCTCGTCTGCCTCGTCGCTTACGAAGCCGGTGCAGACGAGGCGCGGCGCCAGGCCCTGCTCGAACACCACCAGCGACTCGGCCAGCCAGAAGACGAAATCGGGAAAGTCCAGCGGGTCCTCGGCCGGGGCCGGGAGGCGCTCGAGGAAATCGACATGGTCGAAGGCGACGACGCCAAGGCAGGCGAGGGCGAAGGGCTCGTCCGCGGTTTCCGAGCGCAGCGCCGTCGTCACCGCCCGCAGCACGTCGAAGGGAGAGGCTGCGAGGAGCCGGGCCTCGGCGTCGTCGCCTTCGGGCGGCGGGAAGCGGAGGACGAGCGCGCCCTCTCCCTCGGCCCGAACGCGATGCGGCAGGGCGCGGGCGACGGCGCGCAGAACGGCCGGGCCTCCCGTGCCGAGCGCGGTCAGCGTCGCGGCGAGGCCGCGGCATTCGATCCGCACCGCGGCCTGGTCGACGATGAGGCTGGGGCCGGCGAGCGTTTCGAGCAGCATCGTGTCGCGGCGGCGCCCGCCGTCCGATAGGGCTGCGTAGAGGGCAAGGCGATCCGGCGCGCCGGCGAGACGCCGGGTCAGTGCGCGTGCGGTGCCGCAGGCTGGGATCGGCGCGCTCATGCCGCGAGCTGGCGCCCGACGGCGGCGCAGATCGGCGCGAGGCTCGCCATCAGCTGCTCGAACTGGGCCGGGTAGAGCGACTGCGCCCCGTCGGACCAGGCGACCGCCGGATTCTCGTGCACTTCGACGAGGATCCCGTCCGCTCCGCAGGCGGCGGCGGCAAGCGCCATCGGCGCGACGAGGTCGCGTATGCCGGTGCCGTGCGAGGGATCGACCAGCACGGGCAGGTGCGTCTTCTGCTTGATGTAGGGGATGGCGTTCAAGTCGAGCGTGTTGCGCGTCGCCGTCTCGAAGGTGCGGATGCCGCGCTCGCACAGCACGACCTGCTCATTGCCCTCCGCGAGCAGATATTCGGCGGCGAGAAGCAAATCCTCCACCTTGGCCGCCATGCCGCGCTTCAGCACGACCGGCTTGCCCGAGCGGCCGACGCTGCGCAGCAGGGCGTAATTCTGCATGTTGCGCGCGCCGATCTGGAGCGCGTCGGCATATTCGGCGACGATGTCGACGTCCGAGGTCTCCATCACCTCGGTGACGACCGGCAGGCCGAACTCGTCCCCCGTCGCGCGCAGGATCTTCAGGCCCTCCACCCCATGGCCCTGGAAGGCGTAGGGGCTGGTGCGCGGCTTGTAGGCGCCGGCGCGGATGCCGTGCGCGCCGGCCTTCTTCACGGCCGCGATCGTGTTCCTCATCTGGCTCTCGGTCTCGACCGCGCAGGGGCCGGCAATGACGGTGAAGCCGCGCCCCCCGATCGCCGTCCTGCCGAGGCGCACCACCGTGTCGTGCGGGTGCATCTCGCGGCTGACCAGCTTGTAGGGCGCGAGGATCGGCTTGAGCGACTCCACCATCGGGTGGCTCTCGAGCGCGAGTTCGGCGAGCACGCGCTCGTCGCCCAGCGCGCCGAGGACGACGCGTTCGGCGCCCGGCATGTGGAGCGGCTTCAGCCCCTTATCGGCGATGCGGTCGAGCAGCTCCTGGGCGACTTCGGGGGTGGCTTCGGGCTTCAAAACGATGATCATCGGGTTCGGCTTTCGGATGGAGGAGACACGAAAAAGCCCGCCGGGAGGGGCGGGCCTTGGATTGCGGCGGCGGAGGATTCTTAGGTCGTCAGCGCAGGCAAGCGGGGGCGCCCCGGGCGGGTTCGGCCGGCCAGCGCCACCAGCGCGCGGTCAGGGCGCACGCCGGGGAAAGGGAAAAGGGACGGGTTTCCATCGCCATAGACCGATAAGGCTAAGCGGCTGAACCGGCGCTGGCAAGCCGCTTTGTCGGCGGGGCGTTGCGTGGGGACGGGCCGCGTGGGAGGAAGGCCGCTGAACTCCCCTCCGCCGGAGCCCATCGCATGCTCGACCGCCGCCAGTTCCTCACCGCCGCCGCTTCCGTCGCCAGCCTGCAGGCGCTCCCCGCCCGCGCCGCTCCGCCGGGAAGCGCCGACGCGGCGGCCGAGGCGCTGCTCGCCGACATCGCCGAGGCGCTGCTCGCCGACCATCCGGAGAATGCGACCAGCCTCGGCCTCGACAAGGGCGCGCGCGCCGCGCTGAAGTCGCGACTCGGCGACCGGTCGCTGGCCGGCAAGGCGCGGGAAGCCGCCGAGGTCCGGACGCGGCTCGCCCGCCTCGCCGCGGTGCCGCGCGCCCGCCTGAGCCCCGCCGCCTTGCTCGACCTCGAAGTCGTCGAGACGGCCCACCGCACCGCCGCCGAGGGCTTCGGCTTCGCCTATGGCGACGTCGTCACGCTCAACCAGAACATCTCCTATCGCAACTCGCCTTATGCGGTGGCGCAGAACATGGGCGCCTTCGTCGAGACGCCCGACCTGCTCGACAGCAACCATGTCATCGCGGAGCCGGCCGACGCGGAGGCCTATCTTTCGAGGCTGCACGCTTATGCGCGCCAGCTCGACGGCGAGACGGAGCGGCTGCGCCACGATGCCGGGCTCGGCGTCGCCCTTCCCGACTTCCTGCTCGACAAGACGATCCGGCAGATGAAGGGAGCGCGTGCCCGGCCGGTCGGCGAATGGGGCCTCGTCGCGTCCCTCGCCCGCCGCACCGCGGCGATGCACGCCGATTATCCGGCCAAGGCCTTCCGGATCGTCGAGACGGAGGTTGCGCCGGCGATGGACCGCCAGCTCGCCGAGCTTGCCCACCAGAGGGCCGGCGCGGACTCGCGTGCCGGATGCTGGAAGCTGCCGCAGGGGGACGCCTTCTACGCCTGGTGCCTGCGTGCCGGCACCACCACCAGGCGGACGCCCGACGAGGTCCACAAGATGGGGCTCGAGCAGCTTGCCGAGCTGCAGGGCCGGATGGAGCCGATCCTGCGCTCCCTCGGACTCACACAAGGTAGCGTCGGCGCGCGGATGACGGCGCTGGGCAAGGACCCCAAGTCGCTGTTCCCGAACACCGACGAGGGCCGCAGGCAAATCCTCGACTATCTGAACGGCCGCGTCGCCGACATCCGCACCCGCCTGCCGCGCGCCTTCGCGACTCTCGTCCGGGGCAATCTGGTGATCAAGCGGGTACCGCCGGACATCGAGGCCGGAGCGCCCGGCGGCTATGCGGCGGCGGGCTCGATCGACGGCTCGGTGCCCGGAAACTATTATATCAACCTGCGCGATACCTCGATCTGGCCGCGCCATGCGCTGCCCACCCTCACCTATCACGAGGGCATTCCCGGCCATGTCTGGCAGGGCGAATATACGTACAAATTGCCGCTGATCCGCTCGCTCCTCGCCTTCAACGCCTATTCGGAAGGCTGGGCACTCTACGCCGAGCAGCTCGCCGACGAGCTCGGCGTCTATGACGGGGACCCTGTCGGCCGCCTCGGCTACCTCCAGTCCCTCGCGTTCCGCTGCTGCCGGCTCGTCGTCGACACCGGCATCCACGCGAAGCGCTGGACCCGCGAGCGGGCGATCCAATGGTTCGTCGAGACCAACGGCTCCAGCCACGAGGAAGTGCAGGGCGAAGTCGACCGCTATTGCGCCTGGCCCGGCCAGGCATGCGGCTACAAGGTGGGGCACAGCGAGATCAACCGGCTGCGCGACAAGGCGAAGGCCGCGCTGGGGCCGCGCTTCGACCTCAGGACCTTCGACGATGCGCTGGTGCTGGGGGGGAATGTCCCGCTGACGCTGCTGGAGCGGGTGATCGACCGCTCTATCGCAGGCGTCCGCGCCTAGCGGATGTCGGCGAGTTCCACGCCCTTCGTCTCGCGCGCCAGCAGGGCCGTGACGCCGCTCACCGCACAGCAGGCGCCGACGTAGAGTGCGACCGGGAGCGCCGAGTGGTTGCGCTGGTAGAGCCAGAGCGAGATGATCGGGGCGAGGGAGCCGGCGACGATCGAGGTCAACTGGTAGGCGATGGAGGCGCCGGAATAGCGGATGCGGGTGGGAAAGAGCTCGGCAATGAAGGCGGCCTGCGGGCCGTACATCGCGCCGTGGAGGAGGAGGGCGATCACCACCGCCGCGACGACCTGGCAGGTCTGGCCGCTGCCGAGCATCTGGAAGAAGACGAAGCCGAAGGCGGCGAGGCCGAGGCCGCCGATCGCGTAGACGGGGCGGCGCCCGATGCGGTCGCTGAGCGCGCCGAGCAGGGGGATGGCGCAGAAGTGGATCGCCGAGCCGATGAGGATCGCCTGCAGCGCGGCGTCTCGCGACAGCTTGGCGACCTCGGTGATCCAGGTGATCGAGAAGACGGTGATGACGTAATAGGAGACGTTCTCGCCGAGGCGCAGGCCCGCGCCGGTCAAGAGGGCGCGTGGGCGCTCTCGCAGCACTTCGAGGGCCGGGACCTTCGGCGGCGGCGCGGCCTCGATCTCGGCCTCGAAGGCGGGCGTCTCGGCGACCGAATTGCGGATCCACCAGCCGATCGCGACCAGGATCGAGGAGGCGAGGAAGGGGACGCGCCAGCCCCAGGCGCGAAAGTCCGCATCGCTCTGCGCGGACGACATGAGGGCGAGCACGCCCGAGGCGAGGACGAGACCCGCGGGCACGCCCGCCTGCGGCCAGCTCGTCCAGAAGCCGCGGCGGCGGGCATCGCCATGCTCGGCGGCGAGGAGGACGGCGCCGCCCCATTCGCCGCCGACCGCGAAGCCCTGGACGAGGCGGAGGAGGACGAGGGCGAGCGGGGCGAACAGGCCCGCCTGGCCGTAGGTGGGGAGCACGCCGATGAGGGTGGTGGCGAGGCCCATCAGGATGAGGCTGAGCATCAAGAGGCGCTTGCGGCCGATCCGGTCGCCGAAATGGCCGAAGACGATGCCGCCGACCGGCCGCGCGACGAAGCCGAGCGCGTAGGTGGTGAAGGCGAGGAGGGTGCCCGTCAGCGGCTCGAACTGCGGGAAGAAGAGCTTGTTGAAGACGAGCGCGGCGGCCGAGCCGTAGAGGAAGAAATCGTACCATTCGACGGTGGTGCCGATGAGGCTGGCCAGCACGACACGGCGCAGGTGCCCCGAATCCCATCTGCCGAGCCCGTCCGATGCCTGCATGTCATCACCTCCGCCTTTGCTTCCTCTTAGCCGCACCGGCGGGAGGGCTGCCAGTCGCCAGGATTCATCGAAATCCGTGAGCCCGGCGAGGCCGCTCTACGATGATGTTGAATGGGCGGCGCCGCTCGACAGGAATGGCCGAGGGATCGGACTAATGACGTGGATCAAAAGCGGGAGGGGCTTTCATGAAGAGGATCATCACCGGAGCGGCGATCGCGCTGCTCGCGCTTGGGGCTGCGGCCTGCGACCGGGGCTCGGGCGACAAGCCCATGGTCGCGGCATCGACCGCGGGCGGCGGGGCGGTGCCGAATCCCGCCATGACCGCGCCGGACCAGACCGCGTGGAACGTGTTCATCCAGGCGGTGAAGCCGTCCGGATCCAGTCCGACCACCTTCGAGACGTGGCCGAGCGACGGCCAGACCTTCTCGCCGCCGCCGCAGGGCAAGTTGATGACCGCGGCCGAGGTGACGCCGGCGGCCGGGCTGAGGGCGCCGGTCATCCCGAGCTTCCGGGCCGAGGCGCGCAAGGGCGCCGCGGCGGTGGGCGGCGGCGCGCACGGCCTCGGTGCCGCGCCCGCCGGTGCGGCGGCCGGAGCGGCGGGCGGTCCCCCCAATCCGCTGCCTCCCGGCCTCGCCGCGAGCGGGTGCGACGGCAGCCAGAATCCCCAGACCTATGAACCGGCATGCGATCCGGGCACGATGGAGGATGTCCGCCGCAACCCGGTGACGTACGATTATATCGTCAAGAACCACCTGAATTCGCAGAGCGGCCTGCAGAAGGCCTATCAATCGAACTTCGTCATCAATCTCCCGGCCGACTCGGTCGAGGTGAAGATGAACTGGATTCCGGTGTCGCTCCTCGGGACCTACTATCCGGGGGTTCCGCAGAGCCAATTCTATGTCGCGACGATGACGGTGAACGGCGCCAAGCAGCCCTATGCCCTCATCGCCATGCACGCGATCTCGAAGCAGGTCCCCAACTGGACCTGGGCGACGTTCGAGCACCAGGCGAACCGCGGCCGCTGCGACTTCCTCGGCTGCCACGACACCTACGGCGCCACCAACCCGAACGTCGCGCCGGCCAACAACAGCGGCGACGGCGCCGCCAACCAGGGCACGGTCTACCCCAATTGCGGCAAGACGGCCGCGCTGCTTTCCGCCTTCAAGGCGGCTGGGGTCGCGGCGGTCTTCCAGAACTATTGCCTCAAGGGATCGCAGGCGGACTTCACCGACAATAACGGCCTTGCGATCCGGGTCGGCAATTCGGTGACGGAGAACGGGTTCGTGCCGCAGGCGTCCTGCATGACCTGCCACGGCGAGGCGAACGTGACGAGCGCCGGCAAGGCCACCAGCGTCTTCGGCTTCTTCCCGGCGGGCGCGAACGGCAACGGCCAGATCGGCGCGATCAATCCGCTTCTCGTCCAATATTGGAAGCTGGGCGGGCCGGCCCCCGGCTACACGCCCTACGAGGGGATGCCGGGGCTTACCCGCAACGCCATTTCGGCGGACTTCGTCTGGTCGATCCCGTTCTGCGCCTATGACGACGTGACCGATCCGAAGCATCCCAAGCCGTCGCGCTGCGCGGCCAAGTAGCGAAGGAGGCCGCGGGCGCCGCCCTTGCGGCGCCCGCGGCACGCGCGTAGCGGCGCCTCCATGCGCCGTTCCCTCCTGCCGCTCGCCGCCTTCTTCGCCCTCTCCGCGCAGGCGCCGGCCGCCGCTCCCGCCGATCCCGAACTCGCCCGCCTGCGCACCGAGGCGGCGCGGGTCACGATCACGCGGGACGATTGGGGGATCGCCCATGTCCGCGGCCGGACGGACGCCGACGCCGTCTTCGGGATGGTCTACGCGCAGGCGGAAGACGATTTCGACCGTGTGGAAAGCAACTATCTGACGGCGCTCGGCCGCACCGCGGAGGCCGAGGGCGAGAAGGCGGTCTGGGCGGACCTCAGGGCCAGGCTCTACATGCAGCCGGACTTCCTCCAGGCCCGGTTCGCGGCCAGTCCGCCCTGGCTGCGGCGGCTGATGACGGCGTGGGCGGACGGCCTCAATTTCTACCTCGCGACGCACCCGCAGGTGCATCCGCGCGCGATCCGCCGCTTCGAGCCGTGGATGGCGCTGTCCTTCACCGAAGGGTCGATCGGCGGCGATATCGAGCGGATCGACCTGAAGCAGCTCGAAGCCTTTTACGGCCGCGAGGGGTCGCAGGTCGCCGCCGCGGCGCCGACGGGGGATCCCGAGCCGAAGGGCTCGAACGGCATCGCCATCGCGCCGAAGAACACCGTTGCCGGCCACGCCCTGCTGCTCATCAACCCGCACACCAGCTTCTTCTTCCGCGCGGAGCAGCAGGTGACGAGCGACGAAGGGCTCGACGTCTACGGGGCCGCGACCTGGGGGCAGTTCTTCATCTACCAGGGCTTCAACCGCCACGCGGGATGGATGCACACGTCGAGCGGCGTCGACAGCGTCGACGAGTTCGCCGAGACGATCGTGCGGCGCGGCGGCAGGCTCTTCTACACATATGGAAACGAGCAGCGGCCGGTGATGGTCTCGACGGTCGCGGTGCCGTACCGGGCGCCGGACGGCACCATGAAGAGCCGCAGCTTCACCGTCTATCGCACCCACCACGGGCCGATCGTCCGCGCCGAGGGCGGCAAGTGGATCGCGTTTGCGATGATGCACAAGCCGATCGAGGCGCTCGAGCAGTCCTTCCTGCGCACCCGGGCGCGCGATCTCGCCGAGTTCAACCGCATCGCCGACCTCAAGGCGAATTCGTCGAACAACACGCTCTTCGCCGACGACAAGGGCGAGATCGCCTATCTCCACCCCCAATTCGTTCCGGTACGCGACGACCGCTTCGACTACACCAAGCCCGTCGACGGCAGCGATCCGCGGACCGACTGGCACGGCCTCCATCCGCTGGCATCGACGCCGCACGCCATCGATCCGCCGAGCGGGTGGGTGCAGAACACCAACAACGCGCCGTGGAATGCGGGCGGGGTAGGCAGTATCCCGGCGGCGCGCTTCCCGCGCTACATGGATACGGCGGGTGAAACGCCGCGCGGGCTGCATGCGCTGCGCGTGCTGGAGGGACGGCGCGACTTCACGATCGAGGCGCTGCGGACGGCCGCCTACGATCCGTACCTCACCGCCTTTGCACGGCTGACGCCGGGGCTGCTCAAGGCGTATGATGCGGCACCCGAGCCGAGGCTTGCGGCCCAGGTCGCGGCGCTGCGGGCGTGGGATTATCGCTGGAGCGTCGATTCGGTGCCGACGTCCCTCGCAGTCTTCTGGGGCGAGGAGATGGTGAAGCGTGTGTCGGGCGGGCAGTTCCTCGCGGGCATGGCAACCTACGACCGCATCGATGCCGCGCCGGCACGGCTGAAAGTGGAGGCGCTCGCCGCGGCATCCGACCGGCTGGTGCGCGATTTCGGGCGCTGGCAAGTGCCGTGGGGCGAGATCAACCGGTTCCAGCGCCTCACCGGCGATATCGATCACCCGTTCTCCGATGCCGGACCGAGCATCCCCGTCGGCTTCACCTCGGCGCGCTGGGGGTCGCTCGCGTCGTTCGGCGCGGCGCCGCATCGCGGCACCAAGCGCTGGTACGGCACCAGCGGCAACAGCTTCGTCGCGGTCGTCGAGTTCGGACCGCGGGTGCGCGCTCGCGCGGTGACGGCGGGCGGCGAAAGCGGCCACCCGGCCTCACCGCATTTCAACGACCAGGCGCAGCGCTATGCCACCGGCAATCTGCGCGAGGTCTATTTCTGGCCCGATCAGCTGAAGGGGCATACGGAGCGGACGTACCGGCCGGGAGACTAGGCTAGTCCACCATCTCGTCGGTCGCCCTCACGAGGCCGTCGAGGATGCCCGGCTCGGCGAAGCTGTGGCCGCCGTCGGGGACGATCCGCAAATCGGCTTCGGGCCAGGCCCGATGGAGGTCCCAGGCCGCGGATGGGGGCGTGCAGATGTCGTAGCGGCCCTGGACGATGATGCCGGGAGTGTCGCGCAGCCGGCCGGCGTCGCGGAGCAGCTGGCCCGGCTCCAGCCAGCCGCCGTTGCGCATATAATGGTTCTCGATCCGCGCGATGGCGACGGCGTGCTCGTCCTCGGTCGACTCCGCCACCAGCGCCGGGTTCGGGAGCAGCGTCACGACCTCCGCTTCCCACCGGCTCCACGCCTTGGCGGCCCTGAGGCGGACCGCCGGATCCGGATCGTCGAGCCGGCGGGCGTAGGCGGCGACGAGGTCGCCTTGCTCCTGCTCCGGGATGGGAGCGAGGAAGGCTTCCCACTTGTCGGGGAAGATCTGGGAGGCTCCGCCCGGCCGATAGAGCCAGTCGACCTCGTAGGAGAGGAAGGTGAAGATGCCGCGCAGGATCAGCCCCGTCGCCCGCTCCGGATGCGCCTCGGCGTAAGCGAGGGCGAGGGTGGAGCCCCAGGAGCCACCGAAGACGAGCCAGCGTTCGACGCCGGCGAGGGCACGCAGCCGCTCGATGTCGGCGACGAGGTGCCAGGTGGTGTTGGCGGCGAGGCTGGCGTGCGGCGTCGAGCGGCCACAGCCGCGCTGGTCGAACAGGAGGACGTTGTAGCGCGCCGGGTCGAACAGGCGGCGATGGTCTGGCCCGCATCCCGCTCCGGGGCCCCCGTGGAGGAAGACCGCGGGCTTGCCGTCGGGGTTGCCGCACTGCTCCCAGTAAAGGCGGTGCCCGTCGCCGACGTCGAGCCAGCCGGAGCGATAGGGCTCGATCGGCGGGTAGAGACTGCGGCGTTCGCTCGTGTCGATCACGGTTTTACCCCCCTCACCCCGGCGGGATCCGGGGTCCGCCTTACTGCGACGGCGGCGCGCAGAAGGAAAGGCGGATGCCGGACAAGGCCGGCCCGCGACCCACAAGGACCCGGCTAGAAGCTCATCTCGTCATAGACCCGCGACACGTCGCCGCCCCACTCGCCGCGATAGCGATCGAGCAGCATCTCGGCCGGCGTCTTGCCGCGGGCGACGATCTCGCGAAGCGGGTCGAGGAAGCCGCTCTCGTTCTCCCCGATCGAGTTGAGCCGTGCGCGCGCCTTGAGACCGGCGTCGGCGATGTCGAGGATGCGGCGGCCGAGGTCGCGCAAGCTCTCCCCCGACGGGGTCGTCGCCGCGAGGCCGAGCTTCGGCACGGCGTCGCGGAGCCGCTGCCGCTCGTCCAGCGTCCAATGCTTCACCTCGTCCCAGGCAGCGTCGAGAGCCGTCTGGTCGTAGAGGAGGCCGACCCAGAGCGCCGGGAGGGCGCAGATGCGGCTCCACGGTCCGCCGTCGGCTCCGCGCATCTCGAGGAAGCTCTTGAGCCGCACTTCCGGAAAGGCGGTCGAGAGGTGGTCCACCCAGTCCGACGCCCGCGGCCGCTCGCCCGGCAGCGCTTCCAGCCGGCCGTCGAGGAAGTCGCGGAAGGAGAGGCCGGCGGCGTCGATGTAGCGGCCGTCGCGGTAGACGAAGTACATCGGCACATCGAGGGCGTAGTCGCAATAGCGCTCGTAGCCGAAGCCCTCCTCGAACACGAAGGGCAGCATGCCGGTGCGGTGGGGATCGGTGTCCGACCAGATGTGGCTGCGGAAGGAGAGGAAACCGTTCGGCTTGCCTTCGGTGAACGGCGAATTGGCGAAGAGGGCGGTCGCGAGCGGCTGGAGCGCAAGGCCGACGCGGAACTTCTGCGCCATGTCCGCCTCGGAGGCGTAATCGAGGTTCACCTGGATGGTGCAGGTGCGCAGCATCATGTCGAGGCCGAGCGTGCCGACGCGCGGCATGTGGCGCAGCATGATCGCGTAGCGGCCCTTGGGCATGCGCGGCAATTCGTCCCGCGTCTTGTCGGGCCACATGCCGAGCCCCAGGAAGCCGAGGCCGAGGCGATCGCCCACCGCCTTGACCTGCCGCAGGTGGCGGCCCGCCTCGGCGCAGGTCTGGTGGAGGTTGTCGAGCGGCGCGCCGGAAAGCTCGAACTGGCCCGCCGGCTCGAGACTGACATTGCCGTCCGGCCCGGAGAGAGCGATGACGTTGCCGCCCTCCTCGACCGGGCTCCAGCCGAATTCGGTGAGGCCGGCGAGCAGGTCCCGGATGCCGCCCGCCTCGTCGTAGGACGGGGCGCGCCGATCCTCCTTGCGGTAGACGAACTTCTCATGCTCCGTGCCGATCCGCCACCCCGCGGCCGGCTTCTCGCCTTTGGCGAAGACGCGCAGGAGATCGTCGCGGCTCTCGATCGGCGGGTCGGCCTTCGCCGTGTCGGTGCGCGTCGTCATCGGCGCCCCCTAGCCGCGGTTCGTGACTGCCGCCAGACCGTTTCGCATCGCTACCGGTCTCCGTGCCGGTGCCAATCCCCGGCGGCGGCCATCCACACCGCGACGGCCGAGACCGCCGCCGTGTCGGCGCGCAGGATCCGCGGGCCGAGGGAGACCGCGCATGCCTCCGACAGGGCGCGGATCGCGTCGCGCTCGGCCTCGGTGAAGCCGCCCTCCGGCCCGACGAGGATGGCCGCAGGCTGGGGCGCGGCAATGGAGGCGAGCGGCACGCCGCCCTGCTCGTCGGCGAAGAGCAGGCTGCGGCCGGTCGGCCAATCGGCGAGGAGGCGATCGAGCTTCACCGGTGCGGCAAGCTCCGGCAGCGCCGTGCGTTCGCATTGCTCCGCGGCTTCGACGGCGTGGGCGAAGAGGCGCTCGGCGTTGACGCGGTCGACGATCGTGCGCTGCGTCAACACGGGGATCAGCCGCGCCACACCGAGCTCGGTGGCCTTCTCGACCATCCAGTCGATGCGGCCGCGCTTGATGGGGGCGAAGACGAGCCAGAGGTCCGGGACCGTCTCCCGCTCGCGCAGCTTCTGCGCGACGCGCAGAATGACGCGCTTCTTCCCCGCCTCGACGATCTGGGCAAGCCACTCGCCGGTGCGGTCGTCGAACAGCTTCACCTCCGCGCCGACACCGAGGCGGAGCACGGCGGCAAGATAATTGGCGGCGGCGCCGTCCAGCGTGACGGAGGCTTTTTCGGCCAGCGTGTCGCCGACGTAGAGGCGCGGCAGACTGGACGGCGGCCAGGCGGGCGTGGCGGGCATGCGCTTCCGTACTCGTTCGTCCCGACCGTAGTCGAGGGGCGCTGCTCCGGGTCCGCGCCACGCCCCTCGACTTCGCTCGGGACGAACGGATAGGCTCGCAGCCATGCTCGCCGACCCGAACGACATCGTCCCCGACAGCGAGCGGCGCGGGCTCATCGGTTCCCTGCCGGGCCGACTGCGCCCTTACGCCTCGCTGATGCGGCTGGACCGGCCGATCGGGGCCTGGCTGCTCTACTGGCCCGGCGCCTGGGCGGTGGTGCTGGCGGGGCTCGGGCCGCGCGGCCTCCCGCTTCTGCTGTGGTTCGGCCTCGGGGCCTGGGCGATGCGCAGTGCCGGCTGCGTATGGAACGACATTGTCGATCGGGACCTCGACCGGCGAGTCGAGCGCACGCGCCTGCGTCCGCTGGCGAGCGGCCGCGTGTCGCTCGCGGGCGCCTGGGCGCTCCTGATCGTGCTGTGCCTCGTCGGTCTCCTCGTGCTGCTCCAGCTGCCGCCGCTCGCGGAGGCGGTCGCGCTCGCTAGCCTCGCGCCGGTCGCCGCCTATCCCTTCATGAAGCGGATCACCTGGTGGCCGCAGGCGTGGCTCGGCCTCGTCTTCTCCTGGGCGGCGCTGGTCGGGTGGCCGTCGGTGCGGGGCGAGCTCGGGATGACGGCGATGCTGCTCTACGCCGGGTCCGTCTCGTGGGTGATCGGCTATGACACGATCTATGCGCTGCAGGATCGGGAGGACGACGCGCTCGTCGGCGTGCGATCGTCGGCGCGCGCCCTGGGCGCCCATGCTCGCGCGGGCATCGGTCTCTTCTACGCCGTTGCCGTCGTGCTCTGGAGCGCGGCGCTGTGGCGGGTGCGGCCGGACGGCCTGTCGCTCCTTGCGCTCGCACCGATGGCGCTGCACCTCGCATCGCAGGCGGTCCGCCTGAAGACCGAGGACGGCGCCGACGCGCTGATGCGATTCCGGTCCAACCGTTTCGCGGGGCTGCTCATGTTCCTCGCCTGCCTGGTCGTCGGAACGACGTCCTGACGCTTTGCATTCGCCGGCGGCGGCCCCTAAGTCCGCCGCCATGCTTTCCGTCTCCGAAGCCGAGGCCCGCGCGGCCGCCCTCGTCGAGCGCGCCGTGCGCGCCGGCGCCGATGCCGCCGACGTCCTCTATTACGCCGACGCCTCGACCAGCCTGCAAGTGCGGCTGGGCGCGCTCGAGGACGTCTCCCGCTCCGAAGGCGAGCAGATCGGCCTGCGTTTCTTCCGGGGCCGCCGCTCGGCCGGCGTCTCGTCGTCCGACCTTTCCGACGAAGCGCTCGAAGCGCTGGTCGAGCGGGCCGCGGCCATGGCCCGCGAGGCGCCGGAGGATCCCTATGCCGGGCTCGCTCCGGAGGAGCGGTTGCTGCGCGGCGCCGCGCCCGACGTCGACGGCGACGACGGCGAGGATCCCGCGCCGGCCGCGCTCAAGGAGCGGGCGCTCGCGATGGAGGACGCCGCCCGCGCGGTCGCCGGCGTCACCAACAGCGAGGGCGCCGGCGCGTCCGCGGCGCGCACCGTGCTCGCGCTGGCGACCAGCCACGGCTTCTGTCGCGGCTACGCGACGAGCGGCTATAGCGGCTATGCCAGCGTCATCGCCGGCAGCGGCAGCGGGATGCAGCGCGATTATGCCCAGCACGGCGTGCGGCATCTCGCCGATCTCGAGGCGCCCGAAGCGATCGGCCGGCGCGCGGGGGAGCGGGCGGTGGCGCGGCTCGATCCGGTGCGGCTCGCCAGCGGTGCGATGCCCGTCGTCTTCGACCCGCGCGTGGGGGGCGGCCTGGTCGGCCATCTCCTCGGCGCGATCGTCGGCTCCGCGGTGGCGCGGCGAACCACCTTCCTGCTCGGCAAGGAGGGTGAGATGGTGTTTCCGGAGAACGTCACCATCCGCGACGACCCGCTCCGGCCGCGCGGCCTGCGCTCCAAGCCCTTCGACGGAGAAGGTCTTGCGACGGCGCCGAGCGACCTCGTCGCCGCCGGGCGCCTGACCGGCTGGCTGATGGACAGCGCCTCGGCCCGGCAGCTCGGGCGCCAGCCCACCGGCCATGCCGTGCGCGGCGTCTCCGGCCCGCCGGGCGCCGGCGCGACCAACGTGCACATGGAGCCGGGGAGCGTGTCGAAAGACGCGCTGATCGGCGATATCGAGCGCGGCGTCTATGTCGTCGAATTGATCGGCCAGGGCGTCAACGGCGTCACCGGCGACTATAGCCGGGGCGCCGCCGGGTTCCTGATCGAGAAGGGGCGGATCGGACCGCCGGTGGCCGAGATCACCATTGCCGGAAACCTGCTCGACATGTTCGCCCGCCTGAGCGCGGCCGACGATCTCGAATTCCGCCGCTCGGTCAATGTGCCGACGCTGCGTATCGACGGAATGACCGTCGCCGGCGCCTGACCGGCGGGCCTTCGTCGCGCCTTCCCCGGCCTTCGTAGCGGGCTCTTTTGCGGATCACCGGGAAAAGGCGTAGGCTGGCCTGGTTGGAGGATCCGACCATGAAAGCGCTGCTTCCCCTGCTTCTCCTCGGCGCCGCCGCGCCGGCCCCGGATCGCGCTCCCGCTGCGCCTGCCCCGGCCGCCGTCCCGACGGCCGACCCGGGATTTGCCGTCGGCATCGGCGCCGACGAGGCGCAGCGCATGACGGTGCCGGTCAGCATCGGCGGCAAGGGTCCCTATCGCTTCATCATCGACACGGGCGCCGAGCGAACCGTCATCGCCCGCGAGCTTGCCCAGGACCTGAAGCTCGGCGCTTCCGGCGAGGCGCGGGTCCACAGCATGACCGAGGTGAGCGACATCGCCACCGTGCTGATCCCGACGCTGCAGGTGGGTCAGCGGCAGGTCCAGACCATCCGCGCCCCGGCATTGCTGCGGCAGAATCTGGGCGCTGAGGGGATGCTGGGCGTCGACTCCCTCCAGAAGCAGCGCGTCTCCTTCGATTTTGCGCGCCACACGATGACGGTCGTCAACGCCGGCACCCGCGAGGAGCAATGGGCGAGCGACGCCATCGTCGTCACCGGCAAGAGCCGGTTCGGGCACCTCGTGCTGGTCGACGCGTCGCTCGACGGGGAGAAGGTCTGGGTCATCGTCGATACGGGGGCGCAGGTGACGGTGGGGAACCGCGTGCTGCGCGCCCGGCTGGAGCGGCGGCACCGCCTCGGCGCCGTCCACCAGATCGAGATGCTGAGCGTCACCGGCGGCCGCCTCGTCGCCGACGAGACCTCAGCGCGGGTCTTCCACCTCGGCAATGCGGAGATCCACGATCTGCCGATCGCGTTCGCGGACGCCCATCCGTTCAAGAAGCTCGGCCTGCTCGACCGGCCGGCGATCCTCCTCGGCATGGACGCGCTCAAGCTGTTCGAGCGGGTCTCGGTCGATTTCGGCAATCGGCGGGTGAAGCTGCTGACGCCCGGCCGCTCGGAGGTGGTGGCGCCGACTTTCGCGGCGGCGCCCGGTTTCCATCACGCCTCCTGAGGCACGCGCGGCACCCTCAGCCGCGGGATGTCGATCTTCGGGCAGCGGTCCATCACCACCTTGAGGCCTGCCGCCTCGGCGCGGGCGGCGGCCTCGCGGTTGACGACGCCGATCTGCATCCAGACCGCCTTCGCGCCGGCGGCGATCGCCTCGTCGACCGCGTCGCCGGCCGCCTGCGGGCGGCGGAAGATGTCGACGAGGTCGATCGGCTCGCCGATCTGGGAAAGCTCGCGCCAGACATATTCCCCGTGCACATGCTCGCCGGTGATCTGCGGATTGACCGGGATCACCCGGTAGCCCCGGTCCTGCAGGAACTTCATCACCCCGTAGCTCGGCCGGTCGGGCCGGTCCGACGCGCCGATCATCGCGATCGTGCGGGTCGAGGCGAGGAGGTCGTAAAGGTCTTCGTCGCGTGTGAGGGGCATGGCCTGTCTCCGGCGGGATAACTCAGCGGGCGGCAAGCCGCTCCATCAGCCGCTCAGCGAGCGTGCGGAACACGGCCGCCTCCGGCCCCTCGCCGGCCGCGGGCGGATCGCCGGCGTCGGAGGCCGCGCGGATGCTGCGCGTCAGCGGGATCCGGCCGAGGAAAGGAATGTCGAGCACCTTGCCCGCAGCTTCCGCACCGCCCGAGCCGAACGGGTCGGAGAGCTCGCCGCAATGCGGGCATTCGTAGCCGGCCATGTTCTCGATGAGGCCGAGGATCGGCACGTTCATCTTGCGGAACAGGTCGATGGCGCGGGTGGCGTCGATGAGGGCGAGGTCCTGCGGCGTCGAGACGATCACCGCGCCCGCCGGCTTCCATTTCTGGATGAGCGAGAGCTGGACGTCGCCCGTACCCGGCGGGAGGTCGACGATCAGCAGGTCGGCATCGCCCCAGTCGCCCTCAACGAGCTGACCCAGCGCGCTTGCCGCCATCGGCCCCCGCCACGCGAGGGCGGCGCCCGGCTCGACCAATTGGCCGATGGAGAGGAGCTTCACGCCGTGCGCCTCCACGGGCACGATCTGCTTGTCGGCCATTTCCGGGCGCTCGCTGCTGCCCATGATGCGCGGCTGCGAGGGCCCGTAGATGTCGGCGTCGATCAAGCCCACCCGGCGCCCCGCGCGGGCGAGGGCGACTGCGAGGTTCGCCGCGACGGTCGACTTACCGACGCCGCCCTTGCCGCTGCCGACGGCGACGATGGTGCGCTCCACCTTCTCGGCGGTCATCGCGATACGAACCTCGCCGATCTCCGCCACACGCGTCAGGGCATCGCGTATGTCGGCCTCCAGAGTCGCGCGCGCGCGTGCCGAGAGGCCGGAGACTTCGAGGACGAGGCTCGCCGTGCCGTCCGCCAGGCGGGCGCTGGCGATGCGCCCGGCGGCGCTTGGCACGGTTTCGAGTGCTTGGAGGAGGGGCGCTGTGTCTTCGGCCATTGCGCCGACATAGGCGCGGCTTCCGGGCTTGCCACTGTTTTTCCCCCGAGCGCGCTCCTATAAAGGCATCATGAGAGCCTTATCCGGGTGGGGCGCCCGCCTTTCCGCCATGTTGAACGAGAACAGGGGCGGCCCGTGGGGCCCTTCGGGCGACGGGGGCGACGGCGACGGAAAGGGGCCGCGCAGCCCTTGGGGACAGCCGCCTCGGCGGCGGCGGCCCGCGGGATCGCCCTCCAACATCGCGTCTTTCGAGGATTTCCTGAAGAAGAGCCGGGACCGCTTCGGCGGCCGGCTTCCGCCCGCGGACGGGCGGCCCTACTGGCTCTACGGGCTTGGCGTCTTCCTCCTGCTGTGGCTGGTCTTCACCAGCTTCCACCAGGTGGGCGCGCAGGAGAAGGGTGTCGTCACCCTGTTCGGCGCCTACAGCCGCACGGTCGGTCCGGGCATCAATCTCACCCTGCCCGCCCCGATCGAGCGGATGCAGAAGGTGGACGTGGGCCAGGTGCGCAAGACCGACGTCGGCAATTCGGCCCATGACGACAATCTCGTCCTCACCGAGGATCAGAACCTCATCGATCTCGCTTATTCGGTCCGCTGGAAGATCCGCGATCCCCAGCTATACCTTTTCAGCCTCGACAATCCCGAGAATACCATCTCGGAGGTGGCGAAGAGCGCGATGCGCGCCGTCGTCGCGAACGTTCGCTTCAACGATGCCGTGGGCGCCGGCCGCGACGACATCGCCAGCCGGGTCGCGCTCGCCATGCAGCAGATCCTCGACCGGTACGGGGCCGGGGTCCACATCGAGGGCGTCACCATCATTCAGACGGATCCGCCGGCGGAGGTCCTCGAGGCCTTCAAGAAGGTGACGGCGGCGCAGCAGGACGCACAGTCCGACATCAACAATGCACGCGCCTACGCGCAGCAGATCACCGCCCGCGCACAGGGCGACGCGGCGGCGTTCAACCAGATCTATGCGCAGTACAAGCTGGCGCCCGACGTCACGCGCCGGCGGCTCTATTACGAGACGATGGAGCGGGTGCTCTCGAAGGTCGACAAGACCGTGGTCGAGGCGCCCGGCGTGACGCCCTATTTGCCGTTGCCGGAGGCGCGCAAGCGGGCGCAGCCGCAGGAAGGAGCGACCCGATGAACCCGTCGCTCCGTAATCCGATCGCCCTCGCCTTTGCGGCGATTCTGCTCCTCATCCTCGCCGGCGCGACATTCGCCAACGTGCCGGAGACGGAGCAGGCGGTGATCGTCCGCTTCGGTCAGCCGCAGCGCACCATCAACGCCTACCGCAACGGGGAGCAGTTCGGCCGGACCGGCGCCGGCCTGATCGCCCGCTGGCCCTTCATCGAGCAGATCCACTGGATCGACAAGCGCATCCTCAGCCTCGAAATGGATCGCCAGCAGGTGCTCTCGACCGACCAGTACCGGCTGCAGGTCGATGCCTTTGCGCGCTACCGCATCGTCGATCCGCTGAGGATGTACGTCTCGGCCCAGACCGAGGCGCGGCTCGGCGACCAGCTGAAGCCGATCCTCGGCTCGGCGATCCGCAACGAGCTCGGCAAGCGGCCGTTCGCCGCCCTGCTCAGCGCGGAGCGCGGCCAGGTGATGAGCCATATCAAATCGGCGCTGAACCGCGCGGCGGCGCAATATGGCGCGGAGATCGTCGACGTGCGCATCAAGCGGGCGGACCTGCCGAGCGGCATCCCGCTGAGCTCCGCATTCGACCGGATGAAGAGCGCGCGCGAGCAGGAAGCGACGTCGATCCGCGCCCAGGGCCGGATGCAGGCCCAGATCATCAGCGCCCAGGCCGACGCGGACGCGGCGCGCACCTATGCGGCGGCATTCGGCAAGGATCCCGACTTCTACGACTTCTACCGCGCCATGCAGTCCTATCGGGTCACCTTCGGCGGCGAGGGCCAGCCGCAGGGCGAGCAGGGGAGCACCAGCATCATCCTTTCGCCCGAGAACGACTATCTGAGGGAGTTTCGCGGCAAGAAATAACCGCGGCCGACGCGCCGGCAGGCCTATTCAAATCCGGTTCAGCCGCACCAGATAGCAAGCGAGCAGCATGCGATTGGAGTTTCGAGGGTCTGCCCGCCCCGGCTCCGCGAAAAGACCTGAGGAGACTGAGCACCGTGCGTTACGTTTATGGCCTTTCCGCCGCGCTCCTGCTGGGCGGCGCCGCCGCGACCCTCGCCGTCGGGCCGCTCGGCGCGCAGACCGCGCAGAACGATCCCTCCGCCATGGCCGCCAGCGCGCCGCGCCCCGGCGCGCCGATGAGCTTCGCGGACCTCGCCGCCCGCCTGCAGCCGGCGGTGGTCAACATCTCCACCAAGCAGACGCTGCGCGTGAACCGCCAGCAGCAGCTGCCGCCGGGCCTCGAGGACTTCTTCCGCCAGTTCGGCGCCCCCGTGCCCGGGCAGGACGACGACGACAATGGCGGCAGCGGCGGCAGCGGCGGTCAGTCCGTGCAGCGCGGCGGCTCGCTGGGCTCCGGCTTCCTGATCTCCGCCGACGGCTATGTCGTCACCAACAACCACGTCATCTCGCCCGCCCGCACCGGCGCGACGGTGGACCAGATCACCGTGACGCTCGCCGATCGCCGCGAGTTCACCGCCCGCGTGGTCGGACGGGACCAGGCGGCCGACCTCGCGCTGCTCAAGATCAACGGCCAGGGCCTCCCCTATGTCCGCTTCGGCGATTCGACCCGCACGCGGGTGGGCGACTGGGTGCTGGCCATCGGCAACCCCTTCGGCCTCGGCGGCACCGTCACGGCGGGCATCGTGTCCGCCCTCCACCGCAACCTGCAGTCCGGCGTCTACGACCGCTACATCCAGACCGACGCGTCCATCAACATGGGCAATTCGGGCGGCCCGATGTTCGATCTGAACGGCAACGTCATCGGCATCAACACGGCGCTCTATTCGCCGACCGGCGGCAATATCGGCATCGGCTTCGCCATTCCCGCCGAGCAGGCGCGGCCGGTGATCGAGGCGCTGCAGCGCGGCGGCAAGGTCTCGCGCGGCTATATCGGCGTCAGCCTTCAGGCGCTCGACGAGGATATCGCCGAATCGCTCGGCATTCCGAAGAATCAGGGCGAGCTGATCCGCGGCGTGACGCCGGGCGGCCCGGCCGCCCGCGCCGGCATCCAGCAGGGTGACGTCGTCGTCGCGGTCAACAACCAGCCGGTCACGCCCGATCAGTCCCTCGCCTATCTCGTGTCGCAGCAGCCGGTCGGCTCCCGCGTCCCGATCACGGTGGTGCGCGAAGGCCAGCGCCGCACCCTCACCGTGACGCTGGGCGAGCGGCCGAGCGAGGAGGAGCTCGCCCGCCAGGGCGGCGCCGGCGAGGAATCGAACGGCGTCACGGCGCCGACCGACCAGCAGCAGTCGACCAGCCAGCGTTCGGCGCGCGAGAGCCTCGGCCTCACCGTCCAGACGCTGACGCCGGAAATCGCGCGTTCGCTCCGCCTCAACGATCCGAACCTCAAGGGCGTCGTCGTGTCGGCGGTCAACGCCAACAGCGACGCGGCGGCGAAGGGGATTCAGGTCGGCGACATCATCCTGTCGATCAACCAGCGCGCGACCCGCACGCCGGAAGAAGCGGCGGCGGCGGTGGCGGCGGCGCGGAGCGCGGGCCGCAAGTCCGTGCTGCTCCTCGTCCGCCGCGGCAACACGGCCGCCGCCTATTTCGGCGTCGAGCTCAGCACGCCCGCCCGCTGACGCCGCGCTTGCCGCCCCTGTCCCCGAAAGGATAGGGGCGGCTGCCGTGCGGCGTCGAAGGGAGAGTGCGTGTGACCCAAGGATCTCTTCCCGCCCGTAGCGAGCTGACGGTTCGCGCCGTCCTGCTCGGCGGCCTCATCACCCTCGTCTTCACCGCCGCCAACGTCTATCTCGGCCTGAAGGTCGGCCTCACCTTCGCCACCTCGATCCCCGCGGCCGTCATCTCGATGGCGGTGCTGCGCTGGTTCTCCGGCGCGACGATCCTCGAGAACAATATCGTCCAGACAGTCGCCTCGGCCGCCGGGACGCTGGCGGCGATCTGCTTCGTCCTGCCCGGGCTGGTCATGATCGGCTGGTGGCAGGGCTTCCCTTATTGGACGACGGCGCTCGTCACCGGCCTGGGGGGCGTTCTCGGCGTGCTGTTCTCCGTGCCCCTGCGCCGCGCCCTGGTGACGGATTCGCCGCTTCCCTACCCGGAAGGCGTGGCCGCCGCGGAGGTGCTGCGCGTCGGCGAGGAAGGCCGCGGCGGGGCCGACGAGAACAGCCGCGGCCTCGCGGCGATCGTCATGGGTTCGCTCGTCTCCGCGGGTTGGGCCCTTTCCAACGCGCTCAAGCTGACCGCTGCCGACGCGAGCGGCTTCTTCCGCGCCGGCAGCGGCGTCAGCGGGATCAATCCGGGCTTCCAGTTCGCGCTGCTCGGCGTCGGCCACCTGGTCGGCATCTCGGTGGGCGTCGCCATGGCCCTCGGGATCGTCATCGCCTGGGGTGTCGCCGTGCCGTGGCTGAGCAGCGGCGTCCCGCTGCCCGCGAACGGGCTCGAGGGACTGGCGAACGACGTCTGGAAGAACCAGGTGCGCTTCCTCGGGGCCGGGGTGATCGGCGTCGCCGCCATCTGGACGCTCGCGATCGTGATCGGCCCGATCGTCCGGGGTCTGGCCGGCGCGGTGGCGGCCTCGCGCGCCCGCAAGGCGGACAGCGGGACGCTTGCCGTCGAAGAGCGCGACATACCGATCGGTATCGTCGGCCTCGGAACGCTGGCGGCGCTGGTGCCGATCGGCTTCCTCCTGGTCCACGAGCTCGGCGGCGCGGCCGGCGCCAGCGCGCCGCTGGTGGTTGCCGGCAGCCTCGTCTTCGTGCTCCTCGCCGGCGCCTTCATCGCGGCGGTCTGCGGCTATATGGCCGGCCTCATCGGCGCGTCGAACAGCCCCGTCTCGGGCATCGGCATCCTCTCGGCGCTGGGAGCCTCCCTGCTGCTCGTGGCGGTGCTTGGGCGGGTGGCCGATCCGAAGCCGCTCATCGCCTACGCATTGATCGTCACCGCGATCGTCTTCGGTGTCGCCACGATTTCCAACGACAATCTGCAGGACCTCAAGACCGGGCAGCTGGTCGGCGCGACGCCCTGGCGGCAGCAGGTGGCGTTGCTCTTCGGCGTCGCCTTCGGGGCGGCGGTGATCCCGCCGGTGCTCAACCTCCTCAATGTCGGCTACGGCTTCGCGGGCGTGGCGGGCGCGGGGAAGGAGGCGCTCGGCGCGCCCCAGGCGGCCCTGATCTCGACGCTCGCCCAGGGCGTGCTCACCGGAACCCAGCAATGGGGGATGATCGGGTACGGCGTGCTGCTCGGCGTCGGCCTCATCGCGCTCGACGCTTTGCTGGGCCGGATGCGGCTGCTTCGCCTGCCGCCGCTTGCCGTCGGCATCGCCATCTACCTGCCGATGTCGGCCACGTTGATGGTGGTGGTCGGCGCCGTCTGCGGCTGGATCTACGACCGGGCGCGGCAGGATGAGGGGCACCGCCGGATGGGCGTGCTGATCGCGACCGGGCTGATCGTCGGCGAGAGCCTGTTCGGCGTCCTCATGGCGGGGATCGTCGCCGGGACCGGCACGGGCGAGCCGCTCGCCGTCGCCGGCCCGGGCTTTCGCCCCTATGCGCTTTGGGGCGGTACGCTGGTCTTCGCGCTGCTCGCCTGGTGGTGCTACCGGCGCGCGGCGCGGCTGGCCGCCTAGTCCGCCGTCTCGCCGCCGCTTTCGCCGAGCCGCACCCGCTCGCGGGTGATCGTCACAAGGGTTGCGCCGTCGGTCATCCCGTACAGCTTCCTGGCGAAGGCCCAAGGCAGGCGGATGCAGCCGTGGGAGGCGGGGTAGCCGGGAAGCTGGCCGGCGTGGAGGGCGATGCCGTAGGTGGTGAGCCGCTGCATGAAGGGCATGGGCGCGTTCGAATAGATGTTCGAGCGGTGGTGGACCTGCTTCTGGAGGATGCGGAAGGTGCCCACCGGCGTCGGGTGGCCGGGACGCCCCGTGGAGACCGGCGCGGAGGCGAGCAGCGCCCCCTGGCGGAAAACAAAGAGCTTCTGCTGCGGCAGGCTGACGACGATGCGAAGGGCGCCTTCGGTGGGGGAAACCGCGGCGGCGGGGCCCGCAGGGACCGGGGCGGGAGTCGGCGGCGGGGCCGGGACGACCGAGTAGGTCACCTCGCGGGAGTCGAGCGGGAGGTACGGGAGCGACGGGGGACCCTCCGGCGGCCGGGCCGTGCCGAGCGCCAGCGCCGCCGGGGCGAGGAGGAGGAGACCCTTCACCGCCGCCGCTCCGCTACCGGACCCGGGCTTCGAGCCAGCGGCTGATGTCAGGCACCCGCGTCATCCGTACCCGGATACGGTCCTTGATCGAGGCGATCGCCTGGTCCGCCGGGCGGCGGGACTGGGGCGTCAGATATTTGCCGGCATAAGCGTCGATCTTGTCGACCATGGCGGGGTCGGTCGAGCGGGCGCCGAGCTGGGCGACGAAGCGCGAGCGGGACGAGATGTCGACCAGCGCCTCGACCTCCTCCCGGTGCCGGATCGCGAAATCGAAGGCGAGATCCGGATGCTGCCCGGCGACGGCGGAGATGATCCCGGCGCTGTTGGTCGCGCCGGGCTCCGGCGTCAGGGCGAGATCGAGGGCGCGGCGCGCCAGAGCCTCGTCGCGGGCCGAGGCGAGCTGGCGGTAGAGCTGGCTCCTGACCAGCGGGTTCTTCTCGGCCCGCGCCGCTTCGTGCAGCCGGTCCCAGGCGGCGGCGTCCGCATTCTGGGCGACGATACTTGCGATCGCGCTGCGCAGGGGGCCGCCGGTGGCGAGGGGGTCGCGTGCCGCCGTCAGCCGGTTCGCCTCGGCGATCACGCCAGGCTCCTGCACCGCGCCCAAGGCGCCGATGAGGCCGGCGCGCAGCACCGTCACCGTCGCCGGCTCATTGGGCTTCGCCTTCCAGCCGATGCGGGCGAGCACCGGCGCCAGCTTCGCGCTCGCATAGCGGGTGACGAGCGCCTGGTGGCGCGCATCGCCCTCGTAGAAGCCGTAGATCTGGGCGAGGATGCCGGCGACGGAGCCGACCAGGCGCGGATTGGCGTCGGCCGGGGCGGCGTCGACCATGTCGAGCGCGTCGGCGGCGGACTGGTAGCCGGCGAGGCCGAGGCCCCAGCTGTCGGCGAGAAGGCCGAGCTGGTCGACCGTCGCCAGGCGGCCGTAATCGGCCTTGAGCCGGGCGAGGAGCGGCGGCGCGTAAAGCGTGCGGTAATAGCCGGTCTGGCCGCTGTTGACGACGAGGGTGCCGCAGCCGGCGGCGGCGACGCTGCCCGTGCCGCCGGTGACGAGCGTCCGCGCCTGGGCGCCGCCGAGCGTGGCGGCGATGACAGGGACCCGCCAGCGCAGCGGCGTCTTGTTCGGCCGGTCGCGGGTGAACTCGTCCTGCCTCAAGTCGGCGACGGTGCGGCCGGCGACGCAGCGCGCGCCGGTGACGCGGATCAGCGGCACGCCGGGCTGGAGGGTGAAATCGTGGGCGATTGCGGTGACCGGCTTGCCCGGCGCCGCGCGCTCGACGGCGGCCCACAGGTCGTCGGACTGGGTGTTCGAATATTTGTGGACGCGGACATAATCCTGGACGCCGCGGCGCCAGGCGTCGGCGCCGACATAATCCTCCAGCATCGTGATCACCGCCTCGCCCTTGTTGTAGGTGATCGAGTCGAAGGCCTGGCTGATCTGCTCGACGGTGGTGAGGTGCTGGACGATCGGGTGGGTGGTCGCGACCGAATCCTGGCCAATCGCGCCCTCGCGCCCGCCGACGCGGCCGAGCTCCGGCTCCCATTCCGGATGGAGCGCCTGGGTCGACTTGGTCGCCATCCACGAGGCGAAGCCCTCGTTCAGCCAGAGGTCGTCCCACCAGGCCATGGTGACGAGGTCGCCGAACCATTGGTGTGCCATCTCGTGCGCGGCCGTCTCGAAAATGTCCTGGCGCGAGGCCTCGGTCGAGATGGCCGGGTCGACGAGCAGGCGGTTCTCGAAGCTGAAGATCGCGCCCCAATTCTCCATCGCGCCGAAGAACTGGCTGCTGCCCGGGCCGGCGACGTTGTCGAGCTTGGGGAGCGGGAAGGGGGTGCCGAAATATTGGTTGTACCAGGGAAGGATGCGCGCGGCGCTGGTCAGCGCCCAGCGGCCCTGCTCGCCATTGCCGCGGCGGGCGACGACGCCGATCTCCGTATTGGCGGCGCGGGTGGTGATCCGGTCGAACTCGCCGGCGCCGAAGAAGACCAGGTAGGAGGACATGGCCGGCGTCTTCTGGAAGGTCACCGTCTTGAGCGCGCCCTGCCGCACGGTCCGCGCCGCCGGCATGTTGGCGACGACGTCGTCGCCCGCCGGCACCGTCGCGACCAAGGTGTAGGGCGTGCGGAAGCGGGGCTCGTCCCAGGAGGGGAAGAAGCGCCGCGCGTCGGGCGCCTCGAACTGGGTGAACAGCGCCCGCTTCTTCCCCTTGGGGGTGTCATAATCGAGCGCGAAGAAGCCGGCGGCCTGGGTGTAGATCTTGCCGGTATAGTCGAGCGTCAGGCGATAGCGCCCCGGCAGGACCGGCTGCCGGAAGGTGAAGGTCGCGGTCTGCGCTTCGGCGTCGACGGAGATGTTGCGCGCGGGCGCCTCGTCGCCGGCCCGGCTGCCCAGCGTCACGCGCGTGAAGGCGAGGTCGGCGGCATTGAGGACGATCGAGTCGGTCCGCTGCAGCACCTCGATGTCGATCGCGGCACGGCCGGAGAAGCGCAGGTTCGCCGCGTCGGGAACGATCTCCAGCCGGTATTCGAGCGGCCGGACGCTGCGCGGCAGCTGGGTCGGGATGGCGCGCTGCGCGAGCGGCGGAAGCGGCGCGGCGGTGGCGGTGCCGGCAGCGAGGGCGGCGACGGCGAGGGCGGCGAGGGAAGCGGCGGTACGAAGGCGCATCGAAGACTCCGGCAAGGATCGCGATCGACCTGCCCCCGGCGCATTAACCTTGTCAAATCAGTAACCGAAGAGCGGCGTCCCCTTGTGGGCCTCCATGACGTGCCGCCTGAGGTCCTGCGGGCTCCACAGATGCTCGACGCCGGCCTCGGCCTGCTTGATCAACCCCACGATCGCCTCGTTGACCGGGGCCCGCCGCCGCAACCGGGTCGCCAGCCGCACGACCTCTCCGTTCAGATAGTCGATCTCGGTCGGGCGGCCCGCGCGCAGGTCGTCGAACATGGACGAGCGGGCCTTGGAGTCGATCTTCTGGATCTTGAGGAACTGGCCGAAGATGAAATCCGGCGCCGCGATAACGTGGGGGAGGAGATTGGGCGGCACCGGGCCGATCTTGGCCGGGCTGATCTTCGCCAGCTTGAGCAACTCGAGCGCCTCGACGATCGAGGCGGCGAGGACGCGGCGATAGTCCCGCTCCTTCAGCTCCTCGAGCAAGGTGCGGCCGGAGAGGGCGTTCACCGCATTGTTCAAATTGATGAGCAGCTTGCCCCAGGAGACGCCGGCCATGTCGGCGACGATCCGGAGACGGCCGGGGCCGTCGCCGATCCGCTCGGCAAGCTCGTGGGTGCGCGGCGTGTCGCCGCCGACGAGATCGCCCGCCGTGCCCTTGTGCCAGCGGCCGTGGCCGAGATAGGCGACGTTGAACGGGACCATCCCGCCGACCACCTCGAACTTGTTGCCGAGCAGGCCCTGCAGCGTCTGCGCGTTGGTGACGCCGTTCTGGAAGCTGATGACGGTCGCGCCCTTGCGGCCGTGCTTCGCGATCTCCCTGGCCGCCTCGGCGGTGGCGGTCGACTTGACGCAGAGCGCGATGACGTCGGCGGCGGCCAGCGCTTTCGGCTGGGTCGAGAAGGCGACCTGTTCCGGCGCGAGCCGGGTGCGCCAGCCGCTCGAGTCGGTGAGGGTGAGGCCGTTCTCGCGCACCGCCTCGGCCACGCTCCGGCGGCCGACGAAGGTGACGGGAAGGCCCGCCGCGGCCCAGCTGCCGCCGACGAAGCAGCCGATCGAGCCGGCGCCGTGGATCGCGACCCTGGGCCCGTCCACGTCTCAGCCGCGCCCGCGATAGGAAGCGACGCCCTGATCCGGCACCCACAGGCCCGCGGGCGGTTCGCCGGTCTGCCAGAAGACGTCGATGGGTATGCCGCCGCGGGGATACCAATAGCCGCCGATCCGCAGCCAGAGCGGGTTCATCTCCTCGGCGAGCCGCTGGCCGATGCCGACGGTTACATCCTCGTGGAAGCCGCAATGGTTGCGAAAGGCACCGAGGAACAGCTTCAGCGACTTGGATTCGACGATGCTTTCGCCGGGTGCGTAGTCGAGCACGATATGGGCGAAATCGGGTTGGCCGGTCACCGGGCAGAGGGACGTGAATTCGGGCGCCGTGAAGCGCACGAGATAGGGCCGCCCGGGCCGCGGGTTCGGCACGTAATCGAGCTTCGCTTCCTCCGGCGAGGCGGGGAGCGGGGCGCTGCGGCCGAGATGCGTGAGATCCATGCGCCGCCTCTTAATGCCCGCGGCGGCGCGACGGAAGCGCGGTCGGCGCCCCAGCCCACCGGGGGCGCCGGGTCAGGCCGGCGCCGACTTCGACTGGTGCACCGCGATGAACGAGGCGGTGACGCCGGCCGGCGATTGGGGGCCGTGCGCCTTGACGCGGACGACCGTCCCCACGAGCGACGGAATCTGGTCGATGCCGTCCGGCCAATGATAGCCGCGCGCGCATTGATAGTCGTAGCGCCAGCCCGCGGTCGGCGAGCCCGCCACGCCCTCACCGATGATATGATAGGATTCCGGGCTGCGCGGACCGTCGTGCCGAACCTCGCCCGACAGGTTCAGGACATAATTCTGGCCCATGTCGAGCGTGCCGTGGAAGCGGCCGGGGCCGCTTTCCGTGAAAGTGAACACGCCTTCGCCGAAGATGAGGTTCAGCGCCTTCTGCGCATCGTCGCCGACGAGCCCCTGATCGTTGACGAAGCTCCTGTACGTCCATTTGCCGCTCAGCATGTGCCCATCCCCCTCGCTCTTCGCCACGGTCAAGCGCCGATGACGCTGTGATGAAGATGCGATTTGCGTGCGGCCGAGTCTAGAAATAACTGGTGTTGCATCGCGGCCGACACTGTATGTTGCCTGCAGCCTCTCAAAGGAACCGAGACGATATGGCCGCGACGGCGCCGACGATCGTGATACCGGTCTATGACGATGTCGACATGCTCGACGTCACGGGGCCATGGGAAATGTTTTCGTGGGCCGGGTTCACGCCGATGCTGGTCGCGCAGGAGGCGCGAAACTACAAGTTTCGCAATGGCTTCGACTTCTGCGTCGCTTCTTCGTTCGACGATGTTTCGCCCGGCTGCGACGCGATCTGGGTGCCGGGCGGCGATCCGGCCTCGCTTGCCGCCATCATCGCCGATCCGGCGCGAACCTATTTGAACTTCATCACCGCCCAGGCGACCGGCGCGCGCTACGTCGCCTCCGTCTGCGAGGGGGCGCTGCTGCTCGCCGCCGCGGGGCTGCTCGACGGCTATTCGGCGACGACCCACTGGGCGTTCATCCCGTGCCTGATGCGCAATCCGAAGATCGCGGTGGCGGACGGGCACCCGCGCTTCGTGCTCGACCGCAACCGCCTGACCGGCGGCGGCATTTCCTCCGGGCTCGACGAGGCGCTGAAGCTGATCGAGCTGCTCGCCGACACCGAGACGGCGCAGGGCGTGCAGCAGAGCACGCAATATTATCCCCACCCGCCGGTCTCGAGCGCGATCCCGAACACCGTCTCATGCCCGATGGACGAAGTGGCCAAGCGAAAGCCGCTTTGACAGCCGCTCCCGCGGCGCGCTAGCCGGGAAGGGTCGCACCTCTTCGCCGGGATCTTCATGTCGATGCTCAGGATTGCCTTCGCCTCCGCGGCCGCGATCGCCTTCGCCGCGCCCGTCGCCGCACAGCCCCGATCCGCGCCTCCGCCCGCCGCCAATGCCGCGAATGCGCCGGCGACCAAGGAGAGCGCGCCGGATCGGCCGGTCCCGCCGCCCACGGTGTCGGTGACCCGGCACGTGGGGACGTTCGGCGGCCAGCGGATCGCTTATGTCGCGACCGCCTCCGAAACTTATCTGAGGGCCGAGGACGGCACGCCCAAGGCGGCGATCTTCTCCGTCTCCTACGTGAAGGAGCCGCGCGACCCCTCGCGACCCGTCGTCTTCCTCTACAATGGCGGGCCGGGTTCGGGCTCGGTGTGGCTGCAGATGGGCGCGTTCGGGCCGAAGCGGGTGGCGATCCCGTCCGACGCGCGCGACGATGCCGCCCCGCCCTACCCGATCATCGACAATCCCGATTGCCTGCTCGACGTCGCCGACATCGTCTTCATCGATCCTGTCGGCACCGGCTTCAGCCATCCGCTCGGCAAGACCGAGGGCAAGGAATATTGGGGCGTCACCGCCGACGCCAAATCCGTGTCGCAGTTCATCCGGCTGTGGCTGAACGACAACGGCCGCTGGAACTCGCCCAAATATATCGGCGGCGAGAGCTACGGCACCACGCGCTCCGCCGCGCTCGTGAACCAGCTGGAGGGCGCCTATAACGACGTGGCGCTGAACGGCATCATCCTCATCTCGACGATCCTCGATTTCAGCGCCGACACCTTCGCGCAGGGCAACGAGATGCCGTACATCATGTACCTGCCGACCATGGCGGCGACCGCCTGGTACCACCACAAGGTGGCGAACCCGCCGGCGACCGTCGAGGAGTTCGTCGCCGAGGCGAAGGATTTCGCGACCGGCGAATATGCCGCCGCCCTGCTCAAGGGGCAGCGCCTCTCGCCGGAGGAAAGGGCGCGGGTGCGCGCGAAGCTCGCCCGCTTCACCGGCCTCTCGGAGGCCTTTCTCGACCGCGCCGACCTGAGGGTCAGCGACAACCGCTTCTACAAGGAGCTGCTCCGCGACCGCGGGCAGACGATCGGCCGGCTCGATTCGCGCTACACCGGCAAGGATTACGACCAGGCCGGCGAGCGGCCGGACAACGATCCCAGCTTCTACGGGATCGACGGCGGCTATACGGCGGCGATCAACGCTTATGTCCGCGGCGACCTCGATTTTCACACCGACCGTTCGTACCAGACGATCGCCGGGCTTGGCTCGTGGGACTGGGAGCTCAAGGACCAGGGCGGCGACAGCACCTATTACAAGAACGTCGCGCCCTATATCGGCAAGGCGATGCGGGAGAATGCGGGGCTGCGCGTGTTCGTCGGCGCGGGCTATTACGACTTCGCGACGCCGTTGCTCGGAGCGGAATATTCGCTGAGCCGCACCGGCTTTCCCGCCGACCGCATCCAGTTCCATTACTATCATGCCGGCCACATGATGTACGTGCACGACGAGGACCGGGCGAAGCTGGCCCGCGACATACGCGACTTCATCCGCAGCCGCTGAGGCGGACCCGCCGCTGGACACGAAGGGCGGGGGGAGCCAAGGAGCGGGTCATGGAGTCCCTCGTCTCCACCGAATGGCTCGCGGCCGAGCTCGGCGCTCCGGACCTGCGCATCCTCGACGCGAGCTGGCACCTGCCGGGCACCGGGCGCAACGGCAGGTCCGAATATGAGGCGGGGCATATCCCCGGTGCTGCATTTGCCGACATCGACGCGCTGTCGGACGCGGATAGCCCGCTCCCGCACATGCTGCCGCCGCCGCACGTCATGGCGAGCCGGATGCGGGCGCTCGGCGTCGACGACGGGGCCCGCATCGTGATCTACGACAATTCGCCGCTGCACAGCGCCGCGCGGGTGTGGTGGATGCTGCGCAGCTTCGGCGCGCGGCAGGTGGCGCTGCTCGATGGCGGGCTCGCCAAATGGGTGGCCGAGAACAGGCCGCTGAAGCGGGGCGAGAGCCGACCGAGGCAGGGGCATTTCACGCCGCAGCCGCGCGAGGGCGCCGTGGTGGACAAAAGGGAGATGCTCGGCCTGCTCGGCACGGCGACGGAACTCGTCGATGCGCGCGGCGCGGCGCGCTTCACCGGGGAGGAGCCGGAGCCGCGGCCGGGCCTTGCCTCCGGGCATATTCCGGGCGCGAAGAACCTGCCGCAGGGAGCGCTGTTCGAGGCTGACGGCAGCTGGAAGCGGGGCGAGGCGCTGCGCGGCGCGTTCGGGGCCGCCGGCGTCGACTTGTCGAAGCCGATGGTGACGACCTGCGGCTCCGGCGTCACGGCGGCGGTCTTGCTGTTCGGGGCGCACCTGCTCGGCAAGGAGGACGTCAGGCTCTACGACGGCAGCTGGTCCGAATGGGGCGCCGATCCGGCGACGCCCAAGGCGACGGGGCCGGCATGACCGGAAAGAAGCCGGACACCGGGCTCGTCCATGGCGGCCGCCGCAGGGAATGGCGCGGGCGGCTGGTCAACCCGCCCGTCCATCGCGCCTCGACGATCCTGTTCGACAGCGTGGCGGAGCTGAGGGCGACGGCGCCGGAGTTCGGCGTGCCCTATTACGGCCTGCACGGGACGCCGACGACCTGGGCGCTCGCCGAGGCGCTGACGGAGCTGGAGCCGGGAGCGGCGGGGACGATGCTCTATTCGACCGGCCTCGCGGCGGTGACGGCGGCGCTGCTCACCGTCGTGGTGCCGGGCGACGAGCTGCTCGTCACCGACACGGCCTACGGCCCGACGCGGCGCTTCTGCGACGGCTTCCTCAGGCGCTTCGGCGTGACGACGCGCTATTACGATCCGATGGTCGGAGCGGGCATCGCGGAGCTGATCGGCGAGGAGACGCGGGCGATCCTGCTGGAAAGCCCGGGCTCGAACACGATGGAGGTGCAGGACGTCCCGGCGATCTGCGCCGCCGCGCGGGCGCGGGACGTGGCGACGTTGATCGACAACACCTGGGCCACGCCGCTCTTCTTCCCGGCTTTGTCGCACGGCGTCGACCTCTCGATCCTCGCCGCCACGAAATATGTCGGCGGGCATGCCGACGTGATGCTCGGCGCCGTCACCGCCAACTCCGACTGGTACAAGAGGCTCGAGCGGACGAGCTGGGACCTCGGCCACGGCGTCAGCCCGGACGATGCCTGGCTCGGCGCGCGCGGCCTCAGGACCATGGCGGTGCGGCTGCGCCAGCACGAGGCGAGCGCGCTCAAGGTCGCCTCATGGCTGAAGGGCCGTCCGGAAGTGGCGCGCGTGTTGCACCCGGCGCTGCCGGACTGCCCGGGACACGACGTCTGGAAGCGCGACTTCAGCGGCGCCTCCGGCCTCTTCTCCTTCGTGTTCCGGGGCGGGGACGATGCCGCGCGGAGCCGGTTCATCGACGCCCTGGAGCTGTTCGGCATCGGCTGGAGCTGGGGCGGCTATGAGAGCCTCGCCGTGCCGCACGACCCGCAGCCGCTGCGCACCGCGACGCGCTGGGAGGCGGAGGGGCCGCTGGTGCGGCTCCATGTCGGGCTTGAGGACCCGGACGACCTGATTGCGGACCTCGAGGCGGGGCTGCGGCGTTTCGCCGCGGGAACATGAGGACGATCTTCGATACGTTCGGGGTCACCTGGCCCAATTACTCCGACTGGATCTCCGCCGGGGCCGCTTCGATCATCCTCGTCCTCCTGTGGCTCGCGGCGGCGGCCGTCGGGCGCTGGCTCGGCCCGCGCTTCTCCGGCTTCTGGACCCGCCACGGCGGCACGCGCGGCGAGGATCTCGCCGAGCGCACAGGCCCGATCGTGCGGGACGTCATGTTCCTCGCCGCGGCGGGGATCGCGCTCAACGCCGACACCTGGCGGCCGCTGGCGCTGATCGTCTTCGGCATCGCCATCGCGGCCGGCGCGGCCCTGCTCGTCCTCACCGTCGCGCGCGGGCTGCAGCTGGCGCGGTGGATCACCTGGCTGCTCGCCGGATTCGCCTTCGTCGGGCTGCTCGCCCGCTCGGTGGGGAGCCTGAGGCCGCTCACCCGGCCGTTGGACCGCGTCGGCTTCGCGGCGGGCAAGGCGCACGTCTCGCTGCTTACCGCGCTGCAGGCGGTGATCGTGCTCCTCGCCCTCTACGCGGCGGTGAAGCTGTTCAACCGCATCGTCGCCCAATCGATCCGCCACATGAAGGACCTCGACGCGACCCAGCAGCTGCTCGCGCAGAAGCTGGCCGGCGTGGCGATCGTCGTCGTCGCCTTCTTCGTCGGCATCGACCTCATGGGGATCGACCTTACCGCGCTCACGGTCTTCTCCGGTGCGTTCGGCCTCGCGGTCGGCTTCGGGCTGCAGAAGACCTTCGGCAACCTCATCGCCGGGATCATCCTGCTGATGGACCGGTCGATCAAGCCCGGCGACGTCATCGTCGTCGGCGAGAGCTTCGGCCATGTGAACAAGATCGGCGTGCGGGCCGTCTCGATCGTCACCCGCGACGGCAAGGAGCATCTGATCCCGAACGAGAACCTGATGACGAAGGAGGTCGAGAACTGGTCCTATTCGAGCCGGGACGTGCGCATCCATATCCCTGTCGGCATCAGCTACGATTGCGACCTCGCGCTCGCGCAGAAGCTGATGGTCGAGGCCGCCAAGGGCGCGAAGCGGGTGCTGAGCTCGCCCGCGCCGAGCGTGTGGCTGCGCGCCTTCGGCGAGAGCACGGTGGACCATGAGATATTGTGCTGGGTCGGCGATCCGGAGGCGGGAATCGGCAGCGTCCGCTCCGAAGTGCTGAACCGGGTGTGGGTGCTGTTCAAGGAGCACGATATCGTGCTTCCCAACCCGCAGCGGGACATCCACATCAAGGACTGGCCGGGGCCGCCGGCCCCCGAGCGTTCAGCCGCGGACGATTCCGGCGAGGGTCGCTAGCGCGCGCCGCAGCGCGTCGCCCAGCACCGAGGCCGCGGCGCCGGCCGGCCGGCCGCCATCGCTGAGCTTCAGCAGGGTCTCGACCCCGGCCGCGGCCCAGGCGGCGGTCTCGGCGGCGATGCAGTCGAAGCGGCGCTGCACGATCGGCGAGGCGTGGGCGTAGGCGGCGCTGACCCGCGCGGCCTCATCGAGCCCGTCGTCGCGGACCGGCGCGTGCTGGCGGCCGGCGATCTCGTCGACCAGCGCCAGCACCTGGCGCAGCTGCGCGACCTGGCCGCCGGCATCCGCGAGGCCGGGCATATAGGCATGGGGCGACTGGTGCGTCATCGCACCCGCTCATAGGCGCGGGGCGGCTAAGGAAGGGCTAACGGAGCCGGCGGCCGCGAGGGGCCGCGTCGGCTCAGCGCGGCGTCGTCGCGGTCGCGTCCTTGCCTGCGGCCGGGGGCGCGTTGAGGATCGCCTGGGTGGTGGCGCCCTTGTCGACCACGGTCGTGCCGGGATCGCCGGCGACGGAGCGGGCGCCGAGCGCGGCGCGGTCGCTGCCCGCGGCGTTGAGCATGGTGGTCTCGCTCTGGCTGCGCGGGGCGGGGCCGCCGAACAAAGCTTCGAGCGCCTGGGTGCGCGCGTCCGCCGCCTGCGGGGTCGGGTCGCCGGCGCGGGGCGGGGCGAGCGTGTAATCGGGCGGGATGACCAGCGGCTGGTTGCGGGCGACGGCGAACTCGTCGGGCCGGTCGCGGCCGGCGATGTTCTGACGGGCGCAGCCCCCGAGGATCAGGGCCGCGGCCGCGGCAGAAAGGCCGATCGTCACGATACGCATTGTCACTTGTCCTCCGAGGGCGTCTTCCGGTCGCGCGTCAGCAGCGCGCGGACCAGCAATAGCAGGACGCCGATGGTAATGGCAGCGTCGCCGACATTGAAGACCAAAAAGGGATGGACGTCGCCGAAATGCAGGTCGGCGAAGTCGACGACGTAGCCGAGCCGCACCCGGTCGAGGATGTTGCCGAGCGCCCCGCCGAGGACGAGCGCGAGGGCGAGCGCGTCGTCGCGGCGCTTCTCGCGCCACAGCCAGGCGAAGACGAAGGCCGAGATGGCGGCCGTCAGCGCGACCAGGATCCAGCGCATGACGTGGCTGTCGGCGGTGAGGAAGCCCATCGAGACGCCGTGATTGGCAGTGAAGAGGAAGCGGAAGAAGGGAGTCAGCACGATCCCTTCGCCGCCGAGGCTGCGCTCCTCGAGATGGAGCGGGTGGACGACGATCCATTTGACGATCTGGTCGAGGATCAGCACGGCGGCAGCCAAGCCGAGGCCCATCGCGCGATTGGATCGTATGCGGGCATCCGCCGCAGGAGGCGGGTTCGTCATTGCAGCCGCTTCAGCCATTCACCACCTCCGCGCAGCGGCCGCACAGGCCGCCATCCTCCTCGACTTCCGGCATGTGCCGCCAGCAGCGTCCGCATTTGAGGCGCTCCGTGCGGGCCACCTCGATCCGGTCCGTCGCCCCCGCCTCGAGCTCCGAGACGATATACACTTCCTTGAGCACTTCCTCGTCGAGGTCGAGAACATTCTCCTCGTCCTGCGGAACCAGCACCCGCGCCTCGAGGCTGGAGCCGATCACCTTTTCGCGGCGGAGCGGCTCGATCGCCTCGGTCACTTCCTCGCGCGAGGCTCGGACCAGCGCCCACTTGGCGCCGAGCGCCTCGTCGCGCCAGCCGGCGTCGATCTCCGGCCATTCGAGCAGGTGCACCGAGCCGCCGTCCGGATAGCGGGTCAGCCAGACCTCCTCGGTGGTGAAGCACAGGACCGGCGCCAGCCACCGCACCAGCGCGTGGAAGACGGTGTCGAGGACGGTGCGATAGGCCCGGCGCTTCGGCGACGAGGCGGCGTCGCAATAGAGGCTGTCCTTGCGGATATCGAAGAAGAAGGCGGAGAGGTCGTCATTGGCGAAGGTGGCGAGCAGCCGCGTATAGCGGTTGAACTCGAAGCCGTCGGCCGCCGCCTTGAGCTCGGCGTCGAGCTCGGCGAGGCGGTGGAGCACCCAGCGCTCCAGCTCCGGCATCGCCGCCGCCGGCACCCGCTCCGCGTCGCCGAAGCCGTCGAGCGCGCCCAGGAGGTAGCGGAAGGTGTTCCTGAGCTTGCGATAGGCGTCGGAGGTGCCGGCGAGCACTTCCTTTCCTATGCGCACGTCCTCGAAATAGTCGGTCGAGGCGACCCACAGGCGGAGGATGTCGGCTCCGGATTCCTGGAGCACCTTCAGCGGGTCGACGGTGTTGCCGATCGATTTCGACATCTTGCGCCCGTCCTTGTCGAGCGCGAAGCCGTGGGTGAGCACCGCCTTGTAGGGCGCGCGGCCGCGGGTGCCGCAGCTCTCCAGCAGCGACGACTGGAACCAGCCGCGATGCTGGTCGGAGCCCTCGCAATAGAGATCCGCCCGGACGTCCTGGCCGTAGCGCGCCTCGACGACGTACGAATGAGTCGAGCCGCTGTCGAACCACACGTCGAGGATGTCGCTGACCGGCTCCCATTCCTCGAGGCTGTAATGGTTGCCGAGCAGGGCCTGGTGGTCGGCGCCGAACCAGGCGTCGGCGCCGCCCTCGTGAAAGGCGTGGATGATGCGCGAATTGACCACCGAGTCCTTCAGATACTCGCCGGTCTTGCGGTTGACGTAGAGCGCGATCGGCACGCCCCAGGCGCGCTGGCGGCTGATCACCCAGTCGGGGCGGCCCTCGACCATGGAGCGGATGCGGTTCTTCGAACGCTCGGGGACCCAGCGCGTTTCCTCGATCGCGGCGAGGGCGGTATTCCTCAACCCCTCTCCCATTTCGGGAGAGGGTGACGGCGCGTCAGCGCCGACGGGAGAGGGACTGGAGATGTCCGTTCCCTCTCCCTGCGTCGCTTCGCTCCGCTGTCCCTCTCCCGCGAAGGGAGAGGGGCTTCCCATCGGGATGAACCATTGCGGCGTGCAGCGGAAGATGATCTTGGCCTTTGAGCGCCAGCTGTGCGGGTAGGAGTGGCGGAAATCGTCCGACGCCGCCAGCAGCGCGCCCGCTTCGCGCAGGTCGCGGCAGATCGGGCCTTCCTCCATCTGGCTGTTGTTGCCGCTGGCGTTGAGCTTCGGGTTGATCACCGACAGCGGCGAGCCGCCGAGCCATTCCCAGTCCGCTCGGTAGCGCCCGGCATCGTCGACCGCGAAGACCGGGTCGATGCCGTTGGCCTTGCACAGCAGGAAGTCGTCCTCGCCATGGTCCGGGGCCATGTGGACGAGGCCGGTGCCCTGGTCGGTGGTGACGAAATCGCCGGGGAGGAAGGGGCGGGGGCGGGCGAAGAAGCCGCCGAGGTGGTGCATAGGGTGGCGGGCGACGGTGCCGAAAAGCCGATCCGAGGAGATCAGGCTCTCCTCCTCCAGCGATAACCCGGACCGCTTCGAAAAGTCCGATACCAAGGCGCGCGACAGCAGGAAGCGATCGCGCGATTCAGACCGGTACACTGCATAGGAGGAGTCGAAATTTTCCTCGTCTAAGGCCGGGTTGAACGCGATCGCCTGGTTGACCGGGATCGTCCAGGGCGTGGTCGTCCAGATCACCGCGTGGGCGCCGACCAGCTCCGGGATCGGGCTCTCGACGATCTCGAACGCCACGTCGATCTGCGTCGACGTGATGTCCTCATATTCGACCTCTGCCTCGGCCAGCGCGGTCTTCTCCACCGGGGACCACATGACCGGCTTGGCGCCGCGGTAGAGCTGGCCGCTTTCGGCGAATTTCAGCAGCTCCTCGACGATCTTCGCCTCGGCCTCGAACTTCATCGTCAGATACGGGTCGTCCCATTCGCCCATCACGCCGAGGCGCTGGAACTGCTCGGACTGCACCCGCACCCATTCCTCGGCATAAGCGCGGCACTGGGCGCGGAATTCGCGCGGCGGGACGGCGTCCTTGTCGAGCTTCTTCTTGCGGTACTGCTCCTCGATCTTCCACTCGATCGGGAGGCCGTGGCAGTCCCAACCGGGTACGTAGGGCGCGTCCTTGCCCATCAGCGACTGCGAACGCACGACGATGTCCTTCAAGATCTTGTTCATCGCGTGGCCCATGTGGATGTCGCCATTGGCGTAGGGCGGGCCGTCGTGGAGGATGAAGCGTGTCCGGCCGGCGCGGGCCTCGCGCAGGCGCTGGTACAGCCCCTCGGCCGCCCAGCGGGCGAGGATCGCCGGCTCCTTCTGCGCAAGGCCGGCTTTCATCGGGAAATCGGTCTTCGGGAGGAAGACCGTGGAGCGGTAATCGGGCTGCTGGGACATTGCGCCGCCGCTTAGCGGGGAACGGCGGTGGGAAGCAACCTGCCTCCCCATCCGTCCAGGATGGGGAGGGGGACCACCCGCAGGGTGGTGGAGGGGTGATCTGGAGAAGACGTTATAGCCGTCGCGCGAGGACCGCTTACTTCAGGGCGCTTACCCCTCCACCACCCTTCGGGTGGTCCCCCTCCCCACCGCTTCGCGGCAGGGAGGCACTTTAGCCCGGATCCCTGTCGCGGCTCAGATCGTCCACCTCGGCCATGATGCTGGCGAGGGCCGAGGTGCCGTCGGTCTCGTGGAGGCGGCGGCTGGGGAGCTTGCCTTCGGCGAGGAGGTGCTCGAGCGCGACGCGGCCGCGGGCGACGCGGCTCTTGATCGTGCCGACCGCGCAGCCGCAGATCTCGGCCGCTTCTTCATAGGCGAAGCCGCCGGCGCCGACCAGGATCAGCGCCTCGCGCTGCGGCTGGGGCAGATGGAGGAGCGCGCGCTGCATGTCCGTCAGCTCGACATGGCGGTCCTGGCTCGCCGGGGCGGCGAGCAGCTTGGAGGCGGTGATCTCGTCCCACTCGCCCTTGAAGCGCGCGCGACGCATCTGGCTGAGGAAGAGGTTGCGCAGGATGATGAAGGTCCAGGCGCGCATGTTGGTGCCGGCCTGGAAGCGTTTCCGCGCTGCCCACGCCTTGAGCAAGGTTTCCTGCACCAGGTCGTCGGCGAGGTCGCGGCTGCCGGACAGCGAGCGGCCGAAGGCGCGCAGGTGCGGGATGACCTGCGCGAGCTGGTCCTTGAACTCGTTGTCGGGGAGCGGAACCGGCTCGGGGCGCGGGGCCTCGAACTCCTCCTCCTCGTCTTCGTCCACGATCGGCGGCTGGCTCAAATCGTCCCCATGGGCTGGCGCTGCGGTGAATTCGCTCATGCGTTCGTCGGGAACGCGCGGCCGCGCCCCCCTCTCCCTCTCGATGTAGGCTGTCAGTGCCAGACCAACAATATGATGGCGAACAGGACGATCACGAGGCCGAGCGACACGGGGAGGATGACCCTCACCATGTGGTTCGACTGGCCCGCGCGCGCGCGGGTGGTGTCGAGATGCCGTTCGCCGTCGCCCATGATCCCTCGGTTCCGTTCGTTTCAGGCGGGGAACGCCCGCTGGGGAGTCGGGTTCCGGTGGGGACACGTACTTTTCCCGGCCGGCGGGTCCAGCGTCGCGCCGCCGTGCAGAAAAGTACGTGTCCCCTTTTACGCCGGAACGGTCGCGTTGTCGAAGAACAGGGCCTGGGCGATCGCCGCCTTCACCGTCGAGCGCTGGAACGGCTTGGTGATGAGGAAGGTCGGCTCCGGCCGCTCGCCGGTCAAGAGCCGCTCCGGGAAGGCGGTGATGAAGATCACCGGCACCTGGAATTCGGACAGGATGTCCTTGACCGCGTCGATGCCCGAGCTGTCGTCGGCGAGTTGGATGTCGGCGAGGACGAGGCCCGGGCGGCGGGCCATCGCCTGCGCCACCGCCTCGTCGCGGGTGACGGCGACGCCGGTCACCTGATGGCCGAGGTCGCGCACGATCGTCTCGATGTCCATGGCGATGATCGGCTCGTCCTCGATGATGAGGACTTCGGCGCGGGTCTGGCGCTCGATCTCGGCGAGCGCCTCGGCGACCAGCCGCTCGACCTCGTCGGGCGACGCGCCGATCAGATAGCCGGCGTCCTCCGGCGTGAATCCCTCCATGGCGGTGAGGAGCAGCGCCTGGCGGGAAAGCGGGGTGATGCGCGACAGGCGCGCCTGGGCGATGCCTTCCGGATCCTCGGTGCCGACCGCGCCCGGATCCTCCTCGATGTTCGCCGACGACCAGATGGCATGAAAGGTGCGGTAGAGGCCGAGCCGCGGATCGACGTCGCGGGGGAAGTCACCGGGAGCGGCGACGATCGCCTCAAGCGTGGCGCGGACGAAGGCGTCGCCATGCTGCTGGCTCCCCGTCAGCGCGCGCGCATAGCGGCGGAGGAAGGGAAGATGCGGGGCGAGATCCTGTCCAAGCGACATATTCGTTACGACTCCTGATCGACTTGCTGCGTCTATTGAGAGGCCGCCCGCCGCATTGCAACCCCGCCGCAAGGAGGGGCTGGAACGCCGCGCGCGGAACAGGAAAGGCCCTGCATGTCCCCGCTCGAAACGTTGGAACCATCATTGGACTTTTTTGTTTCACGTGCGACCGCGGCCCATTATTGGACCCGCGGCACCACTCTGTGCATCCGCTGGACGGCTGCTGGGGGGCACGTTTCGGTTTTCGGTTCGAGAGCAGCGGGCGCGGCGCTGCCGCGAGGGGTTTGAGATTGAGCTTCGAAGACGACAGGGACCGGCGCCGCAAGGCGGACACCGCTTCGCAGCCGGAAGGAGCCGAAGCGCCCAAGGCGAAGAAGAAAAGGGGCTCCAGTCCGGAGGTCGGCCACGCGCTGCGCGCCGCCTATCAGCAGGCGGTGAACGAGGACATTCCGCCCGAAATGCTCGATCTGCTGGGGAAGCTCGGCTAGGCCCGGCGGCCGGACGCGGCGGCATGCGGCCATTGCCGCACGCCGCCGCCGGACGTAGAGGGTATCGCGCTCGCAGCATCGGATCGACGTGAACGGCAAGGACCAAGGCTGGCTCGGCGCGCGCTTCGCCCGGATGTCGACCGGGCTGAAGATGCTGCTCATCCTCTCGGCGGCCTTGCTGCCGCTCGGCATCCTCGCCGTCTGGGCCTCGGTGCACAGCGCGCAGGAAAAGAACGCGCAGCGCCGCGACGAGCTGCTCGCGCGGCTGGAGATCAAGGCGCAGCGGCTCGACGCCGCTTTCTCCCGCGCCGTCCTCACCATCGGCACCGCCAGCACCGCGATCAGCAGCGCGCCCAACAGCCGCGCCGTCTGCGAGAACACGCTGCGCCGGCTGGAGCGGGGGCCGGTCCAGGGCCGCTACGCGCTCTATGCGGCCGGCGCCGGCCTCGGCTGCGCCAGCGAAGGCTTCGTCGTCCCCGGCGCCAGCCTCCGCGCCCGTCCCGGCATGCGGGCGGAGGTGACGCCGGACGGGAAGGCGCTGCGCCTCTGGGTGTTCGGGGAGAGCGGCGCGCTGGAAGGCATTACCGAGTTCGACCGGCAGGCCCTGACCGCGCTCACCTACATTCCCGGCACCACCCGCAACTTCGACCTCGACCTCGTCCAGGGCGGCCGCACCATGGTGCTGCGCCGCGAGTTCGAGGACGGGCCGCTGATCCGCAGCTATCAGGGCGGCGAGCGGGTGGCGGGCGGCCAGATGCAGCTGCGCATGACCTTGGGCGTCCAGCGGCTCGGCACCGTCGACTTCCTGATGATCGTGCTGCCGGTGCTGATGTGGCTCGCCGCGGCGATCATCGGCTGGCTGATCCTCCAGCGCCTGCTGCTGCGTCCGCTTGCCATGGTGCAGCGCGCTGTCTCGGCCTACCGGCCCGGCGACCGCGACATTGCCCTGCCGAACATCGCCAGCCCCGCACGGGAGATCGGCGACCTCGGCACCGCCTTCGACGAGGTGGTGCAGACGGTGAGCCGCCACGAGGCGGAGCTGGAGGCGGCGGTCGACCGGCAGACGCGGCTGGTGCGCGAGGTCCACCACCGGGTGAAGAACAACCTCCAGGTCGTCGCCTCGCTGCTCAACCTCCACGCGCGCGGCGCCGCCAATGAGCAGGTCGCGGCCGCCTACGCCTCGATCCAGCGCCGGGTCGACGCGCTCGCCGTCGTGCACCGCAATCATTATGCCGAGCTCGAGGAGAATCGCGGCGTCTCGCTGAAATCTCTCATCTCCGAGCTCGCCGCGAACCTGCGCGCCACCGCGCCGTCGGCGGCGAGCGCTATGACGATCAGGCTCGATCTCGGCGCTTATTATGCGAGCCAGGACGTGGCGGTGTCGGTCGCTTTCCTCGTCACCGAGATCGCCGAGCACGCCATGCTGTGCGGCGCGGGTTCCGTCGCGATCGCGCTCGACCAGGGCGAGGCGCCGGGGACGGCGATGCTGATCCTCGAATCGGACAGCTTGCGCCGCGACACGCCATGCGAGGAGAGCCTGACCGACCGCTTCCAGCGGATCGTCACCGGCCTGTCGCGCCAGCTCCGCTCCACCCTCTCGCGCGACGAGACGGAAGGCCGGTACAGCCTGGCGATCGCGATCATCGAGAAGGGTTAGGGACGCTCCGAACGGGTCATCACAACTTCGCGCCCTCGGCGCCTAGGACGGATGCCCCTCGACCTCGTCGGCATAAGGCGGACGGCCCTGGTTTTCCTCGTGGGCGCGCTTCAATTCGTCGCCGCTCTCGCCGCGGCGGGCCGCGACGTCGGTGTTCGGCTCCTCGTCCTGGTGGACGCCGTCCAGGTCGGAATGGGGTGTGGAGGGGGGAGGCTTGCTCACGGTGATGCTCCTTCCCGCCTCCAACCGCGCGGGTGCGGCCGGGGTTGCGGAAAAAATTTGCGGGGCCGCACTTTTTTCGGCGGATGGGCGGAACCCGGGAGCGCCTTCGCCGTTATGCACTTCGGATAGTGACCTTTTGCCCCCCCGCTCTCGCTATCCACGACATGGGCCCGGACGCGCTAACCTCCCCCCCCCCCCGGTAGCGCCTCCGGGCCCAAATTTCTTCAGGCCCCCCAATTTCTTCAGGACCCAAGGTTCGAGCGGCCTGAAGGCCGCTTTTTTTGTGCCTCAGCGCTCCGCCCGGTCGAGCAGTTCGCGGACGCGGGCGGCTAGGTGGGCGTAGGTGAAGGGTTTGGGGATCAAGTCGATCTCCGGGTCCACGCGTCCGGCGCGAGATATCGCCTTGCGGGCGTAGCCGGTGGTGAAAAGCACGGGCAGATCCGGCAATATTTCACGGGCGCGGGCTGCGACGATCTCTCCGGTCACGCCGGCGGGCAGGACGACGTCGGTGAACAGCAGGTCGATCGCCGCGCCGCCTTCGAGGAGGGCAAGCGCCGCGGCGCCGTCCGCCGCCTCCAGCACCTCGTAGCCGAGCTCGCGCAGCACCTCGACCGAATAGGCCCTGACGTCCGGATCGTCCTCGCAGACCAGGATCTTCTCGTCGCGCCCCGCGGCCGGGACCGGCGGCGCCTCCTCGCGCCCTTCCGCCTGGGCGGCGGAGGCGGGGAGGCGGGGGAAGTACATCTCGATGGTCGTGCCACGCCCGGGCTCTGAGAGGATGCGCACCTGCCCGCCCGACTGGCGGACGAAGCCGTAGACCATGGACAGGCCGAGACCGGTCCCCTTGCCGACGTCTTTGGTGGTGAAGAAGGGCTCGAAGGCGCGCTCCACCGTCTCCGCGTCCATCCCGGCGCCGGTATCGACGACGCGGAGAACGACATGCTGCGCGTCGTCGTCGAGGCGGGTGTTCGCCGTCTCGATCACCAGCTTGCCGCCCTCCTCCATCGCGTCGCGGGCGTTGACGGCGAGGTTGAGGATCGAGTTTTCGAGCTGGTTGGGGTCCGCCTCGATCCGCCACAGGCCGCCGGTCAGCCGCGTCTCCACCGCGATCGTCTCGCCGAGCGTGCGGTGGAGGAGGTCCGACATGTTGGCGACCAGCTTGTTGAGGTCGAGCGGCTTGGGGGCGAGCGGCTGGCGGCGCGAGAAAGCGAGCAGCCGCTGGGTGAGGGTTGCGGCGCGGTCGGTGCCGCGCAGCGCATTCTCGGTCGCCCGCCGCAGCCGCTCCGCATCCTCCGGGATGTTGCGCGAGAGAATCTCCAGATTGCCGCGGACGATCTGCAGGAGGTTGTTGAAATCGTGGGCGACGCCGCCGGTGAGCTGGCCGAGGGTCTCCATCTTCTGGGCCTGGCGGAGCGCCTCCTCGGCCTGGCCGCGGCGCTCGATCTCCTCGCCGACCCTCTGCTCGAGCGTCTCGTTGAGCTCGCGCAGCTTGGTCTCCGCCTCGCGCCGGGCGGTGACGTCGCCGACGGCGCCGATCATGCCGGTCACCTGTCCTTCCGCGTCGGTGATCGGGCGGGCGACGGTGTTGACCCAGATCGCGCCGCCGTCGGGGCGGTTGACGCGATATTCGACGCTGTAGTCGCTGAGGGTGCGGATCGAATGGGCGATGGTTTCGGCGGTGCGGCCGGCATCGTCGGGCGCGATCAGGGTGGCGAGGTCGCTCCACTTGGCGAGCGGTCCGGGCTCCAGTCCGAACAGCGCGGCCGCTTCCTCGGAGAGGGTGACGATGTCGCTCGCCGCGTCCCAGCTCCACGCGCCGAGCGAGCCGGCGGAGAGGGCGACGCGGTAGCGCGTCTCGCTCTCCCGCAGCCTGGCCTCGGCCGCGCGCTGGTCCGTGATGTCGGTGGCGAGCCCGACATAACCGACGAAGCCCTGCGGCCCGACCTCGCGCGGGTTGCAGCTGGCGTGCATCAGCCGCCATTCGCCGTCGGCGCGGCGGAAGCGGGCCTCGAACGCATAAGGCGCCTTCGCCTCCCACGCCTCGACGCGGCGGGCGAGGATGGCGGGGAGATCCTCCGGGTGGACGAAATCGGTCCACCCCGCCCCGGTTATCTCCGCCGCCGGCCGTCCGGCGAATTCGAGATAGGCGCGGTTGACGAACTCGATCCCGGCCGCGTTCGTTACCCAGACCGGCGCCGGCACGCTGTCCGCCATGGCGCGGAAGCGGGCCTCGCTCTCGCGCAGCGCCTCCTCGGCGAGCTTCAAGTCATGGATGTCGGTGCAGGTGCCGTACCAGCGGACGATCTCGCCGCCCGGCCCCCGCACCGGCTGCGCCCGGCCGAGCACCCAGCGATAGTCGCCGGAGCGGTGCCGGAGGCGATACTCGATCTGGTAGGGCTCGCCGGTGGCGAGGCTGCGGCGCCAGACGGCCCAGGCGCGCTCCTGGTCCTCGGGATGGAACATGCCGTTCCATTCCTCGCCGTCGGTCGAGCCGTCGGAGACGCCGGTATATTCGTACCAGCGCTGGTTGAAATAATCGTGGAAGCCGTCGGCGCGGGTCGACCAGATCATCTGGTCGATCGAGTCGGCGAGCGCCTGGAACGAGGCGGAAGCACCGTCCGGCGCCGAAGCGTCGGGACGTCCGCCTGTGCCCAATCGGCCGTCCAAATCCGCCACGCTCGCCCTCCTCGCAGGACGGCCAAGCCTAGCCGCGCAGGGCTGCCTCAGGCAAGCGCGGGCCGGCAGCTTGAGCACGAGGGGGCGCTCGCGCGTTCAGCGGGGATGGCCCTCTTCTTCACCAGCGACAGCCATTTCGGCGACCACCGCACGCTCAACATCTGGAAGCGGCCCTTCTCCTCCGTCGGCCAGATGGACGCGCGGCTCGTCGAGGCCTGGAACGAAGCCGTCGATCCGCATGACGAGGTAATGGCACCTCGGCGACTTCGCCCGCCGCGCGGCCGACGTGCCGGCGCTGCTGGCGCGGCTGAACGGGACGAAGCATCTCGTCCGGGGCAACAACGACCCGCCGGGAACCGTCTCGGCGGCGGGCTGGGCGAGCGTCCAGGACTATGCCGAGCTCGATGTCGAGGGTCGCCGCCTGGTGCTGTGCCATTACCCGTTCCGAAGCTGGAACGGCCAGCACAAGGGCGCGCTCAACCTCCACGGCCACAGCCACGGCCGCCTCAAGCCGCTGCCGCGCCAGGCCGATGTGGGGGTGGACGTGTGGGCGTGGCGCCCGGTGACGCTGGCGGAGATATCGGCCCGCTAGACGCTATGGCGCGAGCCCGTAAGAAGGGCGGCGATGATGGTGGGCATCGATCTCGGCACCACGAACAGCGCCGCGGCGATCTTCGTCGACGGCGCGCCAATTCTCGTGCCCAATGCCCTGGGCGATTTCCTTACCCCATCGGCCGTCGCGCTCGGCGAGGACGGCGCGATCCTCACCGGCCTCGCGGCGCGCGAGCGGATGACGCTCGACCCCGCGTCGGCGCACATCCTCTTCAAGCGGACTATGGGCACCCAGACACGCCTGCCGCTCGGCGGCCGCGACTACAGTTCGGAGGAGCTGTCCGCGCTGGTGCTCGGAAGCCTCAAGGCGGACGTCGAAGCCTATACCGGGGAGAAAGCGGTGCAGGCGGTGATCACCGTCCCCGCTTATTTCAACGACCGCCAGCGCAAGGCGACGCGGCGGGCGGGCGAGCTCGCGGGCTTCACGGTCGAGCGCCTGATCAACGAGCCGACCGCCGCGGCGCTCGCCTACGGCATCCACGAGCTGGACGAGGAATCGCCGTTCCTGGTCTTCGATCTCGGCGGCGGCACGTTCGACGTGTCGATCGTCGAGATTTTCGACGGCATCGTCGAGGTGCGCTCGTCCGCCGGCGACAACCGGCTCGGCGGCGAGGACTTCAACACGGCGCTCGCCGAGCTGGCGATGGAGAAGCTCGGCCGGCGCTGGGCGCGCTGGAGCGATCCGCGGCTCGACGAGTTGCTGCGCGACGCGGCGGAGCGGGCGCGGCGGGCGCTGACGGAGGCGGAAAGCGCCGAGTTCGGCTTCGTCTGGGAGGGCGAGCGAATCGCCGTGGAGGTCGGCGCCGGGGAATTCGAGGCGAAGGCGCAACCCCTGCTCGACCGCCTGCGCGAACCGGTGCTCCGCGCGCTGCGCGACGGCAGGACCCGGGTCGAGGAGCTGAGCGAGGTGGTGCTGGTCGGCGGCGCGACACGGATGCCGATCGTGCGGCGCGCGACGACGCGCATGTTCGGGCGCTTCCCCGCCAATCGCGTGCACCCGGACCATGCGGTGGCGCTGGGCGCGGCGATCCAGTGCGGCCTCAAGGAGAAGAATGCGGCGCTCAAGGAAATCCGCCTCACCGACGTCTGCCCCTTCACCCTCGGCGTCGAAACGGCGGAGCGGACCGGGGCGGGCCTGCGCAGCGGCCTCTTCTCGCCGATCATCGAGCGCAACACGGTCCTCCCCGCCAGCCGGGCGGAGAGCTTCTCGACGATGAGCGACGGCCAGCGCGTGGTGGAAATCGCCGTCTATCAGGGGGAGTCGCGGCTGGTCGCGGAGAATGTCGCGCTCGGAACATTGAAGATTCCGGTGCCGCCGCGGCGGGCCGGCCACGTCGAGGTGGTCTGCCGCTTCAGCTACGACGCCAGCGGGCTGCTCGAAGTCGACGTGTCGGTGCCGGAGACCGGCGTGACGCGGCAGCTGGTGATCCTGGACGGGGAGGGCGAGGACGAGGCCGATCTGGCGCGCCGCCGCGAGGAGCTGGCACGGCTCAAGCTCCATCCCCGCGAGGACTCGCCGAACGCGGCCGTGCTGGCGCGGGCGCGCCGCGCCTACGAGGCCCATATCGGCGAGAGCCGGGCGCGCATCGCGGAGCTGCTGTCGCGCTTCGAGGCCGTGCTCGACAGCCAGGACCCGAGGCGCGTCGGCGAGGCGCGCGCGGAGACGGAGCGCGAGCTGGACGCCATCGAAGGCGAACGCTTCTTGTGACCATCGCGGAGGATTGGGCGCTGCTCGGCATCGACCCGACCGACGACCGGCGGGCGGTGAAGCGGGCTTATGCGCGGGCGCTCAAAGCGATCGACGTCGAGGCGGATCCCGCCCGCTTCGTGCGGCTGCGCGAGGCGCTCGAGGCGGCGCTCACCTGGGGGACGCAGACGCCGTGGTGGGAATTGGCGGCGGAGCCCGACGATTTCGAGGCGGACCCCGATTCCGATGTGGAAAGTGTCACGCCACCGTCCTTCGTCGACGCGGAGAGCTTTCTCGTCGACTTCGCCCCGCGCTGTGCGGCGCCCGCGGGAATCGGCGACGCGCGGCTCCGGGAGGCATGCGACGCGCTGGAGGCGCTGCTTACCGGCCCGGACGCGGCGGATCCGGCCGCTGTCCAGGCCGCAGGCGAGGCGGTTTTCGCCGCCACCCCCGGCTCGGTCGACGACGAGCTCGCGCTGGAGGAGTGGACGGCGTCGCTGCTCGCGGGTGCGATCCCCCGGTCCGACCCGATTCTGGAGGCCGCCGCGGCCCGCTTCGGCTGGCGCGACGGCGACCTCGAGCTGCGCGGCCGCTGGGAGGTGCAGGCGGTTATGGAGCGGCGCGCGGCCCTCGCCTTCCTCGCCGCCTGCCGGCGCGGGCACGACGGGCACAGGCGGGCGGTGGACGAGCTTTCCGGCCCGCCGCGGACCCGTCTCGGCCCGACCGAATATGGCCTGATCGCCGAGGTCGAGGATTTCCTCGTCGAGATGGACTCGCACCATCCGGCGCTCGCCCCCAGCTTCCCCACCGAGACGCTCGACTGGTGGCAGACCTATCTCGACGGGCCGCACCCACCGCGTGGCTTCTGGAAAGGCGCGGTCCTGCTGCCCGCCTTCGGCGCCTTCGGCACCGCGATCGCTCTGTCCTCCGTCGACCTCTCGCCGCTGTGGGGGTGGGCCGTCTATGCGGCTTTGCTGCCGGCGACGATCTTGTGGCTTTTCGCGTCGGGCCGCCGCCGCTGGCGCCGGCGCCGCTACGGGGCCGCGGAGCCGGGATGGCGGTTCGTCGCGCTCGCGCTGACGCTGCCGCCGCTCACGACGCTGCTGCCGGCCAACGGCTGGCCGATGGTCCTGACATGGCTGCCGGCCCTCGGCATCTTCTTCGCCCTGCTGCGGTTGCGGCTGGAGCAGCGCCATCCCGGCCCGCCTTTCCTCCCGCTGGTCGCGCTCGCGAGCGGTATCGGGTCGATCGTCGCGACGCAAAGCGCCGGCGCCAATGCGATGGTGCCGCTGCCGACCGCCTGCATTCTCGCCTGGCTGGAATTCGAGCCGATCCAGCTGCGCCTCCTCACCCTCTCCCGCCGTGCGCGGCTCGGCGTGCAGGCGGCGGCGCTCGTCGCCTGCATCGCGGTGCCGGTCGCAGCGTTGTTGGCAGCCTGGCCGCCGGGCGCCTTCCTGCTGCTGTGCGGCCCGGGCGCGGTGCTCGCGGCCTATCTCGCCGGCGCCGGCGGCGCAGGCCCAGGCGCGGTATGGAGCGAGTGGCCGGTCCGGGTCGCGGCGATCGTGCTCTACACGGTCGCCAAGTACGAGATCGGTACGGGCGGGGCGCTACTGCTGGCGGTGCAGCTTTACGGCCTCGGCTGCGCCGCCGCGCGGCTCGGTGCCGCGATGTGGGAAGAAGCGCGCGCTCCGGCGGAGTGGGGAGGAGGAGGAGAAAAGGAATGACGGCGGGGAATGCGGAATCGCTGGTCGCGGCGCTCGAGGGCGCGTGGAACGCCCATGACGCGGAGGCCTTCGCGGCGCCGTTCGCCGAGGATGCCGAGTTCATCCACATCCTGGGCGGCGGCGGCACCGGGCGCGACGCGATCCGCGCCGGCGACGAGGCGCTGTTCGGCTCGATCTATGCCGACAGCGAGGTGGAGTATCGCATCGTGCGGACGATCGACCTCGGGACGGCGGCGATCGTGCTGCTGCACCAGCGGCTCGCCTTCACCGCGGGCGGGGCGCGGCAGGAGATCGAGTGCCGGCCGACGCTGGTGGCCGAGCGGCGAGGCGAGGCTTGGACGATCCGGCTGTTCCAGAACACCCAGATTGCGGGCAAGGGCAGCGCGGGGTCGAACGCCGCTATCGCCGCGGAGCATCCGCACCGGAGGTGACGCGGCCGCGCGGCTCGCGCGACAGGCGCGTCATCAGGATCGCGGCGCGCTTGGCCTGGCGCGGGATGGTCGAGAGGTCGACCGTCTCGCCGGGCGCGTGGTCGCCGTGGCTGGCGGTGCCGAGGCCGACCAGGCCGTCCTCGAACTCGGCGACGAAGCTGATGTCGCCGGCGCCGCGCTTCAACGGATCGAGCAGGCCCATTTCGGGCAGGCCAAGGTCGCGATTGACGCGGTTCAGCCGGTCGAGCAGCGCTTTGCCGCCGGTGGTCGGCGCCATCGGCGGATAGGGTTCGTCGAACGCGATCTCGGCGCCGGTGCCGGGAAGGTGGCGGGCGACGATCTCGCGCATCTTCGCGCGCACCCTCTCGTCCTGGTCGCGGCTCAGCGCGCGAATGTCGCCGCGGGCGATGGCGAGGGGCGGGATGATGTTGGTCTTGCCGGTCGCCTCGCCGCGTATGTGGGCGGCGTCGAGCTCGGCGGTGGCGCCGCCGACGAGCAGGCCGACATTGTAGGTGAGGTTTGGCTCGGGAAGGTCGCGGCGGAATTCGTCCAAGATGCGGACCAGCTCGTAGATCGCGCCGTAGCCCGCATTGCCGCCGAAGATGCCGGAGGAATGGCCGGTGCGGCCGGTCGCGCGCACTTCCCAGCCGCCGGCGCTGCGCCGCGCGATCGAGCCCATGTCGCGGCCGCCCTCCTGGGCGAGGCCCTCGAAGTCGAGCGCCACGTCGGTCGCGCGGCCGGCGGCGACGAGATCGCGGCGCGAGATCGCGATCGGGCGCCCCGCTTCCTCCTCGTCGCCGGTGAGGACGATGGTGATGTCGGCGTCCTTGAGCGTCCCCGCCGACTGCATCGCGCGGAGCGCCGCGACCATGACGACGAGGCCGCCTTTGTCGTCGCTGGCGCCGGGGCCCTCGGCATGGGCGGCATCTTTGCGGACGTAGCGCTGGAAGGGCGAATCGGGCTCGAAGACGGTGTCGAGGTGGCCGATCAGCAGCATGCGCTTGCCGCGGCCGTTGCCCTTGTGGACGGCGACGAGGTGGCCGGCGCGGGCGACCTCCGCCATCGGAATCCAGCGGACCTCGAAGCCGAGCGGCTCCAATTCCGCGCGCATCATGCGGCCGACCGCCTCGACGCCGGAGAGGTTTCGCGAGCCGCTATTCTGGTTGACCAGCTTTTCGAGCAGCGCGTCGTCGCGGGCCAGCTCGGCGTCGACCGTCGCGGCCATCCTCTTCTCAGGAGCGGCGAGCTGCGCGGCGGCGGGCGCGGCGGCGAGGAGGGAAACGAGAGCGAGGAGGGGGCGCATGGGCAGGATCCGTGGCGAGCAGGAGATTTGGTTCGGCCCCTTTGCGCGTGCTAGGCGTTTGGGCAAGCGCCGCTTTGCCGAAGGAGGGCTCATGCGCCGGCCGATGCTCCTGTTGTGCGCCCTCTGGGTGGCCGCGCCCGCCGCGGCGCAGGAATGGCCGTCGGCGCCCGAATATGACGTGCTGCTGACCAGCTACGCGATCCGCCCGCAGGTGCTGAAGCTGAAGGCGGGCGAGCCGGTGAAATTGCGCTTCGTCAACAATTCGAACGAGCCGCACCGATTCGCGGCCGGCGCCTTCTTCGCGCGCGCCGAGCTGCGCGGGGGCGATCGCGATCTCGTCCGCCACGGCGAGGTGGCGGTGCCGCCGCTGTCGGAGCGGACGGTGGCCCTGGTCCCGAAGGCGGGACATTATGCGATGCGTGGCGCGCCGCTCGCGCAGCGGCTGCTCGGCATGCATGGACGGATCGTCGTCGAATAGGAGCGAGGCCGATGGGCAAGAACAAGGACAAGAAGAAAGCCAAGGCGCCGAAGGATTCCGGCGGCGGCGGCAAGCTGCCCAAGGCGGTGCGCAAGGCCGGCAAGGCGGCGCGCAAGCTCGCCGAGCAGCCGGTGGTGAGCGAGGCGGTGGCGGCGGCCCTGCTCGCGGCCGCCGCGGCGCTGCGCGATCCGCCGGCGACGAAGCGCGGCGCGAAGGCGGCCGGCGACGCCGCCGGCGACGCGGCGGAAGGCGCGGGCAAGGAAGCCGGCGCGCTCGGCGGGGCCCTGAAGGCGATCGCGCTGGACGTCGCTCGCCGCACCGTCGAATCGTGGGGCGAGAACGCCAAGGCGGGGAAGAAGAAGGGCGGCTGAGGCGGCCGCGAAGGCCGAATCGTTTTACCCCCGTTATCCTCGTTATCCACAGGCGGATTCCGCTTCCCCGACTCGGGCAGGCGTGACAGCTTCACCTTCGTGGACGGACGGGAAAGCCCGCAAGGGCCGGAACCGAAGACCACCCGCCAGGGCGGAAGAGGATGAGGCGCTCCCCTCAAAAGGAGGGCGGATTTCTCGGAAAAGCCGGACGCGAGGGCGCCTTTCCGGGCGGCGGGATCGAAAGCGCGAGCCGACGATCGCGGTGTGTGGGAAGGAGCCGGCAGAGCCGAGGCTGGTCCGCAAGGACGAGGCGAGGCGAAGCCACATGCCGCCGCGAAGGCGTGGGGGAATCGCCCCTCATGCTGGAGAGGACGGCAGGGCCCCCGGCCGGAGCTTTCGGGCTCCGGCCAGGGCTCACCCTCCGGAAACGAAGCGAAGGGCCCGCGCCCCGAGCGACGTCGAGGAGGCGAACGGCGGGACGGCTTCGGCCGGATCGTCTTTCGCGAAACGGGTTCGCGCGAGGGCTTCGGCCTTTGCAAGGGTCCGGCGGTTCGGGGATCGGGGTTCGCTCCGATGCGCGATCGCGAAAGGGTCTCGAGCGGATGCTTCGGCATCGCGGCGAGAGGTCCTGCGGCTGGATCGGTCGGGGTTCGCTTCGATCGTGGAGAGCCGCGAAGGGGCCTGAGGGTGCGGGGTTCGCTCCGCGGTTCGAAGGTCCTGCGGCTGGATCGATCGGGGTTCGCCTCGATCGTGGAGAGCCGCGAAGGGGTCTGAGGGTGCGGGGTTCGCTCCGCGGTTCGAAGGTCCTGCGATGTACGGTGTCGGGGTTCGCTTCGATGCCGGGCTCGCGAAGGCGGTCTTTGCGGCGGGCTCGCTCGCCGAGGGGGCGCCAGGCGGTGCGGATCGGACGCTTCGCGTCAGGTTCGGATCGACCGAGGGGGACGAGGGAGATTTCGGTCTTCTGCGGAACTCGGGGACGGTGGAGAGGCGAGGGCTTTGCGCTCGTTCGAGACCGGCCTCTTCGAAGCGAGGCGGCGCGCGCGAGCGGGTCGTCCGAGCTTCGGAAACGGGATTTGGGCATCCAGGCCTCGGCCTTGCCCGCGTCCCGCAGGGAACCGCCCAGGCCCTCGCGGCCTGGACGGGACCCGCGGGGACCGGAAAGCGGCGTCCGCGCCGCCCCGGTGCCCACCCACCCAGCGGGTGATGGCCCTGCCGAGGCATGGCGATCGTGAGCCTGGGACATTGGGGGCTGGCGGCGACGTCAGCCCCCATTTTGCATGTGCGGCAAAGTGGGTACTTTGCCGCAGGAAGATCGCGGCCTTTCCGCCGTGGCGGCGCACGACAGACGCAGGCGGCCCCCCTCAGCCGCGGCGGTGCAGCCAGTTCAGGAGGCGGTCGAACCAGGCGTTGCGCGGCGGCCCTTCCGGGAATTCCTCGAAATAGGTCTGCATCGCGACGAGCCGCCAGCCGAGCCCCTCGCGCCGAAAGGTGAGCCATCCGCCCGGCTCGGGGAAAGGATTGCTGCGGTCGACGACCCGGAAGCGGTCGAAGGACGGCATCTCGATGCCGAGGCGGCCGCCGTCTCCGCCGGGCGGCGGGCGGAGCGCGAAGAGCAGATAGTCGGGCCGGATCCCGAATTCGCGCGGATCGTGCAGCTTGCGCCGCTCCAGGTCCGCGACGAGGCGCGGCCGGAACCGCGCCGGGGCGATGCTCAGCAAGTGTGCGAAGCGCGCCCGCCTGTCCGCTTCGTCGGAGCGCCGCAGCTCGGCATAATCGACGAAGCGCAGGAGGCGCCGCGCGTCGCCGGCCGCCGCGGCCCGCTGCATCTGCTCCAGCGTCCAGCGCGGCGACGCGTAAGCCCACGCCCACAGGGGGAACGCCGCGGCGGCGGCGGCGAGCAGGGCAGGGCCGAGCCAGCGCACCCGGGCGAGGTTACAGGATCGGCGCCGCTGCGTCAGCCGCGAGGGGCGGCCGCGCGGCGGATTGATTCGGCTCCGCAATGTGCGATGATGCGGCGGGGAGGGTCGGACATGTTCCTCAAGGGCGGCAAGGCCGGCGCCGAGGGCGCGGGCGCGGAATTCTCGTTCATCGGCCCCGAAGTGGTCGTCACCGGCAATGTCGAGACGCCGGGGCGGCTGCACGTCGACGGCCGGATCGTCGGCGACCTGCGCTGCGGCGTCCTGAGCCAGGGCGAGAGCGGCGCGGTGATCGGTAACATCGTCGCCGGCGAAGCGCGGCTCGCCGGCCTCGTCGACGGCGCCGTCGAGGCGGGCTCGCTGTCGCTCGAGGGGACGGCGAAGGTGACCGGCGACATCCTCTACGAAAGCGTCGGCATCGCCCGCGGCGCCGAGGTCGAAGGCCGCCTCAAGCGCCGCCGCTCGGGGGCCGACGGATCGAGCGCGGCGCGCGGCGAGGCGGCGTCGCCGAAGCCGGCGGCCGGCCGCGTCGCCGAGCTCTTCGCCCCGCCCGAGGCCGAGGCGGCGGAATAGGAACGCAGGCGCGGGCGCCGATGCGAAGCGGCCGCCGTTGCAGACGCGGGCGAAATCGGGTGAACGCCTCGGCGTCGTGAGCATGACATCGAACCGTAAGCTTCTCCTGGCCACTATGCTCCTGGCGGTGGCGGGAATGTTCGTGTTCGACGACGTCTTCGGCCTGATGAATGGCGGGGGCATCTTCTCGGTCGCCTCCGCGCTTCTGGCCGCCCATCGCCACATACCGAGGATCGACATCGACGGCGCCGGCCTGCGGACGCTCTTCATCATGGCGTGCGCTTTCGCGGCGGGGGCAGTCGGTGCGTACCTGGACATCGACTTGAACCGGCGCTGGATGAGCTTCCTCTTCATCATCGCGTCGATGGGAGGCGGTTTCTTCCTGGACGTGGTTTTCGGCGAGGGGATTGAGACCGCCCTGCTGGCGCGTTCGGGCTATAGCCGATGCGCGGCTCTCGATAAGGCGCGCGGGAGCGGCAAGAGCAAAGTCTGGTTCCACGGTTACGCGACGACCGGCGCCTGCCCGGCCGAAGAGCCTACCTGACCGGATCGGTGTCAGGTGCCTAGCCGGCACCGTACCTGACACCGTCCCGCGTAGGTACCCGACACCGAGGAGGGGATGAGGCGGCGCGGCAGTGCGACGATTTGTTCATGCGCGGCTCATCGCGATTCGTGCTAGGCGTCGCGCGGTGGGGGAAAGGCGAGGGCGCCTTGGCCCTTGATCTTGGGAGAGAAATTCGATGTTCAAAGGCCTCGGCGCCGGCTCGGCCGCCGCCTTCCTCATGCTCGCCACGCCCGCCGCCGCGCAGACTGCGCCGGCGCCGGCTCAGACCCCGCCGACGATCGACCGCGCCACCGGCGAGGAGATGGTCAAGGGCATGTTCGCACAAGTCGACGCCAATCATGACGGCATCGCCGACGCCGCCGAGCAGCAGGCCGTGCTCGACGCCGTGAAGGCGCAGGGCGCGCCCGAGCAGGCGCTCGCCTCGATCCGCCGCATCTTCGCCGAGGGCGTCGGGCCCGACGGCAAGCTGACGCTGGCTTCGTTCACCAAGGCGCGGATGACCGCGTTCGACAAGGCCGACGCCAATCACGACGGCAAGCTCGATGCGAACGAGCAGGCCGCCGCGACGGCCGCCGCCGGCCAGCCCAAGTAAGACCAGGAGCTCCACGACATGAAGACGTTGCTTTTCGCCGCCGCCGCCATGCTCGCCGCGGCTCCCGCCGCCGCCGCGCAGCCGGCGCAGACTCCGCCGCCGGCGGCGCAGCAGGCCGGGCCCGGCGGCCCGCAGGGCGACATCACCCGCGCCCAGGCCGAGCAGAATGTGCGCAACCAGCTCGGCCGGCTCGACGCCGACCATGACGGCGTCATTACCGACAAGGAGATCGAGAAGATCATCGACACGATCTCGACCGCCGGCGGCCCCGCCCAGATCGGCGACCGCCTGCACGAGCTGATGAAGCAGTTCGGCCATGACGGCCGGATGGCGATCGACGACGTCGTCAAGGCGCGTCTCGCCCAGTTCGACGCCGCCGACACCAACCATGACGGCAAGCTGGACCAGGCCGAGCGCCAGGCGGCGATGGCCGCGATGCGCGGCGGCAACGCGCCGCGCTGATCGCGTTTCGTCCGCGCCGCCTCCTCGCCGACAAGGCGGGGGGCGGCCGGACAGCTTGCGTTCAGGCGCGGGCCGCCTATCTGCCCTTTCGATGACGAGGGGGCTTTTCCTGATCGGCGCGCTGCTGCTCGCCGCGGCTTCGCCGCCGCCGGTGCCGGTCGGCGGCGTGTGGGACCTGCAGTGGAAGAACGCCCACGGCGAGTCGCGCAGCGCCTGGCTGCTGCTGCGCCAGCAGGGCCGGCACGTCGAGGCCGAGCTGCACGGGCGGCACAACGTCAACGCCTCGGGATCGGTCGAGGGCGGGCGGATCGACCTCACCGGCTCGCGCCTCCTCATCCCCTATCGCATCGTCGCCCGCGTCGCCGGCGACCGGATCGAAGGCGCGGTCGAGGCGCCGGGCTTCAACCGGCGCTTCGTGGGGCAAAGGCGCAGGGGCTGAGCGCAAGGCCAAAGCGGGGAAGGCGCGTCCGATTTCCGGCGCGACAGTGCGCGGTCGCCGGCGAACGATGCCGGCGCGGGCGAGATGGTCCTACGGACGCTCGAGAAGCCGGGTGACGATGTCGCTCATCTCGATGCGGGTCAGCGGGTCGGCGAGGAAGTGGTCGAGCAGGCGACGTCCCAGGAGCTTGTCTCCGTCGATCCCGGTTGCGGCGACAACGTCCTTTCGAATTATCCCCGTATTCTCTCGCAGCGACGTTTCGTCGTCGACCGACTGGCCCGACACTTCGTTCGTGAGTCGAAAGCACAGCAGTTTTGCAAAGAACGGCTGATGATTATGGTCGACCGATACCTGAAAAGCGGGGATAAAGTCGAACTTCTCGGATAACGGTTCCTTCATCAACAAAAAATCGATACCTTCACCTTTGGCTAAGTCACCAAATAGGTAGTTGCACTTGGCGATCGAGGTGAAGAGGCCGTCAGACTCCTTCAAAACACCATTGCTGTCGTAGTGCGAGTGAAAGAATTCGTAGAGGCAGCTATTAGGTATGCCATCAACCGGCGCGATTCTGAGAAGGCTCTTGACGAGGTATTCGGGGCTGCTGCCGCTTCTATAGCAGTAATAGTACCCCGCCATTTTCCGCCCGGACCTGTCGATGTCGGCTTCGTTGACCCCGAGTATCTCGCTGACCGCCCAATAGGACACGAGCACCTTTTGCCGCTCAGTGAGACTGGAAAGAGTATCGATGATGCGAGCGTCCTCGCCGGTCAGATCCTTCGGCTCGCCTTCTATCGCGAGGGAATCGCGTGCTCTTAGATACCGCACGATCTTTTCAAAAGCCGCGCCGCGCCGCACCTGCGAAGAATCATCTCGCAGGCGGCCGCGCCTGACGAACTGCTTCAACGCGCTGTCCGTTATTCCGATTTTCGCGGCGAGGGATGCATAGCTGCAGTCGGGCTGTTCGAGTTCCTCGAGAATGCGGCGATGCGCGCCGTGGAAGGCGTTCGCCAAGTCTGCTTCCGAGAGCCTTGAGAGGGGCATGGCCGAGATCCCGTTGACGACTGGGCACCTTCGTCGCTAAAAGCTAACCACGGAGGCTGAGTTTGGACCCCAGCCTCCGTGGCTCTTTGGTATCAGCTATTCTGCTCGTGCGCGCTCGGGAGAAGGTGCGCGAGAAGAATGATCAGATACCCAAGAACGATCAGGACTCGAGCCATTGCTATTCTCCTCTCCTAACGTTCTACCGCCCGTGCGGATGAGAGGTTCGCTCCGGGGTTGGGCCCCGGCCCCACGCCCGCGTCGGTCCGGCCATTCCCTTATGCTCTCGTTACGTGTGGCCAACAATTAGAATGACTGTCGGCGGGCATGCGTTTGCGCCGGGTGGGTATTTTTCACCGACGAATGGTTAATCGTTTCTTGGCCGCACAGCCGGCAGGGACGAAGCGGCCGCGCGTTTGCGATTCGTTTCATGGGCGCGATGCGGGGCAGCGGACGGGCGGGGGGCGGCGATGAGCGCGACGATCAAGACCGACCATACGCTCGAGCGGCTCGTCTTCTTTTCCGACGCGGTCTACGCGATCGCGATCACGTTGCTCGTGCTCGAGATCAAGATCCCGATCCTGCCTAAGGGCTCGCCCGACGCGCTCTACTGGCAGGCGCTGGCCGAGCTCATCCCGAGCTTCATGGGCTATGTGCTGAGCTTCGCGGTGATCGGCATCTTCTGGATCGGCCACCACCGCGCCTTCGCGATGGCGGGGCGCTATTCGGGGCGCGTGCTCGGCTGGAACATGGCGCTGCTCTGCGTCATCGCCTTCATGCCGTTCGTGACCGCATTCGACGCGCACAACCTCAACCAGCATGTGCCGGGGATGGTCTATTGCGGCACGTTGCTGCTCGCCGGGCTGCTCAACGCGGCGGTGGTCCATATCGCGACGGGCGAGGCGATGGTGGCGGCGGGGACGGAGCCGGCGCGGATCCGCTACGTGCGGCGGCGGAGCATCAGCGTCATCCTCGGCGCGGCGAGCGCCCTCGTCTTCGCCTATTTCGTCCCCCAATACGGGCAGCTCGGCCTGGCGACGATCGGCCTGTGGCGGCGGGTGCTGACGCGGGGGATGCCGCGGCCGGCGTAAGCGGCAGGGGCTGCGGGGAGAGGGTCGGCGTCAGGTTCGTACCCGACATCGAGGGAGGAAGGTCAGCGGGCGAGGGCGTTGGCGGCGATTTTGGGATCGACGCGGGCGGGGTCGATCTTCGCGGCGGCGTTGGCGGCCTTGTCGAGCGAGGCGGCGGCGTCTTCGGGAACCGCCTTGGGCGGCGCGGCGGCGCGGCGCTGCGCCTCGGCCGTCTCGACGGCGGCGAGGACGACCGCCGGCTGCACCTGCGCCTGGCCCTCCGCCGCCGCCTTGTGCTGCGGCATCAGCGCGGGGACGAGCAAGGCGGCGAGCGCGGCGGGCGGAACGAACATCAGGAGCTTCTTCATCATCGCCCCAACGAACGGCCTGCGCGCAAGTGCCGGAAAAAATTTGAGAACGCATTTTTCCATCGGCCGATTTCCTATTTTCCGCGGCCTTGCGCCAAAAATAGGAAATCACCCATCTGGAAAAAGTGCTTGACAGCGTCACGCTGCTAGGGTACAAGTGGGTCATCGTCGAGAAGTGTATCCGAATCGCTTCCTCGACATCGAAAAGGATCAGCCGGCCGGTTTTCCGCGCCGGCTTTTTTGTGGCCGCGGGGGCGGCGGGGAGGGTGTTGTGGCGAGACACGATGTGCGGGGGCCGAACGGGCAGTTCCGCAAGCGGAGCGACAGGAGGGCGGACATGCCCAAGGCGGCGCACACGGCGACGGCAACGGCGACCGCGCCGCGGGTGAAGGTAGCGTGGACGGGAGCCCGGGAGGACGAATTCTTCCGCGAGCTGTCGGAGGTGTGCAACGTCAATGCGGCGGCGCGGGCCGCGGGCTTTGCGGATTCCAAGCCGGCCTACAACCGCAAGGAACGAGACCCCGCGTTCCGGGCGCGCTGGGACGGCGCGGTGGCGGAAGGCTATGCGCGGCTCGAACTCGAAATGCTCGAGCGGGCGCGGTTCGGCGAGAACCGGCGCGCGGACGAGGGCTGCTCGGGGGAGAAACAGCGGGCGATCCCCACCTCACTCGCCCTCAGCCTGCTCAAGATGCACCAGGCGCGCGCCAAGGCAGCGCCCGCCGCCGGCCCGGCGATCCGCCCGATGCGCGGCCAATCGATCCGCGACGAGATGGAACGCCGCTTCCGCGAAATTCGCGATCGGCTGACAAATCGGGAGTGAGAGCATGCAGACGATGGTTAGGGAGGCGGCGGAGGATCGGCTCCAGGGCCGGCTGTCGCTCATCGAGCAGCTTGCGCTGGCGCCGGATCCGGTGCGCGTGGCCTTCTTCCGCGGGTGGCCCGATGCGCAGCGCGAGGCCTTCTGGGCGGACTGGCTCAACTGGGCCCGGCCCGGGCAGCTGCCGCCGGGCGGCGATTGGCGGGTGTGGCTGCTGATGGCCGGCCGCGGCTACGGCAAGACGCGGGCCGGGGCGCAGTGGGTCCACCATCTCGCCGAGGAGCCGGGACTGCGGATCGCGCTCGTCGGTCCGACGATGGACGAGGCGCGCGCGGTGATGGTGGAGGGGCCGTCCGGCCTGCTCGCCACGGCGCGCGACGAGACGCGGCCGCGCTGGGAGGCGTCGCTCGGGCGCCTGACCTGGCCCGGCGGGACGGAGGCCCAGATCTATTCGGGCGCGAACCCCGAGGCGCTGCGCGGCCCCGAGCACGATTTCGCCTGGTGCGACGAGCTTGCCAAATGGGCCGAGGCGGAGGCGGCGTGGGACAATCTCATGCTCGGGCTGAGGCGGGGGCGGATGCCGCGCGTGCTGGCGACGACGACGCCCCGCCAGGTGCCGTTGATGCGCCGGCTGGAGGGCCGGGGCGACGTCACGGTGACGCGCGGCCGGACCGCGGACAATCCGCTGCTGGCGCCGGGCTTCATCGATTATGTGACCGGCCTCTACGGCGGCACGCGGCTCGGGCGGCAGGAGCTGGACGGGGAGCTGATCGAGGATGTCGAGGGGAGCCTATGGCCGCGGGAGTTGATCGAGCGGTGCCGGGTGAAGGCGGGGACGGGGACATGTACTTGTACGTGTCCCCCAGCGGAGGCGGAGGATAGGGGGACACGTACGCGTACATGTCCCCCTGGGGACGGACCGGGGACACGTACGAGTACATGTCCCCCTGGCGACGGATCGGGGACATGTACGAGTACATGTCCCCCTGGGGACGGACCGGGGACACGTACGAGTACATCTCCCCTCTGTGTCCTACCCCTGCGCCGCGTCGTGATCGGCGTCGATCCGCCGGCGAGCGCGGGGGGCGATGCGTGCGGGATCGTCGTGTGCGGGGTCGATGCCGAGGGGATCGGCCATGTGCTCGCCGATGCGACCGTCCAGGGCCTGCGGCCGGAAGGATGGGCGCGGGCGGTGGTGCGCGCCGCCGAGGCCTGGGACGCGGACCGGGTCGTGGTCGAGACCAACCAGGGCGGCGACATGGTCGAGAGCGTGCTGAGGAGCGTCGACTGCCGGCTGCCGGTGCGCACCGCGCGGGCGTCGAAAGGCAAGGCGGCGCGGGCCGAGCCGGTCGCCGCCTTCTTCGAGCGCGGCAAGGCGAAGTTCGCCGGGACCTTTCCCGCGCTCGAGGACGAGCTGGCGGGGATGACGATCGACGGCCGCTACGAGGGGGCCGGGGCGATCGCCGGACCGGGCGGACGCGATGGTGTGGGCGCTGACCGAGCTGCTCAGGGAGCGGGCGCTGCCGCGGGTGCGGATGCTGTAGCGGCGGGCGCGCGGGGGCCCGGCGGTAACCCGGCCTTTACCCTTCGGTGCGAGGGTCGGGGCGCGCGGCCGTGCGTCGGCGCGCCTGTCGGTGTGGGGAGAGAGACTTTGCGGCTATCGGCTTCGCTCGAACGCGGCAGCGAATATGACCGGCGGCGCTATGCGCGCTCGGCGGTGCAGATCGGCGCCGGGCTGAGGAGCGACGGCGGCGACCGGCCGTCCTCGCCGATCAGCGTCGTCGACCTCTCGACCGGCGGCGCCGGCATCGAGGCCGGCGTGCATCTCGATTCGGGCATGCGGGTGTGGCTGAAGCTGCCCGGGCTGCAGAGCTGGGCGGCGCGGGTGGTGTGGTCCGACGGGACGCGCGCCGGCCTCGCCTTCGACAACCCGCTCCACCCGGCGGTGGTCGAGCGCTACGCGCGGGGCTGAACGAAGAAGAGGGCGTCGAGGGTGAGCCCGGCCATGAGGGCGCAGAGCAGGCCGGCGGCGAGGACGACGATCCAATATTCGCGGCGGCGCGCGGCGCGGGGATAGTCGCTGCCGAAGAAGCGGGCGCGGCGGTGCCACAGCGACTGGGCGACGAAGCGCATCAGGACGAGAGTCCAGACGATCTCGATCGGGTTGACCCGCGCGGACGGGTGCGGGCGCAGGGGCAGCCGGGCAAGCAAGGCGGCGCCGGCGGCGATCGGCAGCGCGGCGGCGAGGATTTCGAACCAGTAGGAGGAAGGCTCGCCGGCGCGCCGGTAGCGCACGGCGTGGACGTCGATGGCGCCGACGACGAGCGCCCTGGCGACGGTGAAGGCCGCGGCGAGCAGCAGCAGCCAGGCGGCGGCGAGTTCGAGGGTCGGGAACGGGCTCACAGCGACGGGAGATAGACGATGAAATGGTTCGGCCGGAAGGGCTCTTCCAGGGCCGGGCGGGATGCCGCCCGGCCCCTCTTGCATCGGGCGTGGAGCGGCGCGCCGGCGGTGGGCGAATGGCCGAGGAGCTACGAGGCGCAGGTGCGCGAGGCCTATCTCGGCAATGCGGTGGCGCAGCGATCGGTGCGGCTGGTCGCGGAGAGCGTCGCCTGGGCGCCGCTCCTGGCCGAGGACGGGGCGGGCGGCGGCGGCGCGGCGGCGCGCGCGCTCAAGCTGGCGGCGCCGGCCCTGCTCGACGCGGCGGCGTCGCACCTGCTGCTCCACGGCAACGCCTATCTGCAATTGCTGCCGGACGCGGAGGGGACGCCGGCCGAGCTGTTCGCGCTGCGGCCCGAGCGGGTGTCGGTGGAGGCGGGGCCGGGGGGCTGGCCGGCGGCCTATGTCTACAAAGCGGGCGAAGCGAAGACGCGGCTGCCGGCGCGCGACGGGCTGGGGCGGCCGGCGCTCGTCCATGTGCGGGCGATGCACCCGCTCGACGATCATTACGGGCTGGGCAGCCTCGGCGCCGCGGCGGGGGCGGTGGCGATCCACAATGCGGCGACGCGGTGGAACAAGGCTTTGCTCGACAATGCGGCGCGCCCTTCGGGCGCGCTGGTAATGGGCGGCGACGAAGGGGTGCTGGCCGAGGAGCAATATCAAAGGCTGAAGGCCGAGCTGGAGGCGGAGTTCGCCGGCCCGGGCAATGCCGGGCGGCCGATGCTGCTCGAAGGCGGGATGACCTGGCAGGCGATGAGCATGACGCCCGCCGACATGGACTTCGTCGCGCTGAAAGCGGCGGCGGCGCGCGAGATCGCCCTGGCCTTCGGCGTGCCGCCGATGCTGCTCGGCCTGCCGGGCGATGCGACCTACGCCAATTACCGCGAGGCGAACCGCGCCTTGTGGCGGCTGACCGTGCTGCCGCTCGCCGACCGGATCCTGGGCGCGCTGGGGAGCGCGCTCTCGGCCTGGTGGCCGGGGCTGAGGCTGCGGCTCGACATCGACCAGGTGACGGCGCTGGCGGAGGACCGCGAGCGGCTGTGGGCGCAGGTGATCGCGGCGGATTTCCTCAGCCGCGAGGAGAAGAGGGCGATGCTGGGGCTGGAAGGACGAGGAGGCGAATGATGGGCGACATGCTGCGGGATAGCTCGCTGCTGGCGGTGCTGGCGGCGCAGGCGGAGGCGCGCGGGGCGGACCTCGCGACGTTGCGCGGCCTGATCGAGGAGGCGAGCGCGGTCGGCGCGGAGCGGGCATTGGGCGCGCTCGGCCTCAAGGACGCGCATGCGCGGCGCGACATGGACGAGCTGAGGGAGCTGCTCCAGGCGTGGCGCGACGCGAAGAAATCGGCGTGGAACGCGGTGGTGACCTGGGCGGTCAGGATCCTGCTCGCGGCGCTTGTGGTGGGGATGAGCGTCAAGCTGGGGCTGTGGGAGCATTTCAAATGAGGTTCGCGGGCTATGCGGCGGTGTTCGACCGGTGCGACCGCGGCGGCGACGTGGTGCGGGCCGGCGCCTTCGCGCGGGCGGTGCGGCGCGGCGCGGCGAGCGTGCCGCTGCTCTGGCAGCACGACCGCGGGCGGCCGATCGGCCGGATCGAATATCTGAAGGAGGACAGGCGCGGGCTGCGCGTCATCGCCCGGCTCGGCGCCGGCGCGGCGGCGCGGGCGGCGGCGGCGGCGCTGGAGGCGGGCCGGGTCCAGGGGCTGAGCTTCGGCTATGTGGTGCGCGCCGCCTCCGGCGCCGCGCCGCGCGAGCTCAGGGAGCTCGACCTCCTCGAGGTCAGCCTCGTCACCCACCCGATGCAGCCCGCCGCGCGGGTCCACGCGCTGGAGGCGCCGCCCGGCTGACCGGCCGCGCCGAACGAGCAAGGTTTTTGTGAAGCCGTCCCAATTCCGGGGCGGCTTTTTTGTTGGAGAAGAGAAAGATGCCTACCACCAACACCGTGGCCACCCGCAGTGCGATGGCCGCGCTCAGCGCGAGCGCCGGCGACAGCGCCATCCTGACCGAGGCGGGCCGCGAGGGCCTGTTCCGCTGGTCCGGAGACAATCATTCCGGCGGCTTCAACGCCATTACCAACCATAACAACACGACCGTCACCCCGCTCGGCGCCGGCTGGTACGCGATCGAGAAGACGGGCGGCTCGAACGGCACCTACGACGCCGGCGCCTATTCGACCGCCGCGGCGTCCGGGGCCTTCGCGATCCGCTACCGCCATTACGGGGCGCGCTCGTTCCAGAACATCGATGTCGGCGCCAGCGCGAACCCGACCGCCGACGACAATTACGCGATGACGCTCCGCATGGGTTGCTTCAGCTCGTCCTACTTCCTCGGCTCCGGAACGAGCACCCTGGCCTCGGGCGCCCACGACTGGAGCCGGTTCGACCTTCTCCTCTACCGCAACCCGTCGAACGTGGTGGCCTGGTATTCCTGCCCGCGCACGATCGAGATCGACCCGTCGCGGATCCAGGCGCAGATCGACGCCCATTGCACGCTCATCTACAGCACGGCGCCGACGACGTTCAGCGGGGCGCTGCACTTCGACAGCGCGCTGCCCGACACCGGCACCGCCGCGCAGGTCCAGTTCATCGACATCGGCGCCGCGGGCGACGCGCTGGTCAGCTCCGACCCGCGGCAGGGCGTCTGCGTCGCGCCGGCGAGCGACCCGACCGGCGCGAGCGGCGCCTGGCTGAGGGTGATCGAAGGGGCGGTGAAGGCCGCCTGGTTCGGCGCGACCGGCGACGGCGCGACCAACGACACCGACGCGCTGGCCGGCGCCGCCTCCTACCTGCGGCGGATCGGCGGCGGCACGCTGGAGCTCGAGCCGAAGACCTACATCATCGGCGGCCAGACGATGGGGACCGCGTCCGACTGGGCCTATGAGCCGGCCAAGGTGCTCTACTTCGCCTATTGCGACCGCAAGGTGACGATCCGCGGCAACGGCTGCACGCTCAAGTGCGCGAACGATCTCAAATACGGCCAGTTCGACCCCGTGACGGGGGCCTCGTCGAGCGGATCGCCCTACGACACCGCCTATCGCGCCTCGCCGTTCCTGGGCGCCGTGTTCGGCGAGTTCAACGACGGCGACATCGAGGTCGACGGCATCAGCGTCGACGGCAACATCGCGCACCAGACGATCGGCGGCAACTGGGCCGACAGCGGGATCCAGATCGGCTTCGACGGCTTCCGCTTCTACGACAATAACGGCCGGCTGATCGTGCGCAACTGCAAGGCCGTCAACATGGGGCTCGACGGGCTCGGCATCCGCCGCAACTTCGACCGCAAGGGCGATGCGGCGCAGCCCACGCTGGTCGAGGATTTCTCGGCGGTCGGCTGCGGCCGCCAGGGCGCCTCCTTCGTCGGCGCGCGGGTGCTGACGGTGGTCAACAGCCAGTTCCTGAACACCGGCCGGAACGGCTATGTCGCGAGCAACCCCCAATCGGGCATCGACGTCGAGCCCGACAGCCCCGGCTATGCCGACGAGATCCTGTTCCTCAACTGCGTCACCGCCTTCAACGCCGGCCCCGGCCTCGGCGTCGCGTCGGGCCGGAACAGCCGCATCCTGTGGAAGGGCGGGCGCCTGCTCGGGACCGAAACCTATGCGATGTGGATCGAAAAGCCCGACGTGCGATTCGAGGACGCGCTGATCGCCGGCAACGTCATGTGCCAGTGGCAGGACAATCTTGCCCGCGGGTTCCTCGAGGAAGGCGACGCACCCGGGTTCGTGCGCTGCACCTTCACCGACGACACCGATTACTCCTACCTCCAGTCGAACGGGACGCCGAAGCCGTTCTACTCGACCGAGATCCAGATCAACTCCGGGCGAGTCTGGTTCCAGCGCTGCCGGTTCGACTATCGCCGCACCTACAAGCTGCCGAACATCTATGCGCTGGGCGAACGCGCCGTGTTCGAGGATTGCGACCTGCACTGCGACGTCGGCGGCAGCCAGACCGCGAGCTATGCGGCGATCTGGCTGGGGCTCAACCGCTTCAGCGGCATCGGGCTCAGCTTCATGCCCTATTTCAACCTCAAGGACGTGGGCGGCACGGTGCGCTGGGGCGTCGGCGGCAGCAAGAGCTACGACTGGCCGTCGATCGCCAACGGCGGCAGCGCGACCACGACGGTGACCGTGCCGCGCGCGCGAGTCGGCGACGGCTACATCTATGAAGCGCGCATGCTGAGCGACGGCCTGAACAATGCCGGCCTGACCTTCGCCGCGGCGGTCACCGCCGACGACACGGTGACGGTGACGGCGTCGAACACGAGCGGCGCCGCCGTCGACCTCGCCGCAGACACGCTGATCGTCGAGGTGCAGGGCGGCCGGCGCTACTTCGAGGGGTCGAAGACGTTCGACTGGCCGAGCATCGCCGCCGGCGCGGCGAGCACGACCACTCTCGACGTGCCGGGCGCGCGGGTCGGCGACAAGCGGGCCTATGGCGCGAGCATGTCGGGCGGCTGGGGCGGCCTCATCGCCTCGTGCGAGGCGACCGCGGACGACACGGTGACGGTCACCGCGTTCAACCCGACGGCAAGCGCGGTGAACCTCGCCTCCGGCACGCTGAGCGTCGCGGGAGTCGCCTGACCCGGGCGGAACGCATTCCCCCGCCGCGGCAGGCCGGCGGAGAGCGGGAAGCCGAAGCCTGCCCCAGGACCGGAGAGAGAGACATGACGGAACTGGCGAACCCCGGATGGGGAGCGCTTGCGGCGCTCCTCATCCTCATCTGGAGGATGGAAATCATGACCAATGCAACCGAAAGGCTCGACGCGTCGGTGGCGCGGATCGCCAAGGACGTCGGCGACGTCGTCGAGCGGATCCGCGGCAATGTCGGCGTCGACAGCGCGGCGGTGCTCGCCGACTGCGACAGGCTCGACGCGCTGAGCGACGCGCTCGAGGGGCTCGGCGGCGGCACGGCGGAGCAGGGCGGCGAGACGCCGCCGGCGCCGGCTGAGACGCCGGAGCCGGCGAACGACCAGCCCCAGGGCTGAGCCGCGACCCGCTGGCAGACCGGGGAAAGTCTGCCGATTTTCGCCAGCCCCGGCGTGGCGGGAGTTGCCGACCCGCACGATTTCTGAAAGGTTCGACGCGGGCGGAAAGAGGCGCAAACGTGGGCGATCAGCAGCAAGGCGGAGAGGCTCCCGGAGCCCCTTCGGAAGGGGATGGTTCGATGCGCGATGCCAACGCGACGGCCGTCGTCGCCATTCCGGGAGGCGGTGGAGGCGGGGATCGGAAGGACTCGGGACGGGCCTTACCCGAGCCGAAGCCTAGCGGTGAGGCAGATCCGATCAAGGCCCCAAAGTGGGTCGGTCTGTTGGGTGCACTGATCGTCTTCGCCGTGGCCGCTCTGAGGCCCGCTCTCACCGAAGCCGACAAGGCGACTCGCTACGGCTACTGGGCGGAGGTCCTGACTCTCTTCTTCGCTGAGCTAGGTGTCGCCTTGATCGTGGCGTACATTATCGGTTGGGGCATCGACGAACAGGCGAAGCGGCGGGAGCAGCGAATCCAGGCGGCAAAGGAGGAGCAGGAGAGACTGCGCCAAGCGCTGGAGAAGCAAGCCGAGCAAGCCCGGGAGGAGCGGGAGCGCCAGGAAACCCTCGAACGCGAAAAGCGGATGACACAGGACGTTTTCAGGGGCGTCCTCGGCATTCAGCACAGTTCCGAATATGTCCGGAAGGTCATCGAATCGACGCTCGACCGGAAGATCATCCGGCGGCAGGTCACGCTCATGTACAAGCTGAGCAGGCTCACGGCCGACGATGCCGCCGAACTCGGAGTGGCAGACCCCACTAAGTTCATGTTTCTAGACCAGGCGTTCACCTTCGAGTTCGAGAATCTTTCGTCCGATAAGCTTCCGCTGCCGGTAAAGTTCGCGCTGCCCGCGCGGCACGGCCCGAAACTGCGCAGCGCCTCGCGGGTCCTATCGGCAACGATCGGCGGTAAGGCGCAGAACGTCGAGAGCGCCCTGGGAGGCGATCTGAAGGGCGACGCCAAAGTCTACACTTGGCCGCATGAGATAGGGCCCCACGGCAAGCTGACGGTCGCCGTGACTGCGCGCGTGATCAAGGAGGATTCGGACAGCGAGGTCTGGTGCTCCTACTTCCCCTGCACCGAGGGAATGAGCCTGCAGGTGACGGCCCCCGACGATCTCCATGTGGGCATGCGCAACAACACGGCGAGCCAGGAGACGCTGGAGATGCCGGCGAGCGGGAACGGTATGGCGGTCTGGAAAATCGACGGGCCGATCCTACCTCACAACAGCGTCGTCTTCTATTGGAGGACCCCGGAACATGACGGCGACGCACCGGTTCCTGGACTGGTGCCGGCAGTTGCGCCCGCCAAGGGAGAGCCGGGGCAGGGTCCCGGAGCGTCTGCCGAGGAGAGTTGAATGTGACGTTCGTCTGTGCTTAACGATCACGGGTGTAAGGCATGTGCCGGTTGGCGAGGAGTTGAAAGATGATCCAGATCAGGCTTGGCCTCGGGCGCGGCGACGGCGGGAGCGGTTGCTGAAGCCACACAGGCACTAGGAGAAGAAAAAGGGGCCGTTCGGCCCCTTTTTCTTTGCCGCCCACCGGTCGGATCGCCGGTATGAGCGCAGGCGTCGGCGAGGCGCATGGCCGTGGCGCGGCGCTGGTGCCGGGCGACCGGTGAGTGGGCGGGCATCGCGTCATTAGCGGACACCGACGGGATTGAAGGAATTGCCGCGCGGGGCGGCGATGGCGGGGAGGGGCGCGTGGTCCCTCCGCGAAGGCGGACCTGTGTCCGCAACAGAGCGGGAGTAGAGTTATGATGGAAGTGAAGGCGGATTCGCTCGAGGCTTCGTTCGAGGCTTTCGAGCAGGACGGGGACGCGCTCGGCGCGCTTCGCGAGGAGATCGCGCAGCTCAAGGCGCGGATGGATGCGCAGGCGATCGCCGCGGCGCGGCCGGCGCTGGCGGGGGTGAAGGGCGAGGGATCGCCGTTCGTCGAGAAATATCTGAGGAAGGGACTCGAGGCGGGAGTCGAGCTGAAGGCGGTGACGGCCCTCTCCGGCGCGGCCGGCGGCTATGCGGTGCCCGAGGAGATCGACGCGACGATCGACCGGCTGCTGACCTCGATCTCGCCGATCCGCGCGATCGCCAACGTCGTGAAGGTCGGCTCGGCCGGCTATCGCAAGCTGGTGACGAGCGGCGGCACCGCGTCGGGCTGGGTGTCGGAGACGGCGGGGCGGCCGGAGACGGACACGCCCAGTTTCATCGAGATCGCGCCGCCTTCGGGCGAGCTCTACGCCAATCCGGCGGCGAGCCAGGCGATGCTCGACGACGCGGCGTTCGACGTCGAGGCGTGGCTGGCGCAAGAAATCGCGACCGAGTTCGCGCGCGCCGAGGGGGCGGCGTTCGTCGCCGGTTCCGGCGTCAACCAGCCCAAGGGATTCCTCAGCCTGCCGGCGACGGCGCAAGGCGACGGATCGCGGCCGTTCGGGACGCTGCAGTTCGTGCCCTCGGGCGCGAGCGGCGCCTTCGTCGGCGGCGCGCCGCAGGACCGGCTGATCGACCTCGTCCAGGCGCTCAGGCCGCCCTACCGTCAGGGCGCGGTGTTCGTGATGAACTCGGCGACCGCGAGCGTCATCCGCAAGTTCAAGACGGCGGACGGCGCGTTCCTGTGGCAGCCGGGGCTGGTGTCGGGGCAGCCGGACACGCTGCTCGGCTATCCGCTCGTCGAAGCCGAGGACATGCCCGACATCGCGGCGGACAGCCTGTCGATCGCCTTCGGCAACTTCAAGGCGGGCTATCTGATCGCCGAGCGGAGCGAGACGCAGATCCTGCGCGACCCGTTCACCCACAAGCCCTTCGTCCATTTCTACGCGACGAAGCGGATCGGCGGGCAGGTCAGCAACTCGGAAGCGATCAAGCTGATGAAGTTCACCGCGTAGGCGGTGAGGCCCCCGCAGGGCGGGAGGCCAGACGGAGCGCCGCCCGGAGTCCCCTCCCCGGGCGGCGCTTTCCTTTTCAAGACGAGGAGAAACGAGATGAGCGACGGGTTTTCGGGCGTGGTCGACAGCGTCGGGTCGCCGGCGCGGCGGGCGGCCGCGGTGGTGCCGAGCGACACGCAGGCGCTGGCGGAAGTGCCCAAGGCGCTGTTCGTCGGTACCGGCGGGACGCTGACCATGCGGGGCGTCGGCGGCGGCGCCGACCAGCTGTGGAAGAATGTCGCGGACGGCACGGTGCTGCCGTTCCGCGCTGAATATGTCCGCGCCACCGGCACGAGCGCGGCCGACATATTGGCGCTCTACTGATGGGCGCGATCGCGAACGCCGCCAATTGCTCCGTGGCGGCGGCGGCGGCCGGGGCGTGGGTGGCGACCAAGACGGGCGGCAGCGACGGCGCCTCCGACGCCTCCGCCGTCTCGGCGGCGGGGATCGCCGGCGACTTCGTGCTGCGCGTGAAACCGCTGGGGACGGGGCTGTGCTTCGCCGGCGTCTCGGCCGCTCCGGGCGCCGGCATCGGCGAAGCGACGATCGACCGGGCTTTCCAGATCGCCAGCGGCCTGTGCCGTATCCTCGAGTCGGGCAGCTACCGGCCGGGCAGCTTCGCGCTGGCGACCTACGCCTGGATCCGCCGGAGCGGCGGGAGCCTCGACTATCTGACCGGCCCGCTGCTGGCGACGGCGACGGTGCGGCGCACGGTCGCGATCGGAACGGGCCCGCTGTTCTTCGACAGCGCGATCGCGACCGCGGGGCTGGCGATCGAGGTGAAGTTCGACTTGCCGGCGGCGTTCGCGCCGCGGCGGGCGGCGCGGCGCGGGCTGACGCTCGGCCTCAATCTGTAAGGGGAGAGACGCGATGATCGAAGGCGACGTGCCGGTGCTGCCGGAGGCGGCGCTGGCGGAGGCGAAGGCGCTGCTGCGCGCGGGAGACGCGGGCGAGGACGCGCTGATCGGTGCGATGCTGGCGAGCGCCGCATGCCTGTGCGAGCGGTTCACCGGCCAGGTGCTGATGGCGCGGACGCTGCGCGAGACGCTGGGGGCGCGGCATCCGCCGCACCGGCGCGGCTGGCGGAAGCTGGCACGCACGCCGGTGCGCGCGATCGGAGCTGTCGAGCGGATCGGCGAAGGCGGCGGCGCGACCCTCGTGCCGGCCGGCGACTATGCGATCGACATCGACGCGAACGGCGGCGGCTGGATCCGCGTCGACCCGGCGCCGGGGCCGGTGCGCCTCTCGTTCGAAGCGGGCCTGGCGGCCGACTGGGACGGCGTGCCGATGGCGTTGCGCCAGGGCGTGCTGCGGCTGGCGGCGCATCTCTACACCTATCGCACCGACTCCGGCGCGCAGGCGGAGCCGCCCGCGGCGGTGGCGGCCTTGTGGCGGCCGTGGCGGCGGCTGCGGCTCGATTGAAAACAGGGAGGAAGAGCATGTTCGAGGGATTGACGGCGCGCGCCGCCGCGGCGGGCGAGGCGCGGCGCCGAGCGGTGCGCGCGCGGATCGCCGCGGCGCTGCGCGCGGAGGCGCCGCGGGGCGTCCGCATCGAGGAGGTGGACGCGGGCGTGCGGCTGAGCGGCCGCGGGCTCTTGCTGCGCAGCATGACCGACCCGGCGCTCCGCTGGATCGGCGCGAGGCTGGCATGAGCGGCGCCGTCATCGCGCTGCAGGCCGCGGCGCTCGCGCGCATCGAGGGAGTAAGCGGGCTGTGCGGCGTCTATGAGGCGCCGCCGGGGCAGGCGGCCTTTCCCTATGCGGTCGTCGAAGCCGGGCCCGAGACCGACTGGGGCCACAAGACCGCGGCGGGATCCGAGATCCGGCTGACCGTGACCGTGCGCGCTGCCGGCGAGAGGCCGGGGCGGCTCTACGCGTTGCTCGACGCGGCGCGGGCGCGGCTCGAGGCGGGGCTGGCCGTAGCCGATCCGAGCCTCGTCAGCTTCGTGTGGCAGCGCACCCGCACCGCGCGCGAGGCCAGGCCGGCGGTCGGCGCGGACACGCTGTGGACCGGCGCGCTCGAATTTCGCGCGCGCATGCTGCGCAGCATGTGAGGACGGACGCTAGCGCGGGACGGTCTTGCTCTCGAAGTAATTCTGGTAGCGATCGCCCTGCGTCTGGACGATGTCCTTGATCTCCGACGCGGCATTGTCCTGCGCCGCCGCCGACTTGATGCCGATCGCGAGGTCGGCCTTGATCGACGCCTGGCGGAACGCCTCCTCCTCGGCCTTGCAGACCGTGGCGAGCTTCGCTCGGAACGCATCGACCGCGACCTGGGCGTGGAGGTCGGTGGCGACCAGATCCGACAGGCAATGCATGAACGCATTGCGCTGCACATTCGGGTTGGGCGGCGGAGCCGAGGACGGCGCTGCCAACGCCAGGAGAAGCAACGGAGAAATCATACGACCTCCAGTGCAACCGATTTGAACGAAAGGGAGAATGTGCCATGGGCGCGGAAAAGGGAAGTGCCTTCTTGCTCAAGGTCGGCGACGGCGGTTCGCCGCCGGCCTACGCGACCGTCGCGGGGCTGCGCGCGACGCAGCTTTCGGTGAACGGCGAGGCGGTGAACGTCACCTCGAAGGATTCGGGCGGGTGGCGCGAATTGCTCTCCGGCGCGGGCGTGCGCTCCGTCTCAGTGTCGGCCGGCGGCATCTTCACCGGCTCGGCGGCCGAGCTTCGCGTCAAGGCGAATGCGCTCGGCGGCGCGCTCGACGATTACGAGCTGAGCTTCGAGAGCGGCGAGCGGCTGCGCGGCCGCTTCCTGGTGACGCGGCTCGATTATGCCGGCGACTATAATGGCGAGCGGACCTACACGTTGAGCCTCGAAAGCTCCGGCCCGGTGGGTGCGGCGTGAGTGGCGCGGGCGCGAACCCCGCGCGGGGCGAAGCGGCGCTGGTCGTCGGCGGCCTGGCGCTGGTGCTGCGGCCGAGCTTCGAGGCGCTGGTCGCCGCGGAGGAGGAATTGGGACCGCTCTTCGCGCTCGTCGAACGGGCGGCGGCGGGAGGGCTGAAGCTCGGCGAGATGGCGGGCCTGTTCTGGCATTGCCTCAGGGACCGGCCGCCGGGGCTGACGCGCGAGCGGATCGGCGCGGCGATCGCCGAGGCGGGGCTGGCGAAGGCTACGCCGGTCCTGAAGGCGCTGCTGCGGCAGATCCTCGATGGCCGGGGCTGAGTTCGCGGCCGCGGCGGCGCGGCTGGCGGGGCTGGCGGGGCTGCTGCTCGGCTGGAGCCCCGACGCCTTCTGGCGGGCGACGCCGGCGGAGCTGAGGTCGGCGCTGGAGGCGCTGGCGGGGCCGGGGCAGGCGGCGATCGGGCGGGATGAGATGGCTTCGCTGATGGAGCGGTTTCCGGACTGAGACGGCGCGCGCGGGGCAGGGGTCACCCCTCCACCACCTTCGGTGGTCCCCCTCCCCATCGCCGATGGGGAGGCAGGAGATGGATGAAGAGATCGAGCGGCTGCTGGTGAGCGTGCGGGCCGATACGAGCGGGTTCGCCCGCGACGTGGCGGAGATGCGGGGGCAGCTGGAAGGGCCGCTCGCGCAGGGCGCGGGCCGGGCGGGGCTGACCATCGAGGCGGCCCTGCTGCGCGCGGTGCGCACCGGCAAACTAGGCTTCGAGGACCTCAAGCATACGGCGCTCACCGTGATGAGCGAGATCGCGGCGGGCGGCCTGCGCGCCGGCATCGGCGCCGTTGCGGGCGGCGGCGAAGGAGGCGGCGGCCTGGCATCGCTGGCGGGGCAGCTGATCGGCGCGCTGCTCGGCCTGCCGGGCCGCGCCGGCGGCGGGCCGGTCGCGCCCGGGCGCGCCTACCTGGTCGGCGAGCGCGGGCCGGAGCTGTTCGTGCCGACCGGGAGCGGGCGGATCGAGACGGGCGGCGGCGTCCCGGCCGGCCCCCGCGACATACGGATGAGCATCACCGTCAACGCGCCGGCGGGGGCGGAGCCGGAGGCGCTGGCGCGCTCGGGCCGGCAGGTGGCGCGGGCGGTGCGCGAGGCGCTGCTCCGGCTCGACGACTAGGGAGGGGGCGATGGCATATTGGCTGGCGGCGCCGGGGACGGCGCGGCAGACGGGATTCGTCAAGCGGTTCGACGCGCGCTTCTGGACCGTCAATTTCCCGCGGCCGATGATGGCCTCGGCGGTGACGACGGCGCCGGACGCGCTGCGGGTCGACGCCGTCTTCTACAAGGCGGACGATCTGGCCGGCCTCATCTGGGAGGCGGAGGACCGCTTCGACCACCCGCTGCTCGCCTACGAGACCAGCCGCGACTTCCGCGCCTGCCGGCTCGCCTTCCGCTGGCGGAGCGGGGGGATCCTGCCGCTCGACGCGGTGAACGGACCGACGCTGACGATCGAGGGACGGGACGAGAGCGGGGCGGCCCGGACCTGGTACGTGCGGCTGTGGAACTATGCGGATGGGACGCCCGAGGATGCGGCGATGGCGCTGGATTTCGGCGCCCTCGCCGGCGGCTGGGCGAAGGAGGACCCGGTCTGGGCGGGAGACGTCGACCGGATGTTCGTCTCGCTCGCGCCGCAGGGATATAGCGGGGCCGATGCGGCGCTGGCGGCGCCGGCGGAGGGGTGGGCGGAGCTCAGCGGCATCGCCTGCGACGGCTCGGCATCGGTTCTGGCGATCGGCGAGGCGCTGGTGCCGGAGCATCGGCTGCGGATCGCGACCGGCTATGACGACCTCTACCACCTGACGCCGGCGCGGGTGCTGCGGGCCGCGGTCCAGCTCGGCTATCGCGGCGCGCTCGACCATTATGTCGGCATGAGCCATTATTTCCGGCTCGAGGCGCTGGGCGAGGGCTTCTACGCCAGCCTCGCCGGCGGGGTGCTGAACGCGCCCTGCGCCGCGTGGCACGCGGACTTCGCGAGCCGCGCCGCGGCGTTCGGCTTCGCGCCGATCTTCTCGCTCTCCTACGAGCTGCTCGAGCGGCATTGCTGGAACGACTGGAAGCAGCGGGCGGCGGACGGAACGCCGGCGCTGACCGGCTGGGATCCGCCCTCCGCGCTGCTCTCGCCGGCGCATGACGGGGCGATGGGCTATTTGCGGCAGGTCGCGGCGGCCTTCGCCGGCATCGCCGCGGCGGCGGGGCTGCGCCCGCGCATCCAGATCGGCGAGCCCTGGTGGTGGGTGCGCGGCGACGGGGCGATCTGCCTGTACGATGCGGCGGCGGTAGCGGCGTTCGCGCCGGTGCCGGTCGCCGACGTTCGGGCGACGCTCGGCGCGGCGGAGGAGGCGACGCTCGACGCGGCGGGCACAGTGCTGGCGCAGTCGACGGCGGGCATCGCGGCGGCGGTGCGGGCCGCGGCGCCGGACGCGGAGCTGCTGCTGCTCGTCTACCTCCCGACGATCCTCGCAGGACCCGAGATCGCGCGGGCGAACCTGCCCTCGGCATGGGCAGCGCCCGCCTTCGACGTGCTGCAGGTCGAGGATTACGAATGGGTCACCGCCGGACGCGCCGGGGGCGCGGCGGCGGACGCGGTGGGGCAGCGGCTCGGCTATCCGCCCGAGCGGCGGCATTATTTCGCCGGCTTCGTGCCGGCCCCCGAGGACAAGGCGCAGTGGCGCGCGATCGCCGGGGCGATCGAGGAGGCGCGGGCGCGGGGGACGGCGGAGGTGTTCGCCTGGGCGCTGCCGCAGGTGCTGCGCGACGGATTCACCTGGTTCGATCTGGAGGAGAAGGAGATGGACGCGTTCGACGACGTGCGCTTCCCGCTCGCGCTCGGGCGGGCGGCGCGCGTGGAGCCGGAATTCTCGACGGCGGTGGTGACGTCGGCGAGCGGCGCGGAGCAGCGCAACAGCGACTGGGCCGACGCCCGCCTGCGCTTCGACGCGGGACCGGGGGTGCGCGGCGACGCGGAGATCGAGACGCTCATCGCCTTCTTCCGCGCGCGGCGCGGCGCCGCGGTCGCGTTCCGCTTCGCAGATCCGCTCGACAACAGCTCGAACGGCATGACCGGGCCGCCGGAGGCGGACGACCAGCGGCTCGGCGACGGCGACGGCGCGCGCACCGACTTCCCGCTGGTCAAGCGCTACGGGACCCAAATGCGGCGCATCACCCGGCCGGTCGCGGGTTCGGTGCGGGTCTCGGTGGCGGGGGAGGAGCGCGTCTCCGGATGGACGCTCGAACCGCTCGGGATCGTGCGGTTCGACGCTCCGCCCGCGGCGGGCGCGGAGGTGCGCGCCGGCTACCGCTTCGACGTGCCGGTGCGCTTCGCGGAGGACCGGCTGAGCCTCAGCCTCGCCACCTTCGCGGCGGGCGAGGCGCCGTCGGTGCCGCTGATCGAAGTACGGGAGGATTTATGACGGCTTTCATCGAGGGTTTGCTCACCACGGTCGCCTTCTGCTGGCGGATCGAGCGGCGCGACGGCGTCGCCTTGGGCTTCACCACGCACGACCGCGACCTGGAAGTGGGCGGGCTGGTCTATCGTGCGGCGCCGGGGATGGTCCCGTCCGCCATCTCCATCGGCGACGGGTTCGACGCCGGCGCACTCGACGTGTCCGGTGCGCTGAGCAGCGACGCCATCACCCGCGAGGATCTGAGCGCCGGCCGCTGGGACGGGGCGGGGATCTTCCTCTTCGCCTGCGACTGGGAGAATGGCGGCGCCGTGCTGCCGCTGGCGCGCGGCGAGATCGGCGACGTGACGATGAAGGGCGAAGGATTCGAGGCGGAGCTGCGCGGGCCCGCCGCCCTGCTCGAACGGCCGGCGGTCGAGCAGACGTCGCCCGAATGCCGCGCCGCGCTCGGCGACAAAAGGTGCCGGGTCGACATGGCCGGGCGGGTCGTCGCGACGCGGGTGACCGCGATCGTCGACGCGATCCGGATCGAGGTCGGGGAAGCGGCGGAGACGGCCGACGCCTATGCGTTCGGGCGGCTGCGCTGGCTGAGCGGCGCCAACAGCGGCCTCGAAGCGGCGATCACCGCGTCGGCGGGCCGCGTGCTGACGCTGCGCGAGGCGCCGGCCCGGCCCGCCGCGGTGGGCGATAGGGTCGAGATCGTCGAAGGCTGCGACAAGTCCTTCGCCACCTGCACCGGCCGGTTCGCGAACGGCACGAACTTTCGCGGCGAGCCGCATCTGCCGGGAGTCGACCTCCTCACGCGCTATCCGGGTGCCTCGTGAGCGCGCGGGGGGAGGCGATCGCCGGCCGCGCCCGGGCGCTCGTCGGCACGCGCTTCCGGCCGCAGGGGCGGGACCCGTGGCTCGGGCTGGACTGCGTCGGCACCGCCGCGGCCGCGGCGGGCGTGGCGGCGGAGCGGGTCCCAAGCGATTACCGGATGCGCGGGCCGGACCTGACCGAGGTGGAGCACGGGCTGTGCGACCTCGGCTGCGTGCCGGTGCCGGGCGGGAAGGCGCGGCCGGGGGACGTGATCGTCTGCCGGGCCGGCCTCCGGCAGGTGCATCTGGCGATCGCCACGCCCGGCGGGTTCGTCCACGCCGACGCGGGGCTGAGGATGGTGGTGGAGAGGCCGGGGCCGGTGCCGTGGCCCGTGCTCGGCGTCTGGCGGCTGGGGGGAGAGGAGTGATGGCGACTTTGGTGCTCACCGCCGTCGGGACCTTCGTCGGCGGACCCGTCGGCGGCGCCGTCGGCGCGCTGTTCGGCCAGGCGATCGACTCGCGGCTCCTCGGCCCCAAGGCGCGGCAGGGGCCGCGGCTCGGCGACCTGTCGGTGCAGACATCGAGCTACGGCAGCGACATCCCCAAGCTCTTCGGGACGATGCGGGTGGCGGGGACGGTGATCTGGGCGACCGACCTCAAGGAAACGCGCACCACCAGCGGCACCGGCAAGGGCCAGCCCAGGAGCGTCAATTACAGCTATTCGGCGAGCTTCGCCGTGGCGCTTTCGGCGCGTCCGATCCTCGGCGTCCGCCGCATCTGGGCCGACGGCAAGCTGCTGCGCGGCGCGGCGGGGGACTTCAAGGCGGCGACCGGCTTCCGCCTCTATCTCGGCGGCGAGGACCAGCCGCCCGATCCGCTGATCGCGGCGGTGGAAGGCGCGAGCGGGACCCCCGCCTATCGCGGCCTCGCCTACGCGCTGTTCGAGGACCTCCAACTGGCCGATTTCGGCAACCGGATCCCGTCGCTGACCTTCGAAGTCGACGCCGATGCGGGGCCGGTGGCGATCGGCGCCATCGGCGCCGCGCTCGCGACGGAAATCGAGGTCGGCGGGACGCCGAGCGTCGGCGGCTATGCGGTGACGGGCGAGAGCGTCCGCGCCGCGCTGGAGACGCTCGCCGAGGCGGCGCCGCTCTCGCTGATCGACACCGGCGCGCGGCTGCGCCTCGAGGCGCGCGGCGCGGGGACGCCGCTGCCGCTCGACGTGGGCGAGGAGGGGGCAAGCGCGCCGGGCGCGGGCGGACGCGCCGAATGGGCGCGCAAGGCCGCATCGTCCGTCCCCGCCGAGACGACGCTCGCTTATTACGACCCCGCGCGCGACTATCAGACCGGCCTCCAGCGCGCGGCGCGCGGCGGCGGCGCGGGCCGCGGCGAGCGGCGCGCGATCGCGGCGGCCCTCGATGCCGATGCGGCCAAGGCCTTCGCCCAGCTCCGGCTCGATAGCCTGTGGGCGGCGCGGGAGACGGGGGTCGTCCACCTCGCGCCGCGGCGCCTGGGCCTGCGCCCGGGGGACGTGCTCGCCGTAGCGGGCAAGCCCGCGCCGTGGCGGATCGCGCGGCTGACCGTCGAGAAGCTGGTCGTCTCGGCCGAGCTCGAGCGACTGCCGCCGGCGACGGCGAGCGCCGCCGCCTCGGCCGGGCGGCCGGTGCCGCAGCCGGACCTGGCGGCGGGAGCGACCAGCCTGGTGCTGCTCGACCTGCCCTCGCTCGACGACGATCCTTCCGGCCGGCCGCGCCTGCTGGTCGCGGCCGCCGGGGCCGAGGGGTGGCGGCCGGTCCCGCTCAGCGCGAGCTGGGACGGCGGCGCCAGCTGGCAGGTGGCGGGGACGAGCGCGGCCCCGGCGACGATGGGCGTCGTGGCAGTCCCGCCGACCGCCGGAGGATCGGCGCTGGTCGATGCGCAGGGCGTGCTCGAAGTCGACCTGCTTTCCAACGACATGTGGCTGGAGAGCCGCGACGACGATGCGCTCGCGGCGGGCGCCAATCTGGCCGCGGTGGGCGACGAACTGCTGCAATTCGGCCGCGCCGAGCCGCTCGCGCCGCGCCGCTTCCGCCTGTCGCGGCTGCTCAGGGGGCGGCGAGGGACGGAGTGGGCGGCGGCGGCGCACGGCGCGGGCGAGCCGTTCGTGCTGATCGAGGCGCCGGGACTGGCGGCGGCGGATCCGCCGCTCGCCGCCGTCGGGGCCGAGGTGCTCGTCCAGCCGCACGGGCTCGGCGACCCCGCCGACGCCGCGCCGGCGGGGTGCCTGTTCGGCGGCGAGAGCCTGCGGCCGCCGTCTCCCGTTCATCTCGCCGCCGAACGGCAAGCGGACGGCGGGGTCGCCTTGCGCTGGGTGCGGCGCAGCCGCGGCGGCTGGCTGTGGATGAGCGGCAGCGACACCCCGCTCGGCGAGGAGCGGGAGGCCTATCGCGTGACGCTGACCGGCACCGGCGGGGGCGGGCGGACGGTCGAGACCGCCGAGCCCGCTTACGCCTACTCCGCCGCCGACATGGCGGCCGACGGCGCTGGCTTCCCGCTCGAGATGCGGGTCGCCCAGCTCGGCACCGCCGCCGCCTCCCGCGAGGCGGTGCTGACCATCCCATAGACGAAGGAGCATGAGATGACCGACACCACCCCGCGCTTCGCGCTGCCCTTCATCCTGCCCGGGCAGGCGCAGAAGGAGCTGTTCCACAACGAGGCTCTGGTCGTCGTCGACGCGCTGCTGCAGGCGGCGGTGGAGGAGGGGCCGCGCGCCCTGCCGCCCGCCGCGCCCGCCGCCGGCCAGTGCTGGATCGTCGGCGCCGGCGCCGGCGGCGCCTGGTCCGGGCGCGAGGGATCGCTGGCCCTGTGGAGCGAGGGCGGGTGGCGCTTCCTGGCCGTTCCGGCGGGCGCGACCGTCTGGGACAAGGCCGGCGGCCTGCCGCGCCAGTGGGACGGCAGCGCCTGGAGCGGCGGGCGCCTGCGCTGCGCGGGACTCGCCGTCGCCGGCAAGGACGTCGTCGGCGAGCGCCAGCCGGCGGTGCCAAGTCCTTCTGGCGGAACGATAATCGACGCCGAGGCGCGCGCCGCCCTGGCGGCGGTCATTGCGACATTAAAGACACACGGCCTGACCGATTGAGAATTTACGTGCCGCCGATGCAACAAAGGCGGCTTCGCGTCGTTTGCGGGCCGTCCGACGACGAGCCTCGTGCTCCGAGTTCAGGAGCGGGTGCGGCTTTTCGGCAACATATGTGGGGATAAGCGCGCTTGCACGGAAACCTCGGTTCCCGTATTGAGTTCAACGGTCGTCCTGACGGGACGCAGTAGAAAGGGGATTACGTTATGCGGAAGCTCGCCATTGCTGTGGCGCTTTCATCCACCTTGCTCGCAACTCCAGCCTTTGCGCGCGATGGCGCCTGGTATGTTGGCGGCGAATTCGGTGCGATGATCGTCGAAGATTCGCAAGTTCGCGTTGGCACGGTCGATAATGCGCTGCGCCTGCGCTATCGCTATGGATATGATGGCGACATCAATGTCGGCTACGACCTCGGCAGCTTCCGCATCGAGGGCGAAGTCGCCTACAAGCACGCCAACATCAAGAGCGAGCTGAACACCTTCGCCCTTCCGGGGCAGGGCGGTTCGCAGTTCACCACGTCGGCGCGTTCGTCCGGCACCACGACGTCGCTCAGCTTCATGCTGAACGGCATGCTCGATTTCGGCGACGACGCCGGGATCAGCGGCTTCGTCGGCGGCGGCGCGGGTATCGCCCGCGTGAAGATCAACAATGCGCGGATCTTCTCGAACCAGTCGCCCTACCTCGACGATTCGGACTCCCGTTTCGCGTGGCAGGTCTTCGCCGGCGTCCGTCAGGCCGTCAGCGACAATATCGACGTCACGGTGAAGTATCGCTTCTTCAACGTGCCGAACGTGCGCATGACGGCGTTCAACGGCCAGCAGACCAAGATGCGGTTCCGGTCGCACAGCCTGCTCGGCGGCATCGCGTTCAACTTCGGCGCGGCTCCGCCGCCGCCCCCGCCGCCGCCTCCGCCGCCGCCGCCGCCTCCGCCGCCGCCGCCTCCTCCGCCTCCCCCGCCGCCGCCGCCGCCTCCGCCGCCGCCGCCGTGCCAGGGTGGGCCGTTCATGGTGTTCTTCGACTGGGATAAGTCGGACATCACCCCGCAGGCGGCTGCGATCCTCGACAATGCGGCTGCGTCCTACCAGACCTGCGGCAATGCCCAGGTCATGATCGCCGGTCACACCGACCGGTCGGGTTCGGACCAGTACAACATGGGCCTCGGTCAGCGTCGTGCCGACGCGGTCCGTGCCTATCTGGCTGGCCACGGCATCCCCGATGGCGTGATCACGACCCAGTCGTTCGGCGAGAGCCGCCCGCTGGTCGAGACCGCCGACGGTGTGCGCGAGCCGCAGAACCGCCGCGTCGAGATCACCTACGGGAGTGGCATGGCCCACTAAGTAGGTCCGGCTCCGCCTCGGCGGACCGGTCGACAGGAAAGAGGAGCCGTCCTTCGGGGCGGCTCCTTCTTTTTTGGGCGGGCGCGGGCGCCGTCGATGCCCGCCTGCCGCGCCGGTCGCATGCCTCGCGGGCCCGCCGCCGCGCCGGCGCGCGCGCCGGCGCGGCGAAAGGCCTTGTCGGGCCGAGCCGGCGCAGGGTATCGGCGCCGCCTCCTCCATTCACTGCGACGACGGGACTGCCGGATGCGAATTGCGATGATCGGGACGGGGTATGTCGGCCTGGTGTCCGGCGCCTGCTTCTCGGACTTCGGCCACGACGTGGTCTGCGTCGACAAGGACGCGGCCAAGATCGAGGCGCTGCATCGCAGCGTGATGCCGATCTACGAGCCGGGACTCGACCGGCTGGTGGAGAGCAATGTCCGCGGCGGCCGCCTCTCCTTCACGACCGACCTCGCCGAGGGCGTCGCCGGCGCGGACGCGGTGTTCATCGCAGTCGGCACACCCTCGCGCCGGGGCGACGGCCATGCCGACCTCTCCTACGTCTTCGGCGCCGCCGAGGAGATCGCGCGCGCGCTGACCGGTCCGGCCGTGGTCGTCACCAAGTCGACCGTCCCCGTCGGCACCGGCGACGAGGTGGAGCGCATCCTGCGAGAGACGGCGCCGGAGGCGACGGCCTGGGTCGTCTCCAATCCCGAATTCCTGCGCGAAGGCGCCGCGATCGACGATTTCAAGCGGCCGGACCGGATCGTCGTCGGCACCGAAGTCGAGGAGGCGGCCGAGCTGATGCGGGAGATCTACCGCCCGCTCTACCTCAACAAGGCGCCGCTCCTCTTCACCAGCCGCCGCACCGCCGAGCTCATCAAATATGCGGCCAATGCCTTTCTCGCGACGAAGATCACCTTCATCAACGAGATCGCCGACCTGTGCGAGGCGGTCGGGGCCGAGGTGCAGGACGTCGCCCGCGGCATCGGACTCGACAACCGCATCGGCTCCAAGTTCCTGCACGCGGGCCCCGGATACGGCGGCTCCTGCTTCCCCAAGGACACGCTGGCACTGCTCAAGACCGCCGAGGACCACCAGTCGCCGCTGCGCATCGTCGAGGCGACGGTGGCGGTGAACGAGGCGCGCAAGCGCGCGATGGGGCGCAAGGTCGTCCAGGCACTCGGCGGCGACGCGCGCGGCCGCACGGTCGCGCTGCTCGGCCTCACCTTCAAGCCCAACACCGACGACATGCGCGATGCGCCCTCGCTCAGCATCGTGCGCGCGCTGGAGGATGCGGGGGCGCAGGTGCGGGGCTACGATCCCGAAGGCCTGGAGCAGGCGCGGCCGCTGATGCCCGGCGTCGAATTCGCGACCAGCCCCTATGCGGCCGCCGAGGGCGCCGACGCGGTCGTGCTCGTCACCGAGTGGGACGTGCTGCGCGCGCTCGACCTTCCGCGGCTCGCGCGCACCATGGCCGACAATGTATTCGTCGACCTTCGCAACGTCTATCCGCCCGAGGAGGTGGAGGAGGCGGGGCTGCGCTGGTTCGGAATCGGCCGCGGACCGCGCGGCTGAAAAGCGCGGCGGCAGCCGCACAGGGAGGGGAAGCATGCGGAGGCTCGTAATCGGGACGACTTTTCTGGCTGTCGGGGCGTGCGCCGCACCGCCGGCGGCAATGGGCGGAGCGGGAGCGGCCATCGCCGATGCGACGGGGCGCACCGTGGCACGAGCGGCGGTCCGCGCCAGGGCCGGCGGGATTTCGGTTCACGTGGAGACGACGGGCCTGGCGGCCGGGACCTACGGCGTCCACCTCCACGCGGTCGGCCGCTGCGAGGGGCCTGCCTTCGCGAGCGCCGGCGGGCATTGGAACCCGACGGGGCGACAGCATGGGCGCGACAATCCGGCAGGTGCGCATCTCGGCGACCTGCCCAATCTCGTCGTCGGCGGCGACGGCCGCGGCATCCTCGACTTCACCGTCGCGGGCGCGGCACTCGCGGGCGGCGGGGCTGACGCGCTGCTCGATTCCGACGGCGCGGCGATCGTGGTGCATGCCCAGCCGGACGATTACCGCACCGACCCGTCCGGCAATTCGGGAGCCCGCATCGCCTGCGGCGTGCTGAAACCGGCTTAGCCTAGAGCGGCTCCCCCGCGGCGCGGGCGCGCTCGAGTCGGCTCGCCTCGAGCCCGGCGAGGCGGCTCGCGCCCAGCCACAAGGCGGCGAGGGTGAAGGGCGGCACGACGTAGAGCCAGGCGATGCCTCCGGCGAGGCTGCCGGTCACCACCGACATCTTGCCCGCGAAATAGGGGCCGAGCGCGAGGCCGACCATCGTCGTGCCGAGCACGTAGGTGGCGCCCGCGGTCGCGCGCATGCGCGGCAGGACGAGGTCCTGCAGCGTCGCCACCGCGGCGCCGACCCACATCGAGCCGAGCAGCTGGGCGACCGGGGAGAGGGCATAGAAGAGGCCGAGGCTGTCGGTCCTGAACATCACCGCCACAGCCGGCGCCGGCAGGACGACGGCAAGCATGTTGACGAACACGCGGCCGCGCGCGTCCCGCTTGCGCCACCAGTCGGCGAGGATGCCGCCGGCGATCACGCCGACCGCCGCACCGACCGCGGCGCCGGTGCCCAGGAGCAGCGAGGCCTCGTCGCGGGCCGTAGCGCCCGCGAGATAGCGCGCGGCGGCGGCGGGGCCTGCGTAAAAGGTCCGCAGCACATAGGGCGCCGCCCAGAAGGAGACGGCGTAGGTGATGAAGGAGATGCTCCCGAAGGCGACGGCGAGCAGCATCGTCGCCGGTGTGCCCCAAAGGAGGCGCCAGGTCGGCGGGTCGCGGCGGCGCAGCACCAGCACCCACGAGCAGATCGCATAGGCGCCGATTCCGTAGGCGATCCATTGCGCGCGGTCGCCAGTCAGCACGGCAAGGCCTCCGGCGGCGGCGGCGACGGCGGCCAGTGCGACGAGGTTCTGCACCAATGTCCGGTTCGCTGCCGCGGCGATGAGCGTGAGCGGCGGCAGGATCGCGATAAGCTCGGCGCCGAAGCTTCGCCACGCGCCGGCGCGGACGACCGGCTGCGGGAGGCCGTCCGCGGCGCCGCGCTCCGGCTCGCGCAGCGTCAGGATCCAGAGCGCGAGCAGCAGGCCGGGGATGCCGACGGCGAGGAAGGCCGCCTGCCAGCCGGCGAGGTGGAGCGGCGCCGTCGCCGGATCGGGATGCGCACGGGTCCAGCCGCTGCTGACCAGCGCGCCGATCGGCAGGCTGAGGCCGCCGCCGATATAGAGGCCACTCGAATAGATGGAGAGGGCGGTGGCGCGGCGCTCCTTCGGAAAATAATCGGAAATCATCGAGTAAGCGGCGGGCGAGGCGCTCGCCTCCCCGATGCCGACTCCGATGCGCGCCGCGCTCAGCATCCCGTAGGAGGTGGCGAAGCCGGAGAGGGCCGTCATCCCCGACCAGAGGGAGAGGCCCATCGCGATCAGGCGGCCGCGGTACCAGCTGTCGGCGAGACGGCCGAGCGGAATGCCGAACAGGGCGTAGAAGACCGCGAAGGCGGTGCCGTAGAGGAAGCCGATCTGCGCGTCGTCGAGCTTGAGGTCGCGCTTGATGTCCTGGGCGAGGATCGAGATGATCTGGCGGTCGACGAAGTTGATCGCGTAGACCAGCAGCAGCACGATCAGAGCGTACCAGCCATAGGCGCCGATCCGCGCGGTCGTCGGCCGCTCCGTCGCCGCTCCGCCCATGCCGCCCCTCCCGATTGTGCCTCTCGACGGGCATGGCTAGCAGAGGCGCACCTTTTGGCAATGGCGGGAGATGGCGGTGGCGGTTTCGGTCCTGTTCGTCTGCCTCGGCAACATCTGCCGCTCGCCGCTCGCCGAGGGCGCCTTCCGCGCGGAGGCGGCGCGGCTGGGACTTGAGGTCCGTGTCGACTCGGCCGGGACCGGCGACTGGCACGTCGGCCGCCCGCCGGATCCGCGGGCGCAGGCGGTGGCGGCGCGCAACGGAGTGGATATCGCGGGTCTCAGGGCGCGGCAGGTGCGCGCGGACGATTTCGAGCGGTTCGACCATATCGTCGCGCTCGATGCGGAGAATCTGCGCGATCTGCGGCGGCTCAAGCCGGCACGCGCGCGGGCGCAGCTCTCCCTTCTCCTCGATCATGTGCCCGGCCGCGAAGGCGCGGCGGTGGCCGACCCTTATTATGGCGACGAGCGCCATTTCGACGCGGCCTGGAGCGACGTGACCGCGGGCGCGCGGGCGCTCGCCCGCCGGTTCGCGGCCGGATCGGCGGCGTGAGCGGCTTCCGCCGCCGCGTCGCCGCCCTGACCGGCGTGCCCGAGGGGCGGCTGGAGCGCCTGTCCGGCGGGGACCTTTCCGAAGTCCTCCTCGTCCGCCGGCCCGACGGGCGGCTTTCCGTCGCGAAGGGTGGGCCGGTCGTGACCGCGGAAGCGGCGATGCTGCGGGCGCTCGCCGGGGCCGGCGTGCCTGCCCCCGCGGTGGAGGCGGAGCATGAGGGCGTGCTCCTGCTCGAACATGTCACCAACGACCGCGTGTTCACCGAACGCGCCTGGGCCGAGATCGGCGATGCGCTGCGGCGGCTGCACGCGCGCGCAGGCGACGATTACGGCTGGCCGGTCGACTACCGGATCGGCACCGTCGAGCTCGACAACCGCGCCGCGGAGGACTGGCCCACCTTCTTCGGCCGGCAGCGCCTGCTCTCCACCGCCGCCTTGCTCGACCGCCCGTGGCGCGAGCGGATCGAGGGTCTCGTGACGCGGCTGCCGGAGCTGCTGCCCGCGCGGCCCATCGCGTCGCACCTCCATGGCGACTTGTGGGGCGGCAACATCCTGGTGGAGGGCGGCGGCCTCGCCGCGCTGATCGACCCTGCCTGCTATCATGGCGACGCGGAAGTCGACCTCGCGATGGTGACGCTCTTCGATTCGCCCCCGCCCACTTTCTGGGAGGCTTACGGGCCACCGGAGCCTGGCTGGCGCGCGCGGCGCGCAATCTACCAGCTCTTCCCGGCGCTCCTCCATCTTCGCCTGTTCGGCGGCAGCTATGCCGGGATGGTCGACCGCCTGCTCCTCGAAGCGGGCGGTTGACGGGCGGGGCTGCGTTAGGTATTTAGGCAAATACCTAACAGGAGCAGCCGATGTCCTTTGCCTCCGCATTGCTTGCCGCCGCGCTGGCGGTGACGCCTGCACCGCCTGCCGACCAGCCGGTCGAGGCCCCGGGACCCCAGGGCGCGCTCAAGGGCAGCCTGCTCGAGCCCGCCGGGAAGGCGCGCGCGGTCGTCGTGATCGTGCCGGGATCCGGGCCGACCGACCGCGACGGCAACAATCCTCTCGGGGTCGCGGCCGCGCCCTACCGCCTGCTGGCGCAAGGCCTGTCCGGAGAGCGGGTGGCGACGATCCGCATCGACAAGCGGGGCATGTTCGGAAGCCGCGCCGCGATCGCCGATCCCAATGCCGTCACCATCGGCGACTATGCCGCCGACGTCCGCGCCTGGGTGAAGGTCGCGCGCGAGCGCACCGGCCTGCCCTGCGCCTGGATCCTCGGCCACAGCGAAGGCGGCACCGTCGCGCTCGTCGCCGCGCAGCAGGCCGAGGGGGTGTGCGGCATCGTCCTGGTCTCGGCGCTCGGGCGGCCGCTCGGCGTCGTGCTGCGCGAGCAGCTCAAGGCGAACCCGGCCAACGCGCCGCTGCTGCCGCAAGCGATGGCAGCGATCGGGTCGCTCGAACAGGGAAAGCCGGTCGACGCCGCGACGCTCCACCCCGCCTTGCTGCCGCTCTTCTCGCCGAAGGTGCAGCCTTATCTGATCGACTTCCTGCGCATCGACCCGGCCGGCCTCGCGGCGAAGCTGCGCGTGCCGATGCTGATCGTGCAGGGCGATCGCGACCTGCAGGTGAGCACAGCCGACGCGCGGGCGCTGGCTGCGGCCGACCCGCGCGCGACGCTGGCCATCATCCCGGGCGCGAACCACGTGCTGAAACCGGTCGCGTCCGACGACCGCGCCGCCAATATCGCGACCTATTCCAATCCGTCGCTGCCGCTCGCATCGGGGATCGTCCCGGCCATCGCCGCCTTCGTCACCGCGCCGCCGCGGGCGCGATGAACAGCGTCTTCGAGGCCCTGGCGCACCCGACGCGGCGGGCGATCCTCGAAATGCTGAAGGGCGGCTCGAAGACCGCCGGCGAGCTGGCCGACGCGTTCGACGTGTCGAAGCCGACCATGTCGGGCCATTTCGCCAAGCTCAAGGAAGCCGGGCTGATCCAGGCCGACCAGCAGGGGGCGACGATCCGTTACAGCCTCAACCTGTCGGTGCTGGAGGAAGTGCTGCTGGGGTTCATGGGAAAGATGGGCAAGGAGACGCGGGAATGAATCGCACGAACATGGCAATCGCCTCCGCTCTCGTCGTGCTGGCGCTGGCGGCGGTCGCGTGGATCGTCGGCGCGGGCCTTCCGGCCGACATGCAATTGCCCACCCATTTCGGCATTTCGGGCGCGCCGGATCGCTTCTCGGGCAAGTGGGAGGCGCTGTTCCTGCCGGCAGGCATGGCCGGCGGCCTCTCGCTCCTGCTCTGGTTTCTCCCGGCGCTGGAGCCGCGGCTCAACAATCTGGAACGCAGCGCCGGCCTCTATCATTGGAGCTGGGCCGCCTTGCTGCTGATGAGCGCGGCGATCGAGCTGGTCGTCGTCTCGGTCGCGCTGCGCTGGAACCTGCGTATCGAGCATATCGTCGCCGGCGCGATCGGCGCGATGTTCGTCCTGATCGGCAACCAGCTCGGCAAGTCGCGCAGCATGTACCTTGTCGGCATCCGCACTCCCTGGACGCTGGCGAGCGAGGAGGTGTGGATCCGCACGCACCGCCTGGGCGGCAAGCTGATGGTCGCCGGCGGCCTGGCGATGCTCGCGGCGGCGCTGCTGCCGATCCCCTCGGGCCTCCTCGCCGCCGTCTCGGGGGCGAGCCTGGCGCTGATCGTGGGCGTGCCGGTCGTCTATTCCTACATCCTCTGGCGGCGCGAGCGCTCTCAGCCGAGCGGGTAGCGTTCGACGACGGTGTAGACGGCGCCCTCCGGCGTGAGGCGGCTTTCGTAGAGGCGCAGCGCGTCGACGCGGAAGCGCGGGCCCGGGCCGGCCGGCGCGGCGGCGAGGAAGCCGCCGACCGGACCGGCGCCGCGCGCCAGCCTGCCGAGCGTGACATGCGGCAGGTAGGCGCGCCGCTCCGGCTCCAGCCCGGCGCGCACCAGCGCCTGGTCGACCTTCTTGTGCAGCGTCCTGAACGGCTCGGGCGGGGCGACACCGGCCCACAGGGCGGTCGGAGCGCCGCGGCGCTCGAAGCTGCCGACTCCCTCGATCCAGGCGTCGAACGGCGGATGGGAGAGGCCGGCGAGCGCCGCGTCGATGTCGGCGGCCTGGTGGCGGTCGACCTCGCCGATGAAGCGCAGAGTGAGGTGGAGCTGGTCCTCCTCCTGCCAGCGCGCGCCGCTCACCCCGCCCATCATGGGGAGGAGGTGGGCGCGGACCTGCGGCGGCGGCCGGACGGCGACGAACAGGCGGTGCATCGCCGCGCCCCTAGCGCACGGCGAAGGCGCGGCGAACCGGTTTCGCTTGAATGTCCCCGCGGCCCCCACGATATTGGGCGGAGCGGGGGCGGGCGCTCCCGCGCAACGGAGTTGGAAGAAAATGGCTAACGGATTTGACCCGCGCATTGGCGCCGCGCCGCGGACGGCGACGACGTTGGACGGCCGCACCGCCGTCGACGCGGGACTGCGGTCCTACATGCTGTCCGTCTACAATTACATGGCGTCGGGCGTGCTGCTGACGGCGATCGTCGCGACCGCGATGGTCTATACCGGCGCCGTCTATTCGCTGTTCAGCCCGCGCACCGGCGGCGCGACGGCGCTCGCGTGGCTCGTCATGCTGGCGCCGCTCGGCATCGTCTTCTGGCTGAGCTTCGGCATCAACCGGATGTCCGCGGCGACCGCCAAGGGCCTGTTCTGGGCCTATGCCGGACTGCTCGGCGCATCGCTCTCGACGGTGCTGATCGTCTACACCGCCTCGTCGGTGGCGCAGGCCTTCTTCGCGACCGCGGCCGGCTTCGCCAGCCTCAGCCTCTGGGGCTACACGACGAAGCGGGACCTCACCGCCTGGGGCAGCTTCCTGATGGTGGGCCTCGTCGGGCTGATCGTCGCGATGCTGATCAACGCCTTCTGGCCGAGCGGCCCGATGGGGCTGATGATCAGCGTGATCGGCGTGCTCATCTTCGCCGGCCTCACCGCCTACGACACGCAGAAGATCAAGAGCATGTACTTCGTGGTCGGCGGCTCGGGCGAGGCCTCGGAGAAGACGGCCGTCATGGGCGCGCTCAGCCTCTACCTCGATTTCATCAACATGTTCCTGTTCATCCTGAGGCTGTTCGGCGACCGCCGCTGACGCCCCACGCAGGGACGGAAGTGGAAGGGCTCGGCGGCAACGCCGGGCCCTTTGCTTTTGGGGCGCACCCGAGTCGGTGCTATGGTCGCGCGCGGGGAGGAGAGGCGGATGACCATCAACCTCATTTGGGCGACGCTGGCCGGCGCGGTGCTCGGCGGCCTGGCGGACTGGCTGTTCGCCGGCGTGCTGTTTCACGACCGCTATCACACCTATCCCGAAGTCTGGCGGCAGGGCGGCGAGCGCGGCCGCATCCTCCTCGCCCAGGCGCTGGCGCTGGTCACGGCGGGCGCGTTCGTCGCCCTGGCGTGGAAGATGCACCAGACCGACGCCCGCGGCGCGATCAAGCTGGCGCTGATGGTCTGGCTGATCGGGCCGCTGCCGCTGCTGCTCGGCAACCACCTCTTCATCAAGCTCGACCCGCGGGTGACCGCCAGCCACGCCGCCGGGTGGCTGGTCAAGCTGGTCCTGATCGCCGCCGCGGCGGCCTGGCTGCTCTAATCTCCTCTCCCCGCCGGGGAGAGGAGATCTTGATCCGCGAGTGTCAGGCCGCCGGCTGCGGCGGCCGGGCCTGCTGCTCGGCGATGAGCCGGTCGTCGATGTCCATCGCACGCTTGTAGGCCGGGCGCGCCTTCAGCATGCCGACATAGTCGACGAAGGCGGCGCGCTGCTCGATGATGCCGAATTCCATGCCCCAGCCGATCGACGCGCCGACATAGACGTCGGCGGCGGTGAACTGCTCGCCGCACAGGAACGGGGAGGCGGCGCGCACGCCGGTCTCGAGCGCGTCGATCGTCGCCTCGATCGTGCCGTAGCCGGCCATCCGCGCCTTGTCCGCCGGGGCGAGCAGGCCGAGCGCCTTGCCGGTGATCACCGCCTCCACCGGCCCGGCGGCGAAGAACATCCACCGGTAATAAGGGCCGCGGCGGTGGTTCCCCGGCGGCGGGGCGAGGCCGGCGTCCTGGAAGGCGTCGGCGAGATAGGCGCAGATCGCCGCCGCCTCGGTGACCACCGTGTCGCCGTGCCTGATCGCCGGCACCTTCCCCATCGGGTTGATCGCCAGATAGTCGGCGGCCTTCATCGAATCCTCGTAGCCGAGGATCACCGTCTCGTAGGACTGGCCCAGCTCCTCGAGCATCCAGCGCACGATCCGTCCGCGCGACATCGGGTTGGTGTAGAAGGTCAGTGCCTCGCTCATCGCCGCTCTCCCTAGTGTCCCCGCAGAGTAGCGCGGGTTCGCACGCGGGAGGAGGGGGCGCGAAAAGAAAGGGCCCCTCCCGCGCGGGAGGAGCCCTTCTTTCAGATGGCGAAGCGGATCAGGCCTGGGCTTCGGGTGCGCCCTGCTCGCCTTCCGGCTCGGGCGCGGCCTTCTTGGCCTTGCGCTTCGACGCCTTGGGCGCGGCGGGGACGATCTCGAACGCAGGCGCATTGTCCTTGATCGTCACCTTGACCTCGCCGCCGTGGACGAGCTTGCCGAACAGCAATTCCTCGGCGAGCGGCTGCTTGATCTTCTCCTGGACGAGCCGGCCCATCGGCCGCGCGCCGTAGAGCTTGTCGTAGCCGCGCGACGTCAGCCACTTCCGCGCTTCCTCGTCGAGATCGATGTGGACGTTGCGGTCCGCCAGCTGCAGCTCGAGCTGGAGGATGAACTTGTCCACCACCCGCGCGACGACCTCGGTCGGGAGGTAGGCGAACGGAACGATCGCATCGAGCCGGTTGCGGAATTCCGGCGTGAACATCCGCTTGATCGCTTCTTCGTCCTCCCCCTCGCGGGTCTGGGCGCCGAAGCCGACTCCCTCGCGCGCCATGTCGGAGGCGCCCGCATTGGTGGTCATGATCAGGATCACGTTGCGGAAATCGACCGTCTTGCCGTGGTGGTCGGTGAGCTTGCCGTTGTCCATCACCTGGAGGAGGATGTTGAACAGGTCCGGGTGGGCCTTCTCGATCTCGTCGAGCAGCAGCACGGAGTGCGGGTGCTGGTCGACGGCGTCGGTCAACAAGCCGCCCTGGTCGTAGCCGACATAGCCCGGAGGCGCGCCGATCAGGCGGCTGACCGAATGGCGCTCCATATATTCGGACATGTCGAAGCGCTGCAGCGGGATGCCCATGATCGAGGCGAGCTGCCGCGCCACCTCGGTCTTGCCGACGCCGGTGGGGCCGGAGAAGAGGTAGTTGCCGATCGGCTTGTCCGGATCGCGAAGCCCCGCACGCGAAAGCTTGATCGCGGACGAGAGGACCGAGATCGCCGCGTCCTGCCCGAACACGACCCGCTTCAGGTCGCGGTCGAGATGCTCGAGCGTCTTCTTGTCGTCGCTCGACACGCTCTTCGCCGGGATTCGCGCCATGGTCGAGATGACCGTCTCGATTTCCTTGGTGGTGATCGTCTTCTTGCGCTTGTTGGGCGGCACCAGCATCTGCATCGCGCCGACCTCGTCGATCACGTCGATCGCCTTGTCGGGCAGCTTGCGGTCGTTGATGTACCGCGCCGAGAGCTCGACCGCCGCCTTGATCGCGTCGGGCGTGTATTTGACGCTGTGATGCTCCTCGAACGCGGAGCGCAGGCCGGCGAGGATCTTCACCGTATCCTCGATCGTCGGCTCGTTGACGTCGATCTTCTGGAAGCGCCGGAGCAGCGCCCGGTCCTTCTCGAAATGGTTGCGGAACTCCTTGTAGGTGGTCGAGCCGATGCAGCGGATGGTGCCGCCGCTGAGCGCGGGCTTCAGGAGGTTGGACGCATCCATCGCGCCGCCCGATGTGGCGCCGGCGCCGATAACCGTGTGGATCTCGTCGATGAACAGGATCGCGTCCGGCATCTTCTCGAGCTCGGTGACGACCGCCTTCAGCCGCTCCTCGAAATCGCCGCGATAGCGGGTGCCGGCGAGCAGCGCGCCCATGTCGAGCGCGTAGATCACCGCCGGCTTCAGCACGTCCGGAACGTCGCCCTCGATGATCTTGCGCGCCAGGCCTTCCGCGATCGCGGTCTTTCCGACGCCGGGATCGCCGACGTAGAGCGGGTTGTTCTTCGAGCGGCGGCAGAGAATCTGGACGGTGCGGTCGACCTCGGGCCCGCGGCCGATCAGCGGATCGACGCGGCCGTTCTTCGCCTTCTCGTTGAGGTTGACGGTGAACTGCTTGAGGGCGCTCTCGTTCTTCTTCTTGCCCTCCTCGGGCTTGCCCTCGTCGGCGCCCTTGACCTCGGCCGGCTCGGCCGCCGTCTCGCCCTTGCCCACGCCGTGGCTGATATAGCTCACCGCATCCAGCCGGCTCATGTCCTGCTGCTGCAGGAAATAGACGGCATAGCTTTCGCGCTCGGAGAAGAGGGCGACGAGCACGTTGGCGCCGGTCACCTCGTCGCGGCCGGAGGACTGGACGTGGAGGATCGCGCGCTGAACGACGCGCTGGAAGCCGCTGGTCGGCGACGGATCGGTGTTGCCGTCGATCTTCAGCGCCTCGAGCTCATTGTCGAGATAGGCCTTCACGGCCTCGCGCAATTCCTTCAAGTCGACGCCGCAGGCGGTCATCACCTTGGACGCATGCGCATCCTCGGTGAGCGCGAGCAGCAGATGCTCGAGGGTGGCATATTCGTGGCGGCGCCCGCTCGCTTCGGCGAGCGCCGTGTGCAGAGTCTGTTCCAGTTCGCGGGCAAAGGACGGCACTTCTACTACTCCTGTGGAGCCCGCGAGTGAGTCACGGACTGCTTGGTCTCAATGTCGGGTGTCGGAGACCCGGCATCAAGCAGGCCTCTTCGAAAGCTGGGGAAAAGCCGTTCGGTTCCCCGGGCCTCGTCATTTCTTGAACAGGGCTTCGGCGGCGGACATGTGGGTGACCGACGCGTCGATCTTGGCACGGGTCCGCGCGATCTCGGCCTCCAGCGCGGCGATGCGCTCGTGAAGCTCCTCGACCGACAGCGGATCGAGGTCCTGCTTGCCGAGCGCCGTCAGCGGATCCTGAGGCTTTCCGGGGAAGAGCTCGTCCAAGTCCATGGCGGCCAGAATCCCCTGTCGCGCCCCCCGCTGTCAAGCTAGTGCGCGATCCGATGGGCGCGGTTACGGAGACGATGGTCGCGATCGACCCGGCGGGGCCGGGCGGGCCGGACGTGCTCGTGCCCGTCGAGCGGCCGGTGCCGGATCCGGGGCCGGACGATGTGCTGATCCGGGTCGCCGCCGCCGGCGTCAATCGCCCAGACGTCATGCAGCGCCGCGGCCTCTATCCGCCGCCGCCGGGCGCGCCGTCGGTTCCCGGGCTGGAGGTGGCGGGGGCGATCGTCGCGACCGGCTCTGGCGCGTCGCGCGAAATGATCGGCGAGCGGGTGTGCGCGCTGGTCGCCGGCGGCGGCTATGCAGAATACGCGCTCGCTCATGCCGACCTCTGCCTGCCGGTGCCGCCGGGCTATACGATGGTCGAGGCCGCGGCGCTGCCGGAGACCTTCTTCACCGTCTGGGCGAACCTGTTCGGCCTCGGCGGCGCGAAGGCGGGCGATGTTGTGCTCGTTCATGGCGGCACCAGCGGGATCGGAACGACGGCGATCCTGCTCGGCAGGGCATTCGGCCTCTCTGTCATCGTCACCGCGGGAAGCGCGGCCAAATGTGCGCGCGCGCTCGAGATCGGCGCGGCGCACGCGATAGATTATCGCGCCGAGGATTTCGTCGCAGGCGTCGCGGCGATTACCGGCGGGCGCGGCGTCGACGCCGTGCTCGACATGGTCGGCGGAGACTATGTGGCGCGCAACCTCGCCTGCCTCGCCGAGGAGGGGCGCCACGTCTCGATCGCCATCCAGCGGGGACCGACGGCCGAGATCCCGCTCTGGCCGGTGATGGCGAAGCGGCTCGTCCTCACCGGTTCGACGCTCCGCCCCCGCCCGCTCGCCTTCAAGGCCGCTCTCGCCGACGCCTTGCTGCGCGAGGTCTGGCCGAAGCTGGGGCCTGCTCTGCGTCCGGTGATCGACAGCACTTTCCCCTTAGCGCGCGCCGCCGACGCGCACCGGCGGATGGAGGCGGGCGAGCATGTCGGCAAGATCGTGTTGACGATCGGCTAGAAGCTGCAACAAGTCGCCGATGGTCGTGCCGAGGCGCTGTTCCAACATGATCGGCTTGTCGGCCGACCCGGCCGGCCGGCGTGAAGCGGCAGGTGTGAAGCGGGGCGGCCTATCCCTCTGACCGCCTTCCGCCGCGGTGTCCCGTCGGCCGCTGCGCCCCATCCCGACATGGGCGCGCGCACCGTGTTCAGCCGCCGCGCCCGCGTCCTTCTCCTCGGCGCCTTTGCGCTTCTGGTCATGCTCCGCTTGTGGAGGGCCTGGCTGTCGGGGCGGTTCCTCGACGAGGAGGCGACCGTCTTCCTCGCTTATGCCTGGCATCATCCCTGGCTGGACGCGCTGTTCCGGCCGTTTGCGGGCTATTGGAACCTCGGCGCGAACGCGACGACCCTGCTCGTCGCGAGGCTCGTGCAATGGGGCGCGGTGCCGCTGGAGCGGGCGCCCTATCTCACCATGACCATGGCGCTTGCCGTCCAGCTCCTGCCGGCAGTGCTGATCCTGACCGGCCGCGCCGAATGGCTGGCCTCCCGGCTCGCCGTGGCGGCGGCGTTGCTGACGATCGCGATCATGCCGGCGACGGAGGAAGTGTTCTTCAACGTCCTCCACATCCAGTTCCACCTCGCGCTCTGCGCGGCGCTGATCCTGGCGCTCGACCTACCTCCCGGCCGCCTCGCGACCTTGGGCTACGGCGCATTGCTCTTCTTGGCGCCGCTGTGCGGGCCCGGCGCGATCGTCATCCTGCCGCTCTTCCTGCTGCGCGGCCTCGTCGACCGCGACAGGGGGCGCCTGATGCAGGCCGCCGCGCTGGGTGTCGGCGCGGCCGTGCAGTTGCTGCTCTTCTACGGCAACAGCCCGATGCGCGGGCATTTGCTCGATCCCGGCACCACGGCGGCGGCGATGTTCGTCCGCCTGATCGCGCTCCCCTTCCTCGGCGCCGGCTGGGCCGCCCGCTTCGCGGACATGATCTATGCGTCGCAGGGGGCCGGCAATGCGGGCTGGTGGGGGTTCGCCGCGGCGACCTGCCTCGTGTTCGGTGCGCTGATCGCACGCGCGGCGCAGCGTCGCGACGCCGCGATCTGGCTGCTGCTTTGCAGCTTCGGCACTGCCGCGGCGTCGATCGGCTTCGGCATGGTCGTCCTCCACCGCGCCAGCCTGTTCAGCGTCCATGCCGGCGAACGCTACAATTTCCTGCCGCTGGTCCTGCTCGGCCTGGCGCTGATCGTGCTGGCCAGGCGGCCCGCGTCTCCCGGCAGGCGCCTTTACGGCGGCCTCGCCGCGCTCATGCTGATCGTCGGGGCCTGTTCCTATCCTGCGCCCTGGCCGGACTTCCGGGACGGGCCGTCCTGGCCCGCCGAGGTCGCCGCGTGGCGGCTCGATCATAATCACCCGCTCGCGGTCTGGCCGCCGCCTTGGACGGCCGATCTCTCCGACCGGAGCCGCCCCTGCTCGCCGCCGGGGCGGGACCTCGCCATGTCGTCGGATCCGCGTTATTGCGAAAGCGGCTGGGTCGCCGGCTTCTTCCCGCGCAAGCCGGGTCATCCATGAGGAGAGGCTGTCGATGGCCGCACCGCTCGTGCTGCACGAATATTCCGCGTCCGGGAATTGCTACAAGATCCGGCTGACGGCGGCGCTCCTCGGCGTCCCGCTCGAGCGGCGGGAATATGACATCCTGAAAGGCGAGACGCGGACGCCGGAATTCCTCGGCACCGTGAACGGCAACGGCCGCATTCCCGTGCTCCAGATCGGCGACCGCTTCCTTCCGGAGAGCAACGCCGCCTGCTTCTACCTCGCGGACGGGACGCGGCTCATCCCGAACGACCGGTTCGAGCGGGCCGACATGCTGCGCTGGATGTTCTTCGAACAATATAATCACGAGCCGAACGTCGCGACGCTGCGCTTCTGGATCGCCTTCGTGGGCGAGGAGCGGCTCACGGACGCCCAACGGGCGCAGATTCCCGCCAAGCGGGCCGCCGGCGCGGCGGCGCTGAAGCTGATGGACGACCATCTGGCCGGCCGCGACTGGTTCGCCGGCAAGGAGATGAGCCTCGCCGACGTCGCCCTCTACGCCTACACGCACGTCGCGGGGGAGGGTGGCTTCGACCTGTCCGCCTACCCCCATGTCGGAAAATGGCTGTCAAGGCTGGCGGCGGAGCCCGGTTATGTCGTCATGTAGGCCTGACTCTCCGCTTGCTTAAGCCGCGTTCCACTCCTACATCGGGGCCATGTTCGGCCGCTCCGCGAGGGGCGGCCCTTATTGTTTCAGGAGACCTTTCTTGGCCCAGCCGCTCATGCCCCACGCGACCGCGTCCTGGCTGGTCGACAATAGTGCGCTCACCTTCGAGCAGATCGCCGAATTCTGCGGCCTGCACATCCTCGAGGTCCAGGCGATCGCCGACGACACCGCCGCAACCAAGCTCACCGGCCGCGATCCGATCCGCGCCGGCGAGCTGACGCAGGAGGAGATCGAGAAGGGGCAGAACGATCCCACCTATCGCCTCCACATGCACAAGGAGCCGGACCAGACGCGGCGCACCAAGGGCCCGCGCTACACGCCGGTCTCGAAGCGGCAGGACAAGCCCGACGGCATCGCCTGGATCATCCGCAACCACCCCGAGATCACCGACGGCCAGATTTCCCAGCTGATCGGCACGACCCGCACGACCATCGCCGCGATCCGCGACCGCAGCCACTGGAACATCGCCAACATCCAGCCGAAGGACCCGGTGACCCTGGGGCTGTGCTCGCAGCGCGAGCTCGACGCGCTCGTCGCAAAGGCGGCGAAGCAGGCCGGCATCGAGGCGCAGCCCGATACCAAGTTCGACGGCGACCGCGAGGCGTTGATCGAGGAGCTGCGTCGCGAGCGCGAGGCCGCCGCTCGGGACGCCGAAGCGGCGCTGGCCGCCGAGGAGGCCGAGACCGGCCAGGCCCCGCTGTCGGAGGCGGAAAGCCTGTTCAAGAGCTGAGGCGGCGTTCGAACGTGAGCGACTCCCGCGCGTCCGAGCCGCTCTCGCCTGACGTTTCGCTCGTCCCCGACGAGCCTTACACGCACAAGGGCCTGACCTATCCGCTCGGCCGCCGCGCGCCCGCGCCGGGCGAGCTGATCCCCCTCGCCGACGGAGTCGGCTGGGCGCGGCTGTCCATCCCGGGCTCGCTCAAGCATATCAACGTCTGGGTGCTCGACGACGGCGAAGCGCTGACGCTCGTCGACACCGGCCTCGACATTCCCGAATGCCGCGCAGCGTGGGAGGCCTTGTTCGAAGGTCCGCTCGCCGGCCGCCGCGTCGGGCGCATCCTGTGCACCCATTTCCATCCAGACCATCTCGGCCTCGCCGGCTGGCTCGCGGAGCGCTTCGAGGCGCCGCTCTGGATGACGCGCGGCGAGTGGCTGTTCGCGCGCATGCTCGCGTCGGACGTGCGCGACGCGCCGCCGCGCGAGGCGATCGCGTACTGGCGCGCCGCCGGCTGGGACGAGGCGCGGATCGCCGAGGAGAAAGCGAAGGGTTGGGGCCGCTTCGCCGCGATGCTGAGCCCGGTGCCGGTCAGCTTCGTCCGGTTCGCCGACGGCGACACCGTGCGGATCGGCGGGCGGGACTGGCGGATCGTCGTCGGCTCCGGCCATTCGCCGGAACATGGCTGCCTGTGGGACGAAGCCGGCGGCCTGCTCATCGCCGGCGACCAAGTGCTGCCGCGCATCACCTCGAACGTCTCGCTCAGCCTCTCCGAGCCGGAGGCGGACCCGCTCGGCGACTGGCTCGCCTCCATCGACAAGCTGCGCGCTCTTCCCGACGCCCTCCTCGTCCTCCCGTCGCATGGCGAGCCGTTCACCGGCCTCCATGCCCGCCTCGATGCCCTCGCGCACGGCCATCGCGACCGGCTCGACGCGCTTCACCGCCGGCTCGCGGAGCCGGCGCGGGCGGTCGACTGCTTCGGCACGTTGTTCGCCCGCAGGATCGAGGACAACATGATGGGGCTCGCAACCGGCGAGGCGATGGCCCATCTGCGGCGCCTGGAGGTCGAGGGGCGCGCGGTGCGCACCGTCCGCGACGGCGTCTTTTGGTACCGCGCCGGGCCTTGACCCTCCCGGCGGCCCGGCTCATTGCTCCGCCATGGCCGACCAGCCCGTCACCATTGCCGAATTGTCCTTCGAAGCGGCGCTGAAGCGGCTCGAGGAGATCGTCCGCCGGCTCGAGAGCGGCGAAGCTTCGCTGGACGAATCGATCGAGCTCTACGGCGAGGGGGACCGGCTGCGGCAGCAGTGCGAGGCGCGGCTGCAGGCGGCGCAGGCGCGGATCGAGAAGATCCAGCTCGGCCGCGACGGCCACCCCTCCGGCACCGCTCCCTTCGACGCCGCGTGAGCGCAGGCGTGGCGCCGCCGCTCCTCGGCCGCGAGATGGAGCGGGTGCGCGAGGAGATCGACGCGTTCTTCGGCGCGCTGCTCGCGGTCCCTCCCGATCCGCGCGCGCGGCTTTACGAGGCGATGCGCCATGCCAGCATCGGCGGCGGCAAGCGGCTTCGGCCGCTGCTCGTCCTCGCCTCCTGTGCGCTGTTCCACACCGACCGCCGCCGGGCGCTGCGGGTCGGCGCTGCCGTGGAATGCGTCCATGCCTATTCGCTGATCCACGACGATCTGCCGGCGATGGATGACGACGACATCCGCCGCGGCAAGCCGACCGTCCACCGCGCCTTCGACGAAGCGTGCGCGATCCTAGCCGGAGACTCGCTCCACGCGCTCGCTTTCGAGATTCTCGCCGACGAGGCGACCCACGAGGATCCGTTCGTCCGGGTCGAGCTCGTCGGCGAGCTGGCCCGGGCGGCCGGCCCGGCGGGCATGGCCGGGGGCCAGATGATGGACCTGGACGCCGCCGCGGCGGGCCTCGACCTGTCCGGGGTCACCCGGCTCCAGCAGCTCAAGACCGGCGCGTTGATCGGCTTCTGCCTGGAAGCGGGGGCGATCATGGGACGCGTGCCGCCGGAGGGACGGACGCGGCTGCGCGGCTACGCGCGCGATATCGGCCTCGCCTTCCAGATCGCCGACGACCTCCTCGACGAGGAGGGATCGGAGGCGAGGACCGGCAAGCGCGTCGGCAAGGATCGGGAGCGGGGCAAGGAGACGTTCGTCTCCCTGCTCGGGCGCGAGCGGGCGCGGCAGCAGGCGGAGCTGCTCGTCGGCCAGGCGCTCCAGTATCTCGAGCGCTACGGCGCCGAGGCGGACCTGCTGCGCGAGATCGCGCGCTTTGCGGTGGAGCGCGATCATTGAGGACGGCCGGCACGTGGCGCTTTGCGGACGGCGGCATTAAGGGGGCGGAATGAGGACCGGGGTCTATCCAGGCACTTTCGACCCGATCACGCGCGGGCATATGGACATCATCCGCCGGGGGGCGAAGCTCGTCGACCGGCTGGTGATCGGCGTCACCACCAATCCGTCCAAGTCGCCGATGTTCACCATCGACGAGCGTATGGCGATGGTCCGCCGCGAGGTCGCCGGCATCGGCGCGGAGATCGAGGTCGTTTCGTTCGATTCGCTGCTGATGACCTTCGCCGAGCGGCAAGGCGCCACTGTCATCGTCCGCGGCCTGCGAGCCGTCGCCGATTTCGAATATGAGTTCCAGATGGCGGGTATGAACCAGCAGCTCAACGACCGCGTCGAGACCGTCTTCCTGATGGCGGACGTGTCGCTGCAGCCGATCGCGTCGCGGCTCGTCAAGGAGATCGCGCTCTACGGCGGCGACATCGGCAAGTTCGTGAGCGAGGCGGTGGCGGCAGACGTGGCGCGGCGGGTGGAGGCGATCGGCCCGAAAGGGGCTTGATCCTTGCGGCCGCTCCATGCACGGTTCCCACGGGGCCAAAGGCCGTTTTCAGGAAATCCACGATGCGTTTGAAGGCTTTCGTCGCGATGCTGCTCGGCATCTTCCTTGCGGGGGCGCTGGCCGCGCAGGGGATCCAGGCGCCGCCGCTGCCGCCGCCGCTCGATCCGCAGAACACGTTGCTGCTCGATCTGTCGACCGGCGGCCGCGTCGCCATCCAGCTGCGGCCCGACGTCGCGCCCAAGACGGTCGAGCGGATCAAGACGCTCGCGCGGCGCGGCTTCTACAACGGCCTCACCTTCCACCGCGTCATCGAGGGCTTCATGGCCCAGACCGGCGACCCGAAGGGCGACGGCACCGGCGGCTCGGACCTTCCCAACCTTCCGGCCGAGTTCAACGGCCTTCCGCACGTGCGCGGCGCCGTCGCCGCGGCCCGCGCGGAGGATGAGAACAGCGCGAACAGCCAGTTCTACATCATGTTCGCGCCGAAGCTGCCGCTCGACGGCCATTATACGGTATTCGGCCGCGTGGTTTCGGGAATGGGCTATGTCGACGCCATCAATCGCGGCGAGCCGCCGGCGCAGCCGTCCGTGATCGTGCAGGCGTCGATCGCCGCCGACAACGTGCCGCCGCCGTCGGCGGAAAAGATGGCCGCCGCGCAGACGCGCACCGGCGCCGCGGCGGCGCTGCCCTCTTCCGGGCACGCGGCGGGCCCGGCGCAGCCGCCGCCGCCGTCGATCAAGCTCCCGGACCCGCCCAAGCCGCGCCCGCAGAAGCGGGACTGAGGCGGCGCGCGATGCGCGTCGACAGCTTCGACTTCACGCTGCCGCCGGAGCGGATCGCGCTCCGTCCCGTCTCGCCGCGCGACTCGGCGCGGATGCTCGTCGTGCAGCCGGCGGCCCTTGAAGACCGGATCGTGACGGACCTGCCGGAGTTGCTGCGCGCCGGCGACGTCCTCGTCTTCAACGACACGCGCGTCATTCCCGCCCAGCTCGAGGGGCGCCGCGGCGACGCCAGCGTCGGCGCCACGCTCCACAAGCGCGAAGGGCCGCGGGAATGGCGGGCCTTCGTCCGTAACGCCCGCCGCGTTCGGCTCGGCGATCGCATCGACTTCGGCGCCGGCGTCCACGCGGTCGCGGTGGAGAAGGGCGAGGACGGCGCCATCCTCCTGGCTTTCGAGGGGGCCGAGCCGGTCGAGCTGCTGCTTGAGCGGGCCGGCCGCATGCCGCTGCCGCCGTACATTGCCGGCCGGCGCCGCGCCGACGCGCGCGACACCGAGGATTACCAGACCATGTTCGCGCGCGAGGAGGGGGCCGTCGCCGCGCCGACCGCCTCGCTCCACTTCACGCCGCGGCTCGTCGAGGCGCTCGACGCGGCCGGCATTCTGCGCGAGACTTTGACGCTGCACGTCGGCGCCGGCACGTTCCTCCCGGTCAAGGCGGACGATGTCTCGGAGCACCGGATGCACGCCGAATGGGGCCGGATAACCGCCGACACGGCGGCGCGGCTCAACGCGGCGCGGGCCGCCGGCGGGCGGATCGTCGCCGTGGGAACGACGTCGCTTCGCCTTCTCGAAAGCGCCGCCGACGAGGACGGCACGCTGCGGCCGTTCGGGGGCGACACGGCCATCTTCATCACGCCCGGCTATCGCTTCCGGGCTGTCGGCGGCCTGCTCACCAACTTCCACCTGCCGCGCTCGACCCTGTTCATGCTCGTTTCGGCGCTGATGGGGCTGGAGCGGATGCAACAAGCCTATGCGCACGCCATAGAAGCGGGCTACCGTTTCTATTCCTATGGCGATGCGAGCCTCCTGCTGCCCGAGGGCTGACGCGGACCGGCCCCGGCACGCCGCGGGCTCCCGCGCGTTGGGCGCTCTCCCGTGACTCTGCACCAGGCTCTCTCCTTCGCCGTGCTCGGCGGCGCCATCCTCCTCTTCGCCTGGGGCCGCTGGCGCTACGACCTGATCGCGCTGGGCGCCTTGCTTCTCGGCATCGCCGTGGGAGTGGTGAAGCCAAAGGCGGCGTTCACCGGATTTACCAGCGACGTGGTCATCGTCATCGCGTCCGCGCTGGTCGTCAGCGCCGCCTTCGCGCGCTCGGGAGTCGCGGAGACCTTGATCAGGCCGCTCATTCCGCGGCTCAGGACCGCGCGCGTGCAGGTCCCGGTCTTCGCCGGCGCGACCGCGGTCCTGTCGATGCTCACCAAGAATGTCGGCGCGCTCGCGATCCTGATGCCGGTGGCGCTGCGGGTGGCCCGGCGGACGCGGACATCGCCGTCCTGCCTGCTCATGCCGATGTCGTTCCTGGCGCTGCTCGGCGGCCTCGTCACCCTCGTCGGCACCTCGACCAACATCATCGCCAGCCAGGTGCGCGAAGAGATGCTCGGGCATCCCTTCGAGATGTTCGACTTCGCGCCCGTCGGCCTCGGGCTCACGCTCGTCGGCCTGGTTTTCGTGAGCTTCGGCTACCGCCTGCTGCCAAGCCACCGCCAGGCCGGCGCGGCGCTGCACGAGGTGATCGCCGAATCGCCCTTCTCGGTCGAGGCGCTGGTGCCCGACCAGTGGCCGGACTCCCTCGCGACGATGAGCGACCTCGCGCTGGCCGAGGACAATGTGCGGATCGCGGCCCATATCCGCAGCGACGGCATACGCAGCCTCGCCTTTCCCGACGCCCAGCTCTCCCCCGGCGACATCCTCGTCCTCGAAGGCGACCATGACGCGATCGACCGCATCTACGCGCGGCTGCCGCTGGTCGAGGCGCATCGGGGGCAGCGCATCCGCGGCGCCAGCCCCGCCGAGGAGACGCGCTCGGTCGAGGCGGTGATCCAGCCCGGATCGCCGCTGATAGGCAGCTCGGCCGAGCGGTCGCGGCTGCGCGAGGCGCATGGCGTCCACCTGCTCGGCGTCGGGCGCAGCGGCGAGCGTATCACCGAGCGGCTGCGCGACGTCACCCTGCGCGCCGGAGACATACTCGTCCTGCGCGCCGGAGAGCAGGCGCTCCCGCCGGCGATGAAGGCGCTCGGCGTGCTGCCCCTGGCAGAGCGGGAAGTGCGCCTGGGAGTCGTCCGGCGCCGCTACCTTCCCGTCCTGATCCTCGCCGGCGCCATCATCCTCGTCGCGCTCAAGGTGACGCCGGTGGCCGTGGGCTTCTTCGGCGCGGCGCTGCTGATCGTGGTCACCGGCGGCCTCTCGATGCGCGAGGCGTACGGAGCGCTCGAGCCCGAGGTGCTGATCCTGATCGGCGCGCTTACCCCGCTCAGCGAGGCGGTGCGCGAGACCGGCGGCACCGATCTCATCGCCCACGGCCTCGCCACATTGCTCCAGAACGCGCCGGGAATGCTTGCGCTGGGGGCGATGATGGTCGCCGCCCTGCTCTGCTCGCCCTTCCTCCATAACGCGCCGACGGTGCTCGTCATGGCGCCGATCGGCGTCGCCCTCGCGCGCGCCCTGCACCTCAACCCCGACACGTTCCTGATGGCGATCGCCACCGGCGCCGGCTGCGACTTCCTCACTCCCATCGGCCACCAGTGCAACACGCTGGTGATGCGGCCGGGTGGGTACAGGTTCGGCGATTACCCGCGGCTGGGTGCGCCGCTTTCGGTGCTGGTCATCCTGGTCGGGACGCCGCTCGTGGCGTGGGTCTGGCCGCTAAGCCAGGCGCATTGAGGCGAGCCTCTCACCGCCGCCCGCCGAAGCGCTTGTTCATCCGGATCTGCTGCTGCTTGCCGTAGCGGGTCTTGCGGGTGCCGGGCTTGCCCTCGTTGGAATTGCCGATGATCGGCGCCTTCTTTTCGTGGTCCGGGATGCCGAGCTCGTCGGCCTCCAGGCGGCGGATCTCGTCGCGGAGGCGGCCGGCTTCCTCGAATTCGAGGTCGGCGGCGGCCTTGCGCATGCGCTGCTCGAGGTCGGCGATATAGGCCTTGAGGTTGTGGCCGACGAGGTGGGGGCGCTCCTCGTCACCGGTGTCGACGACCACGCCGTCGCGCTGGCTGACATCGGCGAGGATGTTCTGGATGTTGCGCTGGATCGTCGTCGGCGTGATGCCGTGCGCCTCGTTATAGGCGATCTGCTTCTCCCGGCGGCGGCCGGTCTCGTTGAGCGCGCGTTCCATCGAGCCGGTGATGCGGTCGGCATAGAGGATGACGCGGCCCTCGACGTTGCGCGCGGCGCGGCCGATCGTCTGGATGAGCGACGTCTCCGAGCGGAGGAATCCTTCCTTGTCGGCGTCGAGGATGGCGACGAGGCCGCACTCGGGAATGTCGAGCCCCTCGCGCAGCAGGTTGATGCCGACGAGGACGTCGTAGACGCCGAGCCTGAGGTCGCGGATCAGCTCGATGCGCTCCAGCGTCTCGACGTCGGAGTGCATGTAGCGGACCCGGAGCCCCGCCTCGTGCATGAACTCGGTGAGGTCCTCGGCCATCCGCTTGGTCAGCGTCGTGACGAGCGTCCGATAGCCCTTCTTTGCCGTGATCCGCGCCTCGTTGATGAGGTCGTCGACCTGGTCCTCGACCGGCTTGATCTCGACCGGCGGGTCGATGAGACCGGTGGGACGGATGACCTGCTCGGCGAACACGCCGCCGGTCTGCTCCAGCTCCCAGGGCCCCGGCGTCGCCGAGACCGCCACGGTCTGCGGCCGCATGGCGTCCCACTCGTTGAAGCGCAGCGGCCGATTGTCGATGCACGAGGGGAGGCGGAAGCCGTATTCCGCGAGCGTGATCTTTCGCCGGTGGTCGCCGCGCGCCATCGCGCCGATCTGCGGCACCGTCTGGTGGCTCTCGTCGACGAACAGCAGGGCGTTGTCGGGGAGATATTCGAACAGGGTCGGCGGCGGCTCGCCAGGAAGGCGGCCGGTCAGGAAGCGGCTGTAATTCTCGATTCCGGCGCAGGAGCCGGTCGCCGCGATCATCTCGAGGTCGAAATTGGTGCGCTGCTCGAGCCGCTGCGCTTCGAGGAGCTTCCCTTCCGCCTGCAGTTCCTTCAGCCGCTCTGCGAGCTCGTGCCGGATCGCCTCCATCGCCTGCTTCAGCGTCGGCCCCGGCGTCACGTAGTGCGAGTTGGCGTAGACCTTCACCGAATCCAGGCTCGCCACTTTCTTGCCCGTCAGCGGATCGAACTCGACGATGTCCTCGATCTCGTCCCCGAAGAAGTTCACCCGCCAGGCGGTGTCCTCATAGTGCGACGGGAAGATCTCCAGATTGTCGCCGCGCACGCGGAAATTGCCCCGCGCGAAGGCCTGGTCGTTGCGCTTGTACTGGAGCGCGACGAGCTTTCGGATGATCTCGCGCTGGTCGACGCTCTCGCCCTTCTTCAGGCTGAAGACCATCGCCGAGTATGTCTCCACCGAGCCGATGCCGTAGAGGCAGGAGACGGAGGCGACGATGATCACGTCGTCGCGCTCGAGCAGCGACCGGGTCGCCGAGTGGCGCATCCGGTCGATCGCCTCGTTCACCGAGCTTTCCTTCTCGATGTACGTGTCGGAGCGCGGCACGTACGCCTCGGGCTGGTAATAATCGTAGTAGGAGACGAAATATTCGACAGCATTGTCAGGGAAGAAGCTCTTGAATTCCCCGTAGAGCTGCGCCGCCAGGATCTTGTTCGGCGCGAGCACCAGCGCGGGGCGCTGCAGCGCCTCGATCACCTTGGCCATCGTGAAGGTCTTGCCCGAGCCGGTGACGCCGAGCAGCACCTGCGTCTCCTCCCCGCCGAGCGCGCTTTCGACGAGCTCCTTGATCGCCTGCGGCTGGTCGCCGGACGGCTCGTAATCGGAGACGATCCGGAATTTCTTGCCGCCTTCCGCCTTGGCGGGGCGCTGGGGGCGGTGAGGGACGAACTCCCGCCCCGTCTCGGGCTCGTCGAGCCCGGTCCTGATTGCGATGGCCATGGCCGCTATATGGTCATTCCCGCGCCCACGCGCTACCGTGCCACGAACGACAAAAGGGGAGGGTTCATGCGTACGTCGGCAGCGATTCTGTTGTGCCTGGGGGCCGCGGCCTGCGGCGGCGCGCCCGAGGAGAAAAAGGCCGAGGAAGCGCCGGCCCAGCTGCCGGCCGGAACCTGGACGGTGGGATCCGAGATCACCGCCCTGCGCTCGCTCGACAAGACCACGCCCGCGATCAAGGCGGCGGTCGGCGACAAGGACAGCATCACCGTCTGCGTGCCCAAGGCGACGCGTGAGCCGCCGCCCGCCATGTTCGCCGGCACCGGCTACACCTGCGTCTACAAGAGCGCCTACATCAAGGAGGGCATGCTCAACGCGACGATCGACTGCCGGCGGCCGGAGATCGACGGCGCGATCATGATGAGCGTCCAGGGCAGCTACACCGCCACCGGCTTCACCGGCACCGCGGACACGACCGCCTATCTGCCCGGCGCCGGCGACTTCGCGATGAGCCGCAAGCTCAGCGCGACGGTGAAGCCCGGCGCCTGCACGCCGGCGCCGACGAGCGCCGATGGGGACGAGCCGGCGGCGGCGAACAAGAGCGGAGGCTGACGAGGATCTTGAGCGAAGGAGGGGGTGCGATGCGGAAGATTGGATTCGTGGCGCTCGGCATGGCCGCAGCGCTCGCAGGCTGCAGCAAGCCGACGCCGGGTCATGGCAACGCGGCGTCCGGCGGGGCGATGGCGAACGGTTCGGCGGCGAACGGGGCCGGTTCGAACGTGAGCGGAGCGAACGGCGCGGCCGCAAACGGAGCGACGGCAGCGGCTTCGGCCGCCGGCGGCGGCACGGCGACGATGGCCTCCGCCCTCAATCCGGGCGAGTGGGAGACCGCCATCGAGATGAAGATGACCGGCCTTCCCGCCAACATGCCGCCGGAGGCGGCGAAGGCGATGCAGGGGATGAAGACCGTCACCCGCCATTGCCTGACGCCGGAAAAGGCGGCCAAGCCGACCGGCGATCTCTTCTCCGGCAAGCCGGCCCAGGGTTGCTCCAACCGGGAATTTTCCGTCAGCGGCGGGCGCCTCCACGGGCAGATCAGCTGCAAGAGCCCGCAAGGCACCAACTCGACGATGACGATGGACGGCCAATATGGCGGCGACAGCTTCGACGTCACGATGACCATGACGGGCGAGCAGGGCGGCCGGTCGATGACCTGGCAGAGCCACAGCGTCGGCCACCGCGTCGCGCCGACCTGCTCGGCGGCGGCAAAGGACGACTGACGCGCTGACCCCGCCGCGCGGCAAGCGGACCGGGGGCGGAACAAGCGGCGCCCTTCCCGCGTCCAGTGCGCGAGAACGGAGGCGGCGCTTGAAGATACGGGTGATCATGAACCGCGGCGGCGGGTCCTTCGCCGACGACGCCGCCGAGCGGCTCGCGCCCCTGTTCGAAGCGCGGGGCATCGGCGCGAAGATCGTCGCCGTCGATCCCGGCGACCTCGACCGGCATTGCGGCGAAGTCGCGAAGGAGGCCGGCGTGGACGCGCTCGTCGCGGCCGGCGGCGACGGAACGATCGGGACCGCCGCCGCGGCGGTGGCGGGAACCGACATGCCGCTCGGCATCCTGCCGATGGGCACGCTCAATCATTTCGCCAAGGATGCCGGCATCCCCCTCGACCTCGAGGAGGCGGTGGCGGTGGTGGCAGGCGGCAAGACCCGCCCGGTCGACGTCGCCGAGGTGAACGGGCGCGTGTTCATCAACAACAGCGCCGTCGGCCTCTATCCCGAGTTGGTCCGCGAGCGCGAGGCGCAGCAGGAGCGGCTTGGGCGGAGCAAGAAGTTCGCGATGATCGTCGCGGCGCTGCGCACGATGTGGCGATTCTCGAAGCACCGGCTGACGATCCGGATCGAGGGGCGCGAGGCGCCGATCGAAACCGCTCTGCTGTTCGTCGGCAACAACCGCTACACGATGAGCCCGTTCTCGCTCGGGACCCGGGAGGCGATCGATCGCGGGGAGCTGTGCATCTACGCGCCGCTCGCGCGCACGGCGCCGCGGTTCCTCAGCGTATCGCTGCGCGCGATCTTCGGACGCGAGCGCGAGCAGGAGGATTTCGTCACGCTGGACGGCGTCTTCGCGGCCGAGATCGGCTCGCGCTACGCGCGGCTGATGGTGGCGACCGACGGCGAGGCGCAGCGGATGGAGACTCCGCTCAAATACCGCATCCGCGCCGGGGCGCTGAAGCTGCTCGTGCCCTGAGCCCGCGTCAGGGCACCTCGAACGGCCTGCCCACGTCGGTGGCGACGAACCTGTCCGGCGCCACCCCCTGCGCCTTGAGCGCCGCCGCCAGGCGCCGCGGCGGATCGCCTATTCCCTCGAAGGTGAGCTGGAAGGTGCCCCAGTGGACGCCGAGCGCGGTGCGGGCGCCGAGGCGGCGGAAGGCGGCGACCGACTCGTCCGGGTTCATGTGGCTCGGCTGCATGATCTCCCGCGGCAGGTAGGCGCCGATCGGCAGGATGGCGAGGCGGTAGGGGCCGTCGCGCGCCGCCTCCGCCGGCCAGCTGCCGTCGCCCCAGCCGGTGTCGCCGGCGAAGAAGATGTTGCCGCCGGGCAGCCGCACGCTGAAGCCGGACCAGAGCGCGCGGTTGCGGTCCACTCCCCAGCGCGAGCCCCAATGGTGGACCCGCTCGATCGTGACCGCCGCGCCGCCGGGGGCGGGAATCGTCTGTCCCCAATCGCCGGCCCGCGCGTCGATGCCGGCGCCGCGCAGGATCGTGTCGTTGCCGAGGCTGGTGACGATCAGCGGCCGGTCGCGAACCCACAGGCGCTTCAGCGTCGCCAGGTCCATATGGTCGTAATGGTTGTGGCTGACGAGGACGAGGTCGATCTTCGGCAGATCGTCGAACCTTACGCCCGGCGCCCGCACCCGCCGCGGGCCGGCGAAGGAGAAAGGCGAGGCGCGCTCGGACCAGATCGGATCGGTGAGGATGTTGAGGCCGGCGGTCTGCACCAGCACCGTCGAATGGCCGATCCAGGTGACCAGCATCCGGCTCCCCTCGACGCGGCCCGGCGGGACGGTGGGGGTGACGCCGACCCGGTCGGGCCAGCGGGCGCGTCCGTCGCCGGTGAGCCAGCGGTTGAAGAAACGCGCCGGCGGCGCCGCTTGGGGCGGGTGCAGGCGGTCCTCCGGGTTGAAGAAATGCGCACCGTCGAAATGCGCGGTGGGAGCGCCTCGATAGTAGATCCGGTCGAGGAAGGGCGGGACGACGCTCGGCGCGAAGCACAAGGCGACGGCGAGGAAGAGGAGCGCCGTCCCCAGCCGGCGCAGGAAGGTCCGCATCGCGCCTGCTTAGCGGCGGCGGTGGGCGGCGGGAAGGCTCAGCGCGGGACGATCGCGAAGCCGCCCGGCGCACGGTCCTCGCGATGCTCCTCGAAATAGAGGTCGACGGCGATCTCCGTCCGCCCGGGGGCGGCGGTGCCGCAGTCGAGCGGCACCAGGTCGGCGACGCTGCCATAGGCGTCGGCCCCGCCCGGGTGCGGGATGCCGGCGCGCGGCGCCTTGCCGTCGGCGCAGCGCAGCCGCGCGACATAAGCGCGCTCGCCTTCGGGTCCGCCCACTCGCACGGGATTCTGCAAGCTGCCGAGCGGGAAGGCGGCCGCCGCGGCTTCGACGCGGGCGATCTCCGCGTCGGACGAGCCCCCGCCGATCCCGGACATGCTCTGCTCGGGCGGGGCGGTGCGCTTGCCGAGATCCGGCGTCTGGGCCGCGGCAGGCATGGCGAGCAGCATAGCGAGGGGGAGGAGGAGACGCATGGGGTTTCTATGGAGAGCGGGAAAAAGCTTGTCGAGGCGGCGGCGGCTCAGTCGAGCTCGAACGTCACGTTGAGCGTCACCGAGAGCGTCTGCGATCCCGGATCGACCGTCGTCGCCTCCTGCGCGGCGGCGCGCATGCGGTACATCGGCACCGGCCCCGGCGAGGCGCCGCCGCTCTCGCTGATCGACACCATCCGCACGACCCGCTTTCCGGCGGCCCTGGCATAAAGCTGGGCGCGCGCCTGCGCTGTCGCGAGCGCCTTGACCCGCGCCTCGTCGAGCGCGGCTTCGGGATGCTCGATCGCGAGGTTCGGCCCGTTGATCTGGTTGGCGCCCTGCCCGACGAGGGCATCGAGTATCCGTCCCGCGGCGGCGACGTCGCGGAAGGTGACGGTGACCTCGTTCGAGGCGCGGTAGCCGGCGATCGTCGACGGCGCGTTCGGCGTCTCCTGGCGATAGTCCGGCGATAGGCTGAGGCTGCTCGTCTGGATGTCGCGGTCGGCCACGCCGGCCCGCCTCAGCGCGCCGCGCACCGCCGCCATCTGCGTGGCGTTCTGCGCGGCGGCGGCCGCGGCCGACGGCGCTGCGGTCACCACGCCCGCCCCAATCCGAGCCACGTCCGGCACGCGGCTCGCCTCGCCGGTGGCGACGATGTCCAGCCGGGTGCCGTGGAGCGGCGCCTCGCCCTGCGCGGTGGCGGCTGCGGGGAGGGCGAGGAGGCAGGCGGCGAGGATCAGGCGCATGACAGGCTACTCCGGCTCGTGACGCCCCGGCTTAGGCGCGCCCGTGCTGCATCCAGGCTGAACGTCCCGCCCGGGCCCCGGCCTCAGGACTGCCGAAGGTGCGCCGTCGAGGCCAAGGTCCCGTAATTGTAGAGGTTCGGGTTCAGCTGCTGGAAGGGGCCCGCGGCGGCATTGGTCAGCGTGCCGCCAAGCGAGACCGCGACGCCCGCCGCCGCGTTCACGCCGGTTTCCAGCGCGTTCTCCACCCAGCCGCCGAGATAGCCGATGCTGTCTCCGGCAAGATAGACGAGGCACCCCGGCGGCACCTCGCCGGGGCCGACCGCCGACGCCTTCTGGAAATCGTAGAAAAGCGACTGGACGTACGGGTCCTGGCCGGGCTCGTTGAGCTTGAACGCGCCGAAGAAATAGGGAAGCGTCTGCCAGTCGATAAGCTGGGTCGTCGTCGGGTCGATCGACTGCTGGACGGTGACGGCGAAATCCGCGTCGATGTTCCAAAGGTCCTCGAGCAGGAGCTTGAGCCGCGCCTGGGGATCGGTGAAGGTCTGCTGCTTCACGCTGTCGTCGGCCCAGGTATAGCTGAACAGCACGGCGCCCGTTCCCGTGGGCGCGTCGGGATAGGTCAGCGCGTAGAAGTTCCTGAGGATCGTGTCCCCGACGACGTTGCGCGGCCAGTTGTGGTTCGAGCCCGGGCAGGGCTGATCCCAGAAGGCCTTGCTCTCGACGAAGACCTTGGACGAATTTTCGAGATGCAGGCGACGGACGGCGTCCGCCGTCGCCTCGGCGAGAGGCGCGCCGCCGGCGCTGGCGCCGAGCCCCATGGTGAGCTCCATCGAGCGATGCGACGTTGCCACGACGACGCGGTCGAAGACGTCCACCGCGCCGCTCTCGAAGGTGAGCTGCACCCGCGCACCCTGCGCCTGGATACCGATCACGGGGGTGGAGAGGCGCACGCACTGGCCGAGCGAGGTGCCGCCCACGGGCTGGTTCAGGAACCCCTCGACGATCGAGCCTACGCCGGTGGTGAGCTCGTGCTGGTTGGAATCGACGGCGTTGATGACGAAGCGGATGATGTCGAGGAAAGCGATCGGGAAGAGCGGCCCGAACCCGCCGAAGCCGGTGCCCAGCGCGCCGAAGAATTCGAAGTCGATCGGCTCCCACAGGGCGCCTCCGGGCGCCGCCGGATCGGTGAAAATGCGCACCATGGCCTCGTAGAGGCTCGCATGGCCGAAGGCGTCGATATAGGCCTGCCACGCCTCCACCACCGGCGGCGCGCCGGGCACGCTCTCTCCCGCGAGGAGCTTGGTGAGCGTCGTCGTCGCGACCAGCTTGATCGTTCCGTCGGCGCTGCTGAAACCGGAGTCCGCGAACGCCGTCCACCCCGCCTGGACCTTCGCGTAGGACGGCGGAAAGCCCGATTCCCCCTGGCCGGGGACGTAGACGTAGGTCTGGCCCTGGAAAGCGATGTAGGTGGTGTCGTTCCCGCCCGGATCGGGGAAGTCGCCGGTGTCGAAAACGATGTTCGCGGCGCCGGACGCGTTGAACTGGTTGCAATAATTGTGGAGCACCCGCTCCGACGGGGTGAACCGCATCGCCCCCATTTCGAAGACGTTGCCGTCGCCGCTCGACGAAGGCGAGGTGAAGAGCCGGCCGCCCACCCGGTCGGTCGCCTCGAAGATCGTGACCTGCACGCCGCAGCGGAGCAGCTCCAGCGCGGCGGCGAGGCCTCCGGCTCCCGAGCCGATCACCGCGACGCGATAATTGCCAGCCTGGTTGATCTGGGCGATCGGCGCCCCGTCGGTGCCGAGCCAGGCGACATAGTCCATGTCGGGCGTGTCGACATAGGTCAGGGGGACCGGCGGCGCGGCTGTCTGGAGGAGGTTCGGGCGGCTGCTGCGGAGATTGGGGATGACAGGCATGACGCGCTTCCTTGTGCCAGGTGAATGGGAGCCCGCTTTTCTGATCCCACGGCCGGGCGGCGCCTGTCGAGCGTCGTTGACGGGCGAGTTGGTCCGAAGCGGAGGTAGAAAGCGCGCGGTTTCGGCGGATCGAGAAGGGCTTGACGCGGCGCCGTGGGGCTGTGATTTGGCAGGGGATGACGCACCGTGCCGCCTCTTCCCGTTCCGCAGCCGCCGCCTGGCGCTGGTGGCTGGGCGACGCGCGCGCGGCGGCGGCTTCTCGATGGTGACCGGGACCTAGACACTCCCACCCCGATCGAAGACCAGGCCCGCCGCTTTCGGCGGGCTTTTCGTTTTTGCAAGACTGTCACCGGATCCATCCCATGAACCCAGCCTCCTCCCCCGCCGCCGCCGCCGACCCGCCGGAGCGCGACATCGGGCCGGTCCTCCTTCGGCTCTACGACGGGTGCGATCTCGATGCGGCCGAAGCCGAGGACCTGTTCTCGGCGCTCGTCGCCGGCGAGCTCGACGAAGTCTCGGTCTCTGCGATGCTGATCGCGCTGCGCCTGAAGGGGGAGACTCCGGAGGAGCTGACCGGCGCCGCCCGGGCGCTCCGCGCCGCCGACGAGGATTTCCCGCGACCCGATTATCTGTTCGCCGACAGCTGCGGGACCGGAGGCGACGGCTCCGGATCGATCAACGTCTCGACCGCCGCGGCCTTCGTCGTCGCGGCCTGCGGCCTGCCGGTCGCCAAGCACGGCAACCGGTCGATCACCTCGCGCTGCGGATCGGCGGACGTGCTCGAGCGGCTGGGCGCCAAGGTCGACGTGCCACCCGCCCTCTCCCGTCGCGCGCTCGACGAGGCCGGGGTCTGCTTCCTGTTCGCGCCGCGCTACCATCCGGGGCTGCGCCACGCGGGGCCGGTGCGCCGCGCGCTCAAGGTCCGCACGATCATGAACATCCTCGGGCCCTGCCTCAATCCGGCGGAGCCGCAGGTGCAGCTGCTCGGCGTCGCCGACCCGCGGCTGATCGAGCCGGTGGCGCAAACCCTGGCGGGCCTGGGAGTCGCCGACGCGCTGGTGGTCCATGGCGGCGGCCTCGACGAGGTGGCCATCCATGCCGAGACGGACGCCGCGCGGCTCCACGACGGCCGCATCGAGCGGCTGACGCTGACGCCCGAGCAGGCGGGGCTGGCGCGCATTTCCATCGATACGCTGAAGGGCGGGGATCCGGAGGAGAATGCGCAGCGCCTCGCGGCTTTGCTGCAGGGCTACGGCCTCCCCGCCGAGGCCGACATCGTCGCCCTGAACGCGGGCGCGCTGCTGATGACCGCCGCGATCGCCCCGGACCTGCGCGAGGGCGTCGCGATGGCGCAGGAGGCGATGGGCACGGGCGAGGCCTATCGGCGCCTGAAGCTGTTCGCGGAGGTCACCCATGGTTGAGGGGGTGCTCGGCGAGATCGTCGCGCGGAAGCGAATCGACGTCGCGCAGCGGCTGGCGGGGCGCAGTCTCGAGGACCTGCGCGAGGCGGCGCGGCCGACGCAGCGGAGCCTCCGCGCCGCGCTCGCCCGGCCCGGCGCCCGCTTCATCATGGAGGTGAAGCGCGTGTCGCCCTCGCAGGGTTCGCTGCGGGCGAAGGTCGATCCGGCGGCGATCGCCCGCGCCTATCGCGGCGCCGCGGATGGCATCAGCGTCCTCACCGACACGCCCTATTTCGGCGGCTCGCTCGACGACCTGCGGGCGGTGCGGAAGGTGTTCGAAGGGCCGATCCTCGCCAAGGACTTCATCGTCGATCCGCGCCAGGTCCCCGAGGCGAGGATCGCCGGGGCGGACGCGGTGCTCGTCATCCTCGCCGTGCTCGGGGATGCCGAGGCGAAGGCGGTGATGGACGAGGCGCGGCGGCTCGGCATGGACGTCCTCGTCGAGGCCCACGACGAGGCAGAGGTGCGGCGGGGCGTGGCGCTCGGCGCCGGGATCCTCGGCATCAACAACCGGGACCTCAAGACGCTGAAGGTGGACCTGGCGGTGACGGAGAGGCTCGCCGGGCTCGTGCCGGACGAGACGCTGCTCGTCTCGGAGTCCGGCATCGAGGATCGGCGTGATGTCGAGCGGCTGGCGCCTTTCGCCGACGCCTTTCTCGTCGGCTCCTCGCTGATGCGGGCGCCCAACCCTGCCGTCGCGGCGCGGGCACTGGCCTTCGGCCGGGTCAAGATCTGCGGCGTGACCAACGCCGCCGACGCGGCCGCCGCGGCGGACGCGGGCGCGGCCTTCGCCGGCCTCATCATGGTACCGGGCACGCCGCGGGCGGTGACGCTCGAGGCCGCCGCCGCGGCCGTGGATGGGCTCGACATCCCGGCCGTCGGCGTGTTCCGCAACGAGAAGCCGCTTGCGGTGGCGCAGGCGGCGCAGGCGCTCGGCCTTGATGCGGTGCAGCTGCACGGCGACGAGGATGGGCTCTACATGCGCGGCCTCCGCTCGCTGCTGCCGGAGGGGGTGGAGATCTGGGCGGCCGCGGCCGTCGGCGACGCGGCGCCGGAGCCGCGCGCCGGCGCCGACCGCATTGTCTACGACAGCGGCGCGGGCGGCACCGGGCGGACTTTCGACTGGACGCGGCTCGCGGGGAGGCCGGAGCTCGGCGAGGCGATCCTCGCGGGCGGGCTGAACCCCGGCAACGCCCGCGCCGCCGCCGCCGTCGGCGCCTGGGCCCTCGACGTGAGCTCCGGGATCGAGGCGTCGCCCGGCCGCAAGGATCCGGCGAAGCTCGCCGCCTTTTTCGAAGCGCTGCGCGTGCCGGTGCGCAAGGAGATCGGGACATGCTGATGGACGGCCGCTTCGGCCAATATGGCGGCGCCTATGTGCCCGAGATCCTCATGCCGGCGCTCGAGCAGCTGGAGGCGGCGTTCGTCGACGCGCAGGCGGACCCGGCGTTCAAGGCGGAGCTCGACGGGCTGCTCGCCAATTATGCCGGGCGCCCGACGCCGCTCACCCGCTGCCGCAACCTCGGCACCGCGAAGGCGCGCATCTACCTCAAGCGCGAGGATCTGCTCCACGGCGGCGCGCACAAGACCAACCAGGTGCTCGGCCAGGCGCTGCTCGCCCGGCGGATGGGCAAGATGCGGATCATCGCCGAGACGGGCGCCGGCCAGCACGGCGTCGCCACCGCCCTCGCCGGGGCGCTGTTCGGCCTTGAGACCCGCATCTACATGGGCGCGCACGACGTCGAGCGGCAGCGGCTGAACGTCTTCCGCATGGAGCTGATGGGCGCCGAGGTGATCCCCGTCGAAAGCGGCTCGCGCACCCTGAAGGACGCGATCAACGAGGCGCTGCGGGACTGGGCGGCGAGCTTCGCAGACACCCATTACCTGCTCGGCACGGTCGCCGGCCCGCATCCCTTCCCGCTGATCGTGCGCGAGTTCCAGCGGGTGATCGGCAAGGAGGCGCGGGCGCAGATCCTGGCGGAGGAGGGCCGGCTGCCGGACGCGGTGATCGCCTGCGTCGGCGGCGGATCGAACGCAATGGGCGCCTTCGCCGAGTTCGTGCCGGACGAAAGCGTACGGCTGATCGGAGTCGAAGCGGCGGGGCGCGGGCTCGACGGCGCGGAGCATGGCGCGACGCTGCTGCGCGGGCGGCCGGGCATCCTCCACGGCGCGGAGACCTATGTGCTGCAGGATGCCGACGGGCAGATCAGCGAGAGCTGGTCGGTCTCGGCCGGACTCGACTATCCGGCGGTGGGGCCGGAGCACGCCCACCTCAAGGACAGCGGCCGCGCCGCCTATGTCGGGGTGACCGACCGCGAGGCGCTCGACGCCTTCGCGTTGCTGGCGCGCAGCGAGGGGATCATCTGCGCGTTCGAATCGGCCCATGCGCTGGCCCACGCGCTGAAGCTGGCCGAGGCCGCGACCGAGGAGACATTGCTGGTCGTCAACCTTTCGGGCCGCGGCGACAAGGACATGGTGCAGGCGCAGGGCCTGCTGGGGCCGAGCGCATGAGGAACGTCTCGCGCTACGAGAGGATGTTCGAGCGGCTGCGGGCGGCGGACGAGGCGGCATTCGGCGCGTTCGTCATGCTCGGCGATCCGGACCTCGACACCAGCGCCGCGATGCTCGACGCGCTGGTCGAGGGCGGGGCGGACATGCTGGAGGTCGGCATCCCCTTCTCCGACCCGGTGGCCGACGGCCCCGTCATCCAGGCGGCGGCGGTGCGGGCGCTGACGGGCGGAGTGACGCCGGCCGATTGCTTCGCGCTCCTCAAGGCATTTCGCGCGCGGCATGCCGAGGTGCCGGTGGGGATCCTGACCTACGCCAACCTCGTGCTGGCGCGGGGGCGGGACGCTTTCTACCGCGCCGCGGCCGAGGCGGGGGTGGACAGCGTGCTGGTCGCCGACGTGCCGCTCAAGGAGGCCGGGCCCTTCGCCGAGTCGGCAGGGGCCGCGGGAGTCGATCCGGTGCTGATCGCGGCGCCGAACACGCCCGCAGGGTCCCTGTCGGGAATAGCCCGCACCGGACGGGGATATACCTATTGCGTCGCCCGCGCCGGGGTGACCGGGGCGGACGCCGAGGTCGCCTTCGACGCGGGACTGATCGCGCGGCTGGGAGAGCTGGGAGCGCCGCCGCCGGTGCTCGGCTTCGGCATCTCCCGTCCGGAACATGTCCGGGCGGCCCGCCGGGCGGGAGCCGCGGGAATCATCTCGGGATCCGCGATCGTCGCGCTCGCGGCCGGACATCCCGGCGGGGAAGCCGACGCGGTGCGCCGGTTCGCCGCCGGGATGAAGGACGCGACGCGGCGCTAGAAGCGGCCGCGGCCGGCGACGAGCCGGTAGATGGCGAGGATGATGATCGCGCCGACGATGGCTGCGATGAACCCTGCCCCCTGGCTCCTGCCGTACCAGCCGAACTGGTGGCCGAGCCACCCGGCAAGAACGGCGCCGCCGATGCCGAGCAGGATGGTGACGATGCACCCCTGCGGGTCGCGGCCCGGCATGATCGCCTTCGCGATGATCCCGGCGAGGCCGCCGATGATGATCCAGGCGATCCAGCCATGATCTGCCAGCAGGTTCATATGTCCCTCCTTTTCGGTCGCATTTTCGTGCCGTTCGTCGAACGGATGTGGCGTTTCGCCAACAACGCAGGTACAGACCGGTTCCGCTGCATATCGGGGTCGGGGCGCGGCGAAAACAGGCTTGAGGGCGGTGATATATTCGGCTAATACAGTTGGCCGAAGCGGCTCTACGCCTATGCGGGTTGGGGAAGATGACGGCAATGAATTACGAATCGCCCAAATGGGGCCGGGGGGCCCTTGATGTCGAAGCGATCGACGACGGATCGGCCGTCAGCCGGCGCCGGCGCAACCTGATCATCGCGGTCGCGCTCGGGCTCGTCCTGATCATCGTCGCGCTCGCGGTGCTGGGCGTCGGCAAGAAGCCGTCCAAGCAGGCGCAGGCCGCCGCCGCGGCGGGGCAGAAGAGCCGCAGCGGCCCGGCGCCGCGCGTCACCGTCACCGTCCCGGGCCGCCAGGCGATCGCCAAGACGATCACCGCCACCGGCACGATCGCCGCGCGCCGAGACATGCCGGTCGGCGTGCCCGGCGAGGGCGGCATGGTCGTCAAGGTGATGGTGGAGCCCGGCCAGTGGGTCGGCGCCGGCCAGACGCTGGCGATCATCGAGCGCTCGGTCCAGTCGCAGCAGGCGGCCCAGCAGGCGGCGCAGATCCAGGTCGCCGAGGCGGATGCCCGCCTCGCCCAGGCCAATCTGACCCGCGCCGAGTCCCTCGTCTCGCGCGGCTTCATCTCGAAGGCGGACCTCGACACCAAGCGCGCCACCCGCGACGCCGCGGCGGCCCGCGTCCGCGTCGCCCGCGCGACGCTCGGCGAGACCCAGGCGCGCATCGGCCGCCTCAGCGTCCGCGCACCCGCCGCAGGCCTCGTCCTCTCCCGCAACGTCGAGGCCGGCCAGGTGGTCGGCCCGGGTTCGGGCGCCTTGTTCCACATCGCCGAGGGCGGCATGATGGAGGTGCTGGCGAAGCTCAGCGACCAGGATCTGGTCAACGTCCACGCCGGGCTGCCCGCCACCGTCAACCCCACCGGCACGTCGATCAACATGGCCGGCCAGGTGTGGCAGGTCTCGCCGCTCGTCGATCCGTCGAGCCGGCAGGGCATCGCCCGCGTCGCCATCCCCTACCAGTCGGTGCTGCGGCCCGGCGCCTTCGCCAGCGTGACGCTGACCGCCGGCGCGGCGACCCTGCCGCTGCTGCCGCAATCGGCGGTGCTGAGCGACGACAAGGGAAGCTTCGTCTACGTCGTCGCGCCCGACAATACGGTGCAGAAGCGCGCCGTCACCGTCGGCCAGGTCGACGACCGCGGCGTGAGCATCACCAGCGGCCTCTCCGGCGACGAGCGGGTGGTGGTCTCGGCCGGCGCCTTCCTCAATCCGAACGACAAGGTGATCCCCGTCCGCCTCGCGGCGCGCTGATCCAGCTGACGAAAGACCGGCCATGAACTTCCGCAACATCTCCGCCTGGTCGATCCGCAACCCGGTTCCGTCACTCGTCCTGTTCGCGGCGCTGACGCTGGCCGGGTTCGTGTCGTTCATGCGGATGAACGTGAACCAGAATCCGGAGATCACCTTTCCGGCGGTGTTCGTGTCCATCTCGCAGCCCGGCGCCGCGCCGACCGAGCTCGAGACGCAGGTGACGCAGAAGGTCGAGGCGGCGGTCCGCAACCTCGAAGGCGTGGACGAGATCAACTCGACCGTCAGCGAAGGCAATTCCGGCACCTTCGTCCAATTCTCGATCGAGACGCCGGTCGACCGCGCCACCACCGACGTGCGCGACGCCATCTCGCAGATCCGCGGCAACCTGCCCGAAGGCATCATCGAGCCCCAGGTCATCCGCGCCCAGATCAACGGCGGCTCCATCGCCAACTACTCGGTCGAGGCGACCGACATGACGATGGAGCAGCTGAGCTGGTTCGTGCAGAACACGGTCAGCCGCCGCCTGCTCGGCGTCGACGGGATGCAGAAGGTCGAGGTCCACGGCGCGGTCAACCGCGAGATTCGCGTGATCCTCGATCCGGCCAAAATGCAGGCGCAGGGCGTCACCGCCGCGCAGGTCAACACGCAGCTGCGCGCCGTCAACGTCAACGCCGCCGGCGGCCGCGCCGAGATCGCCGGCTCGGAGCAGGCGGTGCGCATCCTCGGCAATGCCGACGACGCCTTCTCGCTGGGCCAGACGCAGATCACCGTCGGCAACGGCCGCACCGTCAAGCTCGCCGACATCGCAGAGGTGAAGGACAGCTACGGCGAGCGCCGCGATATCGCGAAGATGAACGGCAAGCCCGTGGTCAGCTTCGGCGTCGTCCGCTCGCGTGGCGCCTCCGACGTCGCCGTGTTCGACGGGGTGGAGAAGGAGCTCACCAAGATCGAGTCCGAGAATCCGGGCGTCCACTTCGTGAAGCGCTCCAACTCGGTCAAATATACCAAGGAGAATTACAAGGCGGCGATGCGCTCGATGATCGAGGGCGCCCTGCTCGCCGTCGTCGTCGTGTTCCTCTTCCTGCGCGACCTCCGGGCGACGATCATCTCGGCCCTGGCCATCCCGCTCTCGGCCATCCCGACCTTCTGGATCATGGACCTGATGGGCTTCACGCTCAACTTCATGACCCTGCTCGCGCTCAGCCTGGTGGCCGGCGTGCTGGTCGACGACGCCATCGTCGAGATCGAGAATATCGTCCGGCACATGCGCATGGGCAAATCGGCCTATCAGGCGTCGATCGACGCGGCGGACGAGATCGGCCTCGCCGTCGTCGCCACGACCTTCTCGATCGTCGCGGTGTTCCTGCCGGTCGGCCTGATGCCCGGCATCGCCGGCCAGTTCTTCAAGAATTTCGGCTTCACCGTCGTCGTGGCGGTGCTGATGAGCCTCGCCGTCGCGCGTCTCATCACGCCGATGATCGCCGCCTATTTCCTCAAGGCCAAGGGCCATGCCAGCCACGGCGAAGGCTGGCTGATGGACGTCTACATGAAGGTGCTGAACTGGACGCTGAGCCACCGCTGGTGGACGGTGCTGATCGGCGTCGTCGCGTTCGTCATCACCGTCGCCCTCTACATGACCTTGCCCTTCACCTTCCAGCCGCCGCTCAACGTCGACACCAGCCGCGTGACGATCCAGATGGTGCCGGGCACGACGCTGGAGCAGACCGAGCGGGTCGCGGACCAGGTCACCGCCATCCTCAAGAAGGAGCCGGAGGTGGCGACGGCGCTCGAATATATCGACGTCGGCAGCGCCCAGATCGTGATGACGCTGAAGCCGGACCGCACGCGCAGCAGCGTCGACTTCGAGCGCGCCACCGCGCCCAAGCTCCAGTCGATCGCCGACGCCCGCGTCAGCTTCCAGTCGCAGAACGGCGGCGGCGGCAGCTCGCGCGACGTCTCGGTCATGCTCGCCGGTTCCGATCCTGCGCAGCTGCAGGCCGCGGCCCGCAAGGTCGTCGAGCAGATGCGCGGCCTCCCCGGCATCCGCGACCCGCGCATCGAAGGCGACCTGCCGCGGCCGGAGATCACCATCAAGCCGCACATGAACCTCGCCGCCGACCTCGGCGTGACGACGGCGGCGCTCAGCCAGACGATCCGCATCGCGACCTTGGGCGACATCGACCAGAATGCCGCCAAATTCTCGCTGTCGGACCGCCAGATCCCGATCCGCGTCGCGCTCGACGAGAACAGTCGGCGCGACCTCAACACGATCAAGAACCTGCCGGTGCCGACCTCGCGCGGCACGACGGTGCCGCTCGGCGTCGTCGCCGAGGTGACCTTCGGGGTCGGGCCGTCGCAGATCCAGCGCTACAACCAGGAGCGCCGCACGGTGCTCTCGGCCGACCTCGCGCCGGGCGCGGTGAGCGGCGAGCAGCTCGGCAAGATCATGGACCTGCCGGCGATGAAGTCGCTGCCCGAGGGCGTCCACTTCGCCGCCGCCGGCCAGGCCAAGTGGCAGAAGGAGATGCTGATCAACTTCTTCATCGCATTGGGCGCCGGCGTCCTGCTCGTCTTCGGCGTGCTGGTGCTGCTCTACCGCCGAGCGATGCCGCCGCTCGTGAACCTCTCGTCGCTGCTCCTCGCCCCGCTCGGCGGCGCCGTGGCGCTCCACGTCGCGGGCATGGCGACTTCGCTGCCGGTGCTGATCGGCATCCTGATGCTGCTCGGCATCGTCGCCAAGAACTCGATCCTGCTGATCGACTTCGCGATCGAGGAAATGGGCAAGGGCGTGCCGAAATATGAGGCGATCATGGACGCGGGCCACAAGCGCGCGCAGCCGATCGTCATGACGACGGTCGCGATGGTCGCGGGCATGACGCCGACGGCCCTGTCGATCGGCGGCGACGGATCGTGGAACCAGCCGATGGCGGTGACCGTGATCGGCGGCCTCATCCTCTCGACCCTGCTCACGCTCGTCATCGTGCCCGCCGGCTTCAGCCTCGCCGACAGCTTCGAGAAGTGGATCGCGCCGCTGTTCGGCCGGGTGCTCACCTACAAGCCGGGTGACGACCGCGGCCACGGCGAGGCCCTGCCGCAGCCTGCGGAGTGAACCAAAAGGGCGCCGGACGCTTTCAGCCGGACATGAGGTCCGGCGCCCGCTTCGTGCCCGTCCAGAGCGGAATGCGCCGCATGCGCGTCGTGGCGACGGGCCTGCTCGTCGCCATGGCCCTGCTGTTCGTGCTGGCGGGCCGTCTCCAGCCGCACCACCCGGCCTTCGGCTTCGTGCGCGCCTTCGCCGAAGCGGCGATGGTCGGCGGGCTGGCCGACTGGTTCGCGGTGACGGCCTTGTTCCGCCACCCGCTCGGCCTTCCAATCCCCCACACCGCGATCATCCCGCGCAACAAGGACCGGATCGGCGAGACCCTCGCCGCCTTCCTGCGCGACAATTTCCTCATTCCCTCGGTGGTGGCGCGGCGGATGCGCAGCGTCGACGTCGCCGCCGCCGCCGGCCGCTTCCTCGCCAATCCGGCGCCTGAGGGGCGGATGCGCGAGGGCGCCTCGCGGCTGCTCGCCGACCTTCTCGAATCGCTCGACCAGGAGCGGCTGGGCGGGATGGTGAAGAGCGCCATCTCGGCGCGGCTCAAGGCGCTGGAGGTCTCGCCGCTGCTCGGCAAGAGCCTCGAGACCGCGATGACGGACGAGCGGCACGTGCCGATCCTCGATTCGATCGTCACCTGGGCGGGCCGCACGCTCGACGCCAACGAGGAGCTGATCCGCGACATGGTCCACACCCGCGCCGGGTGGATCCTGCGGCTCGCGGGACTGGACGAGAAGCTCGCCGAGGCGATCATCGACGGCCTCAGGAAGCTCACCATCGACATGGCGATCGACGAGAAGCATCCGCTGCGCACCAAGGCGGAGGAGGCGCTGGCGATCCTCGCCTGGGACATGCAGCACGACCCGGCGATGCGCGCGCGGGTCGAGGGCTGGAAGAATGAGATCGTCGCCAATCCCGCCATGGGCGACTGGGTCGGCGGCCTGTGGGAGAATGGCCGCGCGAGCCTCCTCAAGGCGGCGCGGGACCCCGAAGCGGCGCTCGCCGGCCGCTTCGGCGAGGCGCTGAAGCAATTGGGCGAGACGCTGCAGAGCGACTCGCGGCTGAAGCGCGCCATCAACCAGTTCGCGCGGCGCACCGCGGCCGGCGCCGCCGCCACCTACGGCAGCGGCATCGTCAAGCTGGTCTCGGAGACGGTGCGGGGCTGGGACGCGGAGACGGTGACGCTGCGCCTCGAAGGCGCGGTCGGACGCGACCTCCAATATATCCGCATCAACGGCACCCTGGTCGGCGGCCTCGTCGGCCTCGCCCTCCACGCGGTGGACGTCCTGGGCTGAGGCGCCTGGGCATATGCTCACGCAAGGGTGCCGAGGGAGCCGTGCCTGCCTCCCTGCCGCGCAGCGGCGGGGAGGGGGACCACCGTAGGTGGTGGAGGGGTGACTTCCGCCCGGCTTGGGTCGTCTCGCGCATGAAGCCCTGCTGCTTGGGCAACTACGCCTCCACCACCCTTCGGGTGGTCCCCCTCCCCATCTGTCGATGGGGAGGCAGAAAAGAGCAGCCTCGCCTACGATCGAGAGCGATATGTTCTAAGGCGCGCCGTTATACTGTTTCTGGATGAGGAGCTGCTGGTCCTCGCGCCGGTCGGAGGCCCATTCCAGCATCGAGCGGCAGACGCGCTTGACGCTCAGGCGCGAGCCCGGCTGGTCGAGCTCCTTGCAGACGATCCGCTCCGGATCCCATTTACGGCGGCTGCCCTGGACGTGGAGGTCGGGGCCCGAAGGTATTCCGACGGCCCGCGTCGGCGCGGCGGGCTGGACCGCAGCCGGCGTGGCCGGCGCGTTGAGGAGAAGGGCGATCGCGGCGGCAAGCATCGGGCAAGGCTCCCTTTCTTCCCGCACAGCATAACGCAAAACGGGCGCGATGCGAAGGGGCCGCGTTCCGGCGCGGCTTCAGCCGCCGACGCGCTCGATGTCCGCGCCGACCGCCTGGAGCTTCTCCTCGAGCCGCTCGTAGCCGCGGTCGAGATGGTAGACGCGGTGGACCTCGGTCTCCCCCTCGGCGGCCAGGCCGGCGAGGACGAGGCTCATCGACGCGCGCAGGTCGGTGGCCATCACCGGCGCGCCGAGCAGCTGCTTGACGCCGCGCACCACCGCCGAGCGGCCGCGCACCTCGATGTCGGCGCCCATGCGGTTGAGCTCCGGCACGTGCATGTAGCGATTCTCGAAGATCGTCTCGGTGAGGAGGCTGGTGCCGTCGGCGAGGGTGAGCATCGCCATCAGCTGCGCCTGCATGTCGGTCGGGAAAGCGGGGTAGGGGGCGGTGGAAAGGGAGAGCGGCTTCAGCGCGCCGTCCGCCGTCACCTTGATGCCGCCGGGCACGTCCTCGACGACGAGGCCCGCTTCCTCGAGGCTGGAGAGGATGGACGGCATCGTGTCGCGGCGCGCGCCGGCGAGCTCGAGCGATCCGCCGGTGATGCCGGCGGCGCAGGCATAGCTCCCCGCCTCGATGCGGTCGGCCATCACCGAATAGGTGGCGCCGTGGAGGCGGCCGACGCCCTCGACCGTGAGGGTGTCGGTCCTCAGGCCCTCGATCTTCGCGCCCATCGCGATCAGGCATTTGGCGAGGTCGGTGATCTCGGGCTCGCGCGCGGCATTCTCGATGACGCTCGTGCCCTTGGCGAGGACGGCCGCCATCAGCGCATTCTCGGTGGCGCCGACCGAGACGAAGGGGAAGCGGATCGTGCCGCCGACGAGGCCGCCGCGCGGCGCCTTCGCCTTGACGTAGCCGGCGGCGATCTCGAGCTCGGCGCCGAGCGCCTCCAGAGCCTTCAGGTGGAGGTCGACGGGCCGCATGCCGATCGCGCAGCCGCCGGGCAGCGACACGGTCGCCTCGCCCGCACGGGCGACGAGCGGGCCGAGGACGAGCACCGAGGCGCGCATCTTGCGCACGATGTCGTAGGGGGCGACCGTCGAGGTGAGGTTGGAGGCGCGCAAAGTCATCACCCGGCCGAATTCGTCGGGGCGGGCGCCCTCGATCGTCGTCGACACGCCGAGCTGGTTCAGGAGGTGGCCGAAGCTGTCGACGTCGGCGAGGCGCGGCAGGTTGCGGAGCGTCAGCGGCTCGTCGGTGAGCAAGGCGCACGGCAGCAGGGTCAGCGCCGCATTCTTGGCGCCGGAAATGGGGATGCGGCCGTGGAGGGGCTTGCCCCCGCGGATGACGATGCGGTCCATCGGAGGGCTCTTAACTTTTTGCGGGGCGCGCGCAAGCCGAGGGGGGTTGGGGATCGAGGGTGAACAGGGCCTCGCCGGTGTCGGTGAGGCCGTCGCGGGCCCAGCCGGCGCGCGCGTAGAAGCGCTCGGCGCGGGTGCCGGGCGCGGTGCTCAGGCGGAGGCGGCCGAGGCCGCGGGCGCGGGCTGCGTCGACGAGCGCGTCGAGGAGCGCCCTGCCGAGCCCACGCCCTTCGGCGGCCGGGGCGACGAACAGCGCCCACACCCAGGCGGTTTGCGTGTCGAGAGCGGCGAATCCGGCGACCGCGCCGTCGACGAGGGCGACTTGGGCCGCGCCGTCCTCCACGAAGCGGCGGTAGGAATCCTCGGTCACGCGCGACGGGTCGGTCAGCCGGTTCTCGGTCACCGACTGCCGGATGGCGTGCATCGCCGGTATGTCGTCGGGACGGGCGGAGCGGATGGTGAAGTCCATGGGGCCGACTAGCCGAACACGCCGTGGAGATACCAGCTGAGGTCGCCGGTCGCGGGATCGACGCCGTCGCCGCGGCGGTAGAGCCAGAAGCGGGCGCCGTCCTCGGTCTCGACCTGGAAATAGTCGCGCACCGCCTCCGCCTCGCCGAGGCGGCGCCACCATTCGCCGTAGATGCGCTCGGGGCCGTCGGCGCGCGTCACGCGATAGGCGCGGCCGCGCCAGGTGAAGCGCCTCGGCGGCTGGTCGGGGAGCAAGGCGACGACATTGTCGACCCGCTCGGGCGGCGACAGCAGGCAGACGGGGCGGGGGTAAGCCGGCCACTCGGCGGCCGGGGCGAGCGGGCCGATGCGGGCGACGCTGCGCTCGGGCACGTCGCTCTCGCGCGCGCTCCAGCGGAAGAGGCGGCCGCCGCCGAGCCGCCCGGCGAGCCGGTCGACCAGCGGCGCGAGGTCGGGCGCCGGCGCCTCGCCGGTCAGCACGCCCTCGATCGCCTCGGCGCGCAGCGGCTCGCAGCGGCCGGCGACGAGCCGCAAGGTCTCGATGCCGAAGCCGGGGTCGATCGTCTCGATCTTCATCGCCAGCAGCCGGTGGAGGTGCTTCGCGTCGCGGGTGGGGCGCGACGTGCCGATGGCGATCCGCTCGGTGCGGCCGTCGACCCGCTCGCACAGCAAGGCGAGGGCGCGGGCGGCGAGGCCGGCTTTCTCCAGCGTCCCGAGCAGGTCGGCGAGGAGGGTGGCGAGCGCCGCCTCGATCGCCTCGGCGGTCGCCAGCGGCTCGAACAGGCGCAGCACCGCCTGCGGCGCCTCCTCCGGCACGACCGGCTCGATCGCCTCGCCGGCGCGGCCGAGCGCCTGGTCGAGGCGGGCGAGGAGGCCGCGGCCGAAGCGGCGGCCGAGCGGCGCGCGCGGCAGGGCGAGCAGCTCTCCGACTCGTTCGATCCCTACCCGCCGCGCGGTGGCGAGCGCCGGCTCGTCGAGGCGAAGGGAAGCGAGCGGCAGCGGCGCCAGCGCCTCCGCCTCGCCGCCCGGCGGGCAGAGCGCGATCGGGTCGCGGCCATAGCGGGCGAGGGCGTGGGCGGCGCCCAGCGTGCCGGCGACCGCGATGCGGGCGGTGAAGCCGGCGCGCGCGCAGAAGGCGAGGAGGCGCCGGCACATAAGCTCCTCGCCGCCGAACAGGTGGGCGGTGCCGGACAAGTCGAGGAACAGCCCGTCGGCGCCGGAGACGCAGGCGCGCGGGCTCCAGCGCCGCGCGGCGAGGAGCGCGAGTCGTTCGAGCAAGGCCGCGTCGGCGGCCGGATCGTGATCGGCGACGTCGAGCTCGGGCACCATCGCGCGGGCCTGGGTGAGCGCCATCCCCGCCTCGATCCCCAGCGCCCGCGCTTCGGGCGACGCCGCCGCGACCAGCACGCGGTTGCCGGCGCGGTGGGCGAGGAGGAGGGGCGCGTCCGGGGCCGAACATTCCTCGTTCGTCCCGAGCGAAGTCGAGGGGCGCTGCACAGGCGCAAGCGGTGCGCCCCTCGACTGCGCTCGGGACGAACGGAGTTCCGGATCCTGCCCGGAGCGAAAAGCCACCTCCGCCGCCTCGGTCCTCCGCCCGAGCTCGCGCATCGTCGGCCGCTGGTGGGGCGGCAGCGCCTCTTCCTCCCGCGCCCAGCGGGCGCCGGGCCGCCAATGGCCTTCGCGCGGGCAGGAGCAGATGAGGCGTTCATGTTCCTCCCCGGGACGGGGAGGGGGACCATGCGCAGCATGGTGGAGGGGGCTCATTGCCAGGTGCTGAGCCCCCTCCACCACCGCCTTCGGCGGCGGCCCCCCTCCCCGTCCCGGGGAGGAGCTAAGCCGCCTTTCTCTCCGCGCCCGCTCGATGCTGAGCTCCGGCAGGAAGAGCGAGGCGAGCCTCGGCATCGGGGGCCTCCAATATCCAGTCATGGGGTTCGCCGCCGCGCTGGCGGGCGAGGGCGACGTGCCACCGCGCGCGGCCGATGCCGGGCGCCGGGAGCGGCGACGAGGGCGCCGCGCCGATCCGCCAGCGGGTGACGGCGGCGGAAGGGGCGGTGAGGGGATCCTCGGCCAGGCCTCGTCGGCGGCGCAGCAGCAGCGCGGGCGTGCCGCCTTCCTCGGCGGCGAGCTGGAGGCGGCGGGTCGCGGCCATCGGCACGCGCCGTGCCTCGCCGACCACCGCGGCGAGCCCGCCGTGGCGCAGCCCCTCCTCCATCACCGCCAGCACATCCTCGTCGCGGCCGCATTCGGCGTAGAGGACGCGCTCCGGCTTCAGCCCGGCGCCGGCAAGGCCGGGCGCGAACAGGTCGCGGCGGGCGAGCGCCCACAGCACCGGCCCCGCCCGCCGCGCCGCCAGCGAAGCGAGGAACAGGGTCGCCGCCGCTTCGTCGGGCAGGCCGTCGCGCAGCGCCGCCGCCTCGTGCAGCGCGGCGACGGCGAGGCCGCCGTCGGCGAGGCGGCGGTCGACATCGTCGATCCCGAAGGGCAGGACGGCGCCTTCGCCGCGGCCCGCCGGCGATTCGAGCGCCCGCACCGCCGCGCGCAGCGACGCCAGCCTTTCGGTATGAGCGGGGTTGGGGTTCATCGCGACTCGACTCTTGCGTTCCATTTATGTTCCGATGCCGCGTGCGAAGAGTCAAGCCGTGCCGGCCGGCACATTGCGTCCGGCGCTGGCCGTTCCCGTTGCGAGCCGCTAAAGCGCATCGAAGTGTCGACGAACGCGATCCAGGCCGCCGCCCCGGCGCGACCCATTGAGGCCCGGTCCAAACGGCCCTGGCAGCCTTTGCGGCTCGGCCAGCAGCCTTTCTTCGCCGACAAGAATCGCGCCTTCTGGATCCTTCAGTCGGTCGGCTGGGCCGGCTATTTCCTGCTGCGCACCCTCTCCGGCATCGCCAATTCGATGGGCTGGAGCTTCATCCTCCATGCCGCCCTGCTCACCGCCACCGGCTATTCGATCACGCTCCTGATGGGCGCGATCTACCGCCGCCTCATCCGCCTCCGCCCGATCTTCACCTGGGCGGTGTCGATCCTCATCGTCCTCCTCGCCTCGGGAATCTTCTCGGCGATCGAGACGTGGAGCTTCGCCACCTTCCTCAGGCCCGGCTTCCGGCCGGAGGGCGTGCAGTTCTTCAGCTCGATCCTGCTCACCTTCTCGCTGCTCGTCGCCTGGTCGGCCCTCTATTATTCGATCAACTATTATCTGCTGCTCGAGGAGCAGAGCGACCGGCTGCTGCGCCTTGAAAGCCAGGCGAGCCACGCCCAGCTGGCGATGCTGCGCTACCAGCTCAACCCGCACTTCCTGTTCAACACGCTGAACTCCATCTCCACCCTCGTCCTATTGAAGCAGACGGAGCAGGCCAATGCGATGCTGTCGCGGCTCTCCTCCTTCCTGCGCTACACATTGGTCAACGAGCCGACCGCGCAGGTGACGGTGGCGCAGGAGGTGGAGACGCTGAAGCTCTATCTCGAGATCGAGAAGATGCGCTTCGAGGACCGGCTTCGGCCCAAGTTCCGGATCGAGGCCGCCGCCGCGGGGGCGCGGCTGCCCTCGCTCCTCCTCCAGCCCCTGGTCGAGAATGCGATCAAATATGCGGTGACGCCGCAGGAGGAGGGCGCTGACATCGAGGTCGCCGCGCGCCGCGTCGGCGACCGCGTCATCATCGAGGTCAACGACACCGGGCCCGGCTCGGAGGACGTCTGGGTGAAGGCGCAGCAGTCCACCGGCGTCGGTCTGGCGAACATTCGGGACCGTCTGTCGCAAGCCTATGGCGCCGACCATCGTTTCGAGACGGAATCGAACAAGCAGGGGGGCTTTGGCGTTACGATCGATATTCCCTATCAGTCCGAACCTTCCGAGGAGCCGAAATGACCATCCGCACGATTCTCGTGGATGACGAGCCGCTTGCCATCCAGGGGCTGCGTCTGCGCCTCGAGAAGCATGAGGACGTCGAGATCGTCGAGACCTGCTCGAACGGCCGCGAGGCGATCCGGGCGATCAAGACGAACAAGCCCGACCTCGTGTTCCTCGACATCCAGATGCCGGGCTTCGACGGCTTCTCGGTCATACAGGGGCTGATGGAGGTGGAGCCGCCGCTCTTCGTCTTCGTCACCGCTTATTCGGACCACGCCCTGCGCGCCTTCGAGGCCGACGCGGTCGATTACCTGATGAAGCCGGTCGACGAGGACCGCCTCGCGGACACGCTCGAGCGCGTGCGCCAGCGGCTGGCGGAAAAGCGGAGCGCGGAGGAAGCGGGCAAGCTCAAGGAAGTGCTCGCCGAGGTCGCGCCGGAGGCGATGGACAATGTCGCCGCCACCGACGATGCGCCGACGTCGAACCGCTACGAAAAGCTCATCAACATCAAGGACCGGGGCCAAATCTTCCGCGTCGACGTCGATTCGATCGAGAAGATCGACGCCGCCGGCGATTACATGTGCATCTACACCGGCGACAACACGCTCATCCTGCGCGAGACGATGAAGGATCTCGAGAAGCGCCTCGACCCGCGCCGTTTCCAGCGCGTCCACCGCTCCTGCATCGTCAACCTCGACCAGGTGCGGCAGGTGAAGCCGCACACCAACGGCGAATGCTTCCTGGTGCTGGAAAGCGGCAGCCAGGTGAAGGTCAGCCGCAGTTACCGCGATGTCGTGGCGAGGTTCGTCCACTAAGCAGGCATGGCGCTGGAGCGCGATCATTTTCGTCTGAAGCCCGTTCCCTCGTCATGCTGAACTTGGTTCAGCATCCAGGCTGGACGCGGCAGTGCGGGTGGGGCCTGGACCCTGAAACACGTTCAGGGTGACGACAGCGGCGCGGTCACGCTCCAGGCGGGCGCGTGTCCGCGGTGCCGGTTCTTGCGTCCGCCGCCACGTCGAAGGCGACGCTGATCCGGTGCGCGTCGAGGCCGCTCGGGATGGTGCGGTGCTGGTAATGAGACGGGGAGAGGAGCAGCATCCCCTCGCGCGGGACGTAGCGAAGCGGCGGCGCCAGATCGGGCAGCGCCTCGGCAAGCGCGCGGGGCGGGCCGAACTCGATGCAGCCGGCGCCGTCGCGGCCGATCCCCGCCGGCACCCGGACATAATAGACGCCGGTCAACCAGCCGCCCGGGTGGATATGGCCTTCCTCGAATTCCTCGCCGCGCTGGATCAGGCCCCATGGGCGAAGCCGCGCGGCCTGGGGGCGCGCCGCCGCCCATGGCTCCGCTCCGTCGAGCGGCGCCGGTATGTACTCGCCGACGGCACGCTGGAGGAGCTGGATCAGCTGCTCGACAAGCTCGGGCCGGCGGCCGGAGAAGAGGTTGTCGACCCGGCTGCTGCCGCGATTGGCGTCCTCCCGTTCGGCGAAGCGCGTGACCCGGTTCGGGTTGGAGAGGATTTCCTCGGCGAGCGCGTCGTTGAAGTCGCCGATACTCGCGAAGCCGGGCGGGGGGCCCAGATCGAGGGCGGCGATGCGCTCGCGCCGGGGGAGGAGCCGCCGGGCGGCCTCGACGTCGCCGAGGAGCGCCAGCGCCCACGCCCAATTGTAGAGGAGCTGCGCGTTGGCCGCGCCGCGCGCAACGAGCCGTTCGCACAGCTCCGCCGTCTCGCGATGGCGGCCTTCCCGCCGCAACAGCCGGCAGAGCATGCGCCAGGTCTTGGGATCGTCCGGCTGCGCGTCGAGCACCGCGCGAAACTCGCGCTCTGCCGACGCTGGCGCTCCCGTCGCGAGCAGGGCGCTGCCGCGTTCGAATGAGGCGCCCTCGACGGGCGCGAGGAGCGCGAGCGCTTCGGCATGCCGGTCGAGCAGGTTGCAGCAGCGGGCGAGGAGGGTGCGGACCTCCGTCGTGCCGCCGCCGAGGCGCACCGCCTCGGTGAGGCTTTCGGCCGCCTCCGCATAATCGTGACGATCGTAGCGCAGGTAGCCGAGCTTGGCGTGGAGAAGTGGGTTGTCCGGCGCGCGTGCGAGCGCCTGCGCGAGCAGCGCTTCCATCGCCGCCGGCGCCGCGACATCGTCGGGAAGGGGAGGGCCCCAGAGCATCCCCTCAGGTGACACATCGCCGGGCCGCCGACAACGCGGCCGGCGTGGACGCGCGGCGGCGCCTGCCATAACGGACGCGCATGAGCGCCCACGCCGCCGACGCAGCAGCATGACCGTCCTCGCCGTCCACTGGGATCGGCGCGGCCGTGTCGAGGCGGCGGGGTGCGAGGCCATGCTCCGCGCCCAATGGCCCGAAGCGTCGGACCGGCGGGTCGCAATAGACGCAGGCATCGGTCTCGGGGTGGCGACGGCCTTCGCCGAGGGTTGCGAGTCCCGGCCCGTCCACGGAGCCGAGGGCCGCCTTACCCTCGTCGCCGACGCCCGCATCGACGGCCGCGGCGATCTCCTCCGGCAGCTCGGCCTTGGCGGCCCGGAAGGCCGCGCTTTGACCGACACCGCGCTGATGATGATGTGCTTCGAGCGATGGGGACCGGAAGCCGTCGACGTCTTCGTCGGCGATTATGCCCTCGCGCTGTGGGATCGCGGGTCACAGACCCTGCTGCTGGCGCGGGACATGGCGGGGCAGCGGCCGCTTCACTTCCATGCCGGCGCGCATTGCATCGCCGCGGCCAGCATGGCCGAAGGTCTTCACGCCCTCGATTGGGTCCCGCGCGGGGTCGATGAGCGGCGCATGCTGGAGACGCTTGCCGGCTTGCCGCACGAGGGAAGCGCGACTTTCTTTCGGGGCATCGAACGGGTCGAGCCGGGGCAGGCGCTCATCCTTCGCGCCGGCGGCCGCTCGGCGCGGGCGAGCTGGCGAGCGCCGCGGACCGCCTTGCCCTTTTCCAGCCTTGCCGAATGCGCGGAGGCGCTCCGGGAGACGCTCGATGTCGCCGTCGCGGACCGTCTGCGCGGCGCCGGCCCCATCCTCGGCACCCATCTCAGCGCCGGCCTGGACAGCTCGGCAGTGGCGACCTCGGCGGCGCGGCAGTTCGCTGGCCGGGTGGCAGCCTTCACCGCGGTGCCTTCGCACCCTTTGCCGCCATTGCCGGCCGGGCGCTTCGGCGATGAAGGCGCACTCGCCGCCGAGACGGCCTCGCTCTACCCGAACATGGAGCACCGGCGGATCCAAGCGCCCGCCCGCCTGCCGCTGGAGCATCTCGCCTGGCAGCTGCCCTTGTTCGAGCGGCCCGATCTCAACCTTCCCAACCTCGCCTGGTCCGATCGGATCAACGATGCTGCCATGGCGGAGGGAATCCGCGTCATGCTGGTCGCTACCACCGGCAACGCGACCATCAGCTACGGCGGAGCCGAGGCGCTGGAGGCGCTGATCGTCGATGCCGGCATAAGCGGATTGCTTCCGCTCCTGATCGACGTGCGCCGGGCCGGCATCCCGGTCCGGACGATCGCCGGCCAGGTCGCGAGGCGGCTGCTGCCGGGGCCGGCGGTCGCGGCTGTGGAGCGGCTGAAGCGGCGGTCGACCGATCCCCGCCTCGGCGCGCTCAATCTCGCCGCACCGGGGGCGTCCGACATCCTGGCGCGCCACGATCGCGGCACGTCCGCGGGCGAAGGCACGATCGCGCAGCGGGTGCGGATGCTGCGCCGGGTCGATCCGGGCACCTATGCGAAGGGCGTCCTCCTGCGCTGGGGCATCGAGCTTCGCGATCCCACCGCCGACCGGCGAGTCGTCGAGCTCTGTCTCCGGATGCCGACGACGCTCCATTTCAGGGACGGGCTGTCGCGCGCGCCGATCCGGACCGCATTGAGGGGCCGCGTGCCCGACGCCCTCCTCGAGGAAGGCCGCCGGGGCCTCCAGGCGGCGGACTGGTTCGCGATGCTGGCCGCCGCACGCCCGGAGGCGTCGGCGCTGCTTGGCCGCGTCGCGCAGTGCGAGACGGCCGCGCGCCTCATCGACATCCCCAAGCTGCGCCGCCAGCTAGACGAATGGCCGGGGCCGGACGCCGGCTTCGGCCCGCTCGCCTACCGCTTCGGCCTGCTGAGGGGCCTCTCGGCCGGCGAGTTCATGCGGATGAATCCGCCACGGCCGGATGGCGCGGGGGTCGATTGACCCGCCCTGATTTCGATCATAGACCCAAGCCGAGAGACAACGACCAGGAGACGGGCAAGTGGCAGGAATTCGGTCGCAACAGGTCCGCGCCCCCGCATCCGGAACCGCGGATCGCAAGACATGGTCGCGCCCTGTCTGCCGGCGCCTGCGCGCCGGGCTGGCCGAGAACATACCCGGCGCCCACATCTTCGACGGTCCGCTGGAGACGATCGGCTCCTGACGGGGAGCATTTCTCCGGTCCGGGCGCGTAAGATCGGCTTCCCCGGGAAGGAGGCAGGATGATCGACAAGGCCCGCGTCTTCGCCGCGCTCCACCGGCCCGGCGATCCGCTGATCCTCTACAACGTCTGGGACGCCGGCAGCGCGAAGGCGGTCGCCGAGGCGGGCGCGCCTGCCCTCGCCACCGGCAGCGCCTCCGTCGCCGCCGCGCACGGCCATGCCGACGCCGAATCGCTTCCCCTGGACCTGGCCCTCGCCAACGCCGAGCGGGTGGTGCGGGCGGTCGACATCCCCGTCACCATCGACTTCGAAGGCGCCTATTCGTCCGGCCCGGCGGAGGCGGCGGCGAATGTCGCGCGGCTGAAGGGGACAGGCGCCGTCGGCTGCAATTTCGAGGACCAGGTGATCGGCGGCGAGGGGCTGCACCCCGTCGCCGCGCAGGCCGCGCGGATCCGCGCGATCCGCGACGCAACAGGTCCGGATTTCTTCATCAACGCCCGCACCGACATCTTCCTCAAGGCGCCGCACGACAGGCACGACGCAGATATGGTCGAGGGGGCGCTGGAGCGGGCGCGCGCTTACGCCGACGCCGGCGCGAGCGGCTTCTTCGTTCCCGGGCTTGCCGACCTGGCGCTGCTCGAGCGGCTCTGCGCCGCCTCGCCGCTGCCGGTGAACTTCATGGCCTTTCCCGGCGCGCCCGATGCGGCGGCGGTCGCATCGGCCGGAGTCGCCCGGATCAGCCATGGCCCTTTCCCCTACCGCGCCGCTATGAAGGGGCTGCGCGAAGCGGCGGAGGCGATCTATGGCTAAAGTGACGGGGCTGGGCGGCCTGTTCTACAAGGTCGCCGACACGGAGCGCACCAAGCGCTGGTACAAGGAGACTCTCGGCCTCGGAGGCGAATGGGGCATCATGTTTCCCTTCGCGGCGGAACCGGAAGGCTTTAGCCTGCTCTCCACCTTCAGGGACGGCAGCGACTATTTTGAGCCAAGCGACAAGCCGTTCATGATGAACCTGCGCGTCGACGATCTCGACGGAATGATCGCGGACCTCGAGGCCAAGGGGATCGAGATTCTCGGCCGCCAGGACGAATCCTACGGCCGCTTCGCCTGGATCCTCGATTGCGACGGGGTGAAGGTGGAGCTCTGGCAGCAACTCGGGGACGCGCCCTAACCGGCGCTCGCCGGCGGGACGAACACCTCGGGGGGCGCCGACCCGTGCTCCTTGGCGACCTCGGCCAGGAGCCAGTCGCGGAAGGTGCGGATCTTGGCGCGTCCCCTTTTGTGCTCGGGATAGACGAGCCAGTGCCCGCGGCGCTCGCAGGTGACGAGCGGGAAAGGCTGGACGAGCCGCCCGCTCGCCAGTTCGGCGCGCCAGAACATCGGCGTCAGCATCGCCATTGCGTGGCCCGCCATGGCGGCGCGGCCTTCCGAGGCCTGGGAGTCGAGGCGGATGCCGACCGGCCGCTCCTCGGGCGGCGCGACCCCGGCCGCTTCGAGCCAGATTTCCCACCATTCGTCGTCCGGCGTCGAGCGCGGCACGCGCAGCACGTCCTCCGGCCTGGCGATGCCGTGCTCGTCGCGGAATTCGGGCGTGCACATCGGCGTGAAATGGTGGTGGAAGAGGAAATGGTGGCGCAGCCCCGGCCACGGCCCTTCGCCCATCCGGATCGCCGCGTCGGCCTCGTCGCGGGCGAAATCGACCAGACCGTTGCTGGTCTGGAGCCGGACCGCCAGCTCGGGGCGTGCCACCTGGAAGGCGCCGAGCCGCCCCGCCAGCCAATTGGACGCGAAGGTCTGGGCGGTGCTGACGGTGAGCACGCTCTCGTCCTCGTCGACCAGGCCGGCGAAGGCCTCGGCGATGCCGTCGAAGCCGGCCGAGACGAGCGGCGCCACCCGCCGCCCGGCCTCGGAGAGCGTCACACGCCGCTTCGAGCGGACGAACAGCGGCACGCCCAGGCGCTCCTCGAGCAGCTTGATCTGGTAGCTTACCGCCGCCTGGGTGAGGCCCAGCTCGCCGGCGGCGAGGGTGAAATTCTCGTGGCGCGCCGCGGCCTCGAAGGCGCGGACGGCGGCAAGCGGCGGCAGTCGTCTCATCGGCGTTATAGATAAGGTCAGCTTGTTACCTTAGTCCAGTGTTTAGTTGGCGCGGCTGCTGCTGCGCCTCTAACTCACTCCTGTCGACCGGCGGCAGCGCCGGCCGCTGAACAAGAGGAGTGATAAAATGCGCGATGCAATGGAGGCCCGGATGTGGGCCGAGCACGGCCACGCTTTCTCGACCGCGGTGGCCGCCATCCTGTCGGCCGGCTGGACGGCGCTCAAGACCTTGAACGCGATCCAGTTCGACGCGCCGTGGGACCGGGGAGCCGGCGCCCGCTGCGGCTGAGCCGCCGCCTGCAACACACCATCACCAGACCAGGGAGAACGACCATGAAGATCCAGACGCTCAAGTTCGCGGCCCTCGCCGCACTCGCCGCCTTCGCCTCGACGGGCGGCGGCATCGCCGCCCTCACCGGGCCGGCCTTCGCGGCCGAAGTGCAGGCCCCCGCGACCGTCGTCGCGACGGTGCGGTACGACGATCTCAACCTGCGCACCGCCGCCGGGGTCGAGCGGCTCAACGCTCGCATCCGCGCCGCCGCGGAGCGGCTGTGCATCGAGCCGGGCGTCAAGGGCATCGACGCGAGCCTCGCCGGCATCGAGTGCCGCGACGCGCTGATCGCCGCGGCGGCCCCCCGCGTCCGCAGCGTCGTCGAAGGCCGCGGCAGCGAATATGCGGCGAACGCCGTCACCCTTGCGCGCGGCCGGTAATCGCCCCCTCCGTCCGCGCCTCGAGCGAGCGTGCCTGGGCCCCCATCAAAGTACTGCTTTGATGGGGACCCTTGTCCCGGCACGCTCGCTCGAACCTTTTCGGGAGCGCTGCGCCGGTCTAGAGCCCTCGGGTGCGCCTCCTTCGCCTTGCCCTCGCCCTCCTCGCGGCGCTAGCCGTGCCGGCGATGACCGCTCCCGCGCCGCCACCCCCGGACCATCTGATGAAATGGCCGGACCTGCTTGAGAGGCCGCGGCCGGAGCCCGACGCAACAGTCCGTTACGGACCGGCCGCGCTCCAGGTGGTCGACGTCTGGCTGCCGAAGCGCCAGGGCCGCAAGCGTTACCCCGTCGTGCTGATGGTCCACGGCGGCTGCTGGCAAAGCGACATCGCCGATCGCCGCATCATGAACTGGATCGCGGACGACCTGAGGAAGCGCGGCATCGCCGTCTGGAATATCGACTATCGCGGCGTCGACCGCGAGGGCGGCGGCTATCCCGGCACCTTCGCCGACGTCGCCGCAGCCGCCGACGCGCTTAAGGCGCATGCCGCCGAATTCCGGCTCGATACGCAGAAGGTCGTCGCCTTGGGCCATTCCGCCGGCGGCCATCTCGCCCTCTGGCTGGCCGGTCGCATGGACCGCGCCGTGGCGCCGGTCGAAATCCATCTCGCCTTTCCGGCCGGCGCGGCGTCGGACCGGCTGGACGATGAGGTCGTCACCCGGCTGCATGCGAAAATTACGCCCATGCCGTTCGTCCACGACATCGAGAGCGAGAGCATTCGCAACGGCGTTCGCTCCGTCATCCATCTGAAGATCGGGACCGATCCCGAGGCCGCCGTGGCGGAAGTCCGGGAGGCCATGCTCTCGATGGGTGCTGCGCTGCCCAAACCGTCGGCCGATGGGGATATGACCCTCGTGCACACCGGCATTCCCTCGGACAGCCCGATGCGAACCGACCACCGTTTGTGGATCGGCGCGGTGGTGGCGTCGGGCGCCCTGCCCGATCTCAGGCAGGCTGCCGGCCCGCCCGTGAGCGGGTGCGGCACGGAGGTGGTGCACTCCCTGGTCGGAAAGCCTTCATCGGAGCGGCCGGACGTCTATGCCGACACATCGCCCGCGGAGGCGCCGCACATCCGCATCCGCCAGTTCCTCGTGAACGGCGAGGAGGACCGGATCATTCCGGCCGTCTATCCGACCGCCTACCGCGACCGGCGTCGCGCCAGGGGAGAGCGGGTGGAGGTCGATCTTGTCCCCCAAACCGGCCATGTCGAGTTGATCGCGCCGGAAAGCGAAGCGTGGCGGCGCCAGGTTGCGATCATCGAGAAGATCTTCGCCGAGGAACCCATAAAGGTGGAATTGCGTGTCGTCCCGTCGCGATGAAGCTATGGCGATGGACGCGGCGGACCCGCTGCGCCACTGCCGCGGCCGCTTCTTCCTGCCGGAGGGAGTCATCTACCTCGACGGCAACTCGCTCGGCGCGTTGCCGATGGCGGCGGTGGGCCGGTCGCGCGAAGTCGTCGAGGAGGAGTGGGGGGAGGAGCTGATCCGCAGCTGGAACAGCCGCGGCTGGATCGACTCGCCGCAGCGCGTCGGGGCGAAGATCGCGCCGCTGATCGGGGCGAAGGCGCATGAGGTGATCGTCGCCGACTCGACCTCCGTGAACCTCTTCAAGCTGATCGTCGCCGCCGCGGGACTCGCCCCGGAGCGTCCGGTGCTGCTCTCGGAAGCGGGCAACTTCCATACCGACCTTCACATCGCCAGCGGCGCCGCCGAGCTCGCGCGCCTGCGGCTTGAGGTCGTGCCGCGCGAGCAGATCGAGGCGCGGCTCGGTGCGGAAACGAACCTGCTCCTCCTCACCCACGTCCACTTCAAGGCCGGCTTCCGCTTCGACATGGCCGACATGACTGCCAAGGCGAGGGCGGCCGGCGCGCGGGTGCTCTGGGACCTCAGCCACAGCGCAGGCGCCGTGCCGCTCGATCTCAACGGCAGCGACGCCGAACTCGCGGTCGGCTGCGGGTACAAATATCTGAACGGCGGCCCTGGGGCGCCGGCCTTCCTCTACGTCGCCGAGCACCTCCAGGAGCGGCTGCTTAGCCCGTTGCGCGGCTGGATGGGCCATGCCGCGCCGTTCGCCTTCACCGACGATTACGTGCCTGCGCCGGGCATTGCCCGCTTCCTCGCCGGCACGCCGCCGATCCTCGGCCTCGCCGCGCTCGAAGCCGGTGTCGGGGCGTTCGAAGGCGTGACGGTCGGGGAGCTCTGGGCCAAATCGATTCGGCTGTTCCACCTGTTCCGCGCGCTGGTGGAGGAGCGCTGCCCGGCGCTCACCTGCATCTCGCCCGTGGAGCCGGAGCGGCGCGGCAGCCACATCAGCTTCTCCCATCCAAATGCGTTCGAGCTCTGCCAGGCGCTGATCGCCGAGGGCGTCGTCGGCGACTTCCGCGCGCCCGATGTCATCCGCTTCGGCCTGACGCCGCTCTATCTCGGCTTCGAGGACATCTGTACGGCCGTCGAGCGCATGCGGGACGTTCTGGAAACGGAGCGCTGGCGCGATCCCCGCTTCGCCATCCGCGGCAAAGTGACGTGATTTGCGCGAAAAAACTCCTTGTGTATTAGTTCGATAACACACATGATGCCGCGGTTCGCCGGCCGATCCGTCGCCGGAGCAGGGGAGGTCTCATGAAGAAGAAGTTCATTGCGCTCGCCGCCGCCGCGGCGGTCTCGGTCACCGGGGCGGCCTACGCGGCGGGGGCCGACGTGCCGCTCATCCCGCGCGAGAAATTGTTCGGCAATCCCAGCCGGGTCGCGGGCCGCCTCTCTCCCGACGGCAAGTATCTCTCCTGGATCGCCCCTCGCGACGGCGTCCTCAACATCTGGGTGGCGCCGACCGCGAACCTCGCGGCCGCCAAGCCGCTGACGGCCGAGAAGGTGCGCCCGATCCGGTCCGGCTTCTGGTCGCCCGACAGCCGCCAGATCCTGTACGTCAACGACCAGGGAGGCGACGAGAATTTCCAGCTCTATGGGGTTGATGTCGCGACCGGCGCGCAGCGGGCGCTGACCAGCTTTCCCAAGACGCGCGTGCAGATCGTCGGCATCTCGAGCCACGTCAAGGACCGGATGCTGATCGGCATCAACAACCGCGATCCCAAGTGGCACGACGTCTACAGCCTCGATTTCGCCAGCGGCAAGCTCAGCCCGGTCCTCATCAACGAGGGGGGCTATGCGGGCTTCCGCGCCGACGACCAGCTCAACCTGCGCATCGCCAGCAAGGCGCGGCCCGACGGCGGTACCGATTATTACCGCATCGTCGCCGGCAAGGTCGAGGCGCAGCCCTTCGAACAGGTCGCGCTCGAGGACGCCCAGACGACGACGCCGACGGACTTCACCGCCGACGGCAAGACGCTCTACTGGGTCGACAGCCGCGGCCGCGACACGGCGGCGATCTTCGCCCAGGACCTAGCGACGGGGAAGAAGACGCTGATCGGCGAGGATCCGCGCGCCGACGTCACCGGCGGGCTGGGCGATCCGCAGACCGGCCGCATCCAGGCCTATGCCGTCAACTATCTCCGAAACGATTGGGTGCCCGTCGGCACCGCGATCAAGGGCGATCTCGCTTATCTGAAGGCGAAGCTGCCGGGGCAGATCGGCATCGCCTCGCGCACCGATGCCGACGACAAATGGGTCGTGACCGTCGACCCGGTGACCGCGCCGGCGAGCACCTGGCTTTACGACCGCAAGACGAAGGCGCTGACGAAGCTGTTCGTCAGCCGCCCGGAGCTCGAGGGCGCGACGCTCGCGCCCATGCAGGCGATCGAGATCCGCACCCGCGACGGCATGACGATGGTTTCCTACCTGACGCTGCCGCCCGGGACGCCGGTCGACGCGCGCGGGCGGCCGCTGAAGCCGGTGCCGCTGGTCCTCTTCCCGCACGGCGGGCCGTGGGGGCGCGACGTCTACGGCTACAATCCCTACGCCCAGTGGCTCGCCAACCGCGGCTATGCGGTGCTGATGCCGAATTTCCGCGCCTCGCTCGGCTTCGGCAAGAGGTTCCTTGCCGCCGGCAACCTGCAATGGGGCCTCAAGATGCACGACGACCTGATCGACGCGGTCGATTGGGCGGTCGCCAACGGCGTCACCAGGCAGGACGAGGTCGCGATCATGGGCGGCTCCTACGGCGGCTATGCCGTGCTCGCCGGGATGACGGTGACGCCGGACCGCTTCCGCTGCGGCGTCGACCTGTTCGGCCCGTCGAACCTCAACACCCTGCTGAAGACGATCCCGCCTTATTGGGAGGCGCTGAAGGCGCAGATGTACAAGCGGATGGGCGATCCGACGACGCCGGAAGGGCAGGCGGTGCTCAAGGCCGCCTCCCCTCTGTTCAACGCCGACCGGATCACGCGGCCGCTGCTGATCGGCCAGGGGGCGAACGACCCGCGCGTCAACATCGCCGAGTCCCAGCAGATCGTCGATGCGCTGAAGGCGAAGGGGACGCCGGTGACCTACATCGTCTTCCCGGACGAGGGGCACGGCTTCGTGCGGCCGGCGAACAATATCGCGATGAACGCGGTGGCGGAGAACTTTCTCGCCAAATGCCTCGGCGGCCGCGCCGAGCCGATCGGCAGCGCGATCAAGGCGTCGAGCGGCAAGGTCGCCTACGGCGCCGAGCACGTCGACGGCCTCGCCGCGGCTGCCGGGTCCTGAGCCGCGGCGCGGGATCGGAGGGGCCGCCCGCGTTGCGTGGGGCGGCCCCTTCCACTATAGGCTGCCACCCTTCGCCCCGCCCGCGCGTCCGCAACGTGACGATGCGGACGGGGCGCACCTTTTTTCGAGCCGGAGCCGCCATGTCCCGCCGCCGCCAAGTGTATGAAGGCAAGGCCAAGATCCTCTACGAGGGCCCCGAGCCCGGGACTTTGATCCAGTATTTCAAGGACGATGCCACCGCCTTCAACGCCCAGAAGCGCGGCACCATTTCCGGCAAGGGCGTGCTCAACAACCGCATCTCCGAGCATATCTTCACCTTGCTCGGGCAGATCGGCGTGCCCACCCACTTCATCCGCCGCCTCAACATGCGCGAGCAGCTGATCCGCCAAGTCGAGATCATCCCGATCGAGGTGGTGGTGAGGAACGTCGCCGCCGGCACGCTCTCGAAGCGGCTCGGCATCGAGGAGGGGACGCAGCTCCCCCGCACGATCATCGAATATTATTACAAGGACGACGCGCTGGGCGATCCGATGATCGCCGACGAACATATCGCCTGCTTCGGCTGGGCGAGCCAGGAGGAGATGAACGACATCGCCGACATGGCCGTGCGCGTGAACGACTTCCTGTGCGGCCTGTTCGCGGCGATCGGCATCCGCCTGGTCGACTTCAAGCTCGAGTTCGGACGGCTGTGGGAGAATGAGTATGCCCGCACCATTCTCGCCGACGAGATCAGCCCCGACGGCTGCCGGCTGTGGGACATGCAGACCAACGAGAAGCTCGACAAGGACCGCTTCCGCCGCGACCTCGGCGGGGAGGCGGAGGCCTACCAGGAAGTGGCGCGCCGCCTCGGCCTGCTGCCCGAGGGCGAGAACACCGTCCTCGATCTCGACCAGCACCGGCAGAAGAAGGGCCGCTGACGCCGCTTTGCCTTGGCTCCCGTTTGCGGCATGATAGCGTCGCACTGAGGGGGAGGGGCATTATGATTCCGGGTCCGAGCTGCACGAAGCTTATCCAGCAATTCGAAGGCTGCGCGAAGAAGCGGCCGGACGGCAGCTTCGAGGCCTATCCCGACCCCGGCACCGGCGGCGATCCCTGGACGATCGGCTGGGGCAGCACCGGACCCGACATCAAGAAGGGCGTGGTGTGGACGCAGGGGCAGTGCGATGAGCGTTTCGCCGAGCATGTCGCCGAGTTCGGCACCGGGGTGGCGGCGGCGATCGGCGATGCGCCGACGAGCCAGCACCAGTTCGACGCGATGGTGAGCTTCGCCTACAATGTCGGCCTCGCCAACCTGCGGTCGAGCACCCTGCTCAAGAAGCACAAGGCCGGCGACTATGCGGGCGCCGCGGCCGAGTTCGCCAAGTGGAACAAGGCGGCGGGCAAGGTCCTCCCCGGCCTCGTCAGGCGCCGCGCGGCGGAGGCGGCGCTCTACGCGAGCTGAGCGCCGCCGCCTCCCGCGGGCTCACAGCACTTCGAACAGCCCGGCCGCGCCCATGCCGCCGCCGACGCACATGGTGACGACCACCCACTGCACGCCGCGGCGCTTGCCCTCGATGAGGGCGTGGCCGGTCATCCTGGCGCCCGACATGCCGTAGGGGTGGCCGATCGAGATCGAGCCGCCGTCGACGTTCATCCGGTCGTCGGGGATGCCGAGCTGGTCCTGGCAGTAGAGGACCTGGACGGCGAAGGCCTCGTTGAGCTCCCACAGGCCGATATCGTCGACGCCCAGCCCGAAGCGCTTGAGGAGCTTGGGCACCGCGAAGACCGGGCCGATCCCCATCTCGTCGGGCTCCGTCCCGGCCACCGCCATGCCGACATAGCGGCCGAGCGGGGTCAGCCCGCGCTGCGCCGCGAGGCCCGCCTCCATCAGCACGCAGGCCGAGGCGCCGTCGGAGAGCTGCGAGGCATTGCCGGCGGTGATCATCGCGTCCGGCCCGAGCACCGGCTGCAGCTTGGCGAGGTCCTCATAAGTGGTCTGCGGGCGGTTGCCCTCGTCCCTGGCGAGCGTCACCTCCTGCATCGTCGTCTCGCCGGTCGCCTTGTCGGTGACCTTCATCTTCACCGTCGCCGGCACGATCTCGTCGTCGAACTTCCCCTCCGCCTGCGCCTTGGCGGTGCGCTGCTGCGACTGGAGGGCGTAGCGGTCCTGCCGCTCGCGGCTGACCGTGTAGCGCTTGCCCACCACCTCGGCCGTCTGGATCATCGGCATGTAGACGCCGTTGTGGAGCGACAGCAGCTCCGGGTCCGAGCCGAGCCGCATCTCGGGCGTCTGGACGAGGCTGATCGATTCGACGCCGCCGGCGACCATCACGTCCATCCGGTCGACGATGATCTGCTTCGCCGCCGTCGCGATCGCCATCAACCCCGAGGCGCACTGGCGGTCGATCGACATGCCGGAGACGGTGACCGGGAGGCCGGAGCGGAGCGCCGCGGTGCGCCCGATCGTCGTCTGCACGCCCTGCTGGAGCGCGGCGCCGATGATCACGTCGTCGACCTCGGCGGGGTCGATCTTCGCCCGCTCCACCGCCGCCTTGATCGCGAAGCTGGCGAGGGTAGGAGAAGGCGTGGCGTTGAACGCGCCCCGATACGCCTTGCCGATGCCGGTGCGGGCGGTGGAGACGATAACGGCTTCGCGGGTCATGCTAATTCCTTTCTTCTGTTCCTCCCTGCCGCGGAGCGGTGGGGAGGGGGACCACCCGAAGGGTGGTGGAGGGGTCAATGGAGAGACCGCGTCAGCTACCCCTCCACCAGGCTTCGCCTGGTCCCCCTCCCCATCTCCGATGGGGAGGCACTCATACGAACACCAGGCCGATCCAGTCGGCGACGAGGGCGGGCTTGTCCTCGCCTTCGATCTCGACGGTGACGGCGTGGACGAACTGGAACTGGCCGGGGCGCTTCTCCTCCAGGCTGGTCAGGGTGAAGCGGCCCCGCACCCGCCGCCCGGCGCGGACCGGTGCCAGGAAGCGCACCTTCTCGAAGCCGTAATTGACTCCCATGCGCGTTCCCTCCGGAACCAGCATCGCGTCGGCGGCCATGCGGCTGAGCAGCGACAAGGTGAGGAAACCGTGGGCGATGGTGCCGCCGAACGGGGTCTTCGCCGCCGCTTCCGGGTCGACATGGATGAACTGCCGGTCCTCGGTCACGTCGGCGAACGCGTCGATCCGCGCCTGGTCGACGAGGATCCAGCCGGAGACGCCGACTTCCCGGCCTATGCGGGCGCGGATCTCGTCGAGGCTGGCGATGGGCATGGAGGGGGTCTAGAGCGCCCGCACCATGAGACTCAAGACCGTCGACGCCGACGCTACGGCATCCGCCCGCGCCGAGATCCGCCGCCTCCACCGCGCCCCCGAGCCGGAGGTGCTGAAGCCGCTTCTGAGGGACGCCGGCCTCGCCCCCGATTCGCGCCGCCGGGTCGAGAACCGGGCGCTCGCCATGCTCGCCGAGCTGCGCGCCGCGCAGGGCTCCGGGTGGGTCAACCAGTTCCTCCAGGAATATCGCCTCAACACGTCGGAAGGCATCGCGCTGCTCTCGCTCGCCGAGGCGTTCCTGCGGGTCCCGGACCCGGAGACGGCCGACGCGCTCATCGCCGACAAGCTCGGCACCGCCGACTGGCGCGCCCACAAGGGCAAGTCGAACTCCGCCCTCGTCAACTCCGCCACCTGGGGCCTGGTCATCGGCCGCGCCCTCCTCGGCGAGACCGAGCAGGCGAGCGCCTTGAAGCGCCTCGTCGCGCGGATGGGCGAGCCGTTCGTGCGGCAGGCCGTCGGCGCGGCGATGAAGCTGATGGGCGAGATCTTCGTCATGGGCCGGACCATCGACGAGGCGATCCGGCGGATGGAAAAGCGGGAGAATGCCGGCTTCACCGCCAGCTTCGACATGCTGGGCGAGGCGGCGCGCACCTTCCCGGACGCCGAGCGCTATTTCCGCTCCTACGAGGAGGCGATCCGCGCCGTCGGCAAGGTCGCGACGCGCGGGCATTCCATTTCGGTCAAGCTCTCCGCCCTCCACCCGCGCTACGAAGTCGCGCAATACGATCGCTGCGTGCCCTCGCTGATCGAGCAGGTCGAGGCGCTGGCACTGCTCGCCAAGGCCTCCGACATCGCCTTCACCATCGATGCCGAGGAGAGCGAGCGGCTGGAGATGAGCCTCGACATCATCGAGACCGTCGCCGGCCTCCCCTCGCTCAGGGGCTGGGACGGGCTCGGCATGGCCGTCCAGGCCTATGGCAAGCGCTGCCGCCCGACGCTCGCCTGGGCCGACGCGGTCGGCGCCGCCACCGGCCGCCGCATCGCCGTCCGCCTGGTCAAGGGCGCCTATTGGGACAGCGAGATCAAGCGGACCCAGGAGCAGGGCCTTCCCGACTATCCGCTCTTCACCCGCAAGGCGGCGACCGACGTCTCGTATCTCGCTTGCGCGCGCGACATGCTGGCGGCGCGGAACATCTATCCGGCCTTCGCCACCCACAATGCGCTGACCGTCGCGACGATCCTCGAATGGGCCGGCGAAAGCCGCGACTTCGAGTTCCAGCGGCTCCACGGCATGGGCGAAGGCCTCTACGAGAAACTGGTCCGCGAGGAGGGCTACCACACCCGCATCTACGCGCCCGTCGGCGGGCACCGCGACCTCCTCGCCTATCTCGTCCGCCGGCTGCTGGAGAACGGCGCCAATTCCAGCTTCGTCCACCAGCTCGCCGACGAACGCCTCACGGACGCCGACATCCTCGCCGACCCTGTGGCCAAGATCGCCGCGGTCGGCGGCACGCGCCACCCGGCGATCCCGCTGCCCAGGGACCTGTTCGAGCCGGTGCGCGGCAACAGCGAAGGACTCGACCTCAACGACCGCGAGGAACTGGCGCGGGTCGCCCGGGCCGTCTCGCAAGGGCGGGACGCGCGGGACAAGCCGGCCGTCACCGAGACGGGCGATCATTGGCAGGATTGCGCGGCCGAGGCCAAGGCGATGGTCGGGCGCGCGCTGGCCGCCTTCCCGGCGTGGGACGCGCGTTCGGTCGAGGACCGCGCCGCCTGCCTCGACCGCCTAGCCGGCCTGCTCGAGCAGGAGCGCGACGCGCTGATGCGGATCTGCGTCCAGGAGGCGAAGAAGACGATCCCCGACGCGCTTGCCGAAGTGCGCGAGGCGGTCGATTTCTGCCGCTATTATGCCAACGAGGCGCGGCGCGGCCTCCAGCCGCTCGAGCTCCCCGGGCCCACGGGCGAGCGCAACGTCCTGCGCATGTCCGGTCGCGGCGCCTGGGTGTGCATCGCCCCCTGGAACTTCCCCCTCGCCATCTTCCTCGGCCAGGTCACCGCCGCGCTCGTCACCGGCAACACCGTCGTCGCCAAGCCGGCGCCGCAGACGCCCGAGATCGCGGCTTATGCCGTCGGCCTCGCGCATGGCGCCGGCATTCCGGAGGACGCGCTCATCCTCGCCCCTGGCGGGCCCGACATGGGCGCGGCGCTGGTCGAGGACAGCCGCATCGCCGGCATCGCCTTCACCGGCTCCACGGCGACGGCCAGGCGCATCGCCCGCTCGCTCCTCGACGACGACGAGCGCCCGATCGTCCCGTTCATCGCCGAGACCGGCGGCATCAACGCGATGATCGTCGATTCGACCGCGCTTCCCGAGCAGGTAGTGGTCGACGTCGTCACCTCCGCCTTCCGCTCCGCCGGCCAGCGCTGCTCGGCGCTGCGCCTGCTCGTCCTCCAGGAGGAGATCGCCGAGCGCACGCTCGAGATGCTCGCCGGCGCCATGGACGCGCTCGTCGTCGGCGATCCCGCCGATCCGGCGACGGACGTCGGCCCCGTCATCGATCGCGGCGCCTGCGAGCGGCTGATGGCGCACCGCGAGGAGAGCCGCGGGCGGTGGGCCAAGACGATCGAAGTCCCGGGGGAGGGGCTGTACGTCCCGCCCACGCTGATCCGTATCGACAGGATCGAGGACCTGAAGAAGGAATGGTTCGGCCCGCTCCTCCACGTCACCACCTGGAAGGCAGGGCAGCTCGCCGAGACGGTGGGGCGGGTCAACGCGTCGGGCTTCGGCCTCACCATGGGCCTGCACAGCCGCATCGCCCGCGCCGCGGAGACGGTCGAGGAGGCAGCCACGGCCGGCAACCTCTACGTCAACCGTTCGATGATCGGCGCCATCGTCGGCTCCCAGCCCTTCGGCGGCGAAGGCCTCTCCGGCACGGGCCCCAAGGCCGGCGGCCCGCACTACCTGCCGCGCTTCTGCGCCGAGCGGGTGACGAGCACCGACACCACCTCGGCCGGCGGCAACGCGACCCTGCTCAGCCTGGAGGATGTGGGGCTGTAAGGCGACCCGCGCGCCTATCGTCATGCCGGACATGATCCGGCATCCACCTGTCCCTTTGACAGCAGCGGGAGAGAAAGGTGGATCCCGGATCAAGTCCGGGGTGACGGCCTCAGCATCCGGCGCTAGCCTCGCACCATGACCGACCTCGATGCCTTCATCGCGGGCCTGCCCAAGGCCGAGCTCCACATGCACATCGAGGGCAGCCTCGAACCCGAGCTCATGTTCAGGCTCGCCGGGAAGAACGGAGTCGAGATCCCGTTCAAGTCGGTCGAGGAGGTGCGGGCGGCGTACAGCTTCTCCAACCTGCAGGACTTCCTCGACATCTACTACAAGGGCGCGGACGTGCTGCGCACCGAGGAGGATTTCCGCGACCTCGCGAGCGCCTATTTCGACCGTGCCGCCGCCGACATCGTCACCCACGCCGAAATCTTCTTCGACCCGCAGACCCACACTGACCGCGGCATCCCCTTCGAGACGGTGATCCGCGGTCTCCTCGCCGGCATGGACGAAGCGCGGGCGCGGCACGGCATCACGTCGAAGCTCATCCTGTGCTTCCTCCGCCACCTCTCCGAAGAGGCCGCCTTCGAGACGTTGCGCCAGGCGGAGCCCTGGCTCGACCGCATCGCCGCCGTCGGCCTCGACAGTTCCGAGATCGGCCATCCGCCGAGCAAGTTCGCCGGCGTCTTTGCCGCCGCTGCCGAGCGCGGCCTGAAGCGCGTCGCCCATGCCGGGGAGGAGGGGCCGCCGGAATATGTGTACGAAGCGCTGGACCTGCTCCACGTCGACCGGCTCGATCACGGCAACCGCTCGCTCGAGGACGCGGCGCTGGTTGCCCGGCTGGCGCGCGAGCGGATGACCCTTACCGTCTGCCCGCTGTCGAACCTGAAGCTCTGCGTCGTCGGCGCAATGGACGATCACCCGATCGACCGCATGCTCCGCGAGGGCCTGCGCGCGACGATCAACTCGGACGATCCGGCTTATTTCGGCGGCTATATCAACGACAATTACCGCGCCGCCGCCGAGGGCAGGGGCCTCACCCGCGACGACCTCGTCACGCTGGCGCGCAACAGCTTCCTCGGCGCGTTCCTGGGCGAGGAGGAGAAAGCGGCGCAGATCGCGCGGCTGGAGGACTATGCCGGAGCTTCGTCACCCCGGACTTGATCCGGGGTCCACCTTCCTTGCTGCAATGGCCGAAGAAGGTGGATACCGGATCGAGTCCGGTATGATGGCAGGCTCGGGGCCAGGCGAACTCTACTCCTCCGTCAGCGGCCTCCCCTCCCGCTCCGCCAGATCCTTCAGCAGCACCCGGATCGCCCAGCGGCTCGCGGCCGCGATCTCGCCGCCGTCCATGTCCCACTGGTCGCGCATCTCCCGCCAGGCGAAGCCGGTCGAGAGGAGCTGGATGACGCCTAGCGCCCAGTCGCGCTGGCGTTCGGGAAGCGCGGCCAGCTCCGGCTCCAGCGCGCTGCGCCAGCCGGAGACCCGCTCCGGCTTCGCCGCGTTGCGCACCGCGCGCCCCTCGGGAGTCGACAGCGCAACCATGATCGCCGCCGCATTGCGGTCGAAGCCGGTGAAGACCTCGTCCAGCCGGCCCAGCACTTCGGCGGAATCCTCTGGAATGCGCACGCCGGGTCCCGCAGCCCGCATGGTGCGCGCCCAGAGCGCCTTCAGCAGCGCCTCCCGATCCGGATAATAGCGATAGACGGTGCGGCGCGAGACGGCCGCGGCTTCGGCGACCGCGTCGTGATTGAGCCGCTGCGTCTCGCCCTTGGCCATGAAGTCGAGCAGCGCGTCCTCGATCCGCTGCTGCACCTCCGCGCGGTGCGCGGCGCGCTTGCCTGTGGTAGGTTCGGCATCGGCCATGAGCCGGCTGTAAAAAGTGGCACAGACCGTGTCAAATTATTGTTGACACATCCTGTGCCACATTTTAGGCGCGGCGCCTTCGAGGGAAGAGGGAGGAGGAAACGATGCTGTTCCACATGTCCGCCGACGCCGACGACCCGCAGCGCGCCGCCGAGCTGGTCGCCGAATTGTGGGGCGGCAAGGCCTATCCGTTCCCGCCGGTCGGCGTCGGCTCCTGGGTCGCGATGGCCGGCGACGCGCGCAATACGACGTTCGAGTTCTACCGCCGCGGCACCGAACTCCAGCCCGCCGAGGGCGAGGCCGAGGGTTTCGCCGTCGAGGGGGAAGCCCGTCGCTACGGCGCGAGCCACGCCGCGGTCGCGACGCCGCTGTCGGTCGAGGAGGTGAAGGCGATCGCCGCCCGCTACGATGCGCCGGCCAAGGCGCTGGTCCGCGGCGGCCTGTTCGGCGTCGTCGAGGTCTGGGTCGAGGGACGGCTGATGATCGAGGTGCTGACGCCGGAGATGCAGGCCCAGTATCTCGAGCACCTCACCCCCGCCAATTGGGAGCGGATGCTCGCCGCCGGTCCACCCCGCGCCGCGGCGGCTTGAGCGCGCATGCCGGGGACAGCCTCTCTGGCTGCACCCGTCTCGGGCGTGGGAGTGGGGACAGCCAGATCGGCTGTCCCCGGCAATCCCGCTCTCAGTCCTTCGCGGGCCTCACGCTTCCCGGCGGCGCCACCAACGTCCCGTCCGGCGCGGCGAAGAACACCGTCTGCGAGGGGTTGGAGAATTCGATTCCCGCCGCGGCCAGCGCCTCGATGAGGCCGATGGCGATCGCGCCCCGGGTGGCGAAGGTCACGTCGTAGTCGGTCGACTGGACGTCGGCCTGCAGCTCGAAATCGTAGGAGGAATCGCCGAATCCGGTCATCCCGCAGCGCACCAGGCTGGTCTTCGGCTGGTCGCCCACCACCCCGGCGGCGATCTCCGGCACCTGCCGGCACTTGTCCGGCGGCGTGTTGGTGGCGAGGCCGAACTTGAGCACGATCCGCCGCCGCTTCAGCCGCGCGAAATTGTGGATCTGCTGGTCGAGCAGCTTGGCGTTGGCGACGACCACTTCCTCGCCCGATACCGAGCGCACCCGGGTGGTCTTGAGGCCGATATTCTCGACCGAGCCGTTGACCTGTCCGAAGGCGATCGTGTCGCCCTTCCTGAACGGCTTGTCGAAGATGATCGAGAGCGCCGCGAACAGGTCCGAGAAGATGCCCTGCGCGGCGAGGCCGATGGCGATGCCGCCGACGCCGAGGCCGGCGACGAGGCCGGTCACGTTCACCCCGAGATTGCCGAGGATGAGGATCGTCGCGATCGCGAACAGGGTGACGGTGACGAGCAGGCGGATGATGCTGACCGCCGAGCCGAGCGTGCCGTGGCCCTCGTTGGCGCCGACCCGGTGCTCGAGATAGCCCAGGATCAGCTCGCGCGCCCACACCGCCCCCTGAATCGCGAAGGCGATGACGAAGGCGAAGCGGATGACGCTCATCAGCCCCGGCGGGGTGTAGGCGTGGACGGCGACCAGCTCGGCCGAGAGCAGGACGATGAAATAGACCTTGGTCTTGGCGAGGACGCGGGCAAAGATCACCGGCCAGTGCGGGTCGCGTCCCCAGCGGGCGAGCAGCTTGCAGCCGAGCGAACGCAGGCCGAGCAACGCCGCGGCGATGGCGATGCCGATTCCCGCGGCGATGACGATGTCGAGCACGTGGCCCGACACCCAGGCGGAGGATTCGGCGACCAGCCGGTCGGTCTTTTGCGAAAGGTTGAGCCCGGAGGGGTCGAGCAGGGGCCCGTGCGTCGCCCCGCCGCCGCCGTCCTTGGCGGCGCTCGCAATCTTCGGGACGGGCATCAGGCCGCTACCTTGTCTTCCGCCGCCTTCGCCAATTCCGCCTCCGCCGCCGCCTTGCTCTTGCCGCGGGCTTTTGCACGCTTAACGGCCTTCTCGTCCACCCTCGCCGTCTCCTCGGGCAGCGCGGCGAGGAACTCGATCAGCCCGCGCTCGGCGGAGGAGAGATATTTCGTCGCGCGCGGCAGCTTGCGTGTCCCGATCGCGCCGGCGTCCTTGGCGGCCTCGATCAGCGCCGGGTGGACGTAGGATTTGCGGCTGATCGCCGGCGTGTTGCCGAGCGCCTCCGCCACCGGCTCGATGACGCTCTTGAGCTTCACACTGCCGTGCTGGGCGAGCTTCTCCAGCATGGCCTCGAACGCGATCGTCGAGGCGCCCCAGGTGCGGAAGTCCTTGGCAGTGAAATCCTCGCCCATCGCCGCCTTGATATAGGCGTTGACGTCGCTCGACGTGACCGGGCAGACGCTGCCGTCGTCGTTCACATATTCGAACAAATGTTGGCCCGGCAGGTCCTGCGTGCGCCGCGCGATCCGCACCAGATTGCGGTCGGTGACCGTCACGGTCCGCTTGATGCCGTGCTTGCCCTGGTAGCTGATCTTGAGCTTGCCGCGCTCCACCCTGGCGTGCCGGTTCCTCAGCGTCGTGGCGCCGAAGCTCTTGTTCTCCTTGGCATATTCCTCGCTGCCGACGCGCATGCGGGTCTCGTCGATCAGGCGCACCACCGCGGCCAGCACCGTGTCCATCGCGGTCGGCTTGCCGTTCAGATCCTCCTCGACCTTCTTCCTGAGCTTGGGAAGCGCTTCGCCGAACGCCGCGAGCCGCTCGTACTTGCGCGCCTCCTGCTCGGCGCGAAAATCGACGTGGTAGCGATATTGCTTACGGCCCTTGGCGTCGAAGCCGAAGCCCTGCAGGTGCCCGTTCGGCCAGGGGCAGAACCAGCAGCGTTCATAGGCCGGCGGCATGCCGATCGCGTTGAGCCGGTCGATCTCCTCGCGGTCGGTGACGCGGCTGCCGTCCGGCTTGAAATATTGCCAATAGCGGCCCCGCCGCCGCCGCGTGATCCCCGGCACTCGATCGTCGACATATCTGAGCATCTGGCCGCTAAAGCGCCCGCGCTGCCCCTTCGTTCCGGAACGCGCCCCGCCCGGCGTCCGTTGGATGCGCGACCCCTCACGCTACGGAGAACCCTATGCCCGCCATTTCGGACGCGAAGATCCTGTTCATCGCCACCGACGGCTTCGAGGATTCGGAGCTGCTCGAAACCCGCCGCCTGCTCGACGAGAAGGGCGCCCGCACCATCCTCGCCTCGCCGGAGAAGAAGGAGATCGAAGGCGACAAGGGCGACACCGCCGAGCCCGACTGCACCGTCGACGATGTCCGCGCCGGCGATTACGACGCGCTGGTCCTCCCCGGCGGCGTCCAGAACCCGGACACGCTGCGCATGAACGAGACGGTCGTCGCCCTCGTCCGCGAGTTCGTGGCGAGCGGCAAGCCTGTGGCGGCCATCTGCCACGGCCCCTGGCTCCTCGTCGAAGCCGACGCGGTGCGCGGCCGCACCGTCACCAGCTGGCCCTCGATCCGCACCGACCTCCGGAACGCGGGTGCCAACGTCGTCGACCGCGAGGCGGTGACCGACGCCAACCTCGTCACCAGCCGCAACCCCCAGGACATCCCCGCCTTCGTCGAGGCGCTGACGGCGCTCTACGAAAAGGCCGAGGCGCTGGAGACGGCGTGACAAAAACGGGGACACGTACTTTTTCGCGAAAAAGTACGTGTCCCCTTTCGCTCAGGCGGGACTTGCGACAGTCGCCGCCGCCGCCGCCGGCTTCCGAAACCCCCGCTCGATTACCCGCGGATAGGTCCGCACGACGAAGGCATCGAAGCCGATCTGCACCGCAAGCAGCATCCACACGAAGGGCTGGAAGGCGATGCCGACGAACAGCGAGCCGGTGAGGTAGATGATCTGCGCGCCCTGCAGGGCCGTCGCCAGCGGCGCGATCCAGGCCTTCTCGCCTTCCTCACGCCGGTAGCGCCGCCGCAGCACCTCCATCCGCACCAGCCCGGCGCCGTGGAGGAGGAGGAACATGAACAGCCCCGGAAAGCCCTGCTCGCCCAGCATCTCGAAATAGGAGCTGTGATAGGCGCGCGCCTTGTCGACCGAGACCCGCCAGTCGACCTGCTGCTCGGTCGCGCCGCTGGCGTTCACCACCGTGTGCACCTGCAGCTTGTTCTGGCGGTAGGCGTCGAAGCCGCCGCCGAGCGGGTGCTGCTTGGCATAGTCCCAGGTCCACTTCCACACGGCGAGGCGCGAGGCGGCGGAGCTGTCGCCCTTGTAGTTCTGGATCGTCCCCATCCGGCTGGAGAAGCTTTCCGGCAGCAGCGGAGTCGCGACGGCGACCGCAAGGCCGATCAGCGCCATGTAGACGAGCCGCCTCTTGACGTCGCGCAGCATCAGGATTGCGAGCACGCCGATGCAGATGAGCCCCGTCCGCGCCTCGGTACCGACCGGGATCAGCAGGCAGGCGAAGACCAGATTGTAGGTGAACAATCGCACCCGCCAGTCGCGCGGGTAGATGGTGCCGTGGCGCGCCAGCCACAGGATGATCGGCACGATCGCGATCGCCACCGTCGAGATGGTGCTCCCCTCGTAGAGCCCGGTGTTGCTGGCGATCATCAGGTTCAAGGCGCCGTAGCCGCCGCCCGACGCCGCCGTCTTGATCCCGCCGACGATGATGATCGCCGCGGCCGACAGCGTCATGAACAGCAGGTAGGCCTCGATCCTCAGGCGCGTCTTCAGCGTGAACGGCAGGAAGATCGACCACAAGACGGCCTTCCACACCCACTCCCATTTGTCCGGCGCATATTTGGGCATGTCGGCATGGAGGGTGGTGAAGCCCGCCCAGGCGAGGATCGCCAGCATCAGCCATTGGCGGGGCGCCACACTGAACCCCTTCTTGTCGTCGGCGATCAGCCAGCCGGCCATCGCCATCAACGTGACGATCAGCGACAGCGGGATGGAGTTCAGCAGGAAGTAGGAAAGGTGCTGCGGCGCGACGATGTCGACATAGGCGTAAGCGAGCACGAACAGGAACGGCCGCTTGAAGCCGAGCCCGAGCAGAGCGACGAGGAAGCCGACGAAGGCGAGGTCACGCACCGTTCGGCGCCTTTCCGAACGGCCGACGCGCCTTTGCCTCCGGCGGCGGCGGCGGAGCGACGGCGGGATCGTCGAGGTCCGCCCGCCGGATGAGCCGCCACGCGGCGAGCAGCAGCAGCCCGTGGCTCAGCGCAAGCGCGAAATTGTCGATCATACCGCCTCCTGCGCCTGTTGGTCGTGGCGGCGGAGGAGTTCGTCATGCCGGACTTGATCCGGCATCCACCTCCTTCTTCCTCCGCGGCAAGAACAGGTGGACCCCGGGTCAAGCCCGGGGTGACGAGTTGGTGCATTCCGGCTCCCGCTCTACGTCCCTCCGGTTGACGGCCCGTTAAGCCTCGCATGGCAGAAGGCGGAGGCGATGCGGATCCTCCATGTCCTCGATCACGGCTTGCCGCTCCACAGCGGCTACACCTTCCGCACCCGCGCCATCGTCACCGCGCAGCTGGCGCGGGGGCTCGAAGTCGCCTGCCTCACCGGCCCCCGCCAGGGCGAGACGGCGCACGACCCCGAAGTGATCGACGACATCACCTTCCACCGCACCCCGCCGCCGGCCCCCGCGCCCTCGCCCCTGCGCGAATGGCGCGAAATCAAGGCGCTCGAGGCCCGGCTGGAGGCGCTGGTGCGCGACTGGCGGCCGGACCAGCTCCACGTCCATTCGCCGGTGCTGAACGCGCTCGCCGCGCTCGCCGTCGCCCGCCGCCACGATTTGCCTTTGCTCTACGAGATCCGCGCCTTCTGGGAGGATGCCGCGGTCGGCAATGGAACCGGGCGCGAAGGTTCGCCCCGCTACCGCGCCACCCGCGCGCTCGAAACCTGGGCCGCGCACCGCGCCGACGCCGTCGCCGTCATCTGCGAGGGCCTGCGCCGCGACCTCGCCGCGCGCGGCATCCCGCCGGAAAAGATCGTCGTCGCCCCCAACGGCGTCGACATGAGCCTGTTCGGCAGCCCGCTCGCCCCCGACCTGAAGCTCGGCCGCCGGCTCGGCCTCGAAGGCGCGGACGTCGTCGGCTTCATCGGCTCCTTCTACGATTACGAAGGCCTCGACGATCTCGTCGCCGCCATGCCGCTGCTGCTGGCGAAGCGTCCCCGGGCCCACCTCCTCCTCGTCGGCGGCGGCCCGATGGAGGAGGCGCTCAAGGCGCAGGCGGAGGCCTCGCCGGCGCGCGAGCGCATCCGCTTCGTCGGCCGCGTGCCGCACCACGAGGTCGACCTCTATTACAGCCTCATCGACATCCTCGCTTATCCCAGGAAGGCGATGCGCCTCACCGAGCTGGTGACGCCATTGAAGCCGCTGGAGGCCATGGCCCAGCGCAAGCTGGTCGTCGCCTCCAACGTCGGCGGCCACCGCGAGCTGATCGAGGACGGAGTCACCGGCACGCTCTTCCCGGCCGGAGACCCGGCCGCCCTCGCCGACGCGCTCGACCGCCTCTTCGCCAACCGCGCCCGCTGGGACGAACGCCGCGACCGGGCCCGCCGCTTCGTCGAGCGCGATCGTAACTGGTCGTCAAATATTTCCAGGTACATGCCGGCATACCAGAGGCTGACGGGCAAGAGCATATGACCAGACGTACCACGGGGAGCGCGATCGACGCGGGCGTCAGCCTGCTCGCCGCCGGCTCCGCCGCCTTCGTCCTCTATGCCATGCCGGAAGCGGTGCTGGCGCGGATCTTCGCCGCCGGTGGCCTGGCGAGCTACTCGCCCAAATTCCAGCCGCCGTTTGACATGGCGCTGCGCCTCGGTCTCGTGGCGCTCGGCGCGCTCGTCGTCTTCGGCTTCGTCTGGTCGCTGATGAAGGCGCTCGACGGCCGTCCCGCCGCCGCCGCTCCCGCCGAGCCCGTGCGGCCTGCCGAGAGCGAGCCCGACGCGCCGCGCCTGCGCAAGGCCGACGCCCATCCCGACGCGCCGGCGCGCCGCCCGCTCCTCGCCGGCCGCGACCTCGGCGAGCCGCTCGACCTCGACCCGGCCGACGCGCTCCCCGACGACTGGAGCGAAGCGGCCGAGGCGGAGGAGGAATTCGTGCCCTTGCCGGAGCCGGTCGACGCAGCCGCGCCGCCCGCGCCGCAGCCCGCCGCGGCGATTCCTTCCTTCCTGGTCCCCCAGGACGAAGCGGAGGAGCCGGCGCAGGAGCATCCCGGCGAAGCATCGCACCAGGCCGCGCCGGACGCGCCGCTCGAGGAGGAGAGCATCGTCTCCCTCATGCATCGCTTCGAAACCGGCCTCGTCCGCAAGAAGCAGGCGCTGGCCGACCGCGCCGCCGTCGACCCGGTCCCCCCGCCCCCGGCCCCGCCGGCTTTCGCCGCCCCGGCCGCGGCTTATGCTCCGCCCGCCGCCGCCGAGCCTCCCGCGCCCGAGCCGCAGCCCGCCGGCCCCACGCCTGTCGGCCACCGCCTCCGCAGCGCCATCGCCGACCTCCAGAAAGTCGCCGCGCGCTGAGCTTTGCCTCCCCATCGGAGATGGGGAGGGGGACCACCGGAGGTGGTGGAGGGGTAGCTGGCACTGCCTCCGGACTTGCATGATCAATCGTCCTCCACCGTCAGCGCCTCGATCCTGAGGCGGGCGCAGCCGTGCCTGCGTTCCTCGCCGACCAGCGCGATGTCGGCGACGATGTGGCCCTTCAGCGGGAACTCCGCCGCATCGAGCCCGGCGATGAACCGGGCCGCCGCCGCCTCGGCGCCTTCGCCCTCGAGGCGGAAGGCGAGCTCGTGGCGCGCGCCGGCGAAGCTGACGCTCGCCCAGGCGCGGCTGCGCACCTCCTCGAGCACGAACCGCGCGGCATGCTCCAGCGTCGCCCGGACGCCCTGGAGGAGGCCCGTCGTCGCGTCGGCCATCGACGCGCTCATTGCGCCGCCTCCGCGCGGTCCAGCCAGGCGGCGATCCGACGCTCCGTCGCCCGCCTGAGCCGACGCCCGCAACGCAGGTCGTGGACCAGCCTCGGGTCGCGCGCCGCCTCCCGCCCGAATCGCGTCGCCGAGGTGCGGGTACGCTTCAGATAGGCTTCGATACGGGTCAAAAGCGGCATCCATCCTGCTCCTCCGGCGAATCGGTGTTCGTGATGCGTTCCGTTATGCCAGATCATTTCCTACTTGTCTAGGAAAAATCCTAGCGCTATAGGTCCGCCATGGAGGCCGATCCGCGCAGCGTGCTGGAAAATCTGATCCGCGAGCGGCGCGAGGATTATACCGCTCTGTCGCGGCTGATCGGCCGCAACGCCGCCTACATCCAGCAGTTCATCAAGCGGGGCACCCCGCGCCGTCTCGCCGAGGAAGACCGGCGACGGCTCGCCCGCTATTTCGGCATCGACGAGGCCCTGCTCGGCGGGCCGTCCGCCCCTCCGGCGCGCGCGGCCGACGGTCTCGTGCCGATCCCGCGGCTCGACGTCGGCGCGTCGGCCGGCGGCGGGGCCGCCGATCCCTCGGAGCAGGTCTTGGGCCGCATCGGCTTCGATCCGGCCTGGCTGCGCCGGCTCGGCGTCGCGCCCGGCACCGCCGCCCTGATCCGGGTCGAGGGGGATTCGATGGCGCCGACCCTCTCGGACGGCGACGAGATCCTCGTCGACCGCGCCGCCCGCCGCCTGCGCGACGGCCTCTGGGTGCTGCGCCTCGAAGGGGCTTTGCTGGTCAAGCGCGTCGCCGTCCGGCCCGATGGCGGTCGGGTCTCCGTGCTCAGCGACAATCCCGCTTATCCCGGCTGGCCCGATTGCGATCCCGCCGCCGTCGACGTCGTCGGCCGCGTCGTCTGGGTCGGGCGGCGGCTCTAGCTCCGGCGGTCGAGCGCCCAGACCAGCAGCGCCAGCACCACCCCGACGCCGAGGCCCACCAGGAAGCCGATGCTCGACTGGTGCAGCACCACCCCGGCGATCGTCCCGGCGAGGATGCTCAGCGCCAGGATGAATCCCCCCGCCTGCGTCGTTCTGCCCGTGCTCATCGCCGCGGCCATGGCAGAGGCGGCGGCTTTTGTCAGGCGTTAACCGTCCCCGTTGGGCGGTTTGGCAACCCACCCTCCGCTACAAGCCGCACGGGAAGGGAAGGGGAGTTCATCCTTGCGTCACGACGTCCATCTCGGCGGCCGCGAAGCGCTGGCCGACGCGTCCGATCTCATCGATCGCTTCGGCGAGCATGCGCCGTCGGAGGCGGCGCTGCGCGCGCACCGCAGCCGCACCGTCGGCAATTTCATCCACTTCTGCCGCTGGCGCGAGGTCGAGCGGATGATCGCGATGCTGCGCGACGAGGCGGTGAGCGGCGCCGTCCACTGATTGCCGATCCGTTACCGCCGGATCGACCGTTCGTTAACGCTGGCCGGTTAGGATCGCCCGCGTCGCAAGCGGGAGACGAGCGGGCGCATGGGTTCGCGCAACATCGGAATCGGGGACACGGAGCGCCGCGCCGAGCGCCGCGCGCTCGACGAGGCGGCGCGGCTGCGGCCGAACAGCTGGTCGAGCATCGAAATCCGCATGTCCGACATATCGGAGCTCGGCTTTCGCGCCGCCTGCGAGGCGCGGCTGCCGGTCGGCGGGCCGGTGACGCTCGACGTGCCCGGCATCGGCAGCGTCGACGCGCAAGTCGAATGGCAGCGCGGCGGCGAGTTCGGCGCCCGCTTCCTCAGCCCCGTTTCGCTCGATCGTTGCGGCTGGAGCCTGGCGGACGGCGGCGCGACGCTTGCCAGCCTGCTCTACCAGCGCGCCGGCGCGAACCAGATCGGCCGCCACGGCGCGGACGCGGCGCTCCGCCGCCGCATCCTCGCCGCGCTCCCGGTCCGCAAGGGCGGCGAGGCGGCGTGAATTTCTTAACCTGAAGCAGGCAAGGGCGAAGGCGCCGGCGCGCCGTTTGCGCCGGCCAGCGAAAGGGTCGTGGGGACGATGCGCAAGGGTCGGTTTTCCGGCTTGCTCGGCGAAGGCGGCGACGGTGCCGGCCCGCGCCCGTCGCCGCTCGACCTCGCTCCCGCCTTTGTCTCGCTCGGCCTCGTCGCCGCGGCCGGAGCGTTCGGCCCGAACCCGGCTGTCCTCGCCTGCGGCGGCGTTGCGGCGATGCTCCTCTTCGTCCTGGCCTTCCTGCGGGCCCGCAGCGCGCACGCCCTCGCCGCCGAGCGGCTGGCGGGCGAGGAGGCCGCACGCACGGCACGGCGCTTCGTCGAGGATTTCGAGGCGAGCGGCCGCGGCTGGTTCTGGGAGACCAACGCCGACGGCTGCCTCACCTACGTCTCCGCCGAGCTCGCCCGCCAGCTCGGTGCGGCGCCCCGCGAGCTCGCCGGCCGCCGCCTCGCCGACCTCCTGCGCCCGGCGGCCGAGCAGGACGAAGCGAAGCCGGTCGATTTCCACCTCTCCGCCCGCTTCCCGTTCGAGGATTTGGTCGTCCGCCCCCCGTCCGGCGCCGTGAGCTGGGCCCTCTCCGGCAAGCCTGCCTTCGATGCCTACGGCCGCTTCCTCGGCTTCCGCGGCCTCGCCGCCAATTTGAGCGCCCGCGAGCGGCAGGAGGCGGAGGCGGCGAAGCTCGCCCGCTACGACAGCCTCACCGGCCTTCCCAACCGCGCGACCATGGCGCGCATGCTCGACGCCGCCCTCGCCAATGCCGCCGAGCGCCGCCGCGGCTGCGCGCTGATGCTGATCGATCTCGACCGGTTCAAGCAAGTCAACGACACGCTCGGCCACCCGGTCGGCGACCAGCTGCTGCGGCAGGTGGCGGCGCGGCTGCGCGACGCGCTCGGCGAGGAAGGCCAGGCGGGCCGGCTCGGCGGCGACGAGTTCCAGGCGCTCTTCCCCGGCCTCGAGGAGCAGGGCCCGCTCGCCCGCCATGCCGAGCGGATCATCGCCGCCCTCTCCAAGCCCTATGAGATCGAAGGCCACACCGTCTCGGTCGGCGCCTCGATCGGCATTGCCGTCGCGCGTCCCGGCAAGGCCTATGCCTCGGCGCTCGTCAAGGAAGCCGATCTCGCCCTCTATGCCGCCAAGGCCGCGGGCCGCGGCACCCACCGCTTCTTCGCCGCCGCGATGCACGCCGAGGCGGCCGAGCGCCAGATCCTGGAGGGGGACCTCGCCCGGGCGCTGGCGAAAGGCGAGCTGGAGCTCCTCTACCAGCCGATCGTCGATTCCCTCACCGAAGAGCCGGTCGCCTTCGAGGCGCTGCTGCGCTGGCGCCACCCCACCCGCGGCCTGCTGATGCCGGACGCGCTCCTCCCGCTAGCAAGCGAATGCGGGCTGATGCCCCGCATCGGCGCCTGGGTGCTGCGCAGCGCCTGCGCCGAGGCGGCCGCCTGGCCCGCGCACCTGCGCGTCTCCGTCAACCTCTCGCCGGCCGAGTTCGCCGATCCCGGGCTTCCCGCCCAGGTCGCCGCCTCCCTCGCCGCCTCCCGGCTGGACCCGGAGCGGCTCGAGCTCGAAGTCAGCGAGGACGTGTTCTTCGCCGAGACCGGCGGCGCCGGCGAGGAGGTGCTGGCGCGGCTGCACGGCCTCGGCGTGCGCTTGGCGCTCGACAATTTCGGCACCGGCCGCTCCGGCCTCGGCCACCTGCGCAGCGCGCCGCTCGACAAAATCAAGATCGACCGCAGCTTCGTCCAGGGCGCCGCCGAGCCGCGCAGCCGCAACGCCGCGATCGTCCGCGCCATCGTCGTCCTCGCCGAAAGCCTCGGCATCGACACCACGGCCGAAGGCACCGAAACGCTCGAGGAGCTCGCCCTGCTGCGCCGCCTCGGCTGCAGCCAGGCGCAGGGCTTCCTCTTCTCGAGGCCCTTGCCGGCGCCCGAGGCCCGCGCCCTCGCCATGGCGAGCCGCCCCCGCGACGCCGTCGCCGCGTTCAGCCGGCCGCCGCGCCATCGGCTGATCCGCACCGGCAAGCTCGAAGTGGCCGGCGAGGCGCTCCCCGTGCGGCTCCGCAACATTTCCGAGGGCGGCGCGATGATCGAGTGCGACCGCGACCTGCCGCCGGCGACCGAAGTCAGGCTCGATCTCGACGAGGCCGGCACGCTCGACGCGGAGGTCCGCTGGTCGGCGCGCGGCCAGCTCGGCATGCGCTTCGCCGCGCCGTTCAGCCTGTCGCGGCTCGCCCGTCGCGCCGGCCTGCGCGCCGCGCCGAAGGCGAAGGTCGTGACGCCCGCCTATCTCGATCCCGCGGCGCCTGCGGCCGCCCCGCCGCCCCGCTCGCCGCTGGTCCGCAAGCGCCGCTCCTAGGGCTTCGCCTCAGGCACGACCTCGAGCTTCCACGCCTTGGCATCGATCAGGTAGCGCCGCGCCGCTTCCTGGACGTCGGCCGCGGTGACGGCCTGATATTCGGTCATCTGGCTGGCGATCGAGCGCGCCACCTCGGGCCGGGTCTGGACGCCGGGCAGCTGCCCCAGCCACCAGCTGTTGCCGGCCCGCTGGCGGATCAGCCCCTCGATCAGCGGCTTCTTGGCCCGCTGCAGCTCGTCCTCGCCGACCGGTTTGTCGCGCAGGTCGGCGGCGATCTTCGCCGCGTCGGCAAGGAAGCGGTCGAGCTTCTCCGGCGGCGCCTCGATCTGCGCCGCCATATAGCCGTAGCCCGGGAACACCTCCGACGCGCTGTGGCCCGACTGGGGGCTGTAGGTCGTCGCCTGCTTCTGGCGGATCTCCTCGATAAGGCGCAGCTGCAGCACCTGCGCCAGCACGTTCAGCGTCCGCGCGCGCCGCGTGTCCGAATAGAAATCGACCGTCGGCCAGGCGATGAAGGCGATGGCCTGGTCGGCGCGGCCGCGATGCGTCTCGCGCACCAGCCCCGGCGCCGGGAAGGCGACCCGGCGCCCGGCGGGCGAGGGAGCCGCGCCGTGCCGGGCCGGCAGCGCGCCGAAGGTGGCGGCGACCTGCCGCGCCGCCTCCTCCACCGTCACGTCGCCGACCATCACGATCTCGATCGCGCCGGTGCCGAGCAGCGGAGCCAGCACCGCCTTGCCGGTGCGGATGTCGCTCTTCTCCATCTCCTCGCGGCTGGGGGTGCGCCAGCGCGCGTCGCCGCTGTGGAGCAGCGCGCCGAGGTCGCGGCCGAGCACGCCGGCCGGCGTCGTCGCCAGCTGGTCGTGGATCGTCGCGGCGAGCGAGCGGGTGCGGTCCCACCCGGTCGGCCGGTAGCCGGGATCGCTCGCATAGGCCGCCAGCACCTGGAGCTCGGTCGCCAGATCCTCGGGCCGGGTGCGGCCGGTGAGGGTCAGCGCGTCCTCGCCGATGCCGAAGCTCGCGCCGTAGACCTTGGCGGCGAGCGCCTGCTGCAGGTCCTCATAGTCGATCTTGCCGAGGCCGCCGAGCGTGAAGGCGCCGGAGCGGAATGCCCAGACGTCCTTGGCCCGCGCCGGCGGCAGGTCGACGATGCCGTTGCCGATCCGCGCGCTGACCAAGATCTGCCCCTTGGCGAAGTCGGTCGGCTTGACGGTCAGCCGCACGCCGTTGGCGAAACGGATTGCCGTCGCGCCGAGGCCCGGCAGATCGCGCCGCTCGACGATGCGGCCCGGCGCGCCGAAGCTCGTATAGGGCCAGGTCTTGGCCTGCTCGACGGCGGCGGCGGAGAGCGCGCTCTTGTGCGCCGTCTCGTAGGCGGTGCGCAGCGCCAGCTCGCCGCCTTCGACGGGCGTCGGCGAGGCGAGATAGAGGAGCGGACCGCTGCGCGCGAATTGCGCCCGGAACGCTTCGTTGACCTGCGCCAGCGTCAGGCCTTTCACCGTCGCGTCGAACAGCGCCAGGTCGTCGGCCGGGCTGGTATAGACTTCGCGGTCGTTCACCGCCTGGACGAGACCGGCGGCCAGCGCCGCGCTTTGCCGCGTGGCCGCTCCCTGGGCGACGGTGGTCAGGGCCGCCCGGAATTCGGTCACGGCCCGGTCGAGCTCGGCCTGGGTGAAGCCGGCGCCGGTCGCCTGGCGCTGCGCCTGGTCGATCGCCGCGAGGCCCTTCTGCCAGCCTCCCGGCTGCACCGTCGCGGTGAGCTGGACGATGGTGGCGCGATCGGCGAGCTGCTGGAGGCCCATGCCCGCTCCGACGAAGGGCGGGTTCGCACCCGAGGCAAGGCGCGACAGCCGCCGGTTCAGCATCTGGAGGCCGAGCTGGCGCACCAGCTTCTCCGACTCCAGCGCCGCCGTGTCGGGGCGCAGATCCGGCGGCCCGACCCAGGAGATGCTGACCTGGTTGGGGACGCCCGCCTCGGTGAACACATGCGCCTCGGGGCTGCGCTCGCCGATCTTGGAGGCCGCCACTTCCGGGCCGGCGGCGCCGCGGCCCTTCCAGTCGCCGAAGCGGGCGCGGATCTTCGCCTCCATCGCGTCGACGTCGAAATCGCCCACCGCGACGAACGTCGCCCGCTCCGGTCGGTAATAGGAATTGTAGAATTCCACGAACCGCTCGCGCGGCGCGGTCTTGAGAACGTCGGTCAGGCCGATCGGCAGGCGGTCCGGCAGGATGTCGCCGCGCAGGGCGTAATTGAGCTGGTCGATCGCGTTGCGGAAGCCCGGCGTCGCCCGCACCCTTTCCTCGGAAAGCACGACGCCGCGCTCGCCCTCGATCGCCGCGGGGTCGAAGGTCACCTCGCCCGCCGTCTCGCGCAGCAGCAGCAGCGCCGTGTCGACCGTCGCCGCGTCGGTCTCGGGGAGGTCCAGCATGTAGACGGTCTGGTCGAACTGGGTCGTCGCGTTCGTGTCCGGCCCGAACTTCAGGCCCGCCCGCTCGAGCCGCTTGATGAACTCGCCCTTCGGCACGTGGGTGGTGCCGTTGAACGCCATATGCTCGATGAAGTGGGCGATGCCGCGCTGGTTGTCCTTCTCGTAGAGGGAGCCGACGCCGATTCGCAGGCGGAGCGACGCATTGTGCGGCGGCGTCGCGTTGCGCATGATCGCATAGTGCATGCCGTTGGGCAGCACGCCGAACCGCACCGCCGGATCGGCCCTGAGCCCCGTCGCCGGCTGCGCCTGCGCAGCGGCGGCGGGCGCCCCGCCCGGCTGGGCCGCCATCGGCTGCGCGGAGAGCGGCGTCGCGGCGAGGAAGACGAACAGGCCGCAGCCGGCGAGCAAGGCGGATTTCTTCATGCGAGTCTCTCCCACGGCCGTGTCCGGCCCGGTCGCCGTTTCTAGACCATCTCGTTGACGTGGCTAGCCTTTTCCGCGGGCTCGTCGCAGCGGTGGAACCAGCACGGGTCCCAGCTCGGCTCCGGGCCGAAGCGGGTCGCGAGGAAGTCGACGAGGGCCCGCACCCGCGCCGTCGTCGCCCGCCCCGGCATGACGGCGTAGAGCCCGCTTTCCTCCAGCGGAAAGTCCCTCAGCAGCGGCTCCAGCGTGCCGGCCTCGAAGCCCGGCGCGGCGATGAAGCTCGGCAGGATGCAGATGCCGAGCCCGGCGACGGCCGCGGCGCGCAGCATCTCGCCATTGTCGGCCCGCAGGCGCGGCTGGCCCTTCGCATAGTCCCACCCCTTGCCGACGCGGAAGCGCCACGTCTCGTTGGCGTAGAGGAGGATGTCGTGGCCCGCGAGATCGCGCGGATGCTCCGGCCGTCCCCGGCGCGCGAGATAAGCGGGGCTCGCCACCGCCACCTTGCGCACCGGCGCGATCCTGCGCGCGATCAGCGCGCTGTCCTTGAGCGCCCCGATGCGGACCGCCAGGTCGTACCCGCCGCCGACGAGATCGACCGGCCGGTCCTCGAACGAGATGTCAAGCTCGACCTTCGGATGCTCGGCGGCGAACTCCGCCAGCGCCGGGGACAGGTGCTGGACCCCGAAGGAGAGCGGCGCCGACAGCCGGATCGGCCCGGCGATCTGCGTCACCGCCTCCGCCACCACCTCCTCGGCTGCTTCCAGCTCGGCAAGGACGTTCGCGGCCCGCTCGAAATAGGCCTGGCCGACATCGGTCGGGCTCGCCCCCTGCGCGCTGCGGGTGAGCAGCCGCGCGCCCAATTGCTCCTCGAGCCTGGCGACGCGGCGGGAGACGATCGACTTGGCCATGCCCATGCGCTCGGCGGCGCGGCTGAAGCCGCCCGCCTCGACGACGCGGACGAAGGCGAGGACGTCAAGAAGGTCGACGGATGAGCGTTCCATAATCAGCAACACCGTTATGCGCTGTGCGCAGCTACCGGCAACACCGCTAGGCGCTTATCTCGCTCTTCGCAAGTTCAGTGGAGACGTTCGAAATGGCCAACATCCTCATCGTCGACAGCGCCGCCACCGGCGAGGCGTCGGTCTCGCGCAAGCTCACCCGCGCGCTCGCCGACACGCTGCAGCGCCGCGACCCCGCCGCGCGCATCGTCCACCGCGACGTCGGCGCCGCGCCGATCCCCCACCTGACCGAGGCGACCGTTCCCGCGATCCGCGCGGGCATCGTCGAGACGCCCGAGGCGGAACGCGCCCTCGCCCTCTCCGACGAGCTCGTCGCCGAGCTTCAGGACGCCGACGTGATCGTGATCGGCGCGCCGATGTACAATTTCGGCATGCCCTCGACGCTCAAGGCCTGGTTCGACCATGTGCTGCGCGCCCGCGTCACCTTCCGCTACACCGAGGCCGGTCCGGAAGGGCTCCTCAAGGGCAAGAAGGCGGTGGTGATCGAAGCGCGCGCCGGCCTCTATTCGGAAGGCCCGGCCGCGGCGATGGACAGCCAGGAGCCGCACCTGCGCACCCTGCTCGGCTTCATGGGCATAGACGACGTCGTCTTCGTCCGCGCCGAGAAGCTCGCCTTCGGTCCCGAAGCTGCCGAGGCCGCCATCGAGGAAGCGATCGGCGCGCTCGAGAGCTTCGCCGAAACCCGACTGCCGCTGGCGGCCTGAGCCGCAAGCGCATCCCGTCCGCGCCGGCCGCAATGCCCCCTCGCGCCGGTGCGGACGGGAACCCATATCAGGATCGACAGGGAGAAGACGCCATGAAGCTTTACTACGCCCCCGCCGCCTGCTCGCAGGCCCCGCACATCGCCGCGCGCGAGGCCGGCCTCGCCATCGAGCTCGCCAAGGTCGAGTTCCCCTCGAAGCGCACCGCCGACGGCGAAAGCCTCTACGACGTGAATCCGAAAGGCGCGGTGCCGACGCTGAAGCTCGACGACGGCGACGTCCTCACCGAAAACGCGGTCATCCTCCAGTACATCGCCGACCGCGCTTCGGGCTCGTCGCTCGCCATTCCGGCCTCGGGCGCCGAGCGCTGGCACTTCCTCGAATGGCTGAACTTCATCGCCACCGAGCTGCACAAGGGTTTCGGCCCGCTGTGGAATCCGGCCACTCCGGAGGATTTCAAGCAGGCGACGCGCGAGGCGCTGGGCAAGAAGTTCGACTATCTGCAGGAGCGGATCGGCGACGGCCCCTACATCCTCGGCGACCGTTTCTCGATCCTCGACGCCTACGCCTTTCCGGTGCTGAACTGGACCCGATTCCACGGCATCGACATCGAGCGCTGGCCCGGCCTCGCCGCCTATCTCCAGCGCATCGCGGCCCGGCCCGCGGTGCAGGACGTGCTGCGCGCCGAAGGCCTCGCGTAAGGAGGGAATCCATGATCGACATCCGTCCCTTCGCCTCGCTGGGCCATGCCGACCACGGCTGGCTCAACGCCCGCCACCATTTCTCCTTCGCCAATTATTACGATCCGGCCCGCATGGGCTGGGGCGCCCTGCGCGTCTGGAACGACGACGAGATCGCGGCGCGCTCGGGGTTCCCGCCCCACCCGCACAGCGACATGGAGATCGTCACCTACGTTCGGCAGGGGGCGATCACCCATCAGGATTCGATGGGGAATCAGGGACGCACCGGCCCCGGCGACGTCCAGGTGATGAGCGCCGGCACCGGCGTGCGCCACGCCGAGTACAATCTCGAGGACGAGACGACGACGCTCTTCCAGATCTGGGTGGAGACCGACAAGCGCGGCGCGCCGCCGAGCTGGGGCGCGCGGCAATTCCCCAAGGCGGACCGCGCCGGCGCCTTCGTCACCCTCGCCAGCGGCTTCGAAGAGGATGCGGACGCGCTGAAGATCAACGCCGCCGCCCGCGTCCTCGGCGCGACGCTGAAGGAAGGGGAGAGCGCCGAGCTCGCGCTCGATCCGGCCCGCCACACCTATCTCGTCGCGCTCGGCGCGCCGGTCGAGGTGAACGGGCGCCGGGCCGAGCCGCGCGACGGTATCGCCGTCACCGGCGAGGAGAAGCTCGTCATCAAGGCGCTCGGCGAGGCCGAGATCGTCCTCGTCGACTCCCGCTGAGCCGGGCGGCCGGGAAAAGGGTGGTGAACGCATGGTTCACCCTCTTTTCCCGGCACGATCAAGCACTTGCGGCGTTCCTGCCGCATGCCTCGCTACTATTTCCATGTCCACGGCCCGCGCGACCGCCTGCGCGACGAGGAAGGCGTGGTGCTGCCGGACGTCGAGGCGGCCTGGTACCAGGCGGTGCGCAGCGCCCGCGACCTGATCCGCGCCGACGTGCAGCTTGGCTGTGCCTATGAGGAGCAGGCGATCGAGATCGCCGACGACAAGGGTCGTCCGCTCAGCCAAGTCCCCCTCAAGGATGTCGCCCGCTACGCGATGTGACGGCGCCGGGCGCGCGCCTTGGGCTCAGACCCGCTTGAACACGCCCCGGACGATCTTGCGCGGCGCCGGGGCGACCATCGCCTCGATCTCGCTCGGGTGGAGCGGCGTCTCGAACTCGCAGCCCGCCTCGTTGCCCCGCACCCACACGACGCGGCTGCGCTTCGCTTCGAAGCCGGGCAGCTTCAGCCACACTTCGGCGCCTTCCTCGGCGGGCTCCGGGCATTCGCACTTGAACCCGCCCGTCGAGATGTCGAGGATCACGACGGCGTGCCTCTTCGCCCCTTCCTCGCGCAGCGCCGCGGCGATGTTCACGATCCGCCGCTCGGCCTTGCGGCCGTCGCTGATCGGGAGTTGCGACAATTCGGCGTTGATGAACAAGGCGGCCCCCTTGGCGGACATTCAGGCGAGCACGGTCTAGCGCCGGCGCGTTAACATTCGGTTGGCCGGGCGATCGGGGCCGGCGCCGCGACGGACGCCGGCCCCCCTCGATACGCGACACGAGGGTCGCCCGCGGGCGACGCCTCCTCCTGCACCCGGGCGGTTGAGAAGAGGCTGAACGGAACGGTTAGCGGCGGTTAAGCCAAGCCGCTGCGGCGGGGCGTGAAAAGGAAAAGGCGGAGCCGGCCGAAGCCGCCCCCGCCCCCCCGGTCGCGTACCGGGGGTCTTCCTAGCTCGAGACGCTTACGAAACGGTTGCCGATCACCAGCCGCGGCGGGGGCCGCCATTCACGGCGTCGTCGACTCGGCGCACCGCGTCCTCGATGCTGCGGCGCAGGGTCGGGGCGAGGATCGCCACCTCGCGCGTCGCCGCGCTGGCGCCGGCGGTCGCGCGGTCGACGCCGACGTGGAGCTTGGTGCGCGCATAGGGATCCTCCCGCCGCGCCACGTCGCCGAGCGTGTCCGGGCGGCGCGGGTCGCCGCGTCCCTCCGGCTCGAGCGCGTCGAGCACCGGGCCGACGCGGATGTCGAGCAGCGCATCGACCAGGCGGTGCAGCGTCCCGCCGGCGCGGGCGACGTCGCCCGGCGCGGGCAGGCTGCGCGCGATCTCGTCGTCGCGCGGATCGTAACGGGGGTCGTAGCGCGGCGGCTGGGCCGCGGCGGGAACGGCGATCGCGGCGGCGACGCCGGCGAGAATGAGCTTACGCAACATATTCCCTCCTCGAGCGGGCAGCATGGCTCGCCCGCGCCAACGCACGAGCGGCCGAGTCGCTGCGCCTATATTAGCACGGGAATGACCGTTTGCTGAATGGCTTAGCGCGCGGCGGTCAGCAGCCAGGCGAGCGCCGCCGTGCCCGCGGCGATACGGTACCAGGCGAAGGGCGCGAAGCCGCGCCGCGAGACGATGCCGACGAACCAGCGCACCACGACCAGAGCGACGACGAAGGCGATGACCGATCCCAGCGCGATCGCGCCGATGCCGACCTGGCCGCCGCTCGCCAGCTCGTGGCGGTGGCTGAACAATTGCACCGCGCTCGCGCCGAACATGGTCGGGATGGCGAGGAAGAAGCTGAACTCCGCCGCCGTCCGCCGGTCGACCCCGAGCGCCAGCGCACCCATGATCGTCGCGCCGGATCGGCTGACGCCGGGGATCATCGCCAGGCATTGCAGCACGCCGATGCCGAGCACGGTGCCGATCGACAGGTCCGAGACGCCGTGCGTGTGCCTCGGCTTCGCCACCTTCTCCACCGCGAGGATCGCGATGCCGCCGACGATCAGCGCCACCGCCACCGTGATCGGCGAGAGCAGCAGCGCCTCGATCTTCTTGTGCAGGACGATGCCGAGCACCGCCGCCGGCAGGAAGGCGACCAGCAGGTTGCGTACGAAGCGGAAGGACGCCGCGTCGCCGCGCATCAGCCCCTGCAGCACCGCCCAGAAGGTCCGCCAGTAGAGGACGACGATCGCCATGATCGCGCCCAACTGGATGACGATGTTGAACACCTCCCAGCGCGCCCCGTCATAGTGGAAGAGCGAGCCGGCGAGGATCAGGTGGCCGGTCGAGGAGACCGGCAGGAACTCGGTGATCCCCTCGACGATGGCGAGCAGGACGATGAGAAGGAGGTCGCTCATGGGACTCCGTCGGGGTTGGCGACGCGGGAGCGCCGGCGGGGAAGGGGCTCAGTAAGGCTGCTTGGCGGCGAAGCGGCCGTGGCGGCGATAGGCGGTGAGCCAGCCCTCGGCCACGGCGATCAGCGGCGTCTTGGGGATGCCGAACGCCTCGAGGCCGGCGACGTCGGACGAGGCGACGCTGTCCTTCTGGAGCATCAGCCATTGCTGCCAGGTCAGCGGCGCGCCCGGCAGCCAGCCCAGGCCCCGCGCGGCGAGCTTGGCGACCGGATCGGGGACGTCGGCGAGCGGCCGGTCGCGCTCGGTGGTGCGGCAGACCCACTCCATCAGCCCCCGCATCGTCATCACCTCCGGCCCGCCCAGCTCGTAGGTCTTGCCGGCATGGGTGTCGGGATTGAGTGCCGAGGCGGCGACCGCGCGGCCCACGTCGGCGGCATAGACCGGCTGGATGCGCATTGACGGCCGGATCACCGGCAGCACCGGCAGGATGCGGGCGAGGCCGGCGAAGCGGTTCACGAAATTGTCCTCGCGTCCGAACAGGAGGGACGGCCGGACGATCGTCGCGCCCGGGAAGGCCGCGCGCGCCGCCGCCTCGCCCTCCGCCTTGGTCGCGTAGTAGAGGGACTCGGCCTCGGCATCGGCGCCAATCGCCGAGATCTGGACCAGCGCCCCGGCCCCGGCCGCCGCGGCAGCCTCGGCGACGTTGCGGGCGCCCGCGACATGGACATCGTGGAAGCGGCCCTTCAGCACCCCGACCAGGTTGACCACCGCATGGCTCCCCTCGGTGCAGGCGCGCACCCGCGCCGCGTCGGTGACGTCGCCGGCGACGAGCTGGACCTGGCCGAGGCTCGCGAGCGGCTTCAGGAACACGGCGGTGGAAGGGTTCCGCTGGACGATCCGCACCCGCGCGCCGGCGTTGAACAGCGCCTGCGCCACGTAGCGGCCGAGGAACCCGCCGCCGCCGAACAACGTGACCAGACGGTCCATCCGATAACCCTTGTGCCAAGCGAAAATGCGGCGCCTCTCTGCCGCGTCCGCCCTGCGTTGACAAGCAGGGCGAGCCCCCCTAGTTCGCGCCGCCTACCGACTGTTCTCAGCTCCGTGCCCAGGTGGCGGAATTGGTAGACGCACCAGCTTCAGGTGCTGGCGCTCGCAAGGGCGTGGAGGTTCGAGTCCTCTCCTGGGCACCATGATCGGCGGCCCGCCGCAGGCGGGCGGCAATGTCCGGGGGACATTGCCGAGCCGATCATCCGCCGCGCAAGCGGCATGTCCGCTCCGCCGCGCAAGCGGCGCCAGGAGCTCGGTCCGCCGCGCAAGCGGGTTGACTATTCCTGTTTTTCCTCGACCTCGCCCTGCGCGGCCGCATCGACGAAATAAGGCTCCACCTCGCCGGTCAGCTTGATCGTCAGCGGCCGCCCGTGGCGGTCCATCGTCTTGCCGGCCTGCACCCGGATCCAGCCTTCGGAGATGGAATACTCCTCGACATCGTGGCGCTCGCGGCCCTTGAAGCGGATGCCGATGCCGCGGCGAAGGATGTCGGCGTCGAAATGGGGGCTCCTCGGATCGAGCGAGAGGCGGTCGGGGGGCGTGTCGGCCATGCGCGCAAATCTTCCTGTGTCCGGCGCCGGGGCCCAGGTCAGATCCGCTCAGCGCAGCTTGCTGATCTTGAGGCCGTCGGCTTTCGCCCGGTCCTTCACCGACTCCTCGGTGCGGGTCAATGCCTTGGCGATGGCCTTCAACGACATCTCCTTGCCCGCGAGCAGGTGGAGCTTCTGGATCTCGTCCTGCTTCCAAGGCTGGCGGTGGCGGGCGAAATTCTCGGCCATCAGCTCTGGGTCGAGGCCTTGGTCGAAGGCTTGGCCGCGATCGTCTTCTTGACCTCCTTCTTCGGCTTCCTGGCTTCCTTGTTGCCGCGCACCTGTCCCTTGGCCATCGTTGCGTCTCCTCGATCGTTCGATGCGGCATCGCTCTAATCGCCCCCATTGTCGAGCGCTTTGCGGGAGCGGGCGGGGCGGGCTAGGGGGCCGCTATGGACGCCCGCCCCCGCTTCGCCTTCACGATCGCCGCCACCGACGGCAAGGCCCGCGCCGGCACGCTCGCGATGCGGCGGGGCGACATCCGCACGCCCGCCTTCATGCCGGTCGGCACCGCCGCGACGGTCAAGGCGATGAAGCCCGCCGACGTGCGCGCCTCCGGCGCCGACATCCTGCTCGGCAACACCTATCACCTGATGCTCCGTCCGGGCGCCGAGCGGGTCGCGCGGCTCGGCGGGCTGCACCGGTTCATGGGCTGGGACCGGCCGATCCTCACCGACAGTGGCGGCTATCAGGTCATGAGCCTCTCCGAGCTCAGCAAGGTGACCGAGGAGGGGGTGTCGTTCCGCAGCCACCTCGACGGGTCGAAGCACATGCTCTCGCCCGAACGGTCGATCGAGATCCAGCGCCTGCTCGGCTCGGACATCGTCATGGCCTTCGACCAGCTGGTCCCGACCACCTCCCCGCGGGAGGCGCAGGCGGCGGCGATGGAGCGCTCGATGCGCTGGGCCAGGCGCTCGCGCGACGCCTTCGACGGCGGCGGCGCCCATGCCGAGGCCGCCGCGCTCTTCGGCATCCAGCAGGGCGCCCTCGACGAGGGACTGCGCAAGGCCTCGGCCGACGCGCTGATCGACATCGGCTTCGACGGCTACGCGGTCGGCGGCCTGGCGGTGGGGGAGGGGCAGGAGGCGATGTTCGCCTGCCTCGATTTCGCCCCGGGCCAGCTTCCCGCCGACCGGCCGCGCTACCTCATGGGCGTCGGCAAGCCCGACGACATCGTCGGCGCCGTCGAGCGTGGCATCGACATGTTCGATTGCGTCCTCCCCACCCGCTCCGGCCGCACCGGCCAGGCCTTCACCCGCTCCGGGCCGATCAACATCCGCAACGCCCGCTTCGGCGAGGACGAGCGGCCGCTCGACCCGGACTGCGCCTGCCCGGTCTGCGCCGGCTGGTCGCGCGCCTATCTCCATCACCTCGTCCGCGCCGGCGAGATCTTGGGCGCGATGCTGATGACCGAGCACAACCTCTATTTCTACCAGGCGCTCATGGCAGACCTGCGCGCGGCTATTTCGGAGGGTCGCCTCGCCGCCTTCGCCGCCGCCTTCCGAACTCGTTACGCCGAGAGCAGAGGCTTGAAAAACGGCGCCGAATAGCCACATTCGGGGAGCCCGGCGAAGCGCTCCCCGCCTTGCCGGCGCTGCGCCTTGTCCCGTGCGCGGGGGTGCTGCGGTTGCGAAAAAAGCCCGCTTTGACTAAGGGCTCGCCCTTCTTCCGGAGTAGTGGATGCCTCTCGCCCGCCTGACCCTGCCTGCCCTGCGCCTGCCGTCGGTGCCCGAGATCCGCCACTGGCTCGCCGGGCTCGTGCTGGCGACGACGGCGCTGCTGTACCTCGTCGCGGGCCTCAGCGTCTCGTCGCTGCCGCCGGTTTCGACCCTCGCCCACGCCAACGTCCCGCACAACCTCCAGCAGGCGCTGCCGACCGGCGCGCCGCCGGCGCCCGAGCCGCTCCAGTTCCGCACCGACGTCAGCCCGCAGGACGCGGTGGCGATCAACGCGGCCATCCCGCTCTCGGCCGAACCGAATCCGCCGGCGCGCCCCTATCGCCAGGCCTTCGCCACCCCCGCGGACCGCACCCGCGCGCTCGAATGCCTGACCGCCGCAATCTATTACGAGGCGGCGATGGAGCCCGCCGACGGCCAGCGCGCCGTCGCCCAGGTGGTGCTGAACCGGGTGCGCCATCCCGCCTTCCCGAAGACGGTGTGCGGCGTCGTCTTCCAGGGCTCCGAGCGCACCACCGGCTGCCAGTTCACCTTCACCTGCGACGGCGCGATGATGCGCGCGCCGGTGCCGGTGCTTTGGACCCGCGCGCGGATCGTCGCCGAGGAGGCGCTCGCCGGCAAGGTCTACGCGCCCGTCGGCTGGTCGACCCATTATCACGCCAATTACGTCGTCCCCTATTGGAGCGGCACGCTGGCCAAGGCCGCGAATGTCGGCCGGCACATCTTCTACCGCTGGGCCGGCGGCTGGGGCCGCGCGCCCGCCTTCCGCTTCGGGCCGGGCGGGTCCGAGCCGCAGATCGCCCTCATGCGCCGTGTGACCTCCGACCCCTCGACGCTGCGCGACGCGCCGGCCGCGCCGGACGCCTTGCTCGCCGCCGAAGCGGCCGCCGCCGCGGCAGCCGCCGCGAACGGCGTCCCCACCGCCGCGACTCCCGAAAAGGGCGGCGTGGACAGCCTCTCGCGCGCCATCGTCCGCCGCTACGAGCCGATGACGCCTCAGGCCGCGACCGACAGCACGATGGCGCAGCTCAACAAGCCCTCGTCGACGATGCACTGGGCGCTCTCGGGCCTTCCCGAAAAGCCGCAGGCCCCGCTCGGCAAGCAGGCTCCCGCGGACGCCGCGGCGGCCCCGCCGCATTGCCTCGAGGGCGTGCGGCGCCTTCCCACGGGCGGGCAGGGCGCGGCCGAAAAGCAGGGCTGCTGAGCCGCAGCCGCTGGACAGGCGCACGCCGCTCTTCCTAAGCCAGCAGCGCAAGGCAGGGGAGGGTGACATGACGAAGGCTTTCTGGCTCGGCACCGCGGTTTCGACGCTCATCGCCGGCGGTGCGGCGCTCGCGGCCGCCGCGCCTCCTATCTACCCCCCCTTCGGCCTCGACCTCACCGCACCCGACAAGTCGGTGAAGCCCGGCGACGACTTCTTCCAATATGCCAACGGGACCTATCTCGGCCGCACCGGCATTCCCGCCGACCGTCCCTCCGCCTCCCGCCGGCTGGAGATGACGGACCGCATGGAGGCGCAGCTCCACACGCTGATGGAGGATGCCGCCAAGGCGCAGGGCGGAAGCGGCGACCGCGCCCGCGTGGGCGCCTTCTATGCCGCCTATATGGACGAGGCGCAGGCGGAGCGGCTCGGCGCGGCGCCGCTCAAGCCGGAGCTCGACGCCATCCGCGCCGCGCCGGACCGCGCCGCCCTCGCCGGCCTGATGGGGCAGGCGGAGGCGGGCCTCTATCCGGCGATTTTCGGCCTGGGCATCGATACCGATCTCAAGGACCCAACCCGCTACGCCGTCTATGTCGGCCAATCCGGCCTCGGCCTTCCCGACCGCGATTACTACCTGAAGCCGGATCTCGCGGCGAAGAAGGCGGCCTATCGCGCCTATGCGGCGAAGCTGCTCGGCCTCGCCGGCTGGCCCGAGCCGGCCGCCGCCGCCGATGCGATGGTCGGTTTCGAAACCCGCATCGCCCAGGCGAGCTGGAGCAAGGTCCAGCAGCGCGACCTCAATGCCGTCTACAACCCGATGACGCCCGCGGAGCTGCGCGCCCTCACCCCCGGCTTCGACTGGGCGCCGCTGCTCGCCGCCGCCGGAGTCGCCGGCAAGGGACAGCTCGTCGTCGCCGAGAAGAGCGCCTTCCCGAAGCTCGCCGCCATCTACGCCGAGACCCCGGCCGACACGCTCAAGGCCTGGATGGCCTTCCACGTCGCCGACGGCGCCGCGCCTTATCTGTCCAGGGCGTTCGTCGACGCCCATTTCGATTTCCACGGCAAGGCGCTGACCGGCCAGAATGCGATCCGCCCGCGCTGGAAGCGGGCGATCCTTGCCGTCGGCGGCGGCGATTGCGGCGCCGATCCCGGAAGCTGCTTCGGCACCATCGCCTGGGCGGTCGGCGACCTCTACGCCGCCCGCTACTTTCCGCCCGAGACCAAGGCGAAGGTCACCGAGCTGGTCGGCAACCTCAAGGCGGCGTTCCGTGCGCGGATCGAGGCGCTCGACTGGATGGGCCCCACGACCAGGGCCGAGGCGCTGAAGAAGCTCGACACCTACACGATCAAGGTCGGCTATCCCGACACGCCGCAGCGCGATTATTCCGGCCTGGTCATCCGGCGCGACGACCTGCTCGGCAACGTTCGCCGCGCCGCCGCGCTGGACTGGACGTTCCGCGTCCGGCGCAGCGACGGGCCGGTCGACCGCGGCGAATGGTCGATGACGCCGCAGACCAACGACGCCTATAACGGCTCGCTGCGCGACATCGTCTTCCCCGCCGGCATCCTGCAGGCGCCGATCTTCGACGCGGCGGCGGATCCGGCGATCAACTACGGCGCCATCGGCGGCGTCATCGGTCACGAGATGACCCACGGATTCGACGATCAGGGACGCACGATCGACGCCTCCGGCGCCCTGCGCGACTGGTGGACTCCCGCCGACGCCGCCGCCTTCAAGGCCCGCGCGGACCGTTTGGGCGCGCAATATGCCACCTACGAGCCGGTCCCCGGCTTTCACATCAACCCCGGCCTCACCATGGGCGAGAATATCGCCGATCTCGGCGGCCTCTCCATCGCCCTTGACGCCTATCACCGGTCCCTTAACGGTAAGCCGGCACCGGTTGTCGGCGGTCTCACGGGGGACCAGCGCGTCTTCCTCGGCTGGGCGCAGGCCTGGGCGGGCAAGATGCAGCCCGACGCGATCAAGGCGATGACGGTCGGCGATCCGCACAGCTTCAGGAAGTTCCGCGTCAACGGCGTCGTCCGCAACATCGACGCCTGGTACCCGGCCTTCAAGGTCGCTCCGGGTGAGGCGCTCTACCTCAAGCCCGAGAACCGCGTCCGCATCTGGTGACGCGAGCGGCTCAGCCGCCGTCCGCGGCGCGTTCGAGCGCCGCCACGTCCAGCTTCACCATCCCCATCATAGCCTCCATCGCGCGGCGGGCGCGGCCCGGATCGGGGTCCGCGAGCAGCTCGATCATCCGCTTCGGCACCACCTGCCAGGAGAGGCCGAACCGGTCCTTGCACCAGCCGCAGGCGACCGGCTCGCCGCCGTCGGCCGTCAGCGCGTCCCAATAGCGGTCCACCTCCGCCTGGTCTGCGCATTCGATCGCGAACGAGACGGCCTGGGTGAAGGGCACGTTCGGCCCTCCGTTCAGGCCCTGGAAGGGGCGCCCGCACAGCGTGAACTCGATCAGGATCGGGTCGCCGGCCTTGCCGTTGGGATAGTCGGTCGGCGAGCGCTGGACGTGGTCGACGCGGCTGTCGGGGAAGATCGAGGCGTAGAATTGCGCCGCCTCCTCGGCATTCGTGTCGAACCAGAGGCAGGGGGTGATCGCGTTCATGGCCCGCTCCCTTCAGCGTTCGATCGAGCGGAGCGAGAAGACGCCGCCCTGGGGATCGCTGCACTGGATGATCCAGCTGCCGTCGGGAACCTGCATCGGGCCCATCCGCACCGTGCCGCCCTGCGCCGTCAGCCGCTCCGCGGCCGCATCGACGCTGTCGACGTTGAAGTAGAAGCCCCAGACGGAACGGGGCAGGGGCTCCGGCTTGTCCATCATGCCGCCCATCTCTTCGCCGCCGGCGCCGAAGATTCGGTAGGTGCCCATCGGTCCCATATCCATCTCGCGCACCGTCTCCCAGCCGAACATGTCGCCGTAGAAGCCGATCGCGGCCTTCTCGCCCTGGCTGGTGTAGAGCTCGTGCCAGCCGACCGTTCCGGGGGCATCCTTGGCGAGCTGCGTCGGCTCCTCTTCGCGGGGCAGCGGGGTGAGGATGTAGAAGAGCGCGCCGCCCGGATCGGCGACCATAGCGAAGCGGCCGACGCCGGGAATGTCGTCCGGGCCCTTGTGGATCGAGCCGCCGGCGGCCGCGATCCGGGCGGCCGCCTCGTCGGCATCGGCCACCCAGATGTAGCCCAGCCACATCGGCGGCATGCCTCCGGCCTTCATCTCCTCGGTGAACTGGAAGGCGCCGCCGACGCCGACGCCTTGGGTGCTCAGCACCATATAGCGGCCGCCACCGGCCTCAGCGCCCGGATGCGGCGCGGCCGTCCAGCCCACCACCTTCGTGTAGAAGTCGATCGCGGCGTCCTGGTCCGGCGTCATCAGCTCGTACCAGATGAAGTTCGAGGTCATTTCCTGTCTCCCGATTTCGGCCGTCAGGCCTTGTCGCCGCTGTCGAGCAGCACTTCGAAGCCGCCGAAGATCATCCGCTTCATGTCGAACGGCATGTCATCGGTCGGCTGGAGCCGCGGATCGGCCATCACCTTCGGGCTCGCCGAATTGCGAAGGTCCTTCGAAGGCCACACGATCCAGGAGAAGATGAGCCCGTCGCCCTCCTCGGCGGCGACGGCCCGGTAGAAGTCGGTGACTTTGCCATGGGGCACATCGTCGCCCCAGCATTCCACCACCCGCAGCGCGCCATGGTCGATGAACACCTCGGCCGCCCGTTTCGCCATTTCGACATAGGCCTGCTTCTTGCCGTCCGGTACCGGGATCACGAACCCGTCGATATAGTTCATCGCCATCTCCCCTACGCGCAGGCTTCGGCAGCGACCTCGGCGGCGTTGCGGCCGCCGAGCGCGCTCATGTCGAGCCACATCGGCGCCCAGATATGGCCGTCCGGATCCTCGAAATTGCGACCGTACATGAAGCTGTGCTCGTCCTTCGGCCCGATCTCGCGGCTGCCCTGGGCGAGCGCCGCCTCGGTGATCGCGTCGACCGCCTCGCGGCTCTCGCACGAGATGCACAGCAGCACCTCGCTGCTGCGCCGCGCATCGGCGACCTCCTTCGGCGTGAACATTTTGAACTTGTCGTGCGTCAGCAGCATGACGTGGATCTCATCCGACAGCACCATGCAGGCCGCGGTATCGTCGGTGAACTGCGGGTTCACGGTGAAGCCGACGGCTTCGTAAAAGGCTTTGCTGCGCGGCAGATCCGCCACCGGCAAGTTGACGAAGATCATGCGCGACATCGGGGCCTCTCCTGCTTTCGTTGGGCGAATCGCCGTTTGACGCTGATGCGCGTCCGTGTTATAAAAGGCAACAATGAAGTTAGAAAAAAGGACCAGAAGCTATCGCGACGCGTGCGGGACGGCGCATGGGCTCGATCTTATCGGCGAGCGCTGGGCGCTGCTGGTGATGCGCGAGCTCATGCTCGGACCGAAGCGCTTCTCGGACCTGAAGGCGGATCTGCCGGGGATCAGCGCGAACGTGCTCACGCAGCGGCTGGAGGGCCTGGAGGAGACGGGGCTCGTCCGGCGCCGCAGGCTTCCCCCGCCGGCCGCGGCGCAGGTCTACGAGCTCACCGATTGGGGCTATGAGGCGGAGCCGATCATCCAGGAGCTCGGCCGCTGGGCGACCCGATCGCCGGGCCACGACCCCAGCCTGCCGCTCAGCGCCACCTCGTTGATGCTGTCCTTTCGCACCATGCAATCGCCCGAGCGGGTCGGCGGGCTCGCCGCTACCGTGGCCTTTCGCATCGGCGACCAGGAATTCGTCGCCCGCATCGGCGGCGGCCGCGTCCACACCGAGCGGGGCGAGGCGGCGGGCGCGGACGTCCTCTTCAGCGGTGCCCCGGAGGCGATCGCCGCAGCCGTCTACGGCGGCGTGCCGATCGACGCACTGGCGGCGGGGGGCGCGTTGAAGATCGAGGGTGACGAGGCGCTCGCCCGGCGCTTCGCCACCCTCTTTCCCTTGCCTGACAAGGCGGCCGGCTAGAAGCCGATCTTCACCGGCCGCTCGGGCTTCGCCTTCGCTTCGGCGGCAAGCAGGGCGACAATCTCGCCCGCGCCCGCCGTCTCCCGGTAGCGAAGCTGGCGCTTGACCACCGCGAAGTCGCCGGGCGTCAGCCCGCCCACCTCCGCCAGACCCGCCGGGGCGGGGCAGGCGAAGAAGCGCTGGAAGGCCCGGGCCGCCGCCTCGGCCGAAAGCGCCTCGAGCTCGATCTTGAAGACGAAGCGTCGCAGCGCCGCGGGATCGAGCCGGCGGGCGAAGTTGGTCGCCGCGACGAACGGGAGCGGGTGCGAGTCCATCCAGGTCAGCAGCTCGTTGACTTGGGTGATCTCCCACGAGCGCTGCGCGTCCGAACGGTCGAGGAGGAGCGAATCCGCCTCGTCGAACAGCAGCACCGCGCCGCTCTCGCGCGCCTCGGCGAACGCATCGGCGATGTTGGCCTCCGTCCCGCCGACCCACTTCGACAGCAGGTCCGACGCCCGCTTCACCGCCAGCGGCCGGTCGAGCCGCTCCGCCAGGTGCGCCGCGAGCGCCGTCTTCCCCGTCCCCGGCGGCCCGGTGAGGAGAAGCGAGAAGTCGGCCGGGGAGCCGGGCGCGCCAAGCCGTGCGACGAGACGCGCCACGTCCTCGCCGCCCTCGTAGAGCGAGAGGTCGAGGCCGCCGCCGCCCACCGCGGGCGGCAGCGCGCGCCCGCCGCGCAGGCCAAGCACGAGCGAGCGTCCCGCCGCTTCCGCATCCTCGGCGCCGCCGCCCGCCAACGCGGCAGTCCGCAGCGCCACCCGCGCGACGCTGCCGGTTTCGGCTTCCCGCGCCGCGAGCGCGAGGAGGCCGCCGGCCGCGTCGGCCGCGCCTTCCGAGGCCGCCGCGCGCGCCACGATCCGCGCCCGCGCCTTGGGTGAAGGATGGTCCATGCGCAGCACGAAGCTCATCCGCCGCAGGTGCGCCGGATCGACCGCGTCGATCGCGTTCGACGTCCACAAGGTCGGCACCGCATTGTCCTCGAACAATCGGTTGACGAACACCTTGGATCCGGCGCGGCGGCCGCCGCCGGCGGTCATCGACGCGTCGCCGAACAGGTCCTCCATTTCGTCGAACAGGAGCAGGCTGTCGCCGCGCCGCGCGAGGAGGCGCTGCGCCCGGCGCAGCGCGTGCACGCGCTGGTAACGGCTGGGCTCGTCGCCGTCCTCGTCCTCCTCCGCGACCGCATAGAGGCGCGCCCCCGCCGCCGAGGCGAGCGTGCGCGCGAGCTCCGTCTTGCCGGTGCCGGGCGGCCCGTGGATGAGGATGTTGACGCCTCTCGCCTTCGCCGTGAGGGCGCCGGCCAGAAGTCGGACGATGAGGTCGGCCGCCTCGCGCTGCTCGGCGAAGTCGTCGAGCGTCAGCATCGCCTCCTGCCGGCTTCCGGCGAGCAGGTCGACGATCCGCGCGTCGTCGGCGAGGCCTTCGGCGAGGAGGTTGCCGAACGCCCAGCTCAAGGCCAGGTCGAGCCCGCCCGAGCCGTCGGCCTGGAGAGCCAGGAGCCCGAGCCGCACCGGCCCCGCCGCGCGCAGGCGCGCGCTCGCGTCGGCCGGATCGGCGCCGGCCAGCTGGGCGAGGAGCAACGCGCAATTCTCGCCCACATCCGCCAGCCGCGCCCGCAGCCTCGCCAGCCGCGGCAGCCGCGCGAACGCCACGGCGCCTTCGAGCAGCCCCGCCTCGAACCTGTCGAAATCGAGCAGGCGCGCGACCGCATCGGCGGCGCGCAGCACGTCCGGCCGCGGCTCCGCGACGGCGATGCTCCTGGCGAGCGCCGGCAACTCGGCCCAGCCGATTCCGCACCCGCCCTCCGCCGCCGCATCGGCGCGGGGCAGGTCCGGCCACAGCCAGCCGCTTTGGTCCGCCGCCCATTCGAGCGTCGCCGCCGCGGCCTTGCCGCCGCCGCTCATCGTTTCGCGCAGCAGCAGGAGTGCCCGCTGCGCCAGAAGCTTCTCGCCCATGATTCCTTCTCGCCGGCCCGGCGCGCGAAGGCGCGGCCGAAGCCGTTTCCGTCCAGATGATCAGATCGTCGGTGCCGCGCCGGGTCCGAACCCCGGCCGGCGCGCGTCAGCGCTGGGGCGGGATTCGGACGGAGGCGGGGCTGTGCGTCCCGTAATCGAAGCGATCGTGCATCGCCTGTCTCCGTCCGAAGCTGCGGCGAAGGTGCCGCGGGGAGCGGGCCGATAGGGCCGGCCGCCGGTCGAGTCAAGATCGTTGCCGCCTCGCAACTTGCCGCGCGCGCCCGGGTTGGGCAGGAAGGCGCGGCGGAGGAGCGAGGATGGCAGACGAGGCGGACGGCGCGCAGAAGGCGGCGCGGGAGGAGAGCCGGCTGGAGGAAGCCGCCATCGGCACGCCTATGCTGCAGCTGCGGCTGCTGCTCGTCGTGCTCACTCTCGCCGGCATCTGGATCGCCCGCGATTTCATCCTCGAGCTCGCCTGGGCGGTGGTGATGGCGGTCGCCTTGTGGCCGCTCTATCGCCGCCTCGCCCCGCCGCGGCGGGAGGGCGGGCACCTTCCCATCGTCGCGCCGCTGGTCGTGACTTTGGGCACGGGCCTCATCCTGATGCTGCCGCTCGCCGTGGTCGCGGTCGAGGCGGCGCGCGACAGCCAGGCGGCGATGGCCTGGGTCAGCGCCGCGCAGAAGCACGGCCTGCCGGCGCCGCAGTGGCTCCCCCACCTGCCCCTTGCCGGCAGCCGCGCCGTCGGCTGGTGGAACGCCCACCTCGCCACGCCCCAGGGCTCGTCGCAGCTGCTCGGCCGCCTCGACGCGGGCATGATCGCCAAATGGACCGAGACCATCGCCAGCGAGCTCGCCTCGCGTTCGATGTTCTTCGCGATCACGCTCCTCGCCCTGTTCGTCGTGCTGCGCGACGGCGAGCGCCTCGCCGCCAAGACCGTCGACAATGCCCGCCGCTTCTACGGCGAGTTCGGCGAGCGCTTCGTCATGCGCCTCGCCGATGCGGTTCGCGGCGCCGTCAACGGCACCGTCTTCGTCGCGATCGGCGAGGGGACCTTGATCGGCTTCGCCTACGCCGCGCTGGGCGTGCCGCGGCCGGTGCTGTTCGCGGTGATCACCGTCGGCTTCGCGATGCTGCCGTTCGGCGCCTGGGCGGCGTTCGGGGTGGCGAGCCTGGTGCTCGTCGTCCAGGGCCATCTCGCCGCCGCCGCCATCCTCTTCGTCTTCGGCGCGGCGGTGATGCTGATCGGCGACAATATCGTCCAGCCGGCGGTGATCGGCAATTCGGTCGAGCTGCCGTTCCTGTGGACCCTCGTCGCGACCTTCGGCGGCCTCGAGACCTTCGGCCTCGTCGGCCTGTTCATCGGGCCCGCGGTGATGGCCGCGCTCTTCCTCGTCTGGCGCGAATGGCTCGGCGAGGAGGTGGTGGCCGGGTCGCGCCGCCGCCGCCGCCGCGACACCCGCGCCCGCCGCCGCTCGGGCTTCGTCGCAGCGGACGCCGCTTCCGTCGACGCCGCCTAGGCGCGCGCGGACCGCCCGCTACCGCTCGCCCCGCATCCCAGGGGAGGAACCATGCGCATCTTCGCTCTCACCGCGCTCGCTCTCGCGCTCGCCGCGCCCGCCGCCGCCCGTCCGACCGCGGCGCCCGCGGACATCGACGCCGCCGTCGCCGATCCGGCGCGTCCCGAGGCCGCCGTCAAGCTCGACGCCGGCCGCAAGCCTGCCGCGGTCCTCAAGTTCGCCGGCTTGAAGCGCGGAGACCACGCGCTCGATCTGTTCGGCGGCTCGGGCTATTTCACCGAGATCATGGCCCACGCGGTGGGCCCCGACGGGCGAGTCGTCGCCTGGCTGCCGCTCTCCGAACTCGACGACAAGGGCCGCGCCGCCTGGGCCGAGCTCAAGGGCCGCGTGTCCAACGCCAGCTTCTTCGTCACCCCCAACGATGCGCTCGCCTTACCAGAGGGCGCGTTCGATTTCGCGATGATCAACCTCGATTATCACGACGTCTATTGGGAGAGCGCCAAGTTCGGGTTCCGCCGCATGGACCCGGAAGGTTTCCTCAAGACCGTCTACGCGGCGCTCAAGCCCGGCGCGACGATCGCCGTCATCGACCATGTCGGCGAACCCGGCAGCGATCCGCGCATGCTCGCCGACAAGCTCCACCGCATCGATCCGGCGGTGATCAAGGCCGATTTCCAGCGCGCCGGCTTCGTCCTGGAGGGCGAGTCCGACCTGCTCCGCAATCCGGCCGACGATCACAGCAAGCTCGTCTTCGACAAGGCGATCCGCGGCAATACCGACCGCGTCTTCTATCGCTTCCGCAAGCCTGCCAAATAGACTAGCCCTGCGCGCAGGATCTCGAAGGAGGGGACGATGCGCGCACTGGCCTTCACCGCACTCGCACTGGCTCTGGCGCTTCCTTCCGCGGCGCCGTCGCAGCCGCGCCCGGCCGGCCCTCCCGACATTGCCGCCGCCGTCGCGGCGCCGGGCCGCCCCGCCGACCAGGTGAAGCTCGACGCGGTGCGCAAGCCGGTCGAGATCCTCCGCTTCGCCGGCCTGAAGCGCGGCGACATCGCCCTCGATCTCTTCGCCGGCGGGGGCTATTACAGCGAGATCATGGCCCGCGCGGTCGGCCCGCGCGGCGGCGTCCTCGCCTGGGAGCCGGCCGGTTTCCTCAACGACAAGGCCCGCGCCGGCTGGAAGGACCTCAAGACCCGCACGCCCAATGTCGGCCTCATCATGGTCTCGGCGAGCGTCTTCACCCTGCCGAAGGACGCGTTCGACTTCGTGATGCTCCACCTCAATTATCACGACGTCTACTGGCAGAGTGCCAAATATGGCTACGGTCCGCTCGATCCCAACGCCTTCCTGCGCACGGTGTACGATTCGATGAAGCCGGGCGCGGCCATCGCCGTCATCGACCATGTCGGCCCCGCCGGCGACACCCGCGCCATCGTCGAGAAGCTCCACCGCATCGATCCCGCCGTCATCAAGGCGGACTTCAAGCGCGCCGGCTTCGTCCTCGAGGCCGAGTCGAACCTGCTCCGCAACCCCGCCGACGACCATTCCAAGCTCGTCTTCGACCCCTCGATCCGCGGCAACACCGACCGCGTCGTCTACCGGTTCAGGAAGCCGCGGCGGTAAGGCTTAAGCTTAGTGGCGGCCTTCTGCCTCCCCATCGCCAGATGGGGAGGGGGACCACCCGAAGGGTGGTGGAGGGGTAGCTGCCGTGCAGTCAGTGGTTCTCGCGCGAAACTTCTGAGTCCTCGACCTGTCACCCCTCCACCACCCTGCGGGTGGTCCCCCTCCCCACCGCTTCGCGGCAGGGAGGCAGGGTACGCCGCGGCCCTCGAACCTCTCTAATCCTGGTCAGTCCGCGCCCCTCAGGCCCGCGCGCCCTCGATCACGCCGGCGCTGTTGTGGCGGAGCGCCTTGAGCACCGTGTCGACGATTCCCGCCGCGTCGAGGCCCGCTTCGGCAATCTGCTTCTCCGGCTTGTCCTGGTCCTGGAAGCGGTCCGGAAGGCGGATGGTGCGCAGCTTGAGGCCCGCGTCGATCAGCCCCTGGTCGCTCGCCATGGTGAGAACGTGGGCGCCGAGGCCGCCGATCGCCGCTTCCTCGACGGTGACGGCCACTTCGTGGGTGGTGAGCAGCCGGCGGATCAGCGCCTCGTCGAGCGGCTTGGCGAAGCGCAGGTCGGCGACACTCGTCGAGAGGCCGCGCGCCTCCAGCGTCTCGGCGGCCTTCAGCGCCTCCTCGAGCCGGGTGCCGAGCGAGAGGATCGCGACTTTCTTGCCCTCGCGCACGATCCGGCCCTTGCCGATCTCCAGACGCTCGGGGACGGCCGGGAGCGGAACGCCCGTGCCGTTGCCGCGCGGATAGCGCACCGCGATCGGCCCTTCGTCGTGCAGCGCCATGGTGTGGACCATGTGGACGAGCTCGGCCTCGTCGGCGGCCGCCATGACGACGAAGTTCGGCAAGGTGCCGAGATAGGCGAGGTCGAAGCTCCCCGCATGAGTCGCCCCATCGGCGCCGACCAGCCCGGCCCGGTCCATCGCGAAGCGCACCGGCAGGTTCTGGATCGCGACGTCGTGGACCACCTGGTCGTAGGCACGCTGCAGGAAGGTCGAATAGATGGCGACGAACGGCCGGTAGCCCTGCGCCGCGAGCCCGGCGGCGAAGGTCACCGCATGCTGCTCGGCGATGCCGACGTCGAACATCCGGTCGGGAAATTTCGCGCCGAACTTGTCGAGCCCGGTGCCCGACGGCATCGCCGCGGTGATCGCCACCACCTTGTCGTCGCGCTCCGCCTCGGCGGTAAGCGCCTGCGCGAACACGCCGGTATAGCTGGGCGGGCCGGCCTCCGCCTTGGCCTGGACGCCGGAGACCACGTCGAACTTCTGGACGCCGTGATATTTGTCCGCCGCCGCTTCGGCAGGGCCGTAGCCCTTGCCTTTCTTGGTCACGACATGGACCAGCATCGGTCCCTCGTCGGCGTCGCGGACATTCTCGAGGATGTCGACCAGCCGCTCGACATTGTGGCCGTCGACCGGGCCGACATAATAGAAGCCCAGTTCCTCGAAGAGCGTCCCGCCGGTGGCGAGGCCGCGGCCGAACTCCTCCATCTTGCGCGCGAGATTGTGCAGCGGGCGCGGCAGCTTGCGGGCGAAGCGCTGGGCGAGGTGGCGGATGGTCAGATATTTGGGCGAGGAGACGAGCCGGGCGAGGTAATGGGAGAGGCCGCCGACCGGCGGCGCGATCGACATGTCGTTGTCGTTCAGGATGACGACCAGGCGGTTGCCGGCGCCTTCCGCGTTGTTCATCGCCTCATAGGCCATGCCGGCCGACATCGCGCCGTCGCCGATCACGGCGATCGCCTTGCCGGGCGTGCCGGCCAGCTTGTTCGCCATGGCGAAGCCGAGCGCGGCGGAGATGGAGGTCGAGCTGTGCGCCGCGCCGAACGGGTCGTACTCGCTCTCGGAGCGCTTGGTGAAGCCGGAGAGGCCGCCGCCCTGGCGCAGGCTGCGGATGCGGTCGCGGCGCCCGGTCAGGATCTTGTGCGGATAGGCCTGATGGCCGACGTCCCAGATCAGCCGGTCGCGCGGCGTCTCGAAGACGTAATGGAGCGCGACCGTCAGCTCGACGACGCCGAGGCCGGCGCCGAGGTGCCCGCCGGTCACCGACACGGCGGAGATCGTCTCCGAGCGCAGCTCGTCGGCAAGCTGCCGCAGCTGGGAGGCCTTGAGGCGGCGCAGCTCGGCCGGAGTCGAGACGGTATCGAGGAGCGGCGTCGACGGCGCGGCGCTCTTGGGATCGGTCGCAGTCACGGCTTCGGGCTACTCCAAAGCGAAATGCTTGTCGAATGAGGAAAAGGTGCGGGTGGGGGGGGGAGATTGTGCCTCCCCATCGCCAGATGGGGAGGGGGACCGCCCGAAGGGTGGTGGAGGGGTGACAGGTCGAGGACTCACCGTTTCCCGCTAGACCCCCCGACTCCGCGGCTGCTACCCCTCCACCAACCTGCGGCCGACGGCTGCTACGCAGCCGGTTCCGGCTCTCGGCAGTCCCCCGGACTGCCGAACCGCCTACACCCCCCTCCCCACCGCTTCGCGGCAGGGAGGCAGAAGCTTCGGGCTACTGCAGAACGCCCTACGCGATCGCGACGTGGCCGCCGCCGTCGAAGAAGAGGACGAACTCGGGATGGCCGTGGAGGACCGGGAGAAGCGGCTCGGCCGCGGCCTGGTCGGCGCCGAGCGCGAAGACGGAGTGGGACAAGGCCTCCGGGGCCGGGCCGGCGCCGGCGCCGGTGGTGACGGGCGCCGGGAACAGGCTCTCGAACTGGGTCTCGGTCAGCGCGACGGAGGCGGCATGGGCACCGACCTGCTGGGCCACCCAGTCGGAGACGCTGCCCTGCCAGTCCGCGGGAACGTCGCTTTGCGCATCGATCTTGACGATGATGTGCCACGGCAGCGCCGGGTGCGCGTCGGGCGTCGCGGCCGCGCTGGTGTCGGTATTGGTATCGGCCATGATCGGGCGCCCCCTTTGAACCCTGGGCGAAACTTTAATCGCGCGCGGCGGCGCAGGCAAGTGCTTCGAATTGCCCGATTTGCCGGTGGGCGAGCGGCGGCGCGCCACGGCGGCGGCCGGAAAACCGGAACCGTGCCGCAAGCGTATCGTTCTGGCCTTCGGCTCTGCCGCACCTGCCCACCGTGGCGACGCGTTTCGAGGAGTAACCCATGCTTGCTATCATCGCCGGAATCCTGATCGTCCTGTGGCTGCTCGGATTCCTCGCCTTCCATGTCGGAAGCGGTCTCATCCACATCCTGCTGGTGCTCGCGGTGATCGCGATCATCATCCACTTCGTCACCGGCCGCCGCGCCGTCTAGCAAAGCGTGTCGCGGAGGCGCGTCAGCCGGCCGCCTGGCGCCCGGCGCGCGCCTCCGCGATCGCAGCCTTGAGCGCGTCGTAGCCGACCGCCCCTTGCAGGATGCGGTCGCCGACGACGAAGGTGGGCGTGCCGCTCGCCCGCAGCGCGTTGGCGAGCTGGTAGTTCTTGCCGAGCTCGCCCTTCGCGGCCTCTTCGCTGAGCGGCGTCACGCCGACGGCGGCCTGCGCCTTGACGAGCGCGTCCGGGGTCGGCCGCCCCGCGGCGTAGAGCTGGTCGTGGAAGGCACGGAACTTGCCGGCCTGGGCCGCGGCGAGGCTCGCCCGCGCCGCCGCCTCGCTGTCCGGCCCCAGCACAGGCCATTCGCGCCAGACGACCTTCAGCTTCGGATCTTCCTTCAGGAGGCGGTCGACGTCGGCATTGCTGCGCCGGCAGAAGGTGCAGGCGTAATCGAAGAATTCGACGAGGGTGACGTCGCCGTCCTTCGCCCCCGCCCAGGCGCCGGCGAAGGGCGTCTCGATCTCGGCCCGGTTGGCGACCACCGTCTCGGAGGCGCGGCGCGCCTGCAGCCGCTCCATCGCCTCGGGCAGCACCTCGGGATGAGAGAGGAGATAGGAGCGGACGAAATAGCCGGACGAGGCGAGCATCGCGCCGCCGCCGATCAGCACCCCGACGGCCCCGGCGAGCAGGGCGCCCTTCCACCCGGCGAGCAGGCCGGGCGCCGGGGGCGGCGGCTCACTTGCCATGCTTCTTCGCCTTGTCGACTTCGCTCTTGGAGACCATCGCGATGTCCTGCGCGCGCAGCCAGTCGGCGCTGCCGCTCGGGATCGCGCCCATCGCCTGCTCGGCATTGACCAAAGCGAGCTTGGCATTGCCTTCCAGATTGTAGCGCTCCGCCGTCGCAAGAGCGGCGCGGCCCGGGTCGCCCTCGCGGTCGTAGACGATGCCGAGCTGGTACCAGGCGAAGGGATTGGAATTGTCGCGGCCGATGGCGGCGCGCAGCACCTTCTTCGCCTCGTCGAAATTCTTCGGGTTCTCGGTGGCGATGAGCGCATGGCCGAGCAAGGCGGCGATCAGCGGCTGCTCGGGCGCGCTCGCGACGGCGCGCCGCAGCGATTCGAGCGCCTCGTCGGGATGGCCTGATTCGAGCAGGATCTGGCCCCTCAGCTCCAGGTAGAAGGGGTCGGCCGGGTGGGCCGCGACGAGCGTGTCGACCTCGGTTAGGGCTTTGTCCGGATAGGCGCTCTTGTGCCAGGCATAGGCGCGCGCATAGCGCGCCGGCTCGCTCTTGTTGCTCTCGGGATAGAGGATGAGGGTGCGCTTGGGGTCCTGGACGAATCCCGCCAGCTTCGCCTTGATCCTCAGGAACCGGGCGTCGAGCGCCGGGTCGGTCTTGCGGTCCCAGGCCGGGTCGGTCTTGTAGCGATTCTCCAGCGCGGCGATGCGCTCGGCGCTCAGCGGGTGGGTGCGGACATAGGCGTCGTCCTGCGGGATGGCGTAGCGATATTCCTGGTTCTGGAGCTTTTTGAAGAAGTCGAGGCTGCCGCGGCCGCTGATCCCGGCGCGCGAGAGGAAGGTGGCGCCGGCCGAATCGGCGGAGCTCTCCTGGGTGCGGGTGAAGGCGAGAAACTTGCCCAGCGCCGCCTGCTGGCCAGCCATGAGGATGCCCGCCCCGGCGTCGCCGGCTCCCGCCGCCATCGCCGCCGCGCCGAGCAGCACCGAGAGGAGCATGATCCCGGTCGCGACCTTGGCGCCCTCGCCGATGCGGATCGAATGGCCGCCGACGATGTGGCCGAGCTCGTGGGCGATGACGCCCTGCACCTGGTTCGTATTGTCGGCCGCCTCGATCAGGCCCGAATGGATATAGATGGTCTGGCCGTTGACGACGAAGGCGTTGATCGAATCGTCGTGGAGGAGGACGATCGAGACGTTCTCCGGCCTGAGCCCGCCCGCCGCGACGATCGGCCGGGCGATGTCGCGGAACCATGTCTCGGTCTCGGCGTCGCGGAGGATCTCCTGCGCATAGGCCGGCCGCACCGCGACGGCGAAGCTGAGCACGACGAGGAGGAGGAGCCGCGCGGCGAAGGCGCCGCCGCGGCGGATGCGATGGGCTGCGTCAGCCATGCCTCGCCTCCTCGCAAAGCCGCCCTGAACCGGACATGAGCGCGGCGCGGGCGCGCCGACGCTCCTGTCCGGCCGGGCCATGGTTCAGGCGCCGAAGGTCCGCTGCCACCAGCCGCGCCGCGGCGGTCCGCCCTCGGACGCCTCGCCCTGGGCGGGCGGCGCGTCGGCGGCGGTGTCGCCTCCGCCCGTGTCGTTCGCCGCGGACGGCGCCGGGGCTTCGGGGGCAGGCTCGGCGGCGGCTTCCGGTTCCGCCGCCTTCTTGCGCCGGGTCCGCTTCGGTTTCGCCGGCGGTTCCCCGGCGTCGGCGGCCGGTTCCTGCACCGGTGTTTCCGGCTGGGGCTCCGGCTGCGCTTCGGTCGCGGGGGCTTCCGCTCCGGTCGCCTCGGGACTCGCCTTGCGGGCCCGCGGCCGGCGCCGCGCCTTCGGCTTCTCCTCGCCGGTCTCCTCCGGCGCCGCCTGCTCGACGGGGGCCGGAACCGCCTCGGCGGCGGTCACCGGCTCGGCTTCCCGGCGGTCCCCTTCGGGAGCCTCGTCCTGGCCGGCCGGCCGCTCGCCGCCCTGCTCGTCTCCCTCGGTGCGGTTGCGACCGCCGCGGCGGCCGCGGCGCCGGCGCCGGCGCCGTCCGCCGCGATCCTCCTCGGACCGCTCCCGCTCGGGACGGTCGGGACGCTCGCCGCGCTCGCGGTGCGGCTCGCGGGCCGGCTCGGCCTCTTCCTCTTCAGGCTCCTCGGCCTCTTCCATCTCCTCGGGAAGGTCCTCGTCCTCCTCGGGCTCCGGCTCGGCCATCGGCGCGAGGCGCGGACGCTGGGTCGGCGGGGGCCCGAGCGACTCGACCGCCATGCGGGCGCCCTCGAAGCTCTCCTCGATCAGCACCTCGACGATGACTCCGTAGCGCTCCTCGATCTCGCCGATCTCGCCGCGCTTGCGGTTCAAGACGTAGATCGCCGCCTCGCGGCCGGCGCGCAGGATGATGCGGCTGCCGCGGCCGCGGGCCGCCTCGTCCTCGATCATGCGGAGCGCCGAAAGACCGGAGGAGGCCGCGGTGCGCATCAGGCCGGTGCCCTCGCAATGCGGGCAGGGCCGGGTGGAGGCCTCGAGCACGCCGGTCCTCAGGCGCTGGCGGCTCATCTCCATAAGCCCGAAGGAGGAGATGCGGCCGACCTGGATGCGGGCGCGGTCGTTCTTCAGCGCCTCCTTCATCGCCTTCTCGACCTTGCGGATATGGCCGTTCGATTCCATGTCGATGAAGTCGATGACGACGAGTCCGGCCATGTCCCTGAGGCGCAACTGGCGGGCGATCTCGTTCGCCGCCTCGATGTTGGTCGCGTAGGCGGTCTGCTCGATATTGTGCTCGCGCGTCGAGCGGCCCGAGTTGATGTCGATCGAGACGAGGGCCTCGGTCGGGTTGATGACGAGATAGCCGCCGGACTTCAGCTGGACGACCGGCTGGTACATGGCGGCGAGCTGGTCCTCGACGCCGAAGCGCTGGAACAAGGGCACCGGGTCGACATAATTCCTGACCCGCCGCACGTGGCTGGGCATCAGCAGCTTCATGAAGTTGCGGGCGGCCTTGTAGCCGTCCTCGCCCTCGACGATCACCTCGTCGATCTCGCGATTGTAGATATCGCGGATAGCCCGCTTGATGAGGTCGCTGTCGCCGTAGATGAGCGCGGGCGCCGACGAGTGCAAAGTCCGGTCGCGGATCTCGTCCCAGAGGCGGGCGAGATAGTCGAAGTCGCGCTTGATCTCGACCTTGGTGCGGCTCAGGCCGGCGGTGCGGACGATGCAGCTCATGCTCGACGGCAGCGAGAGGTCGGCCATGATCTGCTTGAGGCGCTTGCGGTCGGCGCCGTTCGAGATCTTGCGGCTGATGCCGCCGCCATGGGTCGTGTTCGGCATCAGCACGCAATAGCGGCCGGCGAGGCTCAGATAGGTGGTGAGCGCCGCGCCCTTGTTGCCGCGCTCTTCCTTGACGACCTGGACGAGCAGCACCTGGCGGCGGCGGATGACGTCCTGGATCTTGTAGCGGCGGCGCAGATTCTGGCGCTTGCGGCGCAGCTCGTCGGCGGCATTCTCCTCCGGCGCGCTGGCGCTTTCGGACCTGGGCGGCGCGGCCTCGTCGCCATGGTCCTCGCCATGCTCGTCATGGTCCTCGGCGTCGGAAGGTTCGGAAAGTTCGGCTTCCTCACGGGCCGAATAGTCCGCCTCCTCGTCGTCATGATCCTCGTAGCGCGCGTCCTCGGCGGCGCGCAGGCGCTCCTCCTCGGCGGCGTGCTCCGCTTCCTCGCGGAGCAGGGCCTCGCGGTCCTCGCGCGGGATCTGGTAGTAATCGGGGTGGATTTCGGAGAAGGCGAGGAAGCCGTGCCGGTTCCCGCCATAATCGACGAAGGCCGCCTGGAGCGAGGGCTCCACGCGCGTCACCTTGGCGAGATAGATATTCCCCTTGAGCTGCTTGTGCTCGGCCGATTCGAAGTCAAATTCCTCGATCCGGTTTCCCTTGACCACCGCCACCCGGGTCTCTTCCTGGTGGCGCGCGTCGATCAGCATGCGCATTGTCATCGATAAGTCTCCACGCGCGCCGTGCCGCCTTGGCAGGCCGGCGATGCGCGCGCTCGAATAGGCAGGAAGGCGCGGCCGTTGCGGCGCGCGCCTTCCGTGTCCGGGTTGAAATCAGAAGTGTCGCCTCTGCTGCAGCGAGCCGCCCGGCGGTAAGCGCGGGCCGCACGGCCCCCGACGCGGCGCCGATCCCCGAAGGGAGGCGGAGCGGAACGGGGGCGAAAAAGCTCATGCAGCGTCAACCTTGGTGGCCGGCGCGAAACGTCGCCCCGGCGCATTCATTGCGGCTCTAGATGAGAAGGATGCGTCGATCCTTCAACTTGATGCCGATCATGACTGCTAGCATCCGCGCCCGTCAGCGGCAACCGGCAAAGGCCGGGGCGGCGCGGATTTCGGCTGGACCGGAGCGACCCGGAGAGGGACAAAGGCGCGATGCTCCGTCGCCTCCTTCCGCTCCTCGCCCTGGCCGCGCTCGCCGCCTGCAACGGCCGCGGCGGCGGCGAGGCGGACGGCGTCACGCTCGATCTCGACAAGGCCAAGGCCGGGCCGGCGGCGCCGCTCCCGGCGATCTACGGCAGCCGCGATCCGTCGCGGCCGCTGGTCGTGCTGGACGCCGGCCATGGCGGCCACGATCCCGGCGCCACCTCGCCGTTCGGAGGGCGCCAGGAGAAGGACGTCACTCTCGCCATCGCCCGCGACATCAAGGACGCGCTCGCCGCTTCGGGCCGGGTGCGGGTGGCGATGACCCGCGAGGACGACCGCTTCCTGGTGCTCCGCGACCGCTACGAGATCGCGCGGCGGATGGGCGCGCAATTGTTCATCTCGATCCACGCCGACGCCGCCCCGGCCGGCGATTCCGCACGCGGCGCCACCATCTACACCCTCTCCGAAGTCGCCTCGGACCGCGAGGCGGCACAGCTCGCCGCCGCCCAGAACGGCGGCGACGCGGTCGGCGGGGCGCCGGCCGGAGCGGGGGCGGAGGTCAACCGCATCCTCATCGACCTCGCGCAGCGCGAGAGCATGGAAATCTCCGCCGACTTCGCGACCCTGCTGAAGCGCGAGGCCTCGGCCTATTTTCCGTTCCGCTCCGACTATCACCGCTTCGCCTCGCTCATCGTGCTCAAGGCGCCGGACGTCCCCTCGATCCTGTTCGAGACCGGCTACCTCACCAACCCCACCGATGCGGCCTATATCGAAAGCGCGGAAGGGCGGCGGCAGATCGCCGCGGGGATGCGCAGCGCGATCGAGACGCACTTCGCGCGGCGGCGCTACGGGGTTACGACGGCGGCGCGGTGAGAGGGGCGATGAAGAGGCCGTCACCCCGGACTTGATCCGGGGTCCACCTTCTTTCCATCTGCCGGCCGAAAGAGACGGTGGATGCCGGATCAAGTCCGGCATGACGGGGAAACGGGCCGCGCCGTTTCTGTACGCCCCGTACCCGCTTCACCCCCCGCCGCGCATCGGCTAGAGCCGCGTTCGTGACTTCCGATGCCGCCCAGCCAACCCGCATGACCCTCTATCGCGACGCCGGCAGCCGTGCCGGCGGGTTCGTGCGGCGGGCGTGGCGCAAGCGGTGGGTGAGGATCGTCGCGATCCTGCTGTCGATCCCGATCATCCTCTATTTCCTGTTGTGGCTGCTCTTCGCGCGTGGCCTGCCCTCGGCGGAGACCCTGCTCACCTACCAGCCGCCGCTGCCCAGCCAGGTGCGCGACATCAACGGCCTGCCGGTGCAGAGCTTCGCGCGGGAGCGGCGGGTGCAGCTCTCCTACGACGAATTCCCCAAGCCCCTGGTCAACGCCTTCCTCTCGGCCGAGGACAAGACCTTCTTCAGCCATCACGGCATCGACTATCCCGGGCTGCTCGCCGCGGTCGGCGACTATATCAAGAAGGTGGGATCGGGGACACGGGCGCGGGGCGGCTCGACGATCACCCAGCAAGTCGCCAAGAACCTCCTCGTCGGCAACGAATATTCGATCACCCGCAAGATCCGGGAGGCCTTCCTCGCGCGCCGCATCGAGAATGTCCTGACCAAGCAGCAGATCCTCGAAATCTACCTCAACCAGATCTTCCTCGGCCGGAACGCCTATGGCGTGCAGGCGGCGTCGCGCGCCTATTTCGACAAGGATCTGAACCAGCTCAGCCTCCCGCAAATGGCCTATCTTGCCATCCTTCCCAAAGGCCCGAACAATTACGATCCGGTGGCGGCGCCGGAGCGGGCGCGGGCGCGGCGCAACTGGGTGCTCCACGAGATGGAGCTGAACGGCTTCATCACCGCCCAGCAGCGGGCGGAGGCGCAGGCGGCGCCGCTCGGCACGGTGAACGGGCCGCACGACAATTTCCGCAACATCGGCGGCTATTTCATGGAGGAATTGCGGCGCCAGCTGATCGACAAGTTCGGCGAGGGCACCGAAAAGGGGCCGAACGGCGTCTATACGGGCGGCCTGTGGGTGCGCTCGTCGATCGACCCGGAAAAGCAGCACGCCGCCGAGCAGGCGCTGCGCGACGGGCTGGTGCGCTACGACAACGGCCATGGCTGGCGCGACCCCGGCCTCACCGTCGATCTTTCGAAGGACTGGCGCAGCCAGCTCGCCGCAGCGCCGTTCGGCACCGGCTATCCCGATTGGCGGCCGGCGGTGGTGCTCGCCAGGGAAGGCGGCGCGGCGACGCTCGGCTTCGTGGACGGCAGCCGCGGCACCCTGCTGGCCTCCGGCGCGGTGCAGCCCAAGCAGGGGACCGGCACGTCCGCCTTCGACGCGCTGCGTCCCGGCATGGTGGTCGCCGTCAAGGCGAACGGCGGGAGCTGGCAGCTGAAATCGATCCCGGCCGTACGCGGCGCCTTCGTCGCCGAGGAGGTAGGCTCGGGCCGGGTGGTGGCGATGCAGGGCGGCTGGGACTTGCGGGGCGACGACTTCAACCGGGCGACCCAGGCGCAGCGCCAGCCGGGCTCGACCTTCAAGCCGGTCGTCTATTCCGCGGCGCTCGACAACGGCATGACGCCCGCGACGATCATCGTCGATGGGCCCTTCTGCGTCTGGCAGGGGGCGGGGCTCGGCAACAAATGCTTCCGGAACTTCTCGGGCGGCAATGCCGGGCCGCAGACGATGCGCTGGGGCGTCGAGCAATCCAGGAACCTGATGACGGTCCGCACCGCCAACACGATCGGCATGGACAAGGTGACGCGCCGCGCCCACGAGCTCGGCGTCGGCGACTATCCCAATTATCTCGCCATTGCGCTCGGCGCCGGCGAGACGACGCCGATGCGGATGGTCAACGCTTTCGCCATCCTCGCCAACCAGGGACGGGCGCAGCGGCCCACCCTCATCGACTATGTCCAGGACAGGAACGGCAAGGTCATCTACCGCGCCGACACGCGGCCGTGCGACGGCTGCAACGGCAAGGACTGGGACGGCAAGCCGATGCCGCGGCCGCCGCTTCGCACCAAGCAGATCGTCGACCCGATGACCGCCTACCAGATGGTCCACATCCTCGAGGGCGTCGTCCAGCGCGGCACGGCAACGGTGCTCAGGGACCTCGGCCGGCCGTTGTTCGGAAAGACAGGGACGACATCAGGGCCGACCAACGTCTGGTTCATCGGCGGCTCGCAGGAGCTGGTCGCCGGCATCTACATGGGCTTCGACCATCCCAAGCCGATGGGCGGCTACGCCCAGGGCGGCACGATCGCCGCGCCGATCTTCAAGCAATGGGCGCAGGTCGCCTACAAGGATGCGCCGGTCATCCCGTTCCGTGCGCCGTCGGGCATCCGCATGGTCCGCATCGACCGGCGATCCGGGCAGAAGGTGTTCGGCGCCTGGCCGACCGACGATCCGAAGGCGGCAGTGATCTGGGAAGCGTTCAAGCCGGAGAGCGAGCCGCGGCGCAGCCTCAGGCGCGACGAGCTGCTTGGCGCCGGCACGCCGCCCCCGGGGGCGAAGCCGAGGCGTCCGCACGCTGCGGCGGCGGCGGCATCGAACGCGGCGGCTCCGGCGGGGGCGAACGCCGCGGCGCCCGCTCCGTCACCCTCCCCGAGCGACGGCTTGCACGAGCAGACCCCCATTCGGTAGGCGGCTCGGCGCGCCCGCCGGGCCCAGGAAAGGAAGAGAATGCGCGCAGAAGCGCAAGCCTATGTCGACCAGGTCCAGTCGGCCCTCGCCCTGCTTCGCCGGTTCCTCGACTGGGACCGGGCGCTGGCGAGGCTCGACGAGCTCAATGCGCGCGTCGAGGACCAGTCGCTGTGGAACGACCCCAAGGAAGCGCAGGACGTGATGCGCGAGCGGCGGCGGCTCGACGAGGCGATCGCGGCGACCCGCGGCATCGAGCGCGAGCTTTCCGACACGGCCGAGCTTATCGAGATGGCCGAGGCGGAAGGCGACGAGGCGCTCGCCGAGGAGGGTGTCCGGGCGCTCGGCGAGCTCGCCGAACGCGCCGAGCAGGACAAGGTGAAGGCGCTGCTCGCCGGCGAGGCCGACGCCAACGACACCTACATCGAGATCAATTCCGGCGCCGGCGGCACCGAGTCGAACGACTGGGCGGGCATGCTCCAGCGCATGTACACGCGCTGGGCGGAGCGGCACGGCTACAAGGTCGAGCTGATCGACTTCCACGCCGGCGAGCAGGCGGGGATCAAGTCGGCGACGATCCTGGTCAAGGGCGAGAACGCCTATGGCTATGCGAAAACCGAGAGCGGCGTCCACCGGCTGGTGCGGATCAGCCCCTATGACAGCTCGGCGCGGCGCCACACCAGCTTCGCGTCGGTCTGGGTCTATCCGGTGATCGACGATTCGATCGAGATCGAGATCAACGAGTCCGAGCTCCGCATCGACACCTACCGCTCGTCCGGCGCCGGCGGGCAGCACATCAACACGACGGACTCGGCGGTGCGCATCACCCATTTGCCGAGCGGCATCGTCGTGCAGAGCCAGGCCCAGCGCTCCCAGCACAAGAATCGCGCCGAGGCGTTCAGCCAGCTGCGCGCCAAGCTCTACGAGGCGGAGCTGCAGCGGCGCGAGGCGGAGGCGAATGCGCAGAACGCCACCAAGACCGACATCGGCTGGGGCCACCAGATCCGCTCCTACGTCCTCCAGCCCTATCAGCTGGTGAAGGACTTGCGCACCGGCGTCACCTCGACCTCGCCGTCCGACGTGCTCGACGGCGACCTCGACCGCTTCATGGCGGCGGCCCTGTCGCAGCGGGTGACGGGCGAGAAGGTGGACGTGGACGATGTGGATTAGGTCGGTGACGTGCTTCCTGTGGGCAGCTTTCCACGCCCCGTTCGTCCCGAGCGAAGTCGAGGGGCGCGCGTGATGAGTCCGTGCAGCGCCCCTCGACTTCGCTCGGGACGAACGACTCCGGGGCTAGGTACGTGGGTTCCCATGCTCGCCGCCGGCCTCGCGCTCGCCGCCTGCCAGAAGCAGGCGCCGGCCGACCCCTTTCCGCTTCCGCACCGGCCGGTCTCGCCGATCGTCTCGCCGCGCTATTCGAACGAGGATGCGCGCGACAGCGTCAGGGAGGCGCAGACGGTGATGCGGCTCGCCGACGTGCAGCCGGGGATGAAGGTCGCCGACATCGGCGCGGGCGAGGGCTATTACACGGTCCGCCTGGCGCCGCTGGTCGGCAAGAAGGGGCGGGTGCTGGCCGAGGACATCGTGCCCGCGACCCGCGACAATCTCGCCGCCCGCGTCCAGCGCGACAATCTCGACAATGTGGCGGTGCGGCTCGGCAAGGAGAACGACCCGTTGCTGCCCGAGCGGTCGTTCGACCGCATCTTCATGATCCACATGTATCACGAGATCGCGCGGCCGAGCGAGTTCCTCTGGCACCTGCGCGACGCGCTGGCGCCGAAGGGGCGGATCGTCGTCGTCGACGGGGACCGGCCGACCGACCGCCACGGCACGCCGCCGCGCCTCCTGATGTGCGAGTTCGCGGCTTTGGGCTACGGCCTCACCCGGTTCGAGCGGCTGACGGGCGATGCCTATTTCGCGCAGTTCGAGCCGAATGCACCGAAGCCTGCGCCGGCGGCGATTCCCACCTGCGGTTAGAGAAGGCCCATCGCCGCCATGCTGCGGCAGCCGCCGGGGGCGAAGACGATGTGGTCGAGGAGGCGCACGCCCAGCGGGCGGAGGGCGTCGGCAAGGCGCCGGGTCGCCGCCTCGTCGGCCGCGCTCGGCGCCGGGTCGCCGCTCGGATGGTTGTGGGCGATGAGCAAGGCCGCCGCGTCGAGGCGCAGCGCCGACACGGCAATGGCGCGGACCGGCAGCGGCACCTCGTCCCGCTCCCCCGCCTGCTCGAAGGTGACGGCGAGCAATGTCAGGTCCTCGCGCAAGTGGACGGCGATCACCCGCTCTTCCGCCGCGTCGGCGAAGAAGGGCGCGAGCAGGGGCTCGGCGTCCGCGAGGGTGGCGATCCGCATCGCCGGGCTTTGCCACCGGCGCAGGCGCGGCAGCGCGCCAGTTGCATCCGATTCGGACTCCGTTCCGGAGGTTCGTCTCCAAGCGGCGCAATTTGGGCGGGACGTTTTCGTGCTTGCTATGTTCGTATTATCCTGCTATGTTCCAATTCGTTCAAGTGAGGCTCTTTGACATTGTCGAATCGCATTGAGGAGCGGGACGGCGGACGCGCCGGCCCGCCTCTGCCGGAGGCGCGCACGCGGCGGCGGGGCGTGCTCGCGTCCGGCGCGCTGCTCTGCGCGGTGGCGGTCGCGCTGGGGGCATTCGGCGCGCATGGGCTGAAGGACCGGCTGGCCGCGGAGCAGCTCGGCTGGTGGCAGACGGCGGTCCAGTACCAGATGTGGCACGGCCTGGCGCTGGTCGCCCTCGGCGCCTCCGATCGTCGCGCCCTGCGACTGCCGGCATGGCTCTTGGCAACGGGAGCGTTCCTGTTCTCCTCGAGCCTGTATGCGCTGGCGCTGGGCGCCCCGAGGTCGGTCGGGATCGTGACCCCTGGCGGCGGTATATTGATGATCGGCGGGTGGATTTTGCTCGCCTGGCGCATGGTCGGCGTAAAGCTGTGAGTCCTCTCAAGATGACCGCTTGACCAGAAGGCAGGTTTGGCTAATCTCCAAGCAAGGTCGGGGTAAGTCCTGAGTCGCGGGCGCTTGAGTCTCCCGACTTTGACTTCCGTGTGCTTCGCAGTTTTCCTAACCTCTTCCAGGAAGCTGACCGATGGCCGAGAATTCGCGAACGGCCGGACCCGTTATCATCGGCGTGACAGCTTTTCTGCCCGCCATTGCCATGATCATAACCTTGGCGACGGTGCTGTTCTTGATGCGCTCGGCATTCGTCGTGCCCGGTGGAAGCAGCGCGATAACCGCCGTGTCGGTCAGCGTCGCGGCGGCATGGGCGATCGGTGCGGGCATGCGCTTGCTGCTCCCCCGAGACGGCGGGGGCAGCGGACGGTATCGGTCGGTCGCGACCGAACAGGGGGCGGTTCCGGGAGCGCTCTCCGCGCTGACGCTGCTCAGCCCCGGAGCGCTCCAGTTCATCGTGCTTCTGCCAGCCCTCGTGGCGCTGATCATCACGACCGTTCTCATCTTTCGGGCGCAACTCGTCTTCTCGAACCTTGGCGACCCGGCCACACAAAACTCGCTGGCCCTGGTCGCAATCTTCTGCGTGGGCGGCGTTGCCGTGGGATATGCTGTCCGGTCTCTGGTACCGCTGTCTCCGCCAAAAGCCCCCGACGATGGAGACACGGATCGGAACCGCTCCCAGATCGCCCGGTGGGTGGTGACCGCCGGGACGATCGGCATCTTTGCGATCGCGTTCACGATCATCGTCTCGATGCCGAACAAGGACGACATGAAATGGGCGGAGCGGGTCAACTCCATCTTCACGGCCGTCCTGCCGGTGTTTTCGACCTGGGTCGGAACCGTCCTCGCCTTCTACTTCAGCAGCGAGAGCTTCCGACAAGGGCAGAAGGTCAATCAGGCGCTAGGCCGGGACACCGATCTCGATCCGATCACCCGCCCCGGAACCATGGTTCCGTTCGACCGCGTGGTTCGACATCAGATGAGCGCCGACTTCATAAAGGAGCGCGACCCTAAGGTGGCTGCCGAAGACATCGATCTCAGCGAAATCGTCGGCTTGTTCCAGCCTCCGGGCATCGTGCGCATAGTCATATTCGACGACAAGAAGATCCCCGTTTACGTAATTCGCCACGAAGCGATGCCCCCAGCCGCCAAACCGGACGATACGAAGGCATACAAGCTGAAGGATTATCTGGAGCGCGGCGAAAACCGAAAAGACGCGGGCAATTTCGCATGGACGGGTTCGAGCGCTTCGATAGCCGATGCCCGTCGCCTTCTGGAAATTCGCAAGGTCACCGATCTTTTCGTCACCGAGAACGGCCGGAACGATGAGCCGACGCTCGGCTGGGTCCCGGACGACAACCTCAAGAAGGCCTGAGGCGCGAGCCGCTTGCGATTCATGCGCCGCAATCCCACGTTGGGGTGACGCGACCTAGCCAGCGTGCCGATTGGCGGCTATGGGCGCGGCGAACCGAAAAATCAGGAAAATCGAAATGAGCCTCCGCAACGTGGCGATCATCGCGCACGTGGATCATGGGAAGACGACCCTCGTCGACCAGCTGTTCCGCCAGTCCGGCACCTTCCGCGACAACCAGCGCGTCGAGGAAAGGGCGATGGATTCCAACGACCTGGAGAAGGAGCGGGGGATCACCATCCTCGCCAAATGCACCTCCGTCGAGTGGGAGCATGGAGGCGAGACGACGCACATCAACATCGTCGACACGCCCGGCCACGCCGATTTCGGCGCCGAGGTCGAGCGGATCCTCTCGATGGTCGACGGCGTCATCCTGCTCGTCGACGCGGCCGAGGGGCCGATGCCGCAGACCAAGTTCGTCACCGGCAAGGCGCTCGCGCTGGGCCTGAGGCCGATCGTCGTCGTCAACAAGATCGACCGCCCCGACGCGCGCCCCGCCGAAGTGCTCGACGAGGTGTTCGAGCTGTTCCTGACCCTCGAGGCGAGCGACGAGCAGCTCGATTTCCCGACCCTCTACGCTTCGGGCCGCGCCGGCTATGCCGGGACCAGCGACGACGTCCGCTCCGGCGACCTGACCCCGCTCTTCGAGGCGATCGTCGGCCACGTCCCCGCGCCGGACGCCAATCCGGAAGGGCCGTTCCGGATGATCGGCACCCTGCTCGACCGCGACCCGTTCCTCGGCCGCATCCTCACCGGCCGCATCGAGAGCGGCCGCCTTCAAGTCAACGCGCCGATCAAGGCGCTCGACGTCGAGGGCAAGGAAGTCGAGGCCGGCCGCGCCACCAAGGTGTTCGCGTTCCGCGGCCTCGAGCGCGTGCCCGTCGAAGTCGCCGAAGCGGGCGACATCGTCGCCATCGCCGGCCTCACCAAGGCGACCGTCTCCAACACCATCTGCGAGCCGGCGGTCACCCGCCCGATCGCCGCCCGCCCGATCGACCCGCCGACCCTGGCGATGAGCTTCGCGGTGAACGACAGCCCCTATGCCGGCCGCGAGGGCGACAAGGTGCAGAGCCGGGTGATCCGCGACCGCCTGCAGCGCGAGGCCGAGACAAACGTCGCCATCCGCGTCATCGAGAGCGCCGACAAGGACGCCTTCGAGGTCGCCGGCCGCGGCGAGCTCCAGCTGGGCGTGCTCATCGAGACGATGCGCCGCGAGGGCTTCGAACTCTCGATCAGCCGCCCGCGCGTCCTCTACCGCGACGGCCCCAATGGCCGCGAGGAGCCGTACGAGACGGTGGTCATCGACGTCGACGACGAGCATTCCGGCACCGTCGTCGAGAAGATGGCGCTGAGGAAGGGCGAGATGACCGACATGCGCCCCTCGGGCGGCGGCAAGACGCGCCTTACCTTCTCGGCGCCGAGCCGCGGCCTCATCGGCTATCATGGCGAGTTTCTCTCCGACACGCGCGGCACCGGCATCATGAACCGATTGTTCGAGAAATACGGGCCCTACAAGGGCCCGATCCAGGGCCGCCAGAACGGCGTCCTCATCTCGATGGAGCAGGGCGAGGCCGTCGCCTATGCGCTCAACGCATTGGAGGAGCGAGGCGTCCTGTTCATCTCGCCGGGCGAGAAGCTCTACGAGGGCATGATCATCGGCGAGAACGCCAAGCCGCAGGACCTCGAGGTGAACCCCTTGAAGTCCAAGCAGCTCACCAACTTCCGCGCGAGCGGCCCGAAGGACGAGAGCATCCGGCTGACGCCGCCCCGGCGGCTGACGCTGGAGCAGGCGATCGCCTATATCCAGGACGACGAGCTGGTGGAGGTTACGCCGAAGGCTATTCGCCTCCGCAAACGCTACCTCGATCCGCATGAGCGTAAGCGGGCGAGCCGGAAGGCAGAGGCCGCTTAGGGCGAGGCCGTCACGGAACTGAATTCCGTGACGTCAGTCCTGTCGCCTGCGGCGCAGGCTGGCCGGCTCGACTGCAGTACTCGCCATGCCCCCCGGCATGGCTGCGCGCTTCGTCTCTACGCGCTGCTTCGGCGACGGCTGCGCCGTCGGCGGCGCTGGGGCGCCCATCAAAGTAGTAGTTTGATGGGAACCCTGCGCTCGGGCCGCAGCGCGCAGTTGACCCATCCCTCTCCGCCCGCTTATCGGCACCCCCACCAAACGGGAGCGGTGCGGATGAAGAAAGTCTATGCCGATGCCGGCGCGGCGCTCGAGGGGTTGCTGTTCGACGGCATGACGATCTGCGCCGGCGGGTTCGGCCTGTGCGGCATTCCCGAGCGGCTGATCGACGCGATCCGGGATTCGGGGGTGAAGGGGCTCACCGTCGTTTCCAACAATGCCGGGATCGACAATGAGGGGCTCGGCAAGCTGCTGCGGACCCGGCAGATCGCCAAGATGATCTCGTCCTACGTGGGCGAGAACAAGGAGTTCGAGCGGCAATATCTCGCCGGCGAGCTCGAGGTGGAATTCTGCCCGCAAGGGACCCTCGCCGAGCGCTGCCGCGCGGGCGGGGCCGGGATACCGGGCTTCTACACGAAGACCGGCGTCGGCACCCAGGTCGCCGAGGGCAAGGAGCATAAGGAATTCGACGGGGAGACCTATATCCTCGAGCGCGGCATCCGGGCGGACCTGTCGATCGTCAAGGGCTGGAAGGCGGACGAGGCGGGCAACCTCGTCTTCCGCAAGACCGCGCGCAACTTCAACCAGCCGATGGCGACGGCGGGACGGATCTGCGTCGCGGAGGTCGAGGAGATCGTCCCCGTCGGCAGCCTCGATCCGGACTGCATCCATTTGCCCAGCATCTACGTGAAGCGGATGATCGACGGCGCGCCCTACGACAAGAAGATCGAGTTCCGCACCGTGCGGCAGAGGGAGGCGGCGTGACGCGGCTGGGGGCGGCGCTGCTGGCGGCGGCGGTCGCGAGCGGAGCGGCCGCGGCGCCGCGCCCGGCCGCGCCGGCGCCGGCGGCCGACCTTGCCGGCATCGATGCGGCGGTCCGCGGGGTCTACGACGTCATCTCCGGCCCGCCCGGCAAGGCCCGCGACTTCGCGCGGATGCGCAGCCTGTTCGCGCCCAACGCGCTGATGCGGGCGATCACGGCCAAGGGCGTGCGCGGCGGCACGCTCGAAGACTATATCGCGCGCAACGCGCCCGTCCTCGAGCGCGAGGGATTCACCGAGCGCGAGCTGGGGCGGCGGACCGAGATCTACGGCAATCTGGCGACCGTCTGGTCGGCCTATGACGGGCGGACCGCGAGCGGCAGCTTTCACGAGCGGGGCATCAATTCCTTCCAGCTGGTTCGGGTCGACGGGCGCTGGCTGGTCGCGTCGATCCTCTGGCAGGAGGAATCGCCGCAATTCCCGCTTCCCGCAGACCTCCAGAGGAGGCGATAGATGCCCTGGGACCGCAATCAAATGGCCGCGCGCGCCGCAAAGGAGCTGCGCGACGGCTATTACGTCAATCTCGGCATCGGCATCCCGACGCTGGTGGCCAACAACATCCCCGCCGGGATGGAGGTGACCCTGCAGTCGGAGAACGGGATGCTCGGCATCGGGCCCTTTCCCTATGAGGACGAAGTCGACCCGGACCTGATCAACGCCGGCAAGCAGACCATCTCACAGCTGCCCTCCTCCTCCTATTTCGGCTCCGAGCAGAGCTTCGCGATGATCCGCGGCGGGCATATCGATCTCACCGTGCTCGGCGCGATGGAGGTGTCCGAGAAGGGCGACATCGCCAACTGGATGATCCCGGGCAAGATGGTGAAGGGAATGGGCGGGGCGATGGACCTCGTCGCCGGGGTGAAGAAGATCATCGTGGTGATGGAGCACGTCTCCAAGAACGGCGATCCGAAGTTCATTCCCGAATGCACCCTGCCGCTGACGGGGAAGAACGTCGTCGACATGATCGTCACCGACCTCGCCGTCTTTCAGCGGCCGGACCATGGCAGCGCCTTCCGCCTGATCGAGCTCGCGCCCGAGGTGAGCGCGGACGAGGTGCGGGCGAAGACGACGGCGCATTACGAAGGGTGACCTGACGGCGTTGACGGGTGCAGCCGCGGCCGTGCCGATACCGCACAAAGGCCGTTTCGCAGGTGGAATCGTGGCAACTCCGCTCCGGCCGGGCCGTTCTAGACCTTGATTTCGATCAAGGATTTCTTCCGATGCCGGGCAAGGAGACGGACAGGAGCGAGCGGGCGGCGAAGCGCCTCGAGCGCGGCCTCGCCCGCAGCCGCGCCGTCGTCGCGGCCTATCGCGCGCGGCTGCTCCTGCTCCGGGAATCGCTGCGGACGCCGGCGCCGGGGGCGCTGCGGCCGGCCCGTCCGTCCCGGGCAAAGTAGCGAGCGCGATTTCTTCGACTCGCGCCGGATGAATTTCCTGTTAGAATGCGCGCGGGGGCAGGGTTTTTCGCAAAGCTCTGGCGCTGGGGTCGAAGGATGGGCGTGGGGGCCCGCCTTCGGCTTCCCGCCGGAAGATCGTGGTCAGCGGCGCGTGCGCGCGCCGTTGGCCGGGGCGGGCGGCGGCGCCGCGCCGTTCCCAGCCGATGGGGCGGCCGCATTTCCCGACATCTGGTTGAGCAAGGCGTCGGCTTCGTTGTCGTAAGGCGCGGCGGCCGCGTCGGCGCCGTTCGCGGCCTCGGCCTCCAGCGCATTGTAACGCTGCTCGAGGTCGCGCGAGGCATTGGCCGCCTGCGCCTCGACATTCTCCTCCTGGGCCTTGTGGCAGCCGGCAGCGAGCAGGGCGAGCGTGAGGGGGAGGAGGAAGCGCAGCGTCATGATCGCGTCATCGCAGGCCGCGCCGCCTGGGAAAAGGGGGAAGTGGGGAGCTTCTGTTGCCCGGTGCTCCCCGTACCGCTGGTGTCCGCTTCTGTTGCCCGGTGCGGCCCGACCGCGCTTTTGACTTTGTAACCTTAGCCGTGAGGCCTGGGGTTACGCAGCAATCGCGAGCGCCTCGTTATCGTTGGCACTTGTGTGATGGACCGTCGCGGTGGTCCATTCCGGGCGAAAGCTGCGCTTTTCAGCACACGTCTATCCTGGTTCGGCCCCCTCAAAACGGGCGGCTCGCCGCCCGTTTTGGTGGAGCCGCCGGGTACTGCCCCCGGGTCCGCTGCACCTATTGCACGCAACACTTTATCGCCATAGCCGGCCGAAACCGGCACATCCCATATAGGCCCCTGCGCCGATTTTTGAAGGGGAGCCGTTGCGGCGGCGCATCGGACCGCCTACTTACACGGGTAACACACCTGAGGGAGGGGACTTCTCGATGACCCGCAATCGCCTTGCCGCTTTGTTGCTCGCGCCCGTCGCCGCCGCGTCCCTGTCGGGCTGCGGGATCAACTCGGTGCCGACCGCGGAGGAGAATGTGAAGGCGCGCTGGGCGGACGTCCAGGCCGACTATCAGCGCCGCGCCAACCTCATTCCCAATATCGTCTCGACGGTGAAGGGCGCCGCCGCGTCGGAGGAGAAGATCCTGACCGGCGTCACCCAGGCCCGCGCCGACGCGACCAAGATCCAGGTGAGCGGCGACCAGCTGTCCGATCCGGCGGCGATGCAGCGCTTCGCCGAGGCGCAGAACCGCCTGACCCTGTCGCTCCAGCGCCTGCAGGAAGCCTATCCGCAGCTCCAGAGCCAGGGCAATTTCAAGACCCTGATCACCGAGCTGGAAGGCACGGAGAACCGCATCGCCATCGCCATCCGCGACTACAATTCCGCGGTGCAGTCCTACAACACGCGCATCCGCACCTTCCCCGACGTGATCGGCGCCAAGGTCTTCTACGGCGCCAAGCCGAAGGTGCCCTACCAGGCGACCACGCCGAACGCGGAAGCGGCGCCGACGGTCAATTTCGACACGAATACGGCCGGGCACTGAGGCGGCGCCGGTGCGCCGCGCAGCGCTCCTCCTCGCGCTTCTGGCCGCGCTTCCTGCTGCCTCCGCGGCGGCCGCCGACTCCGTCCGCGCGACCTATTCCAACGGACGATGCGCTGCCCATGGGGGCCGCCCGTCGGCTCGGGGCATCGCCATTCCCCGCCTCACCGGACGAGTCGTGGACAATGCCGGCATCCTGTCACCGAACGTCCGGGGCGCCCTCTCCGCCCGGCTTGCTCGGCTGGAAGCCAAGACGCGGGACCAGCTGGTCGTGCTCACCGTCAAGACGCTGCGGGGGCAGTCGATCGAAGCCTATGGAATGGCGGTCGGCAATGGTTGGGGAATCGGGCACAAGGGCCTCGGCAACGGCGTGCTGCTGATCGTCGCGCCCGCCGACCATAAGGTGCGGATCGAAGTCGGTTGCGGGCTCGAGGGGTTGCTTACCCCGCCCCGCGCTGCGGCGATCGTCGAGCAGTCGCTGCTGCCGCTTCTTAAAGCGCGGCGCTACGACGCCGCCGCCGAAGCCGGCGTCGGTCGAATCGCGGCAGTCCTGGAATCCGACCTGCGGCGTCCCCAGCCGCTAAAGGAGAAGACGCGGTGACTCGACTCTGGCGTTTCCTCCTCCTTCTGCTCGCCCTTGCCGCCGCGCCCGCCGCCGCGCAGAAATTCCCGCCGCTGACGGGCCGCGTCGTCGATACGGCGGGCCTGCTCAACCCGCAGCAGCAGCAGGCGCTGGCGCAGAAGCTGGAGGCGCTGGAGAAGGCGTCGAGCCGGCAGCTCGTCGTCGCGACGGTGCCGGACCTGCAGGGCTATCCGATCGAGGATTACGGCTACAAGCTCGGCCGCGCCTGGGGGATCGGGCAGAAAGGGGCGAATAACGGCGTCATCCTGCTGGTCGCGAAGAACGACAGGAAAGTAAGGATCGAGACCGGCTACGGGCTGGAGCCGATCCTCACCGACGCCTTCAACAAGGACGTGATCGACGAGAAGATCGTGCCGGCGTTCAAGAGCGGCGATTATCCAGGCGGCATCAACGCCGGCGCGGACGCGCTGATCCAGCAGCTGCAGGCGCCGCAGGAGGAAGCGGAGAAACGCGCCGCGGCGGCCGGCCAGAAGGCGACGCATGCGCGCAAAAGCTCGGGCTCGTTCGTGCCGCTCATCTTCTGGGGGGTGATCATCTTCTTCTTCGTCCTGCCGATGTTCCGCAAGCGCCGGAAGACCTACGGCCGGCGCTACGGCCGCTCGCCCGGCGTCTTCCTGTGGGGCCCCGGCTTCGGCGGGGGCGGCTGGGGCTCGGGCGGAGGCGGCGGCTCGTGGGGCGGCGGCGACGGCGGCGGCTTCTCGGGCGGCGGCGGCTCGTTCGGCGGCGGGGGAGCATCGGGATCATGGTGAGCTTTACCGACCAGGATCGCCGGCGCATCGCCGAGGCCGTCGGCGCCGCGGAGCGGGGAACCGACGCCGAGATCGTCACGATCGTCGCGGCGAAATCCGATTCCTACCACGACGTCGGACTGCACTACGCGATCCTCGCCATGCTGCTGGTGCCGGCCGGGACGGCGGTGACTCCGGTGAGCTGGATCGACTGGTGGATGACGCTCGTGTTCGGTTGGAACGCCTCGGCCGGCCTGCACCTCCTCATGCTGCTCATCTTCGCCAAGATGATCTTCCTCTTCCTGGTCGTTCGATATGCGCTCGCCTACATGCCGTGGCGGATGGCGCTGACGCCCGGTTCGACCAAGGTCCGCCGGGTGCGGCGGCGGGCGGCCGAGCTGTTCAAATCGGCCTGCCTCGGCCGCACCAAGCGGCAGACGGCCGTGCTCCTCTACCTCTCGCTCGCCGAGCGGCGGGCGGAGATCGTCGTCGACGAGGCGATCCTGGCGAAGGTCGACCCGTCGGAGTGGGGCGAGGCGATGACAGCGCTGGTGAGCGAGGTCCGCGCCGGTCGGCCCGGCGAGGGCATGGCACAGGCCGTCGAAAGGATCGGCCGCGTGCTTGCGGCGCACGTGCCGGCGCTGCAGGACAATCCCAACGAGATACCCGACGGAGTCATCGAGCTTTGACCGCAGGCAGCGACGCGCCGGAAGAGACCGTCTGGGAAGGCAAGTATATCAAGGTGACGAAGCAGGGGACGTGGGAATATGTCTCCCGCACCCGCGGCGTCACCGCGGCGGTGATCCTGGCGATTGACGACGGCCACGTCATCCTGGTCGAGCAATATCGGGTGCCGGTGGGCGCGCGGTGCGTCGAACTGCCCGCCGGCTTGGTCGGCGACGAAACGGCGGGCGAGGAGGTCGCCGCCGCCGCGATCCGCGAGCTGGAGGAGGAGACCGGCTACCGCGCCGAGCGGATGGTCGCCTTGGGCAAGTTCCACGCGTCTCCCGGAATGTCGTCCGAGGCCTTCACTTTGGTGCGGGCGGAGGGGCTGACCAAGGTCGGCGAAGGCGGCGGGGTCGACGCGCACGAGGATATCGAGGTGCACCGCGTGGCGCTCGATCAGGTACCCGCCTTCCTCAAGGCGAAGCGCGCCGAGGGCGCCTGCGCGGACGTCAAGCTCCTGCTGCTGCTGGCGAGCCGCCTCCTGGGCTAGGCCTGGCAAGCGGCGCGCGCGTCTCGATGCTGCGGCGGACCTCGGCCACATGCCGGCCGAGCCGGTCGCCGAGAAACTGCATCACGGTGCGGACGCGCGGCTCGCCGCGGAGCCGCTCGTGGCAGAGCAGCCAGATGTCTCGGCCGGCATAGCTGCCGCCGGGAAAGCAGCGCTGCAGCGCCGGGTCGAGCTCCGCGATCAGGCAGGGCAAGGCGGCGATGCCGAGGCCGGAGCGGACGGCCGCGATCAGCCCCGTAACGCTGCCGTGCTGCATCGCCACCGCCGCTTCGAGGCCGTTTTCGTGCAGCCATTTGCCGTAATAGCGCGCGACCTGGCCGCCGCCGCCGACGCTGATCAACGGATGGGCGGCGAGCCCGGAGCGGCTCGCCGGCGCACCGTGCGCCGCGGCATAGTCGCGGCTGCAATAGACGCTCCAGTCGTCTGGGCCCAGGCGGCGGCCCACCAGCGCAGGCTGGTCGTCCTTCGCCAGCACCCGGATCGCGACGTCCGCGGCGCCCGCTTCGAGATCGCGCAACTCCTCGCTCGCGTCGACCTCGATCAGGATTTCGGGGTGGACGTCGCGCAGGTCGCGCAGGATCGGCGGCAGCACCTCGTAGGCGACCGACTGCTCGGCGGTCAGCCGCACCGTCCCTCCGGCGGCCCGGCGGCGCGCGGCGGCGGATTCGGCAAAGGCGGCTGCCGCCGAGGCGACGCCCTGCGCCTCGGCGAGCAGCGCTTCCCCGGACGGCGTCAGCGCATAGCCGGCGCGGCGCCGGTCGAACAAGGCGAGGCCCAGCGCTTCTTCGAGGGCCGCGACGCGGCGCGCGACGGTGGTCTGGCTGACGCGGAGCACGCGCCCGGCGGCGAGCGTGCTCCCCGTCTCCGCGACGGCGAGGAAGTAGCGCAAGTCGCCCCAGTCGAACATCGCGGCATTCTGCAATTATGCAGATGCACCGCGCAACATCGTTGTTAGCGCGCCACGATCGGCGCGTCTAAACGGGCCCCACGTCGGCCGACGGTCATCTCGCGAAACAGGAGACCGTCATGAACAAGTTGATCCTTATCGCCGCGCTCGCCGCGGTTGCCCATGCCACCGCCGCCCCGGCGCTCGCGCCGGCGGAGAAACGGGTTGCCATCGTCGATGCGGCCGGGCTGAACCTTGCTACCCAGCGGGGCGTGCAAAGTCTCGACCGCCGCATCCGCCACGCGGCGGCGGAGCTGTGCGGGAGCCCGTCCGCCGCCGATCCGCGCGGCCGCAGGGACGTTTCGTCCTGCATCGACGGAGCGGTCGCCGGCGCCGCCGCGGCGCGGTCCCGGGCGATCGCGCTCGGCCAGAGCGGGCGGCCGGTGCTTGCCTCCGGCCAGTGAGCGGCCGGTGATCCGACAGCGCAAGCGGGGCGCGGGCGTCGCGGGACGCCCGCGCCTTATTTGAAATTGTCGGCATAGCTCTGGAGGCGCAGCTTTTTGGCCGGCGCGGGCGGGACGACATGGACGGCGATGCCGCGGCGTTCCGCATAGGCCTTGGCGGCATCGAGCGTCGGGAAGCCGATCGTGACCTGGCTCTGCGTGTCGCCGCCCCCGGACCAGCCCATCAGCGGATCGGGGCTGTGCGGACGGTGGCTCTCATATTGCAGGATCCACTCGCCGGCGCGCGCCTGGCCGGACTGCATCGCATTCTTGGACCGCTGGAAGATCCGCGCCGCCGCCATGTCTCGAAGCTCCTTCTGCCCGCTGCCGATGCCCCAGCGGCGTCCGCAAATCAACGCCTGCGCGCATCGGCCTTCTTGGTGCGCAGCGTCGGGTCGGCGCGCGCCGGGTCATCCGGCCAGGGGTGCCTGGGGTAGCGGCCGCGCATCTCCTTGGCGATCGCCGCCCAGCTTCCGGCCCAGAAGCCGGGCAGGTCGCGCGTCGTCTGGATCGGCCGGCCCGCCGGCGAGGTGAGGCTGAGCACCAGCGGGACCGCGCCGTCGGCGACGGTGGGGTGCTCGGCGAGGCCGAACAGGGATTGCACCCGGGCGGTGACGGTAGGGCCCGCCTCCGCTTCATAGTCGATCGGATGGCTGCTGCCGGCCGGCGTCTCGAAGCTGTGCGGCGCGAGGCGGTCCACCGCCTTGCGGCCGTCCCAGCCGAGCATCGCGTCGAGCGTGCCGGAGAGCGCGGCCGGGTCGATAGCGCGCAGGCTCGACTTGCCGGCGACGAGGAGGGGGAGCCACTCGTCGAGGCCCGCCACGAGGGCTTCGTCCGATAGGTCCGGCAGCGACGGGTCATAGCGGCGGGCGAAGGCGGCGCGGCGGCGGAGGGCGCGGGCCGTGTCGCTCCGCGGCAGCAGGTCGAGGCCGTGGGTGCGCACGCCCTCGACGAGCGCGGCGGCGATCGCGGCCGGCGAGGCCCTCGCATCGCGCCCTTCCGCGAGGGTGACGGCGCCGAGACGGCGGCCGCTGCGGGCGCGGACGGTGCCGGTCGCCGGGTCGAAGCTGAGCTGGGCGCCGGTCTCGATACGATCGGCGAACAGGGCCAGGACATCCTGCTCGTCGAGGGCGGCGGCGGAGAGAATGCGGGCGCCGGCGGCGGTGCCGGAGACCTCCGCCACGGCGAGCCACTCGGCGCGGGCGAGCGGCGACGCGGCGTCGAGCCGAAAGCCGCGGCCGCCGACGGACAGCCACTCCTCTCCGGAGGCGGAGCGGCGGCGGGAGACGCGGTCGGGATAAGCGAGGGCGATCGAGACCCCTACGTCTCCTCCCCTCCCTGGAAGGGAGGGGCTGGGGGTGGGTCGCGAGCGAAGCGAGCTTCCGGTGCTAGCGTCCAAGCCGGCTTCGCCGGAACCCACCCCTCGGCCCTCCCTTCCACGGAGGGGAACCATTCTGAGCCATCTCCTGCTGAGTCCCCGGGCCGCCTCGGCCCGTGGGCCGCGCTCGCTCCGCCAGCGCCGCAGCCTGATCTCGAGGTCGGCGTCGTTGCCGCCGAGTCCGCGCTCCGACAGTAGCACGGCGACCTCGGCCGCGGTCTCGCCCCAGCCGCACGCCTCGGCTTCGATCAGCATGTGGGCGAGGCGCGGGGGGAGGGGGAGGGCGGCGATGGCGCGGCCGTGGGCAGTGGGGCGGCCGCCGGCCTCGATGGCGCCGAGCGCGAGCAGGCGCCGCTTCGCCTCGGCCACCGCGGCGGCCGGCGGCGGGTCGAGCCAGCGCAGGCTGCGCGGGTCGGGAACGCCCCACAGGGCGCAGTCGAGGACGAGGGCGGAAAGGTCGGCTTCGAGGATTTCCGGCGGGTCGAAGCGGGGAAGCGCGGCGGTCGCGGCCTCTTCCCAGAGGCGGTAGACGATCCCCGGCGCCTGGCGGCCGGCGCGCCCCGCACGCTGCGTCACCGCGGCCTGGCTGGCGCGCTCGGTGACGAGGCGGGTGATGCCGGCGGCACGGTCGTAGCGGGGGCGGCGGGCGAGGCCGGAATCAACGACGACCCGAACGCCGTCGAGGGTGAGGCTGGTCTCCGCGATCGAGGTGGCGAGGACGAGCTTGCGCACGCCCGCGGCGGCGGCGGCGATGGCGGCGCGCTGCTCGCGCGGCTCAAGGCTTCCGTGGAGGCGGTGGAGCTCGATGCCGGGGGTGAGCGGCTGGAGGCGCTCGGCGGTCCGCTCGATCTCGGCGACCCCGGGGAGGAAGGCGAGGATGCTTCCCTCGGTTTCGGCGAGCGCGCGGCGCAGCGCCGCGGCCATCTCGTCCTCGATCCGCTTTTCGGCGGAGCGCCCGAGGTGGCGAAGCTCGATCGGGTGCGACCGCCCCTCGCTGGTGATGACCGGTGCATCGTCCATCAGCGCCGCGAAGCGCTCGCCGTCGAGAGTGGCCGACATGGCGAGCAGCCTGAGGTCTGGCCGCAGCGCCGCCTGCGCGTCGAGAGCGAGGGCGAGGCCGAAATCGCTGTCGAGACTGCGCTCGTGGACCTCGTCGAACAGCACCGCCGAGACGCCGGCGAGCTCCGGGTCGGCCTGGATGCGGGTCCTGAAGATGCCTTCGGTAAGGACAAGGATGCGGGTGTGCGCCGACCGCTTCGTGTCGAGCCGGGTGGCGTAGCCGATCGTCTCGCCCACCCGCTCGCCCGCCGTCTCCGCCATCCGCTCGGCGGCGGCGCGGGCGGCGAGCCGGCGCGGCGACAGGAGCAGGATCTCGCCGCTGCACCAGGGTTCGGCGAGAAGGGCGGGGGCGACCGCGGTGGTCTTGCCGGCCCCCGGCGGCGCGACGAGCACGGCCGACGCGCGCTCGCGCAGCGCGGCGAGCAATTCGGGCAGCACGGCGTGGATCGGGAGGGTGTTCACGGGGCGCCGTCTCTCGTCATGCCGGACTTGATCCGGCATCCACCTTCTCGTGCCGGACGCTGGAAAGTAAAGGTGGACCCCGGATCAAGTCCGGGGTGACGGTGGTCGGGTCTGCTGCAGGGCGCTCAATAGGCCCGCGCGATGGCGAAGGCGACCGCCTCGGTGAGCGCCGCCTTGGCCTTGCCGGCCGGGAAGGGACCCAGCGCGTCGATCGCGCGCTGGCCGTAGGTGCGGGCGCGGGCGAGGGTGTCGGCGAGGGCGCCGCTGTCGCGAATGAGGCGCGTCGCGCGGGCAAGCGCCTCCTCGTCGTTCGCGCCTTCCTCGATCGCGCTACGCCAGAAGCGGCGGTCGGCGTCGGAGCCGCGCGCGTAGGCGAGGATGACCGGGAGGGTCACCTTGCCGTCGCGGAAATCGTCGCCGCAATCCTTGCCCATGGTCGCCTCGTCGGAGGCATAGTCGATCGCATCGTCGACCAGCTGGAAGGCGACGCCGAGGTTGCGGCCATAGGCGTCGAGCGCCTCCTCGACCCGCTCGTCGCGCTCCGCGACGATCGCGGCGATGCGGCAGGCGGCCGCGAACAGGGCCGCGGTCTTGGCGCCGATGATGGCGAGATAATGATCCTCGCCGGTCTCGACGCGGCGCTGGGCGGTGAGCTGGTCGACCTCGCCTTCGGCGATGACGGCGGAAGCGCGCGAGAGGATGCGCAGCACCCGCAGCGATCCGTCCTCGACCATCAATTCGAAGGCGCGGGAGAAGAGGAAGTCGCCGACCAGCACGCTCGCCGGATTGCCCCAGATGACGTTGGCGGTGCGGCGGCCCCGGCGCAGCCCCGACCCGTCGACGACATCGTCGTGGAGCAGGGTGGCCGTGTGGATGAACTCGACCGCGGCGGCGAGCTTGTGGTGGCGCGAGCCGGAATAATCGAGCAGCTGCGCCGAGGCGAGGGTCAGCATCGGTCGCATCCGCTTGCCGCCGCCGGCGATGAGGTGGCCGGCGAGCTCCGGGATCAGCGCGACCGGGCTCTGCATCCGCTCGAGAATGACCGCATTGACGTGGTTGAGGTCGGCCGAGACCAGCTGGATCATCGGCTCGAGCGAGGGGACGCGGGCCGGGCCGATGGCGTGGAGGGTGGCGCTCATGTCGCCGCGCCTCCTGCGACGCGGGCGGCCGAAAGGCAAGAGCGGCGGGGGCCTCAGCCGCCGAGCGGCAGCTTCAGGCGCACCAGCAGGCCGCCGAGATCCTCGCTCTCCTCCAGGTGCACCGACCCGCCGTAGATCTGGGCGACGTCGCGGACGATGGCGAGGCCGAGGCCGGTGCCGGGCTTGCCGGTGTCGAGGCGCGCGCCGCGGTCGAAGATCGACGTGCGCTCTCCTTCCGGGATGCCGCGCCCGTCGTCCTCAATCTCGATCTCGACGCATTCGGCACTCGTCTTGACGGTGACGAAGACGCGGCCTCCGCCATATTTGGCGGCATTCTCGATGAGGTTGCCGAGCATCTCGTCGAGGTCCTGCCGCTCGACCCGCACGAAGGCCGTCTTGTCGCCGGCGAGGTCGATGGTGACGTTCTCGTAGAGGCGCGAGACGGCGCGCTCGACCGATTCGAGCGACGGCCACACTTCGGAGCGCGCCTGGGCCGAGGAGCGGCGGCCGATGGCGCGGGCGCGGGCGAGATGGTGGTCGACCTGGCGGCGCATCGTCGTCGCTTCCCGGCAGACGGTGTCGGCGAGGTCCGGCGCCTGCGCGGTCGCCGCGTTGGTGATGACGGTGAGCGGCGTCTTGAGCGCATGGGCGAGGTTGCCGGCATGCCGCCGCGCCTCCTCGGCCTGGTTCTCGTTGTGCGCGAGCAGCTCGTTCAGCTCCTCGGTCAGCGGCGCGATCTCGCGCGGAAAACGGTCTTCGATGCGCGAGCGGGCGCCCGAGCGGATGGCGGCGATCGCCCGGCGCACCCGGCGGAGCGGCCACAGCCCGTAAAAGGCCTGCAGCACCGCGAGAATGACGAGGCCGAGGCCGAGGATCGCGAAGGAGCGGATCATCGTCGCGCGTACCACGCGGATCTGGGCGTCGAGCTCCTCGCGGCTCTGCGCGACCTGGAAGCGCCAGCGCATCGGCGACCCGGGCAGCCGCACGTCGCGCTCCATCACGCGCAGCTTCTCCTTGTCGAACTCGCTGCTGTCGTAGGAGTGGATGCCGTAATCGTTATGCCCGGTCGTGACCTTGAGGCGGCGGTCCCACAGCGAGCGGGACGACAGATCGAGGTCCTGGCGGGAGGCCTTCCCCGCCTGGTCGATGGCGCTGATCTGGAAATAGGCGCCGGAATTGGGCTCGAGGAAGCGCTGGTCGGCGGGCGTCCGGTTGAGGAAGACGGCGCCTTCGGGGTCGATCTCGGCCGAGCCGATCAGCGCGCTCAGCACGTAGCTGATCTGCGCGTCGAAATTGCGGGTGAGGGCGGACGTCAGCACCCGGTCGAGCGCGAACCCGCCGGCGCCGAGCAGGATCAGGATCCAGGCCGCGGAGACGAGGATCAGCCGCCCGGCAAGCGAGCCGCCGCCGCGCCGCGGCCGCCGCACGGCCTGGGCCATCAGCCGAGGCCGCCCGGCGCGAGCCGGGTCAAGCGCGCGGCTCCTCCAGCGAGTAGCCTAGGCCGCGGATGGTGGTGATGACGTCGGGGCCGAGCTTCTTGCGGATGCGCGTCACGAAGACTTCGATCGTATTCGAATCGCGGTCGAAATCCTGGTCGTATATATGTTCGATCAGCTCCGTGCGGCTCACCACCTTGCCCTTGTGGTGCATGAGGTAGGAGAGGAGCTTGTACTCCTGAGCGGTCAGCTTCACCGGCTCGCCGTTCAGCGTGACCTTGCCCGAGCGGGTGTCGAGGCGGACGTCGCCTGCAGTGAGCTCGGAGGAGGCATTGCCCGAGGCGCGGCGGATCAGCGCGCGCAGCCGGGCGATCAGCTCTTCGGTCTGAAACGGCTTGGCGAGATAGTCGTCCGCGCCCGCGTCGAGCCCGGCAACCTTGTCGGACCAGCTGTCGCGGGCGGTGAGGACGAGGACGGGCATCGTCTTGCCCTCCTTGCGCCAGCGGTCGAGGACGGTGAGGCCGTCTATTTCCGGCAGGCCGAGGTCGAGAACGATCGCGTCGTAAGTCTCGGTCGAGCCCAGATAATGGCCGTCTTCCCCGTCGGTCGCGAGATCGACGGCATAGCCGGCGCCCTCCAGCGTCGCACGAAGCTGGCGGCCGAGATTGGGCTCGTCCTCGACGATCAACACTCGCATCGCATTCCCCTCTCGAAGTGCGGGCCGGAATTAGCGCCCAACCGCTCGCTGACGCATATGGTTTCATTGCGCGGCCGGTCGGATCCCTGATGTGGCGCGGGCCGCGGCCGCTGTCAAAAGCCGGAGCGGCCCGTCACCTCCCCGGTGCGCGCGTCGATGTCGATCCAGACGACCTTCTGGCCGCGCATGAACTTCAGGCGATAGCGGCCGATGCCGGGTTCGAGCTCCGGCCCGAGATAGTCGAAGCCGCGCATTCGGGGCACGATGCGGTCCTCGATCGCCCGTAGCGGCATGAAGCGGCCCTGCTCGCGGCCGCGAAAGGCCTCGTCCTGCTCGCGCGGCCGCGGCGGATGGGCGCCCGCGGCGGGCGCGAGCACGGCCGCCGTGGCGAGCGCGGCGACAAGAGTTACTGGCTTGAAAGCGTTACGCATGCGGCACGGGATAGCGGGCCGCCATTGAATAGCGCATGAATGTCGTTGCGGCGTCGATTGCCGTGCGGGGGAACCTTCCGGCGGCCTCGCGCGTGGCGCCGGCCAGCTGAAGGAGGAAATTGATGCGGCGCACGAACAGGCTGGCAGGGGGTGCCTGCGTGTTGCTGCTCGCGGGTTGCGCGGCGGCGCCAAAGGCTCCGGCGCCGGCAGCCGCGCCCCCGCCCCCACCTCCCCCCGTCGCGACCCCGCAACCGCTGCCGCCCGCGCCGGCCCCCGCCGGCTGGGAGGACAGGGAGCCCGCCGCCGGCGACTGGCGCTATCTCCCATCGCCGACGCCCGGCGCCGAATATGGCGAAGCGGGCGCGGCCGCCCTCACGCTTCGCTGCGACGCGCCGCGGCAGCGGCTGACCGTGGCGCGCACCGGCGCTGGGGCAGGGGCCGTCCTCACGGTGCGCACCACGTTCGGGTCCCGCGCGCTCCCCGTCGAGGCGGACGGAGTGGCCAGGCTCGCCGCGACCGACCCGCTGCTCGACGAGATCGTCTCGAGCCGCGGGCGCATCGCCTTGGAGGCTGCTGGCCTGCCGACGCTGATCCTGCCGACATGGCCCGAGCCGGCGCGGGCGGTGGAGGAGTGTCGGGGCTAGCGACGGGGCGCCGGCGCGATCTGGTCGAGCGTGTGGCGGACGAAGGCGCTGACGAGGCGCTCGCGCACGCTCCCGTTGCCTTCGCGCACCGCGAGGCCGATCAGGCCCGGATAGTGGCGATCGACGTCGACGTAGAAGGTGCCGAGCGCCGCGCCGGTGCGGGAGTCGGTGAGGCGGACCAGCCCCGCAAGGCGGTCGTGGCGTCCGCCGAGCGACCCGGCGGCCGACGGGACGCGCAGGTGATCGAGCTCGACGGCCACGGTGACGGCGCGTCCGGCCGTGAAGCCGCGTTCGGCCGCACCTTCCTCGAACATCCGCCGGAGCAAGGTCTTGAACGGCATGCCGGCATAATCTGCGGCCGCCTTGGCGACGATCTTCGCGTCGCTCTGCGCAACCTCGCGTCTGGCGTTGGGCCCGAGGCTGAGATCGACGTCGTACAGGTAAACGGGCGTCGAGAGCGCAGCCGCGCGCGGCTGCAGCGTCTCCACCGCGGGGCCGGCGCAGGCGCCCGCGAGGAGGACGGTGGCGGGTAGGAGGAGCCGCAGCATCGCGTGGTCCGGAAAAGACGGGACGCGGCGCTTCGAGCGCCCGCGGAAGCCGGGAATCTTATCCACAAAAAAGTTGAAAACAAGCCTTGCCGGGGGATTCGCGATGATTCATCGTGCACCTGCCAATCAACAAGCGAAAGGAGGTGATCCGATGTCTCATGGTTCAGCAGTGAGGTCGGTTCTGCTCGTTCGGGAGCTGAAAGCCTAAGGTTTTCACAGGGTCCCGGGCTGGAGCATCCGGCCGCTGACCATGTTCGGAGGGTCGTCGCGCGAAGGCGCGGCGGCCCTTCAACTTGTCCGGGGAAGCGCGGCCTTGACTCTTGGTTGATCGTTCAACTAACTTTCCGGCATGGCGAAGGGCGACACACGGGAGCGGATCGTGCGCACGGCGATGGAGCTCTTCCACGCTAAGGGCTACGGCTCCACGTCGATCGCCGACATCCTCAGCCGAACCCAGGTGAACAGCGGCAGCCTCTATCATTTCTTCCCCGGCAAGCAGGATCTGCTGGTCGCGGTGCTCGACGCCTATCGCGAGGGGATCGCCCCGATGCTGCTCGAGCCGGCCTGGGCGGGCGAGGCGGACCCGATCGAGCGCATATTCCGGCTGCTCGACGCCTACCGCAACAGCCTGGCGGCGAGCGGCTGCGCCTACGGCTGCCCGATCGGGAGCCTGGCGCTCGAGCTGCACGAGGCGGATCCCGTGGTGCGCGAGCGGATCGCCGCGAATCTCGATGCCTGGGTGGCGGCGGTGCGCGGCTGCTACGAGGCCGCGGCGGAGCGCTTCCCGGCAGGCACGGATTTCCAGGCCCTGGCCGAGCTGACGCTCAGCGTCATGGAGGGTGGAGTCATGCAGGCGCGCACCCACCGCGACCTCGCCCGCTTCGACCGGGGCGTCGCGCAGCTCCGCCGCCACATCGATTCGTTGAGCATCAAAGAGGGGACGTCCGCATGATCGTGCCGCATCTCATCGCCCTGGCCGCGTCGGCGGCAGCGCCCAACCTCGCGCCGGCGCTGGCGCCGATGGCGCCGCTGGTCGGCCACTGCTGGGCGGCCGACCTTCCCGGCGGCCAGCGCGACGTCCATTGCTTCGAGCCGATGTACGACGGCCGCTTCGTGCGCGACCGCCACGAGGTAAGCGGGGGCGGCACCCATTATCTCGGCGAGACGGTCTACGGCGTGGAAGCCGGGCAGGTCGCCTTCACCTATTGGAGCAGCGATGGCGAAACGATGCGGGGCACGATGCGCGGCGACGGCCGGCGCCTCGACTTCGGCGAGAGCGTGGTCGGCCGCGGCCCGGCCGGGGACACGCGGCTGCGCACCCAATGGCTGCTCGGCGAGGCGAGCTACGACGCGCGCTGGACGAGCAACGACCCGCGCCTCACCCGCGCGATGCATTACGTGCGGATCGAAGGCGGTGCCGCCGGCCGGTGAATCGTCTCGCATCCGGAACATGTCGGACGTAGCATCGTTCCGAGCCGTTGCCGCCCCGGCCGCGCCCGGGGGCGGACACGAATGGTTTCAGGGAGACATTGGATGAGGAAATTGCTTCTGGCCGCCACGGCCGCGTCGGCGCTGATGGTGTCGGCGTGCGGGGACAAGAACAAGGATGCCGCCGAGGCCGTGAACGAGAGCCAGAACGCGGCCGCCGCCGCCGACGCGGCGTCGCTCGAGGCGAACGCCGCCGCGAATGCGACCGCCAATGCCGTCATGAACGGCACGGACAAAGCCAAGGAAGCCGCTGGCAGCGCCGCTGCGGCCGCCGGCGAGAAGGCAGAGAAAGCGGGCAAGGCCGCCGAGAAGGCCGGCGACAAGGCAAAGGACGCGACCCACTAAACGGCCCCTCGCTCCAGGATAGGGCAGCGCCCCGGAGCCGTTTGGCCCCGGGGCGCTGTCGTTTCAGGCGAGGCGCCGGCTCAGCTCGCGGCGCTGAGGCTCTTGTGGAGCTGCTCCCACTGCATCCGTCCTTCGCGGACGCTGTCGTAGCAGGATTGGATGAGCTGGCGGGTTTCGGTCGACAGCTCATTGTCGTTCAGCGCCGCCTGCCACTTCTCGTCCAGATAGGTTTCGCCGCGGTCGACCTCCGCGATCACCGCCTGGTCGTCGGAGCCGGTGACCTTGTCGCGCAGCGACAGGAACTGGCGATGCATCGCGGCGAGGATGCCGCCGTCATGCTCGGGCTCGCCGCCGAGCTGCCGCACGCGGTCCCTGAGCTTCGTCACCACCTGCTCGCGGTCCTGCGCCCACTGGCGGAAGCTCTCGCTGAACCGCTGGTTCGACGCCTCGTTGGCCGAATGGCGATAGCCGTCGACGCTGTCGATGGTCGTCTCGATGAGGCTGTTGAGGACGGAGATGTCGTGGCTCTGGTCGAACATGCAGTGGCTCCTGATTGAGGGGTACGCAGGGGGTAACGCGCGGCGAGCGCCGGCGGGTGCGCGGCTCCGGCGCGGGAACGCCTCGCTCCGGCGCGACGTTCAGCCGTCGAAAGGAGCGCCTCATGGACGACAGCGAACGCGGCAAGCCGGCAAGTTTCGACCGGCGTACCGGCGAGGTGCACGGCAGCGGCTCGGGCGCCGGCGGCGGTGGCAACCCGAACGAGGATTACGACCAGGATCCGGAGAACGGGTCCGGCAAGGAACATGTCGGGAAACCCCGCCCCGCGGCGGAAGCGGCGGCCCGGCCGATCGATCCGGACGAGGGGGTCTGACGTGACGGGCGAAGGCAAGGGCCACCCGCTGCCGGCGAGCGAGGAGGCGCGGCACGGCGAGATCCCCGAGGGCGCCGAGGCCGAAAAGGGCAGGGGCGACGACGATGAGGCTGCGGTGACGCCGGCCGGCGAGGCGGTGAACCCGGACGGGGAGCCGTACCGCTACGACGATGCCGGCCGCGGCGAAAAGATCGAGGAGTGAGATCATGACCAAGGACAAGTTCGACACGATGACCGGAAGCGACCTTCAGGAGTCGCAGTCCGGCGGGAGCTCCGGCCGGTTCGGCGGGAACCGGGACGAGACGCAGCGGTCCGGACAAGTCGGCGGCGGGACCGAGGCGGCGGACGTCACCGGCGCCGGCGGATCGAGCGGCACGGGCGGCTACGGCTCGTCGCAGAACGTCGTCAACCAGCAGGACCAGCAGGCGCGCGGCGGCGCCGATTCCGGCCAGGCCGGCGGGGACGCGCCCGAGGCGCGCGGCGCCGGCGTCTCGCGCGGCGAGCGCTACGACGAGGAGGCCAATGGCGGCCGCGGCGTCGAGGACCTGTCGCCCTCGTCCGACGAGCTCGAATTCGCCCAGGACCAGCGCGAGCACCAGGATCGCGGCCAGAGCGAGGCGGACGAGGATTTCAACCGCGACGCCGGCTAGGCCGCGCGCGCCGGGCTTGACGGAACCCCGCATCCCGCCGACCGTTTCGCCTCAGTTACAAGCTTTTGGAGACGAACATGGCTGAGGGATCCAAGTCGGGCGGCCGGGGCGGCTCGAAATCGACGACCGAGGGCTTGACCGACGCCCTTAAGGAAGCGGGGCAGCGCGCCGCCGAGCTCGCCCAGAACCCGATCGCCCGCTCGATGCTGGCGGCGGGGCTGGTCAGCGCCGCGGCCGCGCTCACCGCCAACGCCCGGGTGCGCAAGACGGTCGCCGATGCCAGCCGCGACGCCATCGACACGGCCGGTGCGGCGGCAACCGGCGCTGCTGAGATCGGTGCCGCCATCGTCACCGCCGCCACCGACGCGGTGCGCCGGCTTATCGGCGGCGAAGGCGGGCAGGGCGCCGGCGCCTCCTCCGGGTCTTCGGGACGCGGCGGCGGTAAGTCGTCGGGCGGTGCGAAGGCGGCCAAGCCGCGCGCAGCCTCCGCGGGTGGCGGCGGCGGGTCCAGGGCCGGGGCCAAGACCGGCGCGAAGACCGGTGGTCGCAAGAAGGCGGCCGGGTCCCCGTCGGGAAGCGGCGGTGGCCGCGGCAAGGCGGCCGCCTCCGCGGCAGGCGGCGCGGCGGCCAAAGCGAGCGGCTCGAGCACCGGCGGCCGCGGCCGCTCCGGGGCGAGCGGTTCGACCGGCAGCAGCGGCAAGAGCGCGTCCTCGGGCGGTGCGGCCAAGGCTGCGTCGTCCGGCGCGAAGGGCGGCGGCACCAAGCGCGGCGGCGGCCGCAAGAAAGCCGGCGACGGAGCGGGCGCCTCGGCGTCGACCGGATCGAGCGGCGCCGCCTGACTTCTGCCTCCCCGTCGCGGCGCGACGGGGAGGCTCAAGCTACAGCACGTATTTCGACAGGTCGGTGTTCCGGGCGATCTCGGCCAGCTGCGTCTCCACATAAGCGGCGTCGACCGTGATCGTGTCGCCGGCGCGCTCGGCGGCCTCGAAGCTCACGTCCTCGAGCAGTTTCTCCATCACCGTCTGCAGGCGGCGGGCGCCGATATTCTCGACCTGCCCGTTCACCTCCGCCGCGATTCTCGCGATGGCGCGGATGCCGTCGTCGGTGAAGGAAACCGACACGCCCTCCGTCGCGATGAGCGCGCGATATTGCTCGGTAAGGCTGGCCCGCGTGTCCGAGAGGATGCGCACGAAATCCTCCTCGGTCAGCGCCTTCAGCTCCACCCGGATCGGCAGGCGCCCCTGCAGCTCCGGCAGCAGGTCCGAGGGCTTGGCGACGTGGAAGGCGCCGCTCGCTATGAAGAGGATGTGGTCGGTCTTCATCGGCCCGTATTTGGTCGCGACCGTCGTGCCCTCGATCAGAGGCAGCAGGTCGCGCTGCACGCCCTCGCGGCTGACCGAGCCGCCGCGCACGTCGGAGACGGCGATCTTGTCGATCTCGTCGAGGAAGACGATGCCGTTCGCCTCGGCGTCGGCGAGCGCGGTGCGGGTCACGTCGTCCTGGTCGAGCCGCTTGTCCGCTTCCTCCTCGACGAGCCGGTTCCACGCCTCGCGAACCTTCAGGCGGCGGCGCTTCCTCGGCTGCTGGCCCATCGCCTTTGCCATCATGTCGGAGAGGTTGATCATGCCGACCTGGCCGCCCATGCCGGGTATCTCGAACGGCGCCGCCGGCGCCTCCGTGACGTCGATCTCGACCTCGGCGTCATCGAGATGGCCGTCGCGGAAGCGCTGGCGGAAGCTCTCGCGCGTCGCCTCGCTCGCGCCTTTCCCGGTCAGGGCCTCGAGCAGCCGGTCCATCGCCGCTTCCTCGGCCGCGTCCTTCACCGCGATGCGCCGCCGCTCCTTCTCGAGCCGCACCGCCTCCTCGACCAGGTCGCGGGCGATCTGCTCGACGTCCCGGCCGACATAGCCGACCTCGGTGAACTTCGTCGCCTCGACCTTGACGAACGGCGCGTCGGCGAGCCTGGCGAGGCGCCGGCTGATCTCCGTCTTGCCGCAGCCCGTCGGGCCGATCATCAGGATGTTCTTGGGCGTCACCTCGTCGCGCAGGGCGTCGGACAGGCGCTGGCGCCGCCAGCGGTTCCTGAGCGCCACCGCCACGGCTCGCTTCGCGTCCTGCTGGCCGACGATATGCGCGTCGAGCGCGGCGACCACCGCCTTGGGGGTGAGGCTGTCCTGCATCGATCCTGGCGCTTTCGGCTGGTCCCGGTCCGTCGCCGGGAAAGAGGTCTGATAGTTCATCGTATGTGAGAGATTGGACCGGCGGCGAGGCAGTTCAAGCACGGCCGGCGCCCTATCCCCCGATCGTCTCCACGGTGAGGTTGCCGTTGGTGTAGACGCAGATGTCGGCGGCGATGGCCATCGCCTTGCGGGCGATCGCCTCGGCGTCCTCCTCATAATCGTAGAGGGCTGTTGCGGCGGCGAGCGCGTAATTGCCGCCCGAGCCGATCGCGGCGACGCCATCCGCGGGCTCGAGCACGTCGCCATTGCCGGTGAGGACCAGAGTCACGTCCTTGTCGGCGACGATCATCATCGCCTCCAGATTCCTCAGATATTTGTCGGTCCGCCAGTCCTTGGCGAGCTCGACCGCCGCCCGCATCAGCTGCCCGTGATGCTGCTCCAGCTTGCGCTCCAGCCGCTCGAACAGGGTGAAGGCGTCGGCCGTCGCTCCCGCGAAGCCGCCGACGACGCTCGCGTCGCCGAGCCGCCGCACCTTGCGGGCATTGGGCTTGATCACCGTCTGGCCGAGGGTGACCTGGCCGTCGCCGGCGATCACCGCCTTGCCGTTTTTGCGCACGCCGAGGATCGTCGTGCCGTGCCAGCTTTCCATGTCTGAACTCCCGCTCGTCTCGTGCCGGGAATGTGGTGCGGCGGGGCCGCCGCTGCAACGCACCGGATCAGCGCTGTGTAAGCCTGCGCTCGATCCGCCGGTCCGGGACCAGCCACATCGCCGCGACCGCGAGATAGCAGGCGATCGCGGCGGGCGGCCAAGCGAAGGCGAGGCCGGTGCCGGCGAAATAGAGGAGGCCGGAAATCCATTCCTTGGGGTCGGCGGCGACCGCCTCGGCAAGGAGCGAGCGTCCCGGGGCGCTTGCTATGATCGCCTTTTCGGTGAGCGAGTAGCAGAGCGCCGCCATCAGCAGGATGAAGCCGTAGGCGGCGGTGGGGAGCGGCGCGAGGCCCTGCTCGTCGATCCAGCGGATGACGAACGGGATCAGCGACAGCCAGAAGAGCAAGGCGAGATTCGCCCACAGGACCGGGCCGCGGATGTGCTCCGTCGCCTGCATCATATGGTGGTGGTTGGCCCAGAAGATGCCGACATTGATGTAGCTGAGCGCGTAAGCGAGGAGCACCGGGGCGGTGGCGGCCAACGCCGCCGGCGTCGCGGCCGACGGCACCTTCATCTCCAGCACGGTGATGGTGATGACGATGGCGAGCACTCCGTCGGTGAACGCCTCGAGCCGCTGTGCCTTCATGCCGCCTCTCCCTCGCCGCGCTGCATGCCCGAGAACGCGGCCTCTCGCCACCGGGACGAAAGGCCGCGCCCGCTTCAGGCCGCCGGCGTCTTCGGCGTCTTCACGGCCTGCTTCACGTCCTTGAAGGCGCCGATCAGCGCCGGCGCGTTGGCGACGATCGCCGGCAGCGCCTTTCCAATGGCCTTCAACAAAGATTTGAACGACATGCCTCTCTCTCCCTGGCTGTTGAGATAGCCGTCGGACCTCCCCTCGATTCGCCGGTATCCTGAACATATCACGAACGAACAGGTGTAGGAAAACGGTTGGCGATTATATACCTTGCAAACACGATCAGAGGATGGCGTAGGGGACGGACACTAAGGAGCTACCCCGATGTCCGCCCTGTCCCGTCCCGAGTTTCACAGTGAGGAAGCGGCCTTCGCCCACCTCGAAAAGCTGATTTGGAATGGCGAGCCGGTTTGCCCGCATTGCGGCTGCACGGGCCGGATCACGACGGTGAAGGCGAACCCCGCCAAGCGCATCCGTCTTGGCCTCTGGCGCTGTGGCGACTGCAAGAAGCAGTTCACCGTCAAGGTTGGAACGGTGTTCGAGCATCTGCGCCTCCCGCTTCATAAGGCGCTCCAGGCCGTCTATCTCATGACCAGCAGCAAGAAGGGTGTCTCTGCCCACCAGCTCCACCGCACTCTCGAGATCACCTACAAGTCCGCGTGGTTCCTCGCCCATCGCATCCGCGAGGCCATGCGCTCCAACGATCCGGGCTTCTTCGGTGAGGGTGGCGGCATCGTCGAAGTCGACGAGACCTACATCGGCCGCGAGCCCGGCACCGAGAAGAAGCACGGCTATCAGCACAAGAGGAAGGTGCTGGCGCTTGTCGATCGCTCCACCGGCCGCAGCCGCGCCATGGTCGTGGACAAGGTAACCGCCGCCGATATCGCGCCGCAGCTATTCCACAACCTCTCCCGCGAGGCCAAGCTGGTGACGGACGAGAGCCCCGTCTATCTGCCCTTCTCCCGCGCCTTCGCGAGCCACGAGAGCGTTCAGCACCGCGCCGACGAGTATGTGCGCGGCCACGTCCACACCAATACCATCGAAGGCTATTCCAGCATTTTCAAGCGCGGCATGAAGGGCATCTACCAGCACTGCGCGAAGAAGCACCTTCACCGGTATCTGGCGGAGTACGATTTCCGCTACACCTTCTGTCAGGCGAACGGCTTCAATGACGGCGAACGTACGGTCGAAGCCCTTCGCGGCATCGTGGGCCGCCGCCTGACATATCGGCGATTTAGTGTCAGCGCGGCCTAACACGAAAGCGGAACGAAAATAAACCCCACAGGACGGGTTTGCGAACCCCGTCAATCCTGCTATGGCGTTCTGACAGGAGCTTGCCATGGCTGATTCACTTCTCAAAAGCGCAGAGGCCCTACGCGCTACAGCATATGAGGCTTTGAAGGCCTCAGAGCCGTTCCGCGCCTTCAAGGCGATGGATGACGCGGTGGCGGCCATGGGAGGCAGGCGCCTGCTGAGCCCCCTTAGCGGCGTCACACTGAACGGCGTCGTTGTCGCAGCCGGAACGGCCGCGCCTCCCAATCCTCCGCCGCGTCGACGCCTTTCACAAGGAGATGCAGCCGAAATAATTCTTCGCGAACAGGGAAAGCCGCTCGTTCTCACGGAATTGCTAGCGCGAGTGCCGGAGAAGGGCGTGACGGTGGGCGGCGAGAACGCGCAGATGAATTTCGGATCCACGCTCTCGCGGGACGCGCGGTTCTACAGCTTCCGCCGAGACGGCTTGTATTATTGGTGGCTGTCGGGCGTCGATCTCCCTCAGCCTTTCAAAAATGAAGCGCCGGACCTCCCCTTGCAAGACGGGTCCGGCGCCTCATCGTCTCAACCCAGCCAGGAAGGAGGTGATGCACATGCGGCCACCACCACCTGACTAGCCGGTAGAGGCTTCCGGGCGGTTCGAGGAGTCGACCCTCTAGCCGTTCGCAGCCCCGTAGGGGAGCAGTCGCCGGGAAGGCGGACGCGCCGACCTCCCTTCCACTCCAACCCTCGGCGGGTGCCTGACGGTGCCCGCCGAGCCGATTTGCGTTATGTACCAGAATCGTTGTGAAAGCGCAAATTCGAGTCGCCAGCGACGAACGCGGAGAGTGGCACGTGGCCGACGAAAAATCTCAGTCCGACAAGTTCAAGGACACCGCTCGCGAGCTAGGCTGCGACGAGGACGAGGCGCGTTGGGATGAGAGGCTGCGGAAGGTGGCGGGGACGAAGCCCAATGGGGAATCGACGACAGCGGAGTAGCCGTCGATGTTCTTTAGTCTCGATGCGACCTGGTATCTGCATGTCGCGCTTGTGATCGGCCTGATCGCGGCGGTGGGTGGATTCCTTGTCGGCCGCATACCGGCGGTGGACCGACGGCAGCGCTGGGGGAAGGTGCTGTTTCTGGCTCCCGTGGCGGCGGCCACAGTTTACGTCACCTACAGAGCCCTTACCGATCCCACGACGCCAGTTTACGAGGCTCTGCTATTAGTGGCGTTGTCTCAGGTCTTTCTGCTTTTCGGTTACGGGGTAGTTTGGGGGCTCAGCCTAGGCGGCTACCAAATCGGACGGCGCTTCCGCTCCCGCTGAATTTGCAATGTATATAAATGCCAAACGGTTTCTGGCGACGTGGGAAGAGTCGCGCTAGGTCTGGCGGGGATGGAGCTTCTCCTTCTCCTCCTCGTCCTCGGGCTGACCGTCGGCTACGTTCGCCTCGACGCGCGCGTGTTGGCGCTGAGACGCCGGCTCGACGCGTTGGAGCCGCAGGAGCCGGTCGCGGTGCGGGTCGCCGAAAGGCCGCCCGCCGAACCCGCCGTCGCCGCACCCCGTGTCCCGTCTCCCGCCGCAGCGCTGCTCTCGCCGGCCGTGGAAGAGCCGAAGCCTGAGGATGAAGGAGCGCCGATCCGCGAGACGCTCGGCGTTTTGTTCGAGCGCTACGTCGGCGGCCGCCTTCTCATCTGGGCCGGCGGCATCGCGCTGGCGGTGGCGGGCATCTTCCTCGTCCGTTTCTCGATCCAGGTCGGGCTGATCAGCCCGCCGGTGCAGATGGCGTTCGCGGCCCTGTTCGGCCTGCTCCTCATCGGCCTTGCCGAGTGGGCGCAGCGCCGCCCCGGCGCGCTGCCAGATCCGCGGGTCGGACAGTCGCTCGCCGGCGCCGGCATCTTCGTCCTCTACGCCGCGGCCTATGGCAGCCTCGTCCTCCACCATCTCTACGGCCACGGCACGGCAATGGTGCTGATGATCGCGATCACCGGCCTCGCCCTCGTCCTCTCGCTCCGCCACGGCGCGCCGACCGCCGTCATGGGCCTTGCCGGCGGCTTCGCGACGCCGCTTCTCGTCGGCGAGCGGCACGGCCAGATCATCCCCTTGCTCTTCTATCTCGGCCTGCTGGACGCCGCCCTGTTCGGCCTCGCCGCCCGGCGCGGCTGGACCTGGCTCGCCGCCGCGGCGGCGCTGCTCAGCTTCGGCTGGTCCGCCGCCTTGCTCTTCTCCGCGTCGGACGACGCGCTCGCCACCGGCCTGTTCGTTCTGGTTTTGGCGGTCGGCGCGTCGCTGCCGCAACCGGGGGAGGGGCGCCAGCTCGCCGTCCTGCGGCCGGCGGCGCTCGGAGTCCTCCAACTCGCCGTCCTGGTCGGGCGCAGCGATCTCGGCCTTTCCGCCTGGGGCCTGTTCGCGCTCCTGTCGCTCGCTTCCTTCTACCTCGCCGGCCGCGCCGCCGAATACCGGCCGATTCCGGCACTGGCGCTCGCCGCGGCTCTGGTCCTGCTCGCGATCAAGGCCTTTCCGCCGGCCGCGCCGCATCTCCTCGCCCTCGGCGCCGGCATCGCCCTCCTCTTCGCCGCGGGGAGCCTCGCCGCATTGCTGCGCCGGCCCGCCGAGGCGCTGTTGTGGACGGCGGTCGGAGCCGCGGCCTTCGCCGGGCCGGCGCTCGTGCTGCGGCTGCTCGACCCCGGTCCGCTGCTGATGCCTTCGCAATGGGGGCTCGTCCTGGCCGCCGCCGCGCTCGGCCCGCTGGCGCTCGCCGCCCTGCGCGCCCGCGCCGGGGAGGCCGACCGCCCGCGCCTCCTCGCCGCCGCGACCGCCTTGCTCCTGCTCGGCGTCGCCGCCTACGACACTGTCCCGGAGGCCTTCCTTCCCGCCGCCTGGCTCGTCCTCGGCATTGCCGCCGCCTTCGCCGCGGCGCGCCTCGCCGACCGGGAGCTCACCCTCCTCGCCTACGCCGCCGGCGCGCTCGCCGCCTGCGCCAGCGTCCTCCTCGTGCCGAAGCTGTGGGACGCGCTGCTGCCGGCATTGGTGGGAGAGGGAGTGCTCGCCACCCGGCTGCCGCCCGCGCTCATCGCATTGGAGACGCTGCTCCTCCCCGCCGCCCTCCTCGTCCTCCTCTGGCGGATCGCGCCGCGCCGCCTGCCGCGCCTCGCGCTGGCGCTGCCGGCCACGGCCGTCGGCCTTGCCGTCGCGGGGCTGTACGTCCTGTTCAAGCAGGCGTGGGGCCTGTCGAGCGACGAGGACTATCTCGCCCGCGGCTTCGCCGAGCGGGTGCTGATCACCCAGTTCCTGTTCGCGCTGGGCTGGCTGACCTGCGGCGGCCGCATCCCGTTACGCGGCCTCGACGCGCCGCAGCGCCGCGCCCTCGGCACCGGCCTCACCGCGCTCGCCGCCGCCCGCTTCGCCTGGTTCGACCTCCTTGTCGCGACGCCGCTGCTGGTCGATTTCCGCGTCGGCGGCTGGCCGGTCGCCAACCTGCTCTTACCCGCCTACATCCTGAGCGCCTTCTGGCTTTATCGCGCGCGGCAGGGCGCGACCGGCAAGGCGCGCTCCGGCCTCTGGCTGGTTCTTGCCCTGGCGGCGCTGGTCGCCGGCACCCTGCTCCTCGTGCGGCAGGGCTTCCACGGCACGATCCTCAGCACGCCGGGCGTCACGGCGAGCGAATCCTACGCCTATTCACTGGCCGCCCTGCTGCTTTCGATCGCTTTGCTCGCCGCCGGGATGCGCATTCCCGACAAGGCGGTGCGCCTCGCCGGCCTCGTCCTGCTCAGCGCCACGGCCGCCAAGGTGTTCCTGGTCGACGCGTCGAAGCTCGAGGGCGTGCTGCGCATCCTCTCGTTCCTCGGCCTCGGCATCGCCCTGATCGGCATCGGCAAGCTCTACACGGCCGTGCTCAACGCCGAGGCGCGGCCGGCGGGACGGGAAGCCGAGGCCTGACGCCCCGGCGCCGGCTCAGCCGCCGCAGACCCGCTTCAGCACCTCGCCGGCGATCGACTCCGGATTGGCCGTGCGCGTCTCCTCGGCGCCGCTCGTGCGCAGCACCCGGCCGTCCTTCATATAGTCGGTGGTGAGATCGCTGTACGAACGATCGGCGCAATTGGCGCGGCGCGTGGCGACATAGCCGTCGGCCTCGCCCTTCGGACCGTCCGGGCCGTAGCGCACGCGCAGGTGGAAGGTGACGACGCTGCCGGCGCGGGTCACGCTGTCCGAATCCACCTCGTAGACGCTGCCGTAGGTGTTCTTGCCGATATAGGTCCAGTTGATCGCGAGCGCCGGGCTGGCGGTGGCGGCGAGCGCGGCCGCGAGAGCAATTTTCGTCCACATTGGCTGTTTCCTCCCCCCGGCTTTCTGACTCGCCGCCCGGCGGAAGGCAAGCCGGAACACTTTTCAGCGCTTGCGGCGCGCCCGCGCCGGGCGCAGAGCGCACGAAATGTGCACCGCCACGCTCGCGAGCGCGGGCGATTCCCGTACGGCAACCGGGCCGCTCGGGATCCCCCACGAGCCGAGGGGCCGGGTCCGCCGCCGGAGACGCCGGCGGGCCCGCTTGGCCCCCGCGCGGCCTACGCGGCGGGGCCGGCCATGCAGCTGCTGATCGATCCCGCCGGCGCGGACCGCAACAGCCGGGTCACCGGCATCCGCCTCGCGACCCTGCTGACCCGGCTGATGGAGGTGTGGCGGCTCGGCCGCTACGACGCCGACAACGCGCTCATCATCGTCGCGGTGATCGCCATCACGTCGGAGAAGCTGATCCGCGCGGGCCTCACCGAGACGCAGCGCTCGCTCGAGGAATATCTGCCGCTCTCGCGGCTCCAGGGCTGCAACGTCAGCTCGATCGCGGCGGCCACCGGCATCAACCGCGAGACCGTCCGCCGCCGCGTCCGCCGGCTGATGGAGGAGGGCGCCCTCATCCGCACCGAAGCCGGAGAGATCGCCCTCCCGCCCGAGCGCGTCAACGACGACACCGCCTTGTCGCTCGTCCGCCGCCAGCTCGAGGCGGTGACCCGCTTCATGAACGAGTCGATCCGGGACGGGGCGGTGGTGGCGGAGTAAGGGGCCTCCGTCGCATGATGGTCGGGGCGACTGGATTCGAACCAGCGACCCCCACACCCCCAGTGTGATGCGCTACCAGGCTGCGCTACGCCCCGACCGGATGCCGCTTCGGCCCGTCGCGGGGCCGCTTGCGAAGGCCGGCGCTGTAGAGCCGCCCGTCGGCCATGGCAAGCGGCTTGACTTGGACCGCGGCCTGTCTAGTTTCTTTTTGCAACGCATCGAGGAGGAGCAGATGTCCGGCGAGCGCGGGACGGGCGTGGCGAGCGCACAGGACGTTGCGGGCCGGTCCGGCTTGGACCTGCTGCGCGCGATCATCGCGGGCGCGGCGCCTGCCCCGCCGATGGGCCGCACTCTGGGTTTCGCCCTCGTCCAGGCCGAGCCGGGCTTCGCTTTGTTCGAGGCGACGCCGTCCGAGGCGCTGCTCAACCCGCTCGGCACCGTCCATGGCGGCTGGGCGCTGGCCTTGATCGACAGCGCCGCAGGCTGCGCCGTCCACACCGAGCTTCCCGCCGGAACCGGCTATACGACACTCGAGACGAAGGTGAACTTCACCCGCGCCATCCGGCCCGACAGCGGGCCGGTGCGCTGCGAGGGGCGGGTCGTGACCCGCGGCCGCCGCGTCGCCACGGCGGAGGCGCGCCTCCTCGACGGCGAGGGAAAGGTGCTCGCCCACGGCAGCTCGACCTTGCTCATCCTCCCGCCCGGCGGCTGATCCGGCGCCCCTTGCGCCACTTCGCCTTGCGCTTTCGGCCTCGCGCGTGATAGTCGCGCCGCTTTCCCGGCCCCGCCGCCGCGCGGGCCGCCATCAGGTATATCGCAGATGCAAGCCTCCCCCGCCCCCAGCGGCGCAACGTCCGGAATGGACAGCCTCATCGGCTTCGCGCCGCTGCTGCTCGTCTTCGTCATCATGTACCTGCTCGTGCTGCGCCCGCAGCAGCAGCAGGTGAAGGCGCTCCGCCGCAAGGTCGCCGACGTGAAGCGCAACGACACGGTCGTGACCGGCGGCGGCATCGTCGGCAAGGTCACCAAGGTCGACGAGGCCGAGGTCGAGATCGAGATCGCGCAGGGCGTCCGCATCAAGGTGGTGCGTGCCACCCTGGCCGACGTCCGGCCCCTTAACGCCAAGCCGGCGAACGACTGACATGCTCGATTTCCCGCGCTGGAAGCGAATCGCCATCTGGGCCGCTTTGCTGCTCGGCGTGCTGCTCGCCGTCCCCAGCCTGATCGGCGAGACCTATTCCAAGCAGATCGGGATGGGCGGTTTCCCGCGCATCAGCCTTGGCCTCGATCTCTCGGGCGGCAGCCACATCCTCCTCGAGGCGGACGTCGACGACGTCGCCAAGAGCCGCGTCGCGGCGATGGAGGACACAATGCTCTCCGCGCTGAAGCGCGAGACGCCGCCGATCGATGTCGGCGACGTCTCGACGACCAACGGCCAGCTGAGCTTCCTCGTCCGCGACGCGACCAAGGTCGACGCGGCGATGGAGGTCGCGCGCCGCCAGACCAACGGCGTCGGCAGCAGCGGCCAGCGCGACTGGGACGTGCGGGTGATCGACGGCAGCCGCATCGTCATGACGCCGACCAAGGCCGGCCTCACCAGCTTCATCAACGAGGCGATGGAAGGGGCGACGACCGTCGTCAGGAAGCGGATCGACGCGCTCGGCACCCGCGAGCCCAGCATCCAGCGCCAGGGTGCCCAGCGCATCCTCGTCGAGGTGCCCGGCTTCCAGAACCCCGCCGCCCTCAAGGCGCTGATCGGCAGGACCGCCAAGCTCGAGTTCAAGCTCGTCGACCAGAATGTCGGCCAGGCCGACCTCCAGGCCGGCCGCGCGCCCATCGGCAGCCAGATCCTGCACTACGAGAATGGTGCGCCGATCGCCGTCCAGCGCCGCGCCATCATCACCGGCGCCCAGCTCACCAAGGCGAACCAGACCTACGACCAGTCGAACCTGCCGGCCGTGGCCATCACCTTCAACGCCGAAGGCGGCAAGCGCTTCGCCCAGGTGACGCGCGAGAACGTTAACAAGCCGTTCGCGATCATCCTCGACAACGTCGTCCTCTCGGCGCCGAACATCAACGAGCCGATCCTCGGCGGCTCCGCGCAGATCATGGGCAATTTCACCGTCCAGTCCGCCCAGCAGCTCGCCATCGCGCTCCAGTCCGGCGCGCTGCCGGTGGCGCTCAAGGTGGTGGAGGAGCGGACCGTCTCGGCCTCGCTCGGCAAGGATTCGATCCATGCCGGCGTCACCGCATCGATCATCGCCTCGGTGGCGATCGTCGTCTTCATGCTGCTGACCTACGGCCGCTTCGGCGTCTATGCGAACATCGCGGTGATCCTGAACATCTTCGTCATCCTCGCGGTGATGGCGATGCTGAACGGCACCCTGACCCTTCCCGGCATCGCCGGCTTCGTGCTCACCATCGGCACCGCAGTCGACGCCAACGTGCTCATCAACGAGCGCATCCGCGAGGAATTGCGGCGCGGGCGCAACGTCGTGATGGCGGTGGAGCTCGGCTACAAGGAGGCGAGCCGCACCATCTTCGAGGCGAACGCGACCCACGCCATCTCCGGCGTGATCATGCTGCTACTCGGCTCGGGGCCGATCAAGGGCTTCGCGGTGGTGCTGCTGATCGGCATCATCACGTCGGTGTTCACCGCCGTCACCTTCACCCGGATGCTGACCGCGGGCTACATCAAGCGGCACCGTCCCGCCACGCTGCACATCTGATCGGGATCGACCCATGCGCCTCCTGAAGCTCGTCCCGGACAACACCAACATCGGCTTCGTCGCCCTGCGCGGCTGGGCGTTCGGCCTGACCGCGCTGCTGACCGTCATCGCCGTCTTCGCCACCGTCACACGCGGGCTCGAGCTCGGCGTGGACTTCGTCGGCGGCCTGTCGATCGAGGCGACCTTCCCGCAGCCGCCCAAGGTCGACGACCTGCGTGCGGTGGTCGATCGCCTGAACCAGGGCGAGGCCAACATCACCCAATATGCCGACAATCCCAAGACCGTCTCGATCCGCGTGCCCCCGCCCAAGAGCAGCGATCCGGGCGCGACCAACAGGGTGGTCAGCCAGGTTCAGGGCGCGGTGGCCGCGCAGTTCCCCGGCGTCCATTTCGGCAAGACCGACAGCGTCTCGGGCAAAGTCTCGGACGAGCTGATCCGCAACGGCATCCTCGCCGTCCTTCTGGCCGTCTTCGCCATCGCTTTGTTCGGCTGGTTCCGCTTCGAGTGGCAGTTCGGCCTCTCGACCTTCGTCGCGATCGGCCACGACGTGCTGATGACCCTCGGCTTCTTCGCGGTGACGCGGCTCGAGTTCGACCTCACCATCGTCGCCGCGGTGCTGACCATCGTCGGCTATTCGATCAACGACAAGATCGTCATCGACGACCGCATCCGCGAGAACATGCGCAAATACCGCCAGATGGACATGCGCGGCATCGTCGACCTCTCGGTGAACGAGACCCTGCCGCGCACCGTGATGACGTCGCTGACCGTCCTCCTCGCGCTCGGCTCGCTGCTGATCTTCGGCGGCCACGTGCTGCGCGGCTTCACCGCCGCCATGATCCTGGGCGTCATCGTCGGCACCTATTCGTCGATCTACGTTTCCTCGTCGCTGCTCATCACGCTCGGCCTCAAGCCCCAGCCGGGCACGCCGGCGCCGCGGGCGAAGAGCGTGGCGACCGGTGCCGAGCGGATCACCAGCGAAGAGCCGTGAGGCGCCGCAGATGGCGCGGCTGATCCCGGAAGACGCGCCGCCCGGGCCGATCGTCCAGGGCTTTTCCGGCGCCGGCTTCTCCATCGACGGCCGAGTCTATGCGGCGGTCCTGCTGACGCCGGCGAGCGTCGCCGCCTGGTCGCCGCCCGCCGCTGCCGCCGAGCTGAGCCTAGACGACCTCGCCCCTTTGCTGGCGCTGGAGCGGCCGCCCGAATTCCTCCTGCTCGGCACCGGCGCGACGCTCGCCCAGCCGCCGCGCGCGTTGGTCCGCGCGCTCGAGGCGCAGGGCATCGGCGTCGAGGCGATGGACAGCCGCGCCGCCGCCCGCACCTGGGGCCTGCTCCGCGGCGAGGGCCGCTGGATCGCTGCCGCGCTGATGCCGCTCGGCTAGATCGGGGTCCTGGCCCTCTCCCGGGGGGAGAGGGAACAGGACTGCCGCCCGCCTCAGTTCCTGAGGCTGTCCGGCACGACGCCGCCATTCTCGGCAAGCTTGTCCATCACCGCGCGGTGGAGGGCGATATTCTCCTCCGCGGTGCCGGCCTCGCCGGCATGGACGCCGAGTTCGTCGGCAAGCTGCTTGCGCGCGCCGAGGCTCGAATCGAGGTCCAGCAGCTTCAACAGGTCGACGATCGAACTTTGGTAGTTCCCGCCGCCGCCCTTGGTCGCGGCCATCTCGGCGAGCACGGCGCCGACGTCGACCTGCTGCTGCGCGGGCGCCTCGGCAACGGCGGTGTCGCCGCCGGAACCGGGGGCGGGCGCCGCCTGCGCCTGCGGGGCCGGCGCGGCTGCGGCCTGGTCGTCGCCGTGGTGGAATATCTTGTTCATGATGCTGCCGAAAATGCCCAACGCAACCTCCTTGAGAAAGCAAACGCCGCCCGTTCGGCGGCGGCCCCTGAACGGCCTGGCGGGTGCAAGGGTCCCGCGGTTCGGCGAAGCGGGCGCGGCGGCGGACGGAACGCCGCCGATGCCCGGCGGTTGTGGCGGGAGCGCGCCCGGCGGCGCGCCTTGAGGAGAGACTCGATGCGGCAATCCACCCTTATTCTGCTGTCGGCGGCGACGCTGGCGCTCGGCGCCTGCGGCCACAAGTCGGACGACACTGCCACCGCCAACGGCGGCGACGCCACCGCCACCGCGAACGTCGACGACATGGGCATGAGCGGCGCCAATGTCGGCGCCGGCAACACGGCGGGCAACACCGCCACCGCGGCGAGCGGGGGCCAGGCCTTCGCCAACGCGGCCGCGGCCAGCGACGCGTTCGAGATCGCGTCCTCGCAGCTCGCCAAGACCTCCGCGAAGTCGCCGGCGGTCAAGACCTTCGCCAGCCACATGATCGACGCGCATACCGCCTCCACGGCCTCCTTGAAGACGGCCGCGGCCTCGGCCAAGCCGGCGATCACGCCCGATTCGGCGCTGACGCCCGATCAGCAGCAGCAGCTCGATGCGCTCAAGGGCAAGACGGGCGCCGACTTCGACAAGGCCTATGCGGATGCGCAGGTCGCGGCCCACCAGAAGACGCTCGACACGCTCAAGGGTTATTCGGCGAGCGGCGACGTCCCGCAGCTCAAGGCGCTGGCGACGAAGATGATCCCCACCGTCACCGCGCATCTCAACACGGCGAAGGGTCTCGCCAAGTAGAGGCGCGCAAACTCAGCCAGGACGGCCGGCGAGGCGCGCGAGATGCGCGTGCAGCGCCGCGCCGTTCGCCTCCCAGGTGAACCGCGCCGCCGCCGCGCGGACCCGCTCCGGCTCCGGCGGCGCCGCCAGCAGTTCCCGCACGGCGGCAGCGATGGCGGCCGGGTCGCGCGCCGTGACCCGGCCTGCCTCCGGGCGGTCGAGCACCTCGCGCGCGCCGCCCACGTCCGGGATGACCAGCGGCACCCCGCACGCCAGCGCCTCGACCCAGGCGTTGGCCAGCCCCTCGCGCTCGGAGGGAAGCACCATCGCGTCCGCCGCGTGGAGGAGCGCGGGGAGGGCGCCGTGTGGCACGGCCCCGGCGAAGCGGACCCGATCCGGGACGCCCAGGCGCCGCGCCTCGGCCTCGAGCCGCGCCCGCTCGGGGCCGTCGCCGGCGAGGATCAAGGTCGCCTCCGGCAAATGCGGGAGCGCCGCGATGGCCAGCGCCTGCCCCTTCACCGGCACCAGCGCACCGACGCTGAGGAGGAGTGGCCCCGCGACCCCGAGCGCCGCCTTCGCCGCCGCCTTGTCGCCGGGGCGAAAGCGGTCGAGGTCGATGCCCGTATGATGGACGGCGGTCTTCGCCTCGGCCATGCCCAGCGCCGCCATGTCGCGCCTGAGCGCGGCGCTGACCGCGAGGAGACCGCCCGCCGCCTCGGCCGCGGCCAGCATCTGCGCGAGGACCTTCGGCCGCCCGCCCCAATAAGCGATGTCGCTCCCCCGGGCCTTCACTGAGAAGGGGATGCCGAGGGCCCGCGCGACGTGCATCGCCGCCACACCGTCCGGCCAGAAGAATTCGGCGTCGATGACGTCCGGCCGCAGCGCCTCCGCCAGCGGCAGGACGGCCGCGGCCAGGCGGCGCCCCGCGCCCGCCTCGCCGACCCACGGCCACACCCGGAAGCGCGGGCGGTGGACGCTCAGCCCCTCGAACCGCTCCCGCCCCGGCAGCGCCGCCCGGCCGGCATAATGGGAATGGCGCGAAAGCGGCCAGGGCGGCAGCCCGACCGGCGCGGCGACCTCCACCTCGACCCCCGGCCGTGTCGCCAGCGCCTGCGTCTGGCGCAGCACGAAGCGGCCGAAATCCGGCCGCCCGGCGTCGGGGAAGAGGGTCGCGAGAGTCAGCACGCGCAGCATCGCCCTCCCCCCTAGCGCGAAGTCATTAAACCGCCGTTCATCGCGCGCGCCCGAAGCAGCGGGGCCAGCGGCCCGTCTCTCCGCTTGGCCTCGTCCCAACCCTTCGCTAAGAAGCCGTCCATGCCCCGTAGCTTCACCCGCCCGATCGCCGCCGCAATCCTTATCGGCGCGGTCCTCGCGCTTCCCGCCTGCGCCGGCCGCGGCAAGCATACGCGCGCCGACACGCAATATGTCGCCCGCGACGTTGCCACCCTCTACAATCTCGCCCGCCAGCAGCTCGACCAAGGCAGCTACGCCGCGGCGGCTGCGATCTTCGACGAGGTCGAGCGCCAGCATCCCTATTCGATCTGGGCGCGCCGCGCGCAGCTGATGAGCGCGTTCAGCTATTACGCCGCCCGCGATTACACCAAGTCGACCGAATCCGCCCGGCGCTTCCTCTCGATCCACCCGGGCAACCGCGACGCGCCCTATGCTTATTACCTGATCGCCCTCAACGCCTACGAGCAGATCACCGACGTCGAGCGCGACCAGACCTCGACCAAGCAGGCGCTCGACGCGCTGGGCGAGCTCGTCCGCCGCTATCCCGACACGCGCTACGCCGCCGACGCCCGCCTCAAGATCGACCTGGTGCGCGACCACCTTGCCGGCAAGGAGATGGAGGTCGGCCGATTCTACGAGCGGCGCGGGCAGTGGCTCGCCGCCGTCTCGCGCTTCCGCGCCGTTGTCGACGAATATCAGACCACCAGCCACACGCCCGAAGCGCTGATGCGGCTCACCGAATGCTATCTGGCGCTCGGCGTGCCGGAGGAAGCGCGCAAGTCCGCCGCGATCCTCAGCGCCAATTATCGCGGCAGCAAATGGTACCAGCGCGCCTACGACCTGGTGCAGCGCCACCCGGGCAACCCGGTCGTTCCCGCCGCCGCTCCGGCGACTCCCGCGGCCGCCCCGGCGTCCGCCCCGCAGCAGCCGACGCCGAACCCGACGCCGCAGCCTTGATCCGGCGCGCCGGAGGGTGGCACAAACGCCCTCGATGCTGACCGGCCTCTCCATCCGCGACGTGGTGCTGATCGAGAGCCTCGACCTCGAATTCGGCCCCGGCCTCGGCGTCCTCACCGGCGAGACCGGCGCTGGCAAGTCGATCCTCCTCGACGCCCTCGGCCTCGCGCTGGGCGCCCGCGCCGACAGCGGCCTCGTCCGTCAGGGCCAGCCCCAGGCCGTGGTGACGGTCACCTTCGAGCTTCCCGCGCACCACGCGGCCGGTTCCCTGCTGGATGAGAACGGCCTCGACAGCGCGCCCGGCGAGCCGCTCGTCATCCGCCGCATCGTCAAGTCGGACGGCGGCAGCCGCGCCTTCGTCAACGACCAGGCCGCCTCGGTCGCCCTGCTGCGCGACCTCGGCGCCCTGCTCATCGAGATCCACGGCCAGCACGACGATCGCGGCCTCCTGAACCCGCGCGGCCACCGGGCCCTCCTCGACACGTTCGGCCGCGTCGACACGGCCGCCGCCGAGGCCGCCTACCGCGCCTGGGGGGAGGCGGAAGCCGCGCTCGGTGCCGCGCGCGACCAGATCGAGACGGCGACCCGCGACCGCGAATGGCTCGCCGACGCCGTCGCCGAGCTCTCCCGCCTCGCCCCCGAGGCCGGCGAGGAGGCGGCGCTCGCCGAACTGCGCGCGACGATGCAGAAGGGCGCCCGCCTCGCCGAGGATATCGGCGCCGTCGGCCAGCTTCTCGAAGGCTCCGAAGGCGGTTTCGCCTTGCTCCGCCAGGCGGCGCGGCGGCTCGAGCGGATCGCGCCCGAGCACCCGACCCTCGAGGAGGCGCTCGCCGCGCTCGACCGTGCGCTCATCGAGGCCGGCGACGCCGAGGACCGGCTCGCCGCCGCGGCGGAAGCCCTCGCCTTCGATCCCCAACGGCTCGAGGAGGCGGAGACGCGGCTGTTCGACATCCGCGCCGTCGCCCGCAAGCACCGGGTCGATCCGGACGCGCTCCCCGCCCTCGCCGAAGAGCTCGCCGCCCGCCTCGCCGCGATCGACGCCGGCGAGGAAGGGCTCGCCCGCCTCGAAGCGCGGGTCGCGGAGACCCGCTCGGCCTATGAAGGCGCTGCCGCCGCGCTCACCGCCGCCCGCACCGCCGCCGCAGCCCGGCTCGACGCCGCCGTCGCCGCCGAGCTCGCGCCGCTCAAGCTCGACGCGGCGAGGTTTCGCACCCTCGTCGATCCGCTCCCGGAGCCGCAATGGTCCGCCCGCGGCCGAGACCGCGTCGAGTTCGAGGTCTCGACCAATCCCGGCGCGCCCTTCGCCCCGCTCGTGCGCATCGCCAGCGGCGGCGAGCTCTCGCGCTTCATTCTTGCCTTGAAGGTCGCGCTTGCCGAGCGCGGCGGCGCGGGGACGATGATCTTCGACGAGATCGACCGCGGCGTCGGCGGCGCGGTCGCCTCCGCGATCGGCGAGCGCCTCCACCGCCTGGCGGAGGGCGCGCAGGTGCTGGTCGTCACCCACAGCCCGCAGGTCGCCGCCCGCGGCCGCACCCACCTCCTCATCGAGAAGACCCACGCCGGCCTCGTCACCCGCACCAGCGTCCAGGCGCTCGACGAGACGCGCCGCCGCGAGGAGATCGCCCGCATGCTCTCCGGCGCCCAGGTCACCGACGAAGCGCGCGCCCAGGCGGTGCGGCTGCTGGAGGCGGCATGATCCTGGCGCTCGCCCTCGCCATTGCCGCCGCGCCGGCGGACGCGGCGGGCGACCCTTGCGCCCCCGCTTCGGTCCGCGCTTCGCCCCCAGCCTGCGAGGCGTCGATCGCAGCCGCGGCCGATCCCAAAGCGAAAGCGGAACTCTATTATCAGCGCGCCTGGTCGCTCAACGCCCTCCATCGTCCGCGGGACGCCGTTGCCGATCTCGACCGTGCCATTGCGCTCGATCCCGAGAATCCCAAGCTGCGCCACGAGCGGGGCTACGCGCTCAGCGACATGGGCGACTTCGCCGCGGCCCTGCGCGACCTGGACCGCGAGATTGCGGTGCGGCCAAGCTCGATCGAGGCCTATAGGGAGCGCACTTTCGCCCGGCTGGCGGCCGGCGATCTCGATGGCGCCTATCGCGACGCCGCCCGGATCGTCGAGCTGGACCCGAAGGCGCCGGACGCGCATCTCCTGAAGTCCGAGCGGGCCTTGTGGCTGGGACGATCCGACGAAGCGGCGCGCGAGACGGATCTTGCGGCCTCTCTCGCGAAAGGGAGGGACGACCCGAAGCTGGCGAAGCGCATCGACCGCCAACGCGCCGCCGTCGTCCACTGGCAAACCGCGGGATCGGCGGGCGCGGCGGAACGCTGCAAGAAGGCCTTCGATACGGCGGCCGTCGCTGCACCGGGAGTGATCGGCGACTGCACAGCGGCCTTCTTCGCCGCAGGAACCGCCGCGAAGAAGGCGGAATATCTGACGTACCGCTCGGTCGCCTGGTCTGCGGGCCTGCAGGATGAGGAACGGTGGCTGCGGGATGCGGAGGTAGCGGCCGCGATCGACCCTTCAAATCCCGACTGGCTGCTCAACGTCGCGGGCCTCTACGCGCGGTTCGGCCGGGCGCAGGCAGCGCTGGGCCGGATCGAGCGGTCGCTGGCGCTTAAGCCGAGCTTCGCCGCTTATGCCACCCGCGCATCGATCCGGTTCGACCTGGGGAATGAGACGGGCGCTTTCGCGGACGCCAGGAAGTCGTTCGAAATGCGTCCGAACAGCGTGGCTCTGTGGGTCCTCGGCGACCTTTCCCACGGTCGCGGCGACGACAAGTCGGCGAAGCTCTACTGGATGGGCGCCTGGCATCTGGGCGATAGGGACGACGGGCTGCGCGAGCGCCTAAAGGGTATAGGAGTCGCCGAGCCCGACAAGGAGCCCGACAGTTGACCGGCGGTCCCGCTCCGGCGAGGGGGGCGGCATGAGCGACAGTCGCCCCGTCCCCACGCGCCACGGCGATGCCGCGCTGGAGGCGCTCCTCGTGCGGGCGGGAACGGCGCCGGCCCCGGCCGTCCTCATCTTCCCCACCATAATGGGCCGTTCGGAGCTCGAGCTCGGCTTCGCCCGCCGCCTCGCCGGCCTCGGCTACACCGCCATGGTCGCGGACCTCTACGGCAAGGTCGGCCTGCCGCGCGAGCAATGCCGCGAAGAGATGAAGGCGCTGCTCGCGGACCGCGCCTTTCTCCAGGACCGCCTGCTCGCCGTCCTCGCAAGCTTTCGCGCCCGGCCCGAGGTCGACGCGTCCCGCATCGCGGCGATCGGCTATTGCTTCGGCGGCCTGTGCGCGCTCGACCTCGCCCGCACCGGCGTGGACGTGCGCGGGGTCGCGAGCTTCCACGGCCTGTTCACGCCGCCCGGCAACCGTGAAGGCACCCCGATCCGCGCCAAGGTTCTCGCCCTCCACGGCTGGGACGATCCGATGGCGCCGCCCGCTTCCGTCGAGGCGCTCGCCGCCGAGCTGACCCGCGCCGGTGCCGATTGGCAGATCCACGCCTACGGCAACACGTTGCACGGCTTCACCAATCCCGGCGCGAACGAGCCCGGGCGGGGCGTCCAGTACAACCAAACCGCGGACCGCCGCTCCTGGACGGCGCTCGAAGCCTTCCTCGCCGAGGTGCTGGCGTGACCGAGGCCGAAGCGGCGGCCGAGCTGGCGCGGCTGGCGGCCGAGATCGCCCACCACAACCGCCTCTACCATGGGGAGGACGCGCCGGAGATCAGCGACGCGGAGTACGACGCCCTCGTCCGCCGGAACGCCGAGCTGGAACGGCAATTCCCTCACCTTGTCCGGCCCGACAGCCCGTCGCGCGCGGTCGGTGCCGCGCCGGAAGGCCCGCTCGCCAAGGTCCGCCACGCGCTGCCGATGCTCAGCCTCGACAACGCCTTTTCCGACGAGGAGGTGGCCGACTTCGTCGCCCGCGTCCGCCGCTTCCTGAAGCTCGCCGAGGACGAGCCGGTGGCGCTCACCGCCGAGCCGAAGATCGACGGCCTGTCCTGCTCGCTGCGCTATGAGCAAGGGGCCCTCGTCCTCGCCGCCACCCGCGGCGACGGCACCACCGGCGAGGACGTGACGCCGAACGTGCGCACGATCCGGGACATCCCGCAGCGCCTCCCGCCCGGCGCGCCCGACCTCTTCGAGATCCGCGGCGAGGTCTACATGTCCAAGGCCGATTTCGCCGCCTTGAACGCGCGTCAGGCCGACGCCGGCGGCAAGATCTTCGCCAATCCGCGCAACGCCGCCGCCGGCTCGCTCCGGCAGAAGGACCCGGCGGTAACCGAGGCCCGCCCCTTGCGCTTCTACGCCCATGGCTGGGGCGAGACTTCGGCCCTCCCCGCCGACACTCAGCACGGCGTCATGCACGCGATCGAAGCCTGGGGTGTGCCGCTCTCGACGGACCTTGAAGTCTTCACCGACATCGCGCCGCTCCTCGCTTTCTACCGCGGCATCGAGGCCAAGCGCGCCGACTTGCCCTTCGACATCGACGGCGTCGTCTACAAGGTCGACCGCCTCGACTGGCAGCGCCGCCTCGGCCAGGTCGCCCGCGCCCCGCGCTGGGCGCTCGCCCACAAATTCCCCGCCGAGCGCGCCCAGACGACGCTCCTCGCCATCGACATCCAGGTCGGCCGCACCGGTAAGCTGACGCCCGTCGCCCGCCTCGAGCCGGTCGGCGTCGGCGGCGTCACCGTCACCAACGCCACCCTCCACAATGCCGACGAGATCGCCCGCCTCGGCGTCCGTCCCGGCGACCGCGTCCTCATCCAGCGCGCCGGCGACGTCATCCCGCAGGTCCTCGAAAACCTCACCCCCGACGCCGACCGGCCGCCCTACCTCTTCCCGGACCATTGCCCCGAATGCGGGTCCGAAGCGGTGCGCGAGGAGGGCGAGGTCGACGTGCGCTGCACCGGCGGCCTCGTCTGCCCCGCCCAGCGCGTCGAGCGCCTCCGCCACTTCGTCTCCCGCCACGCCCTCGACATCGAGGGGCTGGGCCTCGTCCACATCGAAAGCTTCTTCCGCGACGGCCTGCTCCAGTCCCCCGCCGACATCTTCCGCCTTCATGAGAAGCGCGACGCCCTCGTCGGCCGCGAGCGCTGGGCCGAGACGTCCGTCGACAATCTCCTCGCCGCGATCGACGCCAAACGGCGCCCACCGCTCGATCGCTTCCTCTTCGCCCTCGGCATCCGCCATGTCGGCGAGGTCACCGCCCGCGACCTTGCCCGCCGCTACGGCAGCTGGAGCGCCTTCATGGCGATGATCGGGCGCGCCCTCGAGGCGCGCGACGGCTTCGCGCCCGCCATCGGCGAGCCGGAGCGCAAGGCGCAGCAGCGCCGCGACGCCGCCGTCGTCGCCGCGGTCGAGACCCCGAACATCGGCCCCGAAGTCGCCAATGCCTTGCTCGATTTCTTCGAGGAGCCCCACAATCGCGAAGTCCTTGCCGCCCTCGAAGCCGCCGGAGTCCACCCGGCCGACCTCGTCTGGGAGACGAAGGAAAGCCCCGTCACCGGCAAGACGCTCGTCTTCACCGGCACGCTGGAGACGCTGAGCCGCGACGAAGCAAAGGCCCAGGCCGAAGCGCTCGGCGCCAAGGTCGCCGGCAGCGTCTCGGCCAAGACCGACCTCGTCATCGCCGGCCCCGGGGCGGGGTCAAAACTCAAGAAGGCGCAGGACCTCGGCGTCGAGGTGATCGACGAGGCGGGTTGGAATGCTTTGGTGGCGGGGGCGACATAGCCGCCTGTTCGCGCGAAGATGGTTTCACGGACCCGTGAGTGCTATGAGGCAGGAATGAAGCCGGAGAAGTCACTCTTTGACGCTGCGGACCCCAATGCCGAGGCCGAAGCCGACGCGCGCGCAGACGCCGATGCGGAGGCCGGCCGCCTGATCAGCCACGACGCGGTCCGCCGCTGGCTCTCCTCTTGGGGCACAGATAGTTCAAGGCCCCGCCCCCGCGTCGGGGACTGATTTGCGCCGCATCGTCTGGACGGACGAAGCCGTCTCCAATCTCCAGTCGATCGAGAGCTACATCTCCGCCTTCAATCCGGCGGCCGCGCGTCGCCTGGCGAACCGGCTCGTCCAGACGGCCGACAGCCTGGCCGAGTTCGCGGACCGCGGGCGAGAAGCGGGCGCGGGCCGCCGCGAGATCGTTTCCGTATGGCCGTACATCATCCGCTACCGGGTCGAGGCCGACGCGGTCCTGATCCTGCGCGTTCGCCACGGCGCGCAGGCGGAAGGATAAGCTCGTCGCGGGGGAAGGGGACGGTCTTCGCGACCGTCCCCCCCGAATCCTCAGCAGCGGCGGGGCTGGCTGTGGCGTTCGATGTGGCGGCCGGCGAGCGCGCCGGCGGCGCCGCCGACGAGGGGACCGGCGAGGCCGTGGCCGGTCACCGCATGGCCGACGAGGGCGCCGCCGACACCGCCGACCACCGCGCCGGTGGTTCCGCCATGATGATGGCAGCGCGCGGCATAATGGCGGTAGCGATGGCGCCGCGCGTCGGCGGCGGTCGGCACGGCGAGGGCGGGCAGAGTGACGGCGATTGCCGAGACGGCGAGAAGAAACTTACGCATGATACCTCCTGATCCTGGAACGTGGGTAACGGGCTGCCTTACGGTTCCGTTCCAATCCGGCGCGCGCGCCGCCGCCGGGCCGCGCTCCGGACACGCGAAGGGGCGGCGCCGCTGCCGGCGCCGCCCCTCCCGTCCTCTCGGATCGCTCAGGCCGCCGCGGCGGCGGCCGAGGGCCGGTCGAGCACCGGCAGCTTCGCCTTGAGCGCCGCCGGCAGCGGCCGGACCACCGCCGCCCGCGCCGAGTGCCAGAAGGCCGAGAGCAGCAGCAGCGCGGAGCCGATCACCAGCGCCGTCACCGCGAAGCTCAGCTCCACCGCGATCGCCTGCTGGAACAGCCGGCTGAGCGCGAACAGCACGTAGACCAGGGCCGAGACGAGCAGCGCCCGCCGGTCCACCGCCAGCGCGGTCAGGCCGAAGACCGCGTAGACCGCCAGCACCACCACCGCGCCGATCGCCGAGCCGCCGCCGTCGGCGAGGCCGAGGAGGCGGAAGATCGGGTGCACCATCATCGGCGCCGCCAGCAGATGCAGCCAGAAGGCGACGTCCGAGCGGCGCGTCTCGCGGGTCGGGTCGGACGCGTCCCAGCTCATCGCGAACAGGAACATGCCGACGCCGAGCAGCAGCATGAAGCCGAGGAAGATCGGGTCGCGCGGCGTCAGGTCGAAGCTCGAGGCGAGCAGCGCCATGACGAGGCCGGACACCGAGGCGGCGCCCGCCGCCACCGTGATCGGCACCCGGAACCGCCGCCAGTGCAGCCAGGCCGCACCCGCGCCCACCGCCGCCGCGCCGGCGATCAGGAAGCCCCCCAGCGTCTTGTTGTGCTCGACCGCGTCCGGCCCGATGCCCAGCGCCAGCGCGAAGCCGGTCGCCGCCACCGTCCCGCCGACGAAGGCGAGGAGAAGGAGGATGCTCGGCAGCGCCATGCGCCGCTTGCGGGTGAAGAATTCGGCCAGGCCCCAGGCGGCGCCGGCGACGAGCAGGCCGCTGGTCGGCGAGGGGCCGTCATATTCGATGCGCGGCCCGATCGACCAGCCGATATAGCCCAAGGCGAACAGCAGGATCGCCGCCGCCACCGCCACGAAGATGTCGTTGAACCCGGTGATCAGCCGGAAATGCTCCTCGTCCACCGCCGGGCTCGCGCTACGGCCGGCGACATAGGCGCGAAGCGCGGCCGCGGCCTCGGGCGTCACCGCCCCCGCCGCCACCGCCGCCTCGAGATCGCTGTCGCTGTACATGTCTCTGGTCCTCCCTAACGGAGCGGCCCTATCACAACTGTATTAGTGATGCAACACGGTAAGCCTGCCTCCCCATCCCGCGGATGGGGAGGGGGACCACCCGAAGGGTGGTGGAGGGGTAGCGGCCGAGAAATCGGAAGGTTCGAGCGCGCGACGGCGGCGGTCTACGACCTGTCACCCCTCCACCACCCTGCGGGTGGTCCCCCTCCCCACCGCTTCGCGGCAGGGAGGCAGGCTATCCCTGCAACCTCTTCAAAATCAGCATCGCCTGCTCGGCCCCGGACTGCGGCACGATCTCGCCCTCGCGGCTCGTGATCTCGTCCCAGTGCGCCGCCACCTCCTCGACCGTCCGCCGCCCTTCCGGGAGCGCGTAGCCCGGCGTCAGCGTCACATAGGCCGCCTGCACCACCCCCGCCCCGGCGCCGACGATGGCGCCGGTCGGCGCGTCTTCGCAGACCAGATAGAGCGCCGCAGGCACGACATTGTCCGGGTTGAACAGCGACAGCATCTCCGGCGGGAAGATGTCCTCGGTCATCCGCGTCGCCGCGGTCGGCGCGATCGTGTTCACCCGCACATCGTGCTTCGCGCCTTCGAGGCTCAGCGTCTTGGCGAAGCCGGCGAGTCCGAGCTTGGCGGCGCCGTAATTGGCCTGGCCGAAATTGCCGTACAGGCCGGTCGAGCTCGCCGTCATCAGGATGCGGCCATAGCCCTGGGCGCGCATCGGCTCCCACACCGCCTTGGTGCAATTGGCCGAGCCGATCAGGTGGACGTCCACGACGGCGCGGAAGTCCGCCATGTCCATCTTGGCGAAGCTCTTGTCGCGCAGAATGCCGGCATTGTTGATGAGGATGTCGACGCGGCCCCAGCGCTCGATCGCCGCCGCGACCATCGCCTCCACCTGCGCGAGGTCGGTGACGCTCGCGCCGTTCGCCATCGCCGTGCCGCCCGCGGCCTCGATCTCCGCGACGACCTTCGCGGCGGCGTCGGAATGGCCGGTGCCGTCGCGCGCGCCGCCCAGATCGTTCACCACCACCCTGGCGCCGCGCCGCGCCAGCTCGAGCGCATAGGCGCGGCCGAGCCCGCCGCCGGCGCCGGTGACGATCGCCACCCGATTGTCGAACGAAATGGTCATCGCCGCGGCCCGCTCCTCGCTTGTCGGTGGAGAGCCGGGCCGCGCATCGGGCCAGGCTCCGGCGCCCGCACGGGCGCCGGAAGCTCATGGCAGACAAAGGCGGGCCGGACCAGCCCGCCCCTTGTCGTCCGTCGGCCGCCTTACTTCTTGTGGCGGCGGACGCGGCGGTGGTGAGTCGTCTTCTTGGTCGTGGTGGTCGTCGTGGTGGCGCTGTCGCCGCCCGTGTCGGCCGTCGCGGTCATGTCGCTGCCGCCGCCGGACGCCATCGCGCCGCTGCCGGCCGCGCCGTGGTTGCGCTCATAGGTCTGGGTGCAATGGTCGGTGACCTTGCGCGAGCAGGGCGGCATCGGGCCGGCCGGGGCCATGGTCGGCGCGCCGCCGGTCGAAGGCGCCATGCCCGAGCTGTTGGGCGGCTGGTTGTAGCCGGCGGGCGCTTCGGCGGGGGCGGAGATGACGGGGACGCCGCGGGCGTCGCGCTTGGGCGCCGCGTTGCTCGGGGCGCTGGTGCCGCCGGGCGCCATGCCGGTGCCCTGGGTGCCGGTCGTGTCCTGCGCGTAGGCGGCACCGCCGACCATCAGCGCGGCCGCGAACAATAGGGTTTTCATCAGGTGATCCTCCTTGGGATGGCAGCCGCCTCAGCTCCGGCGACCCGGCATCCCAACGTCCCCGAAACGATTTTTCTCCGCCCGCCTCGATGAAAGAGAGTTTAGGCTTTCCGCGCCGGACGCGTCCCGGCGCGGGACGGGGCGAGAGCGGCCCTTTCCTCAGCGGCTTATGGGCTTTACGCTTGCGAAAGGCCCCGGCGCGTAAAGGCGAAGCGATGGACAAGCGGAGCGACGAGACCGGCAGCGAAACCGGCGGCGGCCTGGTGCCGAGCCGCCGGACCGTGCTCGCCCTCGGCGCCGCGGCGGCCTCGACCGTGGTGACGGTCCGCCCCGCCCTCGCCCAGACCGCCGGCTCGGTGATGCACTGCCAGATCCCGGTGCCGAGCCCGGACAAGGCCGGGAGCTACATCGCCGCCGACGGCAGCGTCGTGCCCCCCGGAACCGCCGGCGCCTTCCCGCCGCCGGCGCGGCCGATCACCGGCGAGGAGGCCAAGGCGCTGCTCAACCACGGCCCCACCCCCGCCGGCCTCGATCCGGACGCGGCGCAGGCCTATGTCAATTACATACGCCGTCTGCAGGCGGGCATGAGCGGCTTCACCTGCTACGCCTCGCTGCAGATGCCGCGCTGACGCGCCGCGCCGCCGCCGGCATGGCCGGTTCCCGCTACATCGCCGACGCCGACATCCTCGCCGCCACGGCGGAGATGGAAGGGCTCACGATCCTCTTCCACGCCGCCTCCGGCCAGACCCACATCCTCGCCCCGCCGGCGCCGCAGATCCTCGCTGCCCTCGCCGGCCAAGCGGGGGACGAGGACGCGATACTCGCCCGGATCGGCGCCCGCTTCGAGCTGCGCTCCGACGATCCGAGGGCGCTCGCCGCCCGCCTCGCCGAGCTCGAAGCGGCCGGGCTCGTCCACCGGCCGTGAGGCACGTCCTCAGGCTGCAGGTCGGGCCGGTGGCCTTCCGCATCGGCTCGGCCTGGCCGCGGCCGATCGCCGAGCTCCGCCGCCTCTATGCCGGCTACCCCGAGCCTGGCGGCGCCTGCGATTTCACCGTCCGCCTCGAGCCGGAAAGGCCGTGGCGGCGCTGGCTTCGCCCCTCCGTCGCGATCCGCGGCGACTACGTCCTTCCCGACGCGGCGCCGCTGCCGCTCGCCCTTGGCCTGCTCGCGGCCGAGATGGGCATGAACCTGCAGATGGCGCTCGGCCAGCGCCGCTACCTCCTCCTCCATGCCGGCGCGGTCGAGCGGGACGGGCGGGCCCTGCTCCTCACCGGCGACTCCGGCGCCGGCAAGTCGACCCTCTCCGCCTTGCTCGGCGAGCGCGGCTGGCGCTTCATGGGCGACGAATTCGCGTTGCTCGATCTCGACGACGGAAGGCTCTGGCCCTTCCCCCGCGCCGTTAGCCTCAAGAACGCCGCGGCCGAGCTGTTCGGCGATGTTGCCCCGGAGCGCTTCGGCCCGCTGCTCGCCGGGACGCCCAAGGGCACGATCCGCCACCTCCGTCCGAACGCCGCCGCGATCGCCGCGATGGACGTCCCCGCCGCGCCGGCCCTCATCCTCTTCCCCCGCTTCGGCGCCGAGTTCGCGGCCGCGATCCGCCCGGTCGGCGCGGCCGAGCTGTTCATGCGCCTCACCCAGGCCTCGACCAATTACGTCGCCCTCGGCCGCGGCGGCTTCGACAGCCTCACCCGCCTCTGCCGAACCGTCCCGGCCGCCGCCATCGACTATGCGTCGACCGAAGAGGCCCTCGCTTTGGTCGACCGGCTGTGGAGCGCGCCGTGACCGCCGCCGCGCTCCGGCTCGCCCGCATCCTCGCTGAGCCGCATCGGGCCGCGGAGGTGACCGACTGGACCTCCCTCCTCTCCGTCGCCCGCGCCGAATCGCTCGCCGGCAGCCTCGCCTGCCGCCTCGCCGGCGTGCCGCTCCCGCCGGAGGTGGAGCGGTCGATGGAAGACGCCCGCCGCGCCTCCGAAACGGTCCGCACCGAAGCGCTCTGGGAAGCCGAGATGGCCCGGCGCGCCCTGGCCCCGCTCGGCGTCCCCGTCATCCTCCTCAAGGGAACCGCCTACGCGGCGGCCGGCCTTCCCGCCGCGCAAGGCCGGTCGATCGGAGACCTCGACATCCTCGTCCCGCGCGGATCCCTTGCGGACGTGGAGCGCGCCCTCCTCGCCGCCGGCTGGGAATGGGTGAAGGAGGATGCCTATGACGACCTCTACTATCGCCGCTGGATGCACGAGCTGCCGCCGCTCATCCACCGCGAACGCGACCGGATGATCGACGTCCACCACACGATCCTCCCCCTGACGGCGCGGCCGAAGCCCGATGCCGATGCCCTCGTCGCGAGCAGCGAGGCGCTGCCCGGCGGCCTGCGTGTCCTCGCTCCCGCCGACATGATCGTCCACGCCGCCGCCCACCTCATCGCCGACGGCGACCTCGCCGGGGGCCTGCGCAACCTCTGGGACGTCGACCGCCTGATCCGCCACTTCTCCGCCCACGGCCCCGAATTGACCGTGGAGCTGCGCGAACGCGCCTGGGAGCACGGCCTGGTGTCCGCCGTCTCGCGCACCCTGCGGCTGGCGCGGGCCCTCTTCGCGACTCCGGTCGACCCGTTGCTCGCCGGCCGCGCCCGCCCCGCCGATCGCCTGTTCCTGCGCCGCCTCCTCGCCCGCGACGGCTGGGGCCGCCCCACCCGGCCTGCCTCGCGCCTCGGCTTCTACGTCCGCTCCCACCTGCTGCGCATGCCGCTGCCGATGCTCGCCCGCCACCTCCTCACCAAGGCGCGGCGGCAGCGGTGAGGCCTGGGTTTTCCTGAAAGCGAATCGGCGCCCGATCGGCGGAAGCGCATTTCTCGACGATGACCTACTTGTGCCACATCAGCGTGACGCTGTCAAGCACTTTTTCCAGATAGGTTATTTTCCTATTTTCGGCGGATTGCCGCGGAAAATAGGATTTCGGCGGCACCTCGAATGGCCGCGCAAAAAAATCTTACGGCCATCAGCCGGCGCGTTCGAGCTTCGCCGGCAGCGTGCGATAGCCGTGGACGAAGCAGTTCGGCACCCGCTCCGGCGCGCCGGTCTGCACCGGCCGCAGCCGTCGGTCGCGCAGCACCTCGAGCAAGGTCGTCACCTGCAGCTCGGCGAGGCGGGCGCCGACGCAGCGGTGGATGCCGAAGCCGAAGGCGAGGTGGCGCCGCGCGTTCGGCCGGTCGGCGACGAACCGCTCCGCCTCCTCGAACACGGCTTCGTCCCGGTTGCCGGACATGTACCAGAGCACCACCTTGTCGCCGGCGCGGATCCTCTTGCCGCCGAGCTCCGCGTCCGTCGTCGCGGTCCGCCGCATGTGGGCGAGCGGCGTCTGCCAGCGGATCAGCTCCTGCGCCGCGTTGGGGATCGTCGCCGGATCGCCGGCGATCTTCTCCCATTCCTCCGGCCAGCGCGCGCTCACCATGGGGAGCGCGCTCATCGAGTTGCGCGTCGTGTCGTTGCCGCCGACGATGAGGAGGATGAGGTTCCCGAGATATTCCTGGGGGGACATGGCCCGCGTCGCCTCGGAATGGATCAGCATCGAGATGAGGTCGCCCGCCGGTGCCGCCGCCTCGCGTTCCTTCCACAGGCGGGTGAACCAGGCGCTGCATTCCCACAGGATTTCGAGCCGCTTGGGCCCACGCACCGGGTCGAGCACCGCCTCGAGGTCGCCCGCCCAGTCGGACCAGGTGGTGAGCTTGCGCCGCTCCGCCCAGGGGAAGTCGAAGAGGATGGCGAGCATCTGCGTCGTCAGCTCGATCGCCACGCGGTCGACCCAGTCGAACGTCTCGCCTACCGGCAGCGCGTCGATCGCCTCCTCGGTGCGCTGCCGCACGTTCGCCTTCAGCCGCTCCATCTCCGACGGCGCGAAGGCGGGGGCGACGGCGCGGCGGCGGCCCGTGTGCTCGGGCCGGTCCATCGCGATGAACATGGGGAGCAGCTCGTCGCCCCAGATCGGCTTGCCTTCGCCCAGGATGGTGATGCCGCCGTAGCGGAAGCTCGACGAATAGAGGTCCGGCAGCGCCTCGACCTGCATGATGTCGGCATGCCGGGTCACCGACCAATAGGGGCCGAAAAGGCTGTCGGGGCAATAATGGACCGGATCCTCCGCCCGCAGCCGCGCGAAGAGCGGCGCGAAGGCATCGTCGCGCCACAAGTCGGGCCGGCTGACGTCCACCGCCGTCCCGGAGCCCGGCTCGTCGTACCGCGGCACCATCGTCGCCATCTCTGTCTCCCCCGACTTGAGTGCGAGCTTATCGAGCCGCGCCGCCCGCGGCCAGCTATCCTTCCGCCGTGCCGCTGCGCTATCCAGCCGCCGAGGAGGCCCATGATGCACACCCCTTTGCTTGCCGCAGCCGCCGCCGCGCTCGTTGCGGCGCCCGCCTTCGCGGCGCAGGAGGCTCCGCGCCCCGCCCAGCGCGAGGCGGACGGCTACACGCGCTACGAGTTGCTCGCGCCGGGCTCGGGCAAGTTCCGCATCGTCTACGAGATCAGCGCCGCGACTCCCGGCGCCCGCGCCTATTGCAACCCGATCCGCGCCGGCAGCGTCGCCAGCGACGAGCGGGTGACGGACCGCGCGACCGGGCGCCCGCTCGCCTGGCGGGTCGTGGACGCCGCCACCGCGGCGAAGGATTGCGGAGTCCGCGAGGCGGCGGGGATGAATTTCATCGAGGTGACGCTGGCGCGGCCGGTGCCCTCGGGCGGCGGCGCGGCGCGGGTCCTCATCGAGAAGACCTACGAGGATCCCAAAAGCTATTCGGCGGCGCCCAACGGCGCGATCGTCTTCGACCGCCCGCTCGGCGTGAAGCGCAACGCCGTCCTCCTTCCCGCCGGCTACGTGCTCGTCTCCTCCAACTACCCCGCGCAGATTCTCGAGGAGGGCGGGCGGGTGCTCGTCAGCTTCTGGAACGTCACCCCGGCGGAAGCGCCGCTGCGCCTCGCCGCGCGCAAGGCCGAGACCGTGGCCCCCGCCGCGCCGCGGCCGCTGGCGGCGGAGGCGGAGCGCGCGCACCAGAGCCGCAACATCGTCTACTGGCTGAACCCGCCGGAGACGCACAGCTTCGCGCTCACCCACGATTATACCGAGACCCGCCCCGGCGCCGACCATTACGTCAACATCGTCCGCGCCGGCAGCGCCGTCGCCAACCCGTCGGCACTCGATCTCGACACCGGCGAGACGATCCCCTTCACGATGATCGCCGGCGATGCGGTGAAGCGCGCCGAGCCCGAGGCCGGCGACGTCGGCCCCGACACCAAGGCCGTGCTCTTCCGCTTCCGTCCCCTCGCCGCGGGCGAGAGCCTGCGCCTGCGCATCGCCGAGACCTACACCGATCCCGGCCGCTACGGCCTCCAGCCCGACGGCAGCTTGCTGTGGGAGCGCAGCCTCGGACGCGCCGACAATGTCGTCGTGCTCCCCGCCGGCTGGACGCCGGTGTCGAGCAACATGCCCTGCACGGTAGAGACGCAGCCCGACGGCCGCGTCCGCCTCACCTACATGAACCCGCGCCCCGACGAGCTCGCCGTCCGGCTCGTCGCGCGGCGCCTGCGCTGAAGCGCCCTACTGCATCGTCACCCTGACGACGTTGCCGCGGTCGCTGCGGATCGTATCGGTGCGGCCGCGGCGGAAGGGCGCGCCGTGGGGCCAGCATTCGCGATAGGTGCCGCCCCAGGTGTAGCAGATGTTGCCGCCACGGAAGTCCCAGCGCCCGGCGGTGGTCCGGCCGTTGAAGCGGGCCTCCACCGTCCCGTCCGGGTGGAGCAGCAGCGTGCTGACTCCGGATGGGGCCTGGACGCTGAGCGGGCGCCCGACGAATTCCGGCATCGGCTCCCCGCGCGGCGTGACGCAGCCGGCGAGGGCGGCGACGGCGGCAAGCGGGACGAGGCGCTTCACGATCGTCATCGCCGCTCCCTAGCCCCGCTCGCCGACCCTGACCGCCTGCCGGTCGTAATGGGCGCGCAGCGCGACCCGGCGCGGCGCCGGGGCGTAGCCCCCGCCCGCCCGCGCGGCCGGCGGCGCCTGGATGCAGCGGTCGGCGACCCCGCCGCCGCACGGCGGATAGTCGTTTCGCGCGACGACCACGACCCGCTCACCGGGGCGCGGACCCATCGGGCCGTGCGCGTAGCGGCGCGGCTCCCGGCCCGGCCCGAACCGGTCGTTCATGGCGAGGTTGCGCGGGTTGGCGACGCCGCGCTCGTAGAGCTGGATGCAGCGGTCCTGCCCGCGGCTGGTGCAGGGCGGGTAGCCGCCGGGGCCGCCCGGCGGGCCGTACATGCCGTCCATCGGCGGCGGAGACGCGCCGAGCAGCGTGAGGCCGGCGGCGGCGGCGAACAGCGAAGGCATCTTCATTCGAACCCTCCCGGAGCTTTGGCGGAGCGCGACTCGAACGCGGAGTGCCACGTTGTCGTTCCGAAATGAGCGTTTGGAAAGGCCCGGTTCATCCGGCGGCGCGGAAAGAAGCCCTCGCGACACGGGATGAGACGATGACCAAGGCGATATTCGGCATGGCGGCGGCGCTCCTCGCGGCAGGTGCGGCATCCGGCCAGCCTGCCGCGGCCGAGCCGCCGCCGCAGAAGGTCGTCAACGTCACCGTCTACGGCACCGATCCCTGCCCGAAGAGCACCGAAGGCGTGGTGGTCGTCTGCGGCCGCCGCTCCGACAACGAGCGCTACCGCATCCCCAAGGAGCTGCGCCGCCGCGAGCAGCAGCCCTCCGAGACGAGCTGGGCGGCGCGGACGCGCGCGCTCGAGGAAGCGAGCCGGCCGAGCATGCCGGGCAGCTGCTCGCCGGTCGGCAGCTGGGGCCAGACGGGCTGCTTCCAGCAGATGCTGCGCCAATGGTCGGCGGCGCGCGCCCAGGCGCGCACCGACGCCGCGTCGCACCCCTGATCCTAGCAGGCTTGGTCCGGCGAGACGGCGCAGACCGCATGCTCGCCCGTCTCGATCTGGATCGTTGCGTGCGGGATGCCGTAGCGCTCGCGCAGCACGTCGGCGATCGCGCCGACGAAGGCGTCGCCCGGAAAGCCGCCCGGCATGACGAGATGCACGGTCAGCGCCACCTCGGTGGTGCTGACCGGCCAGATGTGGAGGTCGTGCACCTTGGCGACTCCCCTCTGGCGCGACAGGAAGAAGCGCACGTCCGCCGGGTCCACGCTCTCCGGCACACCCGCCAGCGACATGTAGACCGCGTCGCGCAGCAGCCCCCAGGTCCCGGCGACGATGATACCGACGATGACGAGGCTCACCACCGGATCGAGCCACAGCCAGTGCGTCCACATCGTCGCGAGCGCGGCGACGGCGACTCCGGCCGAGATCGCCGCGTCGGCGGCCATGTGGAGGAAGGCGCCCTTGACGTTGAGGTCGGAATGCCGGCCCGAGGCGAAGAGCAGCGCGGTCAGCGTGTTGACGACGATGCCGGCCAGCGCGACCGCGATCACCACCGGCTCGTTCACCGGCTGCGGCGCGGCGAGGCGCTGCGAGGCCTCGACGCCGACGATCGCCACCGCGAAGAGCAGGAAGACGGCGTTGAAGAGCGCCGCCATGATCGAGCTGCCCTTCAATCCATAGGTGAAGCGGTCGGTTGCCTTGAGCCGCGCCAGCAGCGTCGCGATCCAGGCGACGGCGAGGCCGAGCACGTCGGACAGGTTGTGGCCCGCGTCGGCGAGGAGGGCCATCGATCCCGACGCGATGCCGAACGCCGTCTCGCAGCCGACGAAGAAGAGGTTGAGGCCGATGCCGATCGCGAAGGCGCGGCCGAAATCCGCCGGCGCGTGGTGATGATGGCCGAGGCCGTGATGATGGCCGTGCCCGTGGGAATGGCCGTGCCCGCCATCATGATCGTGGAGGTGGGTCGCGGACATGTGAGCGGGCGTCTCGTCGGGTGGCAGGGGCGGCGACGCGCCCCTTCGCGGCGGCCGGTGCCGGCAATCTGGCGGCATCTTCCCGCCGAAACAAGCCCTTGGCGCGCGCACCGCCCTGGCGCGGGCGGCGCCCGCCCGGTCGCGCCCGGGCTGGACAGGGGCTTACACTTTGTTCACTGGCCCGCCTGCGGACGCGCCGATAGGCTTGGGGGCCGAAGCCGCGTCCGCGCGGGGACCGGCGATGCCGGGGAGGGCGGGATATTCCTGCCGGGACAGACGAGAGGCCGCTTGCGCGCGGCCGGGATGCGCGCCCGCGCGGCGCCGCGAGGCAGGACGAGGCACACGATTTGACCATGGCTGACCGGCAGAACAAGCTGCTGCTGTCGATCCACGACGTGACGCCGCGCTTCGACGCGACGGTGGACGGGCTGTACGAGCGCCTCTGCCGCCTCACCGGCACGAACCGCATGGCGATGCTGGTCGTCCCCGATCATTGGGGCGAGGCGCCGCTGGCGAAGCATCCGGCATTCGGCGCCAAGCTGCGCGCCTGGGCCGACCACGGCGTCGAGATGTTCCTGCACGGCTGGTTCCACAAGGACGACAGCCGCCACGCCGGCGCCGGCGCCTCGTTCAAGGCGAAGCACCTGACGGCGGGCGAGGGCGAGTTCCTGGGCCTGGCCCGGGACGAGGCGCGGCGGCGGCTGGTCGAGGGGCGGGCGTTGGTCGAGGATGTGATCGGGCGGCCCATCGCCGGCTTCGTCGCGCCCGCCTGGCTCTACGGCGAGGGCGCGAAGCAGGCGCTGCGCGACGAGGGCTTCGCGCTCGCCGAGGATCATATGCGGGTCTGGCGGCCGTCCGACGGCGCGGTCCTGGCGCGGGGGCCGGTGATCAGCTGGGCGAGCCGCAGCCGGCCGCGGCGGCTGAGCTCGCTCGGCTTCGCGGCGCTCGCGCGGACGGCGCTCAAGCCGCTTCCGGTCGTCCGCATCGCCCTCCACCCCGGCGACGCGCGGTACGACAGCCTCCTCGCCAGCATCGACCGGACGGTGAAATCCTTTGCGCGCAGCCACTTGCCGGCGCGGTACGGAGACCTGGCGTGCGCGGCCTGACCATCGCCGGGGTTGCGCCCGCCCCGCCATTCCTTACTTGTGAAGGCCTGCGGCGCCTCGGCGCGGCGGGTTGGCAGGCGCGCGCGGGGGCTGGATCATCGCTGGCGAAGCGGAAGAAGGCGGCGAGATGAGCGCGCGGGCGATCGATCCTGCGAGCGCGGACGCCTATGCCCCGATGCCGGGCGAGCCGATGCCGCTCATGGAGAATACCGGCAAGTGGGGCCGCTGGCTGAGCCTCGGCTTCTCCGGGGCCATCCTCATCGTCATCGTCGTCGAGCTGCGCCGGCTGAACTTCGGCACCGTGCTCGGCCTCATTCCACTGAGCGCCGCCTTCTGGGCCGCCTTCGCCGCTTATTATTTCTCCCCGGTGGTGGGCGATTGGATCATCTACCGCCACCTCTGGAAGCTGCCGCGCATCGCCTTCGTGCCGCTGATGCGCAAGTTCGTGTCGAACGAGTTGCTGCTGGGCTATTCCGGCGAGGTCTATTTCTACACCTGGGCGCGCAAGAACGCCCGCTTCCACGCCGCGCCCTTCGGCGCCGTGCGCGACGTCTCGATCCTCTCCGCGGTGGCCGGGAACGGGCTGACCTTCGTGATGATCGTCCTGCTCTGGCCGGTGATCCGCCGGCTGTCGCTGAGCGGGCCGATCTTCAACTGGTCGCTCCTCGCTCTGGCGGTGAGCTCGTTCGGGATCGTCCTCCTCCAGCGCCGCTTCCTGTCGCTGTCGCGCCGCGAGCTCGCCTTCGTGCTCACCATCCACACCTTGCGCATCTGCGTCACGACCGCGCTCGGCATCCTCTTGTGGTACATCGTGCTGCCGGGCCAGCCCCTGCTGTGGCTCGTCGTGCTCGGCGCGCTCCGCCTCCTCCTCTCGCGCCTTCCCTTCCTGCCCAACAAGGAGGCGGCGTTCGCGGCCGGGATCCTGCTGCTGCTCGGCAAGAACGATCAGGTGACGCCGGTGGTGACGATGGTCGCCAGCGTCATCGTCATTGCCCACATCGCATTCGGCCTGATACTCTCCGCGATCGATTTCGCCGGCGTCAAGCATCGGGGGGTGCGCGCGTGAGGATCGTCGACGTCTGCGCCTTCTACGCGCCGCAGGGCGGCGGGGTGAAGACCTATGTCGAGCAGAAGCTCGCCTACGGCCAGGCGCGTGGCCACGAGATCGTCATCGTCGCGCCCGGCGACGAGGACCGCACCGAGACCCGGCCGGGCGGCGGCCGCATCGAGTGGGTGAAGTCGCCGCAACTCCCCGTCGACCGCCGCTACCGCTATTTCGACGACGAGGCGCGGCTCCTCGCCCGCGTCGAGGCTGAGAAGCCGGATTTCATCGAGGCCTCCTCGCCCTGGCGCAGCGCGAGTCAGGTCGGCCGTGCCTTCCCGGGCGTGCCGCGCGCCCTGTTCATGCACGCCGACCCCTTCGCCGCCTACGGCTATCGCTGGCTGGGCGAGTTCGCGAGCGTCGAGGCGATCGACCGGGGCCTCGAATTCGGCTGGCGCTACATGCGCGGCCTCGCCGCCAGCTACGACGTCGTGGTGTCGCCCAGCGAAGGCCTTGGCGATCGCCTGAAGGCGCAGGGCATCGCCAACGTGCTGTCGGTTCCTTTGGGCGTCGAGCCGGGAATCTTCTCGCCCAAGCTTCGCGATCGGGGCCTGCGCGCCCGCATGCTCGCCCATTGCGACCTGGCGGACGATGCGACCCTGCTGCTCGGCGTCGGCCGTTTCTCGCCGGAGAAGCGCTGGCCGATGGTGGTGGACGCGGTGACCGCGGCGGGGCGGCAGCGGCCGATCGGCCTGGTCCTCGTCGGCGACGGGCCGCAGCGCCGCCGCGTGCGCCGCCAGGCGCGCGGCAACCCGCACATCTTCCTCGCCGCGCCGATGCGGGATCGCGCCGCGCTCGCGCGGCTGATGGCGAGCGCCGACGCCCTCATCCACGGCTGCGACGCCGAGACCTTCTCGCTGGTCGCCGCAGAGGCGGTCGCCTCCGGCCTGCCGCTCATCGTCCCGGACCGCGGCGGCACCGCCGATCATGCGGCGAAGAGCGGCGGCCTCGTCTACGAATCGGGTAGCGCGCAGGACGCGGCCCGCGCCATCGTCTCCTTCGTCGACGGCGCCCGCCCGATGCCGCTCGCCCCGGCGCGGACGATGCCCGAGCATTTCGACTCGCTCTTCGCCCTCTACGCCCGCACCGCCGCCGCTCCCCGCCGCGCCGCCTGAGGCTGGAACCGGGCGCCGCGCTGAGGCAGAGCGGGCGCATGCCCGTCCTCATCCTCCTCACCGTCTCCAACCTGTTCATGACCGCCGCCTGGTACTGGCACCTCAAGGGCGGGATGCAGAAGCCGATCCTGCTCGTCATCCTGATCAGCTGGGGCCTGGCGCTCATCGAATATTGCTTCGCCGTCCCGGCCAACCGCATCGGCTACGCCTCGGGCTGGAGCGCGGCGCAGCTCAAGATCGTCCAGGAAGCGATCGCGCTGACCGTGTTCGGCGGCTTCATGGTGCTGGTGCTGGGGGAGCCGCTTCACTGGCGCCACCTCGGCGCCTTCGCCCTCATCCTCGCAGCGGTCGCCCTGCTGTTCAGCGGGCGCTGAGGGCCCAGCCGCGCACCACGCGCGCCAGCCCCAGCGCCACACGGGCGAGGCGCGGATAGTCGATCTTGTCGGGCGTGTCCTCCACCCGGTGGTAATAAGGGTATCGAAACGGCGCGGTGTCGGTAACCATGATGGCAGCGATGCCCACCTCGCCGAAGCTCCAATGGTCGGACCAGTCGATGCCGGAGAGGAAGGCGGGCGCCGTGCCGCCGACGCTCGGGAAGCGCGCTGCGGCGCGGAAGTCTCCCACCGCGCGGCGAACAAGCGGACGCGCGCCGACGGTGCCGACGAAGGCGACGAAGTTCCCGGTGGAAGGGTAGAGGGCGCCGAGCGGCGGCGGGTAATGCTGGCTTCCCGGCGCATCGGAATAGAAGCCGAGCGTCTCCAGCGCGAGCATCGCCTCCACACGCTCGCCCGTCGCGGCGAGGCGGCGGGCATAGACGAGGCTTCCCATCCGCTCGGTCTTGAAGAAGGGCGGCTCCTCGTTGACGAAGAAGACGATCCGCACCCGCTTCGCCGCTCGGCCGCGCAAGGGCGCGAGCACCCGGGCGATCTCGAGCAGGGCGGCGACGCCGGTGCCGTTGTCGTTCGCCCCGGGCGCGGCGCCGGCGCTGTCGTAATGGGCGCCGAGGACGAGAGACGCGGCGCGGGGGTCGGCCGGCCCGACCACCGCTTCAAGGTTGGCGACCGGCGCCCCGTTCGCCTCGTCCAAAGGCTGGCGGATGACCGCGTAGCCCAAAGCGGCGAGGGCGCGTTCGATATAGGCCATGGACCGGCCCAGCGCCTCTGGGTGGGCAACGTTGTGCGGCTCGGCGGCGACCGCGCGGACATGGCGCTCCAGCCGCCCGGCGAGCGCCTGCTCGGCGATCGACAGCGGTGGCAGCGGCCCCGCCCAGCCCTGTCCCGGAACCGAGGTCATCCAGAGCAGCGCGGCCGTCGGCAAGCCCGCAAGCAGCGCTAGGACGCCAGCGAGAATAGCGAGGCGCAGGCGCAGGGGCGGCGGCGAATAGGTCACGCGCTCGGCGCCGCTTCAGCGATGCCGAAGGCCGGCGGTGCGCCGCGCGTCCGTTTCGGCAGCCTGACCGGTCCGCTCCACGTGCCCAGCATAAGCTGCCCCGCGGCGCGTTGCCAGCGGCCGCAACCTGCGCTCAGGCGGCGTAGCGGGCGCGCCAGGCGAGCGAGAGCAGGTCGACGATCGAGTTGACCGACAGCCGCCGGTGGAGGCGCGCCCGGTGCATCTCGACGGTGCGCGGGCTGACTCCCAGGACGCGCGCGATCTCCTTGCTCGACAGGCCCTTCATCATGCAGCCGAGCACCTCGCGCTCGCGCGGGGTCAGCGTGTCGATCGCCGCTTTCGCCTTGCGGCTGGCGAGCCGGACCTCGAGCGCGCGCACCTTGGGCCGGCTCCGCTCCACTGCCGCGACCAGTTCGTCGAGGGACGCGGAACGGCGGACGAGATCGGCGGCCCCGAGCCGGACCGCGGCGATCGCATCGTCGGGCGAGAGCGCGCCGAACAGCAGCAGGGTCGGAAAGAGGAATTCGCCCTCGCCGCCTCCCTCGCGCAAGGCGGGCGAGGCGAAGGCGAGCTCGATGTCGGCAATCACGCAGCCCGGCGCAAGTTCGGGAAGCGCCTCCGCCAGGTCGTCGGCGGCGGCGAAGGGCCTGGTCTCCAGCCCGGCCGCGCGCAGATCGGCGGCGAGCGCGATGCGAACCGCCCGGTTGGCCTCCACGAGATAGACCGGGACGCCGCTTTGCCGTACAATCGGCGTGCGAAGGGGGTGGGAGCGCAGCACCCTCGCCAGCGGCAGGAGGGGGCGGGCAGGCAAGGACGCGCCGGCGTGGGGCGCGGTGGCGGAGCGGTCGAACATGGTAAGCGGCCTGACGATCGGGGTTTGGCCCAGCCTTAGCGCGGGCCGCCGGCTGCTTCTTTGCAGCGCGCGACAATCGCCTAGCCGATGACGCCATCCGGCACGCCCGCCGAGCCAGTGCTCCACGTTCGCGCGGCGTCGCTGACCAACTATCTGACGGTTGCGCGGGAAGTGGGCCTGGACGGCCCGGCCATGCTGCGCGAATTCGGCATCGACGCGCGCCTCCTCCAGGATCCCGAGAGCAAGATCGCCGCCGCGTCCGTCAACCGGCTGCTGACGGAGTCGGCGGCGCGGTCGGGCAACGAGGCGTTCGGCCTGCTGCTGGCGGAAAGACGCCAATTCTCCAGCTTCGGGCCGCTGAGCCTGCTCCTCCGGCACGAGGCGAGCCTGCGCGAAGTGATCCGGCGGCTGCAGGAATATTCGCCGCTCCTCTCGGAAGTCGCAGGCTTCCGCCTCGAGGAGGAGAGGGACGAGGAGGCGCGGCTCGTCGTCGAGGTCGCTCCGGAAGTCGCGAGCCGCCAGGCGGTCGAGATGGTGATGGCCCTCACCAGCGACGTGCTTGGCGGGGCGATGTTCGGCGGTTGGCGCCCGCGGGAGGTCTATTTCCGGCACCGCGCCCCCGCCGACGCCTCGGTGCATCGGCGCGTCTTCCGCGCGCCCCTGCGCTTCGACGCCGAGTTCAACGGCTTCGCCCTGCCCGACGGGGCGCTCGACCGGGCCAACGCCCATCGCGACGCCGGCCTTGCCGTCCACGCGCACCGTTACGTGGAGCTCCTCGCGCAGGACCTGCCGGCGCCGTCGCTCGATCAGCAGGTTCGCGCGTCGATCCGCCAGCTGTTCGGGGCCGGCGGCGCGACGCTGAAGCGGGTGGCCGCCGCGCTGGGCATGCAGCCGCGGACCCTCCAGCGGCGGCTGGCGGCGCAGGAGCTGGGCTTCGCCGATCTCGTCGAGGCGACGCGCGCCCAGCTCGCCTGCGACCTGTTGCGGGACAGCGACTTGCCGATCGCCGAAATCGCCGCGCGAGTCGGCTATGCGACGCCGGCCTCGTTCAGCCGCTGGTTCTCGCGGACGATCGGCGAGCCGCCCCGCGCCTGGCGCGGCCGCGCCCCCTAGGGCTCCCCTCCGCCGCGGCCTTGCGTCGCCAACGTGACGGCCCACAGCCAGTGCGACAGCGTCTCGAAGCTGAGCGGCTCCGCGAACTGGATGCCGGCCGTGTCCTGCCCGCTCCAGCACAGGAAGCCGGTCATCGGGTCGAGGCCGTCTATGTCGATCCGCAGCATGCCGCGCGTGCCGCGGGAGAGGGCGACCCCGGACGCGAAGACCGCCATCCCCGATTGCGAGATGTTGAGGATCGAGGCGCGCATCGTCCGACCGTCCTGGGCGAGCGTCACCGACGCGCAGCGCGGCTCCAGCCTCGGCGCGCGGTGGCGCCGGCGCGGATCGCGGTCGGCGGGATTGAGCAGGTCGGAGATCGACTGCTCGGCCGCGAACTGCGCGCCGAAGCGGTCGCCCTGAGTCCAGACGACCCTGGCTTCGTAGCGCCGCTCCTCGTCGAGTCCCAGCCACACCGTCGCCCCCCGCGCCGGCGCGGGGCAGACGTCGGCCATGAAGCCGTTGGGCGAGATGTTGCGCACCCGGCAGATCGTCTCGCCGTCCGCCCAGCTGAGCTTGCCGGTCCGGAACATCGTGCAGAGCCGCTGCTCCCGGCGCGGGTCGTGCGGCGGCGCCGGCGCCGGAGCGTCCGGCGGAGCTGGAATTTCGGACTGATTCGGCTGCGCCATCCGCTTCCTCCCCATCCTGATCCCCCGGGTCGAATGGTGGGCCGGCGGGAATGAGGCCGGAGTTAAAGCGCTTACCGTAGAGTTACGGCATCGGTCCCAGCGTCGCGCGAAGGAAGGCCAGGAGCGCGGTGCGATAGGCCGGGTCGGCGATGTCGCCGACTCCGGCATGCGCCCGTCCCGCCATGAAATGGAGCCGCTTCGGTCCCGGGAAGGCGGCGTAGAGGCTGCGAGTTTCTTCCGGCGGCGTATAGCGGTCGGCACCGCCGCCGACGACCAGCACTGGGCCGGGGTAGCGGCGCGCCGCATCGAGCGGCGACAGCCGCGACGGCCAGACGCCGAAGCGCGGCCGCGCCTGGAGGCTCAGCAGCGGCTCGAGCAGCGCCGCCGGCGCGGCCGTGGTGAAGGCGGCGATGCGGTTGCGGATGGCGTGGCGGATGTCGGGATAGACCGCCGCGACGACGAGCGCGTCGGCGGGCAGCGGTCCGTGCTCGCCGACCAGCGCCGCCGCGCCACCCAGCGAAAGGCCGACGACTGCTACGTTGGCCCCGTGCTGCCGCGCCTTGAGCCAGCGCAGGGCCGCCTCCGCGTCGCGGCTCTCGAACAGGCCGAAGCTGTGCGGCGCCGGGGCGGACTGGCCGTGGCCGCGAAAATCGATGGCGAGCGTCGCATAACCCTGCGCGGCGAGGAACGCGGCGGTCGGCGCCATCGCCTCGCGCGAGGCGCCGTTGCCGTGGAGGAGGAGCACCGCTGGCGAGGCGGGGCTGCGGCCGGGGCGATAGGTGGCGGCGAGCGGGAGCCCGTCCGTCGAGGCAAGGCGGAAATCCAGTGCCGGCGCGGTCGCCGCCGGCACGTCGGACGGCGTCGCGCGGACAAGCAGCTCGCCGAGGCCCCAACTCGCGATGAGCCCGATCAGGAGGAGGACCGCGGCGAAGCGCAGAAGTCGGGAGCGGCGGGTCACGGCGGGGCGAGACTAGGCGGCGCGGCGGCCGGACGCCAGCCACTCGACTCGCGGGCGGCGTCGCCGCATGATGCGTGTGCGCCGGCCCCCACGGTCGCCGCGCGTCCTTCGCACCGCCCGGCCCGCTCCGCCGGCCGTCCGCGGCGCCTGTTTTCCCCGTCGAACAGGAGGCAGGGTCATGCAGAAGCTCTTACTGTCCGGATGCGCGGTCGCCGCCGCGCTCGTCGCGCCCGCGCCGCCGCTCGCCGCCGCCGCCGCGGAGGCGCAGACGTCCGACGCGGCCCTCATCCGGAGCGCCATGTCGGCGGCGCCCATGTCCGTCGCGAAGGACGCCACCGTCATCGCGGTCGACGCCAAAGGGGCGATGCGCACGCTTCGCAAGGGCAGCAACGGCTGGACCTGCATGCCGGACAGCCCGGCCACGCCGGGCCCCGACGCGATGTGCATGGACGGCAACGCGATGAAATGGGCCGAGGCCTGGATGGGCCACAAGCCGCCCCCCGCCGACACGGTGGGCCTCATGTACATGCTCGCCGGGGGCACCGACGCCAGCAACACCGATCCTTATGCCGAGAAGCCGACCGGCGACTGGGTGCGCACCGGGCCCCACCTGATGGTGGTCGGCTCCGCGTCCTTGCTCGCGGGCTATCCGGCGGGAGCGAAGCCCGACACGTCCAGGCCCTATGTCATGTGGTCGGGCACGCCCTACGCGCACCTGATGATTCCCGTCCGCTAGGGTCGCAACGCGCCGCGGCCGCGCTATAGCGGCCGGATGCTGATCGCCGATCTCGAAACGCCGGCGCTGGTGCTCGACCGGCCACGTCTTCTCCGCAACCTTGCGCGGATGCGGGGGAGACTTGCCGCGCTCGGCGTGCCACTGCGGCCGCACGTCAAGACGGCCAAGTCGATCGACGCGGTGCGGCTCGCGGTGGAAGCGGAGCCAGGCGGCATCACCGTCTCCACCCTCAGGGAAGCCGAGCATTTCTTCGCTCAGGGCTTCACCGACATCCTCTACGCCGTCGGCATCGCGCCGGGGAAGCTGGCGCACGTCGCCGACCTCCGCCGCAGGGGAGCCGGCGTCACGATCATCCTCGACAGCGTGGAGATGGCCGATGCCGTCGCCGCGCGGGCGGCGGCGCTCGGTACAATCTTCCCGGTGCTGATCGAGGTCGACACGGACGGCGGCCGCGCCGGCGTCACGCCCGGCGATCCCCGTCTCGTCGAGATCGGCCGGCGGCTGCACGCGGCGCCCGGCACGGAGCTGCGCGGCGTGATGACCCACGCCGGCCGCTCCTACGAATGCCGTTCGCCCGAAGCATTGCGGGCGATGGCGGAGCAGGAGCGGGGCGGCGCGGTCGCCGCCGCCGAGGCGCTCCGCGCCGCCGGCCTTCCCGCGCCGGTGGTGAGCGTGGGCTCGACGCCGACGGCCCTGTTCGCCGAGCGCCTCGACGGCGTCACCGAGGTGCGCGCGGGCGTCTACATGTTCATGGACCTTGTCATGGTGGGCCTCGGCGTCTGCGGCGAGGAGGATGTCGCGCTGTCGGTGCTCGCGACCGTCATCGGCCACCGCCGCGACACCGCGACGATCCTGATCGACGCCGGCGGCCTCGCCCTCTCGAAGGATGCGGGCCAGGGCGGCGGCTACGGCCGCCTCGCCGACGCCGCCACCGGCGCGCCGCTCGGCCTCCGCGTCGCCTCGGTGAACCAGGAGCACGGCCTCGTTCCGGCGCGGGAAGAGGATTTCGCTCGCCTCCCGCTCGGCAGCCTGGTCCGGGTCCTGCCCAACCACGCCTGCATGACCGCGGCCGCGCACGAGCGCTATCACGTCGTCGAGGGAGGATCCGAGATCGTGGCGGTCTGGGACCGGTGCAACTTCTGGTGAGCCTCGGCGGCAGGCCGGCTTTACGCCGCCGGCCCATCGGCTAGAGCGAAAAGGATGGCGGCGGCGATCCGGACGGCATTGATCGGGCGGGGCCTCGGCGGCAGCGCCTTCCACGCGCCGCTGATCCGCGCCTGTCCGGAGCTGGAGCTGGTGCGCTGGGTCGGTGCGGCGGAAGCCGCCGAGGCGGCGCAGGCTGGCGATGTCGACCTCGTCGTCGTCTCGACGCCGAACGCCTCGCATTTCCCGCTCGCCCGCGCGGCGCTGGAGGCGGGCAAGCATGTCGTCGTAGACAAGCCTTTCACCGTCACCCTCGCCGAGGCGGACGCGCTGATCGACCTCGCCTCGGCGCGGCGTCGGGTGCTGAGCGTGTTCCACAACCGCCGCTGGGACGGCGACTTCCTGACTGTCCGCAGGCTGCTGCCGCGGCTTGGCGAGGTGCGGCTCTACGAAGCCTGCTGGGACCGCTTCCGCCCGGCGTTGCGGGAGGGGTGGAAGGAGGAACCGGAGCAAGGGGCCGGGCTGCTGCTCGATCTCGGGCCGCACCTCATCGACCAGGCGCTGCTGCTGTTCGGAATACCCGACGCCGTCCGCGCCGACGTGCTGGCGCAGCGTCCCGGGAGCCGGATCGACGATTATTTCGCGCTGACCCTCGAATACGGCCCGATGCGGGCGGTGCTCGGCTCCGCCTCGCTCGTCGCGGCGCCGCGGCCGCGCTTCGCGGTGCACGGGACCGGGGGGAGCTTCGTGCGCCACGGCCTCGATCCGCAGGAGGCGGAGCTCAAGGCCGGAGCGGATCCGCACCGTGCCGGTAGCGATCCCGGGATGGGCGTCCTGACCCTCCCGGATGGAACCGGGGAGGAAGTGCCGACCGAGCAGGGACGCTACGTCGCCTTCTACCCGGCCGTGGCCGCGGCGATCCGGGGAGAGGGGCCGGTGCCGGTCGCGCCGGCGGACGCGCGGGAAGGCCTGCGGCTCATCGATCTCGCCCGGAAGAGCGCCCGGGAGGGACGGCGGATTCCGGTCTAGGGGGCCGGGCGCCAATTGCCCGGGAGGGTAGCGGCCGGGAGGTGGACGGCGACCGCCTCGCCCGGGTCTCCGGCCGAGCGGGCGAGGACGACGCGGTAGTCGCCGGCGGCGATATGCCAGTGGCCGCCGGAGAAGGTGGCGAGGAGGCGCGGATCGACGGTGAGGGAGACGGTGGTGGCGGCGCCGGGCGCGAGATCGACCTTGCTGAAGCCGGCGAGCCGCTTCGGCGCTTCCCATCCGGCCGCGCGCGGGGCGGCGACATAGATCTGGGGCACGTCGCTGCCGCGGCGGGCGCCGGCGTTGCGGACCTGGAAGCGGACGGTGAGGCGGCCTCCCCGGCTCCCTGCGACAAGGCCGCTATGGGTGAAACGGGTGTAGGAAAGGCCGTGGCCGAACGGATAGAGCGGCTCCAGCCGGCGCGCGTCGAACCATTTGTAGCCGACCGCCGCGCCCTCCGAATAATCGACCGCGAAGGGCTCGCCTTCCTTCAGCCCGGCGCCGGGCAAGGCCGGGCGCGGGAGCTGGCTTTCGTCGCGGGCGAAGGTCACGGGGAGGCGGCCGGAGGGGTTGGCCCGGCCGGTGAGGAGGTTGGCGATCGCCTCTCCCCCGGCGGTGCCGGGATACCAGGCCTCGAGGATCCCGGCGACGCGGCCGGCCCAGGTGATGGCGACGGGGCCGCCGGTCTCGAGCACCGCGACGGTGCGCGGGTTGGCGGCGGCGACCGCCTCGACCAGGGCGTCCTGATTGTCCGGGAGGTGGTAGGGAACGTCGAACGCTTCCCCGGCCCACTGGGTCAGGAAGACGAGCGCCGCATCGGCGCCGCGCGCGGCGGCGGCCGCGGCCGCCGGGTCGCGCCCGTCGACATAGGTGACCTCCGCGCCCGGCAGCAGCGCCTTCAGCGCGCGGAGCGGCGAGCTTGGATAGTACATGACGGGGCCCGGCCAGCCGGTCGGGGCGAGGCCGGGAACGGCATTGCCGCCGACCGGGTAGACGAGCGAGGAGCCGCCGCCGGCGAGCACCCCGGCATCGGCATGGCCGCCGACGACGACGATCCGCTTCGCCCGCGGCGACAGCGGCAGGACGCCGCCTTCGTTCCTGAGCAGAACCGCGCCTTCCTCGGCGTCGGCGCGGGAGATTGCGGCGTGGGCGGCGAGATCGACCGGCCCCGGCGCCACGGGCCGGTCGAACAGGCCGTGGGCGAACATCGCGCGCAGGATGCGGCCCGCCATCTCGTCGAGCCGCGCCTTGGGCACCCGGCCCTCGGCGATGGCGGCCTTGAGCGGCGCGCCGAAGAAGGGCTGCTTGTCGAAGGGAAAGCCGCTGTCCTGGTCGAGCCCGGCATTGGCCGCGGCCTCGGTGCTGTGCGTCGCGCCCCAGTCGGACATGACATAGCCCTTCGCGCCCATCTGCCCCCGCAGGACGTCGCTCAGCAGCCAGCGATTCTCGCAGGCATGGGTGCCGTTCACCTGGTTGTAGGAGCACATCACCGAGCCCGGGTCCGACCGCTCGATGGCGATCTGGAAGGCGAGCAGGTCCGACATCCGCGCCGCGTCCGGCGCCAGCACGGCGTCGTGATAGTCGCGGCCGGTCTCGAGATCGTTCAGCGCATAATGCTTCACCGTCGAGATGACGGGGTTGGACTGGATGCCGGCGATCTGCGCGCCCACCATCGTCCCCGCGAGCAGGGGGTCCTCGCCCCCATATTCGAAATTGCGGCCGTTCCTGGGATCGCGAACGAGGTCGACGCCGCCGGCGAGCATCACGTTGAAGCCGGAGGCGCGCGCCTCGGCGCCGATCATCCGGCCGCCGGCGAAGGCGGTCGCCGGGTTCCACGTCGCCGTCGTCGCCATGCCGGAGGGGAGGGCGGTCCGCTCCCGCTTCTGCCTGGCGCCGCCCTGGCTGGCGACGCCGACGCCGGCGTCGGTCTGCCACTGCGCCGGGATGCCGAGGCGCGGGATGCCGGGCACGTAGCCGGCCGAGCCTTCGCGCCCGCCCTCCTTCATGACGTAGGTCTTCGGCGGGAAGTCCGTCGCGAAATAGCCGAACACGAGAGTCAGCTTCTCGTCCTCCGTCATGCGCGGCAGCAGAAGGGCGACGCGCTCGTCGGGGGAAAGGCCGGGGTTCATCCACGGCCGCGCGGAAGCGGCGGGGCCGGCCCCCCGCGCCGGCGCGGACGGTGCGGCGGTGGCGAGCGCGACCAGGGAAGCGGCGGCAGCCGCGGCGCCAAGGATCTTCATCATCTCTCCCGAAGCCTTTTCTTTCGTGCGGGGTTGAGCCTACACGGCGCGGGACCAGATTGGTAGCGCTACCAAATGCCTTCGCTGCGGGAGAGTGACGTGATCAACGGAGAGATGTTCATCGGCCGCCGCGCCGTCCAGGGGTCTGTCGGCGAGGTGCGCGGCGTCAATCCCGACACCGGCGAGACGCTGGAGCCCGCCTATCGCGGCGCCACTCGTGAGCAGCTCGACGAAGCCTGCCGCCTCGCCTGGGACGCGTTCGACGCCTACCGCGCCGCCGACCCCGAATTGCGGGCCAGGCTGCTGGAGACGATCGCCGACAATATCGTCGGCCTCGGCGAGGAGCTGGTTGCGCGGGTGATCGCCGAAAGCGGCCTTCCCCGGCCCCGCGTCGAGGGTGAGCGCGGCCGCACCGCCATGCAGCTGCGGCTCTTCGCCCAAGTGGTGCGCGACGGGCGCTACCTCGAGGCGCGGATCGACCCGGCCCAGCCGGAGCGCAAGCCGCTGCCCCGGCCCGACGTCCGGTCGCGCAAGATCCCGCTCGGACCCGTCGCGGTGTTCGGCGCGTCGAACTTCCCGCTCGCTTTCTCCGTCGCCGGCGGCGACACGGCCTCGGCCCTCGCCGCCGGCTGCCCCGTCGTCGCCAAGGCGCACCCGGCGCACCCCGGCACCTCGGAGCTGGTCGGCCGCGCGATCCGCGATGCGGTCGAGGCGGTGGGGCTGCCGGAGGGCGTCTTCTCGCTGGTCTTCGACTCGGGCTACGAGATCGGCCAGGCTTTGGTCGCCGATCCGCGGATCAAGGCGGTCGGCTTCACCGGCTCGCGCCGCGGCGGCCTCGCGCTCATGAAGATCGCGCAGGAGCGGCCCGAGCCGATCTCCGTCTATGCGGAAATGAGCTCGGTCAACCCGGTGCTGCTGTTCAAGGGCGCGCTGGCCGAGCGGGGCGAGCAGATCGCGCAGGCGTTCGTGAATTCGCTGATGATGGGCGCGGGGCAGTTCTGCACGAGCCCCGGGCTGCTGCTCGGCATCGAGGGCGAGGGGCTCGACCGGTTCACCGCGGCGGCCGCCGCGGCGCTCCAGGAGGCGGCGCCGGGGACCATGCTGACGCCCGGCATCCACCAGGCCTATTGCGCCGGCGTCGAGGGCCTCGCGCGGCACCCGAAGGTCGAGACCGTGGCGCGCGGCAAGGCGGGCCACAATTACCAGGGCCAGGCCGGCCTCTTCGCGACGAGCGCCGACGCATTCCTCGGCGACTCGCATCTGAAGGAGGAGGTGTTCGGCTCCTCGTCCCTTATCGTGCGCTGTGCGGACGAGCCCGCGCTCGCCGCCGTGGTGGAGAGCCTGGAAGGCCAGCTCACCGCGTCGCTCCACATGACCGAGGCAGATCACGACGACGCGCGGCGGCTGCTTCCGGTGCTGGAGCGCAAGGTCGGCCGCATCCTCGTCAACGGCTTCGGCACCGGTGTCGAGGTCACGCACGCCATGGTCCACGGCGGCCCGTTCCCATCGACCTCGGACGGCCGTTCCACCTCGGTGGGCACAATGGCGATCGACCGCTTCCTGCGCCCGGTCGCCTACCAGGACCTGCCGGACGACCTGCTGCCGCCCGAGCTCAGGGATTCGAACCCGCGCGGCATCGACCGGCGGGTCGACGGAAAGGCCGAGCCGGCAGAGGCTTGATCGGCGGCGACCGGCGCGCGATTGCCTTGACAGGCGCGGGGCGGAAGCCGAGTGGTAGCGCTACCAAGGCGCAACGGCGCGAGTGAGGCGGAGAGGGTGGAGCAGGCTTTTTCGGCGGCGATGCTGCCGGTCGATCTGGACGGTGCGATCCTCGCCGGCCGGCTCCTGCTCGAGCCGGGCCCGACGCCGGTGCTGGTGCGCGACGGTGCGGTGTTCGACGTCTCCCGCGCCGCGCCGACCGTCGCCGACCTGCTCGACGGCGACGATCCCTCCGCCACCCCGGGTGAGCGGCTCTTCTCGACGGATGAACTGATCGCGCGAGTCGCGGCGTCCGCTCCGGGCGCCTTCCTCCTCTCCCCGGTCGACCTCCAGGTGGTGAAGGCCGCCGGCGTCACCTTCGCCGTCTCGGCGGTCGAGCGCGTGATCGAGGAACGGGCGCGGGGCGATGCGGACAAGGCGGCGGGCATCCGCGCCATGCTGGAGGAGCGGATCGGCGGCGGCATCCGCGCGGTGGTGCCGGGCTCGCACGAGGCGATGCGGCTGAAGCGCGCGCTGATCGACGAGGGCATGTGGTCGCAATATCTCGAGGTTGCGATCGGCCCGGACGCGGAGATCTTCACCAAGTCGTCCGTGCTTTCCACGATCGGCTGGGGCGGCGAGATCGGCGTGCGCTCCGACTCCACCTGGAACAACCCGGAGCCCGAGGTGGTGCTGGTCGCCGACAGCGCGGGCCGCGCCAGGGGCGCGACGCTCGGCAACGACGTCAACCTGCGCGACTTCGAGGGGCGCAGCGCGCTGCTCCTCTCCAAGGCCAAGGACAATAACGCCTCCTGCGCGATCGGCCCGTTCATCCGCCTGTTCGGCGCCGGCTTCGGCATGGACGACGTGCGCGGCGCCGAAGTCGAGCTGGTCGTCGAGGGGACCGACAATTTCCGCCTCGAAGGCCGCAGCGAGATGCGGCAGATCAGCCGCGACCCGGAGGAATTGCTCCGCCAGGCGATGAGCGAGCATCATTTCCCGGACGGCTTCACGCTGTTCCTCGGCACCTTGTTCGCGCCCGTCCAGGATCGCGACGAGCCGGGCCGCGGCTTCACCCACAAGGAAGGGGACGTGGTGCGCATCTCGTCGCCGAAGCTCGGCGTGCTGCAGAACCGGGTGACGACATCGAAAGCGGCGCCGCCGTGGCGCTTCGGGGTCCGCGCGCTGATGCGCAACCTCGCCGCGCGCGGCCTGCTCCAGACGCAGGATTGAACGTGACCGACAGCAAGGACCAACGCGCCGTCTATCCGAGCCTCGCGGCCAAGAGGGTGCTCATCACCGGCGGCGGCTCCGGCATCGGCGCGGGGATCGTCGAGGGATTCGTGCGGCAGGGAAGCGACGTCGTCTTCTTCGACATCGCCGACGAGCCATCCAACCAGCTCGTCACCGGCCTCGGCGCGGAGCGGCTGCGCTACGAGCGGGTCGACCTGACCGACATCGAGGCGGTGCAGGCGACGATCCGCCGCCTCGCCGACGAGGGCGGGGCCTTCGATGTGCTCATCAACAATGCCGGCAACGACGACCGCCACGATTGGGAGAAGGTGACTCCCGATTATTGGGACCAGAGGATGGCGGTGAACCTGAAGCACCTCTTCTTCTGCAGCCAGGCGGTGGTGCCGGGGATGCGGGCGAAGGGCGGCGGGGTGATCGTCAATTTCGGCTCGATCTCCTGGCACCTCGGCATCCCGGAACTCGCCGTGTACCAGACCGCCAAGGCGGCGATCGAGGGCATGACGCGGGCGCTGGCGCGCGAGCTCGGCCCCGACGGCATACGGGTCAATTGCGTGGTGCCCGGGAACGTCAGGACTCCGCGCCAGCTGCAATGGTATACGCCGGAGGGCGAGGCCGAGATCGTCGCGGCCCAGTGCCTCAAGGGGCGGCTGGTGCCCGAGGACATCGCCTCGCTCGTCCTCTTCCTCGCCTCGGACGATGCGCGGCTGATGACGGGGCACGAGGTGTTCATCGACGCGGGATGGCGGTGAGATGGCGGAGACGGGTCGCGAGCCGAGCAACGTCTGGGACCTCCATTGCGAGCTGGGCGAGGGCCCGGTCTGGGTCGGCGGGGCTTTGTGGTTCGTCGACATCAAGACGCAGAAGATCCACCTCTACGCCCCCGACAGCGGCGAGAAACGCAGCTGGGACGCGCCGGAGCAGGTCGGCTTCATCCTGCCCGAAGAGGGCGGCGCCTTCATTGCCGGGTTGCAGAGCGGGGTGCATCGCTTCCACCCGGAGACCGGCGCATTCGACCTCATCGCCGAGATGGAGCCGGAGCGGCCCGACAATCGCCTGAACGATGCCGTCGCCGATCCGGCGGGGCGCATGTGGTTCGGCACGATGGACAATGGCGAAAAGGAGAAGAGCGGGGCCTTCTACCGCTATGAGCGCGGCGTGGTGGTGCGTACCCACATTGAGGGCATCGCGATCACCAACGGGCCGTGCGTGTCGCCGGACGGGCGCATCCTCTATTTCGTCGACACGCTGGGTGGGACGATCGAGGCGGCGGACATCCACGACGACGGCTCGCTCGGGCCGCGGCGGCCGTTCGTCCGGATCGACCCCAAAGAGGGGCATCCCGACGGGCCGACGATCGACGCGGAAGGATGCGTGTGGATCAGCCTCTATGCGGGCTGGGAAGCGCGACGCTATTCGCCGGCCGGCGAGCTGGTCGGCCGGGTGCGGTTCCCGGTCTCCAACATCACCAAGATCGCGTTCGGCGGGGAGGATCTGCGCACCGTCTACGCGACCACGGCGCGCCAGCTGCTGAAGCCGGAGCAGATCGCGAAGCAGCCGCAGATCGGCGATTTGTTCGCGTTCCGCGTCGACGTGCCGGGCGTGCCGTGCCCGAGGGTGGCGCGGTGAAGGCGGCGCTTGCGCTGGCGGCGCTGCTCGGCGCCGGCGCGGCCGAGGCGGCGCCCGTCCTCCACCCGCTCTTCTCCGACCATGCGGTGCTGCAGCGCGAGCGGCCGATCCGGGTGTGGGGCAAGGCCGATCCCGGCGAGCGGGTCACCGTCACCTTCGGCGCCGGTCGCGCGGAGGCCGTCACGGCAGCCGACGGCGTCTGGCGCGCGACCTTGCCCGCCATGCCGGCGGGCGGGCCCTACCGGCTCGAGGCGGCAGGCGCCGGCGGCGCGCGGGCGGCGGCCGGGGATATCCTCGTGGGCGACGTCTGGCTCTGCTCCGGCCAGTCGAACATGGAGCTGCCGCTCACCCGCGTGCTCAACAACGACAGCGAGATTTCCGGGGCGAGCGATCCGCAGCTGCGCATCCTCACCGTGCCGAGGAAGACGGCGGTGGCGCCGGCTTACGGGTTCGGCGGGCCGGTGGCGTGGGCGGCGGTGACGCCGCAGTCGGTGCCGGGCTTCTCGGCGGCCTGCTATTTCATGGCGAAGGGGCTGCGCGCGTCCGAGAAGGTGCCGGTCGGCGCAATCAACGCGAGCTGGGGCGGGACGGCGATCCGTTCGTGGCTCGACGAGGGCGCCAGCCGCGCGGTGGCGCCCACGGAAGTGGGTCTGCTCGATCTCTACCGCCGCGATCCGGTGGCGGCGAACCGGCAGTTCGGCGCGCGCTGGGCGGCATGGTGGGAGGCGCATGCGCATCAGGCGCCGTGGCGCGACTCGTCCGGTCTCGCCTGGAAGCCGATGCCGAAGATCGCCTATTGGGAAACGTGGGGCGACCCGGCCTTTGCCAAGTTCGACGGCATCGTCTGGGCGCGCAAGACGGTGCGGCTCACCGCGGAGCAGGCGGCGCGGGCGGAGACCTTATCGCTGGGAGTCGTCGACGAGATCGACGAGACGTTCGTCAACGGCGTGCCGGTGGGGAACACGTTCGGCTGGGACGTCGACCGCGACTATCGGCTGCCTAAGGGCCTGCTCCACGCCGGCGATAATGTCCTCCTCGTCGCGCTGATCGACTCCTGGGGCTATGGCGGTTTCCAGGGGCCGGCGGAGAAATTGCGGCTCGGGCTCGCCGGCGGCGTCGCCGTGCCGCTCGGCGAGGGCTGGGACTATGCGGTGGCGCCGGCCGGCATCGGCGACCCGCCGCGCAGCCCGTGGGACGCGGCGGCGGGCCTGTCGCTCATCTACGACGGCATGATCGCGCCGCTCGGGGACTTCGGTTTCAAGGGCGCGGCCTGGTACCAGGGCGAGACCGACGCGGGATCGCCGGCGGGCTATGCGGCCAAGCTCGAGGCGATGATGGCCGGGTGGCGGCGCCAGCTCGGCGTGCCGGGCCTGCCCTTCCTGATCGTCAGCCTGGCCAATTTCGGGGAGCCGGGCGCGGCGGCGCGGCCGAGCGGCTGGGCCGAGATCCGCGAGGCGCAGCGCGAGGCGACGCTCCGCGACGGCCATGCGGCGGTGGTGGTGGCGATGGACCTCGGCGACCGGCTCGACATCCACCCGGCCAACAAGCAGGAAGTGGGGCGGCGGCTCACCCAGGCGGCGCGGGCGCTCGCCTACGGCGCGGACCTGCCGCCGTCGGGGCCGGAGGTCGTCTCCGCCGCGCGCGCGCCGGGCGCGATCGTCCTCGGCTTTCGCGGCGTGAAGGGCGGCCTCCACGCGTGGAGCGGCGCGCATCCGCTCGGCTTCGAGCTGTGCGCCGAGACGCAGGCGAGCTGCCGCTATGCGGAGGCGATTGCCGAGGGCGCCACCGTCCGCCTCGCCGACGACGGCCGCCCCGCCACCCGCGTCCGCTACGCCTGGGCCGACGCACCGGTGGTCAACCTCTACGACGAGGCGCCGCTCCCGGCCGGTCCGTTCGAGGTGCCGATCCGCCCGTAGCGTCGCATCGCGTGCGCCCGTCAGGATGTCCCGGCGCGAAGCTGGACGATGCGTTTGACGACCGTTTCGCGGATCGCGCCGCGGATTGCCGCCGGCACCTCCTTGGGCGGCGGAGCGCCCTGCGGCGCCGCCGCCGCCATGGCCGCGAGAAGGCCGCGCTCGCCGTCCGGGCATGCAGCGAAGGCGCGATCGGCGATCGCGTCCGCCGAGCCGCTTTCGCCGACATGTCGTCCGGCCTCCGCGAGCAGGCAGTCGACCCAGGCCTGCGCGGCGCCGTTGAGCCCCTGCTCCGCGTTTGAATCGCCCGCGATCATCCAGGCGATCTTCTGCGCGTAGGTGTCCGGCATCGCCCGGCCCTTCCTGTCGCGCGCGGGCGCGAACCGCGCGCGTTGCCGGAGCAGGGCGCACGTCGTGGAATCGAGGGCGGCGGAGCCGCTCGATGCGGTGACCGTGCAGCCCTTGACGAGCCCGTCCGCCCCGATGTCGAGGCGGACGGCGACGATCCCCTGCTCCTCGTTGCGCAGCGCCGCGGCCGGATAATCATCCGGGGAGATGAGGCCGGCGAGCGAGGCCGGGTCGGGAAGCGGTCGCGCCGGGGTCGCCGGGGCGGCTGCGAGAAGGGCGGCGACGAGGGAGATCATTGGGCTGAGCTAGCGATCGGGCGACCGGCCTACCAGCGTCGCGTGCGGCGTTTCGATGGCGACCCTGGCACGGACGCGCGGCGGTTCAATTGCCGAACCGCCAGGTTATCCGGCCGACGTAATAATCGGGAACGGCGCGGCCCTCCGCGTCGCGCGCCGGCGTGAAGCGGGCGCGGCTCCGGAACAGGTCGCAGGTGCCGGAGTCGAGGCTCGCAGACCCGCTCGACTGGACGATCGTGCACGCCGCCACGGCACCGGTCGCATCGATTTCGATGCGGTACCCTACCGTGCCTTGCTCGTGGCGGCGCAGAGCGGCGGCGGGATAGTCGGTTTCCATCGCGAAGTTCGGGATGTGCGCGCTGGCGTGGACCTTCGGCTGCGGCACCGGCTGGGGCGACGGGGCGGAGGCGAGGAGCGCGGCCAGGGGAATGACAACGATCATGAGCGGGATGCTAGTGCCGTCGCGCCGTCTGTCGACCCCGCTAAAAACCTCTCGGGCACGCGTCCTTCAGTCGCCGCGGCGCGGATCGCGCGACCGCGGCTTGCGCAGCGAGTCGACGAGCGCGCGCACCAGCAGGGCCGCGAAGCAGAAGGCGCTGGCCCAGAAGAGCGGCTTGATCGCCGGGACGGTGTCGGGCGTGTCGATCCAGTCGGCCAGCCACAGCAGGGCCGTGAGGGCGCCGAAGATGGTCACGACGCGGATCATGGTCGCCAGCCTAGCCCTGGACGCGCAGCATCGCCACCCCGTGCGGCTCGACCCATGCCGAGAAAGCGCCGGCGCGGCGCGGGACGTCCTTGTGCTGCCACAGGTCCCGGATGCGGGCCTTCACGCGCGCCGGGTAGCCGATCTCGTCCCAGCCGAAGCCGATCTCCGCCGGCGCCGCGCCGCGGTTGAGGAGGAGGATCGCGCGGCCGCCGCCGGCCAGCGGCTTCACCCACAGCTCCTTGTCGCCGTCGCGGCGGACCCGGCGCCCCTGGACGCCGAGCGCATCCTGATCGACGGCGATCACCTCGCGGTTGAGCAGGATGGCCTTCGTCGCCTCCGACATGCCGGCGACGTCGTTGCCGGCGATGAGCGGCGCGGCCATCATCGCCCAGAGGCTGAAATGGGCGCGATACTCCGCATCGCTCATCCCGCCGTTGCCGATCTCGAGCATGTCGGGGTCGTTCCAGTGGCCGGGGCCGGCATAGGGCCAGAGCGGCTCGTTGCGATCGACGATGTCGAGCATGCCGAGCGAGTAGGTGCGCGGCCCCTGCCAATGGTCGTAGATGTCGCCGGTGGTGCGCCAGAGGTTGCCGACGTTCTGCGCCCATAGCCAGGGCTTGGAATTGCCCCATTCGCACAGGCTGAACACGATCGGGCGGCCGCTCGCCTTGAGCGCGTCCGCCATCAGCGCATAGGCTTCCTCGGGATTGCGGGTGCCGGTGTTGCACCAATCGTATTTGAGATAGTCGACGCCCCAGGCGGCGTAGGTGAGGGCGTCCTGATATTCGTGGCCCTGGCTGCCGGGCCGGTCGCCGCAGGTGCGCCGACCGGCGTCGGAATAGAGGCCGAACTTGAGGCCCTTCGCGTGGACGTAGTCGGCGAGCGCCTTGATGCCGGCGGGAAAGCGCGCGGCGTCGGCGGTGATGAAGCCTTGGGCGTCCCGGGGGCCGTGCCAGCAATCGTCGATGATCACGTACACATAGCCGGCGTCGCGCATGCCGCTCGCGACGAGGGCGTCGGCGGTGCGCCGCACGGTCGCCTCGTTCACGTCGCAGCCGAATCTGTTCCAGCTGTTCCAGCCCATCGGCGGGGTGCGGGCGAGGCCGTTCGCCGCCTGCGACGGGATCAGGCGGTTCGGATCGGTCGAAGCGTCCTGCGCGAGCGCCGGTTCCGCGACCAGCAGCGCTAAGAGCAGGGCGTGAAGCCGCCTCAATGGTTGTGGCGCGGCGTCTTGGCGCTCGTGCCGCGGTAGCGCAGGGCGAATTCGAGCACGCCGCCTTCGGCGAGCTGACCGGTCTTTTCGCGGAAGAGCTGCTCCCAGGGGGTGTTGCTCTCCGGGACCGGGGGCGGGCCCTCGGCGATTCGGCGGTGGATCTCGTCCTCCTCGACGAGCGCGTCGCAGGTCCCTGTGTTGAGGTCGATGCGGATCGTGTCCCCGGTGCGGAGCCAGGCGAGGCCGCCGCCGGCGGCGCTTTCGGGCGAGGCGTTGAGGATCGAGGGGCTGTCGGAGGTGCCGGACTGGCGGCCGTCGCCCAGCGTCGGCAGGCTCTGGATGCCGCGCTGTAGGAGGTGGTCGGGCGGCTGCATGTTGACCACCTCGGCCGAGCCCGGCCAGCCGAGCGGGCCGGCGCCGCGGATGACCAGGATGCAATTCTCGTCGATGTCGAGCGCCGGGTCGTTGATCCGGTGGTGATAGTCGTCCGAGCCGTCGAACACGACCGCCCGCGCCTCGAACACGCCCTCGTGGCCTTCCTGGCTGAGGTAGCGGCGACGGAAATCGTCGGAGATGACGCTCGTCTTCATGATCGCGAAGTCGAAGAGGTTGCCCTTGAGGACGAGGAAGCCGGCGCGCTCCCTGAGCGGCTCGGCGAAGGGACGGATGACTTCCCGGTCGGTGGCTTCGCAGCCTTGCAGATTCTCCGCCATCGTGCGGCCGGTGACGGTCATCTCCCCGCCGTCGAGCTTGCCGGCCTGGAGCAGCTCCCACAGCACCGCGGGGACGCCGCCGGCGCGGTGGAAGCGCTCGGAGAGGAAGCGGCCGGCCGGCTGCATATCGACTAGGAGGGGGAGGTCGTAGCCGTGCTCCATCCAATCGTGGTTCCCGATCTCGACGCCGGCGTGGCGGGCCATGGCGACGATGTGCGGTTGCGCGTTGGAGGAGCCGCCGATCGCCGTGACCAGGCGGATGGCGTTGAGGAACGACTTGCGGGTCAGGATCTTCGAAGGACGAAGATCTTCATAGGCCATGTCGACGATGCGGCGCCCGGTCTCGTAGGCGATCTGGCCGCGCTCGCGGTAGGGCGCCGGGATGGCCGCCTGGCCCGGGAGCGACAGGCCGAGCGCCTCGGACACCGCGTTCATCGTGTTCGCCGTCCCCATCGTGTTGCAATGGCCGAGCGAGGGGGCGGAGTCGGTGGCGCGGCGGAGGAACTCCTCCTTGTCGATCTCGCCCGCGCCGAGCAGGCGGCGCGAGCGCCAGATGACGGTGCCCGAGCCGACCAGTTCGCCCTCGTGCCAGCCGTCGAGCATCGGCCCGCCGTTCAAGGTGATCGCCGGGATGTCGACGGTCGAGGCCGCCATGATCGAGGCCGGCGTCGTCTTGTCGCAGCCGGTGGTGAGGACGACGGCGTCGATCGGGTAGCCGTTCAGGATTTCGACGAGGCCGAGATAGGCGAGGTTGCGGTCGAGCGCCGCGGTCGGCCGGCGGCAATTCTCGAAGATCGGGTGGAGCGGGAACTCCATCGGGATCCCGCCCGCGTCGCGGATGCCGGCGCGGATGCGGTGGGCGAGTTCGAGATGCACCCGGTTGCACGGCGCGATGTCGGAGCCGGACTGGGCGATCCCGATGATCGGCTTGCCGCAGCGCAGCTCGTCCGGCGTCACCCCATAATTCATGAACCGCTCGAGGTAGAGCGCGGCCATGTCGCTGCGCCCGGGCGCGGCGAACCATTCGCGCGAGCGGAACGGGCGGGCGGGGGTTCGGTCGGTCAAATGATCCTCCCCGGGACGGGGAGGGGGACCGCGCGAAGCGCGGTGGAGGGGGTTCGGAGCGTGGCACGGAGCCCCCTCCACCAGGCTTCGCCTGGTCCCCCTCCCCGTCCCGGGGAGGATCTCAATGTCACCCCTGCATCTCCTCGAGCTCCTTGCCCTTGGTCTCGCGGATGAACTTCTGGACGAGGAAGAAGCTGATCACCGCGCACACCCCGTAGAAGGTGTAGGTGATGGTCAGCCCGAGATTCTTCGCCATCGGCGGGAAGGTGAAGGAGATGAGGAAGTTCGCGAACCACTGGCAGAAGCCGGCGACGGCCAGCGCCGAGCCGCGGATCTGGTTCGGGAACATCTCGCCCAGCATCACCCACATGACCGGGCCCCACGAGACGTTGAAGAAGATCACGTAGAGGTTGGCGGCGACGACGGCGATCATGCCAAGGTCCTTGGAGAGGACGAGGTTGCCGGCCGCATCGAGCGAGCCGTGGCTGAAGGCGTAGACCATCACGAACAGGGTCACCGCCATGCCCGCCGAGCCGATCAGGAGCAAAGGCTTGCGGCCGATCTTGTCGATGACGGCGATGGTGACGAAGCAGGCGGCGATCGAGACGGCGCCGGACACGATGTTGATCAGCAGCGAATCGTTCTCGCTGAAGCCGGCGAGCTGCCAGAGCGTCGCGCCGTAATAGAAGATGACGTTGATGCCGACGAGCTGCTGGAAGACGGCGAGCATGATGCCGACCCAGACGATCGGGCGGATGCCGGCGAGGCTGCGCGCGCCGGCCGGGGCGAGCACGTCGCCGAGGCGCGGGCGGTGGTCCTCGCTGAACGTCGCGCGGATCTCGTCGAGCTTGGCGCGGGCGACGTCGCCGCCGCCGAACAGCCGCGTCAGCACCGAAAGCGCGGACTCGTGGCGGCCCTTGGAGACGAGGTAGCGCGGGCTCTCCGGGATGAAGAACAGGGCGACGAGGAAGATCGCCGCCGGCAGCGCCTGCATCAGGTACATCCAGCGCCACGCTTCGAGTCCGGCCCAGAAGGGCGCGGTCGAGACGCCTGCCGACTTGGCGAGGAAATAATTGACCACGAAGGCGGCGGTGAGGCCGGTGATGATCATGATCTGCTGGACCGTCGTCATCCGTCCGCGGATGCTGGCCGGCGCGACTTCGGAGATGTAGGCGGGCGAGAGCACGCTCGCCGCGCCGACGGCCATGCCGCCCAGGATCCGCGCCAGGACGAACAGGCCGTGGCTGTGCGCGAAGCCCTGGACCAGCGCCCCGATCAGGAACAGCAAGGCGGCGATGCGCAGGACGTTGCGGCGCCCCGCGAGATCGGCGAGGCGGCCGGCGAAGAAGGCGCCGATGAAGCAGCCGATGAGCAGCGAGGCGACGGTGAAGGCAAGTCCGTTGCCGGGCGAGAAGCTGCCGGGAACCAGGCCGAAAGCGGCGGTGAGGCCGGGCTGCGTCCCGTTCACCGCGCCGCTGTCGTAGCCGAACAGAAAGCCGCCGATCGTCGCGACCGCGACGATGGCGCCGATGAAGCCCATATTGGCGCGGGCGGCGCTCGGTTCGGTCATTGGAAACCCTCTCCCTTGGCTGCGCTGCGTCAGCGTTTTGTTAGCGGTAACACGCCCTTCAGCGGCGGCGCAACCGCCCTGTCGGCGCGCCTGTCGATTCGCGGATGATGAGGTCGTGCTCGAGCACGCGCTCGGCCTTGTGGCGCGCACCCCCGGCGCGGCGGCCGCGCAGGTCGTCGAGGAGGAGTTCGAGCGCCGCCTCCGCCATGGCCGAGATGGGCTGCTTCACCGTGGTGAGCTCCGGCCAGATGGTGGTGGCGAGCGAGGTGTCGTCGAAGCCCGCGACGCTGAGATCGCCCGGGACGGAGAGATGACGCCGGTGGGCGACGCTGACCGCCGCGGCGGCCATGTCGTCGTTCGAGGCGAAGATCGCGGTAGGCGGTTTGGGCCGCGAAAGCAGCCGCTCGGTCGCGGCAAGGCCGGAGCGGTAGGTGAAATAGCCCTGCTCGATCGGCGAATCCTCGGTCGGGATGCCGGCTTCGGCGAGCGCCTGGAGGAACCCACGCTCGCGGTCGTGGCTGGCGATGTGGTTGGGATGGCCCTTGATGAAGCCGATCGAGCGATGGCCGAGCGCGATCAGGTGCCGGGTCATCTCCGCTGCGGCGGCTTCGTCGTCGATCTTGACGTTGAGGTCGTCCTCGCCGGGCACGCCCATCGCGACGGTGACGACCGGGATGCCGATCGCGCGCAGCTCGGCCATGATCGGCTGCGATTCGGAGAGCGGCGGCGGCAGGATCACGCCCTCGACGTCGCTGGTCGCGAATCGCCGGGTGACCTCCGCCTGCTCGTCGGCATTTTCGGATTCGCACGATTCGATGACGAGGTGGGAGCCGGCGCGGCGGGCGGCCTCGAGCGCGCCGATCAGGAACTGGCTGAGATAGGCGGCCGACGGGTTGGCGTAGAGGAGGCCTATATGGGTCGCCTCGCCGGCCGCGAGCGAGCGGGCGGCGGTGTTGGGCGAGTAATTGAGCTTGTCCACCGCCTCGAGCACGGCGGCGCGGGTCGATTCGCGCACGTTGCGGCCGCCGTTGACGACTCGCGAGACGGTCATCGCCGAGACGCCGGCGGCGCGCGCGACGTCCTCGATCGTGATCGTGCCGCGGCGGCGGCGGCTCGGCGGCCTGGCGATGCTGCCCCTTCCCATCGCCGCGACCCTATGGGGTGGCAGGCGCGGATGCAACGCGTTGACCCCGGCTTTCGCGAGCGCCTATGGTAACGCTACCAAAAAGCAGCGAATGCGAGGCGAGGATGACGGCGAGGACGACGCGGCGCTGGGGCCGCGCGGGGCTGGCGGCGGCGATGGCCCTGGGCGCGCTGATCGGCGCGGCGCCGGCGCGGCCGCTCTACAAGGACCCGTCGCAGCCGGTCGAGCGCCGGGTCGAGGACCTCCTGAAGCGCATGACGCTGGAGGAGAAGGTCGCGCAGATGCTCTCGGTCTGGGAGCATAAGGACCGCATCCAGACGCCCGCCGGCGACTTCTCGCCCGAGAAAGCCAGCCAAGCCTTCCCGAACGGCCTCGGCCAGATCGCGCGTCCCTCGGATCGGCGCGGTGTCGCGGCGCAGACCAACGGCGCGGCGGGCGCGGCGGCGGGCTCGGTCGGCCGCGACGCCCGCGAGACGGCGGAGTATATCAATGCGGCGCAGCATTGGGCCGTCGAGCGGACACGGCTCGGCATTCCGCTGATCCTCCACGAGGAATCGCTCCACGGCTACGTCGCGCGCGGCGCGACCAGCTTCCCCCAGTCGATCGGCCTCGCCTCGACCTGGGACCCGCAGCTCCTGACGCGCATTTTCTCGGTCGCGGCGCGCGAGATGCGGGCGCGCGGGGCCAACCTCGCGCTGGCGCCGGTGGTCGACGTCGCCCGCGACCCGCGCTGGGGCCGGATCGAAGAGACCTATGGCGAGGACCCGTATCTCGTCAGCGAGATGGGCTTCGCGGCGATCCGCGGCTTTCAGGGCACGACGCTGCCCCTCGCGCCGGACAAGGTGTTCGTGACGCTGAAGCACCTTACCGGCCACGGCCAGCCGGAGAACGGCACCAATGTCGGCCCGGCCAGCCTCGGCGAGCGCGAGCTTCGCACCGATTTCTTCCCGCCGTTCGAGAAGGCGGTGAAGCAGTTGCCGATCCGATCGGTGATGGCGTCCTACAACGAGATCGACGGCATCCCCTCCCACGCCAACAAGTGGCTGCTGACCAACGTGCTGCGCGGCGAGTGGGGATTCAGGGGCGCCGTCGTCAGCGACTATTTCGCGATCAAGGAGCTGGCGGGGCGGCACCACATGTTCTCCGACCTGCACGACGCCGCGGTGCGGGCGCTCGATTCCGGCGTGGATGCCGAGACCCCGGACGGTGAGGCTTATGCGCTTCTCCCCGAGCTGGTGCGGTCCGGCCGGGTGCCGCAGGCGGAGATCGACGCGGCGGTGCGCCGCATCCTGCGCATGAAGTTCGAGGCGGGCCTGTTCGAGCATCCCTATGTCGACGCCAATGCGGCGCTGGCGAAGGAGGCGACGCCGGACGCGATCGCGCTCGCCCGCGAGGCGGCGCGCGAGGCGATGGTCCTCCTGAAGAACGAGGGCGGGCTGCTGCCGCTCGACGCCGGCCGGATCAAGCGGCTGGCGGTGCTCGGCACGCATGCGCGCGACACGCCGATCGGCGGCTATTCGGACGAGCCGCGCCACGTCGTCAGCGTCCTCGAAGGGCTGCAGAACGAGGCGCGCGGGCGCTTCGCGGTCGATTATGCCGAGGGGGTGCGGATCACCGAGAGCCGCTCCTGGACGGCGGACGAGGTCAAGCTGGTGCCAGAGGCGGTGAACCGCCGCCTGATCGCCGAGGCGGTGGAGACGGCGAAGAAGGCCGACGTGGTGGTGATGGTGCTCGGCGACAATGAGCAGACCAGCCGCGAGGCCTGGGCCGACGCCCACCTCGGCGACCGCTCGTCGCTCGACCTGCTGGGGCAGCAGAACGACCTCGCCCGCGCCATCTTCGCGCTCGGCAAGCCGACCGTGGTGATCCTGCTCAACGGCCGGCCGCTGTCGGTCAATCTCCTGGCCGAGAAGGCGCCGGCGCTGATCGAGGGCTGGTATCTCGGCCAGGAGACCGGGAATGCGGTCGCCGACATACTGTTCGGCCGCGCCGATCCGGGCGGCAAGCTGCCGGTGTCGATCGCCCGCAACGTCGGCCAGCTGCCGATCTTCTACAACCGCAAGCCGACCGCCCGGCGCGGCTATCTGTTCGACACGACGGCGCCGCTCTACCCGTTCGGCTACGGCCTCAGCTACACCAGCTTCGAGGTGTCGGCGCCGCGGCTGGCGCGGGCGGCGATCCGGGCGAACGAGCCGGTCGCGGTCAGCGTCGACGTGACCAACACCGGCGCCCGCGCCGGCGACGAGGTGGTCCAGCTCTACGTGCGCGACGACGAGGCGTCGGTGACCCGGCCGGTGCTCGAGCTGAAGCGCTTCCAGCGGGTGCGGCTGGCGCCGGGCGAGCGGCGGACGGTGACGTTCACGCTGCAGCCCGACGACCTCGCCTTGTGGAACGTGGCGATGAAGCGCGTCGTCGAGCCCGGCACCTTCACCATCTCCGCCGGCCCCAATTCGGTGGCGCTCAAGAGCGTGACCCTGACCGTCACCGGCTGAGCCCCATCGTCACCCCGGACTTGATCCGGGGCCCACCTTCTTCTTTCGGTGCGTTGGGTAGGAAGGTGGATGCCGGATCAAGTCCGGCATGACGTGAATGTTGGGGACAGTTACGTAACTGTCCCCAGATCAGGCCGCCGCCGGGGCCGTGGCGCGGCCGGTGCGTTCGAGCTTGCCCCAGCCGACCCAGCGGCCGTGCAGCGCCGCGGCGACGGCGCGGATCACCACCCAGTACATGATCTGGCGATAGACGAAGCGCTGGGCGACCAGCAGCCCGGCGGGGAAACGCTCCTCGCGCGGGTCGAGCCGGTAGGCGATGTAGCCGGCGAGAAGGTCGACGGTGACGAACAGCAGCCAGAAGGTCAGCATCTTGAACAGGTCGGTGTGGGTCTGCGCCCAGCCATGCTCGCGCACGCGCCCCGCCGTCGCGAAAATCGACAGGATGAGCGCGAGGTCGATGAGCGGCGAGACGAGCGAGAAGAAGATCTGGAAGACCCACGCCTGCGGCATGCCGATGCGGGCGAGGCCGCGCGGCCGCCGCTCGCGCAGCACCGCCCGGTGCTTCCACAGGCACTGGAGGGTGCCGAATGCCCAGCGGAAGCGCTGCCGCGCCAGGCCGCGCAGCGTCTGTGGGCTCTCGGTCCAGGCGACCGCGTCGGTGTCGTTGGCGATCTTCCAGCCGGCGCGCTGGATGGCGATGGTGAGGTCCTGGTCCTCGGCGAGCGTGTCGACGGGATAGCCGCCCACATCGTCGATCGCCGCCTTGCGCCAGGCGCCGATCGCGCCGGGCACGACCATGATCGCGCCGACTCCGGCCAGCGCGCGGCGCTCGAGATTCTGCGCCGTCACATATTCGACCGCCTGCCACCGGGTGACGAGGTTGACGCGGTTGCCGACCTTGGCGTTGCCGGCCACGGCGCCGATCCGCTCGTCGGCGAACCAGCGGGCGAGGAGAGCGATCGTGTCCGTCTCGAACTGGGTGTCGGCGTCGAGCGCGACGACGATGCGGCCGCTGGCAAGCTCCAGCCCCCGGTTGAGCGCGCGCGCCTTGCCGCCGTTCGGAAGGGTGAGGAGGCGCACGCGCGGCTCTCCCGCGAAGCTGCGCTCGACGATTGCGCTCGTCTCGTCCTTCGATCCGTCGTCGATGACGACGACCTCCAGCCGGACGCCGCGGCTCGCCAGCACGCGCCGCACCGACGCCTCGATCACCCGCGCCTCGTTATAGGCGGGGATGAGGACCGAGATGAGCTCGTCGACGGGCGGCGGCGGCTCGGCCGGCCGGGCGCGCAGCGCGAGGAAGCTCAGCGTGACGGAGCGGACCAGTCCGACGGCGATGGCGACGGCGAACAGGCCCGACAGCGCCACCGAAAGCGCCGCCAGGCCGAGGAAGATGCCGACGTCGGCGCGCACGGCGAGAAGGTCGCTTCCCTCCACCTTCGGCATCACCTGGTCGCGCGACAGGCCGACCAGGGCCGAGACCGGCACGAAGCGGTAGCCGCGCGCCCGCAGCATATCGACGATGTAGGGCAAGGCGGCGACGGTCTGGCTGCGGTCGCCCCCGGCGTCGTGGAGCAGGACGATGTTGCCGGAGCGCTCCGCATCCCCCGTCTCGACCTGCTGAATCGTGCGGCGGACGATCGGCACGATGCCGGGCCGGCGCCAGTCGGCGGGATCGACGTGGAGGCCGACATTGACGTAGCCGCTTTGCTGCGCCTCGAGCGCCGGGCCGAGCTCGTCGGCGGTCGTCGGCTCGGCGTCGCCGAAATAGGGCGCGCGAAAGAGCCGCATGCCGCGCCCCGTATAGGCCTCGACCAGCCGCTCGGTGGCGTTGAGCTCGAGCCGGACCCCGCGCGGCGAAAGCAGCGCCATGTTGGGGTGGGTGTAGCTGTGATTGCCGAGCTCATGGCCCTCGTCGAGGATGCGGTTCAAGAGTTGCGGGTGGGGGAGGGCGTTCTCGCCGACAACGAAAAAGGTGGCGGGGACCTGCTTCGCCTTGAGGATGTCGAGGATTGGCGGCGTCCAGTCGGGGTCGGGCCCGTCGTCGAAGGTCAGCGCGACGAGCTTCGGCATGTAGCCGGTCCGCTGCACCTCATAGGGCGTCGGCAGCACCTTATATTGTTCGTCGCGGATCAGGCCCGCCTTGTCGACGACGATCGCGCGTTCCCCCTGCGCCGGTGCGGCGTTGATGTGGAGAACCTCGCCGGTCCCCTCGACGTCGGCGTCGTTCGAGCCGGGAATGGCCGAAAGGTCCGGCGGACGGTCCGCGCCGATCGCCGCGAACGCCTTCCAGATCCCGGGATCCTCGCTGCCGAGCCGCCACAAGGCGACGCCGCGCACCCCCTCGAGATGGGCGGCGCGCAGCTGGTTCCAGGCGCTGGCCGCATCGAGCAGCCAGACGTGGTGGATCTTGCCGGCTTCCTCATAGTCGAAGGTCGCGTTGCCGCTCGCCGGGTCGAAGCGGATCGGCGCCTGGCTGTCGTGGCTCGCGAGCCAGGCGTCGCCGGCGGTAAGCGCCGCGGCGCCCTTCTTCCCGTCGGTCCAGTCGTAGCCGTAATTGCCGATCGCGGCGATCGCCTTCTCGGGCCCGACCTGCCGCACCGCCTCCTCCAGCTTGGCGACGAACCAGGGTTGGGAGGCGATGGGACCCGGGTCGCCTGCCGCCCAATGCTCGTCGTAGAGCATCAGGAACACACGGTCGGCGAGTCGGGCATAGTCCGGGAGCCGCCAGGCGTCGTCGCCGACCGGGACGGTAACGCCGAGCGTCCATCCCTTCGCCGCGAGCCGTGCGCGCGCCTCAGCAAGGAAGCGCTTGTAGAGTGGCTGGTAGGCGGCCGGGAATTCCTCGAAGTCGAACACGACGCCGGTCGCGTGGCGCGCCGCGAGCATGTCGCCGATCTGGTCGAGCAGGCGCGCCCGCGCCTGGCGGTCGGCGAGCAACGCGGCGAAGCCCGCCCCGTCCCAATTGCCGCCGGTGGCGTTCTGCACGAGCGGCACGACGTTCGGGCGTCGGGCCGCGCCGGCGATGATGGCGTCGAAGGCGCGGTCGCTGGTGACGCGGAGGCGATGCGCCGGGCCGGTGACGAAGCCGAAGACCGGGATGACGGCGTCGAGCTCCGAGACGTGGGCCTGCAGCGATGCGCGGCTGCTTTCCTCCCACGGCACGTAGAAGCCGGCGATCCGTTGCCGGCCGGCATGGCCGTTCTTCGGCGGCGCCAGCGGCAGCCAGCTGCCGTCCTGCGCGGGGGCGCGGCGGTGGTGGCGCGAGAGGCCGATCGTCTCCGCGAGCGCGTGCAGGCCGCCATTTTCGAAGCGCATCGGCAGCGGGTTGGGAATGGGAACGTTGACGATGGTCATCGCGAACAGCACCGCCGTCGTCACGACGAGCAGCACCATCAGCGCCAGCGACGAGACCGTCCAGCGGCCGCGCCGCCCCGAGGGATCGTGAAAGACCGGGTTCGCCATCGCGCCCGCTATAGCAGGCGCCGCGCGGCGCGCACCCGCTCCATGTCAGCGGATGGGAACGGCGGCGCCGGCGAAGGGATCGGCCTGGGGCTGCGGCCTGGGCGCCGGCGGCGGCGGCAGGGCCCGCGGCGGCGGCGCCGTCGCGTAGGCCACCGGCGGCTCGGCCGCACCGGCAAGGTCGCCGAGGCCCGCGCGGATGGTGCGCGCCATGCTGGCGGCGCCGAACAGGATGAAGCAGCCCAGGATCGCCGTCATCCCCCGCCGGACGGGGAGCCGCCCGGTCAGCATCAGGAAGCCCAGCGCCGCGATGGCGATGGTCGCGATCCCCGTCGCGACGGTGCCGAGCAACGCCCCCTGCACCCACGTCACCGCGGCGAGGATCGGGCTGCTGCCGGGAGGATCGGCGAGGGATTGAATCATCGCCCGATGCTAGCGGCTGCCCTCAGGGGACGGAAGCGCTTCCTCCCCGCCCTTCCAGCGAACGGGAGTCGCGAAGCGTGTCGGCGAGCAGGCGGAACTCCTTCTCGCGCGGGCTGCCCTTGCGCCAGATGAGGGCGATGCGGCGGAAGGCGTGGGCCGCCTTGAGCGGGCGGGCGACGACGCCGGTGCCCTCGAGGATCCCCGCCTGCACCGCCATTTCCGGCACCAGCGTCTGGCCGAGCCCGTTGCCGACCATCTGCACCAACGTGTGGAGCGAGGTTCCCATCATCGCCGCCTCGGCGCGCAGCTCCGGGCGATTACACGCGGCGAGGGCGTGCTCCTTCAGGCAGTGGCCGTCCTCGAGGAGCAGCAAATGGCGTTCGTCGACGGCGTCGGGAGTCACTTCCGTGCCTGCCGCCGCTTCTCCGGGCGGGAAGGCGAGGTAGAGCCGGTCGTCGAACAAGGCTTCCGCCTCGACGTCGCCGCAGCCGTAGGGGAGGGCGAGCAGCACGCAGTCGAGCTGCCCCCGGTGGAGGCTGTCGCAGGCCGCCTGGCTGGTCTCCTCGCGCAGGTAGAGCCGGAGCTCCGGGAAGCGCCGGCGCAGCTCGGGAAGCAGCCGCGGGAGGAGGAACGGCGCGATCGTCGGGATCACCCCCATCCTCAGCTCCCCCGAAAGCGGCTTGCCGGCGGCGCGGACGAGGTCGGCGAGGTCCTCCGTCTCGCGCAGGATCCGCCGCGCCTTCTCCACCACCCGCTCGCCGAGCGGCGTGAACCGCACCACCCGCTTGGTGCGTTCGACGAGGATGACGCCGATCAGGCTCTCCAGCTCGCGCAGCCCCGCCGACAGCGTCGACTGGGTGACGTAGACGCTCTCCGCCGCCTTGCCGAAATGCCCCAAATCGTGGAGGGCCACGAGATATTGGAGCTGCTTCAGGGTCGGCAGGTAGGTGCTCACATTAATCGCCTCGATCGATCGAAAAGCGCGAACTAATCAATTTGTCCAATCAGTCGGCGTCCCTATATCGGCGCTACACCGGATTTCCACCCCCACCCTTAGGAGGCATTCGACATGCTCACCGTCGGCGACAAGTTTCCCGCGCTCACCGTTCCCGTCCAGCAGGGCAGCGCCCTCCCCGGGGGCGAGACGCTCAACCTGGGCGAGAGCAACGGCAAGTGGAAGGTAGTCTTCTTCTGGCCGAAGGACTTCACGTTCGTCTGCCCGACGGAGATCATCGGCTATGGCGAGCTGCTGTCCGATTTCCGCGACCGCGACGCCGAACTGATCGGCGCCTCGACCGACACCGATTTCGTCCACCACGCCTGGCGCAAGGCCGACGAGCGGCTCGCCGCCGCGGACTTCCCCTGGATCGCCGACAACAAGAAGGAGCTGGCGAACGCGCTCGGCATCGTCGCCCCCGACGCCGGCGTCGCCTACCGCGCGACCTTCATCGTCGATCCCGACAACGTCATTCAGCACGTCACGGTGAACGGCCTCAACGTCGGCCGCAATCCGCAGGAGACGCTGCGCATCCTCGACGCGCTCCAGACGGACGAGCTGTGCCCGTGCAACTGGCAGGAAGGCCAGGAGCCGCTCCGCCCGGCGGCGTAAGGCGCAGCGCGGCCGAGCGCAGCGAAGCGGACGTCCCGCGTCCGTTAGCTGCGCGCGGACTTGCGCAAGCCCGGACGGCGGGGCGGCTGGTGACCCCAGCCGAACCCGTCCGACGGGCCAAGCCTCCTTGGCCCGTCACCCCAACCGTCCCAGGAATTTCCCCATGTCCCTCAAGCAATTCGCCGACGTCCTGCCCGATTGCGCCAAGGACCTCCGGCTCAACCTCGGCTCGATGCTCTCCGACCAGACGCTCGGCGACCAGAGGAAGTACGGCCTGCTCCTCGCCTGCGCGCACGGCACCGGCTACCGTCCCATCGTCGCCGCCGCCGAGGCGGAGGTGGAGGGCAAGCTCTCGGCCGAGGCGGCGAACGCCGCGCGCGCCGCGGCAGCGGTGATGGCGATGAACAACGTCTATTACCGCTTCGTCCACCTGGTCTCGAACCCGGAATACGGCGCCCTCCCGGCGCGCCTGCGAATGAACGTCATCGGCAATCCCGGCATCGAGAAGGACGATTTCGAGCTGTTCAGCCTCGCGGTCAGCGCGATGAACGGCTGCGGCATGTGCATCGACAGCCACGAACGCGTCCTCCAGCAGCACGGCGTCAAGGCCGAGACCATCCAGGCCGCAGCCCGCATCGGTGCTGTCATGAAAGCCGTCGCGACCGTCCACGCGACGCTCTGATCTTGCCTCCCCATCCGCCAGGATGGGGAGGGGGACCACCCGAAGGGTGGTGGAGGGGTAAAGGTCGAGGAATCAGCGGTTCGACCGCGTTACGGCGAAAGCCGAGGCAGTCCACCCCTCCACCACCCTGCGGGTGGTCCCCCTCCCCAACTGACGTTGGGGAGGCACAGGAAACCGCCTCCGCGCGTTGCCGCCTCATGCGCGTTTTCCTCGACTTCGAAGCCTCGTCGCTTCGCAAGAACGGCTTTCCGGTCGAGGTCGGCTGGGTCTTCGAGGACGGCGCGTCGGAAGGGCACCTGATCCGCCCCGCCCCCGGCTGGAGCGACTGGGACGCCGAGGCGGAGGCGATCCACGGCCTCTCGCGGCCACGGGTGGAGCGCGAGGGGGAGCCGCACGACGCCGTGGCGCGCCGGATGGTGGAGGCGCTCGAAGGCCACGACCTCTTCGCCAGCGCCCCCTCCTGGGACGGCAAATGGCTGAGCCTGCTGCTTCGCGCCGCCGGGCTGCCGCGCCACGCGCTGCGCCTTCGCGACACCGAGGCGGCGCAGGCGGAAGCGGCGGCCGAGCTGCTGGATCCGCTGCTGACGCCTGGCGAGGCCGCAGGCGCGATCCGCGAGATCGTCGAGGAGGTGCGCGCCGAGGCGGAGCGCACCCCGCCGCGCCATCGCGCGGTCGACGACGCTGCGGAGGAGCTCCGCCGCTGGCGCGAGGTGGTACGGCGCGCGGAGGCGAAGGCGGCCGAACTGCGGGGACTGAGCGCCATGAACCCGGCCGACTCGTCACCCCGGACTTGATCCGGGGTCCACCTTCTTCACGTCCGCCGCGACAAGAGAAGGTGGGTGCCGGATCATCCCGGACTTGATCCGGGACCGGCATGACGATTGTGGCGCGATCCGCCCCGCTCCTGTTGCGTCACCGCATTGCGCCCGCCGCCGGCCCTGCTAAACGCGCCTCCGTGCAACCGGCCGAGCCGCTTCCCGCGCCGATCCTTCAGCCGCTCCGCCGCTCGCTCGGCGTCGTCGGCATCCTCTTCCTCACCCTCTCGGCGATCACCCCGGCCTCGTCGGTCTTCATCATCGTGCCGGAGATGCTGAGGGACGCCGGCACCGGGGCGCTTTGGGCGATGCTGATCGCCGGCCTGGTCTGCGTCGCCACCGCCTATCTCTATGCGGAGCTCTCCTCGGCCTGGCCCGTCGCGGGCGGCGAATATGTGATGGTGGCGCACACGCTCGGCCCGCTCGCCGGCTTCGTCATCCTCGGCGTCAACACGATCAACAACTTCATCTTCCCCGCCGTGGTCGGCCTCGGCCTCAGCGACGTGCTGAGCACGCTCGTGCCGGGGCTGAAGCCGGTGCCGGTCGCGGTGGCGATGGTGATCGCCTGCACGCTGGTGAGCGTGCTTCGCATCCGCTTCAACGCCTGGCTGACCGGCATCTTCCTCGCCGTCGAGCTCGCCGCGCTGCTGATCCTGTTCGCGCTCGGACTTCTCGATCCGGTGCGGCCGCTCGCGCCGATGCTCCTCCATCCCGCCGCGCCGAGCGGGCCGGCGAGCGCGGCCGGCATCGGCCTCGCCACCACCGTCGCGATCTTCGCGCTCAACGGCTACGGCAACGCCGTCTACCTCGCCGAGGAGATGCACGAACCCGCGAGGCGGATCGCCCGCGTCATCCTGATGGCGCTGGCGCTCACCCTTCTGGTCGAAATCGCGCCGCTTGCCGCCGTCCTCGCCGGCGTCCCGGTGCTTGAGATGCTGTACGCCGGCTCCGACCCCTTCGGCCTGTTCGTGACCGTGCGCGGCAGTCCGGCGCTCGCCGGTTGGGTATCGCTCGGCGTCGCCGTCGCGATCGTCAACGCGGCGATCGCCTGCATCATCTCCTTTGCGCGTTTCTTCTATTCGACCGGCCGCGACGGCGCCTGGGGACGGCCGTTCGACGCCTGGGCGACGGTGGTCCACCCGCGCTTCGGGACGCCCTGGATCGCCACCCTCGCGGTCGGCGCGGTCGGCACGGCGGCCTGCTTCCTGCCGCTGCCCTTGCTGCTCGTGCTGAGCGGCGCCGGGATCGGCGTCACCTATCTGGCCATGGCCTTCGCCGCGCTCGCCGGGCGCTGGAAGGGCGCCGCGGCCCACGCGCCCTACCGCATGCCGCTCTTCCCGCTGGCGCCGCTCGTGACGATTGTCGCGCTCCTCTACGTCTTCTGGACCAACTGGTGGGACCTCGAGACCGGCCGGCGCGGCCTTCTCGCCACCGCGGCGCAGATGCTGCTGGCGGCCGGATATTATGTTCTGGTCGTGAAACGACGCGGCCCCTGGATCGTTCGCGACCCCATCGACGAAAATCCGGCGCCCGCCGCCGCACTGCAGCAAGGATAAAAAAGGATGTCTCCACGCGTCCCGGTGATGCTCTCCCTCCTCGCCGGCATCGCCGCTCTCGCCGCCCCGGCGCCCGCCCTTGCACAGGGCTATAACGAGACGCCCGAGACGCTGCGGCCCGTCACCGACAGCTTCGACTACGTCCGGCGGGAGGCGATGATCCCGATGCGCGACGGCGTGCACCTCCACACCGTCATCCTCGTGCCGCGGGGGGCGAAGAAGGCGCCGATCCTCCTCACCCGCACCCCCTACAATGCCGACGAGCAGACCAGCCACAATGCCAGCCGCTCGATGGAATCGGCGCTGAACGGCTATGACAACCCGGCCGATGTCGTGGTCGAGGGCGGCTACATCCGCGTCGTCCAGGACGTGCGGGGGAAATACGGGTCCGAAGGCACTTACGTGATGAACCGGCCGCTCGCCGGCAGCCGCTGGAATTCCACCAACGTCGACGATTCCACCGACGCCTACGACACGATCGACTGGCTGGTGAAGAACGTGGCCGAGTCGAACGGCCGCGTGGGCATCCTCGGCATCTCCTATGACGGCTACACGCCGCTCATGGCGCTGATCAATCCGCATCCGGCGCTCAAGGTCGCCATCCCGCAGCATCCGATGGTCGACGGCTGGAAGGGCGACGACTGGTTCCACAACGGCGCCTTCCGCCAGCAGAACATGCCCTACATCTACGAGCAGGAGGGGACGCGGGCGAACAGCGCCAAATGGTTCACCGACACGACCGACGATTACGATCTCTACATGCGCCCCGGCTCGGCCGGCGAGCTCGGCAAGCGGCGCGGGCTCGAGCAGATGGGCTTCTGGAAACGCATCCTCGAGCACCCCGCCTATGACGCCTTCTGGCAGGACCAGGCGCTGGACAAGATCCTGGCCAAGCAGCCGCTCAAGGTACCGATCATGCTCGTCCACGGCCTGTGGGACGCCGAGGACATTTACGGCGACATCGCCGTCTACAAGGCGCTGAAGCCCCGGGACGCGGCCGGCGACATGGTCTACCTCTCGATCGGGCCGTGGAACCACGGCCAGGAGATCGAGGAGGGGGCGAGCCTCGGCGCCTTGCGGTTCGGCCAGGACACGTCGCTTTGGTGGCGCCGCAACGTGCTCGCGCCTTTCCTCGCCCATTATCTCAAGGACGAGGCGCCGCCGATGAACGTCGCACCGGTCACCGCCTTCCAGTCCGGCACCAACGAATGGCTGCGGCTGCGCAGCTGGCCGTCGACCTGCACCGAGCCCACCTGCGCGCCGGTTTCGACGCCGCTCTACCTCAACACCGACATGAGCCTCGGCTTCGCGCCGACGCAGGGGCGGCCGCAATATGCCGAATATGTCTCGGATCCGAACAAGCCGGTGCCGAACCGGCCGCGGCCGGTGCCGACGGCCGGCTACGACACGTGCGAGCAATGGGCGTGCTGGCTGGTCGACGACCAGCGCAACCCCTCCGGCCGGCCGGATGTCCTCACCTTCGTCTCGCCGGTGCTCGACCGGCCGGTGACGGTGAGCGGCGAGCCGGTCGTCCACCTCACCGCCTCGACCAGCGGCACCGACAGCGACTGGGTGGTGAAGCTGATCGACGTCTATCCCGACGAGGTGGCGCGCAACCCCAAGATGGGCGGCTACCAGCTGCCGGTCGCGATGGACATTTTCCGCGGTCGGTACCGGGAGAGCCTCTCCACCCCGAAGCCGCTGCGGCCCAACGCGCCGCTCGCCTACACATTCGGGCTGCCGACGGCGAACCACGTGTTCCAGCCGGGCCACCGGATCATGGTGCAGGTCCAGTCGAGCTGGTTCCCGCTCTACGACAGGAACCCGCAGAAGTTCGTGCCGAACATCTTCTGGGCCAGGCCGGAGGACTTCCAGAAGGCGACGCAGCGTGTCTTCACCGCCGGCAGGCAGCAGAGCTGGATTGAGCTGCCGGTGGTGCCGGCGCCCGGCGCGCCGCCGCTGGGCGCCGCCGGGCCGTGGCGGGCGGCGACGGCGCGGTAGCCGCTTGGCCGACGTCCCGCGGCCGATCCCGGGGACCGCCAGGCCGGGCGGCGAGCCGAGCTACACCAAGCCGAAGCTGCCGCCCGGGCAAGACCTCCTGACCTATTATGCGGCGATGGCGCCGCACGTGCTCGCTCATGCCGAGCGGCGGCCGCTCAACCTCTTCCGCTGCACCGGCGGCTATTGCTTCTTCCAGCGCAACCGCGCGCACCCCGCTTCGGGCGACGATTTCGGTCCGCCGATCCGTTTCGTGCCGATCGCGCAGAAGAACGGGCGGACGGAGGAATATCTCTGGGTCGACGACGAGCCCGGCATCCTCGCCTGCGCGCTCGCCGACGGCATCGAGTTCCACGCCTGGGGCAGCCGCGTCGACGATGTCGAGCGCCCGGACCGGATCGCGCTCGACCTCGATCCCGGCGAAGACATGGGCTTCGAGGAGGTGAAGGCCGCCGCCTTCACGATGCGCGACCTGCTCGACGCGGTCGGGCTTGAAAGCTTCCCAATGCTCTCGGGCGGCAAGGGCATCCATGTCGTCGTGCCGATCCGGCCGGAGGGCGATTGGGACGCCGTGCGCGGCTTTGCTCGCCGGCTTTGCGCGGCGCTCGCCGAGGCGGAGCCGGCGCGCTTCACGGTCGCACTGCCGAAGAAGGAGCGAAAGGGCCGCATCTTCCTCGATTTCCTGCGCAACCAGCGCACGGCGACGGCGATCATGCCCTGGTCGCTGCGCGCCCGCGCCGGCGCGCCGGTTGCCGCGCCGGTGACGTGGAAGGAGCTGCCGGACATCGAGCGCGCCGGCCGCTGGACGATCGCCGACCTGAAACCGCTGCTGCGGCGGGCGCGGAGCAAGGGGCTGCGCGGATGGGGCGAGGCCGACCAGTCGCTTCCCCGTCTCGCCTGATACAATTTGCGACGACTTCGCCCGCGCGCGCCATAGATGAGGGACAATTGCGGCCCAGTGGGAAGGCCGGGCGCCCGACGAAGCGCCGACCGACCAGGGAGAATTTTCCGATGAAGCCGACCCTCCTCCTCCTCGCCGCCGGAGCCGCCTTGCTCCACGCCCCGCTCCACGCGCAGCCGCCGGGGCCGCCGCCCCACGATCCTATGGCGATGTTCGACGCCGACCGCGACGGCAATATCAGCCTCACGGAGCTGCGCGACGGCTCGGCCAAGCTGTTCCGCGCCATCGATGCCGACGGCGACGGCCGCATCACGAAGGACGAGATGCGCGCCCATCACGAGAAGCTGATGGCCGCGCATGGCGGCGGCCCGGGCGGCCATATGGGCCCGCCGCCGGGCGACCGTCGCGGCCCGCCGCCGCCGGGCGGCCCGCACCCGCCGCGGTTCGAGGATCTCGACAGCGACCATGACGGCGCCGTCACCCTCGCCGAGTTCCAGCAGCATCTCGAGCAGCATTTCGCCATGATCGACGCCAATCATGACGGCGTGCTCAGCCACGACGAGCTCGAGGCGGCGCACCGGGCGATGCACCCGCCGCGTCCGTGACCGGGAAGGGCGGCCGCGGCACCTCGCGCCGCGGCCGCCCTTGACCGATCCCTTCCGCCGCCGGAACGTGCCGCATGGCCACCGCCGCTGAGCCCCATATCCTGCTCGTCGACGACGAACGGTCGATCCGCGATCCGCTGGCGCACTATCTCGCCCGCAACGGCCTGCGCGTCACCCAGGCCGCCGACGCCGCCGCCGCCCGCCGCGCGCTCGCCGGCTACGGCATCGACCTCGTCCTCCTCGACGTGATGATGCCCGGCGAAGACGGCCTGTCCTTATGCGCGCACGTGCGCGCGACTTCGGGAATCCCCGTCATATTGTTGACCGCGAAGGCCGAGGAGACCGACCGCATCGTCGGCCTCGAGATCGGCGCCGACGATTATGTAGTAAAACCCTTCTCCCCGCGCGAGCTCCTCGCCCGCATCAAGGTGGTTCTGCGCCGGGTCGGCGAGCGGCCGGCGGTGGGGCGGCCGGCGGGCGCCGAGGCGTTCGGCTTCGGCCCGTGGGTGCTGAGGACGGGGGAGCGCGAGCTCGTCGACGCTGAGGGCGTGGCGACGCCGCTCTCGACGGGCGAGTACAGCCTGCTCCTCGCACTCGTCACGCATCCGCGCCGCGTCCTGACGCGCGACCAATTGCTCGACCTTGCACGGGGACGAGAGCTCGCCGCGTTCGAACGGAGCGTCGACAATGCCGTGTCGCGCCTGCGGCGCAAGATCGAGCCCGACCCGAAGCAGCCGACGCTGATCAAGACCGTTTGGGGCGGCGGCTACATGCTCGCCGCCGATGTGACCCGCCTGTGAGCCGGTTCCTGCCGAAAAGCCTGCTCGGCCAGATGCTGCTCCTCATCGGAGCGGCGCTCGTCGTCGCACAACTGATCAACGTCGCCGCATTGCTCAGCCAGCAGCAGAAATTGAGCCTTGCCCAGAATGAGGGGCCGGCGATCGTCCGCTTCGTGCAGGTGGCGGCGACGGTCGCCGAGGCGCCGCCGGGGGACAGGGCGCGGCTCGCCGAGGTGCTGCCGCGCGAGCCGGGGATGCTCTATCGGATGGGAGACGCGAGTGCCGTCGAGCTTGCCGGCCTGGCGCGGGATCCGGCGCTCGAAGCGCGGCTCACGGAGGGTTTGAGCCGCGCAGGCGTTCCGCGCACGGCATTGCGCGTTGCGACGCGCGTGGAGAAGCGGCCACCTCCGCCGCGCGGCGCCCCGCCGCCGCCGCTCTTCGGCCCTGGCGATCGACAAAAGATCGTCTTCCTGTCGGTCCGATTTCCCGACGGGCGTTGGCTTAACGGCCGCCTCCCGGCGCCTCCCTTCAACCATTATCTCGTCCACCAGCTGCTGGTCGCGACGCTGTGCCTGTTCGCGCTCGTCTTCGCCGCCGCGTTCTGGACCGCGCGCCGGCTTGCCGCGCCGCTGCACGACCTCACCCGCGCGGCGGAGCGGTTCGACGGCGGCGCGGATGGCGAAGCGGTGCCGGCACGCGGTCCCTCCGACGTGCGCGCGGCGATCGAGGCCTTCAATGCGATGCGTGCCCGCACGCTCGCTTTGCTCGACGAGAAGGACCGGATGCTGGGCGCGATCGGCCACGACCTTCGTACGCCGCTCGCGGCGCTCCGCATCCGCGCCGAGAATTTGGGCCCGGAGGAGGAGCGCGCGCGACTCGTGGCCACGATCGAGGAGATGCACGCGACGCTGGAGGATATCCTCGTGCTCGCCCGCACCGGCCGCTCGCAGGAGCCGGCGCGGGCGGTCGACGTCGCCGCGCTCGCCGACGCGGTGGTGGAGGAATTGCGCGATCTCGGCCGGCCGGCCGTCTTCGTCGACTCGCCCCGGACCGTGCTCGCGGTACGGCCGAACCTGCTTCGCCGCGCCATCCGCAATCTCGCCGACAATGCCGCCGCCTATGGAGGCGGCGCCGAAGTGCGAGTCGAATCCGACGATGAGGCCGTTCGAATCCTCGTCGAAGACGAAGGCCCCGGCATTGCGCCGGAGCGCCTCGCGGAGGTGCTCGAGCCCTTCCGGCGGCTCGAAGGCTCGCGCAGCCGCGAAACGGGCGGCGCCGGCCTCGGCCTCGCCATCGCCCAGGCGGTGGCGGCGGCGCACGGCGGCCTCCTCGAACTCGCAAGCCGGCCGGGCGGCGGTCTCTCGGCAACCCTCACCCTCCCCAGGGGCGAAGAATCGCTGGCGCGGCGGGGCGCGGAGCGATAACGTTCAACCCTTGGGAAAGAGGGGGCTTTTCTCATCGCCCCCCGCGCATTTGGGGGAATGACGATGAAACTTGCAACAATGCTGCGCGCCGGTGCCGCGGCTGCCCTGATCCTCGCCGCGTCGGGCGGCGCCTCGGCCCAGATCGGCGGCCTCGGCCGCTCGCTCGGCGGCGCGCTCCTCAAGCACAGTCCGGCCAACAAGCTGCTCGGCGGCGAGGAGCCGATCACCACCAGCCTCCCGGACGCCAAATGGGGCGATGCCTCGCGAGACGGGTTCACGCCGCGCGAGCCGCTGCGCTCGCTGATGACCCTGCAGCGCACGCCGAACGGCGGCTTCGTCCTCCAGCCCGGCTATTACATGCTGGTCGACCAGAGCTATTGCCTCCATGCCGGCACCCACGGGCCCGGCGGCGGCGACGGCTATCTCTACGCGCCGCCCAAGGGCCCGGCGCAGGACGCAGTCATGACGATCGTGCGCAATTCGGTGAACCATCCGGAGATCCAGCAGCACGACATCCAGCTTCTCCTCTGGGCGATCATCGCGCGCGCCAAGTTCGAGAATCTGAGCACGGAGCTGAAGGCGGTCGCCGCGCGGCTGCTGACGCCGCGCCAGCTCGCCGGCCTCAACCGCACGGCGCTCGATTTCCTGCCGGCCGAGGTCATGAACCGCATGCCGGGGCCGCTGCGCCAGGTCGCCGAGGCCGAGCAGAGCCTGCGCTCGATGCTGACCTCCGGCGGCAGCTTCTCCGAGATGGAGCGGGTCGCGGTGCTCGCCGGCATGGCGCCGCCGGGGCCGGGCAGCATCGACGTGCCCTCGGGCCGCTGGTCCGATCATCCGGACGGCTACATGATCCGCTACATCCCGAGCGGCTATTCGACGACGCGGGTCGAGATCTATGTGCCGCAGGGCAGCGCGGCCGTGGGCAGGGAATATGATCCCGCGACGCACATCGCGGTGCCGGGCAACACGTCGCGCCAGCGCCTCATCCAGTCTGGTCGCCCGCAACACCAGAGCTGATCCGTCCCGGCGCGGGGCAGCTGTCGCCGGCGTCTTGAAACGGGGCGGAAAAAGGGGCTGAGTCGGCGCCGTGTACGGCCGCCGCCTCAGCCTCGCGCTCCTCGTGACGCTCGCCGCGTGCGGGCGCTCGCCCGAAGCGCCGGCGCCGCGCCGCGAAGCGCGTCCCGCCGCCGCCGTCGCGCTGCCGCCGGTCGAGGTCGGAGCGGAGATCGCCGCTTTCTACGCGGCGCGCGGCAACCGGCCGCTATGGGTGACGAGCGCCGGCGTCCGGCCCGGCGCCGAGCGCGCGGCGGCGCTTCTCGCCCAGGCTGCCGATCACGGCCTCGATCCGGCGCGTTACGGCGCGGCGGAGGTGGCGGGATCCCTCGCCGGCGCCCGCTCCGGCGACCCCGCGGCCCTGGCGCGGGCGGAGCTGCTGCTGTCGCGCGGCTTCACCGCCTTCGTCCGCGATCTGCGTATCCCGCGCGAGAACCCGATGCTGCAGGCCGAACCGGGGCTGGAGCCGCCCCAGCCGGCGCCGCGGGCGCTGCTCGAGGCGCTGGCCGCGGCGCCTACCCTGAGTGAGGGCGTTGCCGCGGCGACGCGGATGAACCCGCTCTACGGCGCCCTCCAGCGCGGCTATGCCCGCTGGCGCACGCGGCCGCATTCCCCCCGCGAGCAGACCCTTGCCCTGCTCAACCTCGACCGGGCCCGCGCCATTCCCGCCGAAGCGCCGCGCTATGTCATCGTCGACCTTGCCTCGGCGCGGCTCTGGACGATCGAGGGAGGGCGCGTCGGCGGGCCCATGCCGGTCGTCGTCGGCAAGCAGGAGATGAAGACGCCGCTCATCGCCAGCCGCCTCACCTACGCGGTGCTCAATCCCTATTGGAACATGCCGCCGGATCTCGCGCGCGAGCGGGCGAAGCGGGTGCTGAAGCAGGGGCCCGGCTTCCTCGCCGCCGGCGGCTTTCAGGTGCTGTCGGACTGGGGCGAACGGGCCCGTCCGGTGCCGCTCGGCTCGGTGAACTGGCGGGCTGCCGCCGCGGGCGGCGAGGCGCTTCGCATCCGCCAGCTGCCGGGGCCCTCCAATGTGATGGGGCGGATCAAGTTCATGATGCCGAACGGTCTCGGCATCTACCTCCATGATTTCCCGGACAAGTCGCTTTTCGCGCGGGAGGACCGGCGGCTGAGCTCGGGCTGCGTCCGCCTCGCGGACGCCTCCGCGCTCGCCCGCTGGCTGTTCCGCGGCGCGGCGCCGACTCCCGAAGGAACCGCGCCGGAACAGCGCGTCGACCTGCCGGAGCCGGTGCCGGTCTATCTCACCTACGTCACCGCGCTTCCGGACGGGAACGGGCTGGACCTGCGCCCGGACCCTTACGGCCTGGACGGCGGCCCGCGCGTCGCGGCAAGCCCGAAGCGCGGCGGGCCGGCCTAGCTCAGGCGCCGCCTTCCTCTTCCTCGAAGGTCACCGCGACGTCGGCATTGGCGGAGAGGCGGACCTTGTCGCCCTCCACCTCGGCGACGAGACCGAGCGAGATGTAATGGTGGTGGCCCTGGTGCGAGCCCTGGCCGCTGTCGGCCTTGGTGAGCTTGATGCGGTTGCCGTCGATATGGTCGACCGTGCCGACATGGACGCCGTCGGCGCCGATCACTTCCATATGCTCGCGGATCTGGGATGCGTCGGCCATGCTGCTGCTCCTCGAAAGGTGGGGAGGGGCGCCTTAGCATGCCCGCGGCACGATCGCACCGCGCTTGCTGGTATTTTGCAAATGGCCTGCCTATCTTCGGCTCGGGAGCGATAGCGGGATTGCCAATGCTTGACGGGCTCGTCGCCTATCTGGATTCGATCAAGGCGCGCGATCCGGCGCCGCGGTCCCGGTGGGAGGTGCTTCTCTATCCGGGCGTGTGGGCGCTCGGCTTTCACCGCGCGGCGCATTGGCTGTATCGCGGCAACCTCTTCTTCCTCGCGCGGCTGGTCAACCATATCGGCCGGTCCTTCACGGCGATCGACATCCATCCCGGCGCGGTGATCGGCCGCAACTTCTTCATCGACCACGGCTTCGTCGTCATCGGCGAGACCGCCGAGATCGGCGACGACGTCACCATCTACCAGCAGGTGACGTTGGGCGGCACCAATCCCACGGACGGCGTCGCCGGCAAGCGCCACCCGACGATCGGCGACGGCGCGATCATCGGCTCGGGCGCGCAGGTGCTCGGCCCGATCCATGTCGGCGCCCGGGCCCGCATCGGCGCCAACGCCGTCGTGACCAAGGACGTGCCGGAAGGTGCGACGATGGTCGGCATCCCGGCGCGCTCCACCCTGGTTCCCGCCGAGAACAGCAGCGCCGGCCGCTTCCTCCCCTACGGCACGCCGTGCAGCGAATTGTTCGATCCGGCGACGCAGAAGCTCGAGATTCTCCAATGCGAGGTCGAGCGGCTGCGGGCGGAGCTCGCGGCGCTGGCGGCCGAGCGCGACGGCGAGACCCCCTCCCGCAAAGGGAAGGAGCGCGGCCGCGCCTGATGGGTACCGTCCACCCTTTTCCGGGCGGCTCCTCGCCGCAGATCGGCTTCACCCGCGCCGAGCTGAAGCGGATCATCGACCTCTACGGCCGCATGGTCGCCGCCGGCCTGTGGAAGGATTATGCGGTCGAGTTCGGGCGCGACCACGCCGCCTTCTGGGCCTTCCGCCGCTCGGCCGAGCGGCCTGAGTACAAGATCGAGAAGCGCCCGGCGCTCCGCCACAGGCAGGGCATGTGGGCGCTGGTCAACGAAGGCGGAATGGTGGTCCGCCGCGGCCATGACCTCGGGCCCTTGCTCGCCCCGCTCGAGCGCCGGCTGCTGAAGGTGGTCGGCGAATAGCGGACGCGCCGCGCGCTTAGCGGCGCAGGCAGCACGATTTGGGAACCTCGCCCCATAGCCAGCCGAGGCCGTGCCACAGCTTCGCTGCCCAGAGGTGGATCCAGAAGCCCGGATTCCATGCCGGGTGGCGCGCCCACAGCCAGTGGAGAGCGCACATCCCCAGGGCCATAAGGGCTATGATCAGCGCCACGGCGATCTTGCGCAGCAGCGGCCCCCACGACCCTTCGGGGGCCGGCAGCGGCCGGCGGTCCCGGAGATTCACGGGGTCGTAAGGCGGGTAGAGGCAGCCCTTGTAGCGCGGCGTTTCCGCCGGCTTGCCCGGGCAGCCCGCCTCCCGCTCCGGAACGCTCGGGTGCAGGCTGTCGGTCGGCGGAACGGGCCGCGGCTCGCCCAGGGGTAGATAGAGGCCGAGAAAGGCGGGGCGCCACTCACGCCACTTCGCGCTCTTGGGGAAGATCTCGAGCAGCCACCAGAAGCCGGTCAGCGACCTGTGGGCGGGGCCGCAGGCATTTGGCGGGCGATAGTGATGCCGGCCGCCGGGCTCCGGATCGCCACAGGCGAGGTGGCGGAAGGTCGGGCGGTCGATGCGCAGGCCGTGCGCCACCGCCTCGTCGATCATCCAGATCAGCGGCCATTTGGACAGGCTGCTCTGCGCCTCCGGGTAACCGCCTCCGACATCGGAATGGACGCCTGCGAACCACAGCTGCTTGCAGTCCTGCGGGAATTGGACCTTGGGCGTGACGAACGGATTTTCGACGAACATCTGCCCGTCGACCCAGCGGTTGAGGCGGAACATGCGCCGCCGCTCGTCAATCGCCATCGCGTGCCGGAAGGTGCGAACGATGTTGTTGGTGCGCGTGTAGGGGAGGGTGCGCAGCTTGGGCAGGGAAAGGAGACCAGTTCCCGGCACGATCATCGACGAGACGGTGTCCCACACGCCGACGAAGTGGATCGTCACCCGTCGCGCGCCGGCGATGCGGGAAAAGTCCCAGGCCGCCTGGAAGCCGTCGGGCGCGCCCTCCTCGAACGGGTCCTGCGCCCCGGCCGACGGCGCAGCGGCGCCGTCCCTGCGGGCCGCGTCCTCATTGGCCCAGCCCGCCCTTTTGTACGTGGTGAGGGCATAGTCGGCGATGTCGGACTGGTCGGGCCGCAGCAGGCCGATCATCTGGATGAAGGCGGCGAGCGCGCGTACCGTGTAGGCGCCGCGGCTGAAGCCGAACAGGAAGATACGGTCGCCGGGCCGCCACGTCTCGACCAGGAACCGGTAGGCGCGCAGGATGTCCTCGTCGAGGCCGGCTCCCGTCGCCATGCCCCAGTAGGAGCGCATCCGAATCTTCCACGCTTCCCAGGCGCTCTCGGTGCCGATCGTTCCGACGCCGGGATGGTACCAAACGCGCTGCGCGTCGTTCTTTACCGCTATCCGGAACAGCTTCAGGACGTTGGAGAGGTTCCCCGACACCTCGTTGCCCGTGCCGTCGCAGCAGACGACGATGTTGCGCGGAGCGGTCGTCGCGCCGGCGTCAGTCACCGCCGTCGCTCGCGCATTGCGCGACGTGCCCCCAGGGCGTGCCTGCGCTCGATTTGAGCAGCGCCTGCCGGCGCTGGTCGTAATGCGGGAAGAAGGTGAGGCCGGTCATACCCTCGATGTCGGCGATCGGCTTCACGTAGAGCGACAGGTCGATGGTGGCGCCGATCACCTGGTTGGGGAGCAGGAAGCCGACGGCGCGGTCGCTGCCGGCATCGTAGACGATCTTGAAGAAGGCTCGTGGCACGGCGACCTTGTCGCGGCCGATGGCCTTGCCGCCGGGATCGTAGACCGGGCCGGTGTAGACGTAGACGTCGCTATGGCCGCCGCACGAAACCCAGGCGCGGACATTCTCCTCCAGATATTTCCACGCACCGCGGTTGAAGCCGATGCCGACCTGCGGCGCCATGTTCGAGAAGTAGAAGCTGTCGTCCATCGCCTTCTGGGTGAAGCGCGCGTCGCCCGCCGGCGCCTGGTGGCCGCGGTCGAAGTGCATGCCGGCATAGTCCCAATTGCCGGCGTCGGCGCCCTTGAGGAACGGGTCCTGGCGGAACTTGTTCGAGCGCTTGGCGCTCCCCTTGAGGTCCGCCGGCGAGAGATGCTCCATCACCCAGTCCGGGTCGCGCGTGTCGGCGTCGAAGGCGAGCACGTAGGTGCGGCGGCACACCAGAGTCTCGCGCGCCTTGGAGTCGGCGCCGTTCGAGGGGAGCAGATTGCCGTAGCGGTTGAGGCAGTCGGGCGAGTCCATCCCGGCCGTGGGGGGCGGCGGTTGCTCGGTGCCAGGGGCGACGGGGGCGGCGGGCGCCGTGCGGCCCGGCGGCGGCAGCGGTACCGGCTTCGCCTGTGGCGTCGCGAGGGCGAGGCCGGCCACGGCGAGCGGAGCGGCCGCCCCGATCGCATGGACGATGTGCCGCTTGCGGAGCGGATGCGCCCGGTGCGGCGGGGCCGTGCGCCGCCGCGGTGCTTCGGCGCGCCGGTGGACGGGCCTACGGGCCATTGGCGATCCCCGCCGCGTTGGCCTGCGCCGCCGCCACGGTGGCTTCGGAATGCTTCTGCGACGTCACCGCCGCGGCCTGGATGCCTTTGGACGCGGCGTAGCTCGTGCCGCTGACGCCGAGCAGCAGGATGACGTTCTGCGGGATCTCCACGAAGCGCCCGGATTCGAGGCAGAGGACGAGGTAGACGCCGGCGATGACGAAGGTGAAGATCAGGAACTGAAAGCGCGACAGGCTGGCTTTCGGCGTGACTTCGATCGCAGACGCCACGTCCGGCTCGACCGGCTCGGCGAGAAGGAAGGAGAGGTCGATCCGGTCGGTCCAGATCCGCCACGCCACTGCCAGCGCAAAGGTGCAGATGACGAAGGCCAGGCACCCCGCGATCACCGCCGACAATATGCCCCAATATCCGGTCACCATGGTTTCATTCCCCCCAGGTTGCGCGTCAGCGCGAATTTGTTGCCGAGATAGGTGAGGTGGCTGCCGGCCACCGCGAGCAGGAAGACCGGCTCCACGTCGGGAAGCGTCCGGGCGTGGCCGCGGCCGAGCGCCAGGATCAGATAGCCTCCCGCCATCAGCAGCGTGACGGCGACGAGCTGGAGACGGTGGAACTGGAAGGAAGGCGCCCGGCGATCATGCTTGAGCATCCCGTCGAGCGGAATGGCGCCGGTGATCATTCGCGCGACCACAATCAGCGCAATGGCGGCGAACCAGACGGCCACCGATATTTCCACGACAATCTTGAGCGCCCACCAGGTCATCTTTCGGCCCCCCGACCGAAAATTCTGCCTCGGGTTAATGTCCGCTTGGGGACCGCTTCTGTCAACTTTCGAATTATTCAGCGAAAGCGGTGTCCGTCGGGCCTTTGTTCATCGAAAACCTCCTTCAGCAGCGCCAGCATCGCCACCCAGGACCGGCCGGACGCGCGGGCGTCGTAGCGAAATCCGGGAAAGCCGAGCGCGTCGACATCCCGGTTTGTGAAGCTGTGGCCGACGCCGCCATAGAGACGGAGCTGCCAATCCGCCCCCGCGGCCGACATGTCCCGGGCGAAGGCGAGGCGGTCTTGCGGCGGCACGACCGGGTCGGCGTCGCCGACCATCATCAGCACCTTGGCCGCGATCGGCCCCTCCGGGCTGCCGGCCGGGCGCTTGAGGCCGGGGTGAAAGCCGATCGCCGCGCGGATCGGTGCGCCGGCGCGGGCGAGTTCCAGCGCCGTGATCCCGCCCTGGCAAAAGCCGACCACGCCGAGGCGCGAGCGGTCCACCCGCGGCTGCGCCTGCAGCGCTGCGAGCCCCGCAAGAGCTCGCCTGACCATCAGCCCCGGCGTCTCCATCATCTCCTGGTGCAGCCTGCGCGCCTCCTCCAGCGCGAAGCCTTCGCCGCCGTAGAGGTCCAGCGCGAAAGCGGCATAGCCGGCCTCCGCCGCGAGCCGCTCCGCCGCTTGCTTCACATGCGCGCCTACGCCCGGCGCCTCGTGCGCGACGAGCACGCCCGGGACGGGCGCGCCGCCGGGCGGGGCGGCGTACCAGCCGGTGAGCGGGGTTCCGTCCGCTTCATAATCGATGCGCTGCAGCACGGGCTTCTTGCTAGCAGCCGGCGCCCACGGGGGCCAAGCGTCCGCCCTTGCGGTGCGGAAACGTCCGGTCCGGTGCCGAAACAGGCCTTTAAAGACGCTCGCGCCGTGCGGCTGCCGCGCCTATCGCGCCAGTGTGGAGCGGCTGCCTCGGGCGCCGCGGCAGGGGAAGACGAAAAATGCGCTACGCGAACATCGCCGTCGTGGCATTGCCCGCCTTGCTCGCGCTGGCGATGCTCCAGCCTGGGCCGGAACCGAAGCCCGCGCCGCAGCCCAGCGCTGCCCAGATCGACGCCGCCATCCGCTACGCGCAGAGCCAGGCGGGGCTCGATCGGGCCGGTCTTCACCGGCACTGATCAGCGGTTCAGCGTCTCCATGCCGCGGGCGTGATAGCGCTCGCCCGCCGCCGCGCCCGCCGGGAAGATCGCCTCGATTCTTGCGAGGTCCTCTGCCGAGAGCGCGACCTCCAGGGCGCCGATATTCTGGTCCAGATAGGTGCGCCGCTTGGTGCCGGGGATGGGGACGACGTCCTCCCCCTGCGCCAGCACCCAGGCGAGCGCGAGCTGGGCGGCGGTGCAGCCCTTCGCCTGGGCCATCGCCTCCTCCTCCCGCACGAGCGCAATGTTGCGGTCGAAATTCTCCCCCTGGAAGCGCGGGTGCAGCCTGCGCGTGTCGTCCGGCGCGAAGTCGTCGGGGCTCTGGAACTGGCCGGTGAGGAAACCGCGGCCGAGCGGAGAATAAGCGACGTAGCCGATGCCGAGCGACCGCACCGTCGGCAGGATCTCCGCCTCGACGTCGCGGCTCCATAGCGAATATTCGGTCTGCAGCGCGCCGATCGGGTGCGTGGCGTGGGCGCGGCGGATCGTCTCGGGTGCCGCCTCGCTGAGGCCGAGGAAGCGCACCTTCCCGGCCTGCACCAGCTCCGCCATGGCACCCACCGTCTCCTCGATCGGCACATCGGGGTCGACGCGGTGCTGGTAATAGAGGTCGATCGTCTCGACGTTGAGCCGCTTGAGGCTCGCCTCGCAGGCGGAGCGGACATAGTCCGGGCGGCCGCAGACGCCGCCGAAGCTGCCGTCCTCTCCGCGCACGTTGCCAAACTTGGTGGCAAGGAAGACCTCCTGGCGTCGCCCGGCGATGGCGCGGCCCACCAGCTCCTCGTTGCGGCCGACGCCGTACATGTCCGCCGTGTCGAGGAAGTCGACGCCCTCATCGAGCGCATGGCGGATGGTCGCGATCGCCTCCGCCTCGTCGCGCGCGCCGTAGAATTCGGACATGCCCATGCAGCCGAGCCCGATGGCCGACACCTCCGGCCCGTTCGCACCCAGCAGCCGCCTCGCCATCGTCATCGCCCGCTCTCCTTGCTGGAATGAGGCGATAACCGGCGAAGCGGCGGTGGGGTCCGTCGCTTGGAGGGCCGATCAGGCGATGAAGTCGGTGGCGACGATCTGGTGGCCGTTCATCGTCGCGACGTGGATCGAGAAATCCGCCTGCCCGTCGCCGTCGACGTCGCCCTGGACGGTCCACAGGTTCGATGCCTGATCGAACTCCGCCCGCAGCTCGCCGGCATGATGGCCGAACGCGTCCGAGCCGATGAACGCGAAGGATTGGTCGCCCGCCTGGCTGGTGTCGGCGTCGATCTGCGAGAGGTCGATGCGGTCGCCCTGGTCGAAGTCGGTGATCGTGTCGATCGCGCTGCCGCCGGACTCGGTCACGTCGGTGTAGACGAAGGTGTCGTTGCCGGCGCCGCCCGTCAGCGAGTCGGCTCCGCCATGGCCCCAGAGGAGGTCGTCGCCATGGCCGCCGATCAGCGTGTCGTTGCCGCTTCCCGCGAGCAGGCGGAAGGCGCCGTTCGTCTCGGCCGAGCCGTCGAAGTAGAGATCGCTCGCCACCTGGACGCCGTAGATGGTCAGCGTCTGGCCGCTCGCCACCGCCTGTTCGTTCGTGACGATATGGTAGACGTTGGGGAAGGGGTTCGCCTGGTCGTCGGGCCGGCCGGGATAGAGGACGAAAGTTTGAATGTTCGCGAAATTCCCGCCCAGCGTCCCCAGCGGGGAACTCGCCTCGAAATCGTAGCTGCCGTCGAGGCCGATCTGATTGACCGCGCCGGCGCCGCCGTCGATCTGATCGGCGGCGTTGAACTTGCCGGGGCCGAAATAGAAGCCGTCGTTGCCGCTCCCGCCCTTCAGATTGTCGGCGCCCTGGCCGCCATAAATGAGGAAATAGCCGTGCGTTTCGGCCGAGCCGTCGAACGAGACGTTCTGGCCGGAGCCGAGCGCGCCGGCGTAGATCGTCATCGCCTGCCCGTCGGCGAGATTGCCGTCCTGCCAGGTGATGTCGTAGCCGACCGCCCCGCCGCTGCCGGGCATGAGGCTCAGCAGCTCGACGTTGGAGAGGCTGCCGGTCGCGATGGTGACGGCATGGCTGCCGGTGTAATCGCCCTCGAGGCCGACGCCGTCCTTGCCGGAGCCGCCGTCGACCGTGTCGCCCGAGGAATAGGCGGCGCCGAAATAGATGGCGTCGTTGCCGCTTCCGCCCTGCGCGTGATCGGTGCCGCCCGACGAGAGATCGATATAATCGTCGCCGCCGCCGCCGTCGATCGTGTCCTCGCCGGACGTGCCGTTGAGCCTCTCGCCGGTGCCGTCGCCGGTCTGGCTATGGCTGTCGTCGATGCCGGTGACCGTGAGGTTCACCGTCGCGGTCGTCGTGTGGCCGTGCCCGTCGCTGAGCGTGTACGAGAAATGGTCCGGAGCGGTCGTGCCCGTGGCGAGCGCATCGAAGCTGGCATTGTCCGCCACATAGCGCAGCGTCTGGGTCTGCGGATCGAAGATCACGTGGCCCAGCGTCCCCGTCGTGTCGACGGCGGTGATGGTGAGGGCGTCGCCTTCCGGGTCCGTGTCGTTGCCGAGCACCGTCGTCCAAAGGTTCGGCGTCGTCGCATTCTCGTCGACCGAGACGGCATCGTCATGGCCCGTCGGCGCCGTGTTCGGGATCGCGAACAAGGCGACCTGCGGATCGTGGTCCGTCGGCCGGGTGGCGGCGGAGAATTCGGAGTTGATGTGCACCGAATCGTACTGCGCGCCGGAGGCGAGGCCGGCGGTCACCAGGATATAGTCGAACTCCTGGAGGTTGCCGTCGAACTGGTAGGAATAGCGCTCCTCCGGCGGCAGCAGCTGGGCGCTGAGGTTGGTCAGCACCCCGCCCGCGGTGAGGTGGCTGATCGCCGTCTCGTAATAGAAGCCGTTGAAGTCGCCGAGGATGGCGAAATTCTGGCTCGGGTCGCTGGCGAGATGGGCGTCGACATACCCGCGCACCACGTCCGCCATCGCCGTGCGGCGGTCGTCTCCCGACTGGACCGGCGGCTGGTCGGCCCCGAAGTCCGGCTCGCTGCCGCCGCGCGAATAGGAATGGACGTCGATTACCGTCACGTTCTTGCCGTTGAAGGTGAAGGTGCCGACCAGCGGGTTGCGGCTGTTGTGGAAAGCCGGATCCTGGATAATCTCCAGGCTGCCGCTGACCAGGCTCACCCGGTTGGCATCGTAGATGAAGGCGTTGCGGATGTTGCCGTTGGGCTCGCCGCCCGTCGAATTCTCGGCCGTCGGGTCGATCTCGGCGAAGACGTAATGCGCGCTCGGGTCGAGCGCGTTCATCGCATCGACGAGGTTCTGGAGGTTCTGCGTCGCCGTCAGCACGCCGGTGCCGGTGCCGTTGTCGTCCTGCACCTCCTGCACGCCGATGATGTCCGGGCCGCCGAGATTGTCGATGATGTCGTGGGCCAGCGTGGCGTATTTGTTGTCGGACGGATCGAGATTCTCGAGATTGTAGGTGGCGATGGCGAGGTGGTCGGCGTCGCCGACGAGGCTGGTCGTCTCGCGCCCGAGGCTGCCCGGCTGGCGCAGCGTCGGCTCGACGGAGGTCAGCACCTCATATTCGTCGTGGCTGTAGCCCAGGATGCCGGTGACGCTCTCGATATGGTCGCCCTCGGTGAAGTGGGTCGGGCTGCCGTTGAGGCTGTCGATTTGGATCCGCTCCGGATTGTAGTCGCCCGCCGAGAGGGTGAGCCCGCCGCGCGCGGCGACCCCGGTGGCGCCCTGGCCGTCGGAGGCGACGACATAGGTCTCGCCGAACGAATTGGTGCTCTGGATGACCTGCGGATTCTCGACCGTCACCCGCATGCCTTCGAGCGACTCGTAGAAGTCGATGCCGTCGGTCGAAGGATCGTAGCTGGTGAGATGGTCGTCATCGATGACGTTGGGCGGCGGCAGCCGCCCGTCGACGCCGATGATGACCGCCGCCGGCAGCGCATTGCCGGTGCTCAGCACCGTCGTCGTCGGCGAATCGATCTCGGTGACGGTGAGACCGACGCCCGGATCGGACGCGAACTCGGCGACGGTGCCGTTGACCTGGACGGAGTCGCCGACGTTCACCGTCGGCGCCGTGTGGGTGAAGACGTAGACCGCGTCCGAAGTGGCGTCGTTCCCGTCGCCGTTCGGATCCTGGATGTAGAAGCCGTTCGGGCCGACCATGGTGACGATGCCGGTGGTCATCACGTGCTGGCCGAGCAGCGGCGAGGTGTGCGCCGCGCCCTGGATCTCCATGATCGTCTTGGAGACCCAGTCGTCGTTGAGGATCGTTCCCGTCGCGACGGCGTCGGTGATCGAGATGTTGCCGACCGCGTTGGAGAGGGTGACGTGGAACGTCTCATTGTCCTCGCCGGTCGTGTCGCCGGCGACGGCGACGGCGATCTTGACCTCCGAGACACCCGCCGGGAAGTCGATATGGCCGCTCATCGGCTGGCCGGCCGCGATGTCGGAGGAGTCGGCGCTGCCGTCGAGGTTGAGCGTCCAGTCGACGCTCGCCGCCTGGCCCAAACCGCCGGCGCGGTGGACCGTCAGGAACAAGGTGGTCGTGCCCGAATCGCCCTCGGCGATCGAGGCGTCGGCGATCGAGACCAGTCCCGTCGCATTGGTGCCGACGAAATCCTGTCCGGCATTGACCGAGCCGAAGCTCGAGGTCGTCGCCGGCTGCCAGGTGAAGTCGCCGTAGCTGGCGCCGGTGCCGGTGAGCTGCAGCGACAGGCCGACGCCGACCGCCGGCTCTTCTGAGACGCCGACGTCGATGCTCGTCATCCCCGCCGCCGGGGTGCCGGCCGCGGCGGTCATCGTTCCCTCGTAGGACAGGAACTGGACGACGTTGCCGCTGGCGTCGACCAGCGCGAAGCCGTCCTTGGCGCCGTTCTGGAGGCCGGGGACGGCGAAGGTCAGCACGCCGTAGCCGTCGTCCTGATCGGGAATGGTGCCGGAGAGGCTGATCGTGCCGTAGGTCGGCGCAGCGGTCGGCGTGTTGGTGCCGTTGTAGAGGACGAGCGTCCAGCCGGCGAGGCTGGTGCCGGCCGGGCCGGCGATCTCGACGCCTTCGCCCGCGTCGGTACCGCTATTGTCGTAGTGGAACTCGTTGATGAACGGCACGCCGCCCGCGCTGTCGTCGTTGGTGATCGTGCCGACGGCGGCGCCGTCGCCCACGGCCGCGCCGGTGACGTTGCTGACCGTGACGTTGAACGTCTCGTTGGCCTCGAACGCGCGGTCGCCGTTCACGACCACGTCGAACGTGTAGCTGGTGCTGCCCGCCGGGATGGTCTGGCTGGTCAGCGTCTTCGCGACATAGTCGCTCCCCGCGGTGGCGGTGCCGTCGCTGGTGGCGATGTCGAAGGTGACGCCGCCCGCCGGCGCCGGATGGTCGAGGCTGACGGTGAAGGTGTAGGTCGTGGTGCCGCTCTGGCCCTCGACCTTGGTGACGTCGGCTATGCTCAGCGTCGGCGCGATGTCGTTCTCGACAATCGTCCCCGTCCCCTGCGCGTCGGCGACGCTGGCGCCGGTGACGTTGCTGACGTTGACCGTGAAGGTCTCGTCCGTTTCGACCTTGGTGTCGCCGTTCACCGTCACGTCGAACGTGTAGGTGGACTGGCCTTCGGGGATCGTCTGGCTGGTGAGCGTGCGGCCGACATAGTCGCCGTCCGCGGTGGTCGCGGTGCCGTCGGCGGTGGCGATGTCGAAGGTGACGCCGCCCGTGCGCGCCGCATGGTCGAGGCTCACGGTGAACGTGTAGGTGACGGTCCCGTTGTCGTTCTCGACGTGCGACACGTCGTCGATGCTGAGCGCGGGCGTGGTATCGTCGTTGACGATCGTGCCCTGGCCCTGCCCGTCGGTGACCGTCGCGCCGGCGACGTTGGTGACGTTGACGAAGAAGGTCTCGTTCGGCTCGATCGCACGGTCGGAATTGACGGTGACGTCGAAGGTCGCGCTGGTCTGCCCTTCCGCGATCGTCTGCCCGGTCAGCAGCTTGGCGATGTAGTCGCCGTCCGTGGTCGTCGCGCTGTTGTCCGCGGTCGCGATGTCGAAGGTGACTCCGCCCGCCGGTGCCGGCGCGTCGAGGCTGACGGTGAAGGTGTAGGTGATCGTGCCGGTATCGCCCTCGCTGTGCGAGACGTCGGCGATGGTCAGGTGCGGAGTCGCCGCGCCGGTGTGGGCGGTGACGGAGAAATCGTCGATCGCCAGACCGTCGTCGGCGCCCGTTGCGTCCTGGTCGACCCAGCGGATCCAGAAGGTGGCGCCGGCCGGAATGTTGAGGTTGGAAATGATGCTGGCGATGGAAACGCGGTTTGCCGCGGCGTTGCCGTCAAGCGCCCCCGCGGTCCCGGCGACGATGGGCGGGCTGAAGTCCAGAGCGTTGACGTCGATCCAGGTCCCGGTCGTGAGGTCGGTCGCGTCGAAGCTGATCTGAAAATCCAGCCTGTCCGGAATCGTCGAACTGGCGTTCGTATGCGGGCCGCCGAACCGCCATTGCTCGCCGACATAGCTGAGGTCGAGCGAGGTGATGGTCGCGCCCGTGTCGTTGCTGAGCTTCGCGCCGAACAGCGGGATCAAGGTGCCGCTACGCTCCTCGCCGAGCGCGCGGTCGGTGCTGGCCGCCGAGCCGTAGCTGTAGATGTCGCCGGTCGTGGAGCCGCCCGTATCGACCGCATATTGCTCGTTGTCGCGGGCGCCGCCGCCACCCTCGGTGATGTACCACCCGGTGGGAAGTGCGCTGTTGGTGGTCGATCCGGCCGTGTTGGACAGCGTGTTGAAATTCTCGGTGTTGGGGTTGGTGTCCTTCAGCGAGATCGTGCCGGTACCGGTGCTCATGCGTGCCTTCCCCCCATGGGCGCCGCGCGATCCCGCCGACGGCGCCGGTTGGGGACGCGGGGTCGATGGGAGCCGCTGCGGCGGTTGATTCGTCGGCCCGAGGCCGTGTGCAGAGCGGCGCTACGCCGGCCGCGTGACAGCATGGTTACGGCAATTTAACCGCCTGTCCAGTGGGATAGCGGATGCTTCCGTGGTCCCAGGAGCGGATTCCTGTGGATAGACCCGTGAAACTTTCGGGAAGCGTCGCGTCGCTGCGACGCTGCAATGTCGGCTTGCAGACAGACAGGTCGTTTCGGCTTTGATACACCCTGCGGGAGGGGAAGGGCTCCGGCGCTCGTGGGCGCCGGAACGATCGGGGGTGTGCGTTTGCCGTATACGATGCATTTCGCGAGCAATCGGCTGCTCGCCACATTCTCTCCGGGCGACCGCCAGCTGATCGAGGCGTGCGCGGCCATCGTCGGCCTGCGCCGCGGCGAGGTGCTGTTCGAGCCCGGCGCCGAGGTCGGCGCGACTCATTTCCCGTCCGCCGGCACTGTCGTCGCGCTGGTCGTCTCGGTCGCCGACGGCCGCACCGTGGAGGTGGCGACGATCGGCAAGGAAGGCGCGGTCGGCGGGATCGTCAGCGGCGGCCACGCGCCCGCCTTCGCGCGCGCCGTCGTCCAGATCGCCGGGCCCGCGCTCAAGGTCGAGCTCAAGGCGCTTGAACAGGCCAAGGCCCGCTCCGCCCATATCCGCGAGCTCTTCGCCCGCTATTCGGACGCTCTCCTCGCCCAGGTCATGCAATCGGTCGCCTGCAACGCCTTCCACCCGCTCGAGGCGCGCTGCTGCCGCTGGCTGCTCACCGCGCAGGATCGCGCGGGGACCGAGACCATCCCGCTCACCCAGGAGTATCTCGCCGAGATGCTAGGGGTGCAGCGGACCACCGTCAGCGCCGTCGCCAAGGCCCTGCAGGATCAGGGGCTGATCGCCTATCGCCGCGGCGCGATCAGCATCCTCGATCGCGCCGGGGTCGAGGCGCGCTCCTGCGAATGTCACGGCGCGGTCGAGCGCCATTTCCGCGAGGTGCTGCCCGAGGTGCGGCCGCAGAAGGTGCTCGACGCCGGAAACGGCGCCCCGTGAGCGCCCCCGCCGATCCGTCCGAGTTCGACGAAGCCGCGATCCCGCTGCTCGAGCTGCGCCACCGCATGAAGAACCTGATCGCCGTCGTGCAGGCGGTGGCGAACCAGACGCTCCGCTCCGGCCGCTCGATCGACGAGGCCCGCCACGCACTCGACGCCCGCCTGGCCGCGATGGGCCAGGCGGTCGACATGCTGCTCGGCAGCGGCTGGACGGCCGGCAGCCTGCGCGCGCTGATCGAAGGCGCGCTCGCCGACGACGCCGGCCGCGTGCGTATCGACGGCCCGGACCTCACCCTCGGCGCCGATGCGGTGATGGCGCTGACCCTGGTCTTCCACGAGCTCGAGAGCAACGCGATCAAGTACGGCGCGCTGTCGGACGCAAAGGGGCGGGTGGAGGTCTCCTGGCGCCTCGACGACGAGCGCCTGACCCTGGAGTGGGCGGAGCATGACGGCCCGCCCTGCGTGGCGCCCAGCCGCCAGGGCTTCGGCTCCCGGATGATCGCGAAGCTGCTCGGCGGCCGGTTCCGGGGGAGCGCCGAGACGGAATATTGCCCCGACGGACTCAGGTGGCGGCTCAGCGCGCCGCTGAAGGCCCTGGGGGGATGAGCCGGGTCGACTCCGTTTCGGCTGCCCACCGGTCCTCACGTTGTTCGACGATCGGCTTCCTCCCGCTGCACCTGTGCCGCAGCTGTCGGCACTCGTGACAGTGCCTGCCCCTTCTGCGGCGTCGGCATTGAGGCGGCGGAGGCGGAGCATCCGGCCATAGTGGCGGAGATGCGGCGGGAGCCGGCGGGAGGCGGCGGTGCTGCGGGCTGTGTTGGGAGCGAAAAGCGCCGGGTGAGCTTCCGAACACGATCGGCGAGCTCTCCCCAGCTGCCGCGCTACCGCGCGTGCGCTGGTGGCGCGGAAGGGGCGTCGGGGCCCGGAGAAGGCTTGTTCATCTCAGGTAGACATGTCGCGGGCACCGTGGCTGCCGCCGCCCAGAATAGCAGCACGCCGACGCCCATCATGGCGATCCATGCCGGCGCCTTGGCGAGTGCCTCCAGGAAGCCCTTCAGCGCATCGATCAGATCTTTGAGCGGAGAATCCGCCAGGCCCCGAGCGGTTTGCGCAGGCGCAGCCGGGGCCCGGAATCTCGCCATGGTCTCGGCGATTCCGAAGGCAATGCCGAGGATGAGGGCGGCTATGACGAAGGGTCGTCCGAGGCTTGCGAGATCGCCCGCCAAACGGACATAGTGCTGGCAGAACGTGAGCTCGGTCATGGCGGACACCTCGGTTACTGGAAGACCGTGAACGGGACGCCTACGAAGACCCCGAAGACGACGTTCTTCTTCTTGCTTCCATAGCTGACCTGCACGCCGCCGGTGAGGTTGCCGTCTTTGTCAGGTGCCAAGTAGACCGGGACATCGATCGAGTATTTGCCATTTGACGGATTGATCGCGAATTCGGGGGCAACGCCGATCTGCGACTTTGTCCCCGGAATTGTGAACAGCCGGCGACCCTCGACCGAGAGGGCGGTCACTTTGCTGCGGGCAGGCGGACCGCCGGCGCCGGTCAGACACTGAGTTTGGCCAGCGGTTGCGGTCGGCTGGCACAGTTCGATTTGATCCTGTGCATCATAGCTGAGCGAGTGCGTAACGGCCGCGCGCAGTGACCATAAGCCGTCGCCCGAGATGACGCCCGCAAAGGCGGCCAGCGCGTACTCGCCCTTGGGTTTATCCTGAAGAGCGAACGCAGCGCGATCGATGTAGGAATAGCTCTTGCGGCCGAATGTGGCGTTTCCGCCAACGAAGAAGGTCGGTGCGTTTGCCGTGACCGCCCGGATAGACGTGCGAATCTGCGTCGACTCTCCGTACTGCCGGATCAGGAGCTCGTTGGCCTTGAAACCGTCCGCCGTGCCGACCCGGCAGGTATCGACGACCGCCTGGATCTCCTTGAAGGCGCCGCCACCCCGGGCTGCCGAAAGCGCCTTGAACTCGGGGACATCCCGATATTCGGCCACCGCGGCATCGGCGCCGAGATCCGCGAAGGCTGGGCTTTCGACGGTCGCGAGCGCTTGCTCCGTTTCCCGCCCTGCCGCCTCGAGCGTCGCGACCACATTGAGATAGTCTGCGGCCACGCGCCGCCCGTCCTCGGGCTTGAACGCGGACCAGCCGTGCACGCGTTCGCGCACGCATTTGCCGAACGAAGCATTCATCACTGCGACCGCCGCATCGACATCGGCCTGGCGGATCGAATAGTTGCTGAAATAGTAGGTCAGCCCGACCTTGAGCCTGGCTCCGCTGACCGGATCGGCGAGGCTCACGAAGCGCTTCGCGGCGTCCTTGTCCACAGGCGCGAACCCGATGGCCGAGAAGCGCAGACTCTCTGATCGCTGCCGGTACTTGTCCTTCGGGTCCACACGTATGATCGAGCGGCCCACTGTGAGGCCGACCGAAACCTCCTTCTCGTCGCTGCCGGCACGCAGCTGAAAGGTCGGATCGGGAGGCGAATATCCAGGACGGTCTGCGGGCCCCTGCGCTTCGACGACGCGGCGATCCTGCCGTTCCTGGGCGTCGGCGGACGAGCGGACCAGTTCCAGTGCCTGAACGTGCTTCTCGTCTTCGGGCGCGGCGTACGCAGTGCCGCCGAAGATGGCCGCAGCGATAGCGGCAACTGACGCCCCTTTTAGGCTCGATCGCATTGAAGTTCCCCCTCTAGAGAACGGCGAAGCCGACGTCGGCCGTCGCGGCGCCGCCGGCGTCGGTGATTTCGATGAAGTTCCTCTCGGCGAGCGTCGCCACGACGCCGTCATGCTCCTGCGTGATCTTGAGCTTGGCCTTGGTGCCGACTGCCCCGCTGAAGTAGAGGACGGCGGTCGCAACATACCCGGACGGGTACGTCTTCTCGCCTTTTCCATTTCCGTCGAGATTGACCGGATCCAGCTGTGCACTCTTGCGCACGTTCAGACGCACGTCGGTGGAGGTGGTATCGACCTTGAATGTCACGAGAGGCATGGCGATCCCCTTTGTTGCCGTGCCTTTATCGTTGCAGCGGCTCGCACCGCGCGTGATCCCCGTCACGCCCACGCTCAAAAGATCGCCTTGCCTTCCGTGCCCCCCGCCCCCATCTCGCGCAGGCCGCGTTGACGTGTCGCGCGAGCGCCCTTACCCTCGGAACATAGCTGGAACTCACAGGCCGATGCTGACTCATCTCCCGAAGCGAGGGCTTGCCCGATGCTGACCCACTTGAGTGTCCGCGGCGCGCGCGAGCACAATCTCAAGAATGTCGACATCGACATTCCGCGCGAGACGCTGACCGTCATCACCGGCCTCTCCGGCTCGGGCAAATCCTCGCTCGCCTTCGACACCATCTACGCCGAGGGGCAGCGGCGCTACGTCGAGTCGCTGTCGGCCTATGCGCGCCAGTTCCTCGAGATGATGCAGAAGCCGGACGTCGACCATATCGAGGGCCTCTCGCCGGCCATCTCGATCGAGCAGAAGACGACGTCGCGGAACCCGCGCTCGACCGTCGCCACCGTCACCGAGATCTACGACTACATGCGCCTGCTCTGGGCGCGCGTCGGGATTCCGTACAGCCCGGCCACCGGCCTCCCGATCGCCGCCCAGACGGTCAGCCAGATGGTCGATCGCACGATGGCGCTTCCGGAAGGCACCCGCCTCTACCTCCTCGCCCCGGTCGTCCGCGGCCGCAAGGGCGAGTACAGGAAGGAGCTGGCCGAGTGGCAGAAAGCGGGCTTCACCCGCGTCCGCATCGACGGGACCCTCTACGACATCGAGGACGCGCCGGCCCTCGACAAGAAGTACAAGCACGACATCGAAGTGCTGGTCGATCGCATCGTCGTGCGCGAAGGCATCGAGACGCGGCTGGCCGATTCGCTCGAGCAGGCGCTGAAGCTGTCCGAAGGGCTGGTGTACCTCGATCCGGCCGACCCAGGCGCAGGAGCCGGGGACACCCTATTGGGTGTCCCTTCCGATGGTGCTGGTGAGGGGACACGCAATAGCGTGTCCCCGGCGTCTGATGCGGGGGAACGCGCCGTCCTCTCCGACAACGCCCCTCCCGGCCGGATCGTCTTCTCCGAGAAGTTCGCCTGCCCGGTCTCCGGCTTCACCATCGCCGAGATCGAGCCGCGCCTGTTCTCGTTCAACGCCCCGCAGGGCGCCTGCCCGGCCTGCGACGGGCTCGGCGAGAAGCTCCTGTTCGATCCCGAGCTCGTCGTTCCCAACGAGAACCTCTCGATCAAGAAGGGCGCCGTCGTCCCCTGGGCCAAGTCCAACCCGCCGTCGCCTTACTACATGCAGGTGCTGGGCTCGCTCGCCCGCGAGTTCGGCTTCAGCCTCGACACGCCGTGGAACGATCTCCCCGACGAAATCCACGACATCATCCTCTACGGCACCAAGGGCAAGCCGGTGACGCTGACCTTCGTCGACGGCCGCAAGAGCTACGACGTCCGCAAGCCCTTCGAAGGCGTGATCGGCAACCTCAATCGCCGCATGCTCCAGACCGAGTCCGCCTGGATGCGCGAGGAGCTCTCCAAATACCAGTCCGCCGCCCCGTGCGAGACCTGCCACGGCGCCCGCCTCCGTCCCGAGCCGCTCGCGGTCAAGATCGCCGGCGAGGACATCTCGCAAAGCACCCGCCGCTCGGTCCGCCACGCGCTCGAATGGTTCTCCACCGTCGAGGAGAAGCTGAACCCGCAGCAGCGCGAGATCGCTCGCGCCATTCTGAAAGAGATCAACGAGCGCCTCGGCTTTCTGAACAATGTCGGCCTCGACTACATCTCCCTCGACCGCACCTCCGGCACCCTCTCCGGCGGCGAGAGCCAGCGCATCCGCCTCGCGTCGCAGATCGGCTCGGGCCTGTCGGGCGTCCTCTACGTCCTCGACGAGCCCTCGATCGGCCTCCACCAGCGCGACAACGACCGCCTGCTGATCACCCTCAAGCGCCTGCGCGACCTCGGCAACACCGTGCTCGTCGTCGAGCATGACGAGGACGCGATCCGCACTGCCGACTATGTCATCGACATGGGCCCCGGCGCCGGCGTCCACGGCGGCGAGGTCGTGGCCCAGGGCAAGCTCGAGGACGTCCTCGCCAACGAGGCCAGCCTCACCGCCGACTATCTCACCGGACGCCGCGCCGTCGCCGTCCCGGCCAAGCGCCGCAAAGGCAACGGCAAGAAGCTCACCGTCCGCGGCGCCCGCGCCAACAACTTGAAGGACGTCACCGCCTCCATCCCGCTCGGCACCTTCACCTGCATCACCGGCGTCTCCGGCTCGGGCAAGTCGAGCTTCACGATCGACACCCTCTACGCCGGCGCCGCCCGCGCGCTGAACGGCGCCCGCGTCGTCTGCGGCCCGTGCGAGAAGATCGACGGCCTCCAATATCTCGACAAGGTCATCGACATCGACCAGTCGCCGATCGGCCGCACCCCGCGCTCCAACCCGGCGACCTACACCGGCGCCTTCACCCAGATCCGCGACTGGTTCGCCGGCCTCCCCGAAAGCAAGGCGCGCGGCTACAAGCCGGGCCGCTTCAGCTTCAACGTCAAGGGCGGCCGCTGCGAGGCGTGCAAGGGCGACGGCCTTTTGAAGATCGAGATGCACTTCCTCCCCGACGTCTACGTCACCTGCGACGTCTGCCACGGCCAGCGCTACAACCGCGAGACGCTGGAGGTGAAGTTCAAGGGCAAGAGCATCGCCGACGTCCTCGACATGACCGTCGAGGACGCCGTCGAATTCTTCAAGGCCGTCCCCCCGATCCGCGACAAGATGGCGATGCTGGCCGAGGTCGGCCTCGGCTACATCAAGGTCGGCCAGCAGGCGACGACGCTGAGCGGCGGCGAGGCGCAGCGCGTGAAGCTGGCGAAGGAGTTGTCGCGGCGCGCGACGGGCCAGACCCTCTACATCCTCGACGAGCCGACCACGGGCCTGCATTTCGAGGATGTGCGCAAGCTCCTCGAGGTGCTCCATGCGCTGGTGGAGCAGGGGAACAGCGTTGTCGTCATCGAGCATAACCTCGAGGTGATCAAGACGGCGGACTGGATTTTGGACCTGGGGCCGGAGGGCGGTGACAAGGGGGGCGAAGTGGTTGCCGAAGGCACCCCTGAACAGGTCGCCGCGGAACCCCGCTCTTATACCGGCGGCTATCTCAAGGAGCTGCTCGCGAAATCCGCCCGCTCCGACACACCGCCCGCACTGCCGAAGAAGAAGCGGGGTTCTGTCTCGATGCGCCAGCGAGAGGCCGCTGAATGAAGCGTGGTGGTGCCCGCAGGGGCGACTGTCCGGGGGGACGGTCGGATCGAGCACTCGCGTAAGCGGGAGGTGATCAAGACGGCGGACTGGATTTTGGACCTTGGGCCCGAGGGCGGTTACAAGGGCGGCGAGATTGTTACCGAGGTTATCTCAAGGAACTTCTGGCGAGATCGAGCCGAGCTGAGCCCCGTGTCACGCGCACGCCTAAAAAAGGCCGGGCTCCTCCGCTTCGATCCGCCAGCGAGAAGCGGCGGAATGAGGCCGGGCTGCAGCTTGGCAGCGGTTGCGATGACGATCCTTCTCCGCCTCGGTTCCTCAGCCTCGGCGAAGCTTAGGCGCTTGCCTGACTTGGCAGATCCGGTGTGACGGTTTGGACCTCACTCGCTCGAGCCAAAGGCTCACCAAAGGTGATCTCAAACGCACTTGAAAACGCTTCCACCCCCCTCACCCAGTCAAATGCCGGCCAATCCCTGAATTCGTTAGGCTGAATTTCACCCGTTGCCTTTATAATCGGCAAAAAGTTAATTACCGCTTCCAAGTCTTCTTTAATAGCCGACACGCAAATTCGGTAAATCGGAGCCGAGGCAGTCCAGTCAACATCCTCAAGAATCTTCCGCGCACCATCCCCATCTTTTAACTTTTTGGACGAAATTGCCCTGTTGATCGTGAGAGCCTTAAGGTCACCCTCTGAACCAACTTTACTATAGTTATTCAGGATAAATTCGGCTATGCTTCTGGCGACAGAAAATCGCTTAGCTTTAATCAACTCGTAGGTGGTATTGACCGCCGCGACGAAAGCCTCGTCCTTTTGATCAGGTATTTGCTTAACCCATGCCGCGAATACCAGCCGCGTCCCGAAGTCGATCAGTACATCGAGCGCATTTGTGAGGTATTTGTCGTCTACAGCAAGTGAATCCCCCACTTTTAGGTCCGCTGTATTCGGCACGTTTGCTTTTCGGCAATTATCGAGATATCTCTTGTCAACACGGAGATCTCCGTGTGCTGCTAAATTTCTCCTCTCGAAAATCTCCACTAAACTAGGCCATGCAAGAAAATCGTCTTTTACAGAAATAGAAAAACTTTTCTCGAATGAGATCACTTGCTCCAAGTGCGTCTTAAAGGTGATAGCATCGACCTCATCAGTAACAACCTTTTCGATCACCTCATCAAAGCTGCCAAGTTTAAGAAGGTCCGAGACGGTAATCTGACGGTCACTCCGATTATACCGCTCTGGCCGGAGAAGAAGGAGATCTTTGAACAATTCACCAAACAGCGAATCGTATGATGCGACAACCCCGAGCAATACTGCGGGAGAAAAGCTATCGATGCCAGCTTGTATGTCGTCCCAGCGGCTCAACTTGCGCTGAAACTCAATCATTTCATATTCGGGAACCTCACAAATTGCGGTACCTCGGTGTTCATCAATCTTGTCAAGGCGCTCAGCGTACTTCAACAACACGCTATTGAAATATCCGAACGAGTAAACGCTCTTGAGAGTCCGTGAGATATAGGACAACTCGTAGTAGCGACCTAGTGGATCAAAGAAATGACCAAGATCGAGCAGTAGACTGTCCTCATCATCACGTTCGCTTTCGACCTCTTCTTGTTCATCGCTTTCATCTACGTCCGTGTCATTAGGAGTGTCTTCAAACCTAGTATCAAGGCGACTGCGGATTCTTTCAACATCGTCATCGACGATGACCCCGCTAACCTGCGTTTTGTCGCGTTCAATCTTGTAGACCGCACAATAGGTTCGCCGAGAATCGGTATTAGGCATCGTCTTTCCTCGCCGGAAAAGCAGGAACTCTACAGCGGGAATGGGCGATGTCTACCGCCAGTGCCACAGCTCCCGCTACTCGGTTAGAACATATCGGTTAGGGCACCAGGACCCGTCTGCCACAGCGCAGGACCAAGCGTCAGACGAGTAAGTCGACTGCGGAGACCAGTTTCACCTGGCAAGGCCACTTTCGATGAAGCGCCGAATAGCCTCGGAGCGTGACGGCTTCGGGCTTTGCTGCTTGTCAATCCAAGCAACAATCCTCTCCTCCAGCTCGGCCGACAGGCGGATCGTTCGCACCGGGTCGCTGCCGGTGGCGGGGCGGCCGCGGCGTCTTTTGTGTGTTTCAGCTATTAACCCGCCCCTCGAAAAGCCGTAACACGTAAAAACAAGCCGCCCCAAGGCCGCCGCCTTGGTCCGGCTTCGGCCAGGTACACCCGCGCAGGCCGGGCCTCGAGGGCCGGCATGAGGAGGCGAAGCATGGCTGCCGCCCAGCTTAAACCCTCGCGCCCTGAACCGCCAGCGGTCCCCGCGCCGTGAGCGGGGAGGGGCCTCGGCTCAGCCGAAGGGCCGTGCTGGGCGCCGCGCTTGCTCCGGCTCTCGTTCGTCATTCCGGACCTGATCCGGAATCCGCCTTCTTACCTTCCCTACCGCCATCGCCGCGGCAAGGCAGGTGGACCCCGGATCAAGTCCGGGGTGACGGGAAAGGTGAGGGCGGTTTCTTCGCGGTCACTAATCGGGACCGCGCGCTGAAGAAGTACCAAAAAGCCGAAGCCGCCCTCGCCGCCGTTGCGCGCACCGACGACGAAGCCCTCTACGACCGCCTCGGCGACCGCCACGGAGTTTACCCTGAGCGCCTGCAAGGCAGTCGAAGGGCCCCCCAGCGCCTCCTCCTCACCCTCGCGCCCACCATCGCCGCGCTCGCCCTCAAGCTCGACCTCGCCCTCTACGAACCCGCGAGCGAATTCACCGCCGACCTCGCCGCCATGCGCGCCCTCAAGGCCGACGCCCGCCGCCTCGCCTCAACCGGCTGAATGGTCTCACGCAAAGACGCAAAGCCGCGAAGGTTCAGCGCCACGCTCCCGCGCCGCAGGCAACCTCGCCAGCCCGAGCATCCGCCCGAGCCGGAGCATCAGGTCCGCTCCGCGTCCGGAACCCGCACGGTCCCTTCGCGCCTTCGGGTCTTTGCGTGAGGCAAGCCCCCACCTCCGCGCCCGCACCGAAGCATGACGCTCGCTCCGCAAAGGAAGCCGGCGACAAACCCTCCGCGCCCCTCCTTCTCCTCCGCGCCTCCGCGTGAACCAAGTCCCGCGCCGCTCCCCCCGCACCGCGCCCCCGCAAACCCACTGGATTCCCCCCGCCGCCCCGCTAACCTCCGCGCCGACAGGGAAGGGGCACATGTACGAATACAAGGAGCTGCGCGGCCTCACGCGCGCCACCGCCGGGGCGCTCGTCGGCTACATGGTCTTCGGCGCGCTGTTCGCGCTCATGAGCTTCGCCTCCCCGCGCTGGGCGGGCCCCGACGCCCCGACCCCTGCCGACTATGTCGGGATCCCGTTCCTCCTCGCCTTCCTCGCCAGCATCGTCCTCGTCGCCTGCTGGATCTACCGCGCCAGCGCCAACGCGCACGCGCTGAGCGCCGACATGACGATCCGCCCGGGCTGGGCGGTCGGCTGGTTCTTCGTGCCCTTCGCCAACCTCGTCATGCCCTACCAGGCGATGAAGGAGACGTGGCGCGAGAGCCAGGAGGCGGCGGGGCGCCACGAGGAGGCGCAGTCGCCGATCGTCGGCTGGTGGTGGGGCCTGTGGATCTGCGGCAACGTGCTGGCGCGGCTCGGCTCGCTGTTCGGCGCCGCACCGACTCGCCGCTCGCCGCCGCGTCTTATGTCGATCTTCTCGACGCGGTGCTGAACGCCGCCGCCGCGCTCGTCCTCATCCGCCTGATGCTGCGGCTCGGCGAGGCCCAGCGCCTCGCCCGCCACGCCGCCCCCTTCGTCTGAGCGCGGAGCGCCGTCCCCGCAGGCGCCCGCGCGGCTAGACCAGCTCCACCGCCATCGCCGTCGCCTCGCCGCCGCCGATGCACAAGGTGGCGACGCCGCGCCGGCCGCCGGTCGTCTCCAGCGCGGAGATGAGGGTGCACAGCAGCCGCGCGCCGCTCGCGCCGATCGGGTGGCCTAGCGCGGTGGCGCCGCCATGGACGTTGAGCTTCTCGCGCGGGATGCCGAGGTCCCGCATCGCGATCATCGCGACGCAGGCGAAGGCCTCGTTCACTTCCCACAGGTCGACGTCGCCGACGCTCCAGCCGGCCTTCTCCAGCACCTTCCTCACCGCGGGGACGGGGGCGCTGGTGAAGAGGTTCGGCGCCTGGGCGTGGGCGGCGTGGGCGACGATGCGCGCGACCGGCTTCCTGCCGAGCCGCTCTGCGGCCGACTCCCGCGCGATCACCAGCGCGGCGGCGCCGTCCGAGATGGACGAGGCGTTGGCGGCGGTGATCGTTCCGTCCTTGGCGAAGGCGGGCCTCAGGCCGGGAATCCTCTCCGGATTGGCCTTGCCGGGCTGCTCGTCGACGTCGACGTTGATCTCGCCCTTGCGGCTCACCACGCTCACCGGCACCACCTCGCGGTCGAACGCGCCGGACTGGATGGCGGCGTTGGCGCGGCGCAGCGATTCGATCGCATATTCGTCCTGGTCGCCGCGGGTGAACTGGTACTCGCGCGCCGCATCCTCGGCGAACGTCCCCATCGCCCGACCGGCGTCGTAGGCGTCCTCCAGGCCGTCGAGCATCATATGGTCGTAGACCGTGTCGTGGCCGATGCGGGCGCCGGAGCGGTGCTTCTTCATGAGGTACGGGCTGTTCGACATCGACTCCATGCCGCCCGCGACGATCAGGTCGGCCGAGCCGGCGGCGATCATGTCGTGGGCGAACATCGCCGCCTGCATGCCCGAGCCGCACACCTTGTTGACCGTCGTCGCCTCGACCGACTTGGGAAGCCCGGCGCCGAGCGCCGCCTGGCGGGCCGGCGCCTGGCCGAGGCCGGCGGGGAGCACGCAGCCCATGAAGATCTTGTCGACGTCCTCGCGCGAGACGCCGGCCCGCTCGACGGCAGCGCGGACGGCGGTGGCGCCGAGCTCGGTGGCGCTCGCGCCGGCAAGCGCGCCCTGGAACGAGCCCATAGGGGTGCGGGCGTAGGAGAGGATGACGATCGGATCGTGCGCGGCGCTGGCCATCGGTTCGGAAACTCCCAAAGCTTCGTTCGTCCCGAGCGAAGTCGAGGGGCGTTGCACGGGCTCTCGAGATGCGCCCCTCGACTGCGCTCGGGACGAACGGATAGCTGTGTCGCGCACCCTGCCGCCGCGGGCGGTGTGTGGTGGCCACATAGGCGCGCGGGGCGGCTTGTTCAAACCGGGCGCCCCGCCTAGAAACGCAGCCATAACGAGAGGAGCCCGATCACGATGAGGCAGCTTCCGTCCGTCCTGCTCGCCGCCGCCGCGGCCGCGCTGGGCATTTCCGTCGCTTATGCGCAGACCGCGCCTGCTCCGGCGCCCGCCGCCCCGGCAGCCGCTCCGCGCGGCAATCCGGACGCGCCCGCCGAGATGAAGAACCGCAAGGTCCTCCCGGCGAACATCACGCACCGCGAGCTCGGCCAGACGATGCGCAGCTTCGCGATGAGCCTCGGCGTGCGCTGCGCCTATTGCCATGTCGGGCCGGAGAACGGGCCGCTCTCCGCCTTCGATTTCGCCTCGGACGCCAATCCGCACAAGAATGTCGCGCGCGGCATGATGCGCATGGCGATGCGGCTCAACGAGGAACTGCCCAAGATCGCCGACAAGGATTCGAAGGTCGGCTGCTACACCTGCCACCGCGGCAGCCCCCACCCGGCGGTATCGCCGCCGCCGCCCGCCCAGCCGGCGGCGGCCGCGCCGCCCGCCCCGGCCAAGCCGCCCGCGTCCTGAGCCGCCGCTTGTTCGGCGCGCAGGGCCTCTGCTAGGGCGCCGCCCAGCAGGAGATTTGGCATGGAATTGGCGCTCGACTTCGCGCTCGGCGAGATGGCGGACGCGATCCGCGACACGACGGCCCGCTTCGCCGCCGACCGTATCGCCCCGCTCGCCGAGCGGATCGACCGCGACGACTGGTTCCCGCGCGAGCTGTGGCCGGAGATGGGCGCCCTCGGCCTTCACGGCATCACCGTCGAGGAGGAATATGGCGGCCTCGGCCTCGGCTACCTCGAGCATGTCGTCGCGCAGGAGGAAGTCGCGCGTGCGTCGGCGTCGATCGGCCTTTCCTACGGCGCCCACTCGAACCTGTGCGTCAACCAGATCCGCCGCTGGGCCAATGACGAGCAGAAGGCGAAATACCTCCCCAAGCTGATCTCCGGCGAGCATGTCGGGGCGCTGGCCATGTCCGAAGCGGGTGCGGGCTCCGACGTCGTCGGCATGAAGCTCAAGGCCGAGAAGGTCGACGGCGGCTGGCGGCTGAACGGCACAAAATTCTGGATCACCAACGCCCATTATGCCGATACGCTCGTCGTCTACGCCAAGACCGGCGAGGGCAGCCGCGGCATCACCACCTTCCTCATCGAAAGGGATTTCGAAGGGTTCAGCCTCGGCCAGAAGCTGGACAAGATGGGCATGCGCGGCTCGCCGACTGGCGAGCTCGTCTTCAACGACTGCTTCGTGCCCGACGAGAATGTGATGGGTCCCGTGAACGGCGGCGTCGGCGTTTTGATGTCGGGCCTCGATTACGAGCGGACCGTGCTGGCCGGCATCCAGCTCGGCATCATGCAGGCCTGCCTCGACACGGTCCTGCCCTACGTGCGGGAGCGCAAGCAGTTCGGCAAGCCGATCGGCGCCTTCCAGCTGATGCAGGCGAAGATCGCGGACATGTACGTCGCCCTCAATTCGGCGCGGGCCTATGTCTACACGGTGGCGCGCAACTGCGATGCGGGCAGGACGACGCGGTTCGACGCCGCCGGCGCCATCCTGCTCGCCTCGGAAAGCGCGGTGAAGGTCAGCCTCGAGGCGATCCAGGCGCTGGGCGGCGCCGGCTACACGAAGGACTGGCCGGTCGAGCGCTACGCCCGCGATGCGAAGCTGCTCGACATCGGGGCGGGCACCAACGAGATCCGCCGCATGCTGATCGGCCGGGAGCTGATCGGCGCGTGAACGCCGACGCGGCAGACGTGGCGCGCCTCGACCCGATTGCGCCGCTCTACCGCGAGATGCGTTCCGGCGACTGGATCCTGCGGCGCTGGCCGGACAACATCCCTTTGCGCGGTTATTGGAGCGCCGTCCGGCCGGTCTCGGGCGTGGTCTCGCTCGACCGCGGCGCCGACACCTGGATGTCGCTGATGCCGGTCGAGATCGAGAGCCAGCAGATCGGCATTTCGTGCGCGGCGGGCCATGTCGCGGTCCTCGGACTTGGCATGGGCTGGGCAACCGCCGCGACGGCGCTGCGGCCCGAGGTCACGGCCGTAACGGTGGTCGAGCGGGACCGCGACCTCGTCGCGCTCCACGAGGCGCTGGACCTGTTCGGCAGGCTTCCCGACGGCGCCGGCGAGAAGGTGCGGATCGTCCTCGCCGACGCCTTCGACTGGACGCCCGAAGCACCGGTCGACCTGCTGATGGCGGACATCTGGCTGCCGCTCGTCGGCGGCGACCGGGTGTCGGATGTCCGCCGCATGCAGGAGAAGATCGGCGCCGGGCGAGTCTATTTCTGGGGCCAGGAGCTGGAGCTCGCCCGCCATGCGGTGGCGGCCGGACGGGAGCGCCTGGACGACGGCGATATCGCGGCGACGGCGGCCGCGTTCGGCCTGCCGCTGGCGGGGCTCGATGCGCCGGATTACGCGCCCCGCCTGCGCGCGGCGGCGGCGCAGTGGATGAACGACGAATGGCTCGACGCCCGGCGTCCCGCCTTCGCCTGATGGCCGCCGCGGCTTCCCAAGCGGCCCCGGGGGCACTAGGCACCCGCCGATGAGCGACGGACTTTTGAACGCCTTCCAATGGTACGGCGCGATCGCCGGCGCCGTCGCCGCCCTCGTCGTCTCGCTCGACCTCGGCCGCAGGCCCACCGGCTGGGCGTTCGTCCTCTTCGTCACCGGCTCGATCGCCTACGTGCTGTGGGGCTTCCTCAACGACGAAGGCAAGGCGGTGGCCTGGCAGAACGTCGTGCTGTTCGCGATCAACCTGAACGGCGTCTATCGCTACCTCTTCCGCAAGAAGCCGGTGCACGCCTGATGGTCCAGATCCTCTCGAAGATCGACGACGGTTCCGAGAGCTTCCGCCGCTTCGCCGCCCACAATCGCGCGCTTGCCGAGGCGCTGCGCGCGAAGGTAGCCGCCGCGGCGCTCGGCGGCCCGGAGAAGCATCGCGAGCGCCACGTCGCGCGCGGCAAGCTCCTGCCGCGAGACCGGGTGACCCGGCTGCTCGATCCCGGCTCGGCCCTTCTCGAGATCGGCCAGCTTGCCGCCAACGGCATGTACGGGAACGAGGCGCCCGGTGCCGGGATGATCGCCGGCGTCGGCCGCGTCTCGGGCCGCGAGTGCATGGTCGTCGCCAACGACCCCACGGTGAAAGGCGGCGCCTATTTCCCGCTGACCGTGAAGAAGCACCTGCGCGCCCAGGAAATCGCCCGCGAGAACCGCTTGCCCTGCGTCTACCTCGTCGACTCAGGCGGCGCCAACCTGCCGCACCAGGCCGAGGTGTTTCCGGACAAGGAGCATTTCGGCCGCATCTTCTACAATCAGGCGAACATGTCGGCCGAAGGCATCGCCCAGATCGCCTGCGTGATGGGAAGCTGTACGGCTGGCGGCGCCTACGTTCCGGCCATGTCCGACGAGACGGTGATCGTGCGCAACCAGGGCACGATCTTCCTCGGCGGCCCGCCCTTGGTGAAGGCCGCGACGGGCGAGGTGATCTCGGCCGAGGATCTGGGCGGCGGCGACCTCCATGCGCGCAGGTCCGGCGTCGTCGATCACCTCGCGGACAATGACGAGCATGCGCTCGCCATCGTCCGCAGCATCGTCGCGCGGCTGAACACGACCAAGGAAGTCGGCCTCGACCTTGCCGAGCCGGCCGAGCCCAAGCTCGATCCCGAAGACCTCTACGGCATCATCCCCGACGACGTCCGCACGCCCTACGACGTGCACGAGGTGATCGGCCGCATCGTCGATGCCTCCGATTTCCACGAGTTCAAGCCGCTCTACGGGTCGACCCTGGTCTGCGGCTTCGCCCGCATTTGGGGCATGCCGGTGGCGATCCTCGCCAACAACGGCATCCTGTTCTCCGAGAGCGCGCTGAAAGGGGCGCATTTCATCGAGCTCGCCTGCCAGCGCCGCACGCCTTTGCTCTTCCTCCAGAACATTTCCGGCTTCATGGTCGGCGGCAAGTACGAGGCCGGCGGCATCGCCAAGGACGGCGCCAAGCTCGTCACCGCCGTCGCCACGGCCCAGGTGCCGAAGGTGACATTGCTGATCGGCGGCAGCTTCGGCGCCGGCAATTACGGCATGAACGGGAGGGCATACGGCCCCCGCTTCCTGTTCACCTGGCCGAACAGCCGGATCAGCGTGATGGGCGGCGAGCAGGCGGCGAGCGTGCTGGCCACCGTCCACAAGGACGCCGACAAGTGGACCGCGGAGGAAGCCGAAGCCTTCAAGGCCCCGATCCGCCAGCGCTACGAGGACGAAGGCAATCCCTATTACGCGACGGCGCGCCTGTGGGACGACGGCATCATCGACCCGGTCCAGACCCGCGACGTCCTCGGCCTCGCTTTTTCGACCTGCCTCAACGCCCCGATCCCGGAGCGCGCGCAGTTCGGCCTGTTCAGGATGTGAGGAAGTGGCCGCACTCGCTAGCCGTCACCCTGAACCTGGTTCAGGGTCCAGCTGGTCGCTCGTCGGAGAGGTGGAGGACTGGATGCTGAAACAAGTTCAGCATGACGGAGGTGGAGAATGATCGCAGCGATTCTTGCCCTTGCGCTTGCGGGTGCGCCTGCTCCGTCCGCCGACGAGGCCGCCGCCCTCGCCGCCGCGAACCAGCTGCTCGGCCGCCTCACCGGCAAGGACCCGGCGGCGATGCAGACGCTGACCCTGCCCGAGGGCGGGGCGACGGCGGTGGCGACGGGGAAGGACGGCAAGCAGGTCGTGCGCCACTTCACCTGGGCCGAATTCTTCGCGCACCTCCCTAAGGACAAGCCGGTCGTCGAGGAGCAGATGACGGCGCCTCTGGTCCGGGTGGACGGCGACGTGGGCGTCGTCTGGGGCCGGTATATCGTGACGGTGGACGGCAACTTCCTCCACTGCGGCACCGACCATTTCGACCTGGTCCGCGTCGACGGGAAGTGGCGCATCCTCAACATCACCTGGAACCAGGTGAAGGAGGGCTGCCCACGCCCATGATCAGGTCGCTCCTCATCGCGAACCGGGGCGAGATCGCGTGCCGGATCATACGCACGGCGCGGCGCCTGGGCGTGCGCACCGTCGCGGTCTATTCGGACGCGGACCGGCATGCGTTGCACGTGCGGGAGGCCGACGCGGCGGTGCATATCGGCCCATCTCCGGCCCGGGAGAGCTACCTCGTCGCGGAGAAGATCCTTGCAGCCGCGAAGGCGACGGGCGCCGAGGCGATCCATCCCGGATACGGCTTCCTGTCGGAAAACGCCGCCTTTGCCGAGGCCGTCGGAGCGGCCGGCCTGGTGTGGATCGGGCCCAAGGCGGCGTCGATCCGCGCCATGGGGCTCAAAGACGCGGCCAAGCGGCTCATGGACGAGGCGGGCGTGCCGACGACTTCCGGCTACCTGGGGGACGACCAGGCGGCGGAGCGGCTGGAGGCGGAGGCCGAGCGGATCGGCTTTCCGGTTTTGATCAAGGCGGTCGCGGGCGGCGGCGGTAAGGGGATGCGGCGCGTGAACGCGGCCGCGGAGTTCCAGGACCTGCTCGCCTCGTGCAAGCGCGAGGCCGCGGCGTCCTTCGGCGACGACCGGGTGCTGATCGAGAAATATATCGAACGGCCGCGGCACATCGAGGTGCAGGTGTTCGGCGACACGCACGGCAACGTCGTTCACCTGTTCGAGCGCGACTGCTCGCTCCAGCGCCGTCACCAGAAGGTGATCGAGGAGGCGCCGGCGCCCGGCATGGACGACACGACGCGCGCCGCCGTCTGCGGCGCGGCGGTCAAGGCGGCGCAGGCGGTCGATTATGTCGGCGCCGGGACGGTCGAGTTCATCGCCGACGCCTCCGAGGGCCTGCGTCCCGACCGCATCTGGTTCATGGAGATGAACACGCGGCTCCAGGTCGAGCATCCGGTGACCGAGGAGATTACCGGCCAGGACCTGGTCGAGTGGCAGCTGCGCATCGCCTCGGGCGAGCCGCTGCCGCTGCGCCAGGAGCAGCTTTCGATCCGCGGCCACGCCATGGAAGCGCGGCTCTACGCGGAGGACCCGGCGCACGAATTCCTGCCCTCCACCGGCCGCCTCGACCATTTCGTCCTCGGCCGCGGCGTCCGCATCGACACCGGCGTCGAAGAGGGCGACCGGATCAGTCCCTATTACGACCCGATGATCGCCAAGCTGATCGCCCGCGGCGGCACGCGCGGGGAGGCGATCGACCGGCTGGTCGACACGCTGGATGCGATCGAGATCTGGCCGGTCAGGACCAACGCCGCCTTCCTCGCCCGCGCCGTCGACGATGCCGATTTCCGCGCCGGCGACGTCGACACAAGCTTTATTCCCGCCCGCATCGATCGGCTCGTGCCCGACACGGCGCCGCCGAAAGCCGTCTGGAACCTCGCCGCAACGGCGGTGCTCGCCTCCGATTTCGGCACCGGCGGCGAGGCCGACCCGTGGGCGGCGCTGCAGGGCTTCCGCCTCAATGCCGCGCCCGATCGCCGCGTCGCCCTCGCTTATGCGGGCGAGACTCGGCTGGTCGATACGGCCGGCGATCCGCCGCTCGAGGGCATCGCCACCGCGGAAGGGGAGCGGGTGCTCGCGTTCTCCGGAGGCCAGGCCTTCGCCTTCACCCTCCCCGGCGCGGGCGGCGGCGGCGCGGGCGGCGCGGCGTCCGACGGCAGCCTTCTGTCGCCGATGCCTGGCCGGGTGATTGCCGTCGAGGTGCGGCAGGGCGATAACGTGACAAAGGGGCAGAAGCTCGTCACCCTGGAGGCGATGAAGATGGAGCACAGCCTCGCCGCGCCGTTCGACGGTGTGGTGGCCGCGCTCGAGGCGAAGGAGGGCGCCCAGGTGACCGAGGGGAGTTTGCTGGTGCGAGTGGAGAAGGCAGGCTGATGCCCGGCCGCCATTACGACGAGTGGACGATCGGCGATCGCCTGTCGCACCAGCCGCACCGCACGGTCACCGAGACCGACAATCTCCTCATCTCCGCCCTCACCCACAACCCCCAGCCGCTCCACCTCGACGCCGAATATGCCGCCGCGACCGAGTTCGGCCGCATCGTCGTCAACGGCACCTTCACCTTCGCGCTGATGGTCGGGCTCTCCGTCGGCGACACCACGCTCGGCACGCTCGTCGCCAATCTCGGCTACGACAAGGTGAGAATGCCCAAGCCGGTCTTCGTCGGCGATACGCTGCGCGCCGAGACCGAGGTGATCGCGCTCAAGGATTCCCGCTCCCGCCCGGATGCCGGGATCGTCACCTTCGAGCACCGGCTTCTCAACCAGCGCGACGAGCTCGTTTGCGTCTGTGAGCGCACCGCGCTGATGCAGCGGAAGCCCGGATGAGGCTGCGCTCGCTCCTCTTCGTGCCCGGCGACCGGCCCGAGCGGATGGAGAAGGCGCTGGCGGCGGAGGCCGACGCGCTGATCCTCGACCTGGAGGATTCCGTCGCCCAGCCGGCCAAGGCGGAGGCGCGCCGCCACGTTTCCGACTTCCTGAACCGAAATCCGACGGCGCCGCTGTGGGTGCGGATCAACCCGCTCGACGGTCCCGAGGCCGACAAGGACCTCGCCGCAATCCTCCCGGCGCATCCCGATGGCATCGTCCTGCCGAAGACGGAAGGCGGGACGTCGGTGGCCGAGCTGGCGCGGCGGCTGACGGCGGCGGGGAACGCCACCGCGCAGATCCTCGCCATCGCCACGGAGACGCCGGCGGCGATCTTCCAGCTCGGCAGCTATGGCGGCCAGCGGCGCCTCGCGGGCCTTACCTGGGGCGCGGAGGATCTGCCCGCCGCGATCGGCGCCGCCACCTCGCGCGAGGCGGACGGGTCCTACACGCCGCCCTACGAGATGGTGCGCGCCCTGTGCCTGTTCGGCGCGGCGGCGGCGGGCGTGATGCCGATCGAGACCGTCTACCCCGCCTTTCGGGACCTGGAGGGTCTTGCCGCCTACGCCGCCCGGGCGCGCCGCGACGGGTTCATGGGGATGATGGCGATCCACCCTGCGCAGGTGCCGGTGATCAACGCCGCCTTCACGCCGACGGCCGAGGAAGTGGCGCACGCCCGCGCGGTGGTCGACGCCTTCGAGGCGCACCCGCAGGCCGGCGCCCTGTCGCTCGACGGGCGGATGATCGACCGCCCGCACCTCGTTCAGGCGCAACGCATCCTCGCCGCCGCGCACGAGCGGTGAGCGACCTCGAGCCGAAGCTCGTCACCGCGATCGGTTTCCTGCTCGGCGTCGGGCTGGGCGGGGCGCTGTCGGCGTGGATGCGGGGGCGGAGCCTCGTGGCGGGCCGGGGCTGCGGGGCCTGCGGCGCGAGCCTCAGCCCGGCAAGGGCGCTCCCATTCCTGTCCTGGTTCGGCGTCTTGCCGCGCTGCGGCGGGTGCGGCACGCCGGCGCCGTGGCTGGAGGCGGCGCTGGAGACCGCGGTCGTGCTGCTCGGCCTGATCGGCATCTTCGCGCTGCCGATGCCCTGGACGTTCTTCGTCCCCGCCGCGGCCTTCGTCGCGTTCGTGCTTGCGATCCGCCGGTGGGGCTAGTCCGCCGGATGTCTTTTTTTGTCATGCCGGACCTGATCCGGCATCCACCTTCTCCTTCAGGCAGGTGTGAAGAAGGTGGGCCCGGCATCAAGCCCGGGTGACGGGCCGAGGGCCCACGCAGCCTTACGCCGCCGGGTCTTTGTAGCGGCTTTCGATGAAGCGCCCCTGGGTCTCGAACGCCTCGCGGTCGGAGCGGGAAAGGCGGTCGGCCATATCGTCGAGGGCCGTCTTTGCGGCATCGAGACTGGCGACGAGGCGCTCGTCGACCGTCATTCCCTCGCCGTCCTTCTCCTGCCGGTAAGCCGGCGGCACGCGCTCGTAGCGGTCGATCAGCTCCGGAAGGTGCTTGCCCATCAGGCGGCGCGCGTCGGCGGCGACCGGGTCGAGCGGATCCAGCTCCGTCAGGCGCTGCTCGAGGAGAGGCAGGGTGGCGCCGATCGCGTCCGCCCGCCGCGCCGCCGCGGGCGGCAGCGCCGCCCGCTCGCGGCTGAGCAGGGAGGAAAGCTGGCGCACCACCGTCTTGGTCGGCAGCTCTTCGCGATAGGGCACGCGCTTCGGCTCCGTCGGCATCATCCCGACGAAGAACAGGATGGCCAGCGCGAGGATCGAGACGATGAACAGCCCGGTCAGCCCGATCGGCCCGACGATCATCGCGAAGGCGACGGTTGCGATCGCGAGCGCGAGGAGCCCGGCGCCGAGACCGGCGACGCGCTTGGCGAGGCCGCGCGCGGTCGGGCCGTAGCGGCGGCCGGCGTCGCGCACATAGTCGCTGGTGCGCGAATCGAAGCGCCGGAACATCTCCTCCGCGCGGATCAGCATCTCGTCCGGGTCGCGCGCCATGGCCGGCTCAGCCCTCGATCGGCGCGAGGAGCGGCGAGGTGCCGGCGCCGGCGGCGATCCGGTTCTGCTCGACCCCTTCGGCGCGGGCGATGTAGCCGCGGCTCTTCTCCACCTCGCTCGTGAGGGTGTCGACCGTCTGCTTCATGTTCCCGAGCGCCTCAAGCTTGAACGTGTCGATCATGTCCATCGTGTCGTAGATGTTCTGGAACGCGCGCTGCAGCGTCTCCAGCGGGATGGTGGACGAGGCGGCCTGCTTGTGGATCTCGCCGGTCTGGCTCTTCAGCATCTCGCCGGTGCGATCGATGATGTTGGCGGTCGTCGTGTTGAGCGCGGTGATCTGGTCCAGCACCAGTTTCTGGTTCGCCATCGCCTCGGCGACGGTCACGGCCGTGCGCAGGGCGGCGACGGTCGTGGTCGACGCGCGGTCGACGCCCTTGATCAACTCGACATTGTTCTTCTTGACGAGGTCGAGGGCAAGATAGCCCTGCACCGTCACCGCCATTTGCGTGAGGAGGTCCGTGGTGCGCTGGCGGGTGTAGAAGAGCGCCGTCTCGCGGATCGCCTTGGCCTTTGCCGGATCGGTGGCGTCGAGCTCGTTGGCCTTCTCCTCCAGCTTGGCGTCGAGGGCCTTGGAGATGTGGATCATCTGCTCGAGATTGCCCATCGTCTTCCACATCGCCGCGCGCTCGGTGGCGATGGCGGCATTGTCCATCTGCAGCTCCTCCTTGCCGGAGCCAAGGCTCTTGAGGATCTGCGCGATGTGGGTCTGGGCCGATTGATATTTCTGAAAGTAGTTCCCCAGCCGATTGCCGAACGGGATGATGCCGAGGATCTTCCGGGGCTTGGTCAGCGCGCCCTGGCGGCCGGGATCCAATTCCTCGACGGTCCGGCGCAGTTTGGTCAGGTCGGCGCCGATGCCCGCTTCCTTGTCCATCGCGCGGACGGGGCGGTCGAGGAATCGATTCGAATGGTTGGCCGCCTCGGCGATCTGCTTGCGGCCCATGTTGGTCAATTCGTCGACCTTCTTGCCGAACTCGGGGCTGTTGGCGTCGGCGGCGACGAGCTCGGCGACATATTTGTCGACGACGGTGTCGAGCTTCGACTTCACGCCTTCCTCGATCGGCACCAGTCCGGCCGCGTCGGCGGGCGCGACGGCGGCGACGGGTTCGGGCGCGTCGAGGGTCAGCTTGGTCTCGGTGGCGGTGGCGGTGCTGGCCATGTCCCCAATTCTCCCGGTCTTTGCCCGCTAAATGGGGCAGGGGAGCCGTCCCGCGCAAGGGGGAAGTGTATTATTTGTATAGTACAGGGCGTGTGCAGGCTCTCTCCTCGTCACGGGGTGACGTGCCTCGGGCTCACCAGAGGCCGGGGATGAGGCGCTTGCGGGTCTCGCCCTGATAGAGGCGATAGGCTTCGTCCTGGCAGAGAATCGCTTCCTCGGCGCGGATGCGCAGCACCTGGGCGCCCCAGGTCACCGCATAGATGGCGGCGTTCCACGGCGACAGATTGGCGAGCAGGTAGCCCAGATGGGCGAAGAGGTAGCCCAGATAGATGGGATGACGGACGAGGCCGTAGGGGCCGCCTTTCTGGATGCCGCGATTGGCCGGCACGATGCCGAAGCTGCGGAACAGGAAGGCCTTGCCGGCGATCGACAGGGTGAGGCCGGCGACCATCGCCGTCACCGAAACCGCGGTCGGCACCAGATGCAGGCCCTGCGGCGCGACCATCAGCGGCGCGCAGGTGCCGACGAAGGCGATCGACCAGGCATAGGGGGTGGTGGCGATCCGGCCGGGGCGGCGGATCAGGACGAAGACCGCCGTCATGCCTTCCGACACCGTGATCAGAAGGTTGACGACGTTGCCGTTGCCGATCGTCGCCGCCATGCGCGAGAAGAACAGGGCCGCCATGGCGAGCACGATCGCCCGCTCAGCGAAATCGAGGAGGACGGCGCGGGTCAGGCCCCGCGCGGGCGCGGCGACGGCGAATTCGGCGGCCGGTATCGGTTTCACGCAACTCTCCCCTGGTCCTGGCGACTGGGTAGCGGGGGATGGTTAACGAACCCCTAGCTCCTCCCGGCCGGGTGGGCGTGCAAAACGAAAAGGGCGGGGCGATCGCTCGCCCCGCCCTCTTTTCGATCGATGCTCAGCTCTTAGCTGCTCATCGAGCTCGAAACGTTCGAGAAGGTCTTGTTGAGGCTCGAACCGACGCCCTGCATCGCGGTGATCGCGGCAACGGCGATGAGCGCGGCGATCAGGCCGTACTCGATGGCGGTGGCACCCTTCTCGGACTTACGAATCTTGCGAATGAAGTTCATCTCTGGTCTCCTGTTTCCAAAGCTTTGGAAGCTCACTTCAGCCCTTCGCGATGTCCACTTCGCTCGAGACTGACCTTTCGATTACGACAAGCGGGTTTCCAAAAGGTTGACGCCCCTGGCTCAGCCGGCGGTCACCACCGCGGACGACACGTTGTTCCACATGCCGATCGTGGTGTTCGCGAACATCGACAGCCCGCCGATGATGGCGAGGACGATGAGGGAGAGGATGAGACCGTATTCGATGGCCGTCGCAGCCTTGCGGTCTTCGATCAGCCTACGAAGCATTCTCATCCTCCGCCCCAACATCCGGCAGCTGTGCCAGTGAGGCAGGGGAATAAGGCTGGCACGGTTAAGGGATTCCTAGCATCGGGCGTTAAGATGGAAAAAAATCCGACACTCCTCGTCGTCGCCGCCGCGCTGGTGCGCGCCGACGGGCACGTCCTCCTCCAGCAGCGGCCGGCCGGAAAGGCGATGGCGGGGCTGTGGGAATTTCCCGGCGGCAAGGTCGAGGCGGGCGAGCGGCCCGAGGCGGCGCTGGCCCGTGAGCTCGCCGAGGAGCTCGGCATTGCGGTCGACGAGCGGGCGCTGGCCCCCGCCGCCTTCGCCAGCGCGGAGCTCGGCGAGCGGCACCTGCTGCTGCTCCTGTATCTCTGCCGCGCCTGGGAGGGGGAGCCGCGGGCGCTCGACGCGGCGGACCTCGCATGGGTGCGGCCGGCCGAGATGCGGACCCTGCCGATGCCGCCGGCGGACGTGCCGCTGGTCGACGCCCTCGACGGCCTAGTCTGAGCGCTTCCCCAGCGCCGCGGCGAGCGAGGCGGTGGCGCTGCCGCGGCGGGCGGGCTGCGGCTGGTCCGGCGATGGCGCCCATCCGGAGAGGTGGAGGATCTCGAACCGCTCGCGGGTCTTGCCGTCGGCTTCGGCCGCGGCGGCGAAGGCGGCGATCGCGGCGGCATAGCCGCGCCGTCCGAGCGGCCTCCGCGCCCGAGCCGCGAGGATGTTGGTCGCGCCCATCCCCCTGAGGTCGGCGACGAGGCTGGGGAGGCCGGAATAGCGCACCTCCACCGTCTCCGCGTCGACCACGGGCAGCGCGAACCCGGCGCGCTGGAGGAGGTCGCCGGCGGCCCGCACGTCGATCTGCGGGTGGATGCGCGGCGATGCGCCGCCTTCCGCTTCGTCGGCCGCCGCCATCGCGGCGCGCAGCCGGGGCAGGCTGCCCGCCCCGGCGAAGGCGCCGAGGAACAGACCGTCGGGCCTCAGCGCCCGCCGCGCGAGGATCAGCGCGCCGGGCAGGTCGTTCACCGAATCGAGCGCGCCGAGCGAGACGGCGAGGTCGAAGGCCCCGTCGCCCATCGGCGTCCTGTCCTCGTCGCCCCGCACGCCGCCGGCGGCCGCCGCGAACCGGGCGCCGGCGTCGAGCTGCACCACCTCCATCCCTCGCTCGCGCAGCCTGGCGGCGAGGGCACCGCGATGGGTGCCGAGGTCGAGCGCGCGCGCGAAGCGGCGGGTGACGAGGTCGAGCCGCGCGATCAGCTCGTCCGCCGCGCGCGCGTAGAGATAGTCGGCGCCGTCGCCGGCCGCGGCGGCACGGTCGCGGCGCAGGCGCCGCAAGGCGCGGTCGAAGGGCAGGTCCTCGCTCACGCCGCCGCCCTCGCGCCGGCACGCGCCGCTGTAAAGCGCTAGAAGAACATCTTGCGGATGCTGAAGCGCACGGTGCGCCCCACCGGGTCGATATAATAAGGCTGGTAGCTGAGCGGGGTGACGCCGGCCGCGTCGCGCACGTTGAGCCGCGAATCGAGCAGGTTGTCGATGCTGAAGCTCACCCGCGTGCCGCGGATCCAGGGATGCTTCCTGACCAGCGAAATCTGCTGGCCGAGGTCGGCGAACAGCCTCAGGTTCAGCGTCGTGCGGGGCGAGAAGAAAAGGTCGCTGCTGTTCGCTCCGGCAAGGCCGGGGGCGCCGCGGACCACGGTGCCGCTCTGCCAGGTGGCGGTGAGCCGGGCGCCGAGCCCGTCCTTGAACACGCCCGCCTGGACGTCGAGCTGGTGGCGCGACTGGCCGCCGTTGCTCCCGACCGCCGAGCCGTTGAGAAGGTCGAGCGCCGGCAGCCCCGGCTGGACGAGGATGCGGTCCTTGAACGTCCAGGTGTGGTAGACGGCGAGCTGGAGCCGGCCCTGGCCGAAGCCGCCGAAGCCGCCCCGCCCGCCGCCGCCGCCGCGGAAGCCGCCGCCCCCGGCGCCGCCGCCGCCACGGCCGCCGCCGCGGGCGCCGTCGCCGCCGCCCGCCGGAGCGCCGCCCGCCGCCGGCTGGCCCTGCGCCGCCTGGCCCTGTGCCGGCTGGCCGCCGCCCGGTCCGCCGGCCGCCGGAGGCCGTCCGCCGCCGCCGCCCGGTCCGCCGAAGCCGAAGGCGCCGAAGCCGCCGCCTCCGCCGCCGCCGAAATTGGGGCGGCGGGGCTTGCCGAGCGGGGCGTTGAAATTGATTCCCCAGCGCAGCTGCTGCCGCTCCGAGCGTTCGAAATTGACCGGCCGCTGGTCGATCCGGATCAGCCGCCCCGACGAGTCGCGGGTGAAGCGGCTCGGAAAGGCCGCCTCGATCGCCGCGGTCGCGATCGGGAAGGAGGCGATCGGGTCGTTGATCCGCTCGGTCGTATATTCGGCCGAGATCGTTAGATCCTTGTCCTTGATCGGCTTCAGATTGGCGCCGAGCTTCCACAGCCGCCGATGGTCGGCGCGAAGCGTCGGGTTGCCGCCGCTCACCACGGTGACGTCCGCCGTCTCGCCGCGGGTGAAGTCGAAGATCCTGACGTTCGGCGTCACCAGCACCGGCCCACCGAGCTGCGAGGTCGAGGGCGGCCCCTGCTCGTCGGTGATCGAAGCGATCAGCGACAGCGGCAGCACCGGCGACCAGTTCACCCCGCCGCCCAGCGTGCGCAACGTGCCGAAGTCCGAATAATGCTCGATACGCGCATTGCCGTTCAGCGACAGGTTGCCGATCGCGGACAGGACGCCGGTGCGGCGGTTGGCGATCGGCACGTCGACGTTGAACTGGGTCCGCTCGATGTCGCGCGAGAGGTGCCCCGAAGTGGCGACGCCGGCGCGCAGCACGTCGTTGTCGAGCTGGTGGCTCTCGAACGCCGCGTGCGCCGCGAGGTTGATCTTGCCGGCCGGCAGCGTCGCGATCGGTCCGTTGAACAACAGGTCGGCCGTGCCGTCATGGGTGATCGTCCGCGCCCGGTCGATCGGCGAGGGGTTGAGGAAGCGCTGCGGCACCGGGCCGAACGGGTTCACGTTCGGGTCTCCCGCCGCGATCCGCGCCTGATAGTCGGTGAGGTCGAATCCGGAATCGGTGCGGATCAGGGTGTAGCCGATGTCGTAATTGCCGGTGAACGACCAGCGCCAGGGCAGCAGGTCGCCGTTCAGCGTCACGCCGACATGGGCGGTCTGGCTGTCGTTCAGCCGCTCCAGCGGCGCGCCCGGCGCGAGGTAACGCAGCACCGACACGTCGCTCCCGAACGGCGAATAGGGATTGCCGCGCGGCACCGCGACGGTCGCGCTGCCGAGGCCGAGCAGGCTGTCGTTGGACGAGACGGAGAAGCGCCCGTTCACCGTCGCCTGCACCTTGTCGGAGAGGTTCTTCTTCACCGAGGTGTTGACCGTGAAGCTCTGCGTCTCCGGCGACAGGGTCCGATAAGGCCCAAGGTTGGTCGTGTTGAGCGGGTCGTTGTAGGCCGAGAGCGGGAGGCCGCCGTTGGCCGCTGCCACGGGCACGCCCGCGGCGGTGACGGGCTGGCCGGCAAGCGCGCTCAGCGCCGGATCGATCTGCACCCCGAACGGATTGCCCACGACGTTGCCGCCCAGAGCGAAGGGCCGCGACGGCGTCGTCTCGATGATGTCGCGGTCGCTCTCGAGCAGCCGCCCGCTATGCTGATATTGCGCGTCGATGCTGACCCGGCCGCCGTTGAGGATCCTCAGGAAGTTGAGCTCGGCATTCTCCGTGTCGCGCCCGCCGGCGGTCGCCACGCCGGCGCCGAGCTCGGTGGTGATCGCCTTGAAGCGCCGCCGCAGGACGATGTTCACCACCCGCTGGTCGGCGCGATAGCCATATTGGAGCGCGACTTCCTCCGGGAGGATGTCGACGCGGTCGATCGCCTCGGGCGGCAGGTCGCGTATCTCGCCGAAGCTGGAGATGCGCCGGCCGTCGAGCAGGATCACCGGCCCGTCGCCGCCGCGCCCGCGGGTGCTCGTCGTCTGCGGCGAGAGGATGTTGATGAGGTCGGCGACGCTGCTCGCCCCGGTCGCCCGGATGTCGCGTCGGTCGAGCTGGATCTCGGGGGGGATGTCGCTCAGCACCGCGCCGCGCTCGCGCGTGCCGGTAACGACGATGGTCGGCCCGTTCTCGTCGTCGCTCTCGTCCGGCTCGGGAGCGGCCGCCGGGGGCGTAGCCCTGGTCGGCGCGCCGGCGGGCGGCGGGGCGCTGCCCGTCGCGGCAGGGGCAGGGGCCGGCGCCGGGGCAGGCGCGGGCGGCGGCGTCTGCTGCGCCGGCGGCTGGGCCAGCGCCAAAGCGGGGGAGGCGGCGACGCCGGCAAGCAAGGCGGCGGTCATCAGCTTGGGTTTCACGCGGTACGGCCCCGTTTTCGGCAAAGGGTTGTCGGGCGCGGCGGCTGCCGCACCCACAATGAACAGCCCCTGTACGATGGGATTCGCAAAAAGGTCCCGCAGCCGAAAGGAATTTTCCGTCGACGCGGAAAGGAGTTTCGTCGCGCCCGGCGGCGATTTGCAGCGCCGGGTGGGGCCGCCGTCGCGCCGGCCGCGCCTTCCGCCCCGCCTCGTCCTAGCCGGAAATCACCGCCGGGCGAACGATCGCCCCCTTCGCAGCCCGGCGGCACCCTCGACCAGAAGGACAGGACATCATGTTGAAGCTCTTCACCGCCGCGGCCCTCGCCGCTTCCCTCGCCGCCGGCGCCGCTCAGGCGCAGGCCCCGGCCGCCGCGGCCGACGACACGTACAGCGTCGCCGTGCGCAGCGCCGATCTCAACCTCGCCAGCGCCAGCGGCCTCGCCACCTTCCGCGGCCGGGTCCGCGCCGCCGCCGCCCATGCCTGCGGCGACGCCAAGGTCTCGCCGCTCGTCGAGGCGACGCAGATCGCGCAGTGCCGCGCCGGCTTCGAGCGCAGCGCCGAAGGCCGGGTCAGCCTCGCCTCGGCCCGCCAGGACACCGCCGTCGCCGGCACCCGCTGAGCGTCGGCGGCAGGGAAGGCGGCGCGCAATCCCCCGGCGCCGCCTTCCCGCCCCTTTCCCTTGCGCCTTCCTCCAACCGGCGGAGCTCCCGTGTCGATCGCCAAGACTTTCCTCGCCGCGAGCCTGCTGGCTGCCCCCGCCATTCCCTCTAGCCTCCCCGCGCCGCCCCGCGCCGTCGCGCCGGTCGTCGAGGCCGAGCGCGCCTTCGCCGCGATGGCTGAGGAGAAAGGGACGGGCGAGGCGTTCAAGACCTTCATCGCCGAGGACGGGCAGATGTTCATGCCCGCGCCGACCCGGGCGCGGCCGCTGCTCCAGTCCGGCAAGATCGGCTTCGGCCCGATCCGCTGGTGGCCGGTCTATGCCGGCCTCGCCGCCTCGGGCGACCTCGGCTTCACCACCGGCCCCTTCGTCGCTGGCCAGGGCACCGATCTCCATTACGGCACCTATTTCACGATCTGGAAGCGCCAGCCTGACGGCACGTGGCGCTGGGTGCTCGACCACGGCTCGCCGCAAAAGGCGCCGCCCGCCGCGCCGGCTGCCGCGTCCCCGGTGAGCGCGCTCCCCGCCGGCGCGGGCAAGGCCGCCGGAGCCTGGGACGGAGTCGAAGCGGCCGAAGCCGCGCTCGCCAGGGCGCTCGCCGTCGACGCTCCCAATGCCCTTCGCACCGCGCTCGCCGCCGACGCACGGCTCCTGCGCAGCGGCCCGCCCGCCGCCGTCGGCCGCGCGGCCGTCGACGCGGCGCTCGCCGCCGAGCCGGCGCGGATCGCCGCGACCCGCCTCGGCGGCGCCGTCTCCGCCGCCGGCGACCTCGCCTACACCTACGGCACCGCCGCCTGGACCGACGCGAGCGGCGACCGCCATGGCTATTATGTCCGCATCTGGCAGCGCCGGCCGGCCGGCTGGACCCTCGTCGTCGACGAAACCAACGCGCCGCCCGCCGCCAGATCGGCGCCGCACTGACCCCTATGCGGAGGCGTGCTTCCGTGCCTCCGCCGACTGCCGCCGGGGCGTTGCCCCCATCGCCCCGGCGGTCCTTGTCTGCAAAGCTGTCGATCGGTGCGACGAAAACGGCAGAATTTGTGCGGCGAACAGGTTACCTTCGGCCGCGAACCCAGGGAAACCGCCGCGCGATGGACGTCGAACGCATCCCCCATCCGGAGATCTTTCGCCAGGCGGCCAAGCTGACGCTCGGCGTCTGGTTCTTCACCTTCATCCTGTTCCTGATGCCGATGGTCGTCTCGTCGGGGCGGCTGCCGCATTTCATCATCGGCATCACCTTGCTGTGCATCGCCTTCGGCATCGTCATGTCGCTGCCGCTCTACTGGGTGGCCTCGCGCCTGCATGACCGGCCCCCGCCGCTGAAGATCGCGGGCACCTTCGCCGCCGTCTGCTTCTCGGCGATGACCTTCTCAGCCTTCGACGCGCTGAACGGCGGCCAGATCATCCAGCTGTTCATGAGCGGCCACCACATCAAGCCCGATTTCGTCAACCGCACCGTCTCCAACTTCATCAGCTTCTCCTGGCTCTACGGCCTGCTCGGCACGATCTACGTCATCCTCCACACCCACGCCGCCATGCGCGATCGCGAGCTGCAGCTCGCCGAGGCCCGCAGCCTCGCCCAGACCGCGCAGCTCACAGCGCTCCGCCTCCAGCTCAACCCGCATTTCCTGTTCAACACCCTGAACGCCATCTCCTCGCTGATCGTCACCGGCCGGGCGAAGCAGGGCGAGGCGATGCTCGGCAAGCTGTGCGACTTCCTGCGCACCGCCCTCACCGCCGAGACCAGCGGCACCAACAGCGTCGGCGAGGAGATGGAGACGCTGCAGACCTATCTCGAGATCGAGGCGATCCGCTTCGGCGACCGCCTTACCGTCGAGTTCGCCGCCGGCGAGGACGTCGTCGACGTGCCGGTGCCGAGCTTCATCCTCCAGCCTCTGGTCGAGAATGCGATCAAATATGCCGTCGCGCCGACCAGCCAGCCGGTGATCGTGCGCGTCGGCGCGCGGCGGGAAGGCGACGACCTCGTCCTCTCGGTCAGCGACAACGGCCGCAACGCCGCCGCCGCCGCCGCGGGCAAGCCCTCGGGCACCGGGGTCGGGCTCGAGAACACCCGGCGCCGCCTCGACGTCCTCTACGGCCGCAAGGCGCGGCTGGAGACGATCGCCTATGACGACGGCTTCACCGCGATCGTCCGCCTCCCCGTCGCCGAGCGGCCCGCCCTCGGCCTCGTCGCGGCGGCATGACGATGCTCAGGACCATCCTCGTCGACGACGAGCCGCTCGCGCTCGAACGCCTCGCCGTCTTCTTCAAGGACATCGAGGGGGCGGAGGTGGTCGGCACCGCCCGCGACGGCCGCGAAGCCGCCGAGAAGATCGGCGCGCTCAAGCCCGATCTCGCCATCCTCGACATCCAGATGCCCGAGCAGAACGGCCTCCGCGTCGCCGCCACCCTCCCCGAGGACGAGCGGCCGGAAGTGATCTTCGTCACCGCCTTCGAGCAATATGCCCCCGACGCCTTCGAGGTGGAGGCGGCCGATTATCTGTTGAAGCCCGTGCGGTTCGACCGGCTCTGGCAAGCCGTCGAGCGGGCCAAGCGCCGCAAGCACCTGCGCACCCTCGCGAGCCGCGCCGAAGCGGCCGAGGCGAACGGCGCCGCCGCCAGGGCGTCCGACCACGAGGACGGCATCTGGGTCCCGACCCGCGCCGGCGCCGTGTTCGTGCCGGTCGAGAGCATCGACTGGATCGAGGCGCAACGCGATTACGTGATGCTCCACACCGCGACGCGCAGCCACATCGTGCGCATGTCGATGCGGGCGCTCGAGGAAAAGCTCGATCCCTCGCAGCTGATCCGCGTCCACCGCTCCGCCTTCGCCCGCCCCGCCCAGGTCGTCGAGGTCCAGCGCCTCGGCAAGACGATCAGCGCCCTCGTCCTGAAGGACGGCGCGATCGTCCAGGTCGGCCCGAACTATTCGAAGAGCGTCGCCGAGCGCCTCGGCCTGGCGGCCTGAAAACAGGGACAGTATACATTTTCGGGACCGGCTGACGGAAACCCGGCTTCGGCGGAAAATGTATACTGTCCCCGTTTTCGGGCTCAGCGCTCCCGCGCATAGACCATTCGCCCGCCGCCGCGGTGCATCACCAGCCGGCCCGGCTCGACGTCCAGCGGCAGGGACTCGAAGTCCACCTTGCCCAGGTCGTGCGGCGTGATGACGAAGCTGAGGTCGTTGGCCCTGGCCGCGTCGATCGGAAAGCGCGGCGAGGCGAAGCCGAACATGTCGAGCGCCAGCGTCACCGCCACCGGCCGCCGCGTCTCCCCCTCCGGCATCGTCCACCCGTCAGGCCCGCCGACATAGGTGACGAGCGGCTCCCCCGTCTCGAACTCGATCCTGAGGTCGGTACCGACGGCGTCGCGCCCGTCCGGCCAGGCGACGTGGAGAACGAGCGGCGCCTCCGCCGTCCGCTTCGCCGGCCCGGCCGCGAAGGAGGGCGGCACCGGCTTGGGCACGGTGGTAAGCCGGATCTGCCGCCCCGTGCGGGTCCAGCGCCCCCTGGCATAGTCGTCGAGCGCCCCGGCCGCGAGCGCATATTCGAAATGGCCGTCGCGCGCGACGATCAGCTCCGAGGCGACGTCATGCTCGCCGGTCAGCCGGTAGCGGCCGACCGGATCGGGCGCCGGCGGCGGCGCCGCGCCGATCAGCAGGGCTGCAAGGGCGAGGCAGGGGCGCATCGCGAGAGAATGCGCCCTTCGGGCTCGTGACGCCAGCGTTACCGTTGCCGGTTGCGGTGCCGGAATGGTATGGCGACCCGGTCAGAAAGAAGGGGGACAGGATGCGGAAATCAGGACTGATTCTCGCCGGCGCGGCGATGCTCGCTCTCGCCGCCGGCGGCGCCGTCTACGCCCAGGCCGGCAGCGGCGAGGCGACCACGGTCTACTGGATGACCGCCGACACCATGTCGGGGCTCGGCGGCATGGCCGGGATGAGTCGCGGCGCGATGCTCGGCCAGATGATGCGCGGCCGCGGCATGGGCGGCGGCACGGCGCGGACGCTTCGGCTTCAGCTCGGCTCGGCCCGCCGACCGGCCGGAGCTCCCGCGGCGGAACATGTGCCTCCCGCCGGGCTGCAGGCGGGTCCCGCCCTCCCGCTCGTGACTCCCGAACAGGCGCGTCCGGCGCCGGATTCCGGTCCGACCGAGTGGACCCGCAACATGGAGCGCCCCAAGGGACGGATCCTCATCTACTGGGGCTGCGGCGACCATGCCCGGCCGGGCCAGCCGGTGGTGATCGACTTCGAATCCCTCTCTCAGGGCCGCCTCCCTCCGGCCTTCGCCAACCTGATGGCGATGCGCGGCGCCCTGCCGCCCTCGCCGGAGCGCTTCGCGACCTACGGGGAGTGGCCCAACGCCCGCAATTCCCAGCGCATCCCTGCGGGAGCCTCGCTGGTCGGCGAGCATCTCGTCCACGGCAATTACAGCCCCGACATCCGCTTCAGCCTCGGCCCGAACCAGGACTTCATGCCGGCGGTGACGCTGACCTCGGGCGGCGCCGCGCCGGGCGGGGCGATGCCGGTCAGCTGGCAGCCCATCGCCCAGTCGCGGGGCTGGCTGCTCACCGCGATGGGCGGCGGCGGCAACGGCGACATGGTGATGTGGACCTCCAGCGAGACCCAGGCGATGGCGATGGGCCTCGATCATATGTCGGACGCCGAGCTCGCCCGCCTCGTCCAGCAGCGCGTGCTGCTTCCCGGCGCGGCCGACCGCTGCACCGTCCCCGCCGAAGTCGCCGGCGCGGGCCGCGGCGCGATGCTGACGGTCACCGCGTTCGGCGGCGAACACGTCTTCTCGAGCCCCGTCCGCCCCGCCCGCGCGCCCGCCGGTTGGCACCCGGACTGGCTGGTCCGGCTCCGCCTCAAGTCGAGCTACATGGGCATCCTCGGCATGAACATGCCGGAGATGGGCGAGGAGCGGGGCGAGCGCGGCGATCCCAACCAGCCGCAGCAGCCGAAGAAGAAGAAGTCGATCTTCGACCGCGCGATCGGCGGGATGATCCCGCATCCATGATTTTGTCCGCCCTTTCAGGGGGCCCCCAAATCCCTCCCCCTTGAGCGGGGAGGGTCAGGGTGGGGTGGAGTCAATGAGCGCGGTGCGTGTCCGGAGACTCCACCCCTCCCCAACCCCTCCCCCTCAAGGGGAGGGGCTTGTAGCGAGGAAGCGCTCAGCCCGCCTTGGGCAGACGCTCGCGCTCCGCCCGCGCGGCGAGGAGCGGGGGAACCTCGCCCGCGGGCACGGCGCGGGAATAGAGATAGCCCTGCCCGTAATCGCAGCCCTGGGCGAGGAGCCGGGCCTCCTGGGCCGCGGTCTCGATCCCTTCGGCGACGATGCCGATCTCGAGGCTGTGGCCGAGATTGATCACGGCGCGGATGATCGCGGCGGCGTCCGGCGACTGGCCGAGCTCGCGCACGAAGCTGCGGTCGATCTTCAGCAGGTCGACCGGGAACTGCATGAGGTGCGAAAGCGACGCGTAGCCGGTGCCGAAATCGTCGAGGGCGATGGTGATGCCGGCGCCGCTCAGCATCTTGAGCGTGCGCTCGACGCAGTCGGCGCCGCGGCCCAGGAACACCGTCTCGGTCACTTCGAGCTGGAGGCAGTGCGGCGGCACCCCCGCTTTGGCGAGTCGCTCGAGCAGCCGCTCGGCGAAGTCGCCGCTGCGGAATTCGGCCGCCGAGGCGTTGATGGCGACGTGGCGGAAGTCGACGCCCTCGCCGCGCCAGCGCCGCACGTCCTCGATCACCTTCTCGACCATGCGGTCGCTGAGGCCGGCGGCGATGGTGAGATCCTCGAAGGCGGCGGCGATGCTGTCCGGGCTCTGCACGCCCTTGCCCGGGTGGCGCCAGCGCAGCAAAGCTTCGAAGCCGGCAATCTCGCCGCTCCTCAGGTCCACCTTCGGCTGGTAGAAGGGGACGATCCAGTCCTTCTCGATCGCGTCGCGGGCGAGCGCGAGCATCGAGATGCGGTTCTGCATCTCGGCGCGCATCTTCGCGTGGAACAGCTTCAGATTGCCGCGTCCCGAGGCCTTGGCGACGTACAGGGCGATGTCGGCATGCTTCATCAGCTCGGCGCGCGTGGCGCCGTCCTTGGGGAAGATGCTGGCGCCGATGCTGGCGTCGCAGTCGAGCACCATGCCGCCGTGGACCCAGGGCCGGCGAAGCGCCCGCATCACCGCCTCGACCGCGGCGGTGACCTCGGCTTCGCCGCCGACGCCGTTCAGGATCACCGCGAATTCGTCGCCTCCCAGGCGGGCGACGAGATCGTCCGCCCGCGACGCCTCCTTGAGCCGCTCCGCGAAGGCGCAGAGGAGGGCGTCGCCCGCGTCGTGGCCGAGCGTGTCGTTGACGCGCTTGAACTCGTCGATGTCGAGGAGGAGCAAAGCGAAGTGCGACTCCCCTTCGTCCGGGTGGACCATATGGTCCAGGCGTTCCTGGAAGAGGAGGCGGTTGGGAAGCCCCGTGAGCGAATCGTGGTTGGCGATCCAGCGGACCCGCTCTTCGGACTGCTTCTGGTGGGTGATGTCGCGCGAGGCGACGACGATGCGCGAGACCTTGCCCTCGCCGTCCCGCAGCGGCGTCGCGACGATGTCCCACCAGCGGACGGTCCCGGGCATCGCCCAGGGCATGGTGAAGTGCGCCGTCTTGCCCCGCCGGGCGAGGCGAAGCGCTTCGCGGGCGTCGCGGCTATTCTCGGGCGGCAGCAGGTCGGGCCAGGGGAGGCCGATGAGGGTGGCCGCATCCTCCACGCCGATCGCTGCGGCGCCCAGCGGGTTGACGAACAGGATCCGCCCGTCCGGATCGAGCATCTGGATGCAGTCCGGGCTCGCTTCGAGGATCGTGCGGTTCACCGCCTCGGCATCGCGCAGCGCCTGCTGCGCCAGGACGCTTTCGTGGATGTCCGTCGAGGTGCCGAACCAGCGGACGATGCGGCCGTCCGCCCCGCGCTCGGGAACGGCCTGGGCGAGCATCCAGCGATACTCTCCCGAGGCGTGGCGCAGGCGATACTGATATTCGAGAGCCTGGCCGGCGGCGATGTTGCGCGGCCAGTCGGCCTCGATGCGGCCGATGTCGTCCGGGTGGATGGCGCTCGACCATTCGAGCCGCGCCGCGCTGCCGACGGCGCCGGTGAACTTTTCCCATTGCGGGCTGATGTAGGTGGTGCGGCCCTCGGCATCGCAGGACCAGACGATCTGCGGCACCGAATCGAGGATGTGGTGGGCGCGCTCGGTGCTCGCCCGGAGCGCCTCTTCGAGCGCCTTCTGTTCGGTGACGTCGGCGATATAGCCTTCGAGCGCGATCGCCCCGCCTTCCGGGCCGACGATCGGCGCGCCGGTCTCGTGGACCCAGCGCAGTTCTCCGTCGCGGCGATGGATGCGATAGGTGCGGGAGAAACGGTCGTGCGCGGCGACGCCGCGCTTCACTTCCTCGACGAGCCCGGGCCTGTCTTCCTCATGGACGATGTCCGCCCAGTCCACCACGCCGGCGGTCCACTCGTCCGCCGACCAGCCGGTTATCGCCTCCGCACCCTCGCTGACGAAATCCAGCCGCCACGGCCGTTCGACTTCGCAGCGATAGGCGATGCCGGGAAGGTTGCCGAGCAAGGTGGAGAGGCGGCGCTCGCTCTCGCCCAGCGCGTCCTCGGCGGCTTTCGCTTCGGTGACGTCGCTCACCGTGCCGCAGACCCAGCGCGGCGCGTCGCCGCCCGCGGCCACTGCGCGCGCCACGGCACGGATCCAGCGAATGCCGCCGTCCGGGTGGCGGGTGCGGAAGACCACGTCGTGCGAAGCGCCGCGGCGGATGCAATCCTCGAGGCTGCGCGCCACCGCCTCCTTGTCGTCCGGGTGCACGAGCATCAGCGGCTCGGCATTCACGCGGGCGACCGGATCGAGGCCGAAAATGGCGCTCGTGACGGCGTCCCAGCTGGAAAGGCGGGTGGCGATCTCGATCCGCCACGTGCCGACGCGCGCCGCCTCCAGCGCGGCGCGCAGGAAGGGGTCCTGCGGGCCGCCCGGCGCCGCGGCGAGGGCGATTGCGCCTTCCAGCGTCTCGGGATCGATATGCAGCAAAGCCCGCCTTGCTCCCGCCGGTGCTTTCAAGGGGCGGCGGTCCCGTCGCCGTTTTCCGCCCCGCCGCAGCCCCTCCGCGACCCGCTCCTTCTCGCCGATCCAGGTTAAGCAATGGTTGGCGCGGCATTCCTAGCGATCGCCGTTTCGAAGCCGCAAGGCGGCCGCAAAGGGTTAACCCCCGCCCTTCCACAACTTTATTTCTCGCGCGGACCCGCGCCCGGGAACGAACCCGGCGAGCACCTGATTTATGCGGTGTCTGCGGCCGTCGTTGTGGCCGCGAGGGAGAGTGCGATGGGCGAGGCGGCGCGGACGGTCCTGATCGTCGACGATGAGCCGCTCGTCCTGCACACGACCGCCGAAATCCTCGCCCAAGACGGCTGCGACGTCGTCCTCGCAGGAAGCTATGCCGAGGCGCTCCGCCGGCTCGAAGCGGCGCCGGAGACGGACGTCCTTGTCACCGACATCAGCTTTTCCGAAGGGCCGGACGGCATCGCCCTTGCCCGTGCCGTCGCGGAACGCTGGCCGCGCATCCGCATCGTCATCGTCTCCGGCGAGGTGCGGCCGGCCGGCGGCGACTATCCCGAAGGCGCGCTGTTCTTCACCAAGCCCTACGCCCCCGGCGCCCTGCAGACGATGGTGCGCGAAGGCGCGGAATGGGCGCGAAGCTGACGCAACCCGGCGGGCCGAGGCTCGTTACACCCCCGTAGCATCTCCGCTGCGCGTACTGACGGAGTGATCTTCATGGGTACCATTCTCATCATCATCCTCATCATCCTGTTGATCGGCGCGCTGCCGTCCTGGGGCTACAGCCGCGGCTGGGGCTATTTCCCGTCGGGCGGTCTGGGTCTTGTCCTGCTGATCATCATCATCCTGGTGCTGATGGGACGCATCTAGCCTCTCGCGAAATCTGGGAGCGCCCGCTAAACGGCTGGCGCTCCCGTGGATTTCGAAGGATTTGGCGACAGGTGCTCAAGCAAATTCTCGCAGGCGCGCTCGCGCTGCTCCTCCCCCTCGCGCCGGCGGCCGCGGCGCCGACGGCCCTCCATCGCGGCGTCAACATCCTCGGCTACGATCCGATCTGGCGCGAGCCTGCCAAGGCGCGGTTCCAGGCACGGCATTTCGCGCAGATCCGCAGGGGCGGCTTCGACTTCGTGCGCGTGAACCTCCAGGCGTTCCGCTATATGGACGCGCAGGACCGGCTCTCGCCGGCGTGGCTGAAGCGGCTCGACTGGGTCGTCGAACAAGCGAAGGCGGCGGGGCTCTCGGTGATCCTCGACGAACATGATTTCGAGCCGTGCTCGGCCGATCCGGCCATGTGCCGTGTTCGTCTCGGCGCCTTCTGGAGCCAGGTGGCGCCGCGCTATCGCCGCGCCCCCGCCACCGTCTCGTTCGAGCTCCTCAACGAGCCGCACGGCAAGCTCGACGCCGCCGCTTGGAACGCCCTGCTCGGGGAGATGCTGGCGATCGTCCGCCGCACCAACCCGACCCGCACCGTCGTGGTCGGCCCGACCCAGTGGAACAGCCTCGCCGAGCTTGGCTCGCTCGAGTTGCCGGCAAACGACAGGAACATCCTCGTCACCTTCCATTATTACGAGCCGTTCCGCTTCACCCACCAGGGCGCGTCCTGGGCGAAGCTCTCCGACGTCTCCGGCGTCTCCTGGGGCAGCGCCGAGGACCGCGCACGGCTGGCGGCGGACTTCGACCGGGTCCGCGCCTGGTCCGCACGCACCGGCCGCCCAGTCCTGCTCGGCGAGTTCGGCGCCTACGACAAGAGCGGGACGCCCATCGCGCTTCGCGCCGCCTACACCGCGGCCGTCGCGCGTGCCGCCGAGGCGCGCGGCTTCCCCTGGGCCTATTGGCAGTTCGACAGCGACTTCGTCGTCTGGGACATGAAAGCCGACGGCTGGGTCGGTCCGATCAAGGACGCCCTCGTCCCGCCGTCGCGATAAATCGCCTCGCTCTTCCGGCGCCGGACAGCTAAGATCGGGGCGTCTCCAAGGGGCGGAGTCACAAGGTGGAAGCAGCAGTCCTGCCGCGGCTCGGACGCGCGGCGCTCCGGCACGTGGTCGATTTCGCGCTGCCGCCGCGCTGCCCGGCCTGCGGCACCATCGTCCCGGAGCCGAACCTTTTCTGCCTCGACTGCTGGCGCAGCCTGGCGTTCCTCGGCGAGCCCTGCTGCGCGCGCTGCGGCCTCCCCTTCGAATATGAGTCCGACGGCGCCTCGGAATGCGGACGCTGTCTTGCGGACCCGCCGCCGTTCGAGCGCCTGCGCGCCGCCGTCGCCTACGGCGAGACCGCGCGAAAGGTCGCGCTGAAGCTCAAATATAGCGGCCGGCCGGGCGTGGCCGACACGCTCGCGCGCTTCATGGCCCGCCAGCTCCCCTCCTGCGGCGACGAGGATTCGCTGCTCATCCCTGTGCCGCTCCATCGCTGGCGCATCTGGAAGCGCGGCTACAACCAGGCCGCGCTGATCGCCTCCGCCCTCTCGCGCGCCAGCGCCATCCCTGTGGAACTCGACCTGCTCCGCCGCACCCGCCCGACGCCGCCGCTTCGCGGCCTCGGCCGCCGGGAGCGGGCGCTGGCGGTGCGCGGCGTGTTCGCCGTCGCCAAGGCGGACCGCCCGCGGCTCCAGGGTCGTCACGCCATCCTCGTCGACGACGTCTTCACCAGCGGCGCGACCGCCGCCGCCTGCGCCCGCACGCTGCGCCGCGCCGGTGCCCGCTCCGTCGCCGTACTCACCTGGGCGCGGGTGGTGCGAACCGAGCCGGATTGATCCAAAAGGCGGCAGCGTCGTTTGTGACAAGATGAAGACAGATGCGCACAGCCTCAAAGGACACGGCTATCTCGTTTCGATCCTGAGTGTCTTCCTGCTCGCCTTCCCGCCGCTCAAGACGGCGAAGGACCCATGGACCGTCGGCGTCATCCTCGTGGGCGCGGCCCTCTCGATCGCCGGCATGGCCTTCCGCTGGATCGCCGACCGCAAGACCCAGCACCGCATCGACCGCGCGCAGGACAAGGGGCGCGCCGCCATGGCGCGAAGCGGCGGCCAGCCCCTCCCCGGTCATTGACAAGGGCGCCGCACGATCTCACTTCCGCCGCAACCCCAACAGGAGCGACCCATGACCCGTGTCGAGATCTACACCAAGTTCGGCTGCCCCTATTGCGCCCGCGCCAAAGCGCTCCTCGGCGAAAAGGGGGTCGAATATGAGGAGTATGAGATCAACTCGACGCCGGGCAAGCGCGACGAGATGATGGAGCGCTCCGGCGGCCGTCACACCGTCCCGCAGATCTTCATCGACGGCCGTCATGTCGGCGGCTCGGACGACCTCGCGGCGCTCGAACGGGCGGGCGAGCTCGACCCGATGCTTCAGGGGGCATGACCCGCGTCGCGCTCCTCCAGGCGCAGACCGGAATCGACCCCGAGGCGAATGCGAAATCCCTCGCCGCAGCCGTCGAGGCGGCGGCGGCCGGGGGCGCGGCCATGCTGTTCACGCCGGAAATGTCGGGCCTCCTCGATCGCGATCGGGGGCGGGCTGCCGCCCACCTGCGCCTGCCGGAAGAAGATCGGGTGCTCGCGGCGGTGCGGGACGCTGCCGCGAAGGCCGGCATCTGGGTGCATATCGGGTCCCTCGCGGTCCGCCGCGGCGACGAGGCGCGCCTGGCGAACCGCGCCTTCCTCATCGATGCCGCCGGCGGCATCCGTGCCACCTACGACAAGCTCCACCTCTTCGACGTCGATCTGCCCACCGGGGAGAGCTGGCGCGAGTCGGCGTCCTATGCGCCCGGCGACGCGACTGTGGTCGCCGAGACGCCGGTGGGGCCGCTCGGCCTCTCGATCTGCTACGACCTGAGGTTCCCGGCCCTCTTCGCCGCTTTGACCGACGCGGGCGCGAAGGTGATCGCCATCCCCGCCGCCTTCACCGTACCGACGGGTAAGGCCCACTGGCACGTGCTGATGCGGGCCCGGGCGATAGAAGCGGGCGTGTTCGTGATCGCCGCGGCCCAGGCGGGGGGGCATGAGGACGGGCGGGAGACGTACGGCCATAGCCTCGTCGTCGGCCCCTGGGGGGACGTGCTGCTGGACATGGGGCCGGAGCCGGGCCTCGCTTTCGCCGAGATCGACCTCGGCGAAGTGGATCGCGTGCGGGCCCGCGTGCCCGCCCTCGCGCACCGGCGCCCGATCCCGTCGGTCACGCGGCTGTGATCATCTTCGACCTGCGCTGCGGCGAGGGGCACGTCTTCGAGGCCTGGTTCGGCAACTCCGCCGATTATGAGGAGCAAAAGGCGAGGGGTCTCGTCGCCTGCCCGCTCTGCGGCACTGCCGACATCGCGAAGGCGCCGATGGCGCCGGCCGTTCCCGCAAAAGGAAGCAGCGGCCCCGCCGGGCGCGAGCTCTTCTCCGGGGCGCCGCACGAGGTGAAGGCGATGCTCGCCGCCGCGGCCGCCTTGCAGAAGAAGATGCTCGCCCAGTCGGAAGCGGTCGGCGACCGGTTCGCCGACGAGGCCCGCGCCATTCACCTCGGCGAGGCGGAGGCGCGCGCGATACACGGCCGCGCCACCCGGGCGGAGGCGGAGAGCCTCGTCGACGACGGCATCCCGGTTGCCCCGCTTCCCTTCCCGGTCGCCGAGCCCGGCACGGAGAATTGACCGCCGCGGCGGCGCGTCCTAGGTCCCGGCTGCGGCGGTGCGGCCCCGTAGCTCAGCAGGATAGAGCATCAGATTCCTAATCTGAGGGCCACAGGTTCGAATCCTGTCGGGGTCACCACCGCCGTCACGCCGCCTCAGCCGTATCGCCGCTCCAGGGCCGCTTCCTCGTCGGTGAGCGGACGCGTGTAGCGGATCGTGATCAGCCTGCCGAAGACGTCGTCGCCGCGCAGCTTGACCTGGGCGGCGGCCGGGTCGGGAAGGGCTTCGCGCACCGCCTGCAGCCGCGCGAGCAGGAGATCGAGCGAATCGCACTCCCTGACCTCGATCGTGTCGCGCACCAGCCGCTGCATCGCCGCCTCCTTCACGGGAGCCGCAGCAGGCGGTCGAGCGAGAGCCGGCCGCCGCCGAAAGCGATGAGCGGGAGGAACACCGCCGCCCAGCTCAAATGCGTCGGCCAGGCGTCGGGATAGACGAAGATCTCGATGACGGCGGTCATGCCGAGCAGCGCCAGCGCCGAGAGGCGGGTGAACAGGCCGAGGAAGAGCAGGATCGGGAAGACGTGCTCGGCGGTCGCCGCGGCATAGGCGGCGGTGTGCGGATCGAGCAGCGGCAGCTTGTACTCGCTCGCGAACAGGTCGAACGTCGTCTGCGGCACGCTGAACAGGCCTTCGACCTTGGTGCGGCCGGACTGGAAGAAGACGGCGCCGATGCCGATCCGCTGGACCAGGAGGATGAAGGACGGCCGCAGCACCTTCTCGGCCGCGCCGGCGAAGAGGGCGTAGGGGCCGCCGCGGGCCGGGACGGGCGCGGGAGGAGCGAGGGTGGCCATGGCAATTTCCTTTCGATGCGTCAGGCGGGAAGGACGGCGCCGCAGGCGATGAGGCGCGCGATGAGGGCGGGCAGGTCGGCTTCGCGGCCGAGCGCCTCGCCGAGGCGGGATACCGGCGCGCCGCCGGCGATGGCGGCGAGCAGGCGGTGCTCGGTACGGCCGATCGGCTGGAGCATCGCTGCGGCGCCGGGGCGGGTGACGAGCGCGCCCTCCGGCTGCCACTCCGGGGCAAGATCGTCGAAACCGTCGGGAGCGCGGTGGGCGAGCCAGATCGTCACCGCCGGGGTCTCAAGCCAGGCGAAGCGGGCGGCCGGGTGCAGCGTCAGGCGCAGCGGCTGGAACGAGACGGAGGCGCTCGGAGGGCGGAGCGCCGCGCGGTCGGCGGCGAGGTGCGTCTCGAGCCACAGCCGGTCGAGCATCGCGACGTCCGCCAGATAGGGGAGCTGGCTCGTCCAGGGCTGCCGCGCCAGGAACCCCGGAAAGGCGGCGCCGTAGCGCGACAGGACCGGGCTCGCCGGCGGCTGCTCCGCCCGGAAGCCGAGCGCGGCGGCGGTGAAGCCCTCCTCGCCGAGCAGGCAGTCGACCGTCGGGTAAGCGGCGCGGAGCGCTTCGACGATGCCGTGGGCACAGGTGTTGCGGTAGACGGCGAAGCCGGGCGCGCGGGCGAGGCGGCCCTCCGGCTCCGGCGCGAGCAGGGCCTCGGCGAAGGCGTCCTGGAAGTGGGCGAGGTCAGGCATAGGCCGGCACCCTGCCGCGGTGACGCATCAGCGAGGCGGCGCGGTTGCGCTCGGCCATCAGCGTTTCGAAGGCGGGGATGTCGCCGTCGCGCTCGATCAGCGTTGGCGCGGGGAGAGCGCCCATGCGGCCCAGCAAGCGGGCGTAGAGGTCCCAGACCACTTCGGCCACGGGAGCGTCGTGGCTGTCGATGAGCAGGGCCTCTCCGAGCGCCGGGTCGAGCTTATGCCCTGCGAGGTGGATTTCGCCGATCGCCTCCACCGGCAGCGCGTCGATGTAGCTCTCGGCCGCGAAGCCGAGGTTGCGGGCGCTGACGAAGACGTTGTTGACGTCGATCAGCAGCCGGCAGCCGGTGCGCCGGACCAGCTCGGCGAGGAAGTCGGTCTCGCTCCAGTCGTGGCCGTCGAGGGCGAGATAGAGCGAGGGATTCTCGATGAGGATCTGCCGGCCGAGGGCGGTCTGGGCGATGTCGATATTGCGCGCGACGCGGTCCAGCGCCTCGTGGCTGCGCGGGAAGGGGAGGAGGTCGGGAAAGGCGATGCCGCCGCTCCGCGACCAGGCGAGGTGCTCGGAGACGAGGAACGGCTGGAAGCGCCGGACGAGCGCCTTCAGCGCCGCCAGATGCCCGCCGTCCGGATCGGCCGCGCCGGCGAGGCTGAGGCCGACGCCGTGCATCGACAGCGGCTTCTCGCGCCGCAGCGCCTCGAGCATGGCGAGGCGCGGGCCGCCCTCCACCATATAATTTTCGGCATGGACCTCGAACCACAATCCCGCCGCCGGCGCGGCGAGCGCCTCTTCCCAATGGACGGGCTTGAAGCTCAGTCCGGCGGTCGGGATCATGGCTCGCGTCCCCTCAGCGCGCGATCGGCTTCAGCGAGCCGGCGCCCTTGGGGGTCTTGATCTTCGTGCACGTGCCCTTGGCGACGTACTTCCAGGCATTGCCCTGGTAGGCGCGGTGCGAGGTGCCGGCGCAGCTCGTGCCCGGGCCGGCGGCGCAGTCGTTCTTGCCGGCAAGCGAAATGCCGAAGCACTTCTCGCTGTTCGGCTGCGGCGCGACCGGATGGGCGAGCGCCGCGCCGGACATGGCGGCGAGGGCGGCGGCGGTCACCGCCATCGAGGTGGCTTTCATGCTGTTCGTCTCCTTGAAAAGGAATGGGTTTCCCGCACCGTCGGTGGTGCGGCGCCATTATCGGCGCGGTGGCGGGCGGCGTCTCAGGCCGATGCGGCATCGGTTCGATAACCGGATGCTATGGGCGCGCGGCCGCGGGACGTGTTAAAGGCGCGGCGGGGAGGGTGCTGCCATGGAGATGCAGCAGGTCCGCTATTTCGTCGCGCTCGCCGGCACGCTCAACTTCACGCGCGCCGCCGAGCAGTGCAACGTCAGCCAGCCGGCGCTCACGCGTGCCATCCAGCAGCTCGAGCACGAGCTGGGGGGTCCGCTTTTTCACCGAGAGCGGGGCAACACCCATTTGTCCGAGCTCGGGCGAATGATGCTGCCCTACCTGCAGACGGTCGAGGAATCGGCGCGCGCCGCGCGGGAGCAGGCGCGGGCCGTGAAGAAGCTGGAGCGCGCGACGCTGAACATCGGCGCGATGTGCACGATCGGCCCGCAGCTCGTCGCCGAGCTCATGGTCCGGTTCCAGGCGGCGCATCCGGAGGTCGACGTCAGCGTCGTCGACGGCGGTGCGCCCTCGATGATCGAGAAGCTGGAGAAAGGGGATCTCGAGGTCGCCATCGTCGGCGTGCCGGAGGAATTGCCGGAAAATTTCCACCAGCTGCCGATCTTCGAGGAGCGCTTCGTCATCGTCCTGCCGCCCAACCACCGGCTGGTCGCCAAGAACCCGGTCGAGGCCGCCGACCTCGACAAGGAGCCGTACGTCTCGCGCTCCAATTGCGAAGTGTTCGAGCCGGTGCGCGACGCCCTCCTCGCCCGCGGCGTCGCCATGCGCCAGGTGTTCAGCTCGCCCCGCGACGATTGGGTGCAGGGAATGATCAAGGCCGGCCTCGGCCTCGGCTTCTTCCCCGAATTCTGCGTGACGGACCCAGACCTCGTCGTCCGCCCGCTGGTCGCGCCGAGCTTCAGCCGGACGATCTACCTTGCGACAGTGCGCGGCCGGCCGCACTCGCCGGCGGTCGGCGCCTTCGTCCAGGAAGCCCGCCGCTACCCCTGGCCCGCGACGCGGCTGGCCGCGTGACCAGTCCATCCTCCGTAGACACAAGCTCCATCCGTCATGCCGGACTTGATCCGGCATCCAGCTGTTTGTGTTCCGACCGCGGTGAGGAGAAGGTGGACCCCGGATCAAGTCCGGGGTGACGCAGTAGGCCTGACAGCCCTCGCCCTCCGGTCATGCCGGACGTGATCCGGCATCCACCTTCTTATGTCTCGGAATCATCGCAGGCAGGTGGACCCCCGGCCGAGCACGGAGCGACGGCATGCGTCGATCATGGTCCCGACCTCGTCATGCCGGACTTGATCCGGCATCCACCTTCTTCTGTTTCGGACGCAGTGAGGAAGATGGTGACCCCGGGTCGAGCCCGGGGCGACGGAAGCGTGACAGTCCGTCGGTCCAGCTGAGGCTAGATCGAAGGCGCACCCGCCCGAACCACGGCGCAGGAAGAGCAGGCGCCCTCGCTGAGCAGATCGTGGCACTGGGCCAGCGCGTTCAGCGCGGCGGGGAAGCCGGCGTAGATCGCGGTCTGCATGAGGATCTCGACCACCTCCTCGCGCGCCAGGCCGAGGTGAAGGGCGGCGGCGACGTGGACGCGCAGCTGCGGGGCGGCGGTGCCGAGGGCGGCGAGGGCGGCGACGGCGGCGACTTCGCGGGTGCGGAGGTCGAGCGCGTCCCGGGCGTAGAGATCGCCGAACGGAAACTCGATCGTCATCCGGGCGAAGTCGGGAGCGAGCTCGGCGACGCGGCTGGTGAGCTGCTCCGCCGGGTTGCCGGTCACGGCCTCTAGGATTTCGACGCCCCTCAAGTAGCGCGGATTCACGGGAGCTTCTCCTTCAGTCCCGCGCCCAGCAGGGCGGCGCCGGCAAGGGCGGCGAAGATACCGGCGACGGCGGCGTTCCAGCCGAAGCGGTCGAACAGCTGGCCGACCGCGGCAGCGCCGGCGAGGCCGCCGCAATAATAAGCGGATAGATAGAGGCCGCTCGCCGCGGCGCGGTCGCGCGTCGCGGTGCGGCCGACATAGCCGGTCGCGGCCGCCTGGGCGAAGAAGGTGCCGACGCCGACGATCGTCATGCCGGCGAGGACGAGCGCGAGGCTCGTGGCAAGCATCAGCAGGAGGCCGGCGAGGGCGAGGCCCAGCGAGAGGAGCAAAGTCGGACCCGCGCCGAAGCGGCGGGCGGCACGGCCGGCGAGGGGGGTCGTCACCATCGAGGGCGCGAAGACCAGGAAGACGAGGCCGAGCGCGCGCATCCCGAGCGACAGCGGGGGCGCCATCAGCACGAAGCCGACATAGGTGAAGGTGCCGATGAAGCCGAACAGGATGAGGAAACCGATGGCGAAGGCGCGGCGCAGGCGCGGCTCGGCGAGGTGCCCGGCCCAGGCGGCCCAGAAGCGGCCCGGCGCCTCGCCCTGCGCCGCCATCGGCCGGTTGCGGTTCAGGGTCGCGGCGACCAGCGCCGCGCCGGCAAGGTTCAGGGCGGCGAAGAACAGGAAGCTCGCCTCCGGTCCGACCAGGCTCGCGACGAAGGCGGCGGCGAGGCGGCCGACGAGATTGCTGGCGACGCCGCCGGTCACATAAGCGGCGAGCGCGCCCGGCGCGGCGGCCATGGTGCACCGCTCGGCGAGATAGGCGAGGGTGAGGGTGAAGGCGCTGGCCATGAACAGGCCTTGCGTCACGCGCAGGACGGCGAACACCGTGAGGTTCGGCGCCAGCGCGAGCAACGAAGTGGGGATCGCGAGCAGCGCCAGGCTCATCCAGATGGCGCGCCGCCGCTCGAGCTTCGCGCCGAGCGCGCCGGCGAGCAGGCCGGCAATGGCCATGCCGAGGGTCGAGGCGTTGGCTGCGACGCCGATCTGCGCGGCGCTGACGCCGTAATGCTTGGCGAGGCTCGGCAGAATCGCCTGCGCGGCGAACAGGTCGACGAGGGTGAGGAAGCCGATCAGCCCGATCGCCGCCGGCGTGGTCAGCCGCGGGGCGGGCATCGCCTCCAAAGGGGGCGCCAGGGTGCGGGCGTCGGTCATCGGGTCCTCGAGAATCGTGGGGGTGCGGCGCCCCGCCCGGAGGAGAGCGGGACGCCGCGAGGGTGCGCCGGCTGCGCGAGGGGGCGGTCGGGAGCCGGCGCGGGGAGAGGTTACTCGGCCGCCTTGACGTCCGCGGAGAGGAGCACGGCCGGCACCCGGCCGTGATTGACCCAATAATGGCCGATGCCGTCCGCCTCGCGGGCGAGCTCGCCCGCATGGTGTGTGATCGGAACGGCGCAGGACGAGCGATATTCGGTGATTTCGCCGCTGATCGTGATGATCAGGGCAGGGCGGCCGGCATGGCTGTGATAGGGGACGACGCCGCCCGGCTGGACGACGAGACGGCGCAGGCGCAGGTCGCGCCCCGCGACGCCGATCTCCTTGCCGAGGTCGACGGAGCCGAGCACGTCGTCGGTCACCGCCTTCGGCATCGTGATGCGCGCGGTCAGCGGGTTTTCCGCCATCTGGCCGGCGGGGCAGGTGCCGGCGAAAGCGGGGGCGGCGGCGAGCCCGCCGAACGCGGCCGCGGCAATGAACGCCGCCGCCCGGATCTTGATGTTGAACATTGCCTTCTCCTGTCGGTGTGAAACGGGGTCACGAAGCCGCCGGCGACGATGCGCGGGATTCTCTGTCTCACCCGCCGGCCATCCAGGTGCCGGGCGGCTTCGTGACGCTTTTCAAAATAGGAGGGCCGGCCGCCGCCGGGGAAATGGCGAGGCGGCATCGTGTCCATGCAGGAAAGGCATTTCAGCCGCGCGCGCCGCTCCCGCATCCTTTGTCCGACACACGAGACCAAGGAGCGTGCAGATGGAAATGCAGGTGCAGGAAAGGATGGACGCGGCGAAGCCGCTGTCCGGCCGCGTCGCGGTCGTCACGGGCTCGACCAGCGGCATCGGCCTCGGTATCGCCCGGGCGCTTGCCCAGGCCGGCGCCGACGTGGTGGTGAACGGCCTCGGCGACCGCGACGAGATCGACTTCGTCTGCGCCGAGCTGCAGCACGGCTGCTCGACCCGCGTCGCCTACAATGCCGCCAACCTGATGCGGCCCGAGGCGGCCCGCGCCCTGATCGAGGAAACGATCGCCGACTTCGGCAAGGTCGACATCCTCGTCAACAATGCCGGCATCCAGCATGTCAGCCCGATCGAGAGCTTCCCGCCCGAGAAGTACGACGCGATCATCGCGCTCAACCTCTCGGCCGCCTTCCACACCATCCGTGCCGCTTTCGGATCGATGAAGGAAGCGGGGTTCGGGCGGATCGTCAACGTCGCCTCCGCCCACGGCCTCGTCGCCTCGCCGTTCAAGAGCGCCTATGTCGCCGCCAAGCACGGCATCGTCGGCCTCACCAAAGTCGTGGCGCTCGAAGGTGCCGAGCATAACGTCACCTGCAACGCGATCTGCCCCGGCTACGTCTGGACGCCCTTGGTCGAGAACCAGATCGGCGACACGGCGAAGGCGCGCGGTATCAGCCGCGAGGAAGTGGTGCGCGACGTGCTGCTCGCCGCCCAGCCGAACAAGCGCTTCGCCGAGGTGGAGGAACTGGGCGCGCTCGCCGTCTTCCTCTGCGGCCCCGGCGGCCGCTCCATCACCGGAACCGCGCTGCCGGTCGACGGCGGCTGGACGGCGCACTGACGATGGCGACTGAGGCGCCCCCGTGCGGGCTTCGACCGGATCTCGCGGCCGTCCTCGCTTTCCTCTCCCCCTCCCTGCAAGGGAGGGGCCAGGGGTGGGTAGGCGAGCAAAGCGAGCCTCCTGCGGCCTGCGCCATTACCCGCCTTCGGCGGACCCACCCCCAGCCCCTCCCTTGCAGGGAGGGGAGCGCTCGCGGAATCCTCGCCGAGCTCTCGCGCTTCGGGAGGCCGCAATGAGCCGGCCCCATGTCGTGATCGTCGGCGCCGGCTTCGGCGGGCTCGCCGCCGCCCAGGCGCTGGCTAATCAGGAGGTCGACGTCACCATCGTCGACCGCCGCAACCACCACCTGTTCCAGCCTTTGCTCTACCAGGTCGCGACGGCCGCCCTGTCGCCTGCCGACATCGCCGCGCCGATCCGCGCGATCCTCGCCAAGGCGAAAAACGTCCGTGTCCTCCTCGACGAGGTGCGCGGCGTCCGCGCCGCCACGCGGGAGGTGCAGCTCGCCGGCGGCGGGACGCTCGGCTACGATTGGCTCGTCGTCGCCACCGGCGCCCGCCACTCCTATTTCGGCCGCGACGATTGGGCGGCCCACGCGCCCGGCCTCAAGACCATCGAGGACGCGACCGCGATCCGCCGCAAGGTGCTGCTGGCGCTCGAGCGCGCCGAGACCGAGACCAACAAGGCGCGGCGCGACGCGCTCCTCACCTTCGTCGTCATCGGCGGCGGCCCGACCGGGGTCGAGATGGCCGGCGCCATCGCCGAGCTCGCCCGCAAGTCGGTGTCGCGCGACTTCCGCTCGATCACCCCGCATTGCTCGCGCGTCGTGCTCATCGAGGCGACGCCGCGCCTGCTCGGCGGCTTTCCCGAGCGCCTCTCCGCCAAGGCGGAGGAGGCGGTCGCGCAGCTCGGCGTCGACGTGCGGCTCGGCCGTCCGGTCGCCGACATAGGTCCCGCCCACGTCCGCATCGGCGACGAGCGGATCGACGCCCATACCATTATCTGGGCGGCCGGCGTGCAGGCGAGCCCCGCCGCCGCCTGGCTCCACGCGCCGTCCGACCGCGCCGGCCGCATCGTCGTGGGTCCAGGCCTGCTCGTGCCGGGCGAGACCCGGATATTCGCGATCGGCGACACCGCCGCCTGCCCTGGCGCGGAAGGCCGCCCGCTGCCGGGGATCGCGCCCGTCGCCAAGCAGCAGGGCCGCTACGTCGCCCGCCGCATCCTCGGGCACGCGCTCGGGCCGTTCCGCTACCGCGACTACGGCGCGATGGCGACCATCGGCCGCCGCCGCGCCGTCGCCGATTTCGGGCGGCTGCGCCTCAGCGGCTTGCCCGCCTGGCTGCTGTGGTGCGTCGTCCACATCTGGTTCCTGGTCGGCTTCAGGAGCCGGCTCGCCGTCGGCCTCAGCTGGGCCTGGAACTACCTCACCTTCGAACGCAGCGCCCGCCTCATCACCGGCGACATCGCCCCGCCCGCGCCGAGCCCGGCGCGCGCGCTCGAGGCGGCTTGAAAGGACAGGCCATGACTATCCGACACGACGTCAAGGAGCTCGGCCAGACCGTGCTCGTCCTCCAGGGCGGCGGCGCCCTGGGCGCCTACCAGGTCGGCGTCTACCAGGCGCTGCACGAGGCCGGGGTCGAACCCGATTGGGTGATCGGCACGTCGATCGGCGCGATCAACGCGGCCCTCATCGCAGGCGCCAGGCGCGGCGAGCGGATCGACAAGCTCGACGAATTCTGGCGCCGCGTCGAGCACGGCCGGATGTTCGGCGCCCCGCTCCCCGCCTGGGCGAGCGCGGCGATGCGCAACGCCGCGGCCGTTACCGCCGGCATCCCGGCCTTCTTCCGTCCCAATCCGCTCGCCTTCCTGAGCCCCCACGCGCCGCTGGGGCCGGAGGACGCCGGCTATTATTCGGTGGCGCCGTTGCGCGAGACGCTCTCGGAACTGGTCGACCTCGAAGAGCTCAACGGCGGCGCCACCCGCATCACCGTCGGTGCGTCGAACGTGCGGACCAGCGAGATGCGCTATTTCGACAGCCGCGACATGCCGCTCGGCCTCGACCACGTCCTCGCGTCCGGCGCCCTGCCGCCCGCCTTCCCGGCGGTGCGAATCGACGGGGATCTTTACTGGGATGGTGGCATCCTCTCGAACACGCCGGTGGAAGTGGTGTTCGACGACGCGCCGCGGCGCAGCGGCCTCGTCTTCGCGGTCCACATCTGGAATCCGCACGGTCCGGAGCCGGAGACGATCTGGGAGGTGATGAACCGGCAGAAGGACGTCCAATATTCGAGCCGGGCCGTCGCCCAGATCAACCGCCAGCGCCAGCTCCACCGCCTGCGCCACATCGTCGCCGAGCTCGCCGCGATGCTTCCCGAGGAGCGGCGGCGCGACAACCGCGTGGCGGAGATGGCGAGCTACGGCTGCCTCACCCGGATGCACGTCGTCCGCCTGCTCGCCCCCGCGCTCGATTATGAGGACCACGCCAAGGACATCGACTTCAGCCCCGAAGGTATCGCCCGCCGCCGCGAGGCCGGCTACCGCCACACGATGGAGACGCTGGAGAAGGCCCCCTGGCGGGCCCCCGTGGACGCGACGGAAGGCTTCATTCTCCATGAGGCCTGCGCGGGAGAGATGGTGGAGATCTCGTCCGCTGCCTGATCGCTTCAGGTCAACGCCCCGCTTTCGATCCGCGACTCGGCCTGGGTTCGACCCGGCTGGTCGTCTTTAGGACCCGAGAGCGCGCCGCTGGTCTTTGGTGTCGTCGTCGCTTGGCCTATTCAATTGAAATGCGGACGACAAAACTTCTCCTTTGTTTCGCGGCCTTTGCCGCGCAGCCGGCCTTCGCGCAGGTGCAGGCGCCCGGCGTTTGGGCCCAGGCTTCGGCGGCGCCGCTCCAGCAGTTGGAGCAGCGCCTCGCCGCGACGGCGCGAGACAATCCCGGCCAGTTCGGGATCGCCGCCATGGATCTGTCGACCGGCCGGTCGGTGAGCTTCAACGGCGCGACCCCCTTCCCGATGGCGAGCACGGTCAAGGTCGCGGTCGCGGCAACCTATCTGTCCGAGGTCGACGCCGGCCGCCGCACCCTCGGCGATCCGGTCGCGGGCACCACCGCCGAAGCCCTGATGAATCGGATGCTCATCCACAGCGACAATGTCGCGACCGACCAGCTCATCGCGGCGCTCGGCGGGCCCGCGACGGTCAACAACTGGCTGCATGCGAACAATCTGAGCGGCATCCGCGTCGACCGGACGATCGCGCAGCTGCTCGCAGCGAAGCGGGATCTCCACGACGTGCGCGATTCGAGCACGCCGGAGGCGATGATCGCGCTGCTCCGGCTGATCGATACCGGTCAGGCGTTGAAGCCGGAAAGCCGCCTCGTGCTTCTCGACATCATGAGCCGTTGTGCCACGGGCCGGAACAGAATCCGGGCCTTGCTTCCGCCCGGCGTACGGGTGGAGCACAAGACGGGGACGCTGAACGGCTTCTCGGGAGACGTCGCGTTCGTCACGCTTCCCGACGGGCGCCGCATCGCGATGGCGATGTTCGCGCGCGGCGGCGACAATCGGCCCGGCGTGATCGCTACCCTCGCACGCGCCATTTACGACGGCTATGCCGCCGCCTCGCCGGAGACGGCGACCTTCGGGGCGGCGGGCGGCGGGAGCATGTCGAGCCGCCGCTGACGGCGCCGTCCGCCCTAATCCGCCGCCTACGGACATTTTGTCCGGCCTGCGCCGGAAGTTTGCAGAACCGTCCCCGTGGCCTCGGCGACGCCCTCGCGGCATCTGCACCGTCGATTTGGCGGTGAGCGCTGCGCCGGGAGGGCGCCGGTCCCGCCTGCATTCGGGAGGGTAAAAATGGCAACCTTGGCGGCAGGCGCCGCGCGCTCCGGCGCGACGGCGGAGCAGCGCTTCTTCATGACCTCGGCGGTGGCGATGGCGATCGTCATCATCGCCGGTTTCTCGCTGAACGCCGTGATGGGGCGGTCGAGCTTCGGTGCGCCGCTCTCGGTGCATGTGCACGGCTTGCTCTTCATGGGCTGGCTCGGCCTTTATGTGACCCAGAACGCGCTGGTCGCGACGGGCAACGTCGCGGTTCACCGTCGGCTCGGCTGGATCTCGGCGCTTTGGGTGCCGGCGATGATCGTCGCCGCGCTCTACGTAATCGTCGCGATGGTGCGGCGGGGCGCCGTGCCCTTCTTCTTCACGCCCATCTACTTCCTCACCATGGACACGATGATCCTGGTAAGCTTCGTCGCCCTTACGGCCGCCGCCATTCGGCTCCGGCGGCGGACCGATTGGCACCGGCGGCTGATGTTCTGCGGGATGGCCGTGTTCACGGGCAACGGCCTTGGCCGGCTGCTGCCGATGCCGCTCCTCATTCCCTACGCCGGCGAGGCCGCGGTCGCGGCATCCCTCGTCTTCCCCGTCTGGGGCATGGTCTCCGACCGCCGGCGCGACGGACGCATTCACCCGGCCTGGTGGTGGGGCCTCGCTGCGATCCTGGGAGGGCAGGTCATAGCCGAGATGGTTGCCGGCTTGCCGCTTGGCCTGTCGCTCTACAATATGGTGGCGGCGGGGTCCCCGGGCGCCCATGTCGCGGCCACCGCCTATCCGGCCATGCCGGTCGGCTGAGCGGCGCGGTTGCCGGGGCGGCAGCGAGGTTCTAGTCGCAAGCGCATGACCGACCGCCCCGAACCCGCCGACGGTGACCTTGTCCGGCCTGCGCCCAAGCTGCCGGTGCCCCCGGAGGTTGCGGAGGCGGTGCGCACCCTCATCCGCTGGGCCGGGGATGACCCGGCCCGCGAGGGCCTTCTCGACACGCCCGCCCGCGTCGCCCGCGCCTGGAAGGAATATGCGCGGGGGTACGAGGAAGACCCGGCGCACCATCTCAGCCGCACGTTTGACGAGGTCGGCGGCTATGACGAGATCGTGCTCCTCAAGCACATCCCTTTCCAGTCCCATTGCGAGCACCATCTCGCGCCGATCATCGGCGAGGCATCGATCGCCTACCTCCCGAACGAGCGCGTGGTCGGCATCTCGAAACTCGCCCGCGTCCTCCACGGCTTCGCGCGGCGCCTCCAGGTCCAGGAGCGGCTGACGGCGCAGGTCGCCGACTGCATCTGGGAGCATCTCCAGCCCCAAGGCGTCGCTGTCGTCATCGAGGCCAGCCACGCCTGCATGACCGCCCGCGGCGTGCAGACGCCCGGCGTGATGATGACCACCAGCCGCATGATGGGTGTGTTCAGGGACGACGAGCGGAGCCGCCGCGAAGTCCTGGCGCTGATGGGCTATTAAGCTCCTCCGCGGAGCTACAAGGCCTCCAGCACCGCGCGCCTCAGCGCCTCCATGCCGAGCCCCGTCTCGCTCGAGGTAGCGATCACCTCCGGATGCGCCGCGGGCCGCTTGCGCGCCTCCGCCTCGGTTGCCGCCGTGACTTCCGCCAGCTCGGTCGCCTTCACTTTGTCGGCTTTGGTGAGGACCAGCCGGTAGCCGACCGCGGCGTCGTCGAGCATCTTCAGGATTTCGTGATCGACCTCCTTGAGGCCGTGACGGCTGTCCACCAGCACGAGCGCACGCTTCAGCGCGGCGCGCCCGCGCAGATAGTCGTTGATCAGGAAGCGCCATTTCCTGACCACGTCCTTGGGCGCCTTGGCGAAGCCGTAGCCGGGCATGTCGACGAGGCGCAGCCGCAAGGGTTCGCCGACGTCGAAGAAGTTCAGCTCCTGCGTCCGGCCCGGCGTGTTCGACGTGCGGGCGAGGCCGGTGCGGTTGGTGAGCCGGTTGAGCAGCGACGACTTGCCGACGTTGGAGCGGCCGGCGAATGCCACCTCCGGCGCGTCCGGATCGGGCAGAAACTTGAGCGCCGGCGCGGACTTGAGGAACGCCACCGGCCCGGAAAACAGCTTCCGGGCCAGCGCGTCCAGCTCGTCGTCGGCGGTCTCGTCGCTCATTTGCGCGCGATCGGCTTCGCTTCGATCACGTCGGACGAATGGCCGGTGCCGTAGCGCCGGTTCAGCCAAGCCTGCTGGGCGAGGCCGAACAGGTTGTTGCAGACGTAATAGAGCTGCAGCCCCGCCGCGAAGGGCGCGAAGATGAACATCATGAACCAGGGCATGATGCTCATCATTTGCTTCTGCACCGGGTCGGCGGGCGGCGGGTTGAGCCGGGTCTGCACGTACATGGTGATGCCGAACAGGATCGGCAGCACGCCGAGCGCGAGATAGGCGGGCGGCGTGAAATGGAGGAAGCCGAACAGGTTGACCGGCGTCATTGGATCGGGCGCCGAGAGATCCTTGATCCACAGCGCGAACGGCTTGTGGCGCATCTCCACCGACACCATCAGCGTCTTGTAGAGCGCATAGAAAATCGGGATCTGGATGAGGATCGGCAGGCACCCGGCCATCGGGTTCACCTTCTCCTCCTGGTAGAGCTTCAGCATCTCCTGCTGGAGGCGCGGTTTGTCCTCCTTGTGCCGCTCCTGCAGCGCCTTCATCTTCGGCTGAAGCACCTTCATCGCCGCCATCGAGCGGAACTGCTTCTGCGCGATCGGGAACATGATCGTGCGCACGATGATGGTGAGGCAAATGATGGCCACGCCGAAATTGCCGATCTGCTGGTAGAGCCACAAGAGCAGCCGGAAGATCGGCTTCATGAACCATTCGAACCAGCCCCAGTCGATCGCCTTGTCGAACTTCGCCACCCCTTCGTTGGTGTAGCGGTCGAGCAGGCGCATCTCCTTGGCGCCGGCGAAGACGCGGGAGGAATAAGAGAGCGCCTTGCCGGGCGCCACGATCGCCGGCGCGGGGGTGTAGTCCGCCTGGAAGCTGCCGTTGGGCCCCGGCTGGAGCGAAGCCTGGACGGCGCCGTTCTGGTCCGGGATGACGGCCGTCAGCCAATATTTGTCGGTGAAGCCGAGCCAGCCCCCGGTGGTGGAGAAGCTCTGCGCGCCCTTCTTCTGGAGGTCGGCGTAGGTCCAGCCGTAATTGGCCTTGCCGTCGAACACGCCCATCGGGCCGACGTGCATCGTCCAGCTGCTGACATCCTTCGACGCTGCGGCGCGGCTGACCAGCGCGTAGGGGCGCACGGCGACGGGAGTCGCAGCGCCGTTCGAGACGGTCTGCCGGACCGAAAACATGTAGCCGTCGTCGACGGAGAGCGCGATGTCGAAGCGCTGACCGGTGGGATTGGTCCAGCTGAGCGTCACCGGGCTGCCCGGCGCCAGGCGCGTGCCGCTCGCCGTCCACACCGTGTTGGCGTCCGGGAGGGCGACGCCGTCACCGGCCCAACCGATGCGAGCGAAATAGGCGTCCGGCGCGCCGGCGGGAGAGAGAAGGCGGATCGCCGGCGAATCCTTGGCGATCGATTCGCGATGCTTGGCCAGCACGAGGTCGTCGATCTGCGCACCCTTGAGGTTGATCGAGCCCTCGAGCTGAGGCGTGTCGATCGCAACCCGCGGCGTCTCCCCGAGCACCGCCTCCCGGCTGCGCACCACTGCCGGCGCCGAGCTCGGAGAGGGGCTCGCGCCGGGCTTGGGAAGCGGCACCTGCTTGCCGTTCACCACCTTGGTGACGGGCGGATTGGACGTCGGCAGCCATTTCTGCGCGAAGAAGCTCCAGCCGAACAGCACGAGCGCCGATAGGGCTATCGCGAGCAACAGGTTGCGCTGTGGGTTCACGTCCATTCCTCAATTCTCACGGGATGTCTTCACGGTACGGGATCGTAGCCCTGGCCGCCCCAGGGGTGACAGCGGGCGAGACGGCGCGCGGCGAGCCAGGAGCCGCGCAGCGCCCCATAGCGCCGAAGAGCCGTGATTGCATAGGCGGAGCAGGAGGGTTGGAAGCGGCAGCTCGGCGGGAGGATGCGCGACGGTCCCTTCTGCCATGCCACCGCGACGAGGATGAGGAGGCGCGCGATCATTGCCCGAGCTTCGCCAGCGCTTTCGAAAGCTCCTCCCGAAGGAGGCCGAACTCCCGTTCCACTCCGCCGGCGCGGCCGATCAGCACATGGTCGGCGCCGGGGACGCCACAATGAGGCAGCAGCTCGCGCGCCAGGGCGCGGAAACGGCGCTTCATGCGGTTGCGCACCACCGCGCCGCCGATCTTCTTCGTGACGGTGATGCCGAGCCGGACCGACGGATCGCCATCGCCGCGGGCGCGGACGAGCAGGACGAATCCGGGCATGGGCGCGCGCCGGCCGCTGTTGGCGGCCAGGAAGTCGGCGCGACGGGTAAGGGTGATGTAAGGCTTGGCCGTCGCGGTTACGCGGAGAGGCTCTTGCGGCCGCGGTTGCGGCGCGCGGCCAGCACCTTGCGGCCGCCCACGGTCGCCGACCGGGCGCGGAAGCCGTGGCGCCGCTTGCGCACGAGCCTGCTGGGCTGGAAGGTCCGCTTCATCGCTCATTCCTCGATAAGAACTAAAAGGGCCACCCGTCGCGGGGCGGCCACCGTTGCCGGTGCCGATATGGGAGGCCGCCGCGAAAGTCAATTCCCGCCGCCGGCCTGCGCGGCGGTCTCCAGCGCCTTCCGCCGCTCCTCCCGCCGCCGCGCGCTCGCCCGCCGCAGCCCCCAGTCTGCCCAGGCCCCCTTCTTCGGATGCCGGCGCTTGAAGTGGACGTACTTCTTTTTCGCCCAGTCGGAATAGCGCAGCACGAGGGTCAGCCCCGCCGCGAACACGATCACCCCGCCCGGCCCGGGGATCGGCCCCACCACCGGCGTCAGCGCGATGAGGAAGCAGCCGAGCACCACCAGCGCGGCACGGACAGCCGCGATTTGCGTGAGATTGCGCCACCAGCCCTTCATCGGAAGTCATGTGGGGCAGGTGTGTTGCCCTGACAAGACGGCGCGATTGCGATCGTTCCGCATCAAGCGCCGGGCCTGGCGCAACAGCCGTCGGCCAGGCGCTTCCTTCACTTGCTCACGGCATGCCGTGACAGCAGAGGACTTCGTCGCAGCTGTGGCTGTGGACAGTGAAAGTACCTTCCAGCGGAACCTGGAAGTAATCGAGCGTCTCCTGCGAGACGGAGGCGAGAGCGTAGGTCGGGTGCTCGCCCATGACTCGCCTCACCCGGTCCCGCGCCTTTTCCGCATCCGGCTCGCGCACCATGAAGATCTGTCTGCGGCCGTCGCACTCCAGTGCCACCATATATCCGCTCATCTGGCTCTCCGCGTCATTGCGCGGACATCAGCCATCCGCCCGCCGCTGATCGGCCTTATGGGGCGGCCGGTCAAATGCTGCCGCGCGCAGGTCCGGGGAGGATTGCGTACGACAGGTTTCGACTATTTGCGGGACTAAGGTCCGGATCGGTGTTCGTTTCGGATCGGGGGCTGGATGGTCGCGCATGTCGCCACGGTGGCGTTTCTCGGGCTGGAGGCGCGTAGCGTAGAGGTTCAGGTGCAGATCGCGGCGGGCCTGCCCAAGTTCCTCATGGTCGGGCTGCCGGACAAGGCGGTGGCGGAAAGCCGGGAGCGGGTGCATGCCGCCCTCGCCGCGATCGGCCTCTCGCTCCCGCCCAAGCGTATCACCGTCAATCTCTCCCCAGCCGACCTTCCCAAGGAAGGATCGCATTACGATCTGCCGATTGCGCTCGGCCTGCTCGCCGCGATGGGCGCCATCGATACCGAGACGTTGGCGGGCTATGTGGCGGTCGGCGAGCTCGGCCTCGACGGGCGGGTCGCGCCCTCGCCAGGCGTGCTGCTCGCCGCGATGCACGCCTCGGCGCGCAGCCTCGGCCTCGTCTGTCCCGCCGCGCAGGGGCCGGAGGCGGCCTGGGCCGGCGACATCGAGATCGTGCCGGCGCCCGACCTCATCGCGCTTCTCAATCATTTCCGCGGCAGCGCGGTGCTGCGGCCGCCCGAGCCGGGGGAGGCGGCGCTGAACGGGCTCGGTCCGGACCTGGCGCAGGTGAAGGGTCAGGAGACGGCCAAGCGCGCGCTCGAGATCGCCGCCGCCGGCGGCCACAATCTGCTGATGACGGGACCGCCGGGGGCGGGCAAGTCGCTGCTTGCCGCCTGCCTGCCAGGCATCCTTCCGGAGCTGACGCCGGCGGAAGCGCTCGAGGTGTCGATGATCGCCTCGGTCGCCGAGGCGCTGACCGGCGGCAGGCTGGTCCGCAGCCGCCCTTTTCGCGCACCGCACCACAGCGCCTCGATGGTGGCCCTGGTCGGCGGCGGGCTGCGCGTCCGCCCGGGCGAGGTCAGCCTCGCCCATCTCGGTGTCCTGTTCCTCGACGAGCTGCCCGAATTCCAGCGCTCGGCGCTCGATTCGCTGCGCCAGCCGCTCGAGACCGGTACCGTCTCCGTCGCCCGCGCCAACGCCCACGTCACCTTCCCGGCGCGCGTGCAGCTCGTCGCCGCGATGAATCCGTGTCGCTGCGGCCATCTCGGCGATCCGGCGCTCGCCTGCTCACGCGCGCCGCGATGCGCTGCCGATTACCAGGCGAAGGTGTCCGGCCCGCTGCTCGATCGCATCGACCTGCATGTCGAAGTCCAGGCCGTCGCCGCGGCGGACCTCGTCCTGCCGCCGCCGACCGAAGGCTCGGCCGAGGTCGCAGCTCGGGTCGGCGCTGCCCGCCGGATCCAGACCGAGCGCTACAAGGTGCACGGAATCCGCACCAACGCCGAGGCGGACGGGGATTTGCTCGATTCGGTGGCAACCCCGGACGAGCCCGGCCGCCGCCTCATGGGTCAGGCCGCCGAAGCGATGCGCCTATCCGCCCGCGGCTTCCACAGGGTGCTGAGGGTAGCAAGGACGATCGCCGATCTCGCCGGGAGCGAAGGCGTCGGGCGGGTGCACGTCGCCGAGGCGCTGAGCTACAGAAGGCAGGCCCCGCGGGCGTGACGCCGGGCGCGGCGGGTGTTAGGGTGTCCGCCTAGGTCTGCGCGCCGCCCAGCCGGCCGCAGCGATAGGGGGACAGACATGAGCGAAGACACGCCGCCGCCGGTATCGCCCGAGCTTGCCGCGGAGCCGGCGCCGCCGGTCACGCCGCACGCTGCCGCCCCTGTCGAAATGCCCGTCCCGCCTGCGGAGACGGGCATGATCGGCCGGATCAAGCGCATCCTGCTTGAGCCGAAAGCCGAATGGGCGCGGATCGATGTCGAGCCGGATACGGTCGGCGGGATTTTCACCCGCTGGGTGGTGCCGCTCGCGGCGATTCCCGCGCTCGCGGGAATGATCGGAGCGCTGGCTTTTGGCTACGGCGCCTTCGGCTTCGTCTACCGGCCTTCGATCGCCGAGGCGGCGGGCGGAGCGGTGGTGCGCTACGTCATGGCGCTCGTCTCCATCTTCGTCCTCGCCCTGATCATCGACGCGCTCGCGCCGAATTTCGGCGGCACGAAGAGCAAGGTGCAGGCGATGAAGGTCGCCGCCTACTCGGCGACCGCGTCCTGGCTCGCGGGCATCTTCGCGATCGTGCCGAGCCTCGCCTTCCTCGGACTGCTCGGCCTCTACAGCCTCTATCTCTTGTACCTCGGCCTGCCGCGGCTGATGAAGGTCGCGGAGGACAAGGCACTTCCGTACACGCTCGTCACGATCGGCGCGGCGATCCTGCTGGCGATCGTCGTGATGATTGTCGTCGCGCCGATCTCGTCCTTGTTCGTGACGCGATCCGCGCTGGTCGGCAGCCCGACGGCAGGGACGGTCACCGTGCCCGGCGCCGGCACCGTCGATCTCGGCAAGCTCCAGCAGACCGCCGACAAGATGCAGGCGGCGCAGCAGGCGAAGGCGGTGGCGCCGGCGACGCTGCAGGGTCTGCTTCCGGCCGCGCTCGGCGACTATAAAAGGACTGAGATTTCCAGCGCAGGCGCCAATGCCGGCGGCATCGGCGGCTCGACCGCCGATGCGCGCTACGTCAACGGCGACAATTCGATCCGCCTCAAGGTCACCGACATGGCCGCGGCCGGCGCGATCGCGGCGCTGGGCAGCGCGCTCAACGTCGAATCGTCGCGCCAGACCGAGACGGGGTACGAGAAAAGCGGCAATGTCGACGGCCGGATGACGAGCGAGAAATGGGACACCAAGTCGCGCGACGGCAGCTACAGCGTCGTCGTCGCCGGCCGCTTCATGGTCGAGGCCGAGGGGACGGTTCCCTCGATCGACGCGCTGAAGCAGGCGGTCGCCTCCGTCGGCATCGACAAGCTCGAGGCGCTGGCGCGCTAGCCGCGCGCGGTCCGGGCTCAGTCGAGGTGGCAGCCGTCCTTGGCGAGCTGCTCGCGAACCCACGCTTCGACATCGTAGCCGAAGATCGTGAGCCCCTTGATGTTGGCGTTGGCGATCGTGAGGCCGGCGAGGTTCACGTCCTCCAGCCGCGCGCCGGCGAGATTGACGTTGGTGAAGCGGGCGCCGGCAAGGTTCACATCTTCGAACTGCGCCTCAGCGAGGCCGCATTCGCGGAAAGCCGCGCCGTCCATCCGCATCTTCTCGAACCGCCGCTCCATCGCGTGCTCCTCCCCAAGGTCAGCCCGTATGCGAGCATAAGACGCTGCCTTCAGCGAGGCCAGCCGCCGGTCTGCCGGAGCGCCTCGGCCAGGCCGATCCCGGCGGCGACGGCGACGTTCAGCGAGCGGGTCGCCGCGGCCTGCGGGATCCGTACCCGCAGGTCGGCGCGGGCGTGGACCTCCTCCGGCACACCGCGGCTTTCCGACCCGAACAGGAGGGTGTCTCCCGCTTCGAACCGGGCTTCGGGAAGCGGAGCGGCGCCGGTGGTGGTGAACAGGACGAGCCGGCCTGCGAGCCGCTCGGCGAAGGCCTCCCAGCCGCTGTGGCGGGTCAGGTCGGCGCGGGCCGCATAGTCCATAGCCGAGCGCTTCAGCGCGCGGGCCGAGAAGGGGAAGCCGCACGGCTCAATGACGTCTACGGCGACGCCGAGACAGGCCGCGAGGCGGAGGATGGTGCCGACATTTCCGGCCTGGTCCGGCTGAAAGAGGGCGAGCCGCACCGTCTGGCCTAGCTAGAGTCGCAGGCCAAGGCGGGGCGCCGCCCAGAGCGTCAGCGCGTAGAGCAGCATCGTCAGCAGGCACCCGGCGATGAGCGCGGCCCAGAAGCCGTAGCCGTGGCGCAGCATGGCCGGCATGACGAGGAACATCGGGAGCGACGGCAGCACGAACCAGAAGGTCGCCTCGGCATGCGCCGCCATGTTCGAGGCGTCCGGCCGGTCGCGCCACAGCCAGATCATGCCGAGCACCGAGACCAGAGGCAGCGAGGCGATGAGGCCGCCGAACCCGGGCCATCGCCGCGCCACTTCGGACACGAGGGCGATGAGCAGGCCGGAGACGGACGCCTTGATGAACAGGTAGAGCATCCCGCCCTGCTGACACGGCGCAGTGGGGACTGCAACGCCCGCGACGCGGGCTTGCGCCGCCCGCGCCCCGGCGGGGTGGCGCGAACGCGCCGCAGCCTCTATCGGGCCGCATCCCCCGTTTTCTCACAAGGTTCCACTATGGGTTTCCGTTGCGGCATTGTCGGCCTTCCCAACGTCGGCAAGTCCACCCTCTTCAACGCGCTGACCGAGACCGCCGCGGCGCAGGCGGCCAATTATCCTTTCTGCACGATCGAGCCGAACGTCGGCCGCGTCGCCGTCCCCGACCCGCGACTGGACGAGATCGCCCGCATCGCGAAGTCCGCGCAGGAGATCGAGACCCAGCTCGAATTCGTCGACATTGCGGGCCTCGTGCGCGGCGCGTCGAAGGGGGAGGGGCTCGGCAACCAGTTCCTCGGCAACATCCGCGAGGTGGACGCGATCGTTCACGTGCTCCGCTGCTTCGAGGGCGGCGACGTGACGCACGTCGAGGGGCGGGTGGACCCGGTCGCCGACGCCGAAACCGTCGAGACCGAGCTGATGCTGGCCGACCTCGACAGCCTCGAAAAGCGCGTCCCCAACCTCGTCAAGAAAGCGCAGCAGGGCGACAAGGAGGCGAAGGTGCAGGCCTCCGTTCTCGGCCAGGCGCTGGAACTGCTGCGCGGTTCGAAGCCCGCGCGACTGACCGAACCGCGCGACGCCGAGGAGAAGCTGGCGCTGGACCGCGCCCAATTGCTCACGGCCAAGCCTGTCCTCTACGTTTGCAACGTCGACGAGGGCGACGCGGCCGAGGGCAATGCCCACAGCGCGCGCGTGTTCGAAAAGGCCGCCGCGGAAGGGGCGGGCGCCGTGATCGTCTCGGCAGCGATCGAGGCGGAGATCGTCACCATGGCGCCGGAGGACCGCGGAGAGTTCCTCGCCGACTTGGGGCTGCATGAGACCGGCCTCGCCCGCGTCATCCGCGCCGGCTACGACCTCCTCCACCTCATCACCTTCTTCACCGCCGGCCCGAAGGAGGCCCGCGCCTGGACGGTGGAGAAAGGCGCCCGCGCGCCGCAGGCGGCCGGCGTGATCCATTCGGATTTCGAACGCGGCTTCATCCGCGCCGAGACGATCGCCTATGACGATTTCCTCAAATATGGCGGCGAAGCGGGGGCGCGGGATGCGGGCAAGCTTCGTTCCGAGGGGAAGGACTATCTGGTCCAGGACGGCGACGTCATGCTGTTCCGCTTCAATGTCTGACGTTCAGCCCCGGCTCAGGCGGCGCGGCTAAGGCGGGCGGCATGATCGCGGCGCGCGCGCTCCTGCTCCTCAGCCTCGCGGCCTCCGGCTGCGCCATCCACCAGAAGCAGCGCGTCTCCGCCTGCTTTCCCGCGCCCGGCGCGGCCGCGGCCGCGGGGCAAAGCAACGTCTCGCGCACCCTCAGCGTCCTCACCTACAATGTCGAAGGCATCCCCTGGCCCGCGAAGCGGCACCGCCCGCCGCGGCTGCGGGAGATCGGCCGCGAGCTCGCCGAGATGCGGGCGAAGGGCACGGCCCCCGACGTCGTGTTCCTCCAGGAAGCCTTTTCGACGGAAGCGGCGCGGATCGGCGCGCGCGCGGGCTACCGCAATTACCTGAAGGGCCCTTCTTCCCACACCCGGCGGCCCGCCACGCCGGACGACGCGGATCCGAGCCTGGTCGACAAGCGCAAGCGCACCCGGGGAGAATGGCGACCGATCTTCTCGAGCGGCCTCTACATCCTCAGCGACCTGCCGCTCGTCGCCGTCGACCGCACGCCCTTTCCGAGCCGCGAATGCGCCGGCTTCGACTGCCTGTCCAACAAAGGGGTGATGCATGCGCGGCTCGCGCTGCCGGGCGCTCCGGCCGAGATCGACCTGTTCAACACCCACCTCAATTCGCGCGGCCATGCCGGCGTGTCGCAGGAACGCTCGCTCAAGGCGCACAACCTGCAGGTCGACGAGCTCCATCGCTTCATCGAGGCGAAGTGGGACAGGAAGCACCCGCTGATTTTCGGCGGCGACCTCAACATGCGCCACGCGCCGGCCCGCTTCGCGCATTTCGCGGAGGTGATGCCGTACACCCTCGTCCATCAGTTTTGCCTGCGCAAGGACAGCGGGTGCGATGTGAAGATGTCCTGGGACGGCGACGCCCCCTGGATGGACACGGAGGATCTCGAAGGTTTCGAAAGCGGCGGCGGCATCGCCGTCCAGCCGATCCGCGTCGAGGCGATGTTCGACGCGCCGTGGAAAGGGGAGACGCTGTCCGACCATGACGGCTTCCTCGTCACGTACCGCGTCACCTGGCCCGCGGGGGCAGCGCCTGGATCGCAGATCCCCGTCTGCCGCTAGGCTCGCTACGAATAGGCTTGGAAGCGTCGCGCAAGCGGACTAGCCGTGCGCCATGCTCACCCGCCGCGCCTTCCTTTCCGCGGCCGGCAGCGCGGCGCTCGCCGCCCCGGCCATCCTCCGCGCCCAGGGCGGCTTCACCGCCTTCCCGTTCAGCCTCGGCGTCGCGGCCGGCGATCCTTCGCCCGACGGCTTCGTCATCTGGACCCGCCTCGCCCCGGAGCCGCTGGAGCAGCATGGCGGCATGGCGATGGCGCCGGTGACGGTGACCTGGGAGCTTGCGACCGACGAGGGGATGCGCAACATCCTCCTCAAGGGCGAGGAGAAGGCGCGCGCCGAGCTTGCCCATTCCGTCCATGTCGAGCTGAGCGGGCTGCAGCCGGACCGGCCTTACTGGTACCGCTTCCGCGCCGGCGGCCAGAAGAGCGTCATAGGCCGCGCCCGCACCTTGCCGGCCGTCGGCAGCAGCCCGCGCAGCCTCCGCTTCGGAGTGGCCGGCTGCCAGCATTACGAGGACGGCTTCTACACCGCCTTCCGCCACCTCGCCGACGAGGACCTCGCCTTCGTCTTCCACTATGGCGACTATATCTACGAGGGCTGGGCCAAGGGCATCGAGACGGCCCACAGCGGCGAGATCGTGACGCCGGTGCGCCGCCACGTCGGCCAATATTGCTACGATCTCGCCGACTATCGCCGCCGCTACGCCCAGTACAAGACCGACGGCGACCTGCAGCGGGCCCACGCCGCGCAGACCTGGTTCGCGACCTTCGACGACCATGAGGTGCGCGACAATTGGGCGGGCGACCACGACCCGACGGACACCCCGCCGGAGCTGTTCCGCACCCGCCGCGCCGCCGCCTTCCAGGCCTGGTACGAGCATATGCCGGTGCGCCGGTCGCTCTTCCCCCGCGGCGCGACGATCGATGCGTGGCGGGGCGCCCGCTACGGGGACTTGGTCAGCCTCGATTTCCTCGACACCCGCCAATATCGGTCCGGCTATCTGTGCGGCGACGATTTCGCGCCGGCCTGCCCGAAGCTCGAGGACCCGTCGGCGCAGATGATCAGCGCGGAGGAGGAGGCCTGGCTGGCCCGCAATCTCAGCCGGCCCCAGGCGCGTTGGAGCTGCGTCGCGCAACAGGTCATGATGATGTCCCTCGACCGCCGGACCGATGCCGGCCCCAGCCGCATCCTCAACATGGACAGCTGGGCCGGCCACGAAGCGGCGCGCCGCCGCCTCCTCTCGCGGATGCGGGGCCTTGGCAATGTCGTGGTCCTGACCGGCGACGAGCACCAGAATTTTGCGGGGCTGTTGGTGGACGGCGACAAGCCCGTGGCGGTCGAATTCGTCGCAAGCTCGATCAGCAGCGGCGGCGACGGATCGGACAAGCGCAAGGGCAGCGACGTAATCCTCCGCAACAATCCGGAGCTCAGGTTCATCAACGACCAGCGCGGCTATCATGTGTGCGAGGTGACGCCAGACGCATGGCGCACGGAAGTGATGGTGCTCGACAGCGTCTCCACGCCGGGCGCGCCGATCCGCAAGCGCGCGACGCTGACCGTCCCGCACGGCCGGCCGGAACTCGCGGTCGCCTGACTTAGGGGAGGAGGCGGAATGTTCAGTCACGTGATGCTCGGAGCAAAGGACGTCGCCGTGTCCCGCCGGTTCTACGACGCGACGCTTGGCGCGCTCGGCGTCCGCCCGGGTCGCGAGGACGAGAAGGGCCGTGTCTTCTACCGCGGAGCGGGCGGCGTGTTCGGGATCGGCACACCCATCGACGGCGCGGAGGCCTGCCACGCCAACGGCGGTACGATCGGCTTCGCGGCGGAGTCGCCCGAGGCGGTCGATGCGTGGCACGAAGCCGGCCTCGCCGCCGGCGGCACCGCCTGCGAGAACCCGCCCGGGATACGCGAAGGCATGGGCGTCAGGCTCTACCTGGCCTATCTGCGCGATCCGGCCGGCAATAAGCTCTGCGCGCTGTACCGGATGCCGGCGTGACGAAGCGCCGCCGGCCCTAGTCCACTCGTGTCAATGCGAGGTCGTGGAAATCGTAGCTGAAGTCGGCGAGCGGGGAGAGCGCCTTCATGCGGATGGCGGCGGCGCGGCCGTTCTCGACGACGAACCTCACGACGGCGTCCTCGCCGGCGCCCTTCGCCCAGCGGGTGCGGAAGCTGTCCGGGCCCCAAGGCTCCAGCGGGCCCTTGAAGACCGGCGTCCGGGTAAAGTCGATCCACAAGCGGCCGCCCCGCTCCGCAACCACGACGTCGCCATACCACGGGTCGCGATAGCGGCCGGCATAAGCGGAGAGCGGAAGCGAGGGGCCGCCCGGCGGCGCCTTCGCGTCGCCGCTGGCGACCAGCGCCCGCGCCTCCGCTTCGTTCTTCGCCTTGGCGCGTCGGGCGGCGGCCACCCAGTCGAGGACCGGCGCGCCGATCAGGTGGTCGAGCAGGGCGTAGCGCAAGTAGGAAATGGCGGCGCCGTCCTCGACGTTCGACCATAAAGCGAGGCCGATCCCCTGCTCCGGAAGCAGCGCCGTGTGGGTGATCTGGCCGGACAGGCCGCCCGAATGCCAGACGAGGCGCCGGTCGCGGAACTGCTGGACGAACCAGCCGAGCGCATAGCCCTGCAGGACGGGCCGGACCGGGCTTTCGGGGACAGGCCCCGTCGTCGCCGAGGTGATGACCTGCGGCTTCCACATCTCGTCGGACTGCTTCTCGCTCCACAGCCGCGGCAGGCCCGGTGCCTGGCCCTTGCCGAGCTGGGTCTTGAGCCAGGGGAGCGCGTCGCGCGCGCTGGCCTGGATGCCGCCCGCCGCGGCGACGACCGCGCCTTCGTCGGGCTCGATCGCTTCCATGGGGCCAAATCCGCGGAGCGGCGGGCCCAGGCGCGCATGGCGGCCGGCGATGTTGGCGGTGCGCACCAGCGGCAGGTTCGCAACCGCATCCGGCATGCGCAACGGGCGGAAGATCCGGGTCGCGATGAAGTCAGTCCACGCCATGCCCGACATGCGCTCGACGAGGATCCCGGCGACGACGTAGAGGATGTTGTCGTAGGCGTAGCCGGAGCGGAAGCCGCGCGCGAGCTTGAGGTGCGGCAGCGCCTTCAGCAGCTCCCCGGCGGTGCGGTCGCTCCTGGGGAATTGCATGAGGTCGCCGGCACCGAGGGCAAGGCCGCTCCTGTGGCACAGCAGGTCACGCACCGTCATCATCTGCGTCGCCGCCGGATCCGCAAGGGCGAAGTCCGGCATGTACTTCACCACCGGCTCGTCCCACCCGAGCTTCCCCGCCTCGACCAGCATCGCGATCGCGGCGGCCGTGTAGGCCTTGGTGTTCGACGCGATCGAGAAGAGCGTGTCGGCATCGACCGGATCGGGACGGCCGAGGCGGCGGATGCCGTAGCCGCGGACGAAGTCCGGGCGGCCCGGCCGCACGATCGCAACGGCGATGCCGGGAATCTCGAACGCGGCCATGAAACGGCCAATGATGGCGTCGACCGGCGAGGCCGCCGCTTCGGCGGCCCAGATCGGCCGCGCCGCTATTGCCAGCCCGCCGGCCCCCATGCCCAGCGCCGCGCGCCGGCTGATCGATACGTCCATCGGAACCCCTCCTGTCGCGGCAACGGTGGCTCAAAGCGGCCGTCGCCGCAACGGCAAGGTCAGCGTCTTGCCTGCACCAGGAGCAGCGCTTCGATGGCGAGGAAGAGCGCGACCGGAACCGCGCCCCACGGCCGCCCCGCCACCGAATTGCCGAACTGCCACGCCACCCACAGCAGCACGACGAGGCTCTGCACCATGCCGACGAGCCCCGGCGCGCGAAAGCGGGGCGCGCGGCGATAGCCGATCCAGAATGCCCAGCGGGAGAGGATCCAGACGCAGGACGTGGCGGCGATTGACCGGGCGGCTGTCTCGGGAGCCGCGCAGGCGGCAACCCCGAAAAGCCCGGCGGCGAAGACGAGGATCTGCTCGACGGTCTGCTGGAGATAGCGTTGATCCACCTTCATCGCCGGCGGATCGGCGCCGGCGAGGGGGTCGATCGCCGGCGTGAACAGCCGGCGATGGGCAACGGCCTCGGCTCCCGTCGCCAGGCAGAGCAGCACCGCGACGGCGACCCATCCGAGGGCGAAGCGGGTGGGGTCGAACGCTCCGCTCGCGACCATCACCGGCGGGAGGAAGCGGTAGACGCCGATCCACAAGAGCGTGGCGACGGGCGCCGCAATCGCCATCCCCGCAATGATGGTGCGGCGCTGCGCCGCAGGATCGGGAGCCGCTCGGTCCATCGCACTTGCCTCCTGCGAGGATGCTGCCCGAGGCCGGCCGCCGGGGCAACGCGGGTGGCAATCGCTTCGCGTTCTGCTACGCCGCGGCCATGATCTGGTTCGAGGATATCGAGGTCGGGCGGGAGACCTATTTCGGCGCCTATGAGGTGACGCGCGAGGAAGTCATCGACTTCGCGCGCAAATACGATCCTCAGCCTTTCCATCTCTCCGACAAGGCGGCGGCCAAGACGCATTTCAAGCGCCTCGCCGCCTCGGGCTGGCACACATGCGCGATGACGATGGCGGTGATCGCCCGCCATGTCGTCAAGGAGGAGCAGGCGGGCCTCGGGTCGCCCGGGATCGACGAGCTGCGGTGGCTGAAGCCGGTTTATCCCGGCGACACGCTCCACGTCCGCGGCAAGGTCCTCGAGACGCGCCCGTCGCGCAGCCGGCCGGACATCGGCTCGTTCCGGACTGCGACGACGGTCACCAACCAGGACGACGTCCCGGTCCTCACCTTCACCTCGATCGTGCTGATGCGCCGGCGGCCGGCCTAGCGCCGCGCTCGGCTGCTGTCAGTGGCCCGAGTGGCCGCTCCAGCCGCCGTGATGACCGCCGCCGCCATGGCTCCCTCCGCCATGGCTACCGCCGCCCCAGTGGCCGCTGGTGCCGCCGCCCGAGCGAGGGGTGTAGCCGCCGCTCCCGGTGCCGGTCCCGCCCCGCCAGGCACCGCCGTTCCAGGTGCCGGTCCCCGTCCCGCTGTGGCCGCGATAGCCGTCCCAGCGCTGCCAGCGCTGGTCGTTCCAGTTGCGGTTGCCCCAGGCGCCGCGGCGGCCTTCCCAATAGCGGCGATAGGTCTCGTTCCAGGGATAGCGACGGCCGTAGCTGTCGTAGATGTAGAAGCCGATGCCTGGATAATAATAATTGCCCCACCAGCCCCAATAGGGGTCGGCGTAGCTGTTCCAGCCGTAGCCGCCGTAGCCGCCGTAGCCGTAGGTGCCGTAGGCGCCGCAATCGTAATAATAAGGGTCGCAGTAAGCGCGGCCGCCATAGCCGAGGGTGCCGCCGCCATAGCCGTAGCCGTAATCCTCGGCGCAGGCGGCGAGGCCGGCGCTGCCGGCAAGGACGAGGAGGGCGGCGCGAAGACGGCGGTGGCGCATGAGCTGGACTCCCGGTGGACGGCGCTCAGAACGAACGCGCCATCATAGCGGTTCCGGTCCGCCGGCGAAACGAAAAGGGGCGCCGGATCGCTCCGGCGCCCCATTTTCGGACAGGTTCGGGGCTCAGGCCGAGGGAATTCCGGCCTCCGCGTTCGCCGCGTCGCGCTTCGCCATGTTCTCCGGATCGAGAGGGCCGGTGCGGCGGACCGCGCGGCTGGTCGGGCCGTGCCAGATGTTCTGGTAGGCGAGATAGCCCAGGATCGTCGCGAACAGCAGGAAGATCACGATCGCGAGGCCGGTGCGGTGCCGGTTCTCGAGCCGCGGCTCCGCCGTCCAGGTCAGGAAGGCGGCGACATCCTGCGCCATCTGGTCGACGGTCGGCTTGGTGCCGTCCTTGTAGCCGACCTGCCCGTCCGACTTGAGCGGCGGCGGCATGGCGATGTTCAGGTTCGCGAACCAGGGATTGTAATGGAGGTTCGGGCCCGGACGGTTCTCCGCCGGAAGGTTGGCGGGCGGGTTCCGATAGCCGGTGAGCAGCGAGTAGACGTAGGCGGCCCCGCCCTCGCGCGCCTTGGTGATGAGCGAGAGGTCCGGCGGCAGCGCGTTGTTGTTCGCCGCGCGCGCGGCGGTCTCGTTCTGGAACGGGCTCGGGAAATGGTCGGCGGGGATCGCCTTGCGGCCCTTGGGATCGCCGGTCTTGGGGTCGACGTCGGGAACGTCGATCTGCCATTGATTGGCGATCGCCTTCACCTCCGGCTCCTTGTAGCCGAGCTCCTCGAGGTTGCGGAAGGCGACGAACTTCAGCGAGTGGCAGGAGGAGCAGACCTCCTTGTAGACCTGGAAGCCGCGCTGGAGCTGCTGCCGGTCATATTTTCCGAAGGGCCCGTCGGAGGCGAGATGGAGGTCGCGGGGCTCCTCGTGGAACTCCCTGACGACGTTCCGTTCCCGCTCGGAGGTCAGGAAGGAATAGGCGCCGTGGCCGAACGACCAGGCCGCGACGAAGACCATCACGATGCCGGCCAGGATGCCGAGAATGCGAACCATGGACCGTCTACCCCTTCAGTGCGCGGTCGCGGGGCCGTGCCCGCTATAGTCGATAGGCGCCGATTCCGCCGCCTCCCCGTGCAGCACCGAGGCGGTGATCGAGCGCGGCAGCGGCAGCGTCTTCTCCGTCCAGGAGATGATCGGCAGGATGATGAGGAAGTGGGCGAAATAGTACATGGTCGCGACCTGGCTGAGCATCACCCAGGGCTCCTCCGCCGGGCGGCCGCCGCAGAAGCCGAGCACCAGCACGTCCGCGACCAGGATCCAGAAGAACCACTTGAACGTCGGCCGGTAATTGCCCGAGCGGACCGGGGACGGATCGAGCCAGGAGAGGAAGAACAGGAGGATGATCGCGCTGAACATCGCGATGACGCCCCACAGCTTCGCCGGTAGGATGAAGTCCGCCGTAAAGGCGCGCAGGATCGCGTAGAAGGGCCAGAAATACCATTCCGGCACGATATGCGCGGGCGTCGAGAGCGGGTTCGCCTGGATGTAATTGTCGGCGTGGCCGAGATAGTTGGGCGCGTAGAAGGTGACGACCGCGAACAGGGTGAGGCAGAGGCCCGCGAACCAGCCGTCCTTGGCGGTGTAATACGGATGGAACGGCACCGTGTCCTGCTCGTCCTGGACCTCGACTCCGGTCGGGTTCGACGAGCCCGGAATGTGCAGCGCCCAGATGTGGAGGATGACCACGCCGGCGATGACGAACGGCAGCAGGTAGTGGAGCGAGAAGAAGCGGTTGAGCGTCGCCTGGTCGGGCGCGTAGCCGCCGAGCAGCCATTGCTGGACCGACGGGCCGACGACGGGAATGGCGCTGAACAGGCCGGTGATCACCTTGGCGCCCCAGAAGCTCATCTGTCCCCAGGGAAGCACGTAGCCCATGAAGGCGGTCGCCATCATCAGCAGCAGGATGACGAGGCCGAGCATCCACACGAGCTCGCGCGGCGCCTTGTAGGAGCCGAAATAGAGGCCGCGGAAGATGTGGATGTAGGTGACGATGAAGAAGAAGCTGGCGCCGTTGGCGTGGACGTAGCGCAACAGCCAGCCCTGGTTGACGTCGCGCATGATCGCCTCGACCGACTGGAAAGCCTGGTCGCCCGAGGCAACGAAGTGCATGGCGAGCACGATGCCGGTGACGATCTGGATGGTCAGCGCGAGGCCGGCGAGGACGCCGAAATTCCAGAAGTAATTGAGGTTGCGGGGCACCGGGTAGCCGCCGCCGACGGCGCCGTAGACGAGCCGCGGCAGGGGCAGGCGCTGGTCGAGCCAGCGCATCAGCGGGTGCTTGGGTTCGTACGCTTTCGCCCAGGAAAAGCTCATCGTCAGGCAGCCTTACCGACAGTGATGACCGTGTCCGACTTGAAGCTGTAGTCGGGAACTTCGAGATTCTTCGGCGCCGGCCCGCGGCGGATGCGCGCGGCGGTGTCGTACGCCGAGCCGTGGCACGGGCAGAAATAGCCGCCGAACGGCCCGCGATTCTCGCCCTCGCCAGCGCCGAGCGGGACGCAGCCGAGATGGGTGCACACGCCCATCGTGACCAGCCACTGCGCCTTCCCGGGCTTGGTCCGCTCGGCGAGCGACTGCGGGTCCCTGAGCTCCGACATCGAGACCTGGTTGGCCTGCTTGATCTCGTCCGGCGTCAGGTGCCGGACGAACAGCGGCTGCTTGCGGAAGATCGTCTTGATCGCCTGCCCCGGCTTGATCGCCGAGATGTCGATCTCCGTCGAGGCGAGCGCGAGCACGTCGGCCGAGGGATTCATTTGGTTGAGCAGCGGGTAGAGGGTGGCGAGACCCGCCACGCCCGCCGCGCTCACCGCCGCGATGTTGATGAAGTCGCGCCGCCGGACGCCGTCTTCCACGCCCGCGGAGTGCGCTCCGTCGCTATGTTCAACCGTCGCCATGTCGTCCTTCAGCGGTTCGAACCAGGATGTGCGGAAAAGCTGCGCGCCGGGCCGCAAGGATCGCAGCCGCGGCGCACGCCGCACAGCGCCGCGTCGGGGAGGCCCCTTGCGGCTTGGGCGGCCTGATAGACGCGGCGGCGGGGCTTTGCCAACGGTGTTTTTGACGGCGCGCCGCGGCCGCTTTCGCGCGGCGGCCCGTCCGCTTTGGCGGCGTCAGGCGAGGCCGGCGAGGAATCGCGCCACCTCCCGCGGCCGCCGCAGCTGGACGATCGTGCCGGGAAAGTCGCGTAGGTGTTCGACGATCCGCCGGCGCGCGCGGCGGCGGAACGTCGCGGTGTAGGCGAAGAACTCCCACTCCAGCCGCTCGGGACATCCCTGCGCCATGTCTGCGCGCACCCGACCGTGGTGGCGCAGCGCCCGGCCGGCGATGCGCGCGAGGCAGAGCCAGGTGGGAAAGTCGAGCCAGACGATCGTGTCCGCGCGGGCGAGGCGCGGGGCGAGGGTGCCGCCGTAATTGCCGTCCATCGCCCACCGCTCTCCCGCGGCCAGCTTTTCCACATGGTGCAACCATTCGGCCGGGTCGGGCTCCACCCAGCCCGGGCGCCAATAATGCTGGTCGAGATGGACGAGCGGCAGACCCGCTTGGCGGGCGATCGCCGTCGCCAGGGTCGACTTGCCCGATCCTGGGGCGCCGAGGACGAGAACGCGCTCCATCCGCTCACAACCGGTAGTTGAAGCTGATGCTGACCCGCTCCTCGCGGCCGGTGCCGGGGACGACCTCGTGGCGCAGCCAGCTCTCCCAGAGGAAGACCGAGCCTGCCTGCGGCTCGGCGTAGACGAAGGTGGCGAGGTCCTCCGGCGCGTCCGGGCGGCGCGGCGGCGCGGCCATCAGCATCGGAAGGCGCGGATCCTCGAGCTTCAGCGCCCCCGCGCCGGGTGGGACGGCGATGTAGCAGGTGCCCGAGACGACGCTGTGCGGATGAATGTGGCCGGAATGCGCGCCGCCGGGCTTCAGAACGTTCACCCACAGGCTGTCGAGCTTCAGCCGCCGGCCGCCACGGTCGAAGGCGCAGGCCTGCCCAAAGGCCGCGACGTGGCGGTTCAGGCGCCGCACGAGGTCGGCGAAGGCGGGGTCGCGCAGCGGTAGGTCGTTCAGAGAGGCGTAGGAGGTGTAGCCGCGATAGCCGTGCGCCTTCGACCAGCGGCGGCCGGCCTCGTCCTCCTCCGCCAGGGCGCGGCACGAGGCGTCGAGTGTTTCGACCAGCGCGGCATCGTCGAGGAGGCCTTCGTAGAAGCGGGTAGCGAAGAGGTTGCGGACCGTCATGCCGCCTCGTTAGCCGAGCGCGGCGCTTGCTTGCCAGCCGCGCAGGTGACGAAGGCGACCGCGGTGCCGAGGCAGAGCTGGAACGGGAAGGCGAGCGATTTCCAGGACGCCGGCAGGCGGAGGGTATCGACGACGAACGGCTGCTGCAGGGCGATGGCGAGAAATCCGGTTGCGAGGGCGGCGATCACCGAGAAGGTCGACCCGCGGCGGGTGAAGAGCGCTGTGAAGTAGACGCCGAGCAGGCCGGAATAGGCGAATCCCATCACGCCGAGCACGAAGGCGAGGAGTGGCGCGGCCGTGTAATGCTGCCACCAATAGCAGAGCACCGACATGGCGAGCAGCGTCCCTGCCATGACGAACTGGCCGATCCGGCCGGCGATCACATAATGGCCGGCATCGCGCGGACTTCGGCGTTCGGCCCACGGCCGGTAGAAGTCCTCGACCAGCACCGACGCCATCGAGATCAGCTCCGAGTTGATCGCCGCCGCCGCCAGCACCCCTACTGCGACGAGGCCCCGAATGCCCGGCGGCACCTGGGTGAGGATGTAGTGCATGAAGATCGTGATCTTTTCGCCCTGGAACGCGCCCGCGGCGGCCGCGCCATGTCCCATCAGGTCGGGGCGATCGTAGACGAGGTAGAGGAGCGACCCGATCGCCATGAACAGCAGCACCACCGGCACCGACGCGAGCACGCTGGCGTAGAGTGCCCGCTCCCCCTCGCGGCTGTCGCGGCAGGCGAGGAGGCGCTGGGTCGTGTCCTGGTCCAGGCCCGTGCTGGCGAAGAAGAGGAGGACGATGCCGGTGAATGTCGCGAGCAGCGAGAAGGGACGGTCGAGCGACGGCGACCAGTCGAGCAGGCGGAGCTTGCTGCCCCCCGAGGGCGGAGCGGCGAGGGCGTGGAGGATCTCCCCGGACGGCAGGGGGATGCTGGTCCACAGCAGCCACAGCACGATCAGCGCCGCGCCCGTATAGAGCACCACCTGGACGAGGTCGCTCCAGATGATCGCGTTGAGACCGCCCAGGAAGGTGAAGGCGAGACCGAGGACCACCAGCGCGAGCGAGGCGAGCAGGACGCTCCCGGGCTCGATGTTGGTGAACATGATCATCGCGACGGCGATGGCCGCGAGATAGAGCCGCGCCCCGCTCGCGAATACCCGTCCGACCAGGTACATGCCGCCCGCCGCGCGCATGGCACGGGTGTCGTAGCGGGCGCGAAGGAGCTCGTAGCAAGTGGTGGCGCCGAGCGCGTAAAGCCGCGGGACCAGGATGCGGCCCGCGAGGAAGGCGCCGACGAGCGCGCCCGCATAGCTCATCAGGTAGGTATAGTCGCCGCGGTAGCTGTAGTCCGGCGCGCCGAGGAAGGTGGCCGCGGACTGGGTGGTCGACAGGACGGACACGGCGACCAGCCAGACGGGGACGCGGTGGCCGGCGAGGAAATAATCCTCGGCGCTGCGCTGCCGCCGCGTCGCCAGCCATCCCGCGAGCGCGAGCAGCGCGACATAGGCGCCGACGACCGTCCAATCGAGGGCGGTGAACCGCGCCGGCATCGTCTCTCCCCATGAAGCTGATGCCGATCATGGGGCGGCGGCCGGAGACTTGGCAAGCTCTCCGACCGGGGACAGTTACCGGCCGCACGGGGACAGTTACCGGCCGCGCAAGCCTGACTTGATCGCTGCTGGCCTTGGGGGCCGGTAACTGTCCCCTTGGCCCGTCCCCTTGCTCCTCGTTCTCACCCTATGCCGCCGCTCGACAGCCCCATGGCCCCTCCCTAGTGTCCCACGGTCCCTCCCTGCCGGAGTCCTCATGTCCCTGCGCCTCGCCGTCCTCCCGCTCATCCTCGTCTCGGCCGCGGCCGTCGCGGCCCCGCCTCCGGCCCCGCCCGCCGCGCCTGCGCAGGCGAGCCTGGCGGAGATGCCGGGGCTCGTCCCGGTGCGGGTGGACAGGAGCGCCGGCAAGGTCTTCCTCGTCCTGCCGGCCCCGGACGCGGAGGGGATTTCCGGGCGCTTCATCTATCTCACCACCCTGGAGACCGGGCTGGGCTCGGCCCCGATCGGCCTCGACCGGGCCCAGGCACGCGAGACGCGGCTGCTCGTCTTCCGCCGGGTCGGCCGCAAGATGGTCGCCGAGATCGAGAATCCCCGCTTCCGCGCCACCGGTGCGCCGCGCGACGAGCAGGAGGGCGTGCGCCGCTCCTTCGCTTATTCGACGCTGTGGATTGGCGACGTCGCCGAGCAGCCCGACGGACGGCTGCTAGTCGATCTTTCCACTTTCCTCACCCGCGACGACATGGACATCGCCGGTGCACTGAAGCGCGGCGGCGGCGGCGAGTTCAAGCTCGCGCCGGAGCTCAGCGTCGCCGACACCAATTTCGTCAAGGTGTTCCCAGACAATGTCGAGCTGGAAGGCCGGCTCACCTTCACCTCCACCGCGCCGACGCAGGAGGTGAACAACATCGCCCCCGTAGACGGCAATCTGAGCTTCGTCGTCCGGCATTCGCTGATCCGGCTGCCCGAGCCCGGCTACGTGCCCCGGCGCTTCGACCCGCGCACCGGGACCTTCGGCACCCAGGTCGTCGACTTCGCGCAACCGTTGGGCCAGCCGATCGTCTACGAGCTCGCCAACCGCTTCAGGCTCGAGAAAGTGGACCCGGCGGCGCCGCGCTCGCGGGTGAAGAAGCCGATCGTCTTCTACATCGATCGCAGCGCGCCCGAGCCCATACGCTCTGCGCTACGGGAAGGCGTTTCCTGGTGGGCGCAGGCGTTCGAGGAGGCCGGCTATATCGACGCCTTCCGCGCGGAAATCCTGCCGGAAGGCGCCGATCCGCTCGACGTCCGGTACAACGTCGTCAACTGGGTGAACCGCGCCACCCGCGGCTGGTCTTACGGACAGGCGATCAGCGATCCGCGCACGGGGGAGATCATCAAGGGCTCCGTGCTGCTCGGGTCCTTGAGGGTGCGGCAGGACCTCATCATCTATCAGGCGCTCGTCGGCGCGGCGAAGACGGGGAGCGGCGGGCCGAACGATCCGGTGCAGGTCGCGCTCGCCCGCATCCGCCAGCTCGGCGCGCACGAGGTCGGCCACGCGCTCGGCTTCGCGCACAATTTCGCGGCGAGCACGCAAGGCCGCTATTCGGTCATGGACTATCCCGCGCCGCGCATCCGCCTCTCCGGAGGCGCCCCCGATCTGTCGGACGCCTACGGCGTCGGCGTCGGCACCTGGGACCGGTTCATCGTCGGCTGGAACTATGCGCAGACCGACGCGGAAGCGCAGGCCCGGCTGAACGCCGGCCTCGCCGCGGGCCTCCGGTATGTCGGCGACGACGACGCCCGGCCGGCCGAAGCGGCGCATCCTTATGGCAGCCTGTGGGACGATGCCGGCGATCCGGTGGCGGAGTTGAAGCGGATGATGGAGGTGCGTGCCGCCGCCATCGCCCGCTTCGGCCCCGACGCGCTGCCGGCGGGCGAGCCGCTCGCCGACCTGCGGCGGTCCTTCGTGCCGATCTGGCTGCTCCACCGCTACCAGGTCGAGGCGGCTGCGAAGGTGCTCGGCGGAGTGGATTTCGTCTATGCAGTGAGGGGCGACGGCCGCGAGGACATGCGGCCGGTGCCGGCGGCGGCGCAGCGGCGCGCGCTCGACGCGTTGCTCGCGACCCTGACGCCCACGGCGCTGACCGTCCCGCCCCTGTTGCTGCCGCGCCTCTCCGCCGGCTGGTCCGGATCGCCCGACCGCCAGCAGCAGATCGAGGCCCTCGACACGGCCGGCCGCCCGGTGTTCGACCCGTTCACCGCCGCCGAAGTCGGAGCGATGGTGACGCTGACGGACCTGCTTGCGCCCAATCGCCTCAACCGGCTGGAGATCCAGAACCAGGCGGACCCGGCCTCCCCGGGCGCAAGCGAGGCGGTCGACCGGCTGCTCGCCCAGGTGACAAGCTTCGCGGGCCTGTCCCCGTCCCAGGCGGCGGTGCAGCGGCGGGTCGCGACCACGGCGATCCTCGCGGTAGCGCGGGTGCAACGCGACCCGAACCTGTCGCCGACCCTCGCCTTGGCGCTGTCCGATCGGCTCGCCCGGCTCGGTCGCCAGTTCGCCGCAGCGCCCGGCGCTGGGGTGCAGAGCGACTGGAGCCGCGGCCTCGGCCGGCTGCTCGGGGACCGCGAGGCGCTCGACAAGGCGACGGCCGACACGCGCCGGCTGCCGCGCATTCCGCAGGGCATGCCGATCGGCGAGGATTGACGAATCGGCCCTTCTGACCGCGATGCCGCTGGATTCGCACGGAAATCCTCGGTTAGGTGCGCTCCGCAAGAGGGGCGGGCACTTTTCTGTGGAAAAGTGTGCCGTCCCCTCCCAACCTCTTGAGATGCCTTCCGATTCGTGAAGTACCTGTGGCGCGGGAGTGACACCGGGCGCGCCAGGCACCGCAGCGCCACTTTTCCCGTTGCCGAGCCTCTCGAAGTTTGATTCATTCCTGAATGGGGAGCGGGGATTTGGTTAAGCGGTTCGTAACCGTTTGAATCCTATGATCTCCGCGGTGTGAGGAGTGGGATCATGGCGACGAATACGAAGCCTGCCGACGGGGCGCTGACGCTCACCGAGATGAAGGAATTTGCAGGCTTTTCGCCGGCGACGCAGCGCTACATCCGCCGCGCGCTCGACATCGGCCTCGGCCGCCGCGACGCCATGCGCCGCTGGTCGCGCGACGCCGGCGAGGCCGCCTCGATCCGGGCGCAGGAGCGTGTCTATCGGCGGCTTGACAACATCCGTGCCAACGTCCCCGATGACAGCGGGCTCGACGAGATGGAGCCGATGATGGGCTCGCTCGTCACCATGACCGCCTTCGACCTCGGCCAAGACCGCCTCCCCGACTTCGCTTCCTATCGTTTCCTCTATGAGCGGCTGATCGGCGCCGCGGTGCGGCCGTGGCTGCCCGGCGCCTTCTGCGCCGCCGCCGCGCTGCCGCACCTCCACCCGGAAAAGCGCCGCGCGCTGCTCCAGTCGATCAGCGAAGCCGCCGCCACCGCGCCGGGCTGGTCGAACCGCGAGCCGGCCTTCTTCCCGGAGTGGGTGGACAAGGTCGACCTCACCGTCGCCGGCTGAGCGACCTCTGGCATGACACGGGCGGCGGGCCTTCGGGTCCGCCGCTCTCGCTTTTCACAGGCTCTGCAGCACGTCGCGCGCGAATGCCGGCAGCGTGTCATCGCGCGCGCCCATGACGACGATGCGGTCGCCGGGCCGGGCGAGCGCGGCGAGGCGCCGTCCGGCCTCGGCGCGCTCGGCGACATGCTCCGCGCGCCGGCCCGCGGCGACGACGCCCGCGACGATGTCGCCGCTGCCGACGCTGCGCTCGACGGTGCCGCCATAATAGACCGGGTCGGGCATCACGAGCACGTCCTCGGCGCCCATCTCCTGCGCGAACGTCTCGACGAGCTCGCGGCCCATCGTGCGCAACGGCCCGTAGCCGTGGGGCTGGAAGAAGAGGAGCAGCCGGCCCGGGAAGGCATGGAGCGTCCGCAAAGTCGCCGCGATCTTGTCCGGATTGTGCGCGAAATCGTCGATGACGGTGACGCCGCCGCGGGTGCCGACCACTTCGAATCGGCGGCGCAGCCCCTGGAAGCCCGCGAGCGCGGCGGCGGCCTCCCCGAGCGCCACACCGGCCGCGCGGGCGGCGGCGAGGGCGGCGAGGGCGTTGGCGACGTTGTGGCGGCCGGGAACAGGCAGCCGGACCGGCACCGGCGCCGCGCCGCGCTCCGACACAGTGAAGGCGACGGCGAGCGGCTCCTCCGCCACGTCGGCCGCGAAGTAATCGGCCGCCGGATCGGCGAGGCTGAAGCCGGTGGCAGCGGGGAGGTGCGCGGCGATGGCGCGCGCCTCCGGATCGTCGAGATTGACGATCGCCGTCCGTGCCTTGCGGGCGAAATCGAGGAACAGGCGGCGCAGCTCGTCCAGCCCCTTGTGGTCCAGCGTGACGTTGTTGAGGACGGCAATGCCGGGGCTGAACAGGGCGATCGAGCCGTCGCTCTCGTCCACCTCGCTGACGAAGGCGTCGCCGCGGCCGACGAGGGCGCTGGCGAACGGCGTGTCGTCGCCGGCGAAATTCTTCATCACCGCGCCGTTCATCACCGTCGGGTCCCGGCCGGCGGCGTGAAGGATCCAGGCGATCATGCCCGTCACGGTCGACTTGCCCGACGTGCCGGCCACCCCGATGGACAGCGGCGCGGCGTTGAAGAGCCGTGCGAGGAGCTCGGCGCGGGTGACGCGGGCGGCGCCGACCCGCTTCGCCGCGGCGACATCGGGCACGCTCTCCTCCACCGCCGCCGAGGCGACGAGTAGCTGGTCGCCCGAGACGATGCCGCTGCCGTCCTGCGGGTGGAGCGCGATGCCCCGGCCCTCGAGGAATGCGAACTTGTCGCCGGTCCGGCCCTGGTCCAGCGCGCGGTCCGAGCCCGCCACATGCGCCCCCTGCGCCCGCACGATGCAGGCCAGGGGGAGCATGCCGCTGCCGCCGATCCCGCAGAAGAAATAGGATTTTGTCTCCGCCATGGCGCCGCCCTATTGAGGTCGCCCGGCCTTTTCAAACGGGGAGAATCGCATTGCGGATTGCGGTCGTGGCGCCGAGCACGCCGATCGCCAAGGAGACGGCGGCGCGGGTCGAGGCCTTCGCCGCCGAGGCATTTCCCGGCGTCGAGATCGTGTTCCACCCGCAATGCTTTGCGCGCCACAACCATTTCGCCGGGCCCGATGCCGTCAGGGCCGAGGCGTTCGTCGCAATGGCGAACGACCCGGGCTTTGACGCGCTGTGGTTCGCGCGCGGCGGCTACGGCTCGTGCCGGGTCGCCGAAGACGTGCTGGAGCGGCTCGGCCCCGCGGCGCGCGACAAGACCTATCTCGGCTACAGCGACGCGGGATTCGTCCTCGCCGGCCTTTATCGGCGCGGCATCGGCACGGTCGCGCATGGGCCGATGCCGAACGACATCCTGAGGATCGGCGGCGAGGCGGCTCTGCGGCGCGCCCTCGCCTGGCTGAGCGCCCGCGACGCCGCCGCGCTCGAGCCGGGGCTCGGCGAGGCGCCCGCGGTCGCGTTCAACATCACCGTCTTCGGCCACCTTCTCGGCACCGCGCTGGAGCCCGACCTTGGCGGCCACACCTTGCTGCTCGAGGACGTGTCGGAGCATATGTACCGCACCGATCGCGCCATGTTCCACCTGACGGGCGCCGCGGCGGTCCGGCGCGTGGCCGGCATCCGCCTCGGGCGCTGCAGCGAGGTGCCGGTCAACGATCCCGATTTCGGTGAAAGCGAGGAGGAGGTCTTCCGCTTCTGGTGCGGGCGCGCCGACATCCCTTATCTGGGCCGGGCCGACATCGGCCACGACGCGGACAACAAGGTCGTGCCCTTCGGGCGCCGCTGAGGTGATCAAGGAAAGCAATGGCGACTCGGGATGCCTTGGGCGCCGGTCGCGGGCAATCTGCCTTCACGAGACACAGGAAGCCGCTCCGCGCCGCCCGTTCGCCGGTGCGCTGGAGCAACTAATCCACATCATTTTCGCCGTAGGGGCCCCGATGCGGCGGATGGAGCGCCTCTTCCTCTCTTAGTCTCTTGCGCTCGACGGGCGTTTCGGCTGTATCAGGGCGCAACGTCAACAGGGAGGGCATCCATGGCTAAAGGTACTTCGGGTGGTGCGCGCGGCGGTCTCGCGCGCCCGGTCACGCCGTCGGCGGATCTCGCCGCCATCACCGGCTCGGCGCCGCTGCCGCGCAGCGAGGTCGTCTCCAAGGTGTGGGACCACATCCGCAAGAACAATCTGCAGAATCCGCAGAACAAGCGCGAGATTCTCGCCGACGACAAGCTGAAGAAGGTGTTCGGCAAGGACAGCGCCACCATGTTCGAGATGAACAAGCTGCTCTCGAACCACCTGAAGTAAGCGCGTCGGCCACGACGGCTTCCGGTCGGCCTCGCCCGCAAGGGCGGGGCCGATCTCGTTTCAGCGGCACGCCCGCCAGCCGAAGCGGCCTTTGCCGGCCTCGTCGAGGTGAAGGTGATCGCGGTGCGCCGCATTGTAGTCCGGCGACAGGGTATGCGTGAAAAGGCGGCAGGCGCCGTCGCGCACCTCGTGGAGAAACCGCCCCCTGGCACCCTTGTCCGACCAGTCGGCGGCGACGGCGACGCGGCGGCCGTCCGCAAGGCGGAAGGCGGCCACGTCGATCGCGCTGGCACGGGCATGCTCGCTCCAGTCGCCGGTCGCCCGGCCGTACATGCGGCGGCAATTGTAGCTGCCGAACGTCTCCACCGAGGCGACGCGGCTGCCGAGCCGCCGCACCGCCGCCGGCTGGACGACGTGCCATTCCCACAGCGCCAGCGCCGCGGCGACGGGACAGCTCGTCGTGAGGCCGGCCGGCGCGTAGCCAAGCGCAGCGGCGCCGCTCGGGTCCAGCACGATCCCGTCGCTATAGCCGCATTGCGGCCCGTCCACGCGCGGCGGGACGGCAGTGAAGCGGACGCCGGCGGCGCGGAGGAGCGCCTGGCAGCGGGCGCCGTCGCCGCGCAGGCCAGCAACCTTGCTCGCGGTGAAAGCGCCGACCGGCCGCGTGAGGTCTAGCCTGGTCCACGGCACATCCTCGGGATGACGGCGGCCATAGCTCCACAGCAGCAAAGCCGTGGACCCGATCAGCGCCAGCGCGACCAGCCGCCGCACCCACCGCAACGCCGGCCTCATCGCCGCCGCGCGCTTTCATAGGGCTCGGCGGTGACCGGATAGCCGATCCCCTCCGGGATGCAGACGAACCGGCGGCCCTCGCGCTCCTCCACCCACGGCGTGATCTTCGCCACCGGATGGGCGGCGGCGTCCGCGCGCGCGTCCTCGAGGCTGGCGAAGCGCGCCAGCCGTTCCAGGTTGCGGCGCGTCGGGAAGATGGCGTGGGCGCGGCCCGCCTCGACCTCGGCGATGACGTCGGCGGCCGTGGCCCAGAAGCTGTGCACTGCCTCCGACTCGTCCGCCCGCGGCGGCGCCGCGCCAGTGGGGGCCTCGGCGAGGTAGAAGAGCGTGTCGAAGCGGCGCGCTTCCCGGAAATTCGGGCACCAGCGGGCGAAGGGGGTGAGAGCGGCGAGGTCGAGGCCGATGCCCAGCCGCGCGAGCAGGCCTGCGAACGGTTCGCCGGCCGCAAGCCCCGCGCGCAGCGCCGCCGCGTCGGCGCGGGCGGGAAGGGCGGGCGCGATCCCGGTCTCCTCGATCGTCTCGCGGACCGCCGCGATGCGCGCGGCGCCGTCGGCCAGTTCGGGCGCCAGCAGGGCGGCGGCCTCATGGTCGCCCGGATCGATCCGTCCGCCCGGGAAGACGAGCGCGCCCGCGGCGAAGGCCATCGTCTTTGCGCGCTCGAGGAACAGGATTTCCGGCGCGCCGCCTCCAGCCGCGGGCCGAATCAGGATGAGCGTCGCGGCGGGAATTGCGGGCGGCAGGTCGTCGGCCATGCCGACCGATTAGGCTTCGCGTGCGGGGGAGGGAAGCTGCGCGCGGCCGGGAAGCTCAATAGGGCGCGGTGGAGCCCTGATGCTTGTCCTTGCCGGGCGGACTGGCGGGACGCGTCGGCGCTTCGGCCGCCGGGGCGCGGCGCGCCGGCACGATGCGCCAGATCGTGTTCGACAGGTCGTCCGCGACGATCAGCGCGCCCCGCGGGTCGACGGCCACTCCGACGGGGCGTCCCAACGTCTTCCCGTCCGGAGCCTGGAAGCCGGTGACGACGTCGACGGGCGGGCCGGCGGGGCGGCCGTTGCGGAACGGGACGAACACCACCTTGTATCCGGACGGCCGGCTGCGATTCCAGCTGCCATGCTCGCCGACGAAGACACCGTCGGCGAATTGCGGCCCCATCGCCGGACTCGAAAAGGCGAGCCCCAGGGCGGCGACGTGCGAGCCGAGGCCGTAGTCCGGACGGATCGCCGCCGCCACCATCTTCGGGTCCTGGGGCTGGGCGCGCGGATCGACATGCTGCCCCCAATAGGAATAGGGCCAGCCGTAGAAGCCGCCGTCCCGCACCGAGGTGAGGTAATCGGGTACGAGGTCGGGCCCGATCTCGTCCCGCTCGTTGACCACCGCCCAGAGCTGGCCGGTGCCCTGCTGGATGGCGAGCGCCGTCGGGTTGCGGATGCCGGTGGCGAAAGCGCGATGGGCGCCCGTCGCAGGATCGATCTGCCAGATCTGCGCGCGGTCGAGCTCCACCGCCATGCCGCGTTCGGTGATGTTGCTGTTCGAGCCGATCCCCACGTAGAGGAAGCGGCCGTCGGGGCTCGCGGCCAGCGACTTCGTCCAGTGATGGTTGATGTGGGACGGCAGGTCGGTGATCTTGACGGGCGGCCCGCTCGTGCGGGTCTGGCCAGGCGTGTAGGCGAAGCGCAGCAGCGCGTCCTGATCGGCGACGTAGAGCTGCCCGCCGACGAGGGCGAGCCCGTACGGCGCATTGAGATGGTCGGCGAAGACGGTCCGCCCCTCGTAGACGCCGTCGCCGTCCGCGTCGCGCAGGAGAGTGAGGCGGTTGCCGCTTTTCGCCTGGCTCGTGCCCTTGGCCTTGATGAACCCGGCGATGATGTCCTTGGGCCGCAGCGCCGGCTCGCCCCCGCCACGGCCTTCGGCGACGAGGATGTCGCCGTTGGGCAGCACCAGGATTTGGCGGCAGATGCCGAATCCGGTCGCGATCGCGGTGATCGTATAGCCTTGCGGAACGGTCGGCCGCGCCTTTCCCCAGGGTGCGGGATCGGCGATCTTCATGGTCGGCAGAAGGCCGCGATGCGCCGCGGGCAGCTGCGGATCCGGGCCGTATTGCATCGGGTCCGAGCCGGGGTCGCGGCTGCACCCGGCGGCGAGCGCGGCGCAGGCGGCGGCCGCGAAGAGGCGGGTAAGGCGGGTCATGGCGCTTCTCCCGCGCGCAAGGTCGAGAGGCCGACGGCGGCGGCAAGCGCCGCGGCGACGGTGACGAGCGCCGACAGGACCGGCGCCGCGGGCATGATGGCCCAGGCGTCGCGGGCATGGTGGAAGGAATCGACGAGCCCGAGCACGAAGGCGGCGATCAGCAGGAGGAGGCAGAGGACCGGCCGCAGCCCGCGCCCGCTCGGCCGGATCGCGGCGAGGAGCGCCCAGAGCAGCGCCAGCCCCGTGAACACCATGGCGCCGGCGATGAGCCAGGCGGCGAAATTCGCCCATTGCGGCTCGGCGCTGTTGCCATAGGTGATGTCGCTGAGGAAGCCGCCGAGGTAGAGCGGCACGCCCGCGGCGAGGAGGAAGGCGAAAACCGGGTGGATCGGCCTCACCCGTTTCGGATCGCCAGCGACGGTCACGGCGGTGTTCCCTTCGGTTCTACGCAGTCCCGGCGGGCCGCATGCGCTTCTGGCGCCCAATGCCGGCGGCGCGGCCTGGTTCCGGCCGCGTGGCCGATCAGCGTCGCTCCGCCTTCGCCTTGACGTCGTCGAGCACCCGCCTCGCATTCGTCTTCGCGGCCCAGCGCGCCAGCGGCTCCCAATACGGGATCGGATCGATCCGCAGCACGTGCGACGCCGCGACGGTGAGGCGCGTGCCGCCGTTCGCGAGTGGGCGCAGGGTGAAGCTGGTGCCGGCGGTCGCGAAATAGCCGCGCACGTGGGGCGCGTGAACGCGCCGGTAGGGGCTCATCTCCTCCATCGCCGGGGGCTGGGACAGGACGGCGAAGGCGAGCGCGCGCCCCGGCTCCCACCGCGTCACCCGCTCGCGCGCCGTGCCGGTCGAGAAATAGCCGATCCGGGTCGCCCCCACGCCGCTGCCGAGCAACCGGCCGCGGATCGGGTAAGCGAGCCCCGAGGCGCCGACGAGGCCCGGCCCGGCGGCGATCGGCGCGCCGTCGGTGAGCGCACGCCACACCGCTTCGGGCGGCGCCCGGACGTCGACGCTTTCGCGCGTCTCGATCGCAGCGGCCGGAGGCATCGTCGCCTCCAGCGCGAACAGGGCGGGCAGCAGGGCGAGCGCCATCAGCCCGCGCTCGGACTCGTTGCGATCCCGCGCCAGGCCCCGGCCGATGGCGCCGCCGACGGCCGCGAGCCCCAGCGCCAGCGGCGCGATGAGGAGGATGCAGACTAGGCCTTCGAGTGCCAGCAGGAGCAAGGCGAGCCCGCCCAGCCCGGTCGCGGACACCACCAGCATCTGGTTCTGCCGGCTGTCGAGGTCGGTGCGGCGATTGGCGAGATAGGCGGTGGTGACGCCGACGCTGAACGGCGTCATGACGAACAGCCCCCAGCCATAGGCGCCGAAGCTGACGGCGGAGACCAGCACCGCGGCGACGATGAGGGCGACGCCGGCGAACAGCCCCTGCAGCACGTGGGCGACGTTGACGCCGGGGCGGTCCTCCTCCGCCTCGCTCTCCTCCTCCTCGGCGGCCGCATCGCTTCGCCCGATCGCAAAGGGCAGCACGGACAGGGCGGCGACGGCGCCCACCTGGATGGCGGGAAGGATCGTCAGCACCGCCAGCCCGAAGCCGATGCCGGAGCGCGCCGCACGGCGGAAGGAGAGGATCGCCAGGCAGGCGTAGGAGCCGAGCGCGGTCAGGGCGACCAGCGCGTCGTCGCGGCCGTCGATGCTCGACAAGGCTCCCAGCTTGCGCAGCGGCAGCGCCCAGAACTCGACGTCCCGCTCCAGGGGAACGCCGTGGCGGCTGAAGACGAACAGCACCGCCGCATATTGGGCGAGCAGCAGCAATGCGGCGGCGAGCGGGTAGAGGAGCGGCGACATCCGGCCGCGGAAGGGGCGCAGGATCATCGCCCGCTCCACGCGACGAGCCGCGCTGCGATCCGGCACCCGGCACCATGCGCCCGCACGCGCCGCAGGGCCGGGCGGTGCGGCAGGTGCTCGGGCAGGACGAAGCTCCATGCGAGCCCGAGGCGCTCGAAAGCCAGGAGGAGCAGCCAGCCGAGATCGGCCTGTCCGGGCTCCAGCCCCAGCCGCGCCGAGCCGGGGAAGGCGTGGTGGTTGTTGTGCCAGCTCTCGCCCATGCTGATCAGCCCGGCGAGCGCCACGTCATGGCCCTGGACCGCGGCGCCCTCCACGATCCAGGTCTGGGCCCCCTCGCGATGCGCGTAATGGCCGACGAGCCAGTGTCCGGTGACGCATACCGCCACCCGGGCGCAGATGCCCCAGACCAGCCACGGCAGGCCGCCGACGGCGAGGAAGAGCAGTGCCCACGGGAGCTGCTGCGCCATCCACGTCCGCTCGAGCCAGGCATAGAGGCGGTCGCCCGCGATCCGCGGCTCGAGCCGGAAGAGCGGCGGCGCGGTCAGGTGGAGACTGCAGTGGAGCTGCTGCCACCCGTCGCGCAGCAAGCTCGCGCGATGGCCGAAATAGGGGTGGCAGGCGGGCTGGCGCTGCGCCCAGTCCCGCATGTCGTGGATGCGGATCATGCCGATCGGCCCCGCCATGCCGACGAGCACGCCGAGATAGACGCAGGCATATTCGAGCCAGAGCGGGCAGGCGAAGCTGTTGTGGATGAGCCGGCGGTGCATGCCGACCGAATGACCGGCGCACAAGGTGACCGCGCAGCTTGCCAGGAACAGGGCGACGGCCCCCCAGGTCAGGTAGAAGGGCCCCAGCAGCAGCGCCGCCGCCGTCATGCCGCCGATCCAGAGCGACTTGGCCGGCGCCCAGCGGACGGTGCCGCGCACCGGGTCGGAACTGGCGTCGGCGACGATCCGCTGCGATCCCGGCACCAGCTCCATGGCGCGTCTCCTATTCGTCCCGAGGCGGGTCTTGGCGGCGCTCGCGCAGCGCCGCGCTTTCGCGCTTGAGCGGGGTCGAGACCGGGCAGAGGTGCTGGACGAATCCGTTCAGCGTGTTGACGAGATTCTCGCGAACCAGCGCGTAATGGACGAACTGCCCGCGCTTCTCGCTCGTCACCAGGCCGGCATTCTCGAGGATCTGGAGGTGCTTGGAGATGGCGGGCTTCGACATGTCGAAGCGCGCCGCGATCTCCCCCGCCGTCAGGTCCACCTCCGCCAGGTAAGCGAGGATCTTGCGCCGCGGCGTCGAGGCGAGGGCTTCGAAGACCTTGTTCACCGGGGTATTATTTAACTAATAAGTTAATGAGTCAAGCAGTCTTTCGTTAACGCCGCGTTGACCACGATCCTCGCTGGTCCGTTCAGCCTTGCGCGGCTAGGAGGGGCTGCGGAAGGAGACGAGGTCGCGGTGAAGCTGGTCGTGTTCAGGAAAGGCGGGGAGCCGGGCGAGGTCGCAATCAATCCCGAGCATGTCTCGCACGTCCGCACGGCCTCGGGACCGTTCACCGACATCTATATCGGCGAGCAGCGGGTGGCGGTGGAAGGGACCTTCTCCCAGGTGATCGCCCGCCTGACCGGCGGGGTCGAGACGGCCGCGGGTCCGCCGCCGCAGGTCAAGAGCTGGATCGCGACGCGCTAGCGCCGCCGGCGTCCGCGGCCGCGCCTTAGAAGAGGCGGGTCAGCGAGTAGAACAGGGCGCCGACGGCGGCCGATGCGGGAATCGTGATCAGCCAGGCGACGACGACGTTCTGCGCCACTCCCCACCGCACCGCGCTGGCCCGGCGGGCGACGCCGACGCCGATGACGCACCCGGTTATCGTGTGAGTCGTCGAAACCGGAATGCCGAATGCCGAGGCGATGAACAGCATCACCGACCCGCCCAGCGAGGCGCTGAAGCCCTGGTGCTGCGACAGCTTGGTGATCCGCGCGCCCATCGTCTCGATGATCTTCCAGCCGCCGGTGAGCGTGCCGAGGCCCATGGCGATGTAGCAGCTGATCGCCACCCAGTGCGGCACTTCGAATTTTCCGTGCAGCCAGCCGGTCGAATAAAGCAGCACGGTGATGATCCCCATCGTCTTCTGCGCGTCGTTGAGGCCGTGGGTGAGCGAGAGGGTGGCCGACGAGGCGAGGTGGAGAACGCGGAAGCTCCGCTCGGCGCGCTGCGCGGAGGCGCGCACCATCGCCCAGCTCGAAACGGCCATGATCGCCATGGACAGGATCATGCCGAGGACGGGCGAGGCGACGATGGCGATCAGCGTCTTGTTGAGGCCGGTCCACTGCACGCCGGTGAAGCCGGTATGGGCGACGCCCGAGCCGATCAGGCCGCCGATAAGCGCGTGGCTCGAGGAGGAGGGAATGCCCTTCAGCCACGTCACCACGTTCCAGAACATCGCCCCGACCAGCGCTCCGAACACGACTGCCGGCGTGATGTTGTCGACCAGCCCCTTGCCGATCGTGTTGGCGACGGCGTGGAGACTCGGGAAGGCGAGCGTCAGGAAATAGGCGGCGAAGTTGAAGAAGGCTGCGAACGCCACCGCCTGGACCGGCCCGAGCAGCCGGGTCGCTACGACGGTCGCGATCGAGTTCGCCGCATCGTGGAGGCCGTTCAGAAAGTCGAAGGCCAAGGCGATGACGATCAGCCCGACGAGGAGCGGAAAGGCGAGCTCGTGCATGTCCGGCCGCCTTCAGCTGTGGTCGATGACGATGTCGTCGATCTCGTTGGCCACGTCCTCGAACGAGTCGGTGATCCGTTCGAGATGCTTGTAGATCTCGCGCGCGACGATGAACCGCAGCGTGTCGGTTTCGGCGTAGCGCTGAAAGGCCTTTTTGAGGCCCGCGGCGTGGATCTCGTCCGCGTGGCCCTCCATGCGGACCAGCCGCTCGGTAAGTTCGTGGAGACGCGCTCCGTTCGCGGCCACGTCGCGCAGCAGCGGGAGCGCCTCGGCCGTGATGCGAGAGGCGTCGACGATGATCGCCGCCATATCCTTCATCTCTTGGTCGAAATCAGTAAGCTCGTAGAGGTCGATCGCGGACGCCGCCGCCTGCATCTCGTCGATCGCATCGTCCATGGCCGCGATGAGGCTGGTGATGGCACCCCGGTCGAACGGGGTCAGGAAGGTGCGTCTGACGGTCGTCAGAACCTCGCGGATAACGTTGTCGGCGTCGCCCTCGCGCTCGTGGATCTCGCGAATATTCTCACGCATCGAAGCACCGCCGTCGAGCAGCCGGGACAGCGCATTCGCCGCCGCGCAGATGCTGCCGGCGTGGCGTTCGAACAGCTCGAAGAAGTTGCCGGTACGCGGCAGCAGTTTCTGGAACCAGGCGAACATCGGACCCACTTTCGATTTCTGGGCGATGGCGCCGAGGCCGAAGCCCCGCTTCGCCGCCCGGTTGAATTCCACCGGCCCGAACGATCGAATGAGGTCGGCAAGGTCCGGCTCCTCGACCGCGTCGGCCGCTTCGGAAAGCGGAAACCACCGTCGCTGCCGCTCGTCCGCCTCCTTCCAGGTCGCGAGCTCCTCCCGCACGGCGAGCGGGAAGACCTCGACATCTAGCATCACCGACGCGCCGCTCGCCCGCCGCTTGCGGTAGCGATAAGAGCCGAGCGGAGTTGGGCAGACGGCGCCGCGCACGCCGGCTTCCTCCTCCGCCTCGAGCGCCGCGGCGGCATGCGCCGCGAGGCCCCCGTCGGGATTTCCCTTCGGGATCACCCAGCGCTTGGTCTCGCGCGACGTAACGAGGAGGATGCTGACCGGCGCGTCGATCGCGCTCCCGCTGGACCGGTACGGCAAGGCCGCGACTTGGCGAATGGGTCGGCTCCCGGTTGAGGGTCGGCGCTCCATGGCAGAGAGCGCCGCGGGCGAGAAGCTCCTAATGCGACGCTTCTGTTACAGCACCATGACTCCGCGCCTGGGCGCGCGGGTGCCGAGCGTCTCCGCCGTGAGCGGCGCGCCGGCCGCCAACAGCGCCTGGCGCCGGCCCTTCGGATCGACGGCGATCTGCGCCTGCTCGAAGGGAAAGAAGGCGGCGAAGCAGGGTTCGGCGAGCACCCGTGCCACGAGGGCGGCGGTCCGCGGCCAGCGCGTCGCATCGACCTGGAAGCCGAGAAAGGCGCCGTTGCGGAAGAAGGTGGCGAGGGCGATGTCGGCAAGGCCGATCGCCTCGCCGAACAGGAAGCCTTCGGCCGGAAGCTGCCCCTCCAGATAGTCCAGTTCCCGGGGCAATCCCTGCTGGAGGGTTTGCGCCACCCGCGCCTCGTCGGTCGGCTCGCCCCAGACGATCGGCCGCACGAACTTCTGGTAGAAGAGGCCCCAGATGAACAGGTCGCCGAGCCTGGTGTCGGCATATTCCTCCAGCCACCGCGCCCGCGCCCGTTCGGCCGGGGTCGCCGGCAGCAGCGGCCGCCCGGGAAATGCCTCGTCGAGCCAGGCGCAGATGACCGAGGAATCGGAGAGGACCAGCCCCTCGTGGACCAGCACCGGGATCCGCCGCAGCGGGGAAAGGCGCTCGAACTCCTCGTTGCCGAAGAAGGGGGTGATGGGGTCGATCTCGTAGGCGAGGCCCTTGAGGTGCAGGCAGGCGAGCACCTTCCTCACATAGGGGCTGACGTAGCTGCCGATGATCTTCATGCGGAGGGCTCCGAGAAGCGTGGGGCGGGGGAGGGCTGGACGACGCCGCCGATGTTGGCGAAGGTGCCGCGCATCGCATTGTGCGGGTGGCCGGGCGCCTCGGAAAGCGCCAGGATCGGCGCGAAACAGGCGTCGGAATCCTCCAGCAAGCGGCACCAATGTTGGCGATCGTGGCGTCGGAACGTCGTTTCGAGCTCCTCTCGCAGGCCAGCGTGGGCCTGATCGCACGACAGTTCGAGCTTCTCCTTGAGGATGGCGAAGAAGCGCGGCTCAAGCGCGCCGACCGCGACCCACTTGCCGTCGGCGCATTCGTAGCAATCGTAATAGGCGCGGCCGGTGTCGAGGAGGTTGGTGCCGCGCTCCGGCGACCACATGCCGGCGGCGTGGAGCGAGAAGGTGAGGGCGGAGAGCAGGGCCGCGCCGTCGACCATCGCGCAGTCGACGACCCGTCCCTTGCCAGTCGCGCGCGCGGCGAGGATGCCGGCGACCATCCCGAAGGCCATCAGGAGGCCGCCGCCGCCGAAATCCGCGACGGCGTTGACGGGCGGCGTCGGCGGCGCGCCGGCGCGGCCGTAGGTGGAGAGCGCGCCCGACAGGGCGATATAGTCGATGTCGTGGCCGGCCCGCGCCGCCAGCGGCCCGGTCTGGCCCCAGCCGGTCAGGCGCCCGTAGACCAGCCGCGCATTGTCGGCGCAGAGCAAGTCCGGCCCGAGCCCCAGCCGCTCCATCGCGCCCGGGCGGAAGCCTTCGATAAGCCCGTCCGCCTCGCCCGCGAGCGCCCGCACCCGCGCCGCGTCCTCGGGCCGCTTCAAGTCGAGCGACAGGATCTCGGCGCGGCCGCGGCGCAATATGTCGAACTCGGGAGGGATCGCCGGCGGCTCCCCCACCCGCTCGATGCGGACCACATGGGCGCCATGGTCGGCGAGCATCATCGCGGCGAACGGCGCCGGCGCCAGCCCCGCCAGCTCGACGATCCGCACGCCTTCGAGAACCCCGCCCATTGCGCCGGTGTAGCCCGAACGCGGCGCCCGGCAAGCGTCGCGTCAGCCGCCGCGCCTCGATGGGTGTCAGGTACGTACCCGGGTAGGTGCCTGACACCGCGCCTTAGAGAACGCGCGGGTCGCGGACGTAGCCGAACGGGCCTTCGCCGGACCAGCCGCGCCCGTCGGGGTAGCGCAGTTCGATCCCGGCGAGGTCGTCGGGCGCTGCGAGGGCCATGTTGACCCCCGTCATCGTGTCGCCGAACTTCGCCTTGGCGGCGCCCGTGAGGATGAAATGGGTGGTCGTGCCGCAGGCTGGGCAGAAGCGCAGCTCGGCGTTGGGCGCGGCCTTGTCGTCCCGGCTGTAGCCGCGCGTCTCCCCCTCCACCGCGACTTCGGAAGGGTGGAAATAGCCCCAGCGCGCGCCGGACTTGGCGCACAGGGTGCAGTTGCAGGCGTGGATGAAGTCCGGCCGCTTCGCCAGGCGGAGCCGGACCGCGCCGCACAGGCAGGAGAGATCGGGCACCTAGCCGCAGTGCGCGGCGGCGCGGGCGGCGGGGAGGCGCTGCTTCAGCCAGTCGCGCATCGTCGCGCCGTAGACGTCGTTCAATTCGTCATAGGCCTTGCAGGCGTCGGCGGGCTTCTTGAGCGCGACCAGCGCCTGGCCGAGGAAGAACAGGCTGTCGGCGGCGCGCTCGCCTTTCGGGTTCGCCTCGTAATTGGCGAGCAGGGCCTTGGCCGCGGCGGCCGGATTGCCGTCGTCGAGATAGGCGCGGCCGACGAGGTTGCCGGCCCAGCTGGCGAAGCGGTCGTTCGGCCAGCTGCGAGTCACCGCCTGGAGCTTCGGGATCGCCTCGCGATATTTCTTCTGCTCCCAAAGGTGGAAGCCTTCATTGTAGGCCGCTTCGGCGGTGGCGCCGGCCGCGGAGGACGGCTCGGCCGCCGCTTCGGCCGCCGGGACCCATTCGGGATCGGTGGGCGCGGCTTTCTTCTTCGCGGCCGACGCGGAAGCGGCACGGCGCGCCGGCTTTTCCTCCGGCACCGCCTCGGGAAGGCGGGGCGCGGGCGCGGCCTGCGCCTGCTGCGCGGCCGCGGCCTGGGCCTGCTCGACCGCCGCCAGCCGGCTCGCCGTCGTCTCCCTGAGCTGCTTCAGCGCCTCCTCGGCGAGGGCGAGGCGGTGGCCGTTCTCCTCCGACTGGCCGGTGAGCTGGCGCAGCTGCGCCTCGAGCGCGTCGATGCGAGCGGTGAGGTCGGCCATCGGCGCGGTGGCGGGGACTCCGCCCGGCGCCGCCGCCGGCGTGCCCGGCACGATCTCCGGCGTCACTTCCTGCGGCGCGCCGCCCGGGAAGACCTTGCGCTGCACCGCCTTCAGTTGCTGCTCGATCCGGTCGAGCCTCTTCTCCGGCGTCTCCGCGCGCTGGGCGGCCGCCGGCACGGCGATGCTCGCGGCCATCAGGGCCGCCACAAGCTTGATACGCATGAACCTCATTCCCCGCTTATCTCCCGCGCCGGAGCCTAAATGGCCAAGGCGCTGGAATGAAGAGTCTTTTGCCCTCAGCGCCCGCCGGTGGGCGCGGCTGCGGGTCCGTTCGGCGCAGGCGCGGCGCCGCCGGAGGCCCGGCTCGCGACGTCGGCCGGCTTGAGGCTGACGGAGAGGGTCTTGTTCGCGGGGCCGAGGGGGCCGAGCCCCTTGCCACCGACCGAGACGGTGACGGCATCGGCTCGGCCGGTGCGCACCGTCGGCGCCTGCGCGTTCGCCGGCACCTGATATTGCTGCCCGGCCTTCAGCGTCCCCATGTAGAGCGCCTTGGGGTTGGCGCCGTCGCTGATCCGCATCCACACGTCCTGCGTGGCGCTCAGCACGACCGGGCCGGAGGCCGCCGCGGCCGGCTGCTGCGGCTGGGCGGGAGCGGCCTTGGGCTGGGCCGGACCCGCCTGCGGCTGGTCGGCCGGCGTCTGGCGGTCGGCAATCTGCGCCGCGTCGGGCGCGTTGCCGACGGCCTGGTGGCGCCAGAACAGGTAGCCGGCGACGAGCAGGATAGCGATGATCGCCGCGACGATGGCGATCGAGCGCGGCGGCACCCGCGCCGGATCGGCGGGCTCGTAATAGGCCGCCGGGCCGGCGACGTTGCTGCGCGCCCCCCCCAATTGCTCGCGCAGCTCCGCGCCCACGGCGGGGCCGTCGAGGCCCACGGCATTGGCGTAGGAGCGGGCGAAGCCGACCGAATAGGTGATCGCCGGCAGCGCGTCCCATTCGCCCTTCTCGATATGCTCGAGGTGGCGGATCGGGATGCGGGTCTGGCGGGCGACGTCGTCGAGGCTGAGGCCCTTCTCCTCGCGCGCGGCCTTGAGCCGTTCGCCGACCGGATTTCCGTGCCCCTGCTCGCCAAGCAAATCCGCCATCAATATCGTTCCCGGCCCTGTGCAGCGTGTCGAGGGCGGCCATGTCGCTTGACGGGCATCCCCCTGTCAACCGAACGCACCACGTCCGCGCCTCAGCCTATCGCAACGCCGTTCGCTTCGGCCCATCGGGTAAGCGCCGGGCGGATGCTGGCGACGGGCTCGGTGAGCATCTGCTCCACCGCGGGGATCACCGCCGATCGGTCGAGCGAGCGGATCATCGCCTTGATCGAGCCGACGGCGACCGGAGTGATCGAGAAGCGCTCGAGGCCGATGCCGATCAGCGCCATCGCCTCCAGCGTGCGCCCGCCCATCTCGCCGCAGATGCCGACCCGCACGCCCGCTTCCTGGGTCTGGCGCACGACGCGGCGCAGGAAGCGCAGGATCGCCGGGGAGAGCCAGTCGTAGCGCTCGGCGAGCTTGGGATTGGCGCGGTCGGCGGCGAACAGGAACTGGGTGAGGTCGTTGGTGCCGATCGACAGGAAATCGAGCTTGGGGAGCAGCATGTCGAGCGTCTCCGCGAGCGCCGGCACTTCGAGCATCGCGCCGTAGCGGATCTTCGTCGGCAGCAGCTTCTTGCGATCGGCGAGGAACTGGCGCTGCTGCTCGACGATGTCGCGGGCGGCGTCGAACTCCCAGGGCTCGGACACCATCGGGAACATGATCTCGAGCTCGCGCCCGGCGGCGGCTTCGAGCAGGGCGCGGGCCTGCGCCTTCATGAGGCCGTCGCGGTCGAGGGCGAGGCGCAGCGCCCGCCAGCCCATCGCCGGGTTCTCCTCGATCTCGCCGTCGGTGGTGTCCATGTAGGACAAGGCCTTGTCGCCGCCGACATCGACGGTGCGGAAGGTCACCGGCCGGTCGCCGGCGGCGTCGAGCACCGCCTTGTAGAGCCTTTGCTGGCTCTCCCGGCGAGGGAGGGCGGCGGAGACGAGGAACTGGAATTCGGTGCGGAACAGGCCGATGCCGTCGGCGCCGGTGACGTCGAGCGCGGCGACGTCGTCGCGCAGGCCCGCGTTCATCATCACCGTGATGCGGCAGCCGTCCTTCGTCACCGGCGGCAGGTCGCGCAGCGCGGCGAGCTGGGCGCGGCGCTTCTGGGTGACGACCAGCTTGGCCTTGAAGGCGTCCTCGACCGCGGGGGTCGGCCGCACGAAGGCGACCGCGTCGCCGCCGTCGAGCAGCACCTCGTCGCCCTCCGCGATGACCTGGCGGACGTCGCCGACGCGGCCGAGCATCGGCACCCCCATGGCGCGGGCGACGATGGTGACGTGGGCGGTGAGGGAGCCTTCCTGGAGGATCACGCCCTTGAGCCGGCGCCGGTCGTATTCGAGCAGCTCGGCGGGGCCGAGATTGCGGGCGATGAGGATGGCATCCTCCTGGAGGCCCATCTGCGCCGCCGTGCCGAGCCGGCCGGAGACGATCCTCAACAGGCGGTTCGACAGATCGTCGAGGTCGTGCATGCGGTCGCGCAGCAGGGGATCGTCGATCTCGCGCATCCGCTGCTGCATGCGCTGGCGCACCCGCTCGATCGCCGCTTCCGCGGTGAGGCCGCTGTCGATCGCCTCGTTGATCCGCCGCGACCAGCCCTCGTCATAGGCGAACATCTTGTAGGTCTCGAGCACCTCGTGATGCTCGCCCGCATTGCCGAACTCGGCGAGCGTCGTCATGTTGTCGATCTGCTCGCGCATCTTGCGGAAGGCCGAATAGACGCGGGCGCGCTCCGCCTCGGTATCGTCGGCGACGGTATGCTCGATGAGGATGCGCGGCTGGTGGAAGACGGCGAGGCCGCGCGCCATGCCGGTGACGAGGCGCAGGCCCTGGAGCCGCGCCGAGCCCTGGTCGCGGGCGGTGTCGCCGGCCGCGCTCGCCTTGTCGGCGAGGCCGGCATTGGCGATCAGCTCGGACAGCACCATCGCCACCGTCTGCAGCGCCTCGATCTCGAGCGTGTCGTAGGCCCTGGGATCGGCATGCTGGACGCAGAGCACCCCGATCGCCCGCTCGCGCCGCACGATCGGCACGCCGGCGAAGCTGTGGAACAGCTCCTCGCCGGTCTCGGGCCGGTAGGCGAATTCGGGATGGCTGGTCGCCTCGGCGAGGTTCAGCACCGCGACGTCCTTGGCGATCGTGCCGACCAGGCCCTCGCCGAGGGCCAGCTTGGTGACGTGGACGGCGCTCTGGTTGAGACCCAGGGTCGCGAACAGCTCGAGCAGCCCGTCGCGCAGCAGGTAGATGGAGCAGACCTCGCTCGCCATCGCGTCGGCGATGATCTTCACCACCTTGTTGAGCTTGGCCTGGGCGCCGAGGCGCGACGCCATCACCTCGTGCAGGCCCGTCAGGATCTCGCGGGCGGAGGAGGCGGAGGGCGTCGGCATGCCGCCAGCGCTAACAGAAAGAATGGGCGGCCTCTAGGCTCGCATCGGGTGCGCGGCCTTCCATGCGTCCCTGCCGCGAAGCGGTGGGGAGGGGGACCACCCGAAGGGTGGTGGAGGGGTGATCGTCGTGACAGTCGCCCTATCGCCCGAGAATAGCTGATGCCGCGGCAGCTACCCCTCGACCACCCTGCGGGTGGTCCCCCTCCCCATCTGGCGATGGGGAGGCAGAGCGCTTCTACCGCGGGAAGAGGGCGTATTCGCGTTGGGTGATGCGGTCGACGCAGGCGCGGAACTCGTCGTAGCAGCGGCTGCCGGCGCGGACGATGCCATATTCCGGGTCGGCGGACTTGGCGGCCGGCACGAGCGCGATCGGGGTCGCCGCCGGGATGAGCTGTGCGCCAGGCCCGGCGACGAGCGTGGCGAGCACGCCGTTCAGCGCGCCGCCGCCGGAGGGACGGTTGAGCAGGGCGACGCGATACTGGCCGGCGCTGCTGGTGACGAGGTAGATGTGGCCTGAAAGGTGCGGGAAGGAGACGAAACCCTTCTGCTCGAAATCCTCGTCGACGCGGTTGGTCTCGCTGAAGGCGAGGTGGCCCTTGGCATCGTCCCAGGCGATGAGGGTGCGGTAGGCGTAGAGCGCGTCCGGCTCGCTGAACGACGGGCGCAGCGTCAGATATTCGCCTTCGAGCCAGCGGACCGCAGGCCGCGCATAGGCGCCCATCTCCTCCGGCGCGAATCCCGATTCGGCGCTGCCCTGGGATGCGGCGGGCGCGTTGCCGTTTCGAAGGTGGATGCCGAGCGCCTCCTCCATCCGCACCACGGTGGCGAGGGTGAAGGGGCGGCGGCCGGACAGCGCCTTCTCCAGCGTCGACAGGCTGATTCGCGCCGAATCGGCGAGCCACTGGCGCGACAGCCGGCGGCGCGCCAGCTCCTCGCGCACGGCGAGAGCGACGGCGTCGCTGCGCTCGGGATGCAGGTCGGGATGAAGGTCGGTAGCCATGGCGCGCGTATGTGCGCACAAAACCGTACTTCTCGTCAACTCTCCGCCACCCGCCAATCGCGTCCGGGACCGGCGCGACGGACATTTGCCGCGGCTTCCCGTGGAGCGGACGGCCGTGTCCGGCGCATAAGCTGGGTCAACGAGGTTCGAGCGAAGAGGAGGAGACCATGCACAGCCTGCGCGTCGCCACCGGGATGACCGGCCTTCTCGTCGTCACGACGATCCTCTTCCTCGCGCAATTCGTTGCCGGCGGTACGATGCCGGTCATGCCTTAAACCGCGTTCCTTTCGCCCGGGACGCGATGTGGGGGGTGCCGTCGGCGTAGGGAGCGCCGGCGGCATCCGCGCATCTGGGCCACGCAGTCAGCGCGCGCGTAGCGGCACCACCCGGCTCGCCTGCTCCGGATCCACCGCCGCCGCGACGGCGCGGGCGAGCTCTTCCTGGGTAAAGGGCTTGGCGAGGCGCTGGAATTGCGGCGCCGCGGTGTCGCCGAGCTCGGCGAAGCCGGTGGCGAGGAGGACGGGAAGCTCCGGCCGCGCCGCCCGCGCCGCCTCGACCAGCTCCAGCCCGTTCATCTGCGGCATCGCATAATCGGTGAGCAGCAGGTCGACCTCGTGCTTGTCGAGGAGCAGCAGCGCCTCGGCGCCCGAGGACGCCTGGTGGACGACATGGCCGAGATCCTCGAGCATCGCCGCGGTGTTGAGGAGGACGAGCGCGTCGTCGTCGACGGCGAGGATGGCGATCGGCTTCGTCTCCGCCCGTTCTTCCTCGGCCGGCGCGCGGCGGAAGGTGCGCTCGGCCTCGCGGTTGACCTGGGCGACGGGGAGCCAGAGGCTGATCTCGGTGCCCTTGCCCTTCTCGCTTTCGATGGCGAGCTTGCCGCCCGACTGGCCGGCGAGGCCTTCCACCATCGACAGACCGAGGCCGGTGCCCTTGCCGACGCCCTTGGTCGTGAAGAAGGGCTCCGTCGCCCGCGACAGGGTGTCGGCGTCCATGCCCTCGCCGTCGTCGGCGACGCAGACGACCACATAGGGGCCGGGCGCGAGGCCGGTGGGATGGCGTTCGCCGACCGTCTCCTCGCGCGCGGAGATGGTGATCGATCCGCCGTCGCGCATTGCGTCGCGCGCATTCATCGACAGGTTGAGGATGGCGAGCTCGAGCTGGTTGGCGTCGGCGAGGACGGGGCTGATCGACAGGGGAAAGCGCGTGTCGATCGAGACCGTCGGGCCGAGCGAGCGGTCGAGCAGGTCCGCCATGCCGCGCACCAGGTCCGGAATGTGCACGGCGTCGAGCTTGAGCTCCTGGCGGCGTGCGAAGGCGAGCATGCGCTGGGTCAGCGACGCGCCGCGCTGCGCGGCCTGGTAGGCGTTGTCGATGAGGCGCGTGACGCGCGGATCCTCGGCGACGCGCTTCCTGACAAGCTCGAGGCTGCCGAGGATCGCCATCAGCAGGTTGTTGAAATCGTGGGCGACTCCGCCGGTCAGCTGGCCGACCGCCTCGATCTTCTGCGCCTGGAAGAAGGCCTCGCGCGCCTGTTCCAGCGCGCGCTGCGTCTCGCGCCGCTCGGTGAGGTCGCGGGTGATCTTGGCGAAGCCGCGCAGCCGGCCGTCCTCGTCGCGGATCGCGTCGATGACGACATGCGCCCAGAAGCGCGTGCCGTCCTTGCGCACCCGCCAGCCCTCGGCCTCGAACTTGCCCTCGCGCTCGGCGGTGGCGAGGGCGCGGCGGGGAAGGTCGGTCGCCTTGTCCTCCTCTGTGTAGAAGCGGGAGAAATGCTCGCCCAGGATCTCGTCCTGGCTGTAGCCCTTGAAGCGCTGCGCGCCGAGGTTCCAGCTCGAGATGATGCCGTTGGGATCGAGCATGTAGATGGCATAGTCGGCGACGCTCTCGACCAGCAGGCGGAAGCGCTCCTCGCTTTCCCTCAGCGCACGCTCCGCCTCGTGGCGCTGGCTGACGTCGCGGGTGATCTTGGCGAAGCCGAGCAGCTCGCCCGTGGGCGAGTGGATCGCGTCGATGATGACATGGGCCCAGAAGCGGGTGCCGTCCTTGCGCACGCGCCAGCCCTCAGCCTCGAACCGGCCGACTTCGGCGGCGGTGCTCAGCGCCCGCCGCGGCAGGTCGGCCGCCTTGTCCTCCTCGGTGTAGAAGCGCGAGAAATGCTCGCCCAGGATCTCGCGCTCGGCATAGCCCTTGAAGCGCTGGGCGCCCGGGTTCCAGCTGACAATCGTCCCGGTCGGGTCGAGCATGTAGATGGCATAGTCGGTGACAGCGTCGACGAGCAGGCGGAAGCGCGAATCGTCCTTGCTGGAGATGTCGGAAGTCAAATTTCTGCCCTTGGCCCGCTCGCGCTCCAGCCTCCCCGCCAGGAGGAGCGATTGTGAGCAATCGTAACGGGCGGCGGGGGGACGGGTTCCGCGTCCTACCGCATTAAGTCGGTAAACGGGTCAGGCGCGCTGCGCCGCGATCCAGCGGTTTCCCTCGGCCTCGAGGATGTCGAGCGGCACGCGGCCGATGCCGAGCACCGCGTCGTGGAAGCCCTTGATGTCGAAGCGCGGGCCCATCGCCGCCTTCGCCTTGTCGCGCAGCCGCACGAACACCGAGTGGCCGAGCTTGTAGCTGCACGCCTGGCCGGGGGTGGAGCAATAGCGCTCGACCTCGCGCGTCGCGAAGCCCGGCGCCTCGCCGTCCTGCTCCACGAAATAGCGGATCGCCTGCTCCCGGCTCCAGCGCAGATGGTGGATGCCGGTGTCGACGACGCAGCGGTTCGCGCGGAACAGCTGGAACTTGAGGTAACCGAGTCGCCCGAGCGGGTCGTCGTCGTACATCCCCATCTCGTCGGCGAGCTGCTCGGCGTAGAGCGCCCAGCCCTCGCCATAGCCGGAGAAGCCCCCGACCTTGCGGATCATCGGCAGCCCCTGGTTGGACAGCGCCAGGCCGCCCTCGAACTGATGGCCGGGCAGGCCCTCGTGATAGACCGTCGTCGCCAGGCAGAATTTCGGCCATTCGGCGCTGTCGTGGAGGTTGAAATAGACGAGGCCGGGGCGCGATCCGTCGATCGCCGGCGCCTGGGAGAAGGCCGAAGCGGCGCCCGCCTCCGTCTGCACCGGCACGCGGCGCACCTCGAACTGATAGGGCGGCATGCGGCTGAACATGGTCGGCAGCCGCCCGCGGATCGCGGCGAGGCGCTGGTTGCAATAAGCGATCGCCTGCGCCTTGCCCTCATCGGTGTTGGGGTAGAGCTGGCGCGGGTCCTTGTAGAGCGCCGCCATCCGCTCGCCGACCGTGCCGCGGCTCATCCCCTGCGCCTTGAGCAGCGTGTCCAGTCGCGCCGAGATCGCCCGCGCTTGATCGAGCCCGAAGGCGTGCACCTCGGCGGGACTGAGGCGCGTCGTCGTCGTGTTGTGCAGCGCCACTTCGTAGAAAGCGGGGCCTTCGCGGAACCGCCAGATGCCCGCGTCGTGCACCGCCCGCGCGCGCAGCTCCTTCGCCAGCGCGATCTGCCGGTCGAGCGCCGGCAGCACCTTGCCGTCCCACAGCCGCGCCGCATCCCGCGCATAGCCATCGTCGAGTCCCTTCGCCGTCGCGCGCCGGGCAATCGAGCGGACCGCAGTCGCGTCGGCGGCCGGCACCCGGGTCTTCACCATCTGGTCGAGCGCGGTGTCGAGGATGAAGTCGGGCGCGATCACGCCGAGGCCCGCGTCGTGCCGCATCTGCGCCGTCTCGGCGTCGAGCTGGTCGGCGAAGGCCGAGAGCCGCGCCAGGAAGGCCTCGGCGTCGGCGCGGGTGTCGATCGGGTGCTTGGTGTCGAGGAAGTCCGGTACCGACTGGTAGGCGCCGGTCAGCTGGCTGACGACATAAGGCGAGGGCCCGTAGCCGAAGCCGCCGAAGTCGAACTTCTGCACTTCGGCCGACGAGCGGCGCGTATAGACCACCGTCTCCCAATCGACGCGGTCGGCCTGCGAGAGCGTCTTCGGATCGATCGCCAGCAGCCGCCTCAGCTGGTCCTGCGTCTGCGCCTTTGCCGCCGCGCGCCCCGCCGGGCTCTCGTCGGTGAGCTTCGCCCGCAGGTCCGCGTTCGCGCCCTTGTCGAGCCCAAGCTGAGTCGCCCCTTCCGGCCGCGCGCGCAGCTGCTCCTGGAAGAGCTGGTCGAACAGCCGCGCCAGCTCCGCCGAGCGCCCCGGCGCCGGCTGGGCGCCGAGCGGGTAGGGAAGGGCCAGCGCCGCCGCCGACGCGGCGCCGGTCTGCAGGAAAGCGCGGCGGTCCAGCATATTCATCTCGTCCTCTCCCTCAGGCGTGCGCGGAGCGCCGCTCCAGCGCGTGGGCGGCCTCGTCGGTGAGTTGCTTCAGGATCGCCGCGACCGGCGCCTCCTCCTTGACCATGCCGACCGACTGGCCGGCCATCACCGATCCGGTCTCGACATCGCCTTCGATCACGGCGCGGCGCAGCGCCCCGGCCCAATAATGTTCGATCTGGAGCTGCGCCTCGGCCATCTCGACCTTCTCCTCGTCGAGCAATTGCGCGACCTCGCGCTGCTTGGCGGCGAAGCTCTCCATCTCCCGGTTCTTGAGCGCGCGCACCGGGATCACCGGCAGCCGCGGGTCGATCTGCACGCTGGTGATCGCGTCGCGCGCCGAGGCGCGGATGAACGCCTTCTTGAAGTTCGGGTGGGCGATGCATTCGCTGGCGCAGACGAAGCGCGTGCCGAGCTGCACCCCCGCCGCGCCCATCTCCAGATAGCCGGCGATCAGCCCGCCATGGCCGATCCCGCCGGCGACGAAGATCGGCACCTCCCCGGCGAGCGGCGGCAGGATTTCCTGCGCGAGCACGGAGGTCGAGACGGGCCCGATATGCCCGCCCGCCTCCATTCCCTCGATCACCAAAGCGTCGACGCCCGAGCGGATCAGCTTCTTGGCCAGCGCCAGCGCCGGCGCGAAGCAGATGAGCTTTGCGCCGCTCCCCTTGATCCGCTCGATGGAGCCGGGCGGCGGCAGCCCGCCCGCCAGCACGACGTGCCCGACGCCGTGGCGCGCGCAGACGTCGATCAGCTCGGACAATTGCGGGTGCATGGTGATGAGGTTGACGCCGAACGGCCGCTCGGTCCGCGTCTTCGTCTCGGCGATCTCGGTGTCGAGCAGCTCCGGCGTCATCGCGCCGCAGGCGATCACCCCGAACGCGCCGGCGTTAGACAGCGCCGCGACGAGGTGCCGCTCCGATATCCAGCTCATCGCTCCGCCCAGGATCGCCGTCTCGCAACCGAGGAAGTCGCTCCCCCGCTGCATCAGGCGGTGCAGGCGGTCGTGGCCGATCGTGTCGCCGCCTGCCCCCGCCGGATCGGGGCCGAGGTCGGCGGCGTGACGGTCGATGTCGTTGCGGCTCATGCCGTCTCCTCCGCGTCGAGGCCGTAGGAGGTGTGAAGCACCCGCACGGCGAGCTCGGTATATTCCTCCGGGATGAGCACCGAGACCTTGATCTCGGAGGTGCTGATCGCAAGGATGTTGATGCCGCGTTCGGCCAGCGCCTCGAACATCTGCGCGGCGATGCCGGCGTTGGAGCGCATGCCCACGCCGACCGCGCTCACCTTGACGACATTGACGTCGGTGAGGATCTCCTTGAACGCGATCGCCGCCTGCCGCTCCTCAAGGATGGCGCGGCTGTGGGCGAGCGACGCGGTCGGCACGGTGAAGGTCAGGTCGCTCTCCTGCCCCTCGCGCGGCACCGACTGGACGATCATGTCGACGTTGATCCCGCCCTCGGCGAGCGGCGCGAAGATGGCGGCGACCGCGCCCGCCTTGTTCGGCACGCCGGTCAGCGTGATCCGCGCCTCGTTCTTGTCGTAGGCGATGCCGGTGATGAGCTGGCGTTCCATGTCGAAATCTCCGATGCGGTCGTCGCCGACCACCCATGTCCCCGGCCGGTCCTCGAACGAGGAGAGGACCCTCACCGGCACCTTCTCGCGCATGGCGAGGCCCACCGAGCGCGTCTGCAGCACCTTCGCGCCGACGCTGGCAAGCTCCAGCATCTCCTCGTACGTCACCGCCGGCAGCTTCCTCGCCCGCGGCACGATCCTGGGATCGGTCGTGTAGACGCCGTCGACGTCGGTGTAGATGTCGCAGCGGTCCGCCTTCACCGCCGCCGCCAGAGCCACCGCCGACGTGTCGGAGCCGCCGCGCCCCAGGGTCGTCACGTCGCCTTCCGGCGTCACCCCCTGGAAGCCGGGAATGACGGCGATGCCGCCCTGGTCGAACACGCGTTCCAGCACCTTGGCGTCGATCCCCTCGATCAGCGCCGCGGCATGGCCCGAGGTCATGATCGGCAGCTGCCATCCCATGTAGGAGCGCGCGTTCAGCCCCATCCCCTGCAGGGTGATGGCGAGCAGGCCGCTCGTCACCTGCTCGCCCGAGGCGACCACGACGTCGTACTCGCGCGGATCGTAGACCGACGAGGCCTCGCGGCAGAACTGGATGAGCCGGTCCGTCTCCCCCGCCATCGCCGAGACGACGACGGCGAGCTGGTGCCCCGCCTCGGCCTCGCGCTTCACCAGCCCCGCGACGTGCCGGATCCGCTCGATGCCCGCCATCGAGGTCCCGCCGAACTTCATCACGATCCGCGCCATTGCGCGCGGCGTTACGGAGCCCCCGCCCTCAAGGCAAGCGCGCCAGACGCTGGCGGAACCAGTCCGCCATCTCCTCCTCGCTCAGCTCGCCGGCGGCGAGGGCCAGGAAGGCCACCACGAGTTCGGCGTCGGTTGCCCCCAGTCGATAGCCGTTCAGGACGAGGAACGTTTCGCTCACCACTGCGGCAGTGCGCTTGTTGCCATCCCCGAACGGATGATTGCGCGCTATTCCATACGCATATGCAGCGGCGAGCGCCGCCCCGTCGGGAGAGCCGTAGGCGTCCGCGTTCTGCGGGCGCGCCATAGCGCTTTGGAGCGCTCCCTCATCGCGTATCCCTTCGCCGCCGCCATGCTCGGCGAGCTGCTCCGCGTGCGCCGCAATCGCGACGTCTACAGAGACCCAGCGCCACGCGGCGACCATGCCCTACTTTGCCAGCTCCCGGAGGGCTCGGCGGCGGCGGGCCATCACTTCGCGGGCCGCCTGCATCTGCTCTTCGAAATCGTCGTCGGGGGCGCGAAGCTCGATCCCGTTCGGGGTCTTGGTCACGGCGACACTCTGGCCAATCTCGGCGTGCAGATGCGCGAGCAATTCCTTGGGGAGGATTACCCCGGCAGAGTTGCCGATCTTCTGGATTTTAAGCGCGTTCATACCGATGTTATAACGCGAACGACGGCTTTCCGCAAGCTCAGCCGAGCCACTCCGGCACGCGGTCCGCGGCGATCAGCCGGTCGATGTCGATGCGCGGGCGGACCACCGCCCACTGCGCGCCGTTCACCATCACCTCCGGCGTCAGCGGCCGGCTGTTGTAGGTGCTCGACATGGCGGCGGCGTAGGCGCCGGCGGTGCGGAAGACGACGAGGTCGCCGGCCTCGGCCGCGTCCATCTCGCGGCCCATCGCGAAGGTGTCGCCGGTCTCGCAGACCGGGCCGACCACGTTGGCGGTCATGCGCCCGCCGTGCGGCGCCACCGCCTCGATCCGGTGCCAGGCGTCGTACAAAGCGGGGCGCATCAGGTCGTTCATCGCCGCGTCGACGACGAGGAAGGGGTGGTTGACGCCCGGCTTCACCCGGATGACGCGGGTCAGCAGCACGCCGGCATTGCCCGCGATGAGCCGCCCCGGCTCGAACACCAGCCTGACGCCCCAGCCGGACGCCACGCGCCGCACCATGTCCCCATAGGCGTCCGGCGAGGGCGGCGGCGCGTGGGCCGGGTCGTAGGGAACGCCGAGACCGCCGCCGAGGTCGGCGACGGCGATCGGATGGCCGGCGCGGCGCAGCGCGTCGATCAGCGTGCCCACCTTGCGGAACGCCGCCTCGAGCGGGTCGAGGCTGGTCAGCTGGCTGCCGATATGGACGGCGACGCCCTGCACCTTCAGGCCCGGCAGCGCCGCGATCCGGGCATAGGCGTCCGGCGCCTCGCCGATTGGGATGCCGAACTTGTTGTCGGCGGTGCCGGTGGTGATCTTGGCGTGGGTGCCCGCCGCGACGTCCGGGTTGACGCGGAAGGCGACCGGCGCCTCGCGCCCCATCTCCGAGGCCACTTCCGACAGCAGCTCCGCTTCCGAGACGGACTCGAGGTTGAACTGGAACAGCCCGCCGGCGAGCGCGAGGCGCATCTCCTCGGCGGTCTTGCCGACGCCCGAGAAGACGATCTTCGCCGGATCCACCCCCGCCGCCACCGCGCGGCGATATTCGCCGCCCGAGACGACGTCGGCGCCCAGCCCCTCGCGCGCCAGCGTCGCCAGCACCGCCGCATTGGGGTTCGCCTTCACGGCATAGGCGATGAGCGGATCGCCGAGGCCGGTCAGCGCCTCGCGCAGCACCCGCGCGTGCCGCACCAAAGTCGCGCTCGAATAGACGTAGACCGGCGTCCCCACCGCCTCTGCGATGGCGGGAAGCGGCACCTCCTCCGCGTGGAGGACGCCGTCGTGCATCTCGAAATGGTCCATCGGCGGCGCTTTTGCGTTGGGCGGGAAAGCGGGCCCTGATAGGTGGAGGCGATGAGCACGGCAACCGGCACGATCGACCCCAGGGAGGCCGCGCATTTCGGCCGCATGGCCGCCGACTGGTGGGACCCCAAGGGCTCCTCGGCGATGCTGCACAAGCTCAACCCGGTGCGGCTCGCCTACATACGCGACCGGGTCGACCAGCATTGGGGCCTCGACGAATGCGCGCTGAGGCCGCTGGCCGGCTGCCGCGCCGCCGACGTCGGCTGCGGCGCCGGCCTCCTCGCCGAGCCGCTCGCGCGTCTCGGCGCCGAGGTGACCGGGCTCGACGCCGCGCCGGAGAACGTCGCCGCCGCCCGCGAGCACGCGCTGGGGCAGGGGCTGGCGATCGACTACAAGGTCGGCAGCGTCGAGGCGCTGGAGCCCGCCGCCTACGACCTCGTCACTTCCCTGGAAGTGGTCGAGCATGTCGCCGATCCGCGCGCCTTCCTCCACGGCCTCGCCGCCGCATTGAAGCCCGGCGGCCTCCTCATCCTCTCGACGCCGAACCGCACCGCCCTCTCGCGCCTCCTCCTCATCCTCGTCGGCGAAGGCACCGGCCGCATCCCGCGCGGCACCCACGATTGGGAGAAGTTCCTGCCCCCCGAGGCGCTCATCGCCCTCCTCGCCGACGCGGGTCTTACGGTCGAGGACTGCCACGGCCTCGCCTGGGGCCCCGGCCGCGGCTTCCACCTCTCCGACGACAAGTCGCTCGATTATCTCGTGACGGCGACGAAGCCGGCGGGGTAGCGCCTGATCGCATCGGGATGGACCCGGACCGATCGTCCGCACTGCCGTCACCGTGAACTTGTATCAGGGTCCAGCTCTCCACGCACCCTGCCGCTTCCCACCTGGATGCTGAACCAAGTTCAGCATGGCGGGAGGAGTCGCGCTCACCGCGAACGAGAAGGCTTGACGCGCGCTGCGCCTCCTCCACCGCGCGCCGGTCGCGATCCGGCGCGCGCCACCCTCCTGGCCGGGCGGGTCGCCGGGAGGGCGGAACGCGCGCCGGACCGGGCCGCCGCACGCATTTGCTCGACAATGTCAAAGAGCCACTCGAGTCGCTGGACAATAGAGGAACATTTGGGAAGAGTCAAGAACAAAAGAGAACGGGTTAGCCGGCGACGGGGTTGGCCCTGAGCGCGATCAGCCTCATTCCCCGGGCTCGACGGCATGCCGCGGCGCCTCGTCCACCGTCAGGCGGAACAGGTCCGGCCGCGCATAATGGCCGACCGGATCGAAATCGTAGCGGGCGCGGACGATGTCCTCCGGCTCGATCTCGGCGACGACCAGGCCGGTTTCGCCCTCCAGCGGCCCCGCCAGCACGTCGCCCAGCGGCCCGACGATCATCGAGCCGCCGCGGATCAGCGGGCGGTCGGCCGGCCAGTCCGCGACCTCCTGTCCCGTCTCGGCGGGCGAGGGCATGACCTGGCACGCGCTCACCACGAAGCAGCGGCCTTCATGGGCGATGTGGCGCATGGCGCTGCGCCACACGTCGCGCTCGTCGACGGTCGGGGCGCACCAGAGCGCGACTCCCTTCGCGTACATCGCGGTGCGGAACAGCGGCATGTAATTTTCCCAGCAGATCGCCGCGCCCGCCTTGCCGGCCGGCGTGTCGACGACGGGCATGGTCGAGCCGTCGCCCATCCCCCAGACCAGCCGCTCGGTCCCGGTCGGCATCAGCTTGCGGTGCCTGGCGACGAGGCCGCGCTCCGGATCGAGGAAGACCGCCGTGCAGTAGAGCGTCGATCCGGCCCGCTCGATGACGCCGGCGACGATCCACGCGCCGGTCCGCTTAGCGAGGCCGGCGAGCGCCGCCACCTCCGGCCCGTCGAGGTCGACGGCCTGCGCGAAATAGCGCGCGAAGGCGTCGCGGCCGGCGTCGGTCCGGTAGCCGAGGCGGGTGCCGAACGCCTCGCCTTTGGGATAGCCGCCGAGGATCGCCTCCGGCAGCACGACGAGCGTCGCCCCCGAGGCGACGATCTCCGCCTCGAACGCCAGGATGCGCTCCAGCGTCGCCGCGGTCCCGGCGGGATCCGAGCCGATCTGGAGGGCGGCGACAATCGCCTTCGTCATGGCCGGGCCTATCGCCGCAAAGGGCGTTGCAAACAAGCGGCGGAGGGGTAGGGCGGGGCCATGACGAGCTTTCCGATCGATCAGGTCCGCGCCCAATTCCCCGCCCTCGCCCGCAGCGACGGCGGGCGCGCCCGCATCTATTTCGACGCGCCCGGCGGCACCCAGGCCTGCCGCCCCGCCATCGCCGCCATCGCCCGCCATCTCGAGGAGGGCAGCGCCAACAGCGGCGGCGCGTTCGCCACCTCCGTCGAGACCGACGCGCTCTCCGAGGCCGCCCATGCCGCGGCGGCCGACCTCCTCGGCGGCGATCCCGGCGACATCGCTTTCGGGCCCAACATGACGACCCTCACCCTGTCCGTCTCCCGCGCCCTCGCCCGCACCTGGCACCCGGGCGACGAGGTCGTCGTCACCCGCCTCGATCACGATGCCAACGTCGCCCCCTGGCTGCTCGCCGCGCGCGACAGCGGCGCGACGGTGCGCTGGCTCGACATCGACGCCGAGGCCGGCACGCTCCGCCTCGACGCGCTCGCCGGCCTCCTCTCGCCGCGCACCCGCCTCGTCGCGCTCGGCGGCGCCAGCAACGCGCTCGGCACGCTGAACGACGTCGCCGCGGCGGTGCAGATCGTCCGCGCCCACAGCGACGCCTTCGTCTACGTCGACGCCGTCCAGTCGGTCCCGCACGTGCCGACGGACGTCCGGGCGCTCGGCTGCGACTTCCTCGCCTGCAGCCCGTACAAATTCTTCGGCCCGCATCAGGGGATCCTCTGGGCCCGGCCCGAGGTCGCCGCCGCGCTCGAGGCCTACAAGGTCCGCCCCGCCTCGATCGACCCGCCCGCCCACCGCTTCGAGACCGGCACCCAGTCGTTCGAAGGGCAGGCCGGGATCATCGGCACGGTGGATTATCTCGAATGGCTCGGCCGCCTGATCGCCCCCGACGCGCCGAACAGCCGCCGCGCCGCCCTCGTCGCCGCTATGGAAGGCTGCACCCGCTACGAGCGGGAGATCGGCGACCGGCTCCTTTCGGGCTTGCGCGCCGTTCCGGGCCTGAAGCTCTACGGCCCGCCGACGATGGACGGGCGCGTGCCGACCTTCGGCTTCACCCTCGCCGGCCATCACCCCGACGCCGTCGCCGCCCATCTCGCGGCCCGCAACATCTTCGCCTGGTCGGGCAGCTTCTACGCGGTCGAGCCGGTCGCGCGGCTCGGCCTCGATGCGAGCGGCGGCCTCGTGCGCGTCGGCCTCTGCCATTACAGCAACGCCCAGGAGGTCGACGCCCTGCTCGACGCGCTCGGCGAGCTCGCCGGCCGGTGAGCCCGGAGGAGTTCCGCCGCTGGGGCCACGCCCTCATCGACTGGCTCGCCGACCACCAGCAGCGCCTGCCGGACCTTCCGGTCCAGCCGCCGACCCGGCCGGGCGCCGTCCGGGACATGCTGCCCGCGTCCCCGCCGGAGCAGCCGGAGCCGTTCGACGCCGTCCTTGCCGACCTCGACCGGGTGGTGGCGCCGAACCTCACCTGGTGGCAGCATCCCCGCTTCTTCGGCTACTTCCCGGCCAATGCCCTGCCGGCAGGCGTGCTCGGCGACCTCGCCTCGACCGGCCTCGGCGTCCTCGGCCTCTCCTGGCAGGCCGCCCCCGCCCTCACCGAGATCGAGGAGGTGGTCACCGACTGGTTCCGCCAGATGGCCGGCCTGTCGGACGCCTGGACAGGGGTGATCCACGACACCGCCTCCACCGCCACCCTCGTCGCCCTCCTCTCGGCCCGCGAACGGACGACCGACTATGGCCTCGCCCGCGGCGGCCTCCAGGCCGAGGCGGCGCCGCTCGTCGTCTACACCTCGGCCGGCAGTCACTCCTCGGTCGAGAAAGGCGCGCTCCTCGCCGGCTTCGGCCGCGCCAACCTTCGCCTGATCCCGCTCGACGAGACGCGGGCGATGCGGCCCGACGCCCTCGCCGCCGCCGTCGCCGAGGACCGCGCCGCCGGCTGCATCCCCTGCGCGATCGTCGCCGCCGTCGGCGGCACCGCCACCACCTCGATCGATCCCCTGGCGCCGATCGCCGAGATCGCCGCGCGCGAGGGCCTCTGGCTCCACGTCGACGCGGCGATGGCCGGGAGCGCGATGATCCTTCCCGAATGCCGCTGGATGTTCGACGGCATCGAGGGCGCCGACAGCCTCGTCGTCAACGCCCACAAATGGCTCGGCGCGCCGTTCGACTGCTCGCTCTACTACGTGCGCGACGAGCCGCACCTGCTGCGCGTCATGTCGACCAACCCGAGCTACCTGCGCTCCGCGGTCGACGGCGAGGTCCGCAACCTGCGCGACACCGGCATCCCGCTCGGCCGCCGCTTCCGCGCCCTCAAGCTCTGGTTCCTGATCCGCGAGCAGGGCGTCTCCGGCCTCCAGGCGCGCCTTCGCCGCGACATCGCCAATGCCCGCGCCCTGGCGGAGACGGTGGCGGCAACCCCCGGCTGGCGGGTCGTGGCGCCCGTTCCGCTCCAGACCGTCTGCGTCCGCCACCTGCCCGACGGCCTTTCGGGAGACGCGCTCGACGCCCACAGCCTCGCCTGGGCCGAAGCCCTCAACCGCTCCGGCCTCGCTTACGTCACCCCCGCCCGGATCGAGGACGGCTGGATGGTGCGGATCTCGATCGGCGCGCCGGGCACCGAGGCCGCCGACGTCGACGCCCTCTGGTCGGCGATGCGCCGCTTCGCCGAACGAACCTCCTAGAAAATCGCGAAACTTGCCGCGCTCGGCCCTAATTTGGCCGCAACCCTGCGCCAGAGGAGCGGCGGGAGGGTGTCGTTGGAGCTTTCGCGTGCCGCGCGGGAGAATCGAGGAAAGGACGCGCCGAATGCTGGTTGAGACGGGCACTGACGCCGCCGCCGCGCCGGCCGCGTGCCCGCCGCCGATCGCCCGCGTCGCCTTGCTGTCCAACCCGACGGCCAGCGGCAACCGCGCCTTGCTTCCCCAGATCCGCGCCTTCTGCGCGGAGCAGCGCGACATCTTCCATTACGAGGTGGAGCGGGTCGACCAGATCGGCACCGCGCTGCGCCGCATCGCGCGGGTCAAGCCGCGCGTCCTCGTCATCAACGGCGGCGACGGGACCGTCCAGGCGGCGCTGACCGAAATCCACAATGGCGGCCATTTCGGCGACGACCCGCCGCCGGTGGCGGTGCTGCCGAACGGCAAGACCAACCTCATCGCCTTCGACCTCGGCGCCAACGGCGATCCGCTGGAGACGCTGGAGCGCGTTCTCGCGATCGCCCGCTCCGATCTCGACCGCCACATCGTCGAGCGCGAGCTGATCGCCCTGTCCGACGGCACCGGCAAGGGACGGACGGTGCTCGGCATGTTCCTCGGCGGCGCCGGGCTTGCCGACATCATGCTCTACTGCCGCCACCACATCTATCCGCTCGGCCTGCCCAACGGCGTCAGCCATTTCCTCACCTTCGTCGCGGCGCTCGTCTCGATCCTGCTCGGCGTCGGCAGCGGCCTCTTTCCCAAGAAGCCCAATCCCGTAGAGGTCTCGGGTGTCCGGCGTGGGCGCCTCCAGGGGCGCTACGCCGTCCTCGTCGTGACGACGCTCGAGCGGCTGATCCTCCACGGCGCCATGCCGGGCGGGGGGCGCGAGCGGGCGGGCGCGCTGCAGCTCATCGCCGTCGAGCGCCGCCCGGCGGCGGTGCTGCGCGTCATCTTCGGCAGCCTGTTCGGCCGACTCGGCAAGGCGCGCTTCGGCGGCGTCCATGTCGAGCGGAGCGACGAGATCCGCATCGAGGCCGAGCATTCGAGCGTGATCCTCGACGGCGAGATCTTCGAGGCGAGCCGCAGCCGGCCGATCGTCCTGCGGCGCACCGGCCCCGTCGCCTTCCTTCGCCTCTTCGCGCCGGCCGCCTGAGCGCCTATCTCTGCTCCGCAGGGTTCACGCGGGGAGAGCGGAATGGAAGTCGAAGTCAGCGCCGAAGCCAAGGACAAGCGCCTCAACCGGATGGTCGCGGTGACGGTGGTCGTGCTCTCGGTGTTCACCGGGGTGTGCAACATCAAGGACGGCAACATCGTCCAGGCGATGAGCCAGGCGAAGGCCGATTCCGTCGACCATTGGGGCGAATATCAGGCGACCAAGACCAAGCTTCACGTCGCCGAGACGGCGCGCAGCGAGATCGCAATCATCGCGGGCGCGAAGCCGTCGGCCGAGGCCCAGGCGGCGATGCAGCGGCTCGACAAGGACATCGCCAAGTACAAAGGCGAGGCGCCGGCGCTCGCCAAGAAGGCGCAGGGCTTCGCCGACAGCTACGACGCGCTCAACGTCCACGACGACCAGTTCGACGCGAGCGAGGCCTTCATCGCCACCGCCATCTCGATGGCCGCGGTGTCGGCGCTGGCCGAGAGCTTCTGGCTGCTCGTCGGATCCTGGGCGATCGGCGGGTTCGGCATCTTCATGGGCCTGTGCGGCTTCCTCGGGTGGGGCTTCCACCCGGACGTGCTCAGCACCCTGCTCGGCTGACCTCCCGGCTCAATCGCCGGCGTCGTCGCATTCCTGGCGGTGGCGCCTCAGCATCGCGTCGGACTGGTCGAGCAATTGCTGGGTCTTCTCGATGCTGACGCGGAGTTCTTGCTGGCTGTCTTCGACTTCCCGGGTCTGGCGGTCCCGGCGCTCGCTTCGCGTTTCCGAATCGGACATGGGCTTTTTAACGTAGGTTGGACGCGGCCGTTCCTAGCCAAGCCTCGGCTCGCCGCGCAAGATGGTGAAAATGCGGTGAAACGTGCCGGCCCCGTGCGTCCCGCGCCGGAACGCTCTACGAGGGCGGGCGATGGAGCGCCTCAGGGACCTGGTCGCCGCCGAGCTCGCAGAGCCGGTCGATCCGCGCGTCGCCGCGATGGCGGCCGCGATCGCGTCCCGCTATCCGGGAGCCGCGCGCGCGGTGCTGTTCTACGGCTCGTGCCTTCGCGAGCGGCAGCTCGAAGGGCTGATGCTCGATTTCTACCTGATCGTCTCCGACTATCGGGCCGCGTATGCGAAGCGCTGGCTGGCCACTGCCAACCGGCTGATCCCGCCCAACGTCTTCCCGTTCGAGCAGGACGGCCTCGCCGCCAAATATGCGGTGCTGAGCGAGGCGGATTTCGAGCGCGAGTGCAGCCCGCGGGCATCGACGGTCTCGGTCTGGGCGCGCTTCGCGCAGCCCTCGCGCCTCGTATGGGCGGCGGACGCGGCGGCGCGCGAGGCAGCGATCGCGGCGGTGGCCGAGGCGCCGGTCACCCTGTTCCAGATGACGCTGCCGGTGCTCGGCGGCGAAGCGCCGCCCGAGCGGATCTGGGAGGCCGGCTTCGCCCTCACCTACGGCGCCGAGCTGCGCGCCGAGCGCAAGGACAAGGGCGTCTCGCTCGTCGCCGCGGACGAGGCGCGCTATCGCCGCTTCACCTTGCCGGTCCTCGCCGAGATCGCGGAGCGGATGGGCGTGGGGCCGGGCGGCGAGGTGCCGCTCCTCGCCTCCCGCGACGCGATGCGCCGGCGCTGGCGGCGGCTGCGGCGCAACGGCAAGGCGCTGACCCTGGTGCGGCTGCTCAAGGCGAGCCTCACCTTCGCGAACGGCATCGATTACCTCGCGTGGAAGATCAACCGCCACGCCGGGACGCGGATCGAGGTGAAGCCGTGGCAGCGGCGCTGGCCGCTCGTCGCGGGGATCATTCTGCTGCCGCGGCTGTTGCGGCGGGGGGCGATCCGCTAGCCCGGTGGGCGAGCGCCGCGCCGACCGCGGCGGAGAGCGCGGCGACGGTGAAGGGCTTGCGCAGGATGTCGTGGCCGGCCAGCTCCTCGGCATCGCCCGCCTCACCGACATAGCCGGTGACGAAGAGGATGCCGATCCACGGGTAGAGCGCCGCCGCCTCGCGGACCAGCTCCGGCCCGGTCATCTCCGGCATCATCACGTCGGTGATGATCAGCTCGATCGTCGGGTCGCGCGCCAAAATGTCGAGCGCCTCGCGGCCGCTGGCGCAGGGGAGGGGACGGTGGCCGAGCTCCTCCAGCGCCGCCACCGTCGAGCGGCTGACGCGGGGATCGTCCTCGACGACGAGGATGGTCGCCGGCTGGTCCGCCCGCGTCTCCGTCGCCACCGGGTCGCCCGGCTCGGCCGCGGCGGCGGCGGCCGCTTCGCTGCGCGGCAGGTAGATGGAGACGGTCGTCCCCCGCCCGACCTCGCTGGCGATGGCGACGTCGCCGCCGGACTGGCGGGCGAAGCCGAAAATCTGGCTGAGGCCGAGGCCGGTGCCCTTGCCGACCGGCTTGGTCGTGAAGAAGGGCTCGAACACCCGCTCGATCAGCTCGGGCGCCATGCCGTGGCCGGTGTCGGCGACGCTGATCCGCACATAGTCGCCAGCGGGCAGCTGGCCGACCTCGCCCTCAGCGAGCGGCGCATTGTCGATGGCGATCACGATCTCGCCGTCCCCCTCGATCGCGTCGCGGGCGTTGACGGCGAGGTTGAGGATGGCGTTTTCGAGGCCGTTGGCGTCGACCTTCACCGGCCAGGCGCCTTCGGCGAAGCGGGTGTGGATGGCGATCCGCTCGCCGATCGAGCGGTCGATGAGGTCGAGCATCGACTGGACCAGCCCGGCCGGCTCGATCGCCACCGGCAGCAGCGGCTCGGCGCGGGCGAATGCGAGGAGGCGGCGGGTGAGGGCGGCGGCGCGGGTCGCGCCTTCGAGCGCGCTGTCGAGGTGGAACTCGACCTCGCGCACCGGGCCGCGGAGCTTGCGCCGGGCGAGGTCGAGCCCGCCCACGACGACCGCCAGCATGTTGTTGAAGTCGTGCGCGATGCCGCCTGTGAGTTGGCCGACCGCCTCCATCTTCTGGACCTGGCGCAGCTGCGCCTCCGCCGCCTCGCGCTCGGCGGCCTCGGCCTTCAGGCGCTCGTTGGCCTCGGTGAGCTCCTGGGTCCGCGCGCGGACCGCCGCGTCGAGCTGCTGGGCCCGCACCGATTCGCTGTCCGCCTCGCGCAGCGCCTCGATCCGCTCGCGCATCGCGCGGAAGGCGATGTAGCCGAGCAGGACGGCGCCGAGGCCGATCGCCACCGCCAGCCAGCCGAACCAGATGGTGAGCTGGTCGGCGCGGTCCGAGGTGCGCCGCGTCGCCTCCATCCGGTCGCGCAGGTCGCCCCGCTCGCTCGCGGCGATGTCGTTGAGCTTGCCGCGCAGGGCGTCGCCTGTCGGGTTCTTGCCGGCCTGGTAGTAAAGCGGGATGCCGCCGGTGCCCTTGCCCTGCGCCGCGGCGGCGGCGGCCGGCGCCAGCTGCTTGCCGCGCTCGGCATAGAGGCTGGCGAGCGCGTCGACCCGGGCCCGCTGGACCGGCGTGTCGGAGACGAGGCGGCGCAACTGCTCGATCTGCTGCCCGGCCAGCACCCATTCGTTGTAATAGAGGGTGCCGGTGTCCGGCTCCTCGTCCATGACGTAGCGGCTGAGGGCCGATTCCGCGCGCGCGACGGTGCCGTCGACGGTGCGGGTGAGCAGCATCACGTCGTAGCTGTGCCGCTCGGAGGCGAGCGCCGCGTCCCGCGCGGCGTTGGACTGGCTCACCATCAGCAGCAAGGCGGCGAGCAAGGCGGCGGCGACGAGCGCGCCCGCGCTCGCCAGCACGCCCGGCCACGAACCCGAGGATGCCCCGCCGCTCGCGGCGCCCGTTTCCTCACCCGCCATGGCGGAGAATCTAGTGGAAGCTCAAGCAGGTGGGAAGAAGGTTCCGGCCCCGCCGGCTCGGCCTGCCGCTCAGGAGAGGTAGCCCGTCGCCTTCCCCGCGGCCTCGAACATGCCGAGGATGCGGCCGACCTCCTCGTCGCTATGCTCGGCGCAAAGCGAGCAGCGCAGCAGGTACATGCCGGCGGGAGTCGCCGGCGGGCGGGCCATGTTCACGTAGACGCCGGCTTCGAGGAGCGCCTGCCACATGCGCACCGTCGTGTCCTGGTCGGGGAGGAGCACGGCGATGATCGCCGACTGCGCCTCCGGCGTCGCGAGGTGGAAGCCGAGGTCGCGCAGCCCCTGGTGGAGGCGCTTGCTGTTCTCCCACAAATGCGCGCGCTTGTTGCCGGCATATTTCAACTTGCGGATGGAGGTCGCGGCGGTGGCGACCACCGACGGCGGCAGCGAGGCGGTGAAGACATAGGGCCGGCAGACGAGGCGGAGCACCTCGAACTTGGGGTGATTGGAGACGACGAAGCCGCCGACCGTGCCGACCGACTTGGAGAAGGTGCCGACGACGAAGTCGACCTGATCCTCGACCCCCGCTTCCTCGAACACGCCGCGGCCGTTCGGGCCGAAGAATCCCATGCCGTGCGCTTCGTCCACCACCACCATCGCCCCCGCCGCCTTGGCGACGCGGACCATGTCGGCGAGCGGCGCGATGTCGCCGAGCATCGAATAAACGCCCTCGAGCACGACCAGCCGCCCGCCTTCCGCCGGCAGCCGCCGCAGCCTTTTCTCGAGATCCTCGACGCTGTTGTGGCGGAAGCGGACGATCTGCGCCGAGCCAAGCGCGCAGCCGTCGTAGATCGAGGCGTGGCTGTCGGCGTCGAGGATGATGTAATCCTCCTTGCCGGCCAGCGTCGACATGAGCCCCAAATTGGCCTGGTAGCCGGTCGAGAAGACCATCGCGTGGGCGGTGCCGTAAAAGTCCTTCAGCGCCTCCTCGCATTCCTTGTGGCCCTGGTAGGTGCCGTTGAGGACGCGGCTGCCGGTGGTGCCGGCGCCGTAGGCGTCGAGCGCGTCCTTGCCGGCCTGGATGACGTCCGGGTCGAAGGTCATGCCCATGTAATTGTAGGTGCCGAGCAGGATCGTCTCCTGGCCCTTGACGATGGCCCGCGTCGGCGAGAGCACCTTCTCCATTACCAGCCCGAACGGGTCGCGCACGCCGGTGTCGAGCAGCGCCTCGCGCTCGGCGATCAGCGCGTCGAACTTGGAGAAGAGGTCGCGGCCGTGGGACGGCTCGGCGGCGGTCTCGCGCGCCGGATCGTCAGCGGTGGCGATGGCGTCGGTCATCGCGGGCCTACCCCTCGTTCCTCAGCCGCTCGACGGCATCGACGAGCTGGCCGACCGTTTCGATCTCGGCCTGCATGTTCATGGTGATGAGGATGTCGAACTCGTCCTCCACGGAGGCGACGAAGTCCATCACGATCAGGCTGTCCCATTCGAGGTCGCCGGCGAAGCTGGTGCCCTCGCCGAGCGTCACGCCCTTCTTGTTGAAGGGCTCGATCAGCTTGGCGACCTTGTCGAAGGTCTGGTCTCGGTCGGTCATGCCGTCCCCTTATGGTCGTCGCCTGTCCCTGCCAAGCGATTAGGGCCCAAACGTGGCGCCCGCTTGGCAGCGCGGAGGCCGCATGCGATGCTCGGCGCGCGAGCGAGGTGCGCATGGCCCAAGAGCAGCCGTTTCCAGTCAATGCGGTCAACGTCATCCGCACCGCCCAGCAGATCAACGTCCAGCTCTCGGCCATGGCCGACCAGAAGGCGAGCATCCTGATGGGCGCCGCGTTCGTCATCTTCACCATCGCGATCAACCAGGCGCACGGCGCGCTGCCGCCGCTGCCGCTCCTCATCCTCGGCGCCGCGGCCTTCGTCGCCGCCTTGTGCGCGGTGCTCGCGATCATGCCGGCAGTGGGGCGCACGCCGCGGGGGCCCGCCAACCTCCTCTTCTTCGGCTCGTTCGCGCATCTGTCCGAGGAGGAATTCACCGAGGCGATGCTCGACGTCGTGCGCACCGACGAGGCGGCCTATCGGGCGATGCTGCGCGACATGCACCAGAACGGCGTGGTGCTCGCCCGCAAGAAGTACCGGATGCTCGGCTGGGCCTACCGTGCCTTCCTCGCCGGGCTCACCGGGAGCCTCGCCGCCTTCGTCGCCGAGCGGCTTATCTGAGCCAGCCCTCGGCGCGGTACCAGTCGGCCGTCTGCTTGAGGCCGGTGGGCGTCTTCACCCCCGGCTCCCACAGCTTCGCCGGCGGACGCCGCTCGGACCGCACGACCCAGTCTGGATGGCAATAATAGCTGACCCGGTCGGCGGTGAGCTTGGCATTCTTGCGCCGCACCAGCCGGTCGAGCCGCGAGGCGAGCCGCATCACCGGGCGCGGCATCGCCACCGTCGCCGCGCGCTTGCCGTAGAGGCGCCCGAGGGTGCGGGCGAAATGGCGGTGCTCCCACCCGCCGACGCGGCCGTCGTCGGGCTCGTACGTCTCGCCCCAGGTGTCCGGCTCGTCGAGGAGCGCGAGGAGCAGGCGGCACAGATCCTCGACGTGGATCACCGAGAAATGGCCGCGCGGCGGCAGCGCGACGATGCCGCGCCGGGCCATGCGGAACAGCTCCAGCGTCTCCCGGTCGCCCGGCCCGTAGACGGCGGGCGGGCGGACGATGGTCCAGTTGAGGCCGGATGCGGCGACGAGCTTCTCCGAGCGCATCTTCGACCAGCCGTAAGCGGAAAGCTCGGGCTCCCGGGCGGCGAGGCTGGAGACATGGACGAAGCGCCGCACCCCGGCCTTGCGGGCAGCGTCGATCACGTTCGCGGTGCCGGCGACGTTGATCGCCTCGAAGCCGGCGCGGTTGCGCGCGTTTATCGCTCCGGCGACGTGAATGACGGCGTCCGCGCCGGAGCAGAGCTTGGCGAGGGTCTCGGGCCGGTCGAGCGCGCCGTCGACCCAGGCGATCTCGTCCTCGGGCGGCTTCCAGCCCCGGGTGAGGGCGCGCACGTCATAGCCCTGCTCGATGGCGAGGCGCAGCAGGTGCGACCCGACGAAACCGGTGCCTCCGGTGACGGCGAGGGTGCGGATCTTCGATCCTCCCCGGGACGGGGAGGGGGACCGCGGCGCGGAGCGCCGTGGTGGAGGGGGCTTCTTGCTGGGCACAGCCCCCCCTCCACCGCGCTGCGCGCGGTCCCCCTCCCCGTCCCGGGGAGGATCTACAGCGGCGACCACGCCTGGTCCTCCTCCGCGGCCTCCTTTGCCGGCCCGAGATGCCGGAGCAGCGCGTCGAGCACCGCCTCCGCCCCCGCCCCGGTCGCGCCTGAGAGGGGGAGGGGAGGGGAGCCCGCTTCCGCGGCGAGCTCTTCGGAGAGGGCGGCGATCAGCTCCGCGTCGATCGTGTCGACCTTGTTGAGCGCGAGCACCACTGGCTTGTCCTCAAGGCCTTCCCCATAGGCTTCGAGCTCGTCGGTGACGGTGCGATAATCCTCGGCTACGTCCTCGCCGTTCGCGTCGACGAGGTGGAGCAGCACCTTGGTCCGTTCGACATGGCCGAGGAACCGGTCGCCGATGCCGGCGCCTTCGGCCGCGCCCTCGATCAGCCCTGGAATGTCCGCGATGACGAACTCGCGGCCCTTGTGGCGAACGACGCCGAGCTTGGGGTGCAGCGTCGTGAACGGATAGGCGCCGACCTTGGCGTTGGCGTTGGTGACGGCGTTGAGGAAGGTGGACTTGCCGGCATTGGGCAGCCCGACCAGCCCGACGTCGGCGAGCAGCTTGAGGCGCAGCCACACCCACGCCTCCTCGCCCGGCCAGCCGGTGCCGTGCTGGCGCGGCGCGCGGTTGGTGGCGCTCTTGTAGCTGGCATTGCCCCGCCCGCCGTCGCCGCCCTTGAGCAGCACGACCCGCTCGCCGGGCCTCGTCAGATCGGCGAGCACATGCTCCTTGTCGTCGGAAAGGATCTGCGTCCCCACCGGCACCTTGATGACGAGGTCGCCGCCGCCGGCGCCGGTGCGATTCGATCCGGCGCCGCCCTTGCCGCGCGGCGCGCGGAAATGCTGGGTGTAGCGAAAGTCGATCAGCGTGTTCAGCCCCTCGACCGCCTCGAACACGATGTCGCCGCCCTTGCCGCCGTCGCCGCCGTCGGGGCCGCCATATTCGATGAACTTCTCGCGCCGGAAGCTCACCGCGCCGGGGCCTCCCGCGCCGGAGCTCACATAGATTTTCGCCTGGTCGAGGAAATGCATGGTGGGGCTCTAGAGCAAGCGTCCGGCGAATAGAACCTCAGGCTTGGCGGATGTCCGGGTGCGTCGCGAGGAGATGGCGGACGGCGAGTTCGCGCGCCTTCGCCCTGGGCAGGCCGAGCGCCGCCGTCATCGGGCCGCCGAGCAGCGAATCGCCGAGCGCCGCCAGCACCAGCCACAAGGTCGTGTCCGCCACCGGCCGCTCCTCATGGCCCTCGACGAGCTGGTCGACGAGACGGTGGATCGCCTCGAGCACCGGGTCGAGCGCGTCGCGGTTGCCGGAGAGGATCATCCAGGCCGCGAGCTGGCCGGCGCCCTCGCGGTCGAAGGCGTCGAACGCGCCCTCGACGATGTCGCGTGGGTCGGCCTTGCCTTCGCGGGCCAGTGCCACCGAGCGGCCGATCGCCGCCGTCACCCGCTCGCCTATGTCGCGCGCCAGCGCCGCCTGCAGCCCCGCCGCCGATCCGAAATGGTGGAGGAGGTTGGCGTGGGTGCGGCCCATCCGCCCCGCCACGGCCTTCAGCGTCACCGCCTGCGGGCCCGCCTCGAGCAGCAGCGCCCGCGCCGCTTCGATCGCCGCCGCCCGGCTCTCTCCCGGGCTCAGCCGCGCACGGCTATTGACATGTGTGTCAGTAGTGGCCATTCTCAATCCCGGAGATACAGCAAATGGCCACGCGCGCGACACCCCTGGACCTCACCATCACGCCGCGCGACCGGCGCTTCGGCCGTGGCGACCGGACCGCCCGCTGGTGGCTCGGCGGCAATCCCTATGCGTCCGCGCTCTACAATGCGCTGTCGGTGACCTTCCCCAAGGGCGAGGCCTATTTCGTCGAGAGCGTCCGCGCCTTCCGCGTCGGCGCCCCGCCGAAGCTCGCCGCCGAGATCAAGGCCTTCACCACCCAGGAGGTGATGCACAGCCGCGAGCATGTCCAGTTCAATCGCCGCGCGGTCGACGCCGGCTACGACATCTCGCGGCTCGAGCAGAGGGTCGAGGAGCGCCTCGCCATCTCCCGCGCGCGCCCGCCGATCGTCAACCTCGCCGCCACCATGGCGCTCGAGCATTTCACCGCCATCCTCGCCCACGCGCTGCTCAGCGACCCGCGCCACCTCGACGGCGCCGACGTCGAATCGGCGAAGCTGTGGCGCTGGCACTCGATCGAGGAGATCGAGCACAAGGGCGTGGCCTACGACACCTGGCTGCACGCCACGAAAGGCTGGCCGCGCTTCAAGCGCTGGAGCGTCAAGGCGCGGGTGATGCTGTTCGTCACGCGGAATTTCCTCGTCGACCGCACCCTCGGCGCGCTCGACCTCCTCGCCCAGGACGGGATCACCGGCCCGCGCGCCTGGGGCGGCCTGTTCTGGCATGCCTTCGTCCGCCCGGGCATGGTCCGCCGGATCCTCGGCGCCTGGGCGAGCTTTTTCCTCCCCCGCTTCCACCCCTGGAACCACGACGACCGCGCCCTCATCGCGAAGGCGGAAGCGGCTTTGGCCTAAGTGCCTCCCCATCCGTCAGGATGGGGAGGGGGACCACCCGAAGGGTGGTGGAGGGGTGACTGCCGCGGCCTCAGCGGTTCGCACGCGCACCTCTGACTCCTGGGGCCTCATGCCGCCATCGCGATAGTGTCCGCCTCCGCAAGATCGAGCTCCAGCAGCCGGCACGGCACGTCGCACCCGCGCGCGAGGCTGCGCCGCGGCACCACGCGGCCCGTCGCGCGGAAGCCGAGCTTCTCGAGCACCCGGCCCGAAGCCGGATTGTCGACGAAATGGCCGGAGTGGAGCCGGGGCAGGCGCAGCGTGTCCCGGGCGGCGGCGATCGTCGCCCGCCCCGCTTCGGTGGCGATGCCGCGGCCCCAATGGGCGCGGGCGATCCAGTAGCCGAGCTCGGGACCGCCTTCCTCGCCAAGATGGATGCCGATGCCGCCGACCAGCTCCGGCGCCGCCTCGCTTCTCAGGAAGATCAGCATCGACGGCCAGAGCGGGTCCTGCGGCTGCGCGAGCCACTGTTCGGCATGCTCCGGCCGATAGGGCCAGGGCAGGCGCGCGAGATTGCGCGCGATACCTTCGTCGGCGACGGCGCGGAACACCGCCGGCGCGTCCTCGCGCCAGCCCGGCCGCAGCAGCAGTCTCTCCGTCCTCACGAACATCGTGCGTCTCCCTCTTTCGCCCGGCCCGTGCCCGCATTCGGCGTCACGTCCGCGACTGTTTCGAGAGAGAAATGAAAAAGGGAGAGGAACCGGGCGGCTCCTCTCCCTCGAATTTCGGATCTCGCACTGAGTCCTGGAGCCGCCCCTCCCGGGAACGGCCCGTTCTCGGCCGTTCCTATTCCGCCGCCTCGGCGGCCGCCTGCATGTCCACGCAGACATACTTTCGGCCGAGGCGCCCGTCCTTGAACGAGACGCGGCCGTCGGTGAGCGCAAAGAGGGTGTGGTCCTTGCCCATGCCGACGCCGGCGCCCGGGTACCATTTGGTCCCGCGCTGGCGCACGATGATGTTGCCGGCGAGAACGGTTTCGCCGCCGAACTTCTTGACGCCGAGGCGCCGGCCCGCGCTGTCGCGGCCGTTGCGGGAGGAACCGCCTGCTTTCTTATGTGCCATGGCTCTTCTCTAAACCTGCTCGTGTTTACGCGGACTTATCAGAAGCCGGCTTCTTCGTCGAAGCCTTCTTCGTCGTCTTCGGGGCGTCGACCTGCGCGCTGGCGGTCGGCTCGGACTTGGCCGGCGCGGCGGCCTTGGGCGCCGCATCCTTCTTCGGCGCCTTCTTCGGAGCCTCGGCGGCGGGCGCCTCGGCAGCCGGAGCGGCAGCGGCGGGCGCCTCGGCCGGAGCCGGAGCAGCCTTCGCCTTCTTCGCCGGCTTCTCGGCCTGCTGGTCGCCGATGCCGACGATCCTCAGGATCGTGTGCTGCTGGCGGTGGCCCTTCTTGCGCCGGTAATTGTGGCGGCGGCGCTTCTTGAAGACGATGACCTTCTCGGCCTTCGCCTGGGCGATGATCTCGGCCGCGACCGTCAGGCCGTCGGTCGGGCGCAGCTCGGAGCCCTCGCCGGCGAGCAGGACGTCGCCCAGCTGGATGGTGTCGCCGGCCTCGCCCGCGAGCTTTTCGACGACGATCTTGTCTCCGGCGGCGACGCGATACTGCTTGCCGCCCGTGCGCACGACTGCGAACATGGCTCTTTCCAATAACTAGAATGCTGCCCACGCAAAAACGGCCGCGGCCGAACCCCGCGCGGGAGACGGGGCTGCTACTGAACGCGGCCCCTCGTGTCAACCTAGTGGCGGTGCTCCCGCTTCAACCGGTAGCGCCCGTCGGCGAAGGCGTCGAACATGCCCTTGATCGCCGGATGGTCGACCGGCTCGTCGCTTTCGTCGGTGACGAGGTTCTGCTGGCTCACATAGGCGACGTAGCTGCCTTCGCCATTCTCGGCGAGCAGATGGTAGAAGGGCTGGTCCCGGTCCGGACGGATGTCCTCGGGGATCGCCTCATACCATTCCTCGGAGTTGGCGAAGACCGGATCGATGTCGAACACCACCCCCCGGAAGTCGAACAGGCGGTGGCGCACCACGTCGCCGATCGAAAATCGCGCATGGGCGACCGGCGGCGCCATCAGCGCGGCGGCGGCCATGTCGAGCGAGGCGGTGTCGGGTCTCGGCATCATGCTTCCTATTTAGGGTGTCGCGCGGGGGAGGCAAGGAAGCGGCGAAGGCGCCTTGGCAAGCTCCGCGCCATCGGCTAGAGGCCCGCGCCTGTCGACCAGCCCCGCCGCCGCGCGGGGCGATCTCAGCCAAGAGATGCGGAGAGGTGCCGGAGCGGTCGAACGGGGCGGTCTCGAAAACCGTTGTGCCCTCACGGGTACCGAGGGTTCGAATCCCTCCCTCTCCGCCATTTGGCCTTTCCGCGCGGGGCCCGTCTTCCGCTCACCGCCCTCGGGAGCCGCGTCCGCGCGTCATCGGATCCGGTTTGGGCGGAGGCTTCCAGCCGGGCGGGGGCGCGACTCGCTGCTGGCTGGTGCCGAGGCCCATCGCTCCCGGGCGCTGCCGCTGCAATCCCTCAAGGTCGGCTTGCTCGGCTTCGGCCGACGTCGCGCCGCCCCGCATCAGGCTGATCCGGTCCCGCAGCCGTCTCGCCTCCTCGAAGTCCAGCGCCGCCGCGGCCGCCTCCATCCGTTCGCGCAGCGTCTCGATCGTGTCGGTCATGCTGCGCCAAACGCTCGGGCGGCCATTTCGATCTGCACATGCACCCCTCGACCTTCGATGTCGTGCCGCTGCCCGCTTATGTCGGCTCTCGACCCATTGCGGACTTTTGCAGTCGCACGCATGATCCTGCCGTGGTTCGTCTTTCATCTCTGCTCGTGGCGATGCTCCTCGCGGGGTGCGCCCGATCGGCGGCGCACATCCCGGCGGGCTGCTACCGCTTCTCCGACGGCCAGCCCTTCCTCACTGTTCATGGTTCAACGGGCGCCTTTATCACCCATGGCACGCTCGCTTCTTTCAAGATCGGAAACTGGCGCGACAAGGACCGGCGAGACTTCGACGTCGCTCCGGCATTCGTGCTTCACGACGGAGGCGTCAGTGAACCGACCGGTCCTGCCAGAATGGCCGATGTCGTGATCGGCCACCCATCCGGAAATCTTCGCTACGAGCGCAGGGATGGAAAGGACTTCCTTCTCATTCCGGTGGAGGCATTCGGCTGGGCCGAGCTGGTCCGGACCGATCGCTGCTCCTGAGCGGGGTCGCGCCCACCGCATCGGCGGGGAATGCATGGGTGGAAACTCCGCGGAAAGGATTGGGATCAATCGTCGGGCAGTTGCTCGCTCAGCGCCATGAAGGTGCGCGCCGCGTCGCGGTCGGCTTCCGAGGCGAAGGCGACGTCGAGATCGGGGGCCTGGCCGAACATGTGGAGGAGGGCCCAGAGCGCGAAGCGGCGGCCGCGGTCCTTCTCCAGGCCGAGATCCACTCGCATCCGCTCGATGCCGGCCGCGAGCGCCTCGGGGGCGACGGCGGCAAGGTCGGCGGTGCCGAAATAGCGGCGCATCTGGTCGTCGAGGTCCATCTCAGAGGCCGAGCTGCGCGGCGGCGGCCTTGAGGCGCGCCTGGGTCGGCGCGTCGGCGGCGAAGGCCTTGAGGCCGTCGCCGAGCGCCCGCCGCGCCCCGGCCGGGTCGTTGAGCACGGCGCGCGAGCGCATCAGCCGGATCCAGCCGTCCGCATTGTTGGGGTTCGCCGCAAGGCGCGCGGCGAGGCGGTCGACCATGGCGTGCGCCATCTTGTCCTGCTCGCTCGCCGGGATCGAGCCGGCGGCGGCGAGCTGGTCCGGCGTGGGGCCGGGAATCGCCGCCGTGGCCGGGGCGACGGGCGCGGCGGCCGGCGCGGGAAGGCCGCTGCGCTTCGCCGTCCCGGCGATGGTGCGCCTCAAGTCCGCCTCCCACGGCGCGCCGGGCGGCGTGTCCTTGAGCAAGGCGGACCAGTCGGCAAGCGCACCCTTATGGTCGCCGCCAAGGTCCTTCTGGACGGCGAGGAAGTAGCGGGCGCGGGCATCCGACGGATCGAGCGCGATGGCCTTGGCCAGCGCCTGCGCGGCCTCCGGAACCACGGTGCGGCTCCCCGTCTGCAGCGCTTCGCCCAGCGAGGACCAGTTCTCGGCATTGTCCGGCTCGAGCGCGGCGGCCTTGCGATAGGCGGCGGCGGAGGCGGCGGCGTCGCCTTTCTCGGCATAGGCCCAGCCGACGGCGCGCCAGTCCTTCGCCGCCGGATCCTCGGCGCTCCCGCCCCTCCGCCCGAGCGCGGCGTAGCCGATCGAGCCGAGCGCGGCGACGGCGGCGACGACCAGCAGCAGGGTCGCCGGGGACGGCATGCGGCGGGTCTCGCGGGCGGCGGCCATGGCTTGCGATTGTCGCGGCAAAATGGTCAACGTCAAGGCGGCGCGAGGAGGGGAGATGCCGGAGCGGCTGCGCATTGCCATCGTCGGCTCCGGGCCCGCCGGATTGAGCGCGGCGGCGCGCGCGGCGGCGCTCGGCCTCAGCCACGTCCTCCTCGAAAAAGCCGACCATCTCTCCGATACGATCTACAAATACCAGAAGGGCAAGCACGTCATGGCGACGCCCGCCCAACTGGTGCTGCGCTCCGACATGCCGTTCGAGGCGGGCAAGCGCGAGGCCGTGCTCGGTGCCTGGGACGCCCGCGCCGAGGGCATCCACGTCCGGCTCAACTCCGAGGTGCGGGCGATCGAGGGCTCCCGGGGCGCCTTCACGCTGAAGCTCGCCGACGGCGCGGCGATCGAGGCGGAGACGATCGTCCTCGCCATCGGCACCCAGGGCAATCCCAACCGGATGCGCTGCGAGGGCGCCGATCTCCCCCACGTCCAGTACCAGCTCGACGATCCCGGCGAATATGTCGACGAGCATATCGTCGTCGTCGGTTCGGGCGACGCGGGGATCGAGAACGCGCTCGGCCTCGCCGCCGATCCGGCGCAGGGCAATGTCGTCACCATCCTCAACCGCGGCGCGGACTTCGCGCGGGCCAAGGGCGCCAACGTCAAGCTGCTGATGGAGGCGCGGGACGAGGGCCGGATCGCCGTAATGACGGAGACGTCGCCTGCGAAGATCGAGCCCGGCTGGCTCACCCTCGACACGCGCGACGGGCAGCAGCGCATACGCTGCGACCGCATCATCGCCCGCATGGGCTCGGCCGCGCCGCGCGCCTTCGTCGAGGCCTGCGGCATCGCCTTCACCAGCCCGGATCGCGAAGCCTTCCCGCAGCTCAGCCCCAGCTTCGAGAGCAGCGTCCCCGGCCTCTACGTGATCGGCGCGCTGGCCGGTTATCCGCTGATCAAGCATTGCATGAACCAGGGCTATGACGTCGTCGAGCATATCGCCGGCAACCGCACGTTGAAGCCGGCCGACGAGCCGCTGCTCGCGGCGAAGTTCGAAGGCCTGCCCGGCACCCGCTCGGTCGACGACTGGCTCGAGTTCCTGCGCGCGCATGTCGCGATCTTCGAGGGCCTGTCGCCGCTGCAGATGCGCGAGTTCATGCTCGACAGCCATGTCCGGGCCTGGCCCGCCGGCGCGGCGGTGTTCGAGCGGAACGGCGTCGGCGATTCGCTGTTCGCCATCGCCGCCGGGTCGGTGCTGGTCGAGGTCGGCGGCGGCGCGACGGTGCCGATCGCCGCCGGCTCCATCTTCGGCGAGGTCGGCCTCATCTCGGGCCGCCGCCGCGGCGCCACCGTCCGCACCGCCGAGGAGTCGATCCTGGTCGAGATCCCGCGCACCGCGGCGCTCAAGCTGATGGCGACGGTGCCGGCGGCGAAGCGCGCGATCGAGCGCATTTCCGTCGAGCGCCAGCTGCTCCAGGTGTTCGGCTCCGGCCTCGCCTCCGGGGACGTCGCCGACCTGCTGGAGACGGCGGAGGTGAAGACTGTCCGCGCCGGCGAGGCGATCATCGCGGAAGGCGAGGAGGGGCGCGACGTCTTCGTCATCCGCCGCGGCTCGATGGTGGTGGAAAAGGCGATCGGCGGTCGCGCGGTCTTCCTCTCCTACCTCCCGGCCGGTTCCTATGTCGGCGAGATGGCGCTGATCGACGGCGGCCCGCGCACCGCCACGGTCCGCGCCGCGATCCGCTCGGAGGTGATCCGCCTCGATGGCGACGCCTTCGCCCGGCTGCTCGCGCGCAAGCCGGACCTGCTCGGCAAGGCGAAGCGCGACATGGCCGCGCGGCGCGAGGTCAACGCCTTCGTCGAGGCGAAGAAGGCCGGGTTCGCCGGCGCCGTCGACCTCTATTCCTCGGTCGCGAGCTTCCTCGTCGAGAACGGCATCGGCGAGGCGACCGATGTCCTCCTCATCGACGAGAAGCTCTGCGTCGGCTGCGACAATTGCGAGCGTGCGTGCGCCGACAGCCACGAGGGCCTGAGCCGCCTCGACCGCGAGGCCGGCAAGACCTACGCGCACCTCCACGTGCCGACCTCCTGCCGCCATTGCGAGCATCCGCATTGCATGGCCGATTGCCCGCCCGACGCCATCCACCGCGGCCAGGACGGCGAGGTGTTCATCGACGACAGCTGCATCGGCTGCGGCAATTGCCAGAGGAACTGCCCCTACGGCGTCATCCGGATGGAGAAGGTGCCGCCCAGGAAGCCGCCCCTCCTCGCCTGGCTGCTCGCCGGGATCGGCCCCGGCCCGGGCGAGCCGCCGAAGAGGTGGACGGAGAAGCGCGTGTCGCCGGAAACCCCGAAGCGCGCGGTGAAGTGCGACATGTGCGCCGGCATCGACGGCGGCCCGGCCTGCGTGCGCGCCTGCCCCACCGGCGCGGCCATCCGCGTGGCGCCGGAGGAGATGCTCAGCGTCGCGCGGCTTGGGGGCAAGGGATGACGAGTTGATGCCCGCGCGCTCCATCCCCCGCACTACGCTCGGCGAGCGGGCGAGCCATGAGGGGTTCCTGCGCCACAAGCGCTTCCGCTGGGCGAAGGTCGCCATCCTGCTCTGCGGAGCCGCCATTGCAGGCTACGCGCTGATCGACGTCCCCGGCCGCCATTATGGCGGCACCCCGTTCGGCTACCTGCTCGGCACCGTCTCGGTCCTGCTCATCCTGTGGCTGACGATGCTCGGCGTGCGCAAGCGCGCGATGACGCGCGGCCGCTGGTCGCTTAAGGGCTGGACGAGCGCGCACGTCTGGCTCGGCCTGTCGCTCCTCGTCGTCGCGACGCTCCACACCGGTTTCCGCTTCGCCGCCGACGTCCACACCCTCGCCTGGGCGCTGATGCTGCTGGTGATCCTCTCCGGCCTCTTCGGCATCGCCGTCTACGCGATCCTGCCGCCGGCGCTCGGCGACAGCCGCGGCGAGATGACCCGGCCGCAGATGATCGACGCGCTCGCCAAGCTCGACGCGCTGCTCCAGGCGGCGGCCCAGCCGCTCGCGCACGTGGAGGCGGCTCTGGTTCGCAAGGCGCTTGCCGAGGACCCGTTCGCCGCCGGGCTCGCCCGCCGCCTCGCCGGCTCCGCGCCGCGCTCGCCGACGCGGCGGGCGATCGAGCGGCTGCGCGGCGAGACGGCGGTGTCCGCCGTGCTGGAGAGAAAGGCGGCGGCGCTCGCGCAGGTCCGCAGGCACCTGCGCATCCGGGCGCTGCTCGAAGTCTGGCTCTACGTCCATGTGCCGCTGACCTTCGCCCTCCTCGCCGCGCTCGCCGCGCACATCCTCAGCGTCTTCTTCTACTGGTAGGCGCGGGTGGCGTTCGTCCTCCGCACCGTGACGACGAGCGCCGGGGGGCGAGATATCGTCCGCAGCCGCCGGATCGAGGGCGCGCGGCTGACCGTCGGCCGCGATCCCGCCAGCGACGTCCACCTCACCGACCTCGCCGTCGCGCTCCGCCACGCCGTGGTCGAGCGCGAGGGCGACCGGCTCGCGGTCCGCGTCGAGGGCGGCCTCACCGTCGCGCTGGACGGGCGGCAGGTCTCTTCCGGAAGCCTCGCCGTCGCGACCGGCGGCGATCTCAGGATCGGCGCGCACCTGCTCCGCTTCCTGCCGACGCCGCCGGAAGGCGAGGACATCGCGGTCGGCATCGAGCGCGTCACCGAAGGCGAGGCCAGGCTGGACCGGCGCGCCGATCGGCTCTTCTCCCTCGCCTCGGTCCTGCCCGGCAAGCGCGCGATGGCCTGGACGCTGGCGCTGCTCGTCCTGGGGCTGTGCATCGCCTGGCCGGTCACGACCTTCTACGAACGGCAACAGCGCGCCGAGCGGTTCGCGCGCTTCCAGGCGGACGAGATCTGGTCCGTCGGCCATCTGAGCGCCGCCCATGCCGCGCTCCGGCACAATTGCAACGCCTGTCACGCCCGGCCCTTCGAGTCGGTTCGGGATACGGCCTGCGCGTCCTGCCACCGCGACATACACGGGCATGCCGACCCCTTCCGGCTCGCCCGCGCCCAGCCGGACCTCACCGCCTGGGGCCGCTTCCAGCTCCGGGTGAAGCAAGCGTTCAACCTGCCGCCGGGCCGGTGCATCGACTGCCATGGCGAGCATGATGGGGCGCAACGCATGGCGCCGACGCCGCAGCGTTTCTGTGCCGATTGCCACGGCGGCCTGCACGCCAGGCTGCCCGACGCCGGGACCGGCGATGCGAACGATTTCGGGCGGCTTCATCCCGAGTTGAGGCCGGCGGCGATCGTCGGCTGGAACGGCGAGCGGGCCATAATCGGCCGGGTGGCCGCGGGCGCCGGCGCGCGCGAAGACAACGGCCTCAAATTCCCGCACGCGCTCCATGTGTCGGCGACGGGCGGCGCGGCGCAGATGGCGCGGCGGCTGGGGATGGGCCGGGCGCTCGACTGTTCGAACTGCCACCGGCCGGAGCCCGACGGGGTGCGCTACCAGCCAGTGGCGATGGAGCGCGATTGCGCTTCCTGCCACAGCCTCGCCTTCGCCCGCAGCGGCGGCACGGTGCGCACCCTTCGCCACGGCGATCCGGCGCAGGTGATCGCCGACCTGCGGGACTATTACGGCTTCCGCACCGCCCCGCCGCCGCCGAGCCTTGCCCCGGCGGCGCGGCGGCTGCCGGGCGAGGCCCCCGCCGTCGCCACCCGCATCCGCTTCGAGGCCGGCGCCCACGCCCCGGGACCGGAGGCTGCGATCCGCGCCGTCTTCTCGCGCGGCGGCGCCTGTTACGATTGTCATCAGGTCGAGGCGCCGCCGGCCGGCTCGCTGGCCTATCGCATCCACCCGGTGGCCTTCCCGGAGCGCTACGTCCGCCACGGCTGGTTCGATCACCGCGCCCATGCGGCGCAGAGCTGCGGCAGCTGCCACCAGGCGGCGCGGTCGAACGCGGCGTCGGACCTGCTCATCCCGGGCCTCGCCACGTGCCGCAATTGCCATGGCGGCGAGCGGACTTCGAAGGCCGTCGCATCGCCGTGCGCGATGTGCCACTCGTACCACGCACGGCCGGGGGCGCCGGCGATGGTGGTCCGCCAGCGGCTGCGCGGGGAGCGGCGGGCGGAGCCGGCGACGGCCGTGGGGGAGGGGCAGTGATGCTGATCGCCCAGATCACCGACATTCATCTGGGCTTCGAGCCCGACGATCCGCGCGAGCGCAACCGCCGCCGGCTCGACGCGACCCTGGCCGCGCTCGCCGCCATGACGCCGCGCCCGGATCTCCTGCTGATGACCGGCGACCTTGCAGACGCGGGGGACGACGACCTTGCCTATCGCCGCCTCAAGGAAGCGCTCGCCGACCTCCCGTTCCCCGCCTGGCCGCTCGCCGGCAATCATGACGGCCGCGCCTGCTTCGCCGCCCACTTCCCGGCCTGCGTCGCCGGCGACGGCTTCGCGCACTATGCGATCGACGCCGGGCCGCTGCGCATTCTCGCGCTCGACACGATGGAGGAGGGGCGCCACGGCGGCGCCTTCTGCGCGGCGCGCGCGGCCTGGCTCGAGGCGCGGCTCGCCGAGCAGCCGGAGCGGCCGACCCTGCTCGCCCTGCACCATCCCCCGGTAGATTCGGGCCTCAGCTGGATGGGTGAAAATGGCGAGGCGGACTGGGTGGCGCGGATGGAGGCGGTCGTCTCCCGCCACGGCAATGTCGCCGGGCTCGTCGCAGGGCACCTCCACCGGCCGCTGGCGACGCGGTTCGCGGGCACGATCCTCACCGTCTGTGCGGCGACGGCGCCGCAGCTGGCGCTCGACGTCGGCCGCGTCGACCCCGAGGCGCCGGACGGACGACCGCTGATCGTCGAGGAGCCGCCCGCCTTTGCGCTGCACCTGTGGACCGGGCGGGCGCTGGTCAGTCATTTCGGCCGCGTCGGCGACGATCCGGTGCTCGCCCGCTTCGACGGGCGCATGCAGCCCCTCGTCCGCCTGCTCGCTTCGGAGCGGCGGGGAGGGTGATTGCGCATGGGCTGGAAGCGATACCCGTTACAGCGTATCTTCGTCCGGACAGGCAGGTAGAAGGAGTGTGGCGATGCGCATGCTGATCACGCTGGCGGCCGTCGCCGCCGCGATTCCGACCCTCGCCGGGGCCCAGGCCTATCCCCGCTATGCGGAGCCCGCCAACCCGCATGCCAGCCCGCTCGAGGCCGGGCCGCAATTTCACGCCTATCACGTCCCGACCGCTTCGCGGTGGGACGCGTGGAACCTCGATCAGCTCGTTCGCTGGGGCGCCGCCGGCCGCTGCGTCGTCGCCCGTGACCGCGAGGCGAGCCTCTCCTTCGCCTCGGCCGCGGCCGGTTCGGCCGAGGGGCGGGCCGCCGCGCACCGGGTCGACGAGGCGTTCGACGCCTGCCTCGCCGGGTCGGGCATCGTCGCGCGCCGCAATGTGGCGCTCCGCCGCGCCGCCGTCGCCGACGCGCTGGGGGTGCGGCTCGGGGCCTGAGGCGCCCGGGCACCGCGCTTCGCCCCGCGCCCCGCTCGTCCTGCCGCCGCCGCGCGCCCCCGCCCGGGCGCGTTCATCTGCGGTACAGCCGCCCGAGCCAGTCTGAGGCACGCGCAGCAGCGGGGCTGCGCCAGTATTTATCGGGGCAAAACAGCCACATGGCCATGTACGTCTATTCGACCGGCGGCGCGCCGGTCGGCTTCGTCTACGAAACCTTCATCCACGATCTCGACGGCAATCCGCTCGGCCGCATCCTCGGCTCGCGCGTCCACCGGCTCGACGGCTCCTATGTCGGCGAGTGGTTCAAGGAGACGGTGGTCGACCGGCCGACCGCCCGTCCCCGCGCGATTCCGCCGATCGCCGCGCCGCCGCGGCGGCCCTCTCCGGGGACCGGCACGGCTCGCCGCATCGTCGTCGACTATGGCTACCCAGATGCGTTCCACCTGCTGTATGGCGCCGCCGCGGCCGAAGCGGCCGAGTAAGGACGTACGGCGAAGACGATGATTCTGGTGGTGGATGACGATCCGCAGGTGCGCGCGACGATCGCCCGCTCGGTCGCGGCGCTCGGCTACGAGGTGCGCGAGGCGGAAAGCGGCCGCGCCGCCATCGCCATGGTCGAGGAGAAGCGCCCCGGCATGGTCATCCTCGACTTCATGATGCCCGGGCTCGACGGCGCCGAGACGGCCCGCGAGATCGCGAAGATCGACGAGGAGGTGCCGGTGGTCTTCTCGACGGGCCACGCGGCTCTGCGCGCGCTCCGGGCCGCAGCGGGGGAAGGCGCGCCGATCCTCGAGAAGCCGTTCACCCTCGACGAGCTCGACCAGCTGATCCGCGACACGGTTCCCGCGCGCCGGGTGCGCGCCTGAAGGATCGTTCCGCGCGCGGTCTGTGTTAAGCAGGCGAGATGGAGCGTTCCAAGCCAGACCCGGTCCGCCGCATCGAGCGGGTTCGCGAGCCCTCGCGGCCGGTCGGCTATGCGCTGGCCTTCTTCACGGCCATCGTCGCCTTGTGGTTCGTCTACCACACGATCACGGCGATCATCCTCGTCTTCCTTTCGCTGGTGACCTCGATCGCCCTGTCGGGAGCAGTGCGGGGGATGCGCCGGCGGGGCGTGCCGCGGCGGCTGGCGGTGGTGATCACCCTGCTGCTGTTCGTCGCCGCCATCGCCGCCTTCTTCGTGCTGATCGTCCCGCCCCTGGTCCAGCAGGCCTCGCAGCTCGTCCCCGAGATCCCGCGCTTCCTCGCCCGCGCCGCCGACCGGCTCGCCTCCCGCCTCGGCGACTATCCCGAGCTCCAGCAGGCGCTGCAGGGAGGCGCCTCGTCTCCCGGTCAGCTCCCGTCGGTGATCGACGTGATCGGGCGGCTCGGCGGCGCGTCGCTGTCGCTGCTCGGCTTCGCGACCCTGCTCATCCTCTATCTCTCGGCGGTGCTCTACATCACCTCCGACCCCCTGCCGCTGATGCGCGGCTATGTCGCGGCGCTGCCGGTCCGGCACCGGGCGGCCGGGATCCGCGCCTATCGCGGCGCTTCCCGCGCGGTTCTCGGCTGGATCCGCGCCAACGTCATCGTCGGCCCGATCGAGGCCGTGGCGAGCGGCATCTTCCTGTCGCTGATGCACGTGCCCGGCGCGATCGTCTGGGCGGCGCTCGCTTTCTTCGCCGAGTTCATCCCGCGCATCGGCGGCTACATCATGGCCATCCCGCCGGTGATCCTGGCGCTGTCCGTCGACGTCCCCACTGCGCTGTGGACCGCGCTCTTCTACCTGGTCCTGACCGAGAGCCTCGGCACCTTCCTCTCGCCCGCGATCCGCGGCCGGACGATGCGCATCCACCCGGCGGTGCTGCTCTTCGCGACGCTCGCCTGCGCGCTCGCCTTCGGCTTGCTCGGCGCCCTGGCGGGAACCCCCGCCGCCGCCTTCGCGGTCGCTTATTATCGCGAATTCTACCTCAAGCTCCCGCCTGAGCACGTCCGGGTGAGGAGCAGCTAGGAGATCGTCACGGCCACCGGCGCCGACGGGATGCCGTTGGCGACGACGACGAGGCTCGCCGCCCCCGTCTCCGCGCCCGCCGGCACGTCGAAATGCGTCGTCACCGGCGTCGCGCCGGTCGCCACGCCCATCGTGTGGCCGTGGGTGCGGGCGTAGAAGACGTGGCCGGTCCCGCTCATCGTCAGCCGCACCAGCGGATAGTTGGTCGCGGCGGAGAGCTCGTCGCCATAAGCGGCCGCCTCGCTGAGGCCGTTGAGCTGCGTGCCGGTGAGCGCGTAGCTCTGGCCGCGGGTCAGCGCCGTCGGCACCGCCGTGATGGTCGGCGCCCAGGCGGCTTGCGGACCGCCGACCGGCACGTAGAGCCGAGCCGCGGTCGAAAGGCTCGGCGTCAGTACCAGCACCTCGCCGGACGGCAGCGGCAGCAGGAAGACCGGGACCTCAGAACCCCCGGCGGGCCCGGTCACGGTGCGGGTGAGGCTGTTTCCGTCGAACTCGTAGATCGCGCCGCTCTCCCCGGCGACGAGCACATTGCCGTTCGTCAGCAGGGCCGCCGAGGAATCCCCGGCGGAATCCGCGTTCGGGAAGTCCGGGCCCGCCGTCCAGCTGCCGGCCTGGGCCGGCGTCGCGCCCGGCCGGTAGATGGCGGTGTGGGCAGCCTTGCCGGCGACGGCAGAGCCGGCGGCGAACACGCTGCCGTCGGGGCGCAGGATCGCCGGTCCGATCTCGCCGGGCGGGAAATAGGTGCCGCTGGTCCCGGGTCCGTAGGTGACGCCGCCGACGGTCTGCACCGGCGCCGGGCCGTAGGTGATGCCGCCGGGCGTGCCGGTGGGGGAGGTGAGCCCGACCGGAGTCGGCCCGTCCTGCACCCAGGCGCCGGTCGCCGGAATATAATGCTCGCTGAGCGGCGTCGTCGTCATGTCGACGGTGAGGATCGCGCCGTTCGGCAGGAGCGTGAACCCTTCCTCGGTGAAGACGTCGTTCTTCCCGGTCGAGGGGAGCGGGGTCCAGGCCAGGGTCGTCGGATCGAGCGAGAACATGCGCGAGCCGAGCTTCTCGCCGAAGATGAAGCGGCCGTCGGGAAGCACCGTCGAGGGCACGTCGCCGATATAGGCGACTCCCGGCGGCGCGGGGATCATCGTCCAGGCGCCGGTGAGGGGATCGAATACCGCCGACATGTTGGTGAGCGCGCTCGGGCCGAACGGGATGCGGTAATCGTCCTGATTATATTCGCCGCCGACGAACAGCACCCGCCCGTCGGCCAGCACCGCTTCAGCGGAGGCGTAAGGTGCGTAGCCCGTCGGCGGCTTCGGGAGGTGCGTCCATGTGCCGCCGGCATAATCGCCGTTCGCGTCCGGGGTCAGGCGGTAGAAGTCGGCGGCGCTCGCGCCGGCGGCGCCCGTCGGGTTGGCCTGGGCCATGACCGTCCCGTCGGTGAGCAGCAGCGCGAGATAGACGGCGACCGGCGGCTGGTGCGCCAGCGTGCGCAGCGTCGGTGCGGGCGGCGGAGGCGGCGGCGGAGGCGCGGGCGGTGGGGGTGGCGGAGGAGGAGGCGAGGGGGTCACCGGCCCGCCGCCGCCGTCGCCGCAGGCGGAGGTGAGAAAGGCGCTCGACAGCAGCATCAGGGCGACCGATCGCCGGGACCATCCGGTACGCATCCGCATTCCCCCGCAAGAGGAGATGCGAGAGCATCACAGCGTGCGGTCCCTGGCAAGGCCCGTGCGACGAAGGGAAGCGGCGCCGGACGCTGCTCCTCTTTTCTGCGTGGTGCGGGGTGCAGTCCGGTGCGAACTCGTCTCCACGTGGCAATTCCTTGTTCAGCGGGAATTTACAGGGAAATCAGCCCTCGCGCTGATGCGCGTGTGCATCTGGCGCCTCCTGGAGTGGCAGTTTTCCGCGGCCCGCGTCGGATAATTCCCATCCGGTTGAACAGGGAAATTTGGCGACGGAGCAGGGAAGGCCGTGGCGGGAGCAGGCAAAAAGGCGCTCAACAAGGAGCGGAGGAATGCCACCTTCCGCGCTGCTCCATCCCCTACAGCAACCCCGCGATCGGTGGCGGAGGGGCGATTTTCGGGTCCGGGACGAGATGGGCCTAGAGGGGTCGTGCTGAGGCGTGTCGGCCAACACGAACTCTCTCTAGGCCGCTCCCCGAGAAGCCAGGGATTGTCGACATGCAGCGCTGCTATCGCTTCTCCTGAGCCAGCGCGCGCCTTGACCGCTGGAGCACGTTTGGGGGCCCCTAGCGCGCTCACTCTAGGCGGAAAACTGCCGTATGCCTGCGGATATTGATACCCAGCCTTCATCCTCCAGCACTGCGGCGAAGCCTCCAACTATCTGATAGACCGTATTCTGGCGGTGGTTGCGGTCGCACGCGAGTGTCCCCCCGCGACATGGTTCGCTGCCGCGACGCTCGCTGAGGAGCAGGGGCGCAGTTTGGACGCGTTCCGCGAACGCATGAAGTCACCGACGATCGTGCCATCGGGCTCCCGATGCAGCGCGAGATGGAACCCTCGCTCTCTTGCAGCCAGAGATCACTCCATACGACGACAATTTTCCTCGCGACTTGGACCCGCGGGAACTCGCCCAAGCGCTCCTGCGACCTCGCTTGAACCATTGGGGGCGGCTCGGCGCGGCGACCACCGCCGGTGCGGGTGCTAGGAGCGTCCGCTTCCGAGCCGTTCTGGACAATGGCGGGATCAATTCGTCGGCTTCCAAACCGTCCGTTTCCAACAGTGGCACGCATCGGGGCCGTGGCTGAACGAGACATCGCCGTCGGATTGGCGAACAGTCTACCTCATCCCACCGAAGCCAAATGCCAGCTCTTAATCACGATGAAAGGGAGACGGCCGCTTTGATATTGGCATTCGGGATGTGCGTACCGGCCGTCGATGCGGACGGAGACCAAAGCAGTGTCCTCCGATCGCTGCACGAAGTGCAGATCGCCCCGTACGATGATCGCCTTGCCGGCCACCTTCTCCAGGGCGGCGAACTGCGCACGGGACGGGATGAGCTGTACGCACTGTTCCGGGAGCGGGAGGGTAAGTTCGGGGGGGAGCTTCTCGTCTGGCGCGGTCAAATACACGGATCGGAGTGCTGCTGGGTAAACCACGCCGACGATAGAAATTCTTTTCATGTCGCCGGCTGGTGAACCCGCGATTAAAGACCTAACTTCTAGCTCTCGCTGCATTTGGCGAACAGAAGCGAAGGCGCCCGTGCAAATTACCAACCCAGCGCTCAGCACCAGCGCGCGTCTAATGAGGCATATTGGGACAAGTGCTTGTGGCATAGGCTCCTGCCTTTCCGCCCTGAGGCGCCGGCTTGTTCCACGCGTTTACTCGGGCTTGAGTTCCATAATATCCAATCTTCCCCCAGTTGCCGTTTTTCGCAACCACCCGGAAAGACCCTCCCGCGGTCCGCTGGATGGCACGGATTCCAGACGAGTCGATCTGTATCGCCAAGTGACTAGGGATCAAAGCGGCCAGTTGCGCATCGTCGTCCCCGACGCCTGTCGCGGTTTCGGTCCCATGGTGGTGGCCTCCGAACGAAGCACCCGCAAATTGACCTTGCGTAAACACTCCCACCTCATTTTTTCCAGAGTAGCAGTGAACCTTGAAAGGAACGTAGAATAGATCACCATTAACACCCTTAAATCCGCCGGACTCAGGGCCGAGTGAGGTCATCTCGTCCGGCGAGGCAGCGGGTGCGCCCTTCTTATTTTTGAATTTCTGTCCGGTTACGCCGATCGCATTTTCAACTTCGCTCTGCTCTGATTCGGTCGCCGGTGGCGCGTTCTTGTCTCCGACGCAGCTCTTAACATGCCTAAGGCTACGGTCGGGCTGCACGACATCACAATTGTCTTCTCCGGTCGGGTCGATCTTGTTGACTGGATCGTTCTCCACGGAGGCATAAAGATTCAGCTGATCCTCATACCCGATGGGATCGGTCTGAAGGAACCGTCCCAGCGTCGGAGAGTAAATCCGCGCCCTGTAGTACCACATGCCGAGCTCGGGGAGCCAAGTCTGCCCGGTGTAGCCAAACCGCCCGGCCGTCACCACTGCGGTCGAGTTCGGGACGCCCCAAGCATCGTAGGCGTTGAGTGCAACCATGTTCCCATAGAGGTCGGTGATCGCCACGATCGAGCCTTGGTGGTCGGCGTGAAGGAAGCGGCGTGTGAAGCCACCCGGCACCTCGTACCAGATCAGCGGTTCGTCGGCGCCGGTGCCGTGGACGTACGAGCGGAGGAGGTTGCCTGCGCCATCATATTCAATGACTAGGTGGTCGCCGTCATAGACGAACCGGGTGATGCCCGAGGGACCCGCCATTTGCCACAGCCGGCCGTTGGGATCGTAGCTGAGGCTCACGCCGCCCGAGCGCGACACGAGCCGGTTCTCGGCGTCATAGACGTAGCTGTTAATGCCGTCCGAGGTCAGGTTGCCGTTCGCATCGTACGTGTAGGCGTTGACGCCGACGCCAGTGTACTGGTTCAGCCCGTTGACCGTATAGGCAAGGGCGCGGTTCGTAGCGCCGCTTGTGGCATAGGAGTCGTTGGAGCTCGTCCGGTTGACGATCTGACTCGCCGAATTGTAAGCGAAGCTCTGTGTCTGGTCGGCGGCCGTGCCCGCGAGGTCGTGGCCGAGGCTGGCGAGCCGTCCGACAGGGTCGTAGCCGTAGCTCGCCGTTGAATATGGGGCGTTATACCCCTCGCCCAGCGTCTGCCGCCGCCCCGAGCTGTCATAGGCGAAAGTCACGACCGGCACGCCGAACTCGTTGAGCGCCGTCAGGGCGCCGGCGGCGTCGTAAGTGGAGGTTGAGTTGTAGCCCGACGCGCCGGAATCGCCGGTCAGCGAGGTCCGCCGGGAGCCCGCATCATATTGCGAGGTCAGCGTCCGCGCGGTGCCGTCCATGCTCGTCATGCTCGTCGCGACACGGCCGAAGCGGTCGTAGGTTGTGGTGATCCCGGACCCGGAAGGCGAGCCGAAGCGGGCAAAGGTCTGCAGACCGTTCACGTCGTAGCCGTAATAGATGCTGTAGCCCGCCGCACCCGACGCCGAGGCCGGCACTGTCTTGAGCGTCAGCCGGTTCATGCCGTCATAGGCGTAGGTGAGGGTGACGCCGTCGCGCTTCCTCAGCGACGTGCGGTTGCCGACGGCGTCGTAGCCATATTCCTCATAATCCGCCTGGTTAGCGACGCCGGCGGTCGTCGGCGATGGGAAGATCCAGCGCTTCTGGCGGTCGAACCCGTCCCAACTCATCTCCGCCCGGTTGCCGTTGGCGTCGATCAACGCCTTCTGCTTGCCGTTCGGCGTGTATTCGTGGGTGGTGTAATTTTGCTGGAGTGACGTGCCGTAGGCCTTCTGCACCTGCGTGAGCTGCCCCGCCGCGTCATAGACGTTGTGCGTGATCCGGTCAGGTCCATAGCTCCCTTGCGCGCTCAGCGTGCAGCCGTCGGTGACCGCACCGAAAGTCGCCGCATTCATCCGTTGCGCCTGACAGACAACCTGCCCGCGGTCGTCGAAGCTGCGTTCAGTCAAGCCGTAGACTACACTGTCGGACCCCGACACCGCCTCGCGCACCGGGTTGCGGCGCGCGTCATAGGCTGTGTCGACTCGCCCGCTCGTAACCAGGAATACCGGATTGACGACGTCGGTCACGCTGCCCGTCTGCGTCTGGGTCACCTGGTCGTCGGCGTCCCGATAGGTGAACTTCGTCGCCAGCCGATAGCCGTTGGCTAGGCGCGGGCCGATCTCCCAGGTCTTCCGCCCGAGCACGTCGTACTTGGAATAGACTGCGTCGTCGGTCCCCGGCAACGGGCCGTCCTTCGACACCGTGCGGCCAGCATTATCGTAGCTGTATGTCGTCGTCAGCGTTACCCCGGCGCGGGCGTCGACGTGGCTTTCGGTGAGCGGGAGGAGGGTTGATCCCCAATAGGTATATTCGGTGCGCACTTCGTCGAGCGTGCCGCAGGTCGAGACGTCGCCGCACACTCTGACCACGTTCGCGCGGCTGATGCCGATCGAGGTTTCGTAACTAATATAGGTCTTGCGCCGGACGCCGTTCGCATCGGCCGGCTCGGTCTTCTCGGTGACTTGGCCGAGGCTGTTGTAGACATAGTCGGTCTGCCGTCCGAGCCCGTCCCGTGTGTAGAGGGGCCGGTAGCAGAGCACCGGCGCGCCGGTGTTGGCGCAGTGGTCGACATCGACATAGGCCGTCTCGGTAACCGCCGTGAGGCCGGAGCCGGGCTTCGGCGTGGTCGTCTTCGACATGATGTTACCCCACTCGTCATAGGCAACGTCGACGCGGTTCCCCTCCGGCGCGATGATCGCCGTCGGACGGAAGGCAGAATCGAAGGTGTAGGACGAAGTGCGGCCTAGCGCGTCTGTCGTGGACGATCACCACGCACTAGATGACGTGACATCGATCGCGCGGCGGTCTCTAGGACAGATTTTCAGCGCGGGAGACGCGGGCCCAAAATGGGCGGTCGTCAGACTGGCAAAGGCGTCTCCCGGTCAGGCGGAGTCAGAATTTAACTCCCCAAGCGGCGGATTTCGGGCGATAATTCGCGCGGCTTGAGGGGGCGCTCCGAAAACCCCGGTGCTCCCCCCGACTGCGTGGTGCTCCACATCAAACACCAACGAACGACCTAGCTGTCCTAGAAGGACAATCCTTCTGACTTAAATTCAGCTACTTAGCCCACGCCCGCTGCGCTGGAGACGCTTCTCGAAGACTGCGTGCCTGACTCGAGTGTCAGTCTACCTGACTACCGGTCTCAATTGATGGGAGCAGTCGTGCCAACTCAGACGCGCGGTAGATCCAGAATCGAACGCCGCATCTAGCCCGGATACCCAGATTTTGGATTTGCGCCAGATGCAAGCGCTAGGGGATCAATCTGCTGATCACTCAGGCGGACGTTTGTCGGCATGCGCGCCATGAGCCCTTCATCGCAACGTTGCTCATTCGCTCGAAAGCCGCCCCCGGCACGAGGCGTTGCCGCACTTCGGAACAATCCACTTGCCAGACCTCTCACGCATGTGAATGCCCGTTCTTCAGGGGGGGAAGAGCTACTTGCGCATCCTGGCATACAATCCCGGTCACGACGGTGCAGTCGCCTTCATTGAGGATGGCAGGTTGTCCTTTTCGATCGAAGCCGAAAAGGGGTCCAACTACCGCTACTCCGCCATATCGGTCGCCGACGTCCTCGATGTGGTCGGCGAGCTGTCGAGCCTTCCCGACGTAATATGCATGAGCGGCTGGTGGCCACGGGATCACTATGAATTCCTGCACGGGTCCCGTCGTAATGGCGGATACCGCGGGACGGCAGAGAACCTCGCCATCCACGAGAAGGGACGGTTCCTGCGCGGACGTTGCGACTACTTCTCGTCCTCCCACGAGCGCTCGCACATCATGTGCGCGTTGGGAATGTCCGCACTTCCGAAGGGGGCGCCGTGCTACGCGCTAGTGTGGGAAGGCGAGATGGGGACCTTCTACGAGATAGACGCCAAGGGCCGCATTTCCGTGCTGAGAGACGTTCTGAAGCAGCCGGGCAACCGCTATGGGATGCTCTACGGGCTGGCGGACCCCGAATTTCCGAAGGATGGACCTTATCCGCGACAGAGCGACGCTGGAAAGCTCATGGCGCTCGCGTCCTTCTCCAACCGCTCGATCGCGACGGCGGAGGAGCAGGCACTCCTGGAATTCCTTCTCGACGGCCCCTACCGCAAGCTCTCCGACTATCCGGGGCTTCCGCGGGCACCTCATCTCGACGTCGGGGTCGACGACGCCGCGTTTCGCGACTTCGCCGGCATCTACAGCGACGCTATATTCGACCGCTTCGAGAGGTTCGCCCGCGAGCACCTCGATCTCGGCCTGCCGCTTCTGATCGCCGGCGGCTGCGGGCTGAACTGCGACTGGAACAGCAAGTGGGTGGACAGCGGTCTGTTTTCAAACGTCTTTGTGCCCCCGATCGCCAATGACAGCGGCTCCGCCATCGGGACGGCGGTTGATGCGCAGTTCCGCCTGACGGGCGATCCGAAGATCGAGTGGGACGTGTATTCCGGGCTGCCCTTCCGCGACGATGTGTCCTTCCAGCGCGATGCCTATGATCTTTTGGAACGCGATGATGCCCTCATCGCGGACCTCCTGGCGCACGATCTCGTCCTGGGATGGGCGCACGGCCGCTACGAAATCGGTCCGCGCGCACTGGGCAACCGATCGATCCTGGCCGCCCCGTTCCGGGACGAGACTCGGGAGCGACTGAATATAATCAAACAGCGCGAGCAGTTCCGGCCGATTGCGCCCGTTTGCCTGCGCGATGAAGCGGCGCGCTGGTTCGGGTGCCAGGTCGACAGCCCGCACATGCTTTATACCTACAGGGCGACAACTAATCGGCTTCGCGCCGTGACTCACGTCAATGGGACGGCGCGCCTTCAGACCGTAACCCAGCGCTCCAATCCGGAGCTGCACGCGTTGCTGTCCGCCTTTCGGGCGAGGACCGGCTGCGGTGTCCTTTGCAACACGTCGCTCAACTTCAAAGGTAAGGGGTTCATCAACGATATCGCCGACCTCGACGTCTATACCAGGGAGCGCGGGCTCGACGGATTCGTGGCGGGCGGCCGCATGCATCTCCTGAAGAGTTCTCCCGTCTATGCGGCCTACCTGCTGCGAGGCCGCGACCAATTCGCTCCGACTGTGCACGGCGCACCAGCTTGAGCAACCCGACCCATCATGCGGCAGACGCGCGGAGTCGGATCGCGGCGCTCCGCCCCGGCTTCCACCAACACGAGACGCTTCGATCGGCACTGATTCGAGACATCATCCTCATGCACATCGGCATGGATCCGGCATGCCAATCGCCGCGCGCGGCCTGCTCTATACCGCGCAACCTCATCAGGTTCTGGCACAATCGCTCTGAACTGCCGGACGACGTGGCCGCCTGCATGGTCAGCTGGGATCGGCTGGTCGACCACGGTTTCGCCGTCCGAACTTTCGACGACGCCTCCGCCCAACGTTACATACGCGAACGCCACAGTGACCGCGAGGTCGCCGCCTTCGGTCGATGTGCACATCCGGCGATGCGGTGCGACTACCTTCGGCTATGTGTGCTGCTCGACGAGGGGGGCCTCTATGTCGACTGCGACGACGTCCTGCTCAGCGACGGGTGGACGCGACTATTCGACGACGACAGGCTTAAGCTGCAGCCGCTCTGTTACGATATATCGGGCGCCGGGATGATGCCGAACGCAGACATCTGGCGGACCGATCTACCTGCGGGTCAGCGCAACTTCTACGTCAACAATGATCCCATTGCCGCGCCCCCTCGACATCCTGTCCTGCGGCGCGCTCTCGATCGGGCGACGGAGCTGCTTCTCGGGGGCGACGTCTGGCCGGAAATCCAGGCGACCACCGGGCCCGGAAATCTTACGACCGTTGTGGCAACGCACGCATTCGCGCTGCTCTTGCGCGGTGAACCGCTCGACTTTGAACTGCTACGCAGTTGGGACGCCATCGCAGAGATGCGGTGGGACCTCGGCTACCGTCGGGACGACCGCAATTGGCGCAACGTCTACGGATGCTGACTCCGAGCCTCGCGACGGTGCGTCCTTGAGGCTCGATCGACCGGCGAGGGCTCTGCGAGCGGTGGCGTTTCGCCTGCGGCGGCGCATCGCGGCCGTGCTCCCCGGTGGAAGGGTCGACGCGTTCGGCGCCGGCGCGAGCCGGATCGGAGCGATTCTCGTGATCAACCTCGATCGACAGCCTCGCCGAATGGCACGGACCATGCGGGAACTCTCACGGTTCAAAGCTCACGACGGGCAGCGGCTGACCGAACTCGTCATTCGCCTTCCGGCGGTGGACGCTCGCGACGGAAGGGCGGTCGCGGCTACCGCGGACGTCGACGCCCGCTACGTCCTAGGCCATCAGCTGCATGTCCAGCCAGACGCTAGGCTTGAGAGCTGCTTCGGGCGGGACGAGCCTCTCATGATGACTCGCCAGGAGGTCGCCGTCGCGCGATCCCACGTCGAGGCTTGGAAGGCCGTCGCAGTGGGTTCTGAAGAGCAGGTACTGATCCTCGAGGACGACATATGGTTCCGCCGTGGCGCCGCCGCGAGGATCGATAGAGCATGGAGCGAGGCCTTGAGAAGTGCAGGCGCAGGCCTGACCATGCTCTATCTCTCATACGAGGACGCCGGCGGCACCTGCGAGCGGGCGGACGCCTATGGCGCGCTATTCCGCCCGGTGCGGGGACTTTGGTTCCTTTCCGGCTATGTGCTCTCACGACGCGGCGCTCAGGCGCTGCTCCGCGCGATGCCGGTCGTTGGGCCCGCCGACATGTGGATCAACAGGCAATTCGACCGGCTCAAGCCGCTCGCCCTCCAGTCTCCGGTCATCCTGCAGCGGCCTGACGTCGAGTCGGATAACTCGTACTCGGTGCTGCCATACCTAGCTCGGGCAGGGGTGGTCGATGCAGACGCACTGCCGGCCCCTGGTCGCTCCGAGAGGATCCGTATCCTCGCCTGGAGCGGGCACGGCGAGCGAGAACCATTGGCGATGGCGCTGTCGATGCTCGGCCTGCGCGTCCTGGCGCTAGACGCCGGCGAGCGCTTCGCCGACGCCGAGCTCTGCACCCGTTTCGACACCTTCGACGTTCTCGTCGACCCGCCGTTCCAGCCCGACGACTTGCCGGACGCGATCGCTGGGCTCGTCACCGGGCTCGTTCTGGCGTCCGCTCAGGCAGATCGGCTGAGCAACGGCCACCGCCCGAAGCAGCCGTGGGTCGTCCTGCCGAGCGGCGCACCGACCGACGAATGGTGGCCGCCGCTCTGCTCGCTGGCGGGGGTCGAAACGCCGATCCACGCGTTTCCCGATGGCCCACCTGGCAACTGGCGACTATTCCGCGACGGTCGTCGGATGGTCGAGGCCTCGAGGGGGTGCTTCCGCGCGGCACGCCCGATGGCGATGGATGACACGCCGTGGGCGATTGAGAAGACCGACGGGTGGCCGGCGCCGGTCGGCTGCCTCCGATCCTCGCGGAACCACGGGACCGTCGAAATGCGGTCCCCGCTTATCGAGCCCACGACAGAGATGCCGGCAATGCTAGGGACATTCCCGGGAAACCTCGCCACGTTCGAGCCGGACTCCGTCGAGCATGGAGCCGACGGCGCGATGATCACTCTGACCGCATCGGAGATGGGAGACCGTCCCTTCCGTTCCGGCGCCCTCTCGTCCGCTCGTCGTTTTCTGCATGGACGTTTCGAGATTGAGATGAAGGCGGCGTGCGGGGCGGGACTGGTCACCGGCTTCTTCCTGCACCGTTCCGCGCCACGGCAGGAGATCGACGTCGAGATCGCCGGCAACGAACCGCGCAGAGTGCTTCTCAATGTCTACTTTAATCCGGGGGAGGAGGGCACGGAGCTTGACTACGGCTATCGCGGGTCGCCCTGCAGCATCGATCTCGGCTTCGATGCCGGTGAGGATTTCCATCGATACGCGATCGAATGGTGTCCCGACCGGATCCGCTGGTTTGTCGACGACGTCCTCATCCACGAACGCGGAAGCTGGAATCCGACACCAATCCCGCACTTGCCTATGACGCTCCACGCGAACCTCTGGTCGCCCCGATCGCTCGAACTGGCGGGGGCTGCGGACCTTCGACTGACGTCCACCACCGCTTCGTTCCGTAACGTCAACGTCCACTCAATGACCCGATCATAGCGGTCTACCGGTGGTTGGCGAACGCGCGGACCTTAGGATTTCGTATGGACGAGGCCACTCCCCACAAGACCGATCCACAACTGAGTGCGTCTGGACCCAGCAGTGTCGAGCCGTCCGCCAGTCCAATCCATACCCCTCGAAGGTGGCGCGCCGTGCCGCACCTGAGTGGCGACGGCGGGCAGCTTTGGCCTCCAACAATTCTGAGGACAGAATTTCGGGCCCGGAGACGAGGGCGCAGATTCGGCCGGTTTGCGCGTGGCGAGACGGTCTCCCGTTCTTGTCTCCGCCCGAGCAGCGGGCGCAAAGCCCCGGAATTTCGGGCACAATTTGCGCCACACTGTCCGATTAAAAATCGTGCTATATCAATACGTTACTGCGTGGTGCTCCACATCACACGCGAACGAACGACCTAGCTGTCCTAGAAGAGCAATTCTTCTCCCGGAAACTCAGCCACTTAGCTGACGCCTTCGCCGGCGGAGACGCTGTCCAGAGCCGACTGCATGCTTCGCTCTGGTATCAACCGGAGCCGAGATCGCAAGTGAAAGGCTGCAACCCGCCCGGTCCCGTGACGGCCACCTTCACAGGTCGAAAATTCACGGTGATGCTCCGCTCAAAGACGTCGTGCGGGTCGTCCAGGGTCGGGGAGCCGGGGCTGTCGTTCGTCTCGACAAAGGGCGCCGCGAGCTTGCCGACGAACACGAGGTAGCCGAGCGCCTTCAGCGTCGGAGCCTTGTCTCTCGCTACGGGCACAGAATAGCTCGCCTCCAGGTACTTCATATCGAGGCAGCTCGCGCTTACCTGGTCGAGCGACGGCATGTCGACATCGTATTCGATGTCGACCGATGCGGTCACCGTTGCTCGAATTCCCATGCGCGTGCGGGAGACGTAGGAGCCGGTCCGCTTAACGTCGCGCCAGACATTCTGATGGGCGCGAAACGTCCCCTTGAACGCCTGCGCCTCCGCGTCATAGGTGAAGGGAGCATCCTCGTTGTCGTCGAGCGGCTGGCAGACGATGATGTCGCCACGAAAATTGATCAGGCTCTCGAGCTTCGCCTTGCGTGCTTGAAACTCTACCTCCGTCTCATATTCGCTCTTCTCGATCGAAACCCGCTTCCGGGCACCGTAGAGGGCCCACGCCAGGAGCTTGAAACTCGACCGCCGGCAAGCGGAATAGAGATCCTCGCCCGGTTTGACGGAGTTCAACGCGACTGCGGTCACCAGCGTCCGAACCGGATCAGGAGCGGCAGTATGGTGCACTGGGCTCTTTGATGCCGGCGCTGCGCGAGCAGCCGCCGAATTTGCGAAGGCCAATCCGGCAAGCGCGAGGGCACTGGCCGCTGCTGTGATATGTCTAAGGCGAAGGAGAGGCAGCCGCATGGCTCACATCACCATGCCGGCAAAGCTCTCGTCAAGAACGCAGCTTGGCTCGCTAACTCGCGACGCAGCAATTTCTAGGACAGAATTTCGGGCCCGGAGACGAGGACGCAGATTCGGCTAATGTGCGCGACGCCAGACGGTCTCCCGTCCTTGTCTTCCGCGCAGCGGGGGGCGCAAAGCCCCGGAATTCCGGGGACAATTTGCGGCACACTCCCGGAATAAGAATCGTGCTATATCAATACTTTACTGCGTGGTGCCGGCTGTCGGACTCGAACCGACGACCTACCGCTTACAAGGCGGTTGCTCTACCAGCTGAGCTAAGCCGGCCCGCGCCCGACATCCTCCATCGCGCGCCGCGCGTCCAGCCCCTCGACTGTTGACGACGCCCGCGCGGGCGGGTGAACAATGCGCCGGAGCAATGCTGACGGGGGGCCGATGGCGCGGATCGGATGGGGCTGGAGAGGCGGCTTGGCCGCGGGGCTGCTCGCCTGTGCGGGCGCGGTCGCGGCGCAGGCGTGGCGGGCGCCGGAGCATAAGGCCGCCTGGCCGGGGCTCCTGTCGGGGAAGACCCTCTCCGAGGCGGCGGCGAGCCTTGACCTCGGGCCGGACCTCGAGCGCGGCCGCAGCCCGGAATTCGAGCTCGCCGAGCATCGCCGGCTCGACGCCGCGCTTGCCGCGCTGGGGCCGCAGCGCCCCGGCATCGTCGACGCCTATGTCGTCTCGATCGCCCTCGACAGCGATCCCGTGTTCGGCCGCGAGGCGCGCGAGGCGGCGAAGGTGCTGTCGCGCCGCTACGACGCGGCCGGCCGGACGATCGTCCTCGCCGGCAGCGACGGCAGCCGCCCCAGCGCCCTGCCGATGGGCAGCCTCCACGCTTTGTCGCTGGCGCTCGCCCGCGTCGCCGAGCGGATGGACCGCAACGAGGACGTGCTGGTCCTCTATACGACCAGCCACGGCGCGCCGACCGGCATCGCCTATCATGACGGGGACGAAGGCTATGGCTTCCTGTCGCCCAATCGGCTCGCCGCCATCCTCTCCGGCCTCGGCATCCGCAACCGCCTGCTGATCCTGTCGGCCTGCTATTCGGGCACGTTCGTGCGCCCGCTCGCCAGCGACCGCACCGCCCTCCTCACCGCCGCCGCGCCGGACCGAACCTCGTTCGGCTGCGCCGCCGACAACGACTGGACCTTCTTCGGCGATGCGACGATCAACCGGGCGTTGAGGAAGCCCCAGCCGCTCGCCGACGCCTCGGCTGAGGCCGTCGCCCTGATCGGCCAGTGGGAGCAGGCGAAGCATTACGAGCCTTCCTATCCGCAGGTCAGCATCGGCGGCGACGTGCCCGCCTGGCTGCTCCCGCTCGAGGCGCGGATGCCGAAGACCGCGACGGCGCCGGTCGGGCGGCCGTCGGCGCGGTGAGCGGCTAGAGCACGCCGAACGTCCAGCCCTCCGTCCGCGCGAGCGCGGGCGTCAGCCGCGGCGGGTTCCACAAACGCGGATCCGCGTGCACGCGGCGGAGCCAGGCGGCGGCGATGACTGCATCGGTGGCGTGGTCATCATAGCGGGCGAGCGGCGCGTGCTTCTCGCTTCCGAGCGCCTCGAGGACACGGTCGAGCGTCCCGCCGTCCCGCACCTTCGTGCGGTTCTTCGGCAGGCCGCCGGCCAGCGCCGCGATGCTGGTGTAGATTTCGACGACCAGCGATCCGTCGGCGGGCAGCGGGTCGAACGGCCAGATCGGGATGCGGCCGTCGAGCCGGTGCAGCACGCGCATGCCGGTGAGGCTCGATTTGCCCACCTGCGCCGCGCCGACCAGATTGAAATTGCTGTAGGGATTGAGGCCCTGCTCGCGCTGCGCGATCTCCGTTACGCGAAGCCGGCCGCGACCGGCCTCGAACAGGTCGCCGCAGCGGCCGCCGTGGCGGCGGAAATGCCGCGCGGCGTCGGGATGGTCGACGAAGCTGCCCGCGCCGAGGTGCGCGTCGTCGCGGCAATGCGCTTCGACGAAAGCCCAAAGCGCGCGCGCGTCCGCCGGACTCTCGTCCCAGCCGGGGAAGAAGGCGCCGCGATCGGCGAAGGGGAGGGAGGGCCCGATGTCGAGCCCGACGAGGGTGTCGGGCGGCATCTCCTCCAAAATCCAGCGCAGCGCCTCCTCGCGCGACCAGATCCGGCCGGGACGGACCAGCTCCGGGGCCGCGCGGCCGCGCCCGCAGATCGCGACGGCGATGCCGCGTTGCCGTTCGCCCTTTGCACCGGACCAGTCGATCGCCGCGAACCGGGCGAAACGCCTCACGTCTTCTTCCGCGGGCGGGGCGGCGGCTTGGCGGCGGTCCAGTCGCGCGAGCGGCGAACGAGTTCGCACACCCGTTCCGGATTCGGGCTGTCGAAGCGGACGAGCACCGCCGGCCATCCCTCGTAATGGGGCGACTGCCAGAAGGTGTCCGGATCCGTCTCCTTAAGGATCTCGATCGTGTCGAGGTCGATGGCGATGCCGAACGAAGTCGCCTGCTCGTGCCCGGTATAGAGGAAGGCGCGGCCGTTCACCTTCACCGCCGGCTTGCCGTAGCTGGTCGAGAGCTCGGCCCCCGGCAGCGTCAGCGCATAGGCCACCGCCTCCTCCCAGGTGCGGATCGGCTCAGCCATCGCGCTTCGCCTTCCGCTGCTCCTCCCACCAGGCCATGCGCTCCGCGATGCGCTTCTCGAAGCCGCGGTCGGTCGGCGCGTAGAAGGTCTGCGGCTCCATCTCCTCGGGCCAGTAATTGTCGCCGGAGAAGCCGCCTTCCCGGTCGTGGTCGTAAGTGTAGCCCTTGCCGTAGCCGATGCTCTTCATGAGCTTGGTCGGCGCGTTGAGGATGTTCTTTGGCGGCATCAGCGAGCCGGTCTCCTTCGCCGAGCGCCATGCCCCTTTCTGGGCCGCATAGGCCGCGTTCGATTTGGGCGCGGTGGCGAGGTAGAGGCAGGCTTGGACGATCGCGAGCTCGCCCTCGGGCGAGCCGAGGAAGTCGTACGTGTCCTTGGCGGCGATGCATTGGACGAGCGCGTTGGGATCGGCGAGGCCGATATCCTCCACCGCCGCCCGCGTCAGCCGGCGCAGCAGATAGAGCGGCTCCTCGCCGGCGGTGAGCATGCGGGCGAGATAATAGAGCGCCGCCTGCGGGTCCGAGCCGCGTATCGCTTTGTGAAGCGCCGAGATGAGGTTGTAATGGCCTTCCCGATCCTTGTCGTAGACGGCGACGCGGCGGTGGAGGAGGGCAGAGAGGCCGGCCGGGTCGAGCGGTGCGTCGAGCCCGACCGAGAAGAGCGTCTCGGCCTGGTTGAGCAGGAAGCGGCCGTCGCCGTCTGCGGTGGCGACGAGCGCGTCGCGCGCCTCCGCCGTGAGGGGGAGGGGGCGCTCCATGATCGCTTCGGCGCGGTCCAGCAGCTTGCACAAAGCCTTGTGGTCGAGCCGGTTGAGGATCAGCACCTGGGCGCGCGACAGAAGTGCGGCGTTGAGCTCGAACGACGGGTTCTCGGTCGTCGCGCCGACCAGCACCACCGTGCCGTCCTCGACATAAGGCAGGAAGCCGTCCTGCTGGGCGCGGTTGAATCGGTGGATCTCGTCCACGAACAGCAGGGTCTGGCGGCCGGCGCGCGCGAACTCCTTCGCCTCTGCGAAGACCTTCTTCAAGTCGGCGACGCCGGAGAAGACCGCGGAGATCGCGACGAAGCGCATGCCGACCGCATCGGCGAGCAGCCGCGCGATCGTCGTCTTGCCGGTCCCCGGCGGCCCCCACAGGATCATGGAGGCGAGCTTGCCCGCCGCCACCATCCGCCCGATCGCGCCCTCGGGCCCGGTCAGATGGTCCTGCCCGACGACCTCGTCGAGCCGTTGCGGCCGCAGCCGGTCGGCGAGCGGGGCGCTGTCGGGGGGCGGCGGCGCGGGAGGCGGAGCATCGTCGGCGAAGAGATCGGACACGGGCGCTGTTTAGCGGATCGCGGCCGCGTCGTCGTCCCCGTCTGAGCCCGCTTGACGAAGCTGCATCTAAGATATATCTCAGATGCAGCAAGACACAGCGGAGGCACATCATGCGCAGACATTGCGGTCCGGGTTTCGAGTTCGGCAAGTTCGGTCCCGGCGTGTTCGGGATGCGGTTCGGGCCGCGGGGGTTCGGCTTTGGCGGGCCGGGCGGATGGCCGTTCGGCGGCGATTTCGGCGAGGAGTTCGGCTTCGGCGGCGGCGGGCGCCGCGGGCGGCGCGGGCGGATGTTCGAGAGCGGCGAGCTGCGGCTCGTTCTCCTTAAGCTGATCGCCGACCAGCCGCGCCACGGCTACGATCTCATCCGCGCAATCGAGGAGCTGACTCATGGCAGCTATGCGCCGAGCCCGGGGGTCGTCTACCCGACGCTCACCATGCTGCAGGACATGGGTCTCATCCAGGAAGCCGCCGCGGACGGCGCGCGCAAGGCGTTCGCGATCACGGCGGACGGCGAGGCGCACCTCGCCGAGCGGGCGGAGGAAGTGGAGTCTCTCCTCGCCCGGCTCGAGGACGCCGGCGAAGGCAAGCGCCGCGCGGGCGGACGGCCGATCAAGCGGGCCGTCGGCAACCTCCTCTCCGCGCTCTGGCACCGGGTCGCGGCGGAGGACATGAGCGAAGAGCGGCTGCACGAGATCGCCGCCATCCTCGACGAGGCGGCGCAGAAGATCGAACGGCTGTAGGACGGGGCGTCCGTCACGAGCACGCGCGTCACCCTGAACTCCGTTCAGGGTCCAGCTGGTCACCCGTCCCGCCCGCGGAGAACTGGATGCTGCAACAAGTTCAGCATGACGGCGAGAGCGGGACGGTGGAGGCCGAACCCCGCACGACAGCATCCGCACGAAAAAGGGCGCCCCGGCCTCGCCGGAGCGCCCTTCTTTCGATCGGCGAAGAAGGCTTACTTCTTCTTCGTCTCGGTCTTGGTGGTCGTGGTGTTGGTGGTGGCCGTCGACGTGTTGCCCGCCTTCGACATGTTGTCCATCTTGTCGGCCTTGTTCTCGGCCGAGGCGCGGATCGCGTCCGCCTTGTTGTCGGCGGCGGCGGTGATGTTGGAGGCGGTGTTCTCGGCCGAAGCCTCGATGTTCGACGCGACGGCGTCGGCATTGGCGACGACGTTGTCGCCGGCGGCCGAATGCTTGTTGCAGGCGCCGAGCGCGAGCACGGCGAAGCCGACAGCCGCGGCCTTCACGATGAGCTTCATAAATTCAGTCCCCTCTGTTTCGGCCTCACAAAAGAACGCCCCAGCTCTTGGCTGGGGCGTCCGTGGGAGCCCCGCGTGACCGGTTGGAGGCTCAACCAACAGGAATTACCCACGGCCGTCATGTTAAGTTCTGAAAGCGTCACAATCAAGAGAGTGGTTGGGCGCCGGAAAACGGCGGATTTCCGCCGGTTTCAGGGCACCGGGCTGGGTCCCGGCGGGCGTCCTCCGGCGGCGCGCTGGCGGATGATTCGGCAATAGCCGTCGACCAGCGCCTGGTTGACCTCGTCCCAGCCGTAGCGGCGGCTCGCCTCCGCGCCCGCGCGGCCCGCCGCGGCGCGCGCGTCGCCATCCTCGCAATAGACGCGCAGCGCGTCGGTGAACTGGTCGATGGCGCCGGGGCGGATCAGGCGCCCGGTGACGCCGTCGCTCACCAGGCTCTCGCTGCCGGTGGCGCGCGCGGCGACGACCGGAATGCCGGCCGCCAGCGCTTCCAGCGTCACGTTGCCGAACGTCTCGGTGACCGAGGGGTTGAACAGCATGTCCATCGAGGCGACGGCGCGGCCGAGGTCCGGCCCCTTCTGGAAGCCGACGAACACCGCTTGCGGCAGGCGCTTCTCGAACCAGTCGCGCGCCGGCCCCTCGCCGACGACCAGCACCTTGTGGCGCACCTGCCGCTTGTCGAGGCAGTCGATCGTCTCGGAAAAGACGTCGAGCCCCTTTTCCATCACCAGCCGGCCCACGAAGCCGACCACCGGCATGTCGTCGGCGATGCCGAGCCCGCGCCGCCAGGCGAGATCGCGGCGCTCGGGATTGAAGATCTCGCGGTCGATCCCGCGCGTCCAGATGCCGACGTCGTAGTTCATGCGCTGGTCGCGCAACAGCTGCGCCATCGAATCGGACGGCGCGAAGATGGCGTCGCACCGCCGGTAGAAGCGCCGCAGCGCGGCCAGCACCAAAGGCTCGAGGAAGGCGAGGCCGTAATAGCGGAAATAGGTCTCGAAGCGGGTGTGGACCGAGGCGACGACGGGCAGGTCCATGCGGTGGGCGAGGGTGACGGCGCGGTGGCCGAGTATGTCCGGGCTCGCGACGTGGAGGATGTTCGGGGCGAACTCGCGTATGTCGCGGCGCGCGCGCGGGGGGAGGGCGATCGGGATCTTGTATTCTGCCCGCCGCGGCACCGGCACGCTCGGTATGTGGATGACGGGCGCGTTGGGCGGGAAGGCGGGCTTCTCCACCGTCGGCGAGTAGACGCGGACCGCCGCCCCCTTCTTCAGCAGATAGTCGACCAGCCGGTTCAGCGCCTGGTTCGCGCCGTCGCGTATGTAATTGTAGTTGCCGCTGAACAGGGCGATGCGCAGGTCGGACGCGTCCATGGCCGCGGCGGATAGCCGCATAAGGCGGCGCTGCGCAAATGCCGGGCCGTTGAGCGGGGCAGCAAACGGGTCTAGCCTCGCTTCGTCATCGCGGGGGTGAGACGATGCTGAAGCCTCTTCTTCCGATCCTGCTCGCGGCCTGCGCGGCGCCGGCCGCCGCCCAGCCGCACGACGCCATGCCGATGCCGCCGCAGACGCTCGCGGACTGGCCGAAGGGCGCGCGGCTGTATGACGGCCTGGGCAGCTTCCACCGCGCCGTCACCACCACCTCGCCCGAGGCGCAGCGCTTTTTCGACCAGGGCATGCGTTTCATCTGGGCCTTCAACCATGACGAGGCGACCCGCTCCTTCGCCCGTGCCGCCGAGTTGGATCCGGCTTGCGCCTCCTGCTGGTGGGGCGTCGCGCTGACGCTCGGCCCCAATTACAACATGCCGCTGATGGCGGAGGCGCGGGCGAAGGCCGGCTGGGAGGCGCTGCAGAAGGCGAGGGCCGCCGCGCCCAGGGCGACGCCGGTCGAGCAGGCGCTGGTCGCCGCGCTCGCCGCCCGCTTCCTTGGGCCGAAGCCGCTCGATCCGTCGAACAGCGCCGCGCCGCTCAAGGCCTATGTCGAGGCGATGCGCGCGGTCGCCGACCGCTTCCCCGCCGACATGGACGTCCGGACGCTCTACGCCGAGGCGCTGATGAACACGAACCCGTGGAAGCTGTGGAACGCCGACGGCACGCCGGGGCCCGGCACGCCGCAGATCCTCGCCGCGCTGAAGGCGGTGCTGGCGAAGGACCCGGCCCACCCCGGCGCCAATCATTACTGGATCCACGCGGTCGAAGCGTCGCCGCATCCCGAGCAGGCGGTCGGCTCGGCGGAGCGGCTGGTCGGCATGATGCCGGCGGCGGGCCATCTCGAGCACATGCCCGCCCACATCCTCCAGCGGGTCGGCCGCTACGAGGAGGCGGCGGAGGCGAACCGCAAGGGCGCGGCGGCCGATCTCGCCTATCTCGCCGCCACTTCGCCACCCGATTACTACCCGATGTACCTCATCCACAATTTCCAGTTCCTCGCCTTCGCCGCCGCGATGGAGGGGCGCAAGGCCGAGGCGATCGACGCGCTCAGGAAGGCGAAGGGGGCGGTGCCGGAGGCGATGCTGCTCGGCATGCCGGGCCTCGATTGGTCGGTCGGCTATCTCTACGACGGCTATGTCCGCTTCGGCCTGTGGAACGACATGCTCGCCGAGCCGCGGCCGAACCCGAAGCTCGCGGGCCTCACCGCCGCCTGGCTGCAGGCCCGCGCCAGCGCCCTCGCCGCCACCGGCAAGCCGGCCGAGGCGGAGGCCCTCGTCGCCGAGCTCGACCGCCTTATCGCCGCCACGCCGGCGGAGGCGACCCAGGGCCAGAACCTCGCCCGGCCGCTCTACGAGATCGGCGCGCTCCGGGCGAAGGCCCGCATCGCGGCCGCCCGCGGCGACAAGGCGAAGGCGGCGGCGCTGCTCGCCGAGGCGGTCGCGAAGGAGGACCGGATCGCCTATGACGAGCCGGAGGACATGTTCTTCCCCACTCGCCACCTCCTCGGTGCGGCCCTGCTCGCCGCCGGCAGGCCGGCCGAGGCCGACGCCGTCTATCGCGAGGACCTGAAGCGCCACCCGCACAACGGCTGGGCGCTGCGCGGCCTCCAGTCCGCTTACGCGGCGCAGCGCAAATATCCCGGCGAGATCGACCCTCAGGCCGAGGCCGCCTGGAAGCAGGCGGACGTGCGGCCGGCGGCCTCCGCCTATTGAAACGCCCCTTCCGTCAAGGGAGGCGCGGTCAACGCTCCCGCCGGTCGAGCCGCTTGCGGACCACGACGAGCGTAGGGATCACCAGCACCGCTACCAGCAGCAGCGTGATCGCGATCTTCAGCTCCATTCACCTTCTCCCGAAACCAAGACGCCCCGCCGACGGTGGTCGGCGGGGCGCTTGTTCCTAGCCTCTCTGCCGGGCCTCAGCTCTGCAGATACTCGCCGGCGTCCGCGTCGGTGCCATGGCCTTCCGGCGAGACCGCCGCGAGCGGATCGTCGCCGATCGCGCTCTCCGGGCCCTGCGCCAGCTCGGCGGCATGCTCCTCGGCGGCGGTCGCCGGAGCGATCAAAGCCTCCTGGAGCTTCCTGTGCTGGGCGCGGAGCGCGGCGTCGCGGCTGGTCGCCGCGATCCGCATCCGGTTCATGCCCGCGCCGGTGCCCGCCGGGATCAGGCGGCCGACGATGACATTCTCCTTGAGCCCGTCGAGCGTGTCGATCTTGCCCTGCACGGAGGCCTCGGTGAGCACCCGGGTCGTCTCCTGGAACGAGGCGGCCGAGATGAAGCTCCTCGTCTGCAGCGACGCCTTGGTGATGCCGAGCAGGACCGGCTTGCCTTCGGCGAGCCGCTTCTTCTCCTTCTTCAGCTTGGCGTTGATCTCGTCCATCTCCAGCCGGTCAACCTGCTCGCCGACGAGCAGGGTCGAATCCCCGCTCTCGATGATCTCGACCTTCTGGAGCATCTGGCGGACGATCACCTCGATGTGCTTATCGTTGATCTTCACGCCCTGGAGGCGGTAGACCTCCTGGATCTCCGAGACGAGATATTCGGCCAGCGCCACGACGCCCAGCACCTCGAGGATGTCGTGCGGATCGGGCGACCCGCCGATCAGGTTGTCGCCGCGCTTGACGAAGTCGCCTTCCTGCACGTCGATGACCTTCGACTTCGGCACCAGATACTCGACCGGCTCCGAACCGTCGTCCGGCACGATCGCGATCTTGCGCTTCGCCTTATAGTCCTTGCCGAAGGAGACCCGGCCGGAGACCTTGGCGATGATCGCATTCTCCTTGGGCTTGCGCGCCTCGAACAGCTCCGCCACCCGCGGCAGACCGCCGGTGATGTCGCGGGTCTTGGCCGCCTCGCGCGAGACGCGGGCGAGCACTTCGCCGCCCTCGACCCGCTGGCCGTCCTCGACCGAAAGCACCGCGCCCGGCGCCAGCATGTAGCGGGCCGCTTCGCCGCTCTGCTCGTCGAGGAGGGTCACGCGCGGACGCAGATCCTCCTTCGAACGGGCGGAGCCGCGGAACTCGGTCACGACGCGCTGGACGATGCCGGTGGCTTCGTCGGTCTGCTCGGTGAGCGTCTTGCCCTCGACCAGATCCTGGAACTTCACGACGCCGCCCTTCTCGGTGATGACGGGCATCATGAACGGATCCCACTCGGCGAGGCGATCGCCCTTGGACGCGATGTGGCCGTGGTCCACCATCAGGTGCGCGCCGTAGGGGATGCGGTGCGAGGCCCGCTCGCGGCCGTCCATGTCGACGATCGCCAGCTCGCCGTTGCGCGCCATCGCGACGCGGCGGCCCCGGGTGTCGATGATGGTCGGAAGGTCCCTGAGCTCGATCGTGCCGTCGGTCGAGGCCTCGAGGTTCGAGGTCTCGTTGAGCTGGGCGGCGCCGCCGATGTGGAAGGTCCGCATCGTCAGCTGCGTGCCCGGCTCGCCGATCGACTGGGCGGCGATCACGCCGACCGCTTCGCCGATGTTGACCGGCGTGCCGCGGGCGAGGTCGCGCCCGTAGCACTTGCCGCAGACGCCGTGCGTGCTCTCGCAGATCAGCGGGCTGCGGATCTTCACCGACTGGATGCCGATCTCGTCGATCCGCACCGCCTGCGCCTCATCGATCAGCTGGCCTTCCTTGGCGAGCACGTCGCCGGTCTTGCTGTCGACGATGTCCTCCGCCGGCGTGCGGCCGAGGATACGCTCGCCCAGGGACGCGATGACCGCGCCGCCCTGGACGATGGCGCGCATCTCGAGCGCATTGTCGGTGCCGCAATCCTCCTCGACGACGACGCAATCCTGCGAGACGTCGACGAGGCGGCGGGTGAGGTAGCCCGAGTTGGCGGTCTTCAACGCCGTGTCCGCGAGGCCCTTGCGGGCGCCGTGGGTGGAGTTGAAATACTCAAGGACGGTGAGGCCTTCCTTGAAGTTCGAGATGATCGGCGTCTCGATGATCTCGCCCGACGGCTTAGCCATCAGGCCGCGCATGCCGGCGAGCTGCTTCATCTGAGCCTGCGACCCGCGGGCGCCGGAATGGGCCATCATGTAGATCGAGTTGATCGGCGCCATGCGGCCGTTCTCGTCCTTGGGCTGCGCCTTGATCTTCTCCATCATGGCGTTCGCCACCTGGTCGCCGCAGCGGCTCCAGGCGTCGATCACCTTATTGTACTTCTCCTGCTGGGTGATCAGGCCGTCCTGATACTGCTGCTCGTAATCCTTCACGAGCGCGCGGGTCTCGTCGACGAGGCCGACCTTCTCGTGCGGAATGATCATGTCGTCCTTGCCGAACGAGATGCCGGCGCGGAAGGCGTGGCGGAAGCCGAGGCCCATGATGGCGTCTGCGAACAGCACCGTCTCCTTCTGGCCGGTGTGGCGGTAGACCGTGTCGATGACGTCGCCGATCTCCTTCTTCGTGAGGAGGCGGTTGACGGTCTCGAACGGCACCTTGTGGCTCTTCGGCAGCGTCTCGCCGAGCAGCATGCGGCCCGGCGTCGTCTCGAAGCGCTTCATATACTGCTTGCCGGCCTCGTCCGTCTGCGGGACGCGGCTGACGATCTTCGAGTGCAGGGTGACCGCCCCGGCGTTCAGCGCCTGGTGGACCTCCTGCATGTCGGAGAGCAGCATGCCCTCGCCGGGCTCGCCCTCACGCTCCATCGACAGATAATAGAGACCCAGCACCATGTCCTGCGAGGGCACGATGATCGGCTTGCCGTTGGCGGGCGAGAGGATGTTGTTGGTCGACATCATCAGGACGCGCGCTTCCAGCTGGGCCTCGAGGCTCAGGGGGACGTGCACGGCCATCTGGTCGCCGTCGAAGTCGGCGTTGAACGCGGCGCAGACGAGCGGGTGGAGCTGGATCGCCTTGCCCTCGATCAGCACCGGCTCGAACGCCTGGATGCCCAGGCGGTGGAGCGTCGGGGCGCGGTTGAGCAGGACAGGGTGTTCCCGGATGACCTCATCGAGAATGTCCCAGACTTCCTTGCGCTCCTTCTCGACCCACTTCTTCGCCTGCTTGAGGGTCATGGAGAGACCCTTGGCGTCGAGGCGCGAGTAGATGAACGGCTTGAACAGCTCGAGCGCCATCTTCTTCGGCAGGCCGCACTGGTGGAGCTTCAGCTCCGGGCCGGTGACGATCACCGAGCGGCCCGAATAGTCGACGCGCTTGCCGAGCAGGTTCTGGCGGAA